>ENA-OSEO01000011-OSEO01000011.1-sediment-metagenome-genome-assembly--contig:-NODE-11-length-520605-cov-10.335953_pt1 | contig 520605 bp, 450 predicted proteins | sample MGYA00237883_ERZ534232 | MGnify/ENA metagenome assembly ERZ534232
AATTTGTTTCTGGACGGCCTGATTATGGGGGGAGGATCTGTTACTGAGGCAGTGCACGAGCATATACGGGCCGGGCTTAAGGCATACGCCAGGAAGGAAGCAGCCCTTACCTTGCACGATAACCTTGATTATGTGCAGGATATGGGCGTAACCTTAACCAACCTTAACCCGCCTGACGCAGAATCAGTACAACTCGGGGATTTGAATTTAGAGGAAATGAAGAGCGTGATGGCTCACTTCGGTGTAGAGGTGCCTGATCGAGTAGCCGTAGCCGTGCAAGATCATGGCTTTTCTCCCCAGGAAAGCAACCGTGTGGTGCGATTTAGGGAACTCTCGCACTTTCTTGCAAATGGCGGTCGACTGTTAGATCGGGTGTATGAAAATCCTCCCCGGGGAAAGACCCGCATGTGGGCAGTGAAAAAGGTATGTCCCCAGGCTTTGCTGATGGATACGGGTACGGCAGCTATTATTGGGGCGCTGCTGGATGACAAAGTGGCAGTGTGGAGGCAGAAGGGTGTTTTAGTGGCCAACCTTGGCAATGCCCATGTTTTAGCTGCTTTAATTGTTAAGGACCGGGTTCTGGCTTTATACGAGCATCATACTGAGTGCCTGAACCCCGGGGTGCTTCATGACCACCTGGAAAAATTTACCCGGGGAGAACTCAGCTTTGCGGAAGTATACGATAGTATGGGCCATGGCGTCGCTTACAGTCCGGACTTTACCCCGCGCTTCTCCACGGTACCGGTTGCAATCACCGGGCCCCAGAGAGCCATGGCCTCCTCAATGGAATGCTATCCGGCGGCCCCTTTTGGTGACATGATGCTTTCAGGTTGCTTTGGGCTTATTGAAGGGGCCAGATCGGTGTGGCAGATCCCTCACCAGATTAATGTATAAGGCGCGGCAGGCCATATAAAGCAATGAACCTATGATCCAGGTTATCATGTGCGAGGAAGAATACACATGGGCATGGTTGATGTATCGGAAAAAGATATAGTACTAAGGCAGGCTGAAACGAAGGGATTTTTGCGGCTTCAGCCGAAAACTCTCGCGGTCATACGGTCGGGTGCGGTCAAAAAAGGAGACCCTTTTGCCTTTGCCGAGGCTGCCGGTATGCTGGCTGTAAAGAAAACCCCTGAATTGATCCCTCACTGTCATCCGCTTCCCATAGAGGCGGCCAAACTGGAGTTTACCATAACAAAAGAAGGGGTGGAGGCGCAGTGTCGAGTCAAGGCAGCGGCCCGAACCGGCGTAGAGATGGAGGCCCTGGTGGGCGTGACTGCGGCCTTGAACACGATCTGGGACATGGTGAAATACCTGGAAAAAGATGAGGCAGGGCAGTATCCGCACACCCGAATCGAAGATATCCGGGTCGTTTCAAAGAAAAAGGCCGGGTAGGGGCCCGATTATGCCCATAGAGAACAGATGCCCATGAATCCGTTTCAACCGCCCCCACGCAGGGAATACCTGGACCGAAAGAAAAAAGAAGGCCTGGGCCTCATCGGCGTCTTTCCCGGCAGGTATCCGAGGGAGGTGTTCTGGGCCCTTGGTGCGCTGCCTGTGGAGATCTGGGATCCCCCCCTGGCCCTGTCTGCATCGGGCGCCCACCTCCAGCCCACCATCTGTTCCGTGGTCAAATCGGGACTCGAACTGATTCTTCAGGGACAATGCAGCGTGCTGGATGGGTTCCTTTTCCCCCATACGTGTGATTCTCTTCAGAATCTGGGGTCCCTGGTGAGCGACTACCTGGACGTGGGAAAACCATGCCTGGAATTCTATCCCCCCAAGACCTCGGACGGGACCGAGGCGCGCGTTTTTTTCCGCCGTGAGGTGGAGAGGTTGTTCCACGCCCTGGAGCCACTCTACGGGCCGGTGCGTCCGGACGCCTTCCGGCACTGGGTGGCCAGGAGCGCGGAGCTTTCCAGGGCCCTGGCATCCCTTTACACCCTTCGGGCCCAAGGGAGGCTCAATGCATCCAACGTGGAGTTCTACAGGCTGGTCCGGGCGTTGGAGTTCATGGATCCCGACGACCTGCTTCCTCTACTTACCGCGTTTGTGAACGAAAGGGAGGTTCCCGCGCCGCTGGGGTCCCCGGCCATCGTGCTCAGCGGCGTGCTGCCCGGCCCGTGGGGGTTGCTTTCCCTCCTGGACGATCTCGGAGTCCGGGTGGCCGACGACGACCTGATCGCCTGCGGCCGGCGGCTTCCCGGGATCGCCGCTCCGGAACAGGAACCCATGGACGCCGTCACGGAGAGCTACGCGGGCATGCCGCCCTGTTCAACGATCAACGCACCCTTGAAGGAGCGAAAGAGCCGTTTGTGGGACCAGGTCCAGAAGACAGGGGCGCGCGGCGTTCTCTTCAACATCGTCAAATTCTGCGAACCCGAACTCTTTGCCTATCCGGTTCTGCGGGAATCCCTGAAAAAGCGGGGAGTGGCCACCCTGCTGGTGGAACAGGACGGGAACCGGGAGATCCCGGGTCAGGCGGCGACTCGGCTGGAGGCCTTCGTGGAGATGATTCGTCAGGATTTCCGTGAAGGAGGCTCCAGGTGAGGGCGTTCCAGGCCTTGCGATACCGCGTCATGAAAGACCTGGGGGCGCCGGCCCTCATGGCGGCCGCCCGGTTCAAGGCGCGTCGCCGTCCGCGAAGGGCGCCCGATCCCAACATGGGGGCCCCCTTGAAATGCGGCGGCCGCCTGCGGGAACTCATGACCCGCCACTACCTCCTTGCGCGGTATGCCAAAGGGGCCATGCCCGTGGCCTGGGTTACCAGCGGGGCCCCGGTGGAACTCCTTCGTGCCTTTGGATTCTACACGGTCTATCCGGAGAACCACGGGGCACTGTGCGGCGCCAAGGGCATGGGCGCGGATCTCTGTCGCATCGCTGAGGAGGAGGGATTCTCCCAGGACCTCTGTTCCTACGCACGAATCGACCTGGGATCGGTCATGAGCGGTAAGACTCCTGTGGGTCGCCTGCCCAGGCCCGATCTCCTGTTCGCCTCCAACAATATCTGTCAGACCGTGGGGTACTGGTACAACGTGCTTGCGGACCGATGGAACATTCCGCTGATCCTGCTGGATACCCCTTTCAATGTCCACGGGGGACCGGATGAGGCATCCGTGGCCTACATGGTCCGCCAGTTCGAAGGGATGATTCCCACCCTGGAACAGGTGAGCGGACGACCGTTTCGCATGCCGACCCTGAAAGACGTTCTGCGGATCTCCAAAGAGACGGCCGATACCTGGGGGGAGGTACTGGGGACCATGAAGGCGAGGCCGTCGCCCATGACTATCTTCGATGCCTTCGTCCACCTGGCGCCGGTGGTCTCTCTTCGCGGTCTGCCCGCGGCCCTGGATTACTACCGTATCCTGCTGGCTGAGCTTCGGGGGCGTGTGGCTCGGGGAGAGGGGGGGATACGCGAGGAGCGCAGGCGACTCATGTGGGACAATATCGCCATCTGGTATAAGGTACGCGATTATTCCACCCTCTTTGCGGAAAAGGGGCTCAATTTCGTCACAGCCACCTATACCAACGCCTGGGCGGAAACCGCGGTGTTCATGGACGAGGCCCGGCCGTTCGAGTCCATGGCCAGGGCCTACAGCCGGGTCATTCTAAATAATGACCTGGACTATCGCCTCAGGCTCATGGAGCAAATGATCCGGGATTACCAGGTGGACGGGCTGGTCATCCACTCCGCCCGGAGCTGTAAGCCTTACTCCGTTGGACAATACGATCTCAAGCGCCTTCTGATGGAGCGATTCGACATCCCCTCGGTGATCATTGAGGCCGATATCGCGGATGAACGCGCCTATTCGGAGGAACAGGCGCGGACACGCCTGGAGGCCTTTTTCGAGACCCTGGGCCCGTGAAAGGCCGTGGGCTCATGGTGTCAGGTGTCCCGAACAGGAGAATTCATTGGACTATGTCGTCGGAATGGACGTGGGGTCCCTGAGCACGGATGCCGTGATACTGGACCGGCAGGGGGGAATCGCCGGCATCGGCATTGTTCGCACAGGCGCCAGCAGCCTGCGCGCTGCGGAAGAGGCTCTCGACATGGCCGTGTCCGCGGCGGGCCTCGGCAGGAGCGACCTGGGGTACGTCGTGAGCACGGGGTATGGGCGTACGGGCATCCCCTTCTCCCATCGTGCGGTCACCGAGATCACCTGCCATGCCAGGGGGGCCTGTTTCCTGTTTCCGGACACCGGGACCGTGGTGGATATCGGGGGGCAGGACTCCAAGGTCATTCATGTGGGCCCCGGGGGCCGGGTGATGGACTTCACCATGAACGACAAGTGCGCGGCCGGCACGGGGCGGTTCCTCGAGGTCATGGCCGAAAAGCTCCAGGTGGGTCTCGAAGACATGGGGGAACTCTCCAACCGGGCCCAGGGGGAGGCGACCATCAGCAGCGTCTGCACGGTATTTGCGGAGAGTGAGGTGGTCTCTCTGGTGGCCCGGGATCATCCTACCGAGGAAATCGTTCGAGGGATTCATCGCGCCATTGTCGGTCGAATCTGGGGCATGATCCGCAGCCTGGGGCCCAAGGGCGAACTGACCATGAGCGGAGGCGTGGCCAAGAATCGCGGGGTGGTGGCCATGCTGGAGGAACTGTGGGGCCGGCCGGTTCAGGTACCGGAAGAGCCCCAGATCGTCGGGGCCCTGGGGGCCGCGCTCATCGCCCTGGATCAGGAGACTCAACCCGGGGAATAACGGGGAAGGGGTAGCGAGGTCTTCAGTTGATCTCTATGAAGAGATCCAAATCGAAATCGGGATCGCTATCGAAATCGGGATCGAAATCGAACGCAGTGCCTCTTCAGGCACATGAAAATCCTCATCGGCTGTGGAGAATCAGTGCCCGTTACCGTCCTGGTTACCCTGTCCCATGGCAGTTCGATTTCGATAGCGATAAGGGCAGATTCGGACCCGCCGGTTCCACGCACACAAATCACGGCCCTTCCTGGTGGGGTCGGTATGGGACATGGAACCGAGTCCGCTGTTTTTTGAGTCAAGATTTTCCCTTTACACCAGTCGGGATTTGAGTTATATGTGCCAATCTTCACAAGGCGCGCTGGGCGGGCCGGTCCTGATAACAGCGAACCTTCGGTGAAAAAGGAGACGCGCTATCGTCTTCGATTTCAAGAAACACCGCCATTGGTATGACGATATTGCCATCGTCAGCCAGCTTGGCCTTACCATGGCCGGTTCCATTCTGTTTTGTATGGCCATCGGGTACGCCCTGGACAAATGGCTTCACACGAAAGGGCTCTTCACCATTGTTTTCATCCTTCTCGGTATCGTCGGTGGCGGGGTTACCGTGTACCGGCAGATCATGAAGGTACTCGATCCGAAAGAGGATCCTGAATCCGGGCCAGGAAACGAGAATGGAAACGGTTAAGGGCATTCAGAAGACCCACTGTTCGCGCGCCATGCTGGCCGCCGTTGCTATAGCTGTTCTCCTCATTCTGGTGGGCGAGAAGGCCCTTGCCAAAGGTCTGGTCCTGGGCACCCTCTTCAGTGTGGTGAATTTTGTCCTAATGGGGTGGTTTCTTCCGGTCAGCATGACGTCCTCACGGACCCGTGCAAGCGCGGCCGCCCTCGGCTCCATCGTAATCCGTTTCGGCCTGTTAGCCATCCCTCTGATCCTGTCCATGAAACTCGATTCCATCCATTTCGTGGGTGTTATCATTGGTTTATTTATGGTCCAAATGACTATTCTATTTCATCTATTTGTGATGAAACGATTCTCTTCCACGCGAAACATAGGGTAAGGGTTTCAATGCCATGGACGAACTGACTCACCTGCCGCAGATGACCATCCAACTGCTGGGACTCAACCTGGTCTTCAACACGCAGACCGTGGTTATGACCTGGATCGTCATGGCCGCGTTGATCGTGTTCGGGTTTCTGGCCACCCGAAAGATCTCCATCCTGCCCAACCCGTTCCAGGTGGTGGGCGAGCTCATCGTGGGCGCCTTCTGGGGCCTGACCAAGGATGCCCTGGACGAGGACATGGCACGCAAGTACTTTCCCCTGATCTGCACCCTGTTCCTGTTCCTGCTTTCGTGCAACTGGATCGGGACCTTTCCCCACCTGGCGGAACCGACCAAGGACCTCAATACCCCTCTCAGCCTGGGCCTGCTGGGTTTCGTGATCGCCCACTACTCGGGGATTCGAGCCAAGGGATTCAAGGCTTACGCCAAGGAGTATTTTGAGCCGATTTTTCTCATGGCGCCCTTGAACGTGATCGGAGAAATCGCCAAAGTGGTCTCCATCTCCTTTCGTCTGTACGGAAACATCATGGGAGGCGCCATTATCATTCTTGTGGTCTCCCATCTGGTTTACAGTCTCATTCTTCCTCCTTTTCTACTTGTTTTTTTCAACCTGTTCGTTGGAACCATTCAGGCATTCGTGTTTACTATGTTAACCCTCGTATACATTTCAGTGCAGGTAAAGTAGACTGATGATGGATGTGACGACATTTGTGAGTTCAAGCTATTACGTGGGCGGGGCCCTGGCCATCGGCTTCGGCGCCATCGGCGCCGCCCTGGGGGAAGGCTATACGGCCGGTCTGGCCAGTGAGGCGCTTTCCCAGAGGCCGGAGAACGCCGGTGAGGTGGTGAAAAACATGCTCGTGGGCCAGGCCATTGCCGAGTCCGCGGCGATCTTCGCCTTGGTGGTGGCCATTGTGCTGCTCTTCAGCAGTCCGGAAAGCGTCACGTTGCTGGCGGCATGGGCCGCCATCGGCGCGGGGCTTTCCATGGGACTCTCGGCTATCGGTTCGGGGCTCGGCTCGGGCATGCCGGGTGGAGCGGCCTGCCTCGGGGTCGTACGACAGCCCGGAAATCGCGGCCGGATTCAGACCTCCATGCTCATCGGCTCCGCCGTGGCCCAGACCCCGGCGATCTTCGGTATGGTCACTGCTTTTCTTCTCATTTTCCTTGATTTTTCAAGTATCCCTGCGTATCCCGGATGGGCTGCCATGCTCGGCGCCGGTCTGGCTACGGGTCTGGCCGCCATCGGTTCGGGCGTGGGAAACGGCTATATCGCCGAGGAGGCGGTGAACAGCATTGCCCGGAACCCGGTCATGGCCAAGGACACCACCCGCGTCATGCTCATCGGCATGAGCGTGGACCAATCCACGACCATCTATGGATTCCTGGTGAGTCTGATGCTGATCTTCTTCGGGTTTGCGGAAAGCACGGCGCTGGCCACTGCCATGAAACTCCTCGGTGCGGGCCTCTCGTCCGGGCTCGGCGGCATCGGACCGGGCATCGGGGAGGGATTCGTGGCTGCAGGTGCCGTGAAGTGGGTGGCCCGGAATCCGGAGACCACGGGAATACTGACCCGCACCATGCTGGTGGGAATGGCCGTGACGGAATCCACAGCCATTTATGCATTGATTGTCTCTCTATTGTTGATCGTTGTTCTTTAGAGGTGGGAAGGCCCACCGATCATTTCATCAGGAGGATATACCATGGATATTTCAGGAGCGGATTTTATTCACGGAATGGCGTTCTTGGGCGCCGGTATCGCCATGGGTTTGGGCGCCATCGGCCCGGGTGTGGGAGAGGGGTTTTGTGCCGGAAAGGCCTGTGAGGCCATCGGCAGAAAACCGAATGAGGCCGGTCTTCTCACGAGGACCATGCTCGTGGGGCAGGCTGTTTCCGAGTCCACGGGAATCTACTCGCTGGTCGTCGCACTGCTGCTCCTTTTCGTCGTCTAAAATCCATTTGCCAACAACGGTGTCGGCCCATGATTAGTGTCAATGCAACGCTTATTTTGCAGATGATCCATTTCCTTTTGATGATGTTCATCATGAATCGGCTCATGTTGCGGCCGATCATGCGCCAGATCGACGAGCGGGAAAAACACATCGAACAGGCGAGACAGGACACCACGGATATGGCCTTGGAAGCGGATCGCCTGGCGGAAAAGCGTCTCTCCATGGAAAGGGAGGCGCGCACCAGGGCGGGACAGGAGCGTATTGCTCTCAAGGAGGAGGCCGAGGCCAGAGCGAAACAGATCTTTGCGAAGACCGCGGACGAAGTGGGAGCGATCCGCGCGCGCATGGACAGGGATATCGAGGCCCAGGTGAAGGAGGCCGCAACCGTTCTGAATCGTGAGGTCGCGGCCATTGCGGACGACATCGTGGGCAAGATTTCCGGTAGGAGGGTAAGCCATTGATCCGCGTAACTCTTAACCGGCGCACGGGGATTTTCCTTGCGGTGGTTTCCGCAGCGGTTCTTCTGAGTTTTCTGCCTGGAGAGATCCTTGCTGCAGAAGAGGTCAGTCAGGGCAGAAAGATCTATGACACGATCATGCGGTGGGTCAATTTCGGTATCCTGGCCTTCCTCTTTCTCAAGTTCGGCAAGCCGGCCCTGATGAACTTTCTGAACGGAGAGCAGAAACGCATTCAGCGGATTCTTCAGGAGATCGAAAAGGACCTCAACCTCTCCAAGATGAGAGTGAAGGAAGAGTCCCGAAAACTGGATGAGATCGGAGAGTCCCTGGAAAAAGTGAGAGGGGAGATCATCCAGATGGGCCAACGGGAAAAAGAGCGCATCCTCAAGGATGCGCAGCGTATGGCCGACCAGATGATCGAGGACACCCAAAAGGAATCCGGCATCAAGTTGGATGCCGCGATTCAACAACTGAACGACAGTATCGTGGACAAGGCGGTTTCCATAGCCCAGGAGAAACTCCAGAAGGCATTTACCGCCCAGGACGACGAGAATACCGTTCAGGGGTTTATTCGGCGTTTGGACGAGGTCAAGATCACAGAGGGCGCCGTGCGGTAAGATCACTATCCCATGAAATATAATGGATCCCGTTCCGGTGGTGAGTGGTAACCGGGGCGGGATTTTTATTAACATAGGCTCATTATTGAAGTATTATCTAGCGTGAATAGAGGGTATGTTGGGTTTAAGTGATTCATAACAGTGATTATGTGGTTAGGTGATTACGTGATTATGTGGAAAAGAAAACATCAAAATCGGGATCGAAATCGCTATCGAAATCGAATCGCTTAGCCGATCACCGATCCGGATCAGATCCCATGTCCTATGGTTACGCACCAAGGTTTCTTTTCATGAAATGAGCAGACCTCAAGGCATGCAGAGCCGGCCGGACATCATGATCCGGAGATGCCGTAACGGCCCATCTTTTCATAGAGGGCCTTTCTGGAAATGCCCAGGGATTTGGCCGTGAGGCTCTTGTTCCCACCGCACTGATCCAGGGTCATGCGGATCAGTTCCGCCTCCATCTGTTTGAGACTGACACCTTCTTCGGGCAGATCCCTGAGCATTCCGCCGGGTACGTTTTCATCGCCTGCGGTTCCGCTGTCCGCGGGTCTGGTTTCGAAGATGTCGTCCTCCGTGAGACGGCGGCCCTTGCTCAGGATCACCCCCCTGGCGATGAGGTTCTTCAATTCGCGGACGTTTCCATGCCAGGGATGCGCCATAACCCGGGACATGGCGTCCGGAGTCACCCCCTCCACGGGTTTTCCATATTGCCGTGCGTAATGCCGGACATAATGCTCCGTAAGGAGGGGAATATCGTTGCGGCGCTCCCGAAGCGGCGGAAGGCGGATGGCGATGACCTCGATCCGGTAGAGGAGGTCCCGAAGGAAAAGGTCTTCTTCGATCATGGACGTGAGATCCAGGTTCGTGGCCGCAATGATGCGCACGTCCACGTTTCGCGACTCCACGCCCCCTACCGGCTCGAGGCGTTTCTCCTGAAGGAACCGGAGTAGCTTGCTTTGGAGACGTTTGCTCATGTGTCCGATTTCATCGAGAAAGAGGGTTCCGCCGTCCGCCATCTCCAACCGGCCTTTCTTCTCTGAAACGGCGCCGGTAAAGGCGCCTTTGACATACCCGAAGAGTTCGGCCTCGAGAAGGCTCTCGGTCAGGGCGGCGGAATTGATGCAGACGAGTTCCGCGTCCCGCCTCGGACTCTCCAGGTGAAGGGCCGTTGCCAGGAGTTCCTTGCCGGTCCCGGTTTCCCCGTAGATCATGACCGAGGCGTCCGTATTTCCCACCGTTCGAACCATGTCGAAGATCCGCTGCATTTCCGCGTCGGCGCCGATCATGCCGTGAAACGTCTTCTCTTCCCGAATGGATCGCCGCAGGGATGTGAGTTGCCTGGACATGGCGGATTCCCGGATCGCTTTGTCGACGACGATCACGAGTTCCTCGAAGTCCAGGGGTTTGATCAGGTAGTTGGTGATGCCATCCTTCATGGCCTGGACAGCGGACCTCACCGTGCCGTAGGCGGTCATGATCACGAAGGGCGGGGGCTCACGGATGTCCCGCATTCTCCGGTACAGATCGATCCCGTTCATGCCGGGCATCTTGAGATCCGAGAGAACCAGATCCACCACCTCATGCCGTTCATAGAGCCGCAGGGCCTCGGAGCCGCTCGAGGCCTGAAGGACATGGTACCCTTCGTCCGAAAGGATGGCCGTCAGTACCTTGAGCGTGTTTTTTCGGTCATCCACGAGAAGAATGGTCTCATTCATGCGCGTTCCTCTGACCGTTGGCCGTCGGCGAAATCGGCGGGCCATTCCACCCATACCCGAGTGCCGCCGCTGTCCTGCCGTCGAATTCGAATGGTCCCGCCATGGCCTTGCACAAGGCCCAGACTCAGGGGGAGACCCAGGCCCGTCCCGTTGTCCTTGGTGCTGAAAAACGGGTCAAACACGCTGTTCAGATCCTGCTCCGGAATGCCCGGACCCTGGTCGCGAATCACGATCCGGGCGAAAAGCCGGCTTTCCCGGTCATCGCCTCGCCTGAGCAGGCCCGAGGAGAACCGGATGTCTCCGCCCTCGGGCATGGCGTCCATGGCATTGACCATCAGATTGATGAGGACTTGCTCCATCTGATTCGGGTCGATCAGAAGGGGCGGCATGTCCGGATCGAGCCGGTTTCGAAAGACGATTCCCTGCTCCAAGGCCTGGGTTCTGAACAGGTCCTGGGTGGACTGGATCAGGCCGTTGACGTCCGTGGGGACCCGCCTGGGAGGAGACTGGCGTGCAAATGCGAGGAAGTCGGTCACAAAGGCGCTCAGCCGATCGATCTCCTCGGAGACCAGCCCGGTGTACTCCCGAATGAGCGGATCTTCGGGCCGCCGTCTCTGAAGAAGGACGATCGCTCCTTTCATGGCGTTCAGGGGATTGCGGATCTCGTGCGCCACACCGGCGGAGAGGCGTCCCAGGCTGATCAGTTTCTCCGAGCGCACCAGTTCATCCTGAGTGCGGGAGAGGTTTCGAATCATTCCATTGAAGGAGCGGGTGAGATCGCCGAATTCGTCACTGGAACGAACCGGGATTTCTTCGGAGAGATCGCCCCCGCCGGCGATCCGGTGGGTCGCGTTTACGAGATCGCGCACCGGTTTCAGCATGTAATAGGAGAGAAGGATGATCCCGATGACCGCACAGGCCAGGCTCAGGAGGACCACCTGAATGACCCGTGTCCGAATCAACCCCGCCTCTCTCATGAATTCACTGCTGGGAATGGTCGCCGCCAGGTACCACTCCATGCCGGGGATGGGAGTAAACGCAGCCAGTTTTTCTTCTCCGCCGTAGGTGTAGAGCTTCCAGCCGGTGGATCCCTGGATCATCTCCCGGACGAGCTCCGCGATGCTTGGATCGGGATAGTTCTCCAGGCCGTACTCATAGGGGGCGAAGAGAGGGTGGGCAATGCTGCTGCCTTGGCTGTCCACGAGAAAGGCGTATCCCTCGTCGCCGAACTGGATACCCTGAACCATTTCCCGAATCTTCTCATAGTCCAGGTCGATCACCACGATTCCGGCGAATTCCTTCCAGGCCGTAACGATCGGTTTGGCCCAATGAATCAGGTATCCTTCCTGCCCGTCGGATTGCACGATGTCCGACACTCGAATCTCCGCATCACCTGCGTGGCGTAACCCGTCGAAGAACGGGCCCTCTGCCGTGTGGAGCGGCGCGGGGATCTCACCGGAACGCCCCACCTTGATCTGTTCCTTCCCGTCCGGATCCAGGTAGCGAATACGGTGATAGGTCGGTTCCCGGGAAATGAAATCCCGAAAAAGCCTCACCATGTTGTCGTGGTTGAACTCGGCCTCCGCATTCAAGCGGAACAGGCGGGCAAGGTGGAAGTCTTCCAGCACCGGCAGGCTTGAGATGGTGTTCAGGTCCAGGCGGCACGTATAAAAGACGGCATTGATCCGGGTGGCGGTGGCGTGCACCTTGACCATCTGTTCCTGTCGCACCAGCCGATTGACCCGTTCCACGGATGTGCGATAGGAAAAATAGCCCACCGTGGCGATCGGAAGGCAGACCAGGGGAAGGATGAACAACAGGAGCTTGATGGAAATGGAGAATCGGATTTTCATGGCCAATCGGCGTCCCACATGATCGGGCAAGAGTAGGTCAGGGTTCTCAAGGTGTCAACCGCTAAGCCGTTTACTCGGTTTATGGCTCTGGCTTTTTGTCTGAGGGTGTGGTAGGCGAGTCTGTGATGAGGCAGAAGGCGGCCATTGGGCCGTCTCATATTCACCTGTGGGTATGTCCCTCAAGGCCATGAAACACCTGATTCCCATGGTTTTTTTTCTGGTCATGTTCGTGACGGACGGCACCTCCGGCCTTCACGGAACGGCCCATGCCCGTGACGCCATCGTCCTGGGTGTCGCCACCTCCCTTTCCACGCTGGAGGGGCGTGAAAGCCACCGGGCCGTCCAGTTGGCTGTGGAGCAGATCAACGAATCCGGGGGCGTTGGAGTGGGAACGACGCGGCTGCCCTTGAGCATCGCGGCCGTGGATCTGAAGGACGTCAACCCCGGCGTTACCGTGTCGAGCTCCCTGGAGCGGTTGGACCGATTTCTCACGGATCACCCGGTGGATGCGGTCCTTGTGGGATTTTTTCGCTCCGAGGCCCTGCTGGCGGCGATGGACCTCATTGCCCGCCACCGGGTCCCCTTTCTCGGGACCATTGCCATGACTCCTGCATCCGAGGCCAGGATCATCCGCTCCCCCACCTATCGCAACATCTTTCGATTGGGGCTCAATTCAAAATACCTGGTGGAATACCTCATTCAGACCATGAAATTTCTCAAAGAGCGATTCGGGATCTCCAGGGTCTACATTCTGAGCCAGGACGTGGCCTGGACCCGAACCACCGCATCCCTCCTGGTCAAGCTCTATTTTGAACGGGCCCAGTGGGAGGTGGTGGGTCTGGACAACATCCCCGAGGGGGTCTCTGATTTCACCGAGAATCTTGCTCGCGCTCGGGATCTGGGCGCGGAGTTGATCCTCCCCATTTTCGATATGCCCGAAAGCGAGGACCTGGTCCATCAATGGAATCGGTCGGGCAGCCGGGCCCTTCTGTGCGGCTTCATCTCACCCATGGTCGGTCCCGGGGCCTGGCCGGCCTCCGAAGGATGCATTGCCGGCGCCCTGAGCGTGGTGTTCGAATTGGGGAATGTGCCTTCCACGGTCTATGAACCGGCCATGCGCTTTTCCCGGGCCTATGAGAAACGGTTCGGCCGGACCATCGAGGCGGGACACGGACCGGCCCCGGCCTACGAGTCGGTCTACGCCCTGGCCGAGGCGATTGAACGGGCCGGGACCCTGGATCCGGACGCCCTGGTCACGGCCCTGGAAATGACCGACCGGCAGGGCGTCATGGGAAGGATTCGATTCCATCAGGGGCATCAGGTGATCTTCGGAGAAGATCCCCGGGAGGAGGCCCTTGCCTGTGTCATCCAGTGGACCGATGACGGCCGGCGGCGCGTGGTCTACCCCCCCTCCATCGCCGATGGAGAAATTCAGTTGCCACGCCTTTTCCAGGAACATTTTTGCCCGGAGCCCGCGCAACCCTCCCCCTGAAATACCGTGTGTTACTTTATGAAACACATCCCCGGTACCCCCGAAACCAGCGGGAATTCCTCGAATCTCGGAGTGGTTTGACGGACCGGGGCGATGGGATTGTTACCTATCGAAACATGCATTCGGTCTCCGGTTTTCCCCTCTGACCACCTATCTACCTGAATTTACGGTTTCTTTTTGTCTTTGGGGCGGGAGGGTACGCCCCTTGCAGTGTCCTCTGGAGGCGTGACGCAGGGGATGATGTGTGTGGATCTGCGCCATGTGCGGATGAGCAGGATGGTTTGGCCGTCGAATCGGTGGACTTCATGGGTGTGAGACCTTTTGTGGACGACCTGGTGAAAGGCGCTCCCGGAAAAGGAGGGAAAAGATGAAACGAATGGTTGTATTCTCGGTTCTCGTGTTCTCCATGCTCGCGGTCTGGGGGATCCCGGCCCAGCCCGTTCAGGCGGAAGACCCCATTGTCCTGGGCGTACCCACATCCCTGGGGTTCCTGGAGGGGAAAGAAGGTCTGGCCTGCGTAAACATGGCCGTTGAGGAGATCAATGCTGAAGGCGGCGTGAATGTGGGCGGTGTGAAGCGCCTGATGAAGGTGGTGGCCATTGATGCCCGCGGCGCCGAGCCCGGGGTGCCCGTGGCCGACGTGATCCGCGCTCACAAGAAGGTCATCCTGGAGGACAAGGCGGATTACATCGTGTTCGGATCCTTTCGTTCCGAATGCGCCATCGCCTGCATGGATCTGGTCAGCCAGCACAAGACCCCCATGATTCTCGGCACGGCCATGTCTCCGGGCATGGAGGCCAAGGTCAAGGAAGATTACGACAAGTACAAGTACACGTTCCGGACCTGTCTGAATGCGGTGTACCTCGTGAAGACCCTGAGCGGAACCATGGCCTACCTGAACAAGGAATTCGGGTTCAACAAGGTGTTCGTCATGAACCAGGACGTGGCCTGGGCCAGGGCGACCGGAGATTTGATCATCAAGAATTTCTTCGAGAAGAACGGGTGGGAGGTGGTGGGCCAGCAGGCGTACCCGACCGGTTCATCGGACTTCTCCTCCGCCCTCATGAAGGCCAAGGCGGGCGGTGCCCAGGTCATTCTGCCCATCTTCGACATGCCCCAGAGCGGCATTCTGGTGAAGCAGTGGAACTCCATGCGGATCCCGGCCCTGATGGCGGGTTTCATCTCCCCCCTGGCCGGTCCCGGGGCCTGGGACCTCTTCGACCAGAAGATCGACGGTGCCGTCAACTGTATCTTCGAGGTGGGCAACGTTCCGGTGGCCAAGGTGCCCAAGTCCGTCGAGTTCTACGAGAAGTACCAGGCCAAGTACGGCGTCCCCATCGAGGCGGGGCACTCCCCGGCCCCGGCCTACGAGATGGTTCACGTCCTTCGGGAGGCCATTGAACGGGCCGGGACCATGGATCCGGACCAGGTCGTGGCCGAACTGGAAAAGACCGACCGCATGGGCGCCATGGGACGGATCCGGTTCAATGACGGTCACCAGGTGGTGTACGGGGATGACCCGAACGAGACCGCGATGGCCTGCATGATCCAGTGGCAGGACGGCAAGCGGGTGGTGGTCTACCCGGGGACGGTGGCTGAAGGCCGGATCGAACTTCCCGAGGGGCTGAAGTCGGCCAAGTAATCGCCTTCTTCCATCCCGCTGACTTTCCCCGCGAGACCGGACGCCCAGTGACGGGCGCCCGGTCCTCCGGGACCGCTCATCCCATCAGGGGGCTTTCATGCTGATCGGCAGCCTGGTCTACGGAACCATCAACAGCGCCATACTGGCCCTGGTGGCGCTGGGCTTCAACCTGACCTTCGGCATCAGCGGTGTCGCGAACTTCGCCTATGGGGCCCTGTATATCTTCTCGGGCTTTTTGACATGGATTCTCCTCAATTCTCTGGGGCTTCCCTACCTGATCTGCGTGCCGGTCACCATTGTCTGTTCCGGCCTCGTCGGTCTGATCATGTACTACGTGGTGATCCTGAGGGTGAAGGGGCTCGCACTTTCCGAGGTGATGGCCACGTTTGGACTCGGACTCGCCATCATGGAGCTCTTCCGATACTTCAACTTCGTGGGGTTTCGCTACAAACTGCCGGTCTTTTATGACGGCAGCCTGGAACTCGGCCCGGTCTTCATCGATGTTCAACGTCTGATCATCGTGGGAATCGCCGTCGCTCTTACACTCTTTCTGTATCTGTTCACCCACCACACGCGGACGGGACTGGCGTTCCGGGCCATTGCACAGGACGAACGCACCGCCTTGACGTTCGGTATCGATTCGGACCGGATCGGTGCCCTCAGCATGGCGTTTGGAGCCGCCCTGGCGGCCATTGCCGCCATCGTCATTCTTCCCCTGGGCACCATTGCCGTGGAAGGAGGGTACGAGGTCCTGATCAACGCCCTGGCCGTATGCATCGTCGGAGGGCTGGGGAGTACCGTGGGGATCCTGGTGGCCAGCGTGTTGATCGGGTTCGCCCAGACATTCACCGCCAACTACCTGGGGCCCCACTGGATGTTTCTGGTCAGCCTGATCGCCATCGCCCTGGTCCTCGTGGTGAAGCCGTCGGGGATCTTCGGGCAGCAAAAAGAACTGGAAGAGCGCATCTAGTCGGCCCATGCGCCGCGTGGAATACGGGACAGCGTATGAAGAAACGTAAAGAGAGAATCGACCGGGGGATCAAGGCTCGATCCCAAGACATCTACGCGCTCACGAGTTACCGTGAGATGCTCTATGTCCTCGCACCCCGAGCCGTCCCCGTGCTGGTGCTGCTTGTCATCATCCCCATGATGGGTGAGTACTGGCGTGAGGTCTTCATCTCCACGGCCACCTACGCGTTACTGGCCGTGAGCTGGGATATCCTGATTTCCGCAGGCCTGGTCTCACTCGGGCAGGCCCTCTTCTACGGCGTCGGATCCTACATTGCCGGGTCACTGGATTTTTACTGGGGGCTCGGGCCGTTGTGGACCATTCCCATCGCCACGGTGGGAGGCGGCCTGGTCTGTACCGTGATGCTGCTGCCGGTTCTGAGGCTTCGGGGCATCTATTTCGCCATGGTGACCCTGGTCCTTCCCCTCATGCTCCTTCGGCTCGTGGAGGCGACTCGAATCCTGGGAGGGACCGAGGGCCTCACCGGACTCACGCCCTTTCCCACGCCCATGGTGGCGCTGTACGTGATCCAGATGGCATTGCTCGCGGCGATGTTCGGTTTCCGCCGGATCATGAGTTCGGATTACGGGCTCGTGGTCAAGGGCATCAGCGACAATGACCGTTCGGTCATGAGCGCGGGAATCAATGTCTACTGGTACAAGACGCAGATCCTCTTTCTGGGGTCGTCTGTCGGGGCATTCGCCGGAGCGTTTGGCACCCATCTGGACATGTTTGCCGGCATGCCGGGTTTCGCCCTGGATTACTCCATCATGCCCGTGGCCGCAGCCGTGGTGGGCGGTATGGGCACGTTCGCCGGCCCCATGGTGGGCGCCTTCATTCTGGTGCCCCTCTCGGAACTCCTCCGGGCTCTGGGGGCGCTTCGAATCGTTTTTTACGGCCTGTTCCTGGTCATCTTCGTCGTGGGGCTGCCGGAAGGGCTGTTCCATTACATGCAGCGAAAGTATCATCAGTTTGAACGATGGGTGGTGGTGGAATGAATGAGAGCAATCCCACGGTACTCAAGGTCTCGAACCTGACCAAGTCTTTCGGCGGCGTGATGGCGGTCTTCGACGTCAGTTTCGAGATCCGAAAAGGGGAACTCGTCGGGGTCATCGGACCCAATGGATCCGGCAAGACCACGCTGGTCAACCTGATCACGGGATTCGTGAAGCCCGATTCGGGCCGGGTCGAATACATGGGGAAGGACATCACGGGCCGACCTCCTTACCGGATCGTGGGGCTGGGCATCGCACGCACCTTCCAGATGGTCCGACCCTTTTATCAGCTGCCGGCGTTCAAGAATCTCATCGTCCCGCTCTCTTCACCGCGGGTCAAAAAGCTGGCCGGAGGCCGGTACGGGGACCGGGATGCCGTGGCCCTGGACCTGCTGGAGGAGGTGGGATTCGAACGGGACGCCCGTGTCTCCTACAAGACGGCAGGATCACTTCCCCAAGGCTACCTGAAGCGATTGGAACTGGCCAAGAACATGGCCCTTCGACCGGACCTGATCATCCTGGACGAACTATTTTCCGGTCTCAGCCTGGCGGAGGTGGCGAGTATTGTTCCGATCATTGAGAAGCTCATGTTTCAGGGAAAGACGATCATCATGATCGAACACCGGCTGAAGGAGCTCTTCCGAATCGCCGACCGGATCATGGTACTGAATTTCGGCCAGAAGATCGCCGAAGGGGCCGGTAGTGAGGTCATGGAGAGCGACGCTGTGAAACATGCCTACCTGGGCAGTGAAACCTGAGAAGGATGGGACCATGCTTTCCGTCAAGGGTCTGATGGTGTTCTTTGAAAACGCTCTGGCGTTGAACGACTACAGCATGGAAGTGAAAGAGGGGCAGATCATCGGCGTCGTGGGATCGAACAGCGCCGGGAAAACCACCCTCATGAATACCCTCTCCGGCCTGATCATCGATATGCGGATCAAGGAAAGACGCAGGGGAGGGGAGAGAATCACCCTGTATGGCGAGATCCGTTTTCACGGGGAAGACATCACGGCCATGCGTCCCAGCGATCGAGTCCGTAAAGGGATCGTCCTCTGCCGGGAGCGTCACCCCGTGTTTCCCGAGAGCGATGTGGTGGAGAACCTCAAGATCGCAGGATACCTGAGGACACGAAGCCAGATGCAACAAGGCCTGAAACAGGCATTTGAACTCTTTCCGGCCCTGGACAAACTCAGGGATCGAAAGGCGGGGTTTCTGAGCGGAGGCGAACAGCAGATGCTGGCCATCGGCATGGCGCTCGTGGTGCAGCCGACGCTTCTCCTGCTGGATGAACCGCTTCTCGGGCTCAGCCCCATGATGCAGAGGCTCCTCGTGGACGCCATCAAGGACCTCCGCCGGGAAGCCGGAATCACGGTCGTTCTGAGCGAGCAGTTCGCCCGTCCGATCCTTCCGATTCTCGATTTCGGTTACATCATCGAAAACGGGATGCTCTCGTTGACCGGCACGGGGACCGAGCTGATGGACAACCCCGAGGTGAAGGCCGCTTATTTCGGCGTGTGACAACGAGGCGGGTGATCAGTCCCGCCCTGTTTCCATGTACAAGGGGTGGATCGCATGAAGGGCGATATTCCATTTCAGAACATTTTTCAGGCGTTTCAAGCGGCTGGACAGGTATACGGGAAGAAAACCGCCGTCATCTATCTGGGGACCCGGTACAGCTACTCGCGCCTCCTGGCCTTTGCCGAAGGGTTCGCCGCATCCCTTCGCGCCCGGGGAATCGGTCCGGGAGACCGAGGAGTCCTCTATGTCCCTAACAGCCTCCAATGGGTGATCGCCTGGCTGGGGATTCAGCGGTGCGGCGCGGAAGTCGTTCCCATCACGCCCATCTACACGGTTCACGATCTCACGTACATTGCCAACGACAGCCAGGCCCGTTTTATCGTCTGTGCGGATACCAACTACGGATACGTCAAACAGGCCATGGAAGAGACCGGCCTGGAACTGGCCGTCGTGACCCGGCTATCCGATATGCTGCCGTGGTGGAAACGGCTTTTCGGATGGGCCTTTGACAAGGTACCCAAAGGAAAGACGTCCTGGCGGGACGGTGTGTCCATCTCCTTTCGCTCCATGGTGCTGAAGGGCATGAAGGAGCCCCCACCGCCTCCGCTGGACAAGAAAGAGTCGGATACGGCCGAGATCCTATATACCGGAGGGACCACCAAATTCCCCAAGGGGGTCCCCATATCCCACGGGCTGTATATCGAATCCGCGCTGGAACAGATCGGGATCAGCCGGCCCCTGTTCGATCCTGCCGAAAATGTCGTCATCGGAACCGTGCCGCTCTTTCATATTCTTGGGCAGACCACCGCGCTCAGCACTCTTCTGGTGGGGGGCGCCATTGTCCTCATGCCGAAGGTCAATCTGGATGCAATCTTCGATACGGTGGAGCACTACGGGGCAAAGACCCTGATCGGTGTACCGACACTCTACCGCATGATCCTGGAACACGACCGCCTTGACCTCTACGACCTGAGCGCCCTGAAATACTGCTTCAACGGGGGGGATGTGCTTCCGGAGGAAGTGAACCAGCGCTGGAAGCGAAAGTTCGGAAAGCCCATCTTTCAGGGCTACGGCGCAACGGAGACCTGTGGGGGGGTCTCCATGTGTCCGGTGGATCAGGAAAATCCCCTACGAAGCATCGGAAAGGTCGTACCCAGCAAGGAGGTCCGAATCGTGGACCCGGAGACGCTGGAACCCGTGGAGGGAGAAACCCCGGGAGAACTCTGGGTCCACTCGAAACGCATGGTGCGGACCTACTGGAACAAACCCGAGGAAACGGCTGAGGCGTTTGTGGAGAGGGACGGCAAGCTTTTTTATCGCACCGCGGACATCATCAGCCGGGACCGGGAAGGCAACCTCTTCTTTGTCGACCGGACCGTGGACACGATCAAGCACAAAGGGTTCCGAGTCTCATCTTCAGAGGTGGAGTCCGTGCTTCAGGAGCATCCGGCGGTCATCAGTTCCTGCGTGGTGGGGCTTCCGGACCCCAAGGTGGGGGAGCGCATCAAGGCCTTCGTGGTCCTCAAAGAGGATGTCAAGGGGATCACCGGATACGATCTCATTCGGTGGTGCCGTGACAAACTGGTAGACTACAAGGTCCCCCAGTACATCGAGTTTCGGGATATGCTGCCGAAATCCAAGGTGGGAAAACTTCTCAGAAGGGAGATTCGCAGCGAGGAAAAACGCAGGGCCGAGTCCTGACCCGGCCCTGGTTTCCATGCAAGCGCTCTGCATTCGGATTTCAGCTCTTGAGGAGAGGCCCACCCTTCGAATCCTGAGTGATGCCTTCCAGATTCTCATTTGCGTTGCTCTCGATCGTTTTCAGAAGAAAGAAGGCGCTGTTCGGACGAGTTGTCCACCGGACAACTGGGGCGCATTCACGTGGAAATGCCCATACGGGGCAGAATATAGGCCTGGAGTGCAACCCAGACCACCAGAATCAGCAGGACCCATCCAATTCCTCCCATTCCCTTCTCCTTTGTTTCTTTCGAAATCTCGCTCATAAAATGATCTCATTTCCGGATTGGAAACGCTCAGGTGCTCGAAAACCATTTCTATCAGGGTGGCACACGGCCTCCCTCCTAGGATGCTCAGGAAAAACCGCCTGAAGAACCGCATCCCGAAGACAGGGCCTTTCCCAGGCCCTCCCCTCCCGAAACGGATGAAAAGCACGACATCTGTCGCTTGGTCTTGTTGCTGCCGCATTCCGGGCATTCCACCGGATCGTTTTCATCGGAAGCGAATGCGAGTCGTTCAAAGACCTTACCGCACTCCTCGCATTTGTATTCATAAATGGGCATCGAATCTTCCTCCTTCACTGAAGATGATGTGTACACCGGGATCCATCGGGCGTTGAAGAACCGGTCGATCCTCGGCATTCTTTCTATCATTATACTATGAGAATGCTTTCGCGAAAAGGTTTCCCGCGCCTCATTGATTTTTCCCGGGCCCTGGGACCCCGACATGCTGAACAGCGGTGGTACGCCTTCCGCTCTCTCGACAAGTCCCCGAATATGGTTGATGATACCGACTGGCAGAGGTATAGTCCTCCCGTGGTGATTCCAGCGAACGGTAGTCTCGGTGGATCGAAAGGAGAGGTCGAAACCCAAGCGGCATCCATCATCGCAACACGCAGAACCCCTGTGAGACGCCGGATAATCGAGTGATAATGGAGACATCCCTCGGTGATAAATCGTACTAGATACGCGCAACAAGAATATGTTGAGCAACTGAAGGCCCTGTACGAGGACCTCATCCGGGAGGGTGTACTGGAAGATATGGAGCTGTATCACATCGATCCGATCCGCATGGTCCCGGGCCATGTGGCCGGGTTGATCCGGCGGGTGACCCGAGACTCGACCATCGATGTGACTTCAGAAGAGGACAAGGACTCCGCCGTGTACGCCTCCTCCATCCTGATGGCCGCGGAGTCCCTGGCCCAGGAAGACCTGCAGACGAGGGAGAGCCGTCTCGACGAAATCAAGGAACCCCTTCAGCGAAGCATGGACCTGCTGCTGAGGATCATCGCGGATGAGAAGGCGATTCACGTATCCAAGGAGGCGCTTCGCCAGAACGTCGACATCCTTCGCAGATGCATGGCCAAACTGGATGAGCCCCGCTCCTGACGCATCGATTATTCAGGGATATTGGGTATAGTCGTGCGCTGGCCTTTGTAGTTGATGAGTTGGTATTCCTCTTTCGTCTTCCCCTGAATGTAATAGTCGGGCATCAATGGAATCTTGCCGATGTTCGTGGCAATCACGTACATGGGCTGGGCAAGGCCCGTGGTGTGTCCCCGAAGGGCGTCCCGAATGAGTTCGGCGCCTTTTTCCACCGGTGTGCGAAAATGATCGATTCCCGGGGCGGGTTCGCAGTAGAACACGTAGTAGGGGCGGATGCGGACCTGTAGCAACTTCTGGTGGAGCGCGCGAAAGCCGGCCACATCATCATTGATCCCCTTGAGCAGTACGGCCTGGTTCCCCACATTGACACCGCAGGAGAGGAGGTCGTAGACCGCCCTCGCCGTATGATCGGTGATCTCCTTGGCGTGGTTGCATTGGGTGTTCACCCAGATGGGGACGCGGTGAAAATCGCTGAGGACCTTTTTGAGACCTTCCGTGATCCGGTGGGGAAGGACAATGGGCGTCCGGGTCCCGAACCGGAGCATTTCCAGGTGGGGTATTTCGCGCAGTTTTCGAATGATGTATTCAATTTTGTCATCCGATAGAATAAAGGGGTCCCCTCCGGTGACGAGAACATCTCGTATTTCCGAATGATCTTGAATCCAGGCAAGCCCTTCATCTACGTCCATGCGCAGTTTCAAATCCCGATCTACCACCAGTTCCTTCCGGAAACAGTGGCGGCAGTAGTTGGCACACATGTCCGTGACCGTGAAGGCGATCCGGTCGTCGTATTGGCGGGCGATGCTGTCCGGACGCTTCTCCCCGGTGGCGCGATTCTCTTTCCATATCAGGTAATCCGGTATGCCGAAACGGTTCTCGGTCTCTTTCATGGACGGAATGACCTGTTTGCGGATCGGGCAGTCGGGGTTCACCGGGTCCATGAGGGACGCGAAATAGGGGGTGGTCCCCCATTTGGTGTGCAGGGAAGAGATGGCCTTCTCCTCCTCGGGCGTGACCGTGATGACCTTCTTGAGCCGGTCCAATGTATTTACGGAATTCTGAAGTTGTTCCATCCATTCTTCCATGTGTCGATCTCCCTGTCGTATGGGTCGCTTCGCGGCGACAACGTGTTCGGCGGACCGGGCCTTCAAGCGTGTGCATGAAGGAGGTCGCGTTTAGAGGTACTTGGCATGCTCTCGCGGAGTGACATGGGTGCGGTGTTCTTCCCAGTCCCTCAGTTTCAGGCGCATATAGTCTCGATAGACGCTCTCACCCAGGAGGTTTCGAAGAAAGGAGCTGCGCTCTGCCTCCACAAGGGCTTCAAAAAGGCTTCTCGGCAGAAAACGGCGGTCCCAGACGCGGACGCCGTATCCCTTCTTGTATGTGCTTCCCCCATCGGGCCTGCCCGGTTCGATCCGGTTCCGCATGCCATCCAGGCCCATGGCGATCAACGTGGCCACCTGGAGGTAGACGTTTCCGGCCGGATCGGGGCTCCGGAGTTCGATGCGAACGTTCCGGGGGTTGTGACTGTAGGGAACGCGGACCATGGAACTGCGGTTCCGAAAACCCCAACTCCGCACAATGGGCGCTTCCCGCTCCAGCACATAGGCCTTATAGGAGTTGAACGTGGACGCCATGATGATGGAGGTCCCTCGTGCGTGGCGAAGGACTCCGCCGATGAAATGCCGTGCGGTCTCGCTGATGTTTCCCTTTTCCGATTCATTGAAAAAGAGGTTTCGGCCTTCTACATCCTGCATGGACAGGTGAATGTGAAACGCGCTGCGATTCTGATCATCAAAGGGTTTGGGCATGAAGGTGGCGTGAACACCATGGGCCGCGGCGGTCTGCTGGGTCACGTAGTTGAAGAGCAGGGTCCGATCAGCGGCGCTGAGAGGATCGGTGGCCTCGAGGTTGATCTCGTGCTGTGAGGGGGTCACCTCATGGTGGGCCTTTTCATATGGAAAGCCGCATGCCTTGAGGATGGAGAGGATGTCGTTACGCACCGCCTCGCCCCCGTCGTGCGGCGTGGTGTGAAAATACCCGGCCTTGTCCGTATGGACGTCCTCACTGAACGCGTCGGATCGAAGCAGGAAAAATTCATGTTCCGGGCCCACGAGAAAACGGACCTTGAATACGGTCTCCGCCTCCCGGACCACGGCTTCCAGGATGGCTCTGGGGTCGGACTGGCATCGTTCGCCTCGATCATTGTACACATGTCCCACGAAGAAGCCCAAGGCGCCATGCGGACCGGGAACCATGCGAAAGCTCGTAAGGTCCGGAATCAGGATCCGGTCGCTGTGTTGCACCGAGGCATATCCGGCGATGGAACTCCCGTCAAAACCCACACCGTTTTCAACGAACTGTTCAATGAGGTCCGGGTTGACGGGAAGACTGCGAAGCGCTCCGTTCAGGTCCACGAAGAAAACCTTGGTCGCATGGGTTTCACTTAATCGCCGTTTGATTTCCTCGATTTGAGCCATTCGATTTATCCTTCTGAAATTACTTCATGAATCTGTTCGCCATGGTCCCTTTCAAGGCCAGTCACTCCATACCAAGTGTCCTCGGGGATTGCAACTTTTTTCGGCGGAAAAGCATGCCGGAGGTCTATTTCAGGAAAAAAGCGGAAACACGCTGCCGGCGGGGATCCCTGGGTCAATGCATGCCCAAGCGGGCGGGAAGGAAGAGAGAGAGCGCCGGCCAGTAGGTGATGAGCAGGAGTGTCACCAGCAGGAGGAGGAGAAAGGGTAGGGTGGCCCGGTAAAGGGTCACGATGGGCCGATCGAATCGGGCTGCCGCGATGAAGAGATTGAGGCCCACGGGCGGCGTATTGTATCCGATGGCCAGGTTGGCCAGAAACACGATGCCTAGGTGCACGGGATCGATGCCGTACTGGGTCGCCAGGGGCAGGACGAGCGGGACCACGATCAGGATGGCGCTGAAGATGTCCATCATGCATCCCACCACGAGGAGAAAGCCATTGAGCACCAGAAGGAATCCCACCCGGGATTGGATCGCTCCCTCCATGAATGAGAGAATCTTCATGGGGACAAAGGCATCCACCAGAAAATTGGTGAAACCGAGCGCCCCTCCCAGAATGATCATGATGCCGCCGACCATCTCCATGCTCTCGACCATGATCCGGGGAAGGTCGTAAAAAGGCCGGATCTCCCGATACACGACGATCTTGATGAACAGGACATACGCCACGGTCAGGGAGGCGGTCTCCGTTACCGTGGCAAGGCCCGTATAGACGGCCCCAAGGATCAGAAAGGGGATGGGGATCTCCCACGCCGCCTCCCGGGCCGCGGCCAGGAATTCGGCCCATGTGAACCGGGGGCGGTCGAGGCGCCATGTGCGGCCCATGAAAATGGAGAAGAGGCAGAGAATTCCCACCATGATCGCGCCGGGGACGAGACCGGCCACAAAGAGGGTCTCAATGCTTGCGCCCGAGACAAACCCATACAGAATCAGGGGCAGACTGGGAGGAAAGTGGAGACCCAGGCTGCCCGACGTGGTCATGAGACCCAGGGAGAAGGACTCGGTGTAGCGGTCAGACATCAACGCAGGCAGCAGGAGGCCTCCAAGGGCGATGATGGTCACGCCGGTCGCCCCGGTGATGGCCGTAAAAAACGCACATGTGACCAGAGCCACCACGCCCAGCCCCCCCGGAAGCCAGCCCAGAAGGCTCCTGGAAAACCGGACGAGCCGCCCGGAGGTCTCCCCCTCGCTCAACAGGTATCCGGCGAACGTGAACTGGGGTATAGCCAGCAGAACCGGGGCATTGGCCAGGCGGAAGATCTCGATGGCGATGGCCGACAGGTCCACGCCGCTTGCGTACAGGCCGATCATGGCCGCGGCCATGATTCCCGCGAACACGGGAAGGCCCAGAAGAACCAGGCCGATGAGAAGGACGGTCAAGGCGAGGATCATGGGCGAGGCCCTTCGGAGGGTCTTCGAAGCCCTTCCATGGCGATGATCCCGAAACGGAAGACCAGGAGGAGAAAACCGACGGGAAGAATGACCTGGACGACCCAGGCGGGCATATTCAAAAAGAGCGATCCGCCGAAGGCCATTTCCATTCGGATCATTCGGAACGACGCCACAGACATGACCGCGCAGACCACGCATGCGGCCACGGCGAGAAGGCCTTCCCTGAAGCGTCCCCACCGATCGGGAAGGAGGGCCGACATGATGTCGATTCGAATGTGACGGTTTTTGCGGGTCAGCAGGGACGCGCCGAGAAAGGTCAGCCAGAGGAGGCAGGCCCGGGCCAGTTCGTCGGACCAGGATATCCGGCCCAGAAGGATGTGGGCCCATCCCAGGCCCGCTCGAACGGCCAGTGCCCGAAGAATGACCTGCGCGAGTGTAAAGGCGATCATCACTCCGAGCAGAAGCACGATGGCCCGCCCCTCCCAGTGGGCCAGAAAGCGATCGATTCTGCGCAGGACGTTCATATGAGGCCGTGAGTCATTTCCATCAGGGTGTGCGGCCGAGCACCGCGTAAATCCGGTCCAGGAGCTTTCGGGAATAGACCTTGTCGGCCAGGCGCTCGGCCACCAGGTCGTGGACCCGATAAAAGGCCGCGAGGTCGTCACCGGAAGGATCGGGGATTACGGTCAGACCGCTTTGTTCGATGATTCGAACCGCTTCCTGGGACTGGTCCCGCAGTTCCCGGGTGAGAGCCGCCATGCTCTTTACACATTCTTCACTGAGGAGGACCTGAAGGTCTTCCGGCATCTCCCGGTAAAATCGTTCCGAGAGCAGGAAGGCCCCGGTGGCATGGGCCAGGGGCAGGGAGGTCATGGTCTTGGTGTAGGCATGCCATTGAAGGGCCAATGCGCCAAGGGGCGGGCCGTACACCGTGTCGATCATCCCCGTACTCAGGGAAGTGGTCACGTCCGTGACCGCCAGGGGAATCGGGCTGGTTCCCATGGCCTGAAAGGTCTCCTGGGAAATGGGATCCCCGCTCCAAGTCCAGACCTTGCAGCGGGAGATATCGGAGACCCGCCGAATGGTGTTCTTGGAGAAGAGATGCACATTGCCGACCTCGGCCCATGACAGGAACTCGAACCCCTTTGTACGGAACAGTTCAGCGAAGTGGTCGCGGAGTTCCGCATGGACGCGATCCGCCTCTTCGAGGCTGTGGAACAGAAACGGCAGATCCAGGACACGGACTTCGGGAAGGATGCGGGTCAAACCGGCGCCGCTGAACGCGGCTGCATGAATCTGTCCAATCTGGATCTTCCGAAGCACATCCAGTTCATCGCCTGCGATTCCCCCTGGATAGATTCGAAAACCGAGACGCCCGCCGCTCTTCTCGCGGAGCGTCTTGTCGAGGGTCCGCATGACCTTGAGCCATGTGGACCCTTCCGGGGGAAGGGCCGCGAACTTGATCTCGATTCCGGGCCGTTCCGCTGTCCACCCGGCGGGTGCGGACAGAAAAATGAGAAGAGAAGCGACAACCGCTTCCAGAAAAACCCGACATGACATTGCACCACGTGCTTGCGTCAAGGCGACCTCCTCTAGAGAAAAAAATCGTCAATCTGCTCCATCAAAACCTGTGCCCTTTGGCGGGCCACGGCGTTGAGAAGGCAGACCTCATGGAGTACCGCGGGCTCGGCCTGTGCCACTTCGCGCAGGATACGTGTGAAAAGCGCCCGGTCCTGAACCCGGACCGCATAGTATCGGGCATAGTAGACCTTGACCATGAGAAAATCCCCACCGCTCTCTTGAAGGGCCTTTTCAAAGAGGTCCCGGGCCTCTTCCGGGCGCCCTCCGAGCATGGGGGGGACGGCGGACAGGACGCTTCCCATGGCCGCATAGGGGAGTCCATGGAAGTAGGCCCCGTCCAGTTCGATGGCCCGGGCCAGGCATGCGATTACCGCGTTGAGTCCGGCCAGTGCGCCGGGGCGATCCAGATTGAGTCGAATCCATTCGCTCCACGCGAGGCTTGCCCAGAAAAAAGATTCCATGTCCTCCGGACCCAGGGTTTGGAGGACTCTGGAGAGCTGAGAGGAATCCTGTGCTCCCTCCTCCAGCGACCGTCCTCGGTCACCGAGTGAACGAAAACCATAATGCATAGCGCGAAGCAGGAGTCCGGAGGCGCGGTCCGGGGATTCGTCTTCCAGAAAGAGCATGGCGTATCCGGCAAACCCCATGGCCAGGCCGTTCAGAAGGCGCCGGTTGTCGGGGTCGGCCTTGAGGAGCCCTTCCATGACCTTGAGGTTTGCGGGCATGGAATCACGGGCCAATTCCGGGTCGCATTCGGAGAAAACGGCCTGTGTGAGGCCTGGAATCAGTTCAGAAAACCCGCGAACGGCCACTCGAGTGCACCCGGCAAGGAAGAGGGCCAGGAGCAGGATCCCCGGGAGCCATAGCGCCGTGCGATGTTCGGTATGGTTTCTGAGAGTCGGATCGTTCATACCATCCCCATGCCGGTGCATCCGTCGTCATTCAGTAGAGCAGAAAGGGATCATCCGGGAGAATCGCGGCCGCCTGGTACTTTTTTGCGAGGAACTGAGCGCCACCGCCGTTTTCCATGGAGAGGACCTGCGCGTACAGAGCGAGGGCGGTCTCCCGTTCACCGGCGAGGTCATGAGACATTCCCAGTTTGACCAACGGAAAAGCGGCCATAAAGGGATCATTCTGCGGATCCACCCGGGCTAGAATGGATCTCAGCACGGCCCTGGCTTCATTCAGGCGTCCGCTCACGAGATGGGTTGTGGCCTGCAGATACTCCTCATGCTGTTCCCAGATGATTCTGGCCGCCGGACGGAGCGCTTTGTCCGTCCGTTCTTTCAACAGGGCGATCGTGGCCTCGGTCTCCTGGCCCAGGCGCAACTGGGCCGACCCAAGCAGGTAGGGAAATCGGGGATTTTCGGGAAACTCCCGGGTGAGTCTTTCGGCCAAAGGAAGAGCGGACTCCGGATTGTCTTCCATGAAGAGGTAGATATGGAGGAGCGTGCTCTGGGCCTCGATCCGCGTCACGATGCCTTCATCGGCGGCTATGTGGAGTTTTTCGAGCCCCGCTTCCCGGTCCGCCGGATGAATGAGGAAATGACTCAGGAACCGGAGTAGACCCGCCAGCTTGGCCGTATAGTATTCGAACACGCCGAGTCCGAAGAGCACATCCCGATTGTCCGGATCCAGTTCGCGGCAGATCCTCAGGGAATCCACTGCACGAAGGGCCAGAAGAAACGACTGAAAATACCGCTCCTGCATCAGGTAAAAGCGCGCCTTGAACCCCAGAGATCCACCCAGGTAAAAGTGGGCTTCAGCGCTGTTCCGATCCCGGTTCACCGCCTTTTGGGCCACATCGATGGCCCACCCGATGCGCTTGTCGTAGAGGTCGAGGATCTCCCGGGTCCAGAATCCCGAGGCCAGTTGACTCCAGTTTACCATGGCCAGATAGAAGTGGCCCGACGGGTGATCGGGGGCCTCTGAGATCATTTTAAGGAATTGGATCTCGGCCTGGCGGAAGTCCCGGTTGTAGAGGAGTTCCGTGCCTAGGATCAGGCCGTCTCGAATGTGTGCAGGTCCCGTGCCGTCCTCGAGGGCCAGAGCGGGGCGGGCGGAAGCCCCACAGAGGATCAAAAGACAGGAGACAACGATCCGTGCGGTCTGCAAGGCGTTTTTCACTCGAAACTCCTCGCTTTCGAGTGGGTGTATTCAACAACACAAAATGTAAAGACTATCACGATTTCCAGGAGTGGGGCAATACGGAAAAGCATGAAAACATTGCATCTTGCTCGGGATGGATTATACTGAAGTCATGCCGTTTCCACCACGAATAGCGATGAGCGGGGACCAGGGACCATCCATGGCCGGAGGTTCGCGTTTTGCAGCGGTTGCATTGGGTAGCGGGGAACGGGTTCCGGTTTTTTCTATGCTTAAGGCGCGTCAGGCTGATTGAAGGGAGTCCTGCAGGGAATGAAAATCTTACTCTTGGGAAGCTCCGGCATGGTTGGGAGCGATTGCAAAGCAGTGATGGAGAAGGAACATGACGTTCTGACTCCGGAGCGGAAGGCGCTGGACATCGTCAGTTGGGATGACGTCATTGAAACCATGCAGCGTGTTTCGCCGAAGGTGGTTATCAACTGCGCCGGCTTTACGGACGTGGAGGCCTGCGAGAGGGACGAGTTTTCGGTCCAGAAAATCAACGTGGAAGGTCCGAGAAACCTGGCCCAGGGAAGTGCACGATTCGAGTGCAAGCTCATCCACCTGTCCAGCTATTGCGTGTACAACGGCCTGAAGAGCGTGCCCCAGCCCTATTTTGAGGACGATCCGACCGACCCCCTATCGGAATACGGCCGAAGCAAGGTCTACAGTGAGACCGCGGTACGGGAGAATGCCCCTCACTACATCATCATCCGGACCGGCTGGCTCTACGGGCGGTACGGTGATAATTTCATCACGGACATACTCTCCCGGGCATTGAAAGGCGGGCGAAAGAAACAGACGATTCTTCTGGAAGACGACCAGTTCGGATCACCGACCTGGACCTTTCGTCTGGCGTATCAGATCCGGGAAATGCTCCACCAGGATGTGCACGGCACGTATCACGCCACGGCGGAGGGATTCTGCAGCCGGCTCGATTTCGCCCGGTTTGTCTTGGAAAAACTCAAGATAAGGGCGGATTTGGTGGCTGTAAAGACATCGGAGATATCGCCTGCAGCCATACGACCGCTCAACGGGATCCTGGAGAACCGACTTTTGAAGAAGCAGGGGCTCAACATCATGCCGGAGTGGACAAAAGACTTGAACCTCTATCTTGAGCAGTACGGAGACGAACTGATTCGGGAGGCAAAGAAAACGAAATCCCGCTAGCGTTAGATTTTTCTTCCGATCAAGGCCCCTTCGAGAATGGCCGCCTTTGCACTCCGCGGTTCGAGGCAGTCGCCGATCCGGTGAATCGGTATACCCAATGGAAGGAGAGCCTGATACAGGGAGTCATCCGACTTCATGCCGGTGGCCGTGGTCACATAGTCCGCCTCCAGAAACTGTTCGCCGGAATCCCGGTTCATCACCAGGACACCGCGTTCCTGAATGCGAACCACCTCGGTTCCCGTCAAGAGGTTCACGCCCCGTTCCTTGAGTTTCTGAAGGAAAATCTTTCGCGTGACGGTCTCGATCATCGGCCCGATGCGGCGTGTCTTCTCAACGATGGTTACTTCCCCCCCGGACTCGGCAATGTGTAGGGCGATCTCGCAACCGGTGGCCCCCCCTCCGATGACGATGGTTTTCCCTTGAGACAACTGTTTGAGGCCGCCGTTGAGGATCTCGGGGATGGAGCGGACCAGCGGGCCCGTGATCCCCGGAACCGGCGGTGGATTCGACACGGATCCGGTGGCGAGGATCACCACGTCCGGCGCGGACTCCTTCACCGTGCCCGCATCCACCCGGCAACCCAGATGGCATGTCACCCCGTATTTTCGAATCTGTTTCTTCTGGTACTCGATCAGTGTGAGGAGTTCCTTCTTATAGCGACTCACGCTTCCCAGAAGCAGTTGTCCCCCCAGGGTCTCCTGTTGCTCGTAGAGGTGCACCTCGTGCCCTCTTTTTGCGGCCACCCAGGCCACGTCCAGGCCTCCGGGGCCGCCCCCCACCACCATGACCTTTTTACGCTCCTCCGCCGGGATCAGGACCATTTCCTGCTCGCGCCCCAGGGCCGGATTGACCAGGCATTCCACTCGTCCCCGCCGAAAAATGGACTCCATACAGGTGTTGCAGGCGATACATGTGCGGATGTCGTCCATTCGTCCTTCTCTGGCCTTGATGGGCATCTTGGGATCGGCCAGGAGTCCTCGTCCGATACAGACCAGGTCGGCCTGGCCTCTGGCGATGATCTCGTCGGCGATTTCCGGGCCGTTGATTCTTCCAACGGCCATCACGGGTATGCCCAATGCCTTTCGAACCGCTTCGGCCGAATCGGCCAGGCAGGCCTTTTCCATGAACATGGGCTGGCAGATCCATTCGGGCGTGGCGTCGTTGCCGGCTGATACCTGGACAATGTCCACGCCACAGTCCAACAGCAGTCTCAGGATCGCGATACTCTCCTCCACGGTGAGACCGCCGGGGACGAACTCTTGAGCACTGATCTTGAACGCGATGGGAAACGCCTTTCCAACGCGCCTTCGCACCTCGCGAATCACCTCTTGTGCAAAACGGGAACGGCCGGAGACATCCCCGCCGTAAGCGTCATCCCGGACATTCGAAAACGAGGACAGAAACTGGTTAATCAGGTATCCGTGGGCGCCGTGAATCTCAATCAATTCGAACCCGGCCTCGACCGCACGGACCGCGGCATCGCCGAACTGTCGGACGATGTTCTGTATCTGGTCGACCGATAGGGGTTCCACTTCCCCGCGAATGGTGGGGCAGGGCAGGAGGGATGGAGCAAAGGGCTTTCGGCCGATGACGCGGGGAGAGGTCTGCCGCCCTCCGTGATGGATCTGGATCCCGGGGACACATCCCTCGGACTTCATGCTGCGGGCGATTCTCGCAAGACCAGGGGTGAAACGATCATGGTAAATCCGGGCCTGGTGGGGGGAGACAATGCCTTCGCTGGCCACGGAACATGCCTCCATGATTACCATGGCGGGTCCGCCCGCGGCCCGGCGGCGGTAGTGTTCCACCGTCTTTTCGGTGATGGCGCCGTTGTCCTCGATCAGGAAAGACGCGAGTCCGGGCATCACGATTCGATTGGGAAGGGTCAGGTTTTTCAGGGTAAACGGAGCGAATAGATGATCAAACATAGCGGCCTCGTCTCTCCTTCATCCTTTCCCGGCCCGGTGTGAGGCGGTTGATGCGCCCGACCGGGGTCGATCCCACCTGGAGTGCCATTGTACGGATTCCAGCGCTGGCACGGCAATTGATCATGAACAGGAATTAGACGATTTGCAAGGGAAATGCAATACCCGTGATGCGGAGGCCCTGAGAAAAGAAAAACGTAATGTAGAACAGTATAAGTATTGCATAACTATCTGTTGAATTGGTCAAAAAAATCATTACCCTTGTCGTCGGTCACCATAAAGGCGGGGAAGTCCTCCACGCGGATTTTATAGATCGCCTCCATGCCGAGTTCGGGGTATTCCACCAACTCCACCCGGCGGATGCATTCCTTACCCAGACGTGCCGCAGGCCCGCCGATGGAACCGAGGTAGAAACCGCCGTGTTGCCGACAGGAGTCTGTGACGATTTTGGAGCGATTGCCCTTGGCAAGCATGATCAGGGACGCGCCGTGAGCCTGGAAAACCGGCACATAGGGGTCCATGCGACCCGCCGTTGTGGGCCCGAAGGATCCCGAGGCATATCCTTCCGGTGTCTTGGCCGGGCCGGCATAGTAGATGATGTGTTCCTTGAAATAGTCAGGGAGTCCTCCTTCGCTATCCAGGCGTTCCTTGAGTTTGGCATGGGCGATGTCCCGGGCCACGATGATATCTCCATTGAGCATGAGGCGGGTGGATACAGGGTACCTGCCCAGCTCCTCCCGGATCTCCTCCATGGGCCGGTCCAGGTGGATGCGAACGGCCGATGTATCCCGGGGCTCGGGAGTGGGAAGAAACCGGGCCGGATCCGTGTCCAACTGCTCCAGAAATAGACCTTCGGGCGTGATTTTCCCGCGAATATTTCGATGCGCACTGCAACTCACACCGAGACCCACCGGACAGGAGGCACCATGCCTGGGGAGGCGGATCACGCGGACATCGAGGCAGAAATATTTTCCACCGAACTGCGCGCCGATGCCCAGTTCTCTGGAGCGGAGGAGGAGTTCGTTCTCCACCTCCGGGACTCGAAAGGCGCATCCTCCCATGGTTCCAGTAGAGGGAAGGGTGTCCAGGTATCCGGCCGTAGCCAGCTTCACCGTCTTGAGATTGGCCTCGGGCGAGGTACCGCCGATGACAAAGGCCAGATGATAGGGTGGGCAGGCCGATGTGCCCAGGGTCTTCATCTTCTCCATGAGAAAGGGCACCAGCACATCCGGATGAAGAACCGCCTTGGTCTCCTGAAAAAGAAAGGTCTTATTGCTCGACCCGCCTCCCTTGGCGATGAAGAGGAATGAGTAGGCGTCACCGGTTGTTGCATAGAGCTCGATCTGGGCAGGGAGATTGGATCCGGAGTTCTTCTCTTCGAATATAGAGAGCGGCACGTTCTGGGAGTACCGGAGATTATTTTGCGTGTATGCATTATAGACGCCGCGCGCCAGGAACTCTTCGTCCCGGGCCCCGGTCCACACCTGCTGTCCCTTTTTCCCGAGAATAATAGCGGTGCCCGTGTCCTGACACATGGGAAAGACACCTTCCGCGGAAATCACCGCATTCTTGAGCATCTCCAGGGCCACATACCGATCGTTTTCCGAGGCCTCTCCATCACTCAGGATCGCTGCAAGTTGCTTCAGATGGGATGTCCTCAGGAGGTGGGCCGCATCCCGGAATGCCGTTTCCGCCAGCAGGGTGAGGGCCTCCGGATTCACCCGGGTGATTCGATTTCCCTCAAAATGCCCCGTGGAGACGGTGTCTGTCGGGAGTTGTCGGTAGGCGGTGTGGTCCTCGGCGAGGGGGAACGGATCCTGGTAGATGAAGTCGGTCATAACCCTTTCCTCGTGAAAACGGCCCCGTCCGCGGAAGGCTCGAAGGGGCCGTGAAGGGGGGGAGTCCCACGCTGGAGAATCTCCGGCATCATGTCCTCGAGGAACAGAAACCGGCCTTGATGAACTCCCGATTCAGGCGTGCGATGTTCGTAATCTTGATTTCCTTGGGGCAGACGGCTTCGCATTCCCTCTCATTGGAGCAGTTACCGAAGCCGAGGTCGCCCATGGTCCGCTCCATGGCCAGGGCCCGTTGAGCGGCCTCGGGCCGACCCTGGGGGAGCAGGGCGAGGTGAGACACCTTGGCACCCACAAACAGCATGGCCGAGGCATTGGGGCATGCGGCCACGCAGGCGCCGCAACCGATGCAGGCGGCCGCGTCCATGGCCAAGTCCGCATTTTTCTGGGGCATGGGAATGGTGTTCGCCTCGATGGCGGAGCCTGTATTCACGGAGATGTATCCGCCGGCCTCCATGATCCGATCCAAGGGGCTGCGATCGACGACCAGATCCTTGACCAGGCGAAAGGCCCTGGCGCGCCATGGTTCCACCACCACGGTGTCGCCGTCGCGGAAGGTCCGCATGTGGAGCTGACAAAGGGTGGCGGCGCGCTTGGGGCCGTGGGCGATGCCGTTGACCACTGCACCGCACATGCCGCAGATACCCTCTCTACAGTCGTTGTCAAACTCGATGGGGACGTCTCCATCCGCCGCGAGACGCTCGTTGACCACATCGAGCATCTCCAGAAAGGACATATGGGTTTCCACGTCCGGGACGTCGATGGTCTGGAAACGCCCCCGGTCCCGGGGTCCATTCTGACGCCAGACCTTGAGAGAGATGTGGATGGTTCCGGTTTCCGCTGTCACTTGTAACTCCTTTGAGCCAGCTTCACGTTCTCGAACACCAGGGGTTCCACATGGCTGCGGGGGAGGGCCTTGTCACCTTGATACTCCCAGGCGGTGACGTGGCAGAAGCGCTCATCATCGCGTTTGGCCTCGCCCTCCTCGGTCTGGAATTCTTCCCTGAAATGCCCACCGCAGGATTCGTTTCGCTCCAGGGCGTCCAGGGTCATGACTTGAGCGAAATCGAGAAAATCGCCGACCCGGAAGGCCTTTTGAAGGCTCTGGTTCAGGTCTCGATCCGAACCCGGCACCCGAAGATTGGATCGGTATTCCTCGCGAAGACCTTCGATGAGCCCCAGAGCCTTTTCCAGCCCGGCCTTGTTGCGGGCCATGCCGCAATGATCCCACATGATGCGGCCCAGTTCCCGATGAAAACTGTCGGGCGAGCGCTTGCCAGCGGCGGAAAGGAGGGTCCGGATTTCCTCTTCCACCTCTTTGACCGCGGTGTCAAAGGCGGGCTGATCCGTCCCGCTATTCTGAGGGGCCTTTCCAGCCAGATATCCGCTGATGGTGTATGGGAGCACGAAGTACCCGTCGGCCAGGCCCTGCATCAGCGCGCTGGCGCCCAAGCGATTGGCCCCGTGATCCGAAAAGTTGGCCTCACCGATGACGAAGAGCCCCGGAATGGTGCTCATGAGGTTGTAGTCCACCCAGAGACCGCCCATGGTGTAATGGCTGGCCGGGTAGATCATCATGGGCATCTCGTATGGGTCGTCGTCCACGATGTTCCGGTACATGTCGAAGAGATTCCCGTACTTCCGTCGAATGACCTCTTTCCCGTCGCGTTGTATGGCATCGGCGAAATCGAGGTACACGGCATAGCCCGTGGGTCCGACGCCATACCCTGCATCGCATACCGCCTTGGCCGCTCTGGAGGCCACATCCCGGGGCACCAGGTTTCCGAAACTCGGGTACCGGCGTTCCAGGTAATAATCCCGTTCGGCCTCCGGAATGTCTTTTGGAGATCGATGATCTCCAGCCTTTTTGGGGACCCACACTCTTCCGTCATTGCGAAGGCTTTCGCTCATCAGGGTGAGTTTGGACTGGTACTCTCCATGGTGAGGAATGCAGGTGGGGTGAATCTGGCTGAAGCAGGGGTTGGCGAAGACGGCGCCTTTGCGATAGGCCATCAGGGCCGCACTCACGTTGCTGGACATGGCGTTGGTGGAGAGAAAGAAGACATTTCCGTAACCGCCGGTGGCCAGGACCACGGCGTCGGCCTCGTGCCTTTCGAGATCACCGTTGATCAGGTTTCGGGTCACGATGCCTACGGCCCGGTCGTCATCGAGTACCAGGGCCATCATCTCCCTGCGGGGAAACATGCGAATTTTCCCCGCCGCCACTTGGCGGCACAGTGCGCTGTAGGCGCCCAGCAGGAGTTGTTGCCCGGTCTGCCCTCGTGCATAGAAGGTCCGGGACACCTGGGCTCCGCCGAAACTCCGATTGGCCAGAAGACCGCCGTACTCCCGAGCAAAGGGGACTCCCTGGGCCACACAATGGTCGATGATGTGGTTGCTGACCTGAGCGAGGCGGTAGACGTTCGCCTCACGAGACCGGTAGTCCCCCCCCTTGACGGTGTCGTAAAAAAGCCGCCAGATACTGTCGCCGTCATTGGGATAGTTCTTGGCCGCATTGATCCCGCCCTGCGCGGCGATGCTGTGGGCGCGGCGGGGGCTGTCCTGAAGGCAGAAGGTCTGGACGTCGTATCCCAATTCGGCCAAAGAGGCGGAGGCGGAACCTCCGGCCAGGCCGGTGCCCACAACGATGATCCGGTATTTCCGTTTGTTTGCGGGGTTCACCAGCTTCAGTTCGAAACGGTGACGGTCCCACTTGTCCTGAAGCGGACCATCGGGGGCCCGTCCGGCAAGCTCCATGTCAACCTCCTTGGGCGAAGAGCGAGATGAAGACCGGAATCGATCCGAAACCGATGCCGAAGACCAGACTGGCCGCGATTCCCAGCCGCTCGATCAAGGGCATGTACATGGGATGGTTGGCCCCAAAGGTCTGGAACAGACTCCAGAAGCCGTGGCTCACGTGGACCGCCACGGTGATCATGGCGATGAGATAAATGATGACGAGGAGGGGGCTGGAAAAGGCGTCGGCCACGATGGCATACAGAGTGATTCCGGTCCGATCCGCAAAATGAAAGTTGATCAGATGGAGAATCACGAAAAGCAGGATCAGTACACCCGTGTAGGGCATGGTGGACGATCCGATGGTCCGGCCTCCCGCACGCCGTTTCATATGGTAGCGGTGCGGTCTGGCCCGAAGGTTTTGCACAAAGAGGGTGAGCCCCATGGCCACGTGGACCAGGGCGAGGACCACGAGTCCCCACTCCGCGACCCGGATCAACGGACCCAGGGCATGGAGGTGCTCTGCATAGGCATTGAACAGATCACCACCGCCGAACAGGGTAAGGTTTCCGATGAGATGGACGCACAGAAACAGCAGAAAGGAGAGACCGGTAAGGGCCATCAACAGCTTTTTGCCGATGGATGACAGCAAGGTGGTCGCGAGCCAGTTCATCTCTACCTCCATCGATCGAGACCGGCATCCGCTGAACAGCGGCCTGGGAAACCCTTCAAGGTGAGACGCCTCGGTGGATCGGTAAGAGGGGGCGTCCAACATCTGCGCCGGGGTCGGAGCGTATCGGTGCCAGAGCCAAATGCATGTTGCCTCGGGCCGAGCGCCATGTCATCGGAGCGACGGTGGATTCCAGGCGGGACAACGGCCTTAGGACTGCCGGATCCGTTTCATGTCGTCCACGAGGCCCCTGACGGCCGCCGCGGAAAGCTGCAGGGCCTCGTCCTCATCCGGGGTCAAGTGAATTTGAATGATGTCCTCGATTCCTCGCGCTCCCAGCTTCACGGGAACTCCGATGAACAGGCCGTCGATGCCGTACTCCCCCTGGAGATAGGCCGCACACGGCAGGACCTTTTTCTTGTCCTTCAGGATGGCCTCAGCCATCTCCACCGCTGCCGAGGCCGGGGCGTAATACGCGCTTCCGGTCTTGAGAAGGCCCACGATCTCGGCCCCTCCGGTCCGGGTCCGCTCCACCAGGGCCTGTATACGTTCCTTGGACAGGAGTTCCGTGATGGGGATTCCGGCCACCGTGGAAAAGCGGGGCAGGGGGACCATGGTGTCGCCATGTCCGCCCAGGACAAAGGCGTGGGTGTTTTCCACGGACACATCCAGTTCCATGGCCATGAAGGCCCGGAAACGGGCGGAGTCCAGAACACCCGCCATGCCCAGGACCCGGTTCTTGGGAAAGCCGCTGACCTCGAGGGCCACGTGACACATGGCGTCGAGGGGATTGCTCACGATGATCAGGACGGAGTCAGGGGCGGCCGCCGCGATCTCCCGGACCACGGTTTCCATGATTTTCATGTTCGTGGACAGGAGATCGTCGCGGCTCATGCCGGGTTTCCGGGCGATCCCGGCCGTAATGATGACGATGTCGGAATCTGCAGCATTCGCGTAATCTCCGGACACTCCGACGAGACGTGCATCGTGTTTTTCAATGGGAGCGGCCTCCATGAGATCCAGGGCCTTGCCTGCGGGAACGCCTTCCAGAATATCCACCAGGACCACGTCCGCAAGTTCCTTTTCGGCGACGCGCATCGCCGCGGTGGCGCCTACGTTCCCGGCCCCCACAACCGTTACTTTTTGTCGCATGTGTCCGCTCCTTTCCGGTGGCACCGGTCTAGGATCCCTTTTTTGCCGCCTCGGCCTTTTTCACCGTCGATGAAATGATCTTTCCGGATACGGTCATGCCTACGAGGAGTAACAGAAGGACCACAAAAACGCCGATGTACCGGAGGATCAAGGTCCCGATGATCCAGGTCCAATTATCCCTTACGATGCTTATTTTTGTACCTTCCGTGAACTCTTTATCGATAGTAATGGAATGCCATGGTCTGTTACTGTCGTCTTCAATATATGACTGGGTTTTCCAGTTCCGGATTTTGATATCTTTCATACCCTCGAGTTTTTCTTTATAAAAGGCCAGGGCTTGATCGTGAGTCATGGGGGAAAGCATGTCCAGCCGGTCCTCGGTGCGGTTGTCCACCGTTCCTTCGGGCACGGGGAGTCCCAGAAAGTCGTCCTGGGTGGGCTGGGCGTGGGTCGATCCGATCAGCCCGACACAGAGAATGATGATCAGTAGAGTCAGTCGTTTCATATCTCATCCTTTCACATGCGCGTCCGAGGTGATGGGCTAGTCGAACATGGCGATGAACATTCCCGCAGCCGCGGCCGAACCGATGACGCCGGCCAGGTTGGGACCCACGGCGTGCATGAGCAGGTGGTTCGTCTTGTCGTACTTGAGCCCTTCCAACTGGGCCACGCGTGCGGCCATGGGCACGGCGGAGACGCCGGCGGCGCCGATCAGGGGATTGATCTTGTCCTTGACGAACAGGTTTATGATCTTGACGGTCAGGATCCCGCCGATGGTGCACACGGCGAAGTCCACGAGACCGAGGCCAAAGATGAACAGGGGCTTCCAACTGAGGAACTTGTCCGCATGCATGGTCGCGCCTACCGATATACCGAGGAAGATCGTCACGATGTTCATGAGAGCCCCCTGGGCCGAGTCGGTCAAACGGGCCACCACACCACTCTCCTTCATCAGGTTTCCGAGCATGAACATGCCCATGAGCGGAATGACCGAGGGAACGAGCAGGGCCACGATGCCCGAGGTGATCAAGGGGAAGAGGATCTTTTCCTGCCGGCTCACGGCCCGAAGTTGTCGCATCTTGATGACCCGCTCCTTGGCGTTGGTCATCATGCGCATGATCGGCGGCTGGATCAGGGGGACCATGGCCATGTACGAGTAGGCGGCCAGGGCATTGGCCCCCAGGAGCTGCGGCGCCAGGTGCTGGGTGAGGTAGACCGTGGTGGGGCCGTCGGCACCGCCGATGATCCCGACGCTGGCGGCCTCCTTGAGGGTGAATCCGGCCAGAACGGTCCCGGTGAAGGTGATGAACACGCCCAACTGAGCTCCGGCGCCGATGATCAGGGTCCTGGGGTTGGCGATGAGCGGACCGAAGTCGGTCATGGCCCCCAGTCCGAGAAAGATGACACAGGGGATGATTTCCCACTCCAGACCGTAGTGGTAGAAGAACTGGAGCAGATGGGGGTGGCCGTCCGTGTACCCCATCATGGGGACGAGCGGGAAGTTGACGATAAAGATCCCGAACCCGATGGGTAACAGGAGCAACGGTTCGTATTTTTTGGCAATAGCCAGCCAGATGAACAGGGAACCGATGGCCCACATGATGACGATGTTGAACTGGAAGTTCCAGATTCCGGTGGTCCGGAGGGTGCCGAGAAGCAGGTCGAGAATTTCATTGGCCGTCATGGGTCTGTCTCTCCTTATGAATGAAAAATCACCGTCATACGCTCAGAAGGATGCCTTGCAGACCTGCTCGATGGCCGCCGCCATGGCCTCATCCTCCTTACGGATGTCGTCCAGTGTCTTCGGGCGGACCGCCGGGGGTTTCTCCTCCAGGCCGTACTTCCACTTCAGGAACTGGGCGCCCGTGTTCGGGTAAAGGGCCGCAATGAGCAGGTCGAAATCGTTCTTGGCCAGATCCCCGATTCGCTCCCGGACGTGGTCCAGTTCGGGTTCCAGGTAGTCGGCGGCGCGTCCGGTCACGGGCGTGTCGCCGCGCTTGTATCCCTTGAGCACCTGTTTCAGGACCTCGGGGTCCACGGGGGTGGGGGTCTTTCCATAGAGACCGTATACCAGGTCCTTGACCTCGTTGGTCACCATCTTGTAGCGACCGAACAGGACGTTCAGGACCGCCTGAACCCCGACGATCTGGCTGGTCGGAGTGACCAGGGGAGGGGTTCCCAGCTCTTTTCGGGTCACGGCCACATCACGGTAAACCTCCGGGAGACGGTCCAGGGCCTTGGCCTCCTTGAGCTGGCTGACCAGGTTGGAGATCATGCCGCCGGGCACCTGATGGAGCAGGACCCCGGTATCGATCACGGACATCTTGTGCCTGGCCAGGTAATCCCGATACTTCGGGGCGATCTCCTCGAGATAGTCCCCCATTTGGAGGAGAAGCGGGAGGTCAAAGCCCGGATCCCGACTGGTCTGATAGAGGGTGGCCACCAGGGGCTCCACCGCAGGTTGAGAGGTGCGGAGGGCAAAGGGCGCCAGGCACGTATCCACGATGTCCACCCCGGCCTTGATCGCCTCCAGGTAGATCATGGAGGCCATGCCGCTCGTATAGTGGGTGTGCAGATGGATGGGAATGGTGATGGTCTTCTTGAGTTCCGTCACCAGTTTGGCGATGTCAAAGGGGCTCATGATGCCGGCCATGTCCTTCAGGCACAGGCTGTCCGCGCCCATGTCCTGGATCTCCTTCGCCTTGGCGAGGTAGTACTCCAGATTGAAGACGTCGCCGCCCATGCGCCGCTCCGTGAGGGAGTAGCAGATGGTGCCCTGAAAATGCCGACCGTTGGCCTTGATCCGCTCGACCACGGTCTCGAAGTTCCGAAAGTCGTTGAGGGCGTCGAACACACGGAACACATCCATGCCGGCCTCGCAGGACTTGTCCACAAAGAGCCTGGCCACGTCATCCGCATAATTTCGATAACCCACGAGGTTTTGCCCGCGAAGAAGCATGGAAAAAGGGGTTTTCTTTATGACCTTTTTCAGAGTTCGAATTCGATCGAACGGATCCTCCGCAAGAAAACGGGTCATGGTGTCGAAGGTGGCGCCTCCCCAGACCTCCATGGCCCAGAAGCCTACGCTGTCCATCTTCTCGGCGATGGGAAGCATATCCTCGGTGCGCATGCGTGTGGCGAGAAGCGACTGATGGCCGTCGCGGAAGGTGTTGTCTTGAATCTTGATGGGGTTCTTAGGTCCTGCTTCCAGGAAAGGATCCATGGTGCCTCCTTGTTTTTCGTTGAACCGAATGTATACCGCTTGTGAAAAAAGTGTCAATGGGAATTTCAGGACAACTCATCCCGGGGCGCTCGGGTATCCCGTGGCGTTGCTCAGTCTTCTCGTCCGGGTATCGGGGGCGTCGGGGCGGGGAGGTCTTCAGATTCCCAGGTAGGCCTCTCGAATCTCCGAAGACCCCTTGATCTCCTGCGGGGTCCCTTCCGCCTTGATCATGCCCTCATGCATGATAAAGACGTAGTCCGCCGCATTGAGAGAGGCATCGGCGTTTTGCTCGACCAGGAGCACGGTCAGACCGATGTCGGCCTTCATTTTTACTATAGTATCAAATACTTCCTGGACGAGGACCGGGGCAAGTCCCTGACTGGGCTCATCCAGCATGATGAGTTCGGGCCGGGTCATGAGGGCTCTACCGATGGTGACCATCTGCTGCTCGCCACCGCTCAAAGAACCCGCAAGCTGTTCCCGCCTCTCGTGAAGTCGCGGAAACAGGGAATAGACGAGTTCCATGCTCTTTTCCCGGACCTGCAGGGCCTTCTTGAGATAGGCCCCCATGGCCAGATTCTCGTATACGGTCATGTTGGGAAAGAGGTGTTTTCCTTCAGGCACCAGGGCCATGCCCATATCCACCTTTTTGTGGGTGGGGACCCGGGTGACATCCTGACCGGAATAGAGAATCGTTCCGGACCATGTCGGAACCGACCCGAACACCGTGGACAGGAGTGTGCTTTTGCCTACACCGTTCGGGCCAAGAAGGGAAGTAATAGTTCCCTTTTTTACATGGATACTTGGTTTCCAAAGGACCTGCATGGGTCCGTATCCGGATTCAAGTTCCTTTAAAATGAGCATATATTATTCCTCCGGAGGATGTCCCAAGTATACTTCAATCACTTTGGGGTCTTCCAATGCTTCTTTGGTTGGCGCATCAACAATTTTCTCTCCCTGGTTGAGAACGATGACCTTTTCGGCCATTCCCACGACCGCACGCATGATGTGCTCCACCATGGCCACAATGGCAATGCCCTCGTCCTGTGCGATTTTCTTGAGAAACGCCACCATGGAGTCGATGTCGCTGGGGTGCATGCCTGCCATGGCCTCGTCCATGAGAAGCAGTTTGGGCTTCATGGCCAGGGCCCGGGCGATCTCCGTCAATTTCTTTTCCACGGGCGTCAGACCACCGGCCCGTTTGTCGCGGTGTTCCTGCAGATGGACCCGTTCGATGATCTGGTCGGCGAGTTCAAGGGATTCCCGCACGTTGACCTTCCCGCTCAAGGTCCCGAACATGGCCCCCACAGCCACGTTTTCACGGACCGTGGCCGAGGCAAAAGGCCGGGGAATCTGAAAAGTCCGACCGATCCCCAATGGTGCCCGCTTGAAGGGAGGAAAGCGAGTGATATCCGTGCCTTCGAAGCTGATCCGGCCCTTCTCCGGAAAATAAACCCCGCTGATGACGTTGAACAGGGTCGTTTTTCCGCTGCCGTTCGGGCCGACAATGCCCACGAACTCCCCGGCGTGAATCTCCAGGCTCACGTTGTTCACGGCGATGAGGCCGCCGAAGCGCTTGGTCACATCTTCCAGCCTGAGCAGAGCCATAGTCTCCCCTTACAAGATGTACCGGCCCAGAGCCGTATCCCTCAGCCGATTCTTGACCATTCCCACCACGCCCTCGGGAAACAGGATGATGATGACGATGATAATCGGGGCGAAGATGAGGAGCTGAAAACCGGGTAGGATAATGGATAGATAATATTTTGAAAGGCCATAGATGAGGCCTCCAACCACCGGGCCGAGGAGGGTGCCGGCGCCCCCTAGGAGGACGATGATGATCGCCTCGATGGTGTAGTGGATCTCAAAGACCTCCGGAGGAAAGACGTAGGGGGTCTTCAGGGCCCAGGAGGCCGCCCCCACGAGCCCGGCAAAGCTGGAACTCGTGACAAAGGCGATGATCTTGAACTTGGTCACGTTGATGCCCATGACCTTGGCCGCGTCCTCGTCCTCGCGAAGGGCCGTCAGGGCATATCCGATCTTGCTTCGCATATAGATCAGAGTGACTGCTGCAGCGAGAGCCGCGATCACCAGGACCATGACATCGGCCCAGTACGTGGCCAGGGCGCTTGCGGCCTCCCGGCCCAGAATCTGGTTGAGTTGGGCCATGAAGATGAGACCTTCGGAGCCGTTCCAGATCCGTGCACCCTCGATCAAAAAACGGAAACCCTCGTTCACGCCGATGGTGGCGATGGCGAAGTAGGCCCCGCGAAGCCGAAGGGCCACGGCCCCCACGGCCAGGGAAAGGAGCGTGGAGAAGAGGATGGCCATGACAAAACCGATGACAATGACACCGTATCCGAGCCCCTCGAAGCGCGCGAGGTTCGTGATGGACAGGGCCATACCGTAGGTCCCCACCCCCATGAAGGCCACGTACCCGAAGTCCACATACCCGGTCATGCCCAGAAAGATATTGAAGGCCTGACCCAGGGCGCAGTAGAAAAGGAGTGTGGCCATGAGCTGCCACATGCCCGGCATGTTTTTCCCCATGAGGAAAAGCACCAGGTACACGGCAAAGACCGGTATCAGCGGCAGAAACTTGCCCGTGTCTTTCTTCATTTTCCCCTCAGAAGCCCGGTGGGTCGGATCAAAAGGATGATCAGCAGGATCATGAACGACAGAAAACGGGTCAGTGCAAAGGGTTCCACGCCCGGAAGCAGGGCGAACAGGGTGTAGGAACCGTTTTCAATGAGCCCGAAGACCAGCCCCCCGAAGAAGGCGCCGTAGGGGGAGGCGAGGCCGCCCAGGACGGCGATTACAAAGGCCTTCAGGGTGTAGGCGCCACCCATGTACGGGTTGATCCCCACGGGAATGAACATGGTGAGAAGGACGCCGCTTGACACGGTCAGGCCGATTCCCAGGGCGAAACTCCAGGCATACGCCGCACCCACATTCACGCCGCACACGCGGGCCCCTTCGCTGTCTTCCACCACGCTACGCATGGCCGAGCCCGCGCGCGTCCGGTTGAACCATAAATAAAGCAGGACGGCGATCAGGACGCTGCCGAGGCACGCGTAAAGCTTGGAGTAGGGAAGGACTGTGATTCCCAGATCGATCTTGCCGACCTCCCAGTTGTATCCCCGGAATTCGGAACCGAAGATGAGCTTGATCAGTTCTTCCAGGAGAAGCCCGATGGAAAAAGTGGCCAGAAGTGTGGCGAGCTCCGGGGCCTTGAGCAGTTGCTTCATGGTCGTGTAATAGAAAAAGAGACCCAGGCCCAGGCCCACGCCGAAGGCCACGGGGATGGCCAGGATGGGGGAGAGTCCGAGTGTCTCAAAGAGCCACAGGGTGACGAATGCACCCACCATGATAAAGGCTCCGTGGCCGACGTTGACCACCTTGAGCACCCCGAAGATCAGGCTGAGACCCATGGTGGCCATGCCGTAAACCGCCCCCAGGACAAGGCCCTGGATCAAATTACCGGCGAGCTGTTCAAAGAACATGTGAACCCTTCCTCGTGGTCGAGTGGTGTCTCCCCGGCCGGGGAATACACCGCCCAGACCGGGGACCGGGGAAAGCGCCCCCGCCGAGGGCGGGGGCGCAACGATGAATGGCGATTACTTGGGAACGGCCTTGACGCCCTTGGCCTTCTCTTTGAATGTGGGCATGGGGTAGCAGGGCTTGCCTGTCTGGGCCGACTCGGGCCAGACGATGACGCGCTCTCCATTCTGCCACTGCACATCCACCATGGTATGACCCGCCTGGAGTCCGGTCTCGTCAATGGCCCAGCCCCCGTAAAAACTCATGAATTTCAGGTCACCCAGAGCCGCGCGTACCTTGTCCGAGTCCAGGGAGTCGGCCTTTTCCACGGCCAGGGCATAGGCCAGGACCTGGGCTCCGGCCTCAGCCGCGTGGTAGTCCGGAGTGATGTCCTTACCCGCTGCCTTTTTGAAGAGCGCCACGAACTCGTCCTGCCCGGGGCCGATCCACGGCAGACCCGCAGCTTTAGCGCCCTCCTCCGAATAGGTGACCCCGTATTCCCAGTGGCTGGGACCCATAACGCCTTCGGCCATGGTGGTCAGGGCCTCGTAAAAGGCCGGAAGAGTGGCCGCGGCGATCAGGGAGAGGGCATTGCTGTCGATGTCCAGGTCGGCCATCTGTCGGTTGAAGAGCTGGCCGTCCTCAAAGTGGCCTCCACCCAGAATGAAGTCCGGTTTTGCCGCCTTCAAGGCGGAGAGGAGCGGAGTCATGTCGGTCACACCCTTGGGATAGGTCCTCTCAAAGACCACATTGAATCCGAGTTTCAGGGCGTGCTCCTTGGCACCCACCATGACCATCTTGGCGAACTCATCGTCCTCGTAGGCGAAGGCCACGTTTTTGGCCCCCGGGTCAAGCTTCTTGATCATGTCGAGGGTCCCCTGATGATAGCTGGTGGCCGGCCCGATGGTCTGCACCACGTAACGGAAACCCTGTTGAAATATTTCGTTACTCGCTCCACCGTGATCCATATAGAGCATCTGGTGGCTCTCGGTGACCGGGGCCCCCCGAAGGGTCAGGCCGGAACTGTACGGCGCGAAGATCACATTGACCTTGTCCACCGTGATGAGGCGGCCGATGAGGCTGGTGACCGATTCCTTCTTGGATTCGCAGTCATAGTACTTGTAGTCGATGGGAATCCGCTTTCCGTTCACCATCACGCCGCCGTATGTATTGTTGACCCAATCCACGCATGCCTTGACCCCATTCACGGCCTGCTCACCCGCCTTGGCGTACTTGCCGGACAGACAGGCAGGGTGACCGATGACGACCTTGGAGGCGGCTATGGCGCTCCCGCACGAGAGCAGTCCCACCCAGGCGATGACACCTACACATACCATGAAACCTCTTCTCTTCATGTCGATCCTCCTTTTAAGACGAAACCCGTGAAAATGGGGGAATGAGCCCCCGCCTTGATCCGGCCGCCCGGGCCTGACACGAGAACCGGGTGTTGTCCCCGGAAATTCCGAGTCCATTCGGGCCGGCATGGTGAGGCATCGACCCGTATGGCTCGCGAGGGGCGGTGGACGGTACACATACCTCTCATGTGTGCTGACTATACCAGCATGGGGACTCCATGAAAATCCGAAAGACTCGGTTTTTTGTGTAGGGAAAATTCGGACAACGTATGGGCCTTCTCTTCTGTGCTATCCATAGGCGTCCAATATATATACGAATTCATTTTGCAGGCTGGTCAGGGTTCGATCAGGCCGGTCTGAATGGCGAAGCGGGAGAGGTCCGCGTTGTTGCGCAGGTGGAGTTTGCGTAGAAGCCTGGAACGATAGGTATCCACGGTCTTGGTGCTCAGAAAGTAGGCCTCGGCGATTTCGCGGTTCGTCTGCCCCCGGGCGAGACGTCGCAGGACCTGGATTTCCCGGTTACTGAGGGAATCGAGAGGCCCCATATTCTCGCGGCCGCGGGCCAGTCGCACGGCCAGGGACTCGGCAGCGGATTCCGTGAGGTATCGACCTCCGGAATGGACCTTGCGTATGGCCTGAACGAGTTCTTCCGAGGCCGATCGCTTGGTCACATACCCCATGGCGCCTGCAGTAATGGCACGGACCACGTACTGTTCCTCCTCGTGCATGGTCAGGACCAGCACCGGCAGGCCGGGGTGCTCGGCCCGAATACGGCCGATAACCTCCAGCCCGTCCAGACCTGGCATGGAAATGTCGATCACCGCCACATCCGGCGCCGAGGATGCGATAAGACCCAGGGCCTCGTGGCCGTCGGCCGCCTCGGCCACCACCCGAATGCCTTCGCTCTCTTCGATGATCCTCCGGAGTCCTTCCCGGACAATATTGTGATCGTCGGCCAGCATCACTCGTATCATGGATTCCCTCCTCCCGGGCTTCCGCCCAAGGGGACGTGGAAACGGACCCGTGTACCCTGTCCCGGCCGGGACCGGATCTCCAGGCTCCCGCCCACCAGGACGGCCCGTTCACGCATACCCGCAACACCCAGACAATCGATCTCGGAAAGACGAGCCGTGTCGAATCCCCTGCCGTCGTCCATGACCTCCAGGACCATCCAATGGTCTTCCATTCTCAGGGATACGTCGACGTTTGCGGCGGATGCGTGGCGGGCCGCATTGGTCATGGCCTCCTGTGCAATCCGGTAGGCGGCGGTGGCGATCCAGTCCTTGATGGGAGGGATATCCTGGTGCCGAAACATGCACACGATCTCCGAGCGCCGGTCGAACTCCTCCGTATACCACTCCAGGGCCTCGATCAGCCCCAGGTCGTCGAGTACCCCCGGCCGCAGACGGATGGCGATCCCGCGAACCTCATCGATGGTCCGATCGATGAGGCCGCACATGGCCGAAGCCCGACTTTCTGCGCCGCCGTTCGTGCGGCCCAGGTGGTTCCGAAGCCATACCGCATCCATGCGAAGGGCGGTCAGGAGTTGACCCAGTTCGTCGTGAAGTTCCCTCGCAATCAGGGCGCGCTCCTGTTCTTGGCTGTCCATGATCCTCCCGGAAAGACGCCGTAGCTGGTCCTGGGCCTTCTTCAATTCGGTGATGTCGGTGGAGATGCCGCACATGGCCAGCATGCTTCCCGTTTCATCGTTCAACGGGAATTTGACCGACAGGTAGGTGTGAACGCCGTCCTCTTGAGGGACACGCTCTTCCACCTGAATCGGTTTCTGCTCCAGAGCAACCTTCTCGTCATTCGTGCGGAATTGATCGGCGACGGCCTTGGGAAAAATCTCGTAATCGGTCTTGTCCTTCACATCCCGGCTCGTTATGCCGAAGAGCTCTTCGAACCGGGGTCCTACCATGGTGTACCGGTATTCCCGGTCCTTGATGGTGACCACGGCCGGCGTGTTCTCCAGGATGCTCGTGATTTCACGGGTACGTTGGCGTACCTGACGTTCCAGATTCCTGGAGTACCGGCTCAACTCTTCCTGAGTTCGACGCAATTCCTCTTCGGTTTTCTTGATCTCGGTGATGTCCAGGCTGAAAATGGCCACCCGAATGACCCGGCCCTTCATGCCGAACACGGGGTAGAGGTGCGTGTCGAAAAAACGCTCACCGCGGCGATCCTCATAGCGGATCGGTTTTCCCGAGTGGAGGATCGTCTTCAGTCGGCGGCGCTCGCTTTCCGCGGTTTCGGGACGAAACCACGCAAAGATACAGGAACCTACGAATTTTTCTACATCCGTCCGGAAGGCGCGGACCGCGGACTCGTTAGCGGCCAGGACGCGCCCTTCGGCGTCCAGCAGTAGGGCACTGTCCGTTGGAGCGTTGAGCAAGGCCCGTGCCGTCTCTTCGCTTTCGCGCAGAGCCCCTTCGGCCTTTTTTCTCTGCGTGATTTCCCAGCTTGCCTTTCGGTAGAGCACGAACACGCCTCCCCCCACGATCAGGCACAGGCAGAGAATCACGATTCCGCTGATTCGAATCAGGGGATGGGACAACCGTTCAATGAAGAGATCCACGCTGTTGAGGTAGAGGATCTGCCAGCCGGGATGTTCGGGCACCTCGATCCGGTGGATCATGTAACGGTTTCCCTCCCGGTCCACGGCGCGCCGTCCTTCCCGTTCTTTCAGCCCCACCCACGTGAGTGATCCTTCTCCGAATTGCCGCGATGCGGTGATCCGCTTTCGATCTTTATCCGGCAGGTCCCACAGGAGATGGAGAAGCCAGTCCTTGCGACTCGACGCGAAGATCACGCCGTCCGGGTCCGCCAGGACCACGATTCCCCCTTCGACCTGGGAAAACTCGGTCTCGACCGGTTCGATGGTTGCCTTGATGACACCTACGCCGATGGGGCCGCTGAACGGGCCGCTTCCATAGACCGGATGGCTGTAATAGACACCTCGTTTTCCCGACGTGACGCCGAGTGCCATGTATACAGCGGTCTCCCCCTGAATGGCGCGGGTGAAATAGGGGCGAAACCCGTAGTTTTTATCGACAAAACTCAGAGGTTCATCCCGATTGCTGGAGTAGATGGTGGTGCCCCGCCGGTCCATGAGATAACAGACGTCGGCACGAAGGGCCCATTGGAAGTGATCCAGCAGCCGATTGGCCTCGACGACGTTCTCGAGTCGTTCCGGATACTCCAGTGCCCTTCGAAATACCTCGAGACCGGCCATGGCGCGGACGGATTTGAGGTTCTGCAGGAGGTAGGAGGAAAGGTGGTTTCGAAGACCAAGGGCCCGGGTCACGGCCTGGCGTTCGACTTCCTTGAGAGAGGATTCCTGAAGGGAGGCATGGTAGAGATACCCCCCAACGGATGTGGAGAGGATGGCCAGCAGGCTGAGAACCACCAGAATGGAGCGGACCTTCATGGGGCTTGACCCCCGTTTGGCCGATCAAGTAAGAGGAAAAGAGCGCCCGGTTCGAAAGCGGTGAGAGCGGCGTTTCCCGATACGCACTTTTACCGTGGTTTGCTTCCCGGGTCAACCATACTGCAGACGGCTCTTTGACGTGGAAGGCACCCGTGCAGCGGGACGCACTCAGGCAGTGCGTTGAATCGGCAGCGCCGCGATTGTTCATTTGACCGTGGCGTCCCTTTTCAGTAGGGTAGCATCCATTTCCATTGTTACGGTAGGGAATTATTTATTGTAAATTACATCTATTTTATTTGTTCTTTTCATTGTGTATAGTTCTTTTTTTTTCCACGAAGATCATGAAGAACACGAAGAGAAACAAGAATGATGTCCTTGTAAAAAGACCGATTCTCGCGCCAAGCCGCACAGAGCGCAAAGATAATCTATTGAAATTAAAAAAGTTTTTTCTTGGCGTTCTTGGCGCCTCTGCGCGAAAAATGGTTTTTACGGGTTCGTCAAGAATCGTATAATATCCTTAAAGAGGGAGTCACCTCACCATGAGAGCCCACTCGGCTCCGGCCTTTGATTCTGCTCAAGCTTCCGGGCTTCCGGGACATTGGCCACGCTCATGACCGGCGCGGTCGTGGGTTTCAACTATTGAGCACAGGGGCGGTATACCCATGACCAAGGACAGCAAAGGCAGAGGGCCTGAATCGGAGATCACCCATGGCATGGTGAAGGGTCTGCCTCCCGGTCTTCAGGAAGTCCGGATCCGGATTGAGGAACTCGATCTCGAGCACGGCCCGTATTGCATGAGTTTTCCCGGAGATGAGATGGTCCTTCGTTCCTCCATTCAACAGGTCGGTGTCGTCAATCCGCCCCTGGTTCACAGAGAGGGGCAGGGATCCTGGGAGGTGGTGACCGGCTTTCGAAGGCTTCGTTCACTTCAAACCCTGGGACACACCACCTGCCTTTGCCGGGACCTGAGTGGGGCCGGACTCCGTCCACTCGACCTGCTTTTCCTGAGTCTTTACGATAACCTGGGCACTCGGGACCTGAACGAGGTGGAAAAGGGCATGGCCTTGTCACGGCTTGAAGCCCGAGTCACCCGTGAGCAATTACAATGGACCTGCCTTCCACTTCTCGGCCTTTCTCCACGCCCGGGGGTGGAGGAGGTGTACCTGGCCCTGAATCGGGCCGAGGATTCGGTCCGTCGGGCCGTGGCCTTCGGATTCCTGTCCATGAAGGCCTTTCACATGCTTCAGGACTGGTCTTCCGCGGATCGAATCGAGGTGACGCGCGTGATTCATAAATTAAAGTATAACATGAATAAGCAGATTCAATTCATTGATATATTAGATGATATAATGGATACTGATGGGATCGATGCGGTCTTGATTCTGGCAGACGAGCCTGCAACGGCTATTTTGGAACAGGCTGCGGACAACCCACCTCAGGCTGCAGCGCGTCTTCTGGATTGGCTTCGAGAGCGACGCTTTCCCTCTCTGGCCTCGGCGGAACAGGCCTTCCGTCAGAGCGTGGCCTCGGCGGGTCTTCCACGGGGGGTGGTGGTGACTCACCCCCGGTTCTTCGAAGGCACAGACTTTCGGCTTGAGATCCGGTACCGGGATGGCCGTGGACTGCGCGACATCGTAGACGATCTTCACCGAAATCCGGGCCTGGAGGGACTGGGCCCGCAGTGGAAAGGGGGCGGTTGACATGACCCCCATCCATATCCGGCGCCTCCTGCTCCACGAGGATGCGGCATCCTATCCCCTGGCCCGACAGGTATGTGACCGCATGGCACCCATGGCCCCTCACGCCGTCTCCATGGATGGACCGGACGAGCGGGAAGAGGGCGGGTCCTTGCATGACATGGACAAAGAAACACTCCGGCTCGTGCCGTTTCGGGGAGAAATGCTCAAGCCTTGTCCCGGAACGGGCGAAGGATACATCTGCTGCGGGTATCAGATCCTGAATGTGGGGGTGAACTGTCCACTCGACTGTTCCTATTGCATACTGCAGGCCTATATCAACCAGCCTTCCCTGAGGTTGTTTGTCAACCTGCCAGAGGCCCTTCCCGGCATTGCGAAGCGGATCGATCATGACACGTCGCGTATCTGGAGAATCGGAACAGGGGAGTTCACGGACAGCCTGGCCTTGGATCCGGTAGCGGGATGGACCGGTATTCTACTTCCTTTCATGGAGAAGCGGGGGAATGCCGTCCTGGAACTCAAGACCAAGACGGACCGGATCGATGGCCTCCTGGCATCGCGACACCGGGATCGGATCATTGTATCATGGTCCCTCAACAGCCCATGGATCGCCGCCCATGAGGAGCATTCGGCTCCTTCTCTGAAAAAGCGGCTTCGAGCCGCGGCCCGGTGTCAGGCGGAGGGGTTTGCCGTGGGATTCCATTTCGACCCGCTCATCCGTCACCCCGGCTGGCGTGAAGGATATGAGAGGACCGTCGAATTGCTGGATCGCTTCATCTCCCCAAAAAACGTGATCTGGATCAGTCTCGGGGCCATGCGCTTCATGCCATGGCTCAAGCCTGTAATCCGACGCCGTCACCCCGGCAGCGTGGTCCTCCGCGGTGAATTTGTGCCCGGTACGGACGGCAAGATGCGCTACTTCACTCCCTTGAGAACGGAGATGTACGTCCACTTGAGAGATCTGATCTCCCAATGGCATTCGGACCCGGGTCTCTACCTGTGCATGGAACGGGAAGATGTCTGGTCGCAAGGTCTGGGCTGGTCTCCGGGGAATTCGGAAGGGCTGTCCGCATACCTGGACGAGAGGGTACGGAAGACCTTCACCATGAATTCGAATATCGGTTGATTTTCCTGGTTCCTGCACGATATGGTAAGCCCGGTCCCGGGGTGAATGCAGCCCTGCAAAAAACGAGAACAGCGGAGGAGCATGCCATGTCATTCAAGGAACAAGTCCAGGATGCACTGAACAAGGTCCGACCATCCCTTCAGGCCGACGGTGGAGATGTGGAACTCATCGACGTTGATGAAGGCGCCGGTCTCGTCAAAGTGCGACTGCAGGGGGCCTGTGCCGGGTGTCCGATGTCCCAGATGACCCTGAAGATGGGCATCGAAAAGGTATTGAAACAGAGCGTGCCGGAGGTCCGGAATGTAGAGTCCGTTTAGGGACCTCGGTGACGTTCGAGTAACCTTCACAACCCGGTCCGTTTCGGCGGATCGGGCTTTCCAATCATAAGGAGGTACAAAAAGGTATGGATATCAAAAAAATAGGTGTGGTTGGCGCCGGCGCCATGGGGAATGGAATCGCCCAAGTGGCGGCCCAGACCGGATACGAGGTGGTCCTGAGAGATATCAAGGATGAATTCGTGGACCGAGGGATCAAGAACATTGACCGGTTCCTCTCAAAGAGTGTGGAAAAAGGGAAACTCGAGGCCGCCCAACGAGACGCCATTTTGGGTCGGATTCAGGGAACCACGGACATGGGAGCTCTCAAGGATGTGGATTTCGTGATCGAGGCCGTGATTGAAGACCTGGATCTGAAAAAGTCCGTTTTCAAGGAACTCGATGCCTTGTGCGGCCCGGAGGTGATTCTCGCCACCAATACGTCGTCCATGTCCCTGACGGAGATCGCAGCCGCTACGGGACGTCCGGACCGCGTTTGCGGAATGCATTTTTTCAATCCCGTTCCTCTCATGAGGCTCGTCGAGGTGATCCGTGGCTATTCTACGAGCGACGAGACGGTGGCCGTTACCACGGAGATGGCTAAAAAGATGGGGAAAACCACGGTTGAAGTGAAAAAGGACAGCCCCGGTTTCATCGTCAACCGCATCATGATTCCCCATATGATCGAGGCGATCAAGATTGTTGAAGAGGGGATCGCGTCCATCCAGGACGTGGACATCGCTGTGAAAAACGGCCTGAACTACCCCATGGGGCCATTTGAACTCATGGATCTCACCGGAATTGATATCGCCTATTTTGTCAATGAGTACTTCTACAAGGAACTGAACAAGGAATCCAAGTGGGTATCCCCGAATCTGCTCAAGACCATGATTCGAGCCAACAAACTCGGCCGAAAGACCGGGGGAGGCTGGTACGACTACAGTAAGTCCTGACAAGGTAGCGAAAACACGGGGATCGGCGAAGATAAAAAAGGCGGCTCGGATAAACCGAGCTGCCTTTTATTATGGTTCCCGCAGACCCCTGAATCGACACAGTTGCCGAAGGGGTCGTCGATTACTTGTTCTTGTGCCGCATGCGTCTTTTGAGTTTTCTGTATTTGTGCTTCCGGATCTTTTTCCGCCGCTTTTTGACTACGCTGCCCATTCGGATCCACCCTCCAGGAAAAAAGTTAAAAAATATGCTTATCACCGAAATATATCGCTTGTCAAGTAAAGAATCGACGATTCAGCGATTGTCAGTCCTTCTTTTGAAGGAGGTGCCATTCCCTGATGGGAGGCTGGAGGGGGAATAGCGCAAACGAGTGAAATAATCCGGATCTTAGTTTACATAATATATATTATCGGACATTATGAGGGCCGTGTATCGCGGGTCGCCTTCCTTTTCTGTTTCATCTCGTAGAGGTTCTGGTCCGCAGCGCTCACTAGTTCTTTTTCAGTCATGCCGCTCTCCAGTCGTGAAATCCCGAAGCTCGCGCCGATCTTTCCGTACTCGTCAAAGCTCTTTTCCATTCGACGAACAATGGTGAGGGCCACATCCATGGTCGCGCCGATCAGGATCACGGCGAATTCGTCTCCACCATAGCGATATCCCGTGTCCACGCGCTCCCGAATGCACTTAAGGATGATGCCGCCCACATCCCGCAGCACCTCGTCCCCTGCAAGGTGGCCATGAGTGTCATTGTAGGCCTTGAAGTCGTCCAGATCAAACAAGACAATGGACAAGGGTTGCCTTTGGCGCGAGGCACGGACTATCTCCTCCCGGAGCCGTTCGAAAAACTGACGGTGGTTGAACAGACCCGTCAGGGAGTCGGTCATGGAAAGGCGGTTCAACTCCTGCCTGAGTGACCGCTCCCCGATAATCCGGCTGACCTTGGCCTCCAACTCTTCAATGTCAAAAGGTTTTTTGATAAAATCGCTGGCCCCGGCATGAATGACGTCCACGTATCGATAACCCTCGGAATGTCCGGTCATGGAGATGATGCTGAGGTCCGGGAAGCGTTGCCTTGCCTCGCGAATGAGGTCCATGCCATCCATGCCCGGCATCTTCATATCCGTGAGAAGAAAGGTGAATGTCTGGCTTTCCAGGGTTTTCAGGGCCTCCATGGCGTCGGACGCGACCTCTGCGGAAAAACCGAGTGCCTTGACCAAGCGATAGAGCGTGTCACGAACCAGGTCGTTATCGTCCACGATCAACATGGATTCTTGCTGGTAATCCGGGTCGAACGCCATGGTCAATCCTGAGAAGCGGGAACGTGGTGTACCGTGGCGCGCCCGCGGAGAGAGTGATTGCATCCAGCTTCAATGGATACATCAACAATATCACCTATCTTCAATATATCTGAAGTAAAATTAACAACACGATTACATTCGGAGCGCCCGGTGAACTGGTGGCCTTTCTTGCTTTGTCCCTCCACGAGTACGGCGACTTCCTTCCCTTCCAACAAGCGGTTTTTCTCCAGGGTGATGCTGTCTTGAAGGGACTGAAGGGCCCGAAGACGAAGGCCCTTTTCGGATTCCTCCACCTGGTCGTCCATTCGAGACGCGGCCGTGTGATGCCGGTTCGAGTACTTGAAGGAATAGAGATTGTCGAAGCGGACATGGCGGATCAGGGACAGGGTATCCTCGAAGTCTTCCCGAGTCTCCCCGGGGAACCCGACCATCACGTCGGCTGTGATCGCGATTTCCGGTCGAACGGATCGAAGCCGGGACACCAGATCCATGTAGTGCTTTCGAGTGTAGTGTCGGTTCATCCGTTTCAGGACCCGATCGGAACCCGCCTGAAAAGGGAGGTGGATGTGACCGCATAGGTGATCCAGTTCGCCGAAGCAGGAGATGAGGTCCTCGGACAGGTCCTTGGGGTGGCTGGTGGTAAAGCGAAGCCGCGCCAGCCCGGGAAGAGAATCGAGCCTACGGAGAAGACGAGGAAAATCCATGGTCAGACTCCCATCGGTCCGTCGGTAGGAGTTCACGTTCTGCCCCAAGAGGGTGATTTCCCTCGCCCCGGCACGGAGTAGCCCCTCTATTTCTTTGACGATTTCCTCCGGAGCACGGCTGATTTCCCTTCCGCGGACATAAGGAACAATGCAGTAGCTGCAGAAATTATTGCAGCCTTGCATGATCGTGACGGCACTCTTGATGCGGTCCCCGGTTGTGCAGGATTCCGGTGGTGCGGGCAGGAGATCCGATGCTTCGAGGTCCGTTTCGACCCGACGTTCGCCGGTCTCTTTCACCTGGTCCACCAGGGTGGCGATTCGGTGGATCTGCCGCGTGCCCAACACCAGGTCCAGTTCTGGGAAACGGTCCAGGAGAAGCCCTCCCTCCTGCTGGGCTACACATCCGGCGAATACGAGAATGCCCCGTGAGCCCCTCCTCTTCTTGATTCCAGCCAGGCGTCCCAGGGTACTCAGGGCCTTGTGTTCTGCCTTGGCCCTCACGCTGCATGTATTGATCACCACAATGTCGGCTTGTTCCGGGTCCAGGACGAATAAGAAACCGGCGTTTTCCAGAATTCGAAAGGCATATTCAGAATCGTACTCATTCATCTGACAGCCCATGGTGACGATGGAGAACGTTCGGGGGAACTCGGATTCCGCCCCTTTCGGCCTTTCTTCTCTGCCTTGCTTCCAGGGGACCGGGGTCATGGTGATCCCTTCCTGATCCCTCATGTTTTGAACCAGATCCATCAACTGTTCCTCGCAGCCCCTGGGTGTTCGGACCTCGACCACGGCCGACCGGGGTTCCAGGGTCCGCACCAGGGCCATGCCGTCGTACGACTCGAGGGTGGAGCGGATATAGTGAATCTGACGGCGGTCCACCTGAAAGGTGCGCCTAGTTGTTTCCATTGTCGATCGTTCCGCCTCCCCACATCAGCTTGGTTCGAAGGATCTCGAAGTAGGTCTGATACGGCGATTTCATGAGGCGAATGCGTTTCTTCGACCTCTGTATAAGGACGAGATCGCCACGGTGAAAATCAAATCCCACCTGCCCGTCCAGCGTCAGAGTGACCTCCTCGACCACCTCATTGGCAATTTCGATTCGAAGGACGGCGGTATCGGAAAGGATGATCGGCCGGTTGGTCAGGGTAAAGGGGCAGATCGGGGTCAGCACGATATTGGAGAGAGTCGGATAGAGGATAGGCCCCCCTGCAGACAAGTTGTATGCGGTCGAGCCGGTGGGTGTGGAGACGATCAGTCCGTCAGCCCGGAATCTGGTCAGGAATTCGTCGTTGATATGTACATCCAGATTCAAAATGCGGGCGAGAGCGCTCTTGTTGATCACCACGTCGTTGAGTGCGTTCAAGCGGAAGATCTCATCCGACCCCCGACGGACCGTGGCCTCCAGCATGAGCCGGCTTTCCCACTCGAGCCGGCCTTGCAGCATACGATCCATCGTGGGGTAGAGTTTCTGGAGCGGGATCTCGGTCATGAAGCCCAGTCCCCCGAGATTGACACCCAGCATGGGAACGCCGAGACATCCCACTTTTCTCGCAGCCCCCAGGAGGGTGCCGTCCCCGCCCAGGACCACGATGGCATCCACATCCCCGGGAATGCTCGAATCCGGAGCGGCGTCCTTTTGATCCAGAGTCCGGTCCAGCGTGGCCATTTCTTCACAGAAGACCGTGATTCCTCTCTCCTTGAGCCATGCCTCCAGTTTTCCGGCCTCGGTTTCGGCCGGTCTGTGGTGGTGCTTGAAGATGATGCCGATGCTCTTGATCGTCATAAAGCCCCCTTCCTCGGGGTCTCCGGTTCACCTGTTCGACGCGCCTGCGCCTTCAGGGAACAGCGGTACGTGTTCGAACCGCCCGACGTCGACCAGACCCAGGTCGGTCAGCTTGAGAGACGGAATCACGGGCAAGGCCAGAAAGGAGAGGGTCATGAAGGGGTCATCCACACGGGATCCGAGTGCAGCGGCGGCCCGATTTACGTCATCCAACTCTCTCGCCACCGTGTGGATCGGCCGGTCGGACAGAAGACCGGCGATGGGCAGGGGAACCCTCGCTAGAACCTCATCTCCTCGAACGGCAGCCAGGCCTCCACCCATATTCCTCACTTCCTCTACCGCCCGGTGGAGATCCATGTTACGGACTCCCACGACGATCACGTTGTGGGAGTCGTGGGCCACGGAAGATGCCAGGGCCCCTTCTCGAAGGCCGAAACCTTGGACAAGCCCCAACCCGAGCCGCCCGCTTGCCCGGTGCCTCTCCACAACGGCGATTTTGAGGATATCCCTATCCGTATCTGAGACCACATGGCCATCGCGGACCGCGGGCTTCTCCAGGATCTCCCGGGTGATGATTTGTCCGGGCACGACTTCCATGATTCGGGCAGGCCCGGACTCCGACCGTATGGAGAACCGTTCCGGTTGGAGAGGGCCGGTGGCCAGAGGGCCGGTGGATAGACTCGGACCCTCTGCCCAGGGAAAGCCGGTTGTGCGCCCCTGCTCCACCACCAGCCTTCCGTCCTTGTAAACCCGACTTACAGCAAACGAATTCAGGTCTTCGAGGACCACCAGGTCGGCTCGAAGCCCCGGCCCGACGGCTCCCCGATCCCTGAGCCCGAAATAGACGGCGGGATTCAGGCTGGCCAGACGAATTGCGGTGACCGGAGGCAACCCTGCACGAATCGCCCTTCGGACCATGTGATCCAGGTGACCCCGGCGAAGGATATCCTGAGGGTGGAGATCGTCGGACACAAAGCAGAACCGGTGGGCATTCTCGGGCGTGACCGCCGGAAGGAGAGCGTCCAGGTTGCGGGCGGATGTGCCCTCGCGGATCATGACGATCATGCCGGCGGCCGCTTTTTCCCGGGCCTCCTTCAGTGTGGCGCACTCGTGGTCCGAGCGGATTCCTGCGGCCAGATACGCCTGCAGGTCCTCCCCGGTCAGCCCAGGGCAGTGGCCGTCCACGACCCGCCCGCGAAAGAGGTCGATTTTGGCCAGGACCTCCGGATCACCGTGAATGACACCGGGGAAATTCATCACCTCGGCCAGTCCCAGGACCCGGGGTTCCTGAAGCAGGGTCTCCAGTTCCCGGGCACCCAAGGTTGCGCCGGCGGTCTCCAGGTGGGTGGCGGGCACGCAGGATGGCGCCATGAAAAACGTATCAAAGGGGAGGTTTTCACTGGCGTCCAGAAGCAAGTGAACTCCGGCGAGACCCATGACGTTCGCTATTTCGTGAGGATCCGCCACAAGGGCCGTGGTCCCGTGCACAATGAGGGCCTCGGCAAGGCGGGCGGGCATAAGCATGCTGCTCTCGATGTGAATGTGCCCGTCAATCAACCCGGGAGCGATCCACATACCGTCCATATCGACCGCCTCCCTGCCCTCGTATCCCGGTCCCAAACCGACCACGATCCCGTCGTGTACGGCCACATCCACCGCGTCAACGCCGCCTGTGAACAGATTGACAACCCGTCCGTTTTTGAGCACCAGGTCCGCCGGGATGCGTTGTCCGCCGGCCAGAACAAGGTTTTTGATCCGTTCCACTTGGGAGTTCATAGCCGCTCTCATCGAGTGATTCGTTCCACGACGAACCATTCATCCACTGAGTCGGAGGTGGTATCCACGACCAAGTGAACCAGGGGCAGACCGGAGTGCAATCGCTTCAGGTCATCCAGGTCCACCTCCTCGAACTTGTTCTTGTTGTTCAGATAGGCCTGCTCTGTGAGTGCGTTCGATTCGTAATTCTCCTTGCTGCGCCCCAGGATGCGTCGAATCGACACCTCCTGGGGACAACGGGTCTGCTGAATGACCAGTGTCATGCCGCATGCCGCGGCCACCTGGGCCGCGCGACGGCGCAGGACCTGTGTCACAAATGTGGCGTCCAGGACGACTCCGCACCCCCGGCACGCAAAATGGCGGGCCATACCGAACATCTCATCGTACACGGCCGTCCTCTTGTTCATATTCGAGGCCACTTTCTCGTCGAAGATGTCCTCGTTGCGAAGCACCTCCAGACGGAGCATGTCGGTGCGCAACACCCGATATCCCTTGATCTGGGCGATGACCTCCGTGGTCTCCGTTTTATAGGAGGCCGGAAGCCCGCAGGCGATGAGCACCACGTCCGGGCCCAGATTGGTCTCCATGTATGCCTTGAATGGTTCCCGCATGGGGGTTTTCCTCCTCATGATCTTTCAGCGGCCGTCCCTCTTCGGGGCTCAGGCATCGCTGTCCACATAATGTGCGGCAAGCCGGAAGTACGCTCCGGCCGTGCTTGCCGCCTTTTCTTTGGCCGTTGCGTTGATATTCGGATCATTGAGCTGAAATCCGATGACCTTTCCCCGAACATAGGCCCGATACACCTTGTAAAAGGCGAGCAGTCGATCCGTCCCCGATTCATTCGCCTTTTCCGCGTACATGGACCATAGACGCTGAGCGTGATCCGCCGCGCCATTGAATTCCAGGTCCATAAGAAGAAAGGCGATGTCCGCGAGGGTGTCCGAGTATCGAAAGCGATCATTGAACTCGATGCAGTCGATGGCGGCCACGGGATCTAGAAAGCAGATGTGCTCCATGTGCAGGTCCCCGTGGCAGTCCCGGATTCTTCCCTCTTGAATTCGTCGTTCAAAGAGTGGGCCGTTGTCCCTGGTAAATGCCTCGGTCCAGTCGCGGATCCGCTCGAAATTAGAGCGGGAAATCGTCCGTCCCACGAAGGGCTCGGTCTGTGCGAAGTTCTCATCCGTGTTGACCTTGAAACTCTTCACGGAACCGAAGGCATCGATGTGGGTGGATCGCTCCGCTTCACGGTGAAAACGGGCCAGCAGGTCGGCGACGGCCTCCAGGTGGATCTCTTGAAGTTCTCCCCGTTCGTACAGGGTCTTCATCAGACGGTCCTCGGATATGCGGCGCATGCGGACCGCATAATCCACGGTCTCCCCGTCTATCTCTCCCAGGTGATGGATTCCCCGTCGGTCACGGATCACGGGAAGGACACCGAGATAGATGCCTTGGGAGAGGCGTTGATTCAGTCGGACCTCCTTTTCGCAGTAATGCCTGCGCTCCTCCAGGGTCGAGAAATCGAGGAAGCCGAAATCCACGGCCTTTTTGACCTTGTATACGTAGTCATCCCCGATGAAGACCATGGAAATGTGGGTCTGTATCAGGGACATGTGTTCCGTAGGGTCCGGCGATGCCGCCGGGTCCAGGAGATCATCGATCATCGAGGTCATGGTGTTCCTTCTCCAGTCTGAGACCGAACGGTTCCAGCACCTCGCCGGGAATGTCCAGGGAGCCCATGATCACCGGGCGCTGGTGGCAGTCCGAACCGCCCGTCATCATCAGGCCTTCCTCCCTCGCAAAGGCGAGGTATGCGCGCGTGGTGGAGGCGTCGTGACGTGTGTGCCAGCATTCGATTCCGTCAATGTAGGGAACCATGCGGTCACGGATGATCTCCTGCTGCTCGGTCATCGATTTCGTCAACGAGACCAGCGAGGTCCCGTTCGGATCGTTGCCGTGGGCAAGGATGATTTTCCCCCCGGCGCCTCGAATCAGATCGGATGCCTCGGCCAGCGAAACCGGCATCTTGGGCTCGTTGCACTTGACCAGGTATCGGTCAAAGGCCTCCTGCCGATTCATGACGACGCCTTTCTTTACCATATAATCGGCGATGTGAGGGCGGCCGAAGGCCCCGTCCACGCTTGCCTCGATCGCGTCCATATCGCGGGCGGTGAATGGGGAGATTCCATTCGGTAGGAGTTCCCTGTTTACGTTTTCCAGGATTCGCTCGGCCCGGTGCCGGCGGTGCATACGAAGCTCCTTCAGCTTTTCTACGAGGCGATTGTCATGGGGGTCGAAGTCATACCCCAGAAAATCGAGCGACACGGGTTTCCCACCCTTGAAATCGGGATGGGAGAATGTGACGTTCAGCTCCACGCCTACGAGATAGACGATACCGAATTCCTCGGCCAGGAGCCGGGCGGCATCCTGGCAGTCGATGGAGTCATGATCGGTGACGGAAAGCGCGCGGATTCCCCTGCGGAAGGCCTCGCCGAAGATCTCTTCAATGGCCATGCCGCCGTCTGAACAACTGCTCGAGTGGATGTGAAGATCAATGCTCATAAGCGCCTGCCTATCGATTCCTCAAGGGAAGGACCCGTCTTCGAGCGCCCCCCTTTGTCTGCGGCACACCCGAAAACGGTTGCGCGGTGAGTCAGTTGCATGCGGTTGATGGTGCGGTGAGTGGATCTCCCTGCCGGGCAGGGACTGAGACCGCCATGAGAACTATCTAGCGCAGGAGAGAGAGTCAGGTCAAGGGAAATGGCGTGCTTTCCCTCTTCCCATGGCCGCTGCTCTATGATATGGCACTCCACCGGGAGGGAGAGGCCATGCTGAAGGATATTCAGGCAACGGCGGATTTCCTGAAGGAACGCATTTCAGCACCCCCGATCATCGGGATGATCACGGGCACGGGACTTGGAGGTCTGACCCGCTCCATGTCCGTGCGGTTTCGCATTCCATACGAGGATATCCCCTGCTTCCCAACCTCATCGATTCAAGGGCACCATGGGAACCTCGTCTATGGGGAGTTGTCCGGACGGGCTCTGCTGGCCATGGAGGGACGGTTCCACCTCTACGAGGGATATTCGCCTCAGGCCGTGAGCTTTCCGGTCCGCGTCATGGCGAGACTGGGCGTGACTCATCTCTTTATTTCAAGCGCAGCGGGGGGGTTGAATCCCCTGTTTCACCCGGGGGACCTCATGGTCGTTACGGACCACATCAACCTCTCCGGTTTCAATCCACTCATCGGACCCAACCTGGACGCCTTCGGGCCGCGATTCCCCGACCTGTCACGTGTTTACGACCGCGGACTCATCGATCTGGCGCGAAAAGAAGCCCTTTCCGAAGGCATTGAACTGAAGCAGGGCGTCTACGTGGGGCTGAGCGGGCCTAGCCTGGAGACCCCTGCGGAAACGCGTTTCCTGCGAATGATCGGGGCGGACGCCGTGGGAATGTCCACGGTAACGGAGGCCATCGTGGGAATCCACTGCGGCCTTCGCGTGACCGCAATCGTGGCGATCACGAACCTGAACCTGCCCGACTGCATGAAAGAGACGTCCATCGAAAATGTCGTTGAGAATGCGGGGAACGCCGCACCGGCCCTGGAACGCCTATGGAAGGGAATCATAAAGGCCGCGTTCCGGTAGACCGCCGCATGGGCGAACCCAACGTGTTTCGCCGTCGGGTCCCCTACCCCCGAAGAACGAAAAGGAAGGAATCTGAATGGAATTCGCGGACCTTATGATCGTAAACGGCACGATACTAACCATGGATGATAACGATACGGTAATTAAAGATGGTTTTATCGCCGTTTATGGGGATACCATCGTGAGAATGGGAATCCCCGGAACGACCGTACCCGAGGCCCAAACCGTCATCGACGCACGCGGAGGGTTGATTCTTCCCGGCCTGGTAAACAGCCATACCCATGCGGCGATGACCCTGTTCAGGGGGCTGGCCGACGACCTGCCCTTAATGGAGTGGCTCAACCGCTACATCTTTCCGGCGGAAAGCCGAATGGATGCGGATTTTGTGTACACCGGCACCCTGCTGGCCTGCGCTGAAATGATTCTTTCCGGAACCACCACATTCTGCGATATGTACCTCTTTGAGGAGAAGGTGGCCGAGGCGGCTCAAGAAGCCGGCATGCGCTGTCTGGTGGGCGAGGTGCTCTATGATTTTCCCTCACCCAACTATGGTCCCATGGAGAAAGGCCTTGAATACACCGAATCCCTGATACGCAACTGGGCGGACGACCCCCTGGTCCACATCGCCGTGGAACCGCATGCCATCTATACATGCAGCCCGGAACTCCTCACAAAGGCCAATGCCATGGCCATGAAGCACGGCGTACCACTGGTGATCCATGTGGCGGAAACCCGGACCGAACTGGATCTCGTCCGGAAGACATACGGAAAGCAGCCCTTTGAACACCTCCAATCCCTGGGCCTTCTCGGCCCCCATCTGGTGGCGGACCACTGCGTGCACCTGGACGAGGCCGAGATGGACCGCATGGCCGCTCACGACGTCCGCGCGGTTCACAATCCGGAGAGCAACATGAAACTGGCCAGTGGAGTCTCGCCCGTTCCCGCCCTTTTGGCGCGCGGCATTACGGTCGGACTGGGAACGGACGGATGCGCCTCGAACAACAACCTGGATTTGTTCGGTGAAATGGATATGGCTGCAAAGCTTCACAAGGTGCATACCCTGGACCCGACCGTGCTGGATGCCGGAACCGTCCTGAAAATGGCCACCATCCACGGAGCGAGAGCCCTGGGCATGGGTGAGGTCGTGGGATCCCTGGAAACGGGGAAAAAGGCGGACATCATCGTCGTTGACACGAACCGACCCCATATGACCCCCATGTACAACCCCTATTCCCATCTCGTGTATGCCGCCTGTGCCCAGGATGTCTCTCACACGATCATCAACGGTCGCGTGGTCATGGCGGGCCGAGATCTGCGCACTCTGGATCTGGAATCCATCCTCGCCGGTGCGCGTCGACGTGCAGAGGACGTGCGGGAGTGGACGGACGGGAAAGAGAGCGATTGATATCGCCCCCTCGCCGCTCCACTCACCACCTTCCGAAAAAACACCTTCAGGGATGGCAGTAATCGATGACGGTAATCTCAGGCGGAGCCAGCAGGCGCACCGGCGGCCCCCAAGTTCCGGTACCCCGGTTCACGTGAAGCCGGCTCCCTTCGCCAAGCAGGTAGGTTCCTTTGAAGAAGGGATAGACTCGGGCCACGATCCATCCGAACGGGAAGATCTGGCCGCCATGGGTATGACCGGAGAGCTGAAGGTCGAACCGTCCTACAGTCCCCTCGTCAATGATGGGCCTGTGACGGAGGATGATGACGATATCTTCTTCGGGGACCCGCTGGAGCAGGGTCTCCAAAGGGGTTCCGGCCGGACCGGAAAAACGGTGAGCCGCCTCGTCATCCACTCCAATGACGGTAAACCCGGGCACAGGATGGGCCGCTTCTCCGCGAAGGACACGAAACCCGGACCGGCCCAGAAAGGCGATGGCCTGGTTTAATCCGTAATAGAATTCGTGATTTCCCGTGACCGCGTATTTTCCCAGCGGGGCCTCGATGCCCCTCAGAATCCGCGCGATCTTCTCCGTGTCCCGAATGCCCATGTCCAGGAGATCCCCGGTGGCCACGAGAAGGTCGGGTTTGAGTTCACGAATTCGATCCGCCAAGCATCTTGCGGATTCCGGGCCGTTGACGGCGCCGAAATGGAGGTCCGATATCTGTACCACCCGAAGGCGGCTCATGGTTGAAGTGAGTCCGGACGAGCGGGGTTCCACCCGATTCACGACCACGGCTCGGGCCTCGAAATGCCCGTAGATGAATGCGGCCAGTGCCGCGGTGGTGGCCAGATAAAAGGCCCTCTTTCCCGGACCCTCGGGAAAGCCGACCTTGGGGGCGATCCTGCGGAAAAGAAAAAGGACGAGCCGAGACAGATCCAGCCATACTTGTGCTGTGATAAAAAGAAAAAGGATCGCCATCCATTCGTATCCCAAGCGAAGCAACCAGAAAGACAGTCCATGAAACCCTGCTTTTTCCATGAATCGTCCTATGAAAGGAGCAAAAAAAAGTGCTGTAAAAATGATATAAAGCACTCTTACCCATGGACGTTTCCATGCGATGTTTCTGCGAAGTACCCTGTAGGCATATACGTGAACAAGGCCGTAGATGCCGATCAACACAGTAAAAAAAAGACTCACCGATCACCTGTCTTCGCTGGGGTTCACTCAGTGCGAGGGGAGAAGGGCCTCTCATCCCCTTGCAATGTTGTGGCAATGTATTAAAATCAAAGTTTGCCGTCAACGAAAGTTGCGGTTTCCCGCAGCTGGCTCGGTATACCTCCATGTGTGAAGCTTCGAAGGTGTGGCCAGAAGTGGCGAACGATTTCCCAAAAACAGGCGCTATCGCCGCAGGTAAGTCTGTAACCCGTTAATGACAGGGGCGGATGACTTGGTTCCGGGCTCTTTTCGACTTCATCATGGTTCGAGTCCACGGTTTGTCGCCCTGGGAAGTCGCCTTAGCGGGGTCCCCGAGGTGCTGACCCTGGGCGTGCGACCCAATTTTCAGGATTATACCCCAGCGGAACGGGACCTGATCCTGACGGCCCCAATGGTGCTCTACCCCACGAACAACTACGCCCGCTTTCTGACCACTATGGGGCGCAGGACCTTCCCGAGTCTGGAGAACCATCTCTATGCGGACGAAAAGATCCTTCAGACCACCCTCTTCCAGATGGCCGGACTGCCCCATCCCCGAACGCGGATTTACTATCATCTTCATTACGACGATATTCTGAACGAGTTTTCGTTTCCATTCGTCGCCAAAATACCCCGGGCTTCCTCCCGTGGCCGAGGAGTCTTTCTCATCCACACGAGGGAAGACCTGGCCGGCTATCTCCAGAAGACCACCGTAGCGTATATTCAAGAGTATTTGCCCCATGAAAGGGACCTTCGCGTTGTCCTGATCGGTTACGACCCGGTGATCGCCTACTGGCGCTTGCGGGCCCCGGGAAGCTTCAAAACCAACCTGTCCCAGGGCGGCACGCCGGATTTCAAGGGGATCCCAGACGAGGCCGTGGTCCTGGCGCGACGTTTCGCCCGGGCCTGTCGTTTTGATGACGTGGGCCTTGACTTCATTTGTCATGATGGGCAATGGTATCTCATCGAGGCCAACATGAAGTACGGGCGAAAAGGCCTGCAACTCCAGGGCCTTGACTTAAAGCAAATTATTAGAAAGAAGTTATTGACTGGTGAAATTTAACGGTAAATCAGGCGCTGTTTATATCGGAAAACGCCCGTGCAAATCCCGATTTGTCAAAGGGATATTTTTCCTGGGCGTTGCAGGAATCCTTTGCGTGGGGATATTTCTCGGGACGGTCTACCACCAGGTCTCCCGTGAGGCGGGGACGAGAATTCAGCGGGGCGCCATTCAACAGATCATTTTCTCGGAGAGCCCGGTCTATTTTGATGACGAGATCACTCCCATCGGTGTCTTTTTCGAAAAGACCCACCGGCGGTACATCCACTACGACGACATTCCCAAGTCCTTTGTAAAGGCCATAGTCGCCGCTGAAGACCATCGTTTCTTCGAACATATGGGGTTCGACCCAAAGGCCATCCTTAGGGCCTTTGTGGCCAATTTCCGAACCGGCCGCGTGGTCCAGGGGGGAAGCACCATCACCCAGCAGACCGCCAAAAACATATTCAAGAGAGAGCAGCGATCCTACAAGGCCAAGCTCAAGGAACTCTTTCAGGCCCTTCTTCTGGAACAGAGATACTCCAAAGAAGACATCCTGGAACTCTATGCCAATCAGTTTTTTGTGAGCGGTTTCGGACGGGGTCTTCAGATCGCGGCCCGTTATTTTTTCGACAAGGATGCGCAGGAACTCGATCTGGTGGAATCCGCCTTCATCGCGGGATCGGTGAAGGGACCGAACCGGTACACACCATTCACCAAAGGGACCGAAGCGGAAAAGGACCGCGTCCTGCGTGAGGCCAATGCGCGAAAAGATTATGTCCTTCGAAGCATGCTGGAATTGCGATTCATCACCGCCGATCAGTTTCGGGAGGCGATCGGGCGGTCCGTGCCCTTTCGCGAAGGCCGGATCACCTACCAGTTGAACGTGGTCCTCGATTACATTCGAGAACAGCTTCAAAACCCCCTTTTCCAGGAGATCCTATGGCGCGAGGGCATTGAGAACATCGCCACTTCGGGCATTCGGATATACACATCGATCAATCAGGACATGCAGGAGGGAGTCCTTCGGGCCCTGCGAAACCAACTGCCCGTACTGGATATCCAGATTCGGGGGTACGATCCCGCACAAGAGCAGGACCGCTATCAGGCCCTCACTCCGCCCCTGGCAACCCGACCCACCCGTGAACGGCCCTTCCTGGCCCGGATCACTCATGTCGAAGCGGGCACGGAAAACCCTCACCTTGTGGTTTCCTGGGATGACGGCACGGCTCTTGTGGACCTGGATGGCATGAAGGAGATCGGCGAGGCATGGGCGCAATCCCGGAGAGGACCCTGGGCCTCGTTCGGATCCGAGACGGTCGCGGAATTCATGAAGGTATTTCGTGAAGGAGACCTGGTTCCGGCCAGGGTCCTGAAAGTGGACCGGGATCGCACGGAACGCCTTTTCCTGACACAGATCCCCGAAATGGACGGAGGTGTTCTCGTACTGCAGGAGGGAATGATTCGCGCCATGGCGGGCGGATATTTCAACCGTTTTTTCAACCGGGCCGTAGACGCCAAGAGGCAGCTCGGATCCACATTCAAGCCCTTCGTCTACACGGCTGCACTTCAACTCAAATGGAACAGCCTGGACTCCCTGATGAATGAGAAGGAGCTGTTCCGATTCGGAACGACATCCTACATACCGAACCCGGATCACATCCCCCGGTCTACCGATGTCTCCATGGCCTGGGCCGGGGTCAAGTCTGAGAACCTGGCCACGGTATGGCTCCTGTACCACCTCACAGACCGTCTCAACCTGGGGGAGTTCCGAGAGGTGATCCAATGTCTGGGTCTGGACCGCCATAAGGACGAGCCCTATGAAGAGTATGTCCGCCGGATTCGGGATGGCCACGGCGTGATTGTGGACCAGAACGCCCTGATGGAGGCCGCGTTTCACGAAGCTCGAAAAAGCATTGAATCCGATCTAATATTCGCTGGATATACGAATGTATTGGCGACATTAAGACGCCTTCATTTTCGCATTCCTGAAGAGGGTCTGGACCTGAGAGACCCGGATCATCGTCGCATATACCGCTTCAACTACGAACGGCTTCAGGCATTTGACAGAGATATGAGGGAGGCCCTGGACCGCATACGAAACCTTATTGACCAAGGAATGACCGACTCTTCCGATACGGAATTACGGTGGTTTCGAATGAAACACAACAGGGAGGGACCTCCACACTTGATTTATTTGGGCCCACGGCTCCTGGGGGACGGGCCGGATCTGGGACCGGTCTCCATGAGTGATTTTCACGTTTATCCGGAGCTACTCGAGCCCCGTCGCGTCTGGGTGGACGGGCTGGTTCCCTCTCACGTCCTGGATCTTCTGCGACAGCAGACAGTGCGGAACTACCGCAAGTTGGCGGACCAAAAGCGTTACGACCTTGAGATTCTCTTTCGCATTCGGGATTTCCGCGTCCTGGTGAACCTCCAGTACGTATGCGAACTCGCCCGGCGGATGGGTGTAGCCACTCCCATTGACCCGGTCCTCTCCTTCCCTCTCGGGGCGAATGCCATCAGCATCGCCGAGGCTGCGCGGGCTTACCAGACCATGATGTGCGGAGAGGTGTATCCCCTGCACGGCGATCTCAGCGAGGATATGATCCCGATCATTCGCCGAATCGAGGATCGTGATGGCCAGGTGATCTGGGAATATGCACCTCGTCCGGAGCCGGTGATCGGCCCGCGTATCTCCAGAATGATCTCCGACATCCTCCGGCAGGTCATAGAAAACGGAACCGGGAAGCGGGCCCGGGATGCCGTCCGCCTTTCCGTGGATGTCAGCGGGGAGATAACGCAGATTCCGGTCCCCGCATTCGGCAAGACCGGCACGGCTAACCGGTACACGAACTCGAGTTTTGTGGGATTTCTGCCCGGCCCCGCGGACAAGACCGGGGGTCTGGAACTTCGATCGGGGTATGTGATCTCTGCGTACGTGGGATACGATGACAACCGCCCCATGAAGACCGATCGCATGACGATTTATGGTTCCTCCGGTGCCCTGCCGGTCTGGATCGATACGGCGAACGCCCTCGTGAACTGCGGAACCTATCGAAAGAACCTTCAGATCGCAGATCTCGCCTTTGAGTGGACACCGGGGGAAGCCATCGAAGACGGCTCCCCCCTTCGTCCCGTGTATATCTCCTCCATCAGCGGCCTGCCGACACGGGGACCGAAGGAAGGCCTTTCCGGAACGCCCGCCCTGATCCTGTCGGATGTGGAGGTGGAAGATGGGACCGTTGTACTGAACAGACAATTCGATCCCCTCAAGTGAGGTGTTCTACATGACTAACCTTTATTGGATGGGTCTTCGCCTGTGTCTCTTCCTGATCGTAGCTGTCGTCATCTCGGGGTGCACGCAGGAGTGGCCGCCAAGGCGACAGGTGACGCCTCCCACTCCCCCGATCACGGCTCCCCCTCCTGCTTCGGTCTCCGGGCTCCATCCCGATCGAGTGGAGGCACGAATAGGAAAGCTCGAAGGCCTGCTCTCTGAAAAGGACACCTTGAGCGACGAGCAACAGAAGGCGGCACGGCGTTTTCTCGACGGGTACCGCCGGGTGCTCGCTGAACTGCGAACCCCTGAGCGGGACGGCCGGTCCCATGGGACCGCCGTTCTTCTTTTCGATCAGATTGAGGCCATGGAAGACATGTATTTTCAGGCATCCCAACCCCGGGAGGACCGAGACCCAGGCATACTTTCCCTGCTGGCTCACGAGCAGAATCGGATTCAGACGGCCTACATCTCCGGCGACTACGGCGGTGTGGTCCAGGCCTGCGCGGAACTGGAAAAGCGATTCGGCCCTGAGGCGATATGCCCCGAAACCGGCGTTCTTCTGGCCTTGGCTCTGGCAGAAGAAGGGGACACCGGGAAAGCGATTTCCGTAGCGGAGCGCACGCTGACGCGGTTTGAAGGGCAACCCGACCCGTTTCACCTGAGAAGCCGGCTCGTGGCGTGGTATGCTGCGATGGGGGAACGGAAGCGTGCTTCGGATCAGTGGGACCGGCTCACCGATCTGGTCCAGGAACAGGAAGGGTTGTTCGAATCCACACGGCAGGCCCTGCTGCAGGATGGGGATCGAAGGTCCGGTTCCGCCACGCCTGTCGAGGACGGCCAACACGCCCCAGAGGCGACCTCCTTGAATGACCTCCTGGAGCAGGTGGACCGTCTGATTCAATCCCAGGCCTTTGAGCGGGCCAAGTTCATGCTCATTCGACAACGCATTCGGTATCCGGACGGGCCCGATACCCAGGCCATCGACCAGGCAATGGAACGGGTGGAGCGGGCCGAGCGGGAGAAGCCCCTCGAAACGGTGGCTCCCCAGGCCCTCGATCCGTCCCTGGACGACTCGTCCCTCGAAGAAGTCCGCAGACTGATGGAGACCGAAGACTATGAAGGGGCTCTCAAGAAACTGGACGACCTCGCCGGCATCTCGGGCCCCGACACGGCCGAGGTGGAGGACCTCAGAGAGTCCGCTACGTCCCAGTTCATTCGGGTGGAGCGCAATAAGGCCGCCCAAATGTTCCTCAAGGCCAAGAGCGCAGCGGACCCCGGGAAAAAGGAGGACCTTCTTCGGTCTTCCTACACACTTCTTCGCGGACTGCTGGACCGATTCCCCGACTCCACCCTTGCTCGACAACTGGAGAGCAATCTGGAAACTGTGATCTTGGAAATGGAGAAAGCCGGGTTGTCGCCGGAAAACGGGAAACGGCGTGAGTGATCCGGAAAATGGCATTCCCCCTTTACATGTCCCGAATCGGCCTTATCTTAAAATCAAGAGAAAACGATTAAAGTTCCGGTGTTCTTGAGCCGATAATAAAGACAAGGGGAAAAGGCAGCCCGGTTCCGCCAAAAGGCTTCAACAACTCAGAAAGACCCACAGGATGGCTCAGTCCTCCAACGGGCATACTAAAAACAAGGGAGCAGTCGGCGGCACCAGTCTCAGACTTCTCGAATGCGCGTGCATCTTTTCCACCCGGCATCTACACCATTTATGATGAAAAGATGGCCACCGGGGAAAAAAACGGCAATTCGGGAAGTCATTCCCAAAAACGCACATTCGCCCTGTAGGCAGGTCCACCATCAGCCTCATCGTGATCAAGCACGGATCCATTCACCCCTTGGTGAGCCCGCGGACTCCTGACCGGTTTGCGGGCTCTGTTTTTTTGAAGGGGGAGCATGGACCACCGCAAGAAGAACACTTAAGGCACGCGTCATCATCACGGGTGGTGTTTGGGCGGCCCGGAATATTAATATTTTACATAAACAATAAAATTTAACAATCCTAAATCATGGATTATTGCTGGATATGAGCAGGCCGTGAAAAAGACGTTGCTTCATGGCGCGAACCCCCATTTCCATGAGAGGCTCCAGGTTCACGATATCGGCCGTGTTGTATCGAATCAGTCGCTCCAGGGCCGAAGTGTCGCCCCTTTGACTGTATTGGGCCCAAAGCCGCACCGCGTCCCAGCCGTCCAGGCCCTGAATCCCTTTCTCCCGCGCGATTCCCACTGTCTGCTCGATATGCTTGAGGCCGCCTTTCAGCCCGAGGCGTCGAAGTAAAAAACGCAGATCGATATGACCGACCGGCAGTGTGATCCCCGGAAATCGACGGCGGATCATGGGTAGATCAAAACTTCCACCATTGAAGGTGATCAACAGGTCATATTCCGCCACGGCGATCTCGAACGATTCCAGGTTGATTCCCTGAACAAAGGTGTGTACCCGCGTCCCGTCGAAGAGACCGATCACCGTGATCTCCTCAACCCCTTCGTATCCTCCGCTGGTCTCGATGTCCAGGTAGGCCGCCCGGTGCCGGAACGCGTTAAAAAGCCGCCACCATTCCGCCCGATCCAGGCGTGGGCAGAAGTAGTCGATACATGAACGATTCGACAGGGATTGATTGAGATCCCGGCGCACCACTCGGTCTCTGGGTCCGGAGAGAATCATCCCGGGATAGCGCAGAAAATCCTTCCAGGTCAGGATCCCCCGCTCCCAGATGGCGCGTTCCATCTTGGGACCGATCCCCTGAATATGGATAAAGGTGTGTTCCAGCAAAGGCAAAGCCCGAGGCGGGAGGTCCAGATGGACGGGCTGGGAATCCTCGACAGGATTCACGGTACTTGAAACTGGCCTCCCTCGTAGAAGACCAGCCGTTCGCCCGTGACCAGTCGTGCGGTCACCCGTTTGTTTTCAGTGTTCACCAGGTCCCAGTGAAGGGCCGAGTCATTGAATCCCAACTCTTGCTTTCGTTTCTTGGTCAGGGTGGCCGGATCGCCGTCAAAGGTGTCTGAGTACGAGGCCCCGAGGGCCAGGTGACAATTACCGTATCGACCCCCGTAGTTCTCGTCGTACAGGGTGTTGGCCATGAACCGATTGATCCGGGAAAACCGTCGGTCCGTCAGGCTGAATTCTCCGATCCGGCACGCCCCTTTGTCCATGGCCGCCTGTTTTACAACGAAATCCTTTCCCTTTTTGGCATCGATCTTCACGGCCCGCCCGCGATGAAATTCCAGGCGGACACCTTCCACACGGTTGCCCGTGCGAAAGGACGGCTGGTCGGCAAAGTATATGCCCTCGGTTCCACGCCAGTCCGGAGAGAGAAAAAGTTCAAAACTCGGGATATTGTGACCCGAGACCCCCAGCCATCGTCGATGTTTTCCCGGAGTGACGTGAAGATCCGTTCGTTCCGACTCGATGTGGAAGCTCTTGACGTCCAGACCGTTGAGCCAGTTTTTGATTAGAGCGGCCTCGTGGTGGATTCGAGTCCACTCCTTGACCGGATCCGGCGAGTTCAGATAGCAGGCTCGAATGACTTGGGCCTCATATTGCTTCAGGCTCAATCCGGCCTGCCGCGCAAGCTCTTCGGTCGGAAACATGCACAGGGTCCAACCGAAGTGCCCGTTCTCTTCCCGGGCCGTGAGGATGTCCCGAAGGACCTTCATGGCCACGGCGGTCTTTCCGATCCGTTTCGAATCCACGCCGCGAAGATGGGTCAGGGAGTCCGGGGCGTGCAGGAAAATACTGCCATTCAGGTTTTCGTACAACTCCCGGGTTCCAGGGGCCATGAAGACGAGCTGGCGGTCGTTGGATCTCTCGTAAAACCCGCGCTCCATAACCGGAGTGAGTCCCATGCGCATGACCGGATGATATCCCCGCTCCAGGATTTTATCATGAAGGATCTCGGCCAGGGGGAGTGCCGCCTTCTGAAAGCGCACGATGACGATATCGTTTTTTCGGAAACGCCCCTTTCGAGCCGTCTGCATGCCCCAGAGGAGAATATCCGCGTAGCGATCGATCATTTGTTTTCCAAACATGGGTTGAACCTCCCTGCCCGCCTTTGGTTGAAGGCATCTCCAGACGGGCGGCGACTCGAATCGAAAGTGTCTTTGAGTCGGCACGCCTGTGTAGTGTGGGCCTCAGAATCTGGACGGCTTGCAGATGATTTCGCGTACCTTGAGGTCGAAAAAGTGAAAACTGTTTGCCGGACGAAGCACCAGGGCCGTATCGATTCCGCTCATGGTCCCTCCGGCCGATATCACATCCTGATCGGTCCGGATAAGACCCGCATCGGCGGCCATCAAGGCCAGTTCCACGGCCACCTTGGTCCCCTGCCCGAAGACGCGGAGGGTGTAGGCCATGATCTCGTCCACCTGGTAGGTGGACAGCTTGTTGCGAACGGCACGACCCACACCGCCAAAGGCATGCTGACCGGTGAACACGATCATCCCCTTCCCCTCCAACTCCTTGCGGGCTTCAGGGGTGAGTTCCTGATGATCGGGTTTCTCAAAACCGGTCACATGGGTCACGGCCACGATCCGGACATCGGAAGGAAACGCCTTTCGTGCCTCAAGAGCGGTCTTCCCGCTGCACGTGGGGATCAACACATCGTGAATGGACGAGTCCCTGCATCGGCGGACGATGGCCTTCAGGACGTCCGACGTGTTTTTGGGTCCCGGTTTTTGAAAATAGAGGGTGGTCGACTCCAGTCCCTTTTCGAATTCAGACATATTCCGCCTCCTTGACGGCCCGGACCGTCCGGACCTCGACCGCTTTTTTTCACACATCCCCAGACCGCATGCAACCCAAAAGTGACAACCCCGGAAAGATTCGCTCAATGGCCTTCCCGAAGCGTGAAACCGCATTGAATGACCGAGACGGATGACGTGATTTCGCACAGGTTGAGACGCCATCAAACGTGCGACTCAACACGGACACCCGACGAAGTTCGCTTGACAGGGAAAGTAATCCGCTTACTTTTTCCCCACAGTTTTTCGCTCATTCCCGTAAACGAGAGGATATTCCATGCTGCGTAAAATCGTGGTCGGTCCCTACCAGGCCAACTGTTACATCCTGGCGTGCATGCGTTCCCATGAAGGGGTGGTGATCGACCCCGGCGCCGAAGCGCCTCGAATCCTGGCCCAGATCCATGAGAAGGGGCTTCGCATTCGAACGATTCTTATCACCCACGGCCACATGGACCATACCGGGGCCGCCTCAGAGATCCGGCGGAGCACCGGAGCAGCCGTCTTGATCCATCCTTCGGATGCCTCCATGGCGGGTCTGGTTCCCGACGCCCATCTCGAGGACGGCCAGACCCTTCAGGTCGGGGCCTATCGTCTCGCGATCCTGCACACCCCGGGCCATTCACCGGGCGGTGTCTGTATCACCGCTCCGGGAGTCGTGTTCAGCGGAGACACTCTGTTTGCCGGATCCGTGGGACGTACCGATTTTCCCGGAGGAAGCCACGACGTGCTTCTGAGGGGAGTGAGGGAAAAATCTTTCCACTGGGAGACGACGTACGGGTCTACCCAGGTCACGGACCGGTCACGACTGTGGGCAGGGAGCGGAGGAGCAACCCGTTTTTGACGGCTCCGTGAACACCCACGCGCTCCTTGCGGGGAAGACCATTACCCGGCAGGGATCCCTACCTGAGCAAAGGCGCACTCAATCCGGAAGATTAAACCCGAGGCCCGGTTCGGATTTCGGAAACAGGATCCCCTTGCGCAGGATCACAGCGTCTCTGGCCGGGTCGTCCAAGAGATCTAGGTGCCCGTCCAGGTCGGCGTAGCGGACATTGCCGCGCGCCAGGGCGAAGTGGAGGCCGGCGGCAATGGAGAGGCCTGACTCGTCCATGCAGCCCACCATGGCCTCCATACGCCCGGATCGCGCCACGGCGTTGATACGAAGGGCCTCGAAGATCCCCCCCACCTTCATGAGTTTGATGTTGACCATGTCCGCCAGATCCTTTCGAGCGATCCGGAATGCGTCCCGGAGGTTCATGAGACTCTCGTCCGCCATCACCGGGATGGCCACGTCCCGGGTCACTCGTGCCAGGAGGTCCGGTTCTCCCCGCGGGGTGGGCTGTTCGATGAGCACGAGATTCGCCTTACGCACTCCGTGGACAAACGAGACGGCCTCCTCCACGGTGAAGCCCTGATTGGCGTCGAAGCGGAGTTCAACGCCTTTTCCAACGGCCTCCCGCACGCGAATGACGCGCTCCGTGTCCAGCAGGACGTCCCTTCCCCCCTTCAGCTTCAGGGACCGAAAGCCCTGTCCGACCCGGAACAAGGCCCGTTCCACGGTTTCCTGCAACGGGAGGATACCGATGGTGACGCTAGTCCGGATTCGATCGCGATATCCTCCGAGAAGCTGCCACAATGGAAGCCCGGCCACCTTTCCGAGGATGTCGAACAGGGCCATGTCCACGGCTGCCTTGACCGAAGGGTGTTCTTTCAGGGGCTGGTCAAGCTCTTCCAGAAGTCTGGCGATTCGAAGGGGATCCGAACCGATGAGGACGGACGCGGCGATTCCGTTCATTGCCTGAAGCGCCCCTTCCACCGTCTCACCCGTGATCTCCTGATCGGGCGCGGCGCATCCGTACCCCGTGGGTCCCTTGTCCGTGCCCAGTCGCACAAAGACATTGGTGACATCCTCGATGGTCTCGTAGGCAATGGTGTATGGCTCTTGGAGGCGCATGGGCACGGCCCAGGCCTCCACCCTTCGAATGCGCATGTCTCAGTACCGTTTCTGGTAAATTTCGTCCAGGCTCAACCTCTTGAGGTCTTCCACAAAGGCCACCAGGTGCCGGATCATGAGGGCCCACATCTGTTCGCCTTTTTCCGAAGTGGCCTTGGTGGGATCCCCGAGCACGCCAGTGGCCGATAGCCGCGCGGTGTAGGCATACCACTCGACACTTCGCTTGGAAGTGAAATTGAGATAGCGGCTGGAGAACTCCGGCACGAACCGCCGAATCCGATCCATGCGGACCTGTTCCGGCCGAACCGCCAGGGTCGTACTCGTCTCGATCTCGCCGGCATGGACGTCATTGGGCGTTTCTGCCAGGGCGTTGACATCCGGGTCGCTCGTCTCCCCCGTGTCCACGCAGGTGAAGATGTGTGCGTCGCGATTGATCTTCTGGGCCGCAAAATGGAGCGCCGGGCCGTTTCCTCCGTGGCCGTTGATGATGACCAGTTTGGTGATCCCGTGGCGTGCCGAACTCATGCCGATGTCATAGATAATCTGGGAGAGGGTATCCGGGGCGATACCGATGGTGCCCCGAAAATCCTCGTGGTGGTAGGAAACCCCGTAGGGAACCAGAGGGAGGACGAGGGGCTTTGGATCGCTGCAGGCGCCGGCAACGGCCTGTGCCAGGTACTCGGCATCGAAGGCGTCCGTGTCCAGGGGAAGATGCGGGCCGTGCTGCTCAATGGCGCCCACGGGGAGCAAGGCCACATCCACTTCGCGAAACCGGGTCTCGGCCTCGGGCCAGGTCAATTGGGCCAGGGACCAGGAAGGATGTGCGACACGTTGGGTCGGGTTCCGGCGTCCGGAGGGGGGCGCCTGGGGCTTGTCGAAACGATAGGGCCGGCTCGCGGATTCATCCGAAAACGGGTCCACATCGATCCAGCTTCGGCCGCTTCGAAGGGACGCTCCGGATGCGTGCTGTTCCCAGATCCGGTAGAGGGGCTCCCGAAGCTCCACGGGGATGCCTTCATGGGGGGATCGGTCCGGGTCGAAGCGCATGTTCAGGATTTCCGGATGTTCCCGGGCGATCACCGTTCCCATGGTGCGGCCCTCCATCAGTCCCCTCTTCCTCAATAGATGTCCAATGTGAGCGGCCCCCCGGTTTTCCTGGTGGATCCCTTTTTCCTGAATGCTTTTCATACAGAATCGAACCTGATCGTCATCGTACCCGCACACCCCCGGGTCGGCCTCCAGGGCCAGGAGCATACCCACGATGCGCCGGCATTTCTCACATCGGCCGCAGGGGCGGACACGCTCTTCGTCCCGGTGGGCCGCATGGCAGGAGACCTGAAGGCGGTGAAGTTCCGGATACCGTTCTGCAAGGATCTTCTGGATCAGGAGTTCGGACAGGGGTCTCAGAATGGAAAACTGGCTGATCCCCCATTGTTTCCGTTGGAAGTAACGGGTCAGGGCCTCATCAAAATAGCGGCTCTGGTCATAGAGTCCGTCATAATGGGGAATGCCATGAAACGTGACGCGGGTAGTGGTGTCATACTCATCACCCACCACGAGCCGCCCGATTCCCCGCCTGAAAAGCAGCGGCAGGACACCGAAGAGAAACACGGCTACCGTCCAGAGACGGACCGGATAGTCGTCCGAGCGGATCCGAGCGTGGTCCTCACGTATAAACGGCAGGTGGTGGAGCATCCAGTTGAAGACCCGATCCGAATTGGTCCAGACCCGGGCCGTGTGCGGGATGCGTACGGCGAAATCACGATAGGCGTTGAGGGCCGTAAACCAGTGCCGGCCGGATTCGTTCACATACAGAGGGTGGACCTCATACCCCAGTTCGTTCAGGAGACCGTAACTCAGGAGGCTGTCTTTCCCGCCGCTGGAGAGGACGGCGTACCGGTCACGGCGGACGCCCTCTCCTTCACGGCCACCGCCGCCTTGGGCTCCGCGGCTTCCTTCGTTATCGAAAACAATCCGGGCGCGAAGATAATTGTCCTTTCGAATCACCGGCATATGGGCAGCCGGTCCTCGCAGAAAAAAATTCGGTTTCAGGAATTTGTTGACGTAGATCTCGCGGGCCGTGTTTCGTGCCATACCCTCGATGAATCGTTGGTCCATAGGATCCAGGATCCCGTGGAACCGAATCTCATCGCAGAACAGGCCGTAATTAACGGCCACCTGGGCGGTTATGACGGAGGCCAGGTTCGAAGAAAGCGTGCTTTCCGGCGAGAAAACGTCCTCCTCGTAGCGGTAGATCAGATCGATTTGTTCAGTGGTCCCGTCACGGCGGATTACCCGGTAGGGGGCGGTAACACGCCTGGGCTCCAGGACCGCGGGTCCGACTTCCAGGCGTTGAATCACGCCCAGGGGATCGAAAGCCCCTTCGTCCGTCACCCGGTTTGCGAGGTCCTTTTCAGTAGAATTCACGGTGATCCCTCTTCCAGCGGTTCACATGGGACTGAAGCCCGTGGAGAAGTCCTTCGGTGGGCTGGACCAGGGGGTCACACGCAGGAAGTCCCGTTTGTTCCGTGATGAGGCGGCAAGCCTCCAACGTCTGGTCCTCGTCCATGCCCTCGTGGTTCACGGTGACGGCGGCGACAGGTCTGCCGGACAGGAGTTCGACGGCCCGAATCTGCACGTCGAGGGGATGAAGGGGATAACCGGGAAAACCGTCGTATTCCTTCCGGGCCGGTGCGTGCTGAAGTACGATCACGTCGGGCCGTCCGGCGGCCAGGATCTCGAATCCCCCCGGGTAGGCCGGATTCATGAGGCTTCCCTGACCCTCCAGAACCAGCCCGTCCGCATGGCCTTCCTTCCAGGCGGACCAGACCGCGTGCTCGATCTCTCCTGCCACGAAGTCATTCACCAGGGCGTCCATGATCACTCCGAAACGGACGCCCTGCATCCAGGCCGTCTGTCCCGTCCCCACGAGTTCGCACCTGAGCCCCGTTTTCTCAAGGGCATCCGCGACCAGCCATGCCGTGGTCCGTTTCCCCACGGCCGAGTCGGTCCCCAGGATCGCCACCTTGAAGGCGGCCACTTCCTCGATTTTTCCGGTGAAGAAATGAAGGGAGTCCCTTGAAGGAGGCTTTCTCACATCCCGGAGTCGAACCCCTCGCCTCTCCGCCAGCCCTGCGATTTCCGGGTCGTCGGAGAGGAAGTCGTGGAGCCCCGAGTCCACATGAAGACCCAGATCTACGGCGGACAAGACGTCGCGGCGCGCGTTCGGAGGCAGGCGGCCTCCGTCCGGCGCCAGACCGATGACCAGATGGGTGGCCCGTTCTCCCTGTTCTTTCAAGGCATCGACGGCCTCACGAATATCTGCAAAGACCGGAATACCGCAAGACCTGTGGTCCAGGACATCACCCGCGTCTCGGCCTTGGTATCGCGAGTCTACCACAGATCGCACGCGATAACGGTGCGTACGCCTCACCAGACCATGGGCCGTCTTCCCGTTGGTCGTGTTAAAAGCGCCTTCACAGTAGACAATGGCGTCGCCCTCCGGAAATCCGCTCACCCCCCTCTCCTTCCCGTCAGGATGGCCACATAACGATCTCCTGAAAGTGCCTCTTTTCGATGCTGTTCCAACAGGACAATCAGACCCGCCGTAGATGCGGGCAGGACGCTCAGGCCTTCCCTGTCCCTGAGCATGCGGGCACAGGCGACCATGGCCTTGTCGCTTGCGTTAGAGGCCCAGCCTCCGGTGGCCCGAATGGCGTCCAGGGCATGATCCCCGTCGATGGAATGCCAGTTGATCAGGGGCTCGTTGACCGACGTCTCCCGAATCCGTGTCGGTTCCAGGTCTTCGCAGCGGGGTCTTTTTTTCATGAAGGCCCGGACGATGGGGTTTTTCCCGTGGGACGACCCACCGATGATCCGGGGCAGACGGGAGATTTTGCCCCTGCGGTATAGGCTCAGAAATCCACGGTAGATCCCGGCGAGCGTGGTGCCGTTCGACACAGGAACGGCTACAGCGGCCGGGGCATCACGCAATTCATCATAGATTTCATAGGCGATCTCTCCATAGGCCCTGAGTTGCAGGTTCGTGTTTACTCCTCCCGGGTTGGCATCGTACATGTCATCTTTTTCGGCGCGCTCCCGCGAGGCCTCTACCGCGGCCTCGTAGTCCCCCGGGACGCGAACGATCTGGACACGCGCCCCTTCCATCTCCTGAGTCCGCTTGGTATGGTAGCTCTCCGGAATGTAGACGACGCAATTGAGGCCGGCGGTGTTAGCCGCGAGCCCTATGGCCATTCCGTAGTTCCCGCAGGAGGCCACGGTGATCGCTTCGAACCCACGGCGAAGTGCGTCCATGGCCTGAGCAAAGGCAATCCGGTCCTTCTGGGTGCCCGTGGGATTGCCTCCTTCGAATTTGAGATAGATCTGATGCAGTCCGATCACCCGTTCCAGGTTTCGCGCTCGAGTCAGTGAGGTGTCCCCCACCTCGGACTCCTGAATATCTTCAAATGCCTCGAGCCGCTCATCCACCGGTCGGGTATTGTCCGCAGCCACACGTCGCTGGGCCTCGAATTCCGGCCCGATGGGCGGCCCATGAGAAGCGGCGTCATCCATGAGCGACAAGGAAATTCCATGACCTTGAGAGTCCATATTCGGGCCGCTTCCGTTCGATGTGTCGGGTGTCTTGACCTCCGTTTTTGGAGGTTCCACCAGGGAAAAGGGGTTCCCTCGGTTCTTGTTTTGATTCATGATCCTATCCATGCGAAAGGGGGTTCGGGGCCGCGGGAAGGTCTATGGAACCTTTCCGGGCCACCGGCACCGGATTCGGGTGCGAATGAATTATGCGTCACGGATTTCGGGAATGTCCACGAAAAAGAACGGGATGTTCCGTGCTGCCAAATACGTGTTCCCGAATGACGGTAACGAATCGCAACCGGTATCGTATCTTGATCTCCTTCGCCCTCGGCATGTCCTTCGTGGTGGAGTCCACCTTTTTTTGCCTTGGAGGACAAGAAGGCACGAGAGGTCTCGAACAAAAATACGTAATCGTTGCCGTAGGAACAGACATGAAAAGGGGGGATCGTCATGATGGACGAAGCGGTTGAAAAGGCTGCGGAGCGGATACGAGCGGCGGCAAATGTGTTGGCCTTCACCGGTGCGGGGTTGAGCACCGAGTCGGGTATTCCGGACTTTCGAAGTCCGGGAGGGATCTGGGACCGGTATGATCCTTCCGACTTTGAATTCCGGAAAATCCTGTCCAGCGAGACATCCCGGCGGAAGTACTGGAAAATGAGCACGGAGTTTTACGATACCATGCGGGACGCCCGGCCCAACCCGGCCCACCTGGCCCTGAAGGCCCTGGAGGACATGGAAAAGTTCACGGCCATCGTGACCCAGAACATCGACAATCTTCACCAGAAGGCGGGGAGTGATCCGAAAAAGGTGATCGAGATTCACGGGACCGCTTTTCACGTCACCTGTCTCAACTGCGGGGAATCGTACGACCGGGACGACATCGAGGCCCGGCTTGCCGACGGGGATGACCTGCCGGCCTGTGACGCGTGCGGTGGAATCCTGAAGCCGGCCACCGTCTCCTTCGGCCAGGCCATGCCCGAACAGGTCCTGACGGAAGGCTTTGCTCATGCCCGGACATGCGATCTTTGCCTGGTCCTGGGATCCTCCCTGGTGGTCTATCCGGCGGCGGCCGTGCCCATGGAGGCGGCTCGAAGCGGTGCCCGAATCATCGTAGTCAACCGGGACCCGACACCCATGGACGACCTTGCGGATCTGGTCCTTCGCGGTTCTGTGGGCATCCTTCTACCTCGAATTGTCGAACGTGCGGCAAGGAGCTCCTGAATCAGGGCGGCTTACACGAGAATGTCGATCTTCCGTGGGCTCTCGTCGATCTTGACCTCGCCCGAGGAGTCCGCTCCGTCTTCCCAGTGTGCCGCATTCCGCTGCCGCTCCCGTTTCTTCTGTTCCCGCGCCTTTTCCCGCTCCTTTTGAAGACGCGCCTTTTCACTGTCAGGGGCATGCGTGACCGTGCTCCGGCGGAGCCGCTCTTCTTTCAAGGCCTCGGTCCGGGCCTGGAGTTGGCTGAGTTCCTCCTGCATCTGGTGGACCTGCTGAATCTTGTCCACCACGGAGTTCGCGTTCACCGACTGGGTCCATCCCACCGTACTCATGGTCCATATCCCCTTTTCTCAAACAAGGCGCCGGTTACTCACCTCTGGGTTTTCTATCGGCATGGATCGCGAAAAAGATAAACAGCGGGAATCCGAAGTAGATCGCAACGCGCCTGAACGCCGGCCGTACGGTTTCCGGGGATGCATGAGACACCCTGTCCTTTTTTGGCTTTTCTCCGGCATGGCCTTCTGGTAAAAAGAACGATTGAATCAGCATCGGACGAACGCCCGTTCGGAAGGCTGATTCGTTTCATTTCCGGCCCGTTACTGCCGTTGGGAGGGTTCCGGGGCCTTCATGGGGAGGATGCATCATGCTCAAAATCGGATTCGTTGGATGGCGGGGAATGGTCGGTTCCGTCCTCATGGAGCGCATGCGCCAAGAGGAGGACTTCACGGGGTTTGAACCCCTGTTTTTCACCACTTCCAATGTGGGTGGACAGGGCCCCGATGTGGGCATGGACGTTCCTCCACTGGAGGATGCCGGCGACATCGACCTCCTGGCCACAAGAGACATGGTGGTCACCTGCCAGGGTGGTGATTATACCAAAGCGGTGTACCCGAAGCTCCGTGACAAGGGTTGGAACGGGTACTGGATCGACGCCGCATCCACCCTGCGCATGGAAAAGGACGCCGTCATCGTGCTCGATCCTGTAAACCATCACGTGATTCAAGAGGGTCTCAGGAACGGCGTCAAGACCTTTGTCGGCGGGAACTGCACCGTGAGTCTCATGCTCATGGCCCTATCCGAGTTATTTAAGCGGGGCCTGGTCCAATGGATCTCCTCCATGACGTATCAGGCCGCCTCGGGCGCCGGCGCCAGGAACATGAAGGAACTGGTGGCCCAGATAATCGCGCTGGGGAATGCCTCCCATGGGCTCATGCAGGACCCTGCCTCCACGGCTCTTGAGATCGATACACGGCTCACGGAGTGCATGCGAAGCCGCTCCTTTCCCGTGGATGAGTTCGGCGTGCCCCTGGCAGCGAGCCTCATCCCCTGGATCGATCGCCCCATGGAGAACGGCCAGAGCCGGGAGGAATGGAAGGGCATGGTGGAGACCAACAAGATTCTCGGTCTCGATCCGCCCGTACCTGTGGACGGAATCTGCGTGCGCGTGGGGTCCATGCGATGCCACAGTCAGGCCTTTACCATACGATTGAACCGGGACGTTCCGCTGGATGAGATCGAGGCCATGCTTGCCCAGGCCAATGACTGGGTCCGGGTGGTGCCCAATGAAAAGGAGCGATCCATTCGCGAACTCACGCCCGCAGCCGTGAGCGGGACCCTCACCGTACCCGTGGGACGTCTTCGCAAGATGGTCATGGGTCCGGAGTACCTGGCGGCCTTTTCCTGTGGAGACCAGCTCCTATGGGGGGCGGCGGAACCGATTCGCCGTATCCTTCGCATCGTGATTCAACACATGGGGTGAGGAAGGGTTTCCAGAAAGAAGTGATGAGTCTCGAAACCATCTGTGCCCTTGCAGGGGCCCTGTTCGTTTTTTCGGCCGCCCCGGGCCCGTGCGTCCTGGCCCTGACCGCCCGATCCCTGTCGAGCACGCTTCCGTCCGCCATGAGAATGGCCCTGGGCATGGTTCTGGGGGATCTCTCCTATGCCGCCGCCGCTCTGCTGGGAGTCACGGCCTTGGGGCAGGCCCTGGGTGAATTCGTCTACCTGTTGCGCATCGTGGGGGCGGCGTATCTCATCTGGCTCGGCATCCGGCTGTGGATCGTCCGGCCGGAGCCTCTTCAGGCGCTCCCTTCGGCCCCGGATCGAGGAGGTCTTCGCGACGTCGGGGCCGGGCTGTTCCTGTGCCTCGGCAATCCCAAGGTCATCCTGTTCTACGCCGGATTTTTGCCCGCCTTCATGGACCTGACGCATCTCAACCCGGTTGATCGCCTGTTGGTACTGGGAACCGTGGCCCTCGTGGTGGGCTCCGTCCTCCTGGGGAACGCCGTTCTCGCATCTCACGCCCGCCGATGGGTCTCCAGCCCCCGGGCGGTCCGTTTCCTGAACCGCCTCTCGGGTACCATCCTGGTGGGAGCCGGGATCACCCTGCTGTCTACCGAGTAAGGAGAGAAGGCGCCCTGAACGAAATAGGCAAACGGCTGAATGGGCTCCGGAGGAGAATCTTGACAGCCCGCCTTCGATACAGAGATTGACACGCGTCAGACCGGTGAATACAATACGCAATGGAAGTGGATAGCTCACTGGTGGGGCTCCCGGACTTCAAATCCGGTGTAGGGCGCTAAAACCGTCCTGGGTGGGTTCGATTCCCATGCACTTCCGCCATGGGGAACCAATTAGGACCTCGGCTTCAACGCCGGGGTCTTTTTTTCAAGGGCGCTGGCCAGGAGATCCCGAACCGACAACATCGGGATCCCATGGAGTAACCGCCTCGCAAAAAGGCGATTGAGGGAGACGCGCAATCCTCTTTTTTATTGCGTATCCGCATCTTCTCCATTCTGGATTTTTGCAAGTCTGCAAATCAAGACCCTCAAAGGGTTAACCTTCCCCTTCCATGATTTAGTATCTTACTGTTATATATCAATAAATAATTTCATCCCGCCCGAAACCGATGGCACGGGAGTTGCTTATTCCAAAATTGATATATGTCATCGATGATAGCATGAGTTTCCAGCCTCTTTGGCCTTTCGGGGAAGGGGTATGACAAGCTTTCTTCTGCGAACCCGGACAATGGAAAGGAGAATCTGAATGAAACTTCGTTTGCTTGGTCTGTTTGTGTTGTGTTCTGCAGTCCTCGGTGTCACCACCCTTAGAGACGACGCCTGCGCCGAACCGGAAAGGCTGAATCTGTACGTTGCGGCAGGGTTGAAAAAGGCCATGGACGTCGTCGTCGAACGATTCACCCAAGAGACCGGTTTGGAGGTATTTCCCAACTACGGCCCATCCGGAGGCCTCTACACCCAGATCATCAAAGGACAGCCCTGCGATGTCTACTTCACGGCTGACTGGGCCCTGCTCGAAAAACTGGAAGAAAAGCAACTCGTGGTGGAGAAGAAGAGATTCCTCAAGGACTTCATTGTCCTGGTTGTTTCAAAAACAGGTGCCCAAAAAGGGATTCGCTCTTTTGAGGATCTGACCAAAGACGGTGTGGTGCTGTCGGTTGCCGATTCCAGAGCACCGGTTGGTCGGTACGCCGAGAAAGGACTCTCCAACCTGGGACTGCTGGATACGATTCTGGCCAAGGGGAATCTCAAGGCCAAACCCAACACTGTCAATCAGCTATCGATCATGGTGGAAAAAGACCAAGTGGATGCCGGCCTGATTTTCAGGAGTGTAGCCAACATGTACGGCCTCCCGCCGGTTGCGGTGATGGGACTGGATGCAACCGGAGATATCGTCTTCGGCGTCGGAACGATCAAAGGGGGTAATGAAGCCCTCGGAAAGAAGTTCATGGAATTTGCCGTTGAACACATCTCTGAGTTCGTGAAGTATGGATGGGAACCTTATGAATAAGAAACTCAGCAGAAATATGATCGCGGTCCTCTTTACGCCTCTGTTGCTTTTGCTCATCATCTATCCGCTGGTGGCGCTGCTGACTCACCTGGAAGTTCCGGGCATCCAGGAGACGCTGAAAGATCCCCTTTTCTGGGACAGCGTGAAGAACACCCTGTTGTCGGCGCTCGCTGCAGCACTCCTGTGTGTGGTCTTGTCCATCGGTTTCGGATACTGTCACCTGTTTCTGCGGAATTCCCTTCTGTACAAGGTCTCCAACTTGATGAACGACCTCCCCATCGCCCTCCCCCACACCGTGGCCGGCCTCGCCCTGCTCCTCGCTTTTGGCAGGACGAATTTCGGTTTTGTGGGGCCGACCGGTCTCGCATTCACCATCACGGCGGTGATCCTGGCCATGTTCTTCGTGTCGTATCCACTGGCAGCCCGTGCGGTGGCCTCGGGCGCGGACCAGATGGACATGGAGGCCATTGCCGTAGCGAGAACCCTGGGGGATACCCCCACCATGGCCTTTCTGCGCATCGCATTGCCGAGTCTTCGGGAGGCCCTGTTTTCGGGTTTTGTGTTGGCCTTCGCCCGTTCACTCAGCGAATTCGCCGCGGTCATCATGTTCGGAGGCAACGTGCCCGCATCCACCCAGGTGCTGGCCTCATACGTGTTTACCAAGGTGGAAGAAGGGGAAGTCGCCATGGCCGTCACCGCAAGCGGTTTCTGCATTGTCCTTTCACTGACCCTCGTCGCGGTCGTCGGTAAGGGAAGGAGGCGCCGTGCTTAAGATCGAACAATTGAGCAAGTCATTCGGCCGGCATCCGGTGATTCAACACGCAACCCTGAGCATCAATTCGGAAATCCGGGTGGTATTGGGGCTGAACGGCTGCGGCAAATCAACCATGCTGAAAATCGTGGCCGGCATTCTTAAGGGGGATGAGGGCAAGATCCTCTTGGATGGGAAAGACATCACTGACCTCCCCTCGGAGTACCGTCACGTGGGGTATGTCCCTCAGCAGCCGTCCCTATTCAAGCATATGACCGTGAGGGACAATATCCGATACTGCCTTCGGAACGGGCGGGGCGCGGAAGACGAAATCGATCGTCTGGTGGGGTTGTTGAATCTGGAACAGATTCTTGACAAACAGCCCGAGACCCTGAGCGGGGGTTACCAGAGCCGGGTTTCCCTCGCCCGCACCTTGGCCTCCCAGCCCCGCGTGATGTTGATGGACGAGCCCTTGAGCGATCTCGATCTCGCCATCAAGGAAAAGCTGATCCCTGAGTTTCGGAAGGTGCTGAAAACGCTTCGTGTCCCCGTGATATATGTCACGCACGACCTGACCGAAGCTCACCTTCTCGGGGATTGCTTTTCCTGCATGATCGAGGGGATTCTGTCGGATGCGGATTCGGCCGAAAGCGCGTTTGACTTGATCCGGGAAAGCGCGTTCAGAGATGGGTGACGTCCCCCCAACGAGATTCGGGGCCCTCGGCCCGGCAGGACCACGGGTCCGTCGAGCCCCTGTCTCACCCCATGGATTCGGGAATTGAGGATTGAACGAACCGGGCCTCGCTCTTGGGAATCTGGGAGCGAAGCCTTCCATTGAGCAGCAGTCCGAGCCCCAGGGGTTCCCCCCGGCGAAACAGGATCATGTACCCGTTTTCCACTCGGGCGTCGGCCGGGATCTCCTCGCCGCGAATAAGGCGGTCCAGATCCTCACCGCCAAGTTCAATCCGGCAACGCGTGGCATGCCGGCCGAAGACCTGGATGAGCCGCGTGGAAGGCTTGACGAATTCGCCGATGAAGTAGAATGCCTTCATGCCCACGGCCTCCACCCGAAGGCGAGCCGCGCTCACCAGATGGGGCGAGGCCTTGAGGATGCGAACCACGTTCCTTCGGCGAAACCAGACATAGCCGCTGAAAACTTTCTCTCCCATGCCGAAACGTTCCTCCATGTAAGAGACTAAACGCCGACGGTCGCCCTCCTCCGCCGGTGCGGACCATGTGGAATGCCACGGAATCGACTCCACAGAGGTGGAATCCGTGGATCGGATGGAATGATCACCATCCGGACCATCGATCGGTAATGGCTTTCTTGTTGACACACAACCCTCCGCGTGGATAGCATATCCTTGAAAAGCAACTTCCTATCACGCAGGCATTATCCTGTGCAACAAGCAACCTACGATCTGAGAGAAGGACCGGCCGGCTCATGTGAAAGAGCCCTATGCGTTGCGTCGGCCGGCATGGCTGAATGAGCCCCCTGATTCCAGCGGCCCGGGACCTCGACCGGGCCGTGCGCATACGGAGTGGCGGGGAAGATCTTACTCACATAAAACCGGAGGGAATATGATGAAAAAACTGATGACCATCGTGTTGACACTGGCTCTGGTGATGTCTCTGGCATCCATGGTCCAGGCCAAGAAACTCATTGTAGGACACGACACCAACTTCATGCCCTTTGAATTCAAGGATCCCGCCTCAGGCAAATATGTGGGCTTCGACATCGACATGTGGAAGCTCATTGCAGAAAACCTGGGTCTGGAGTATGAACTGCAACCCATGGACTTCAACGGCCTGATCCCTGCCCTGCAGTCGGGTAATATCGATGCCGCCATCGCCGGCATGACCATCAAGAGCGAGCGCGAAAAGGTGGTGGACTTCGCTTACCCTTACTATGACGCCGGCCTGATGATCCTGGTGAGCAAGGACAACAACGAGATCAAGAGCCTGGAAGATCTGGAAGGCAAGTTCGTGGCGACCAAGCTGGGTACCACCAGCGAGGACTTCGTGAAGAAGAACGCCAAGGCCAAGGACGTGAAGCTGTTCCCGAACATCGACGGCGCCTACATGGAACTGGGCACCGGCGGCGCCGATGCCGTGCTCTTCGACTCCCCGGCCGTGCTCTACTACGCCGGGACCGCCGGCAAGGACAAGGTGAAGGTCGTGGGTCCGCTCTATATGGGGCAGAGCTACGGCATCGCCTTCCCCACCGGCAGCGACCTGCGCGAGAAGGTGACCATCGAGATCCTCAAGCTCATGGAAAGCGGCGAATACGCCAAGCTGTACAAGAAATGGTTCGGCACCGACCCCAAGTAACCCATGCAACCACAGGGCGGGCTCCTCTGAGGGCCCGCCCCCATACTGCGCGGAACTCCCATGGGCTTTGATTTCGAACCCGGCGTCATGCTGGATGCGGTCCCCGTCCTGCTCACGGGCGTCAAATTAACCATTATCATCACCATCGTCGGGCTTTTCTTCGGCTTCATCCTCGGTGCCGCAGCCGGACTTCTGAAGCTCTCCCGCAACACCTTGCTACGGAAACTCTCGGGCGGCTACGTGGAGTTCATTCGCGGCACCCCCCTCATGGTCCAGGTCATGTTTCTGTATTTCGGCCTGCCCATGGCCATCGGCATGCGCATCCCGCCGCTGACGGCGGGTATCGTCACCATCGCTCTCAACTCAGGTGCCTACATCGCGGAGATCGTGCGCGGGGCGGTACAGTCCATCAACCCCGGACAGACGGAAGCCGCACGCTCCATCGGGCTCACGCGTTTCCAGGCCATGCGCTACGTGGTCTGGCCCCAGGCCCTTAAACGCATGATTCCCCCTCTGGGTAACCAGTTCATCATCAGCCTCAAGGACACCTCCCTCCTGGTGGTCATCGGCGTGGGAGAGTTGACCCGTACAGGGCAGGAGATTATCTCGGTCAGTTTCCGCGCCTTCGAGGTCTGGCTCACCGTCGCCATCATGTACCTCATCCTGACCATGACCATCTCCAAAATCCTCAACGTGGTGGAAGTGAAGATCTTCCGCGTGGGGCGCAAATAATTCGGGGGGCCGGCCATGCCGATGATCGAAATCAAGAAATTGCATAAATATTTCGGCGAACTGGAGGTGCTCAAGGGAATCGATCTCAGCATTGGGCAAGGCGAGGTGGTGGTCATCGTCGGCGCGTCGGGCTCGGGCAAAAGCACCCTGCTGCGCTGCATCAACAAGCTGGAGGACCTCACCAGCGGGGACATCGTCGTGGACGGCTACAGCCTCACGGACAAGTCCACCGACTTCAACATGATACGCACCGAGGTCGGTATGGTCTTCCAGCAGTTCAATCTCTTCCCCCACATGACGGCCCTGCAGAACGTGACCCTGGGCCCGCTCAAGGTGCGTCGCATGAAGCGCGTCGAAGCCGACAGGCTGGGCATGGAACTCCTGAAAAAGGTGGGCCTGGAAGACAAGGCCAGGGTGTACCCGGATCAGCTTTCCGGAGGCCAGAAACAGCGCGTGGCCATCGCACGTTCACTGGCCCTGCGGCCCAAGGCCATGCTTTTTGACGAACCGACCAGCGCCCTGGATCCCGAACTGGTAGGCGAGGTGCTGGAAGTCATGAAGAAGCTGGCCAAGGAAGGCATGACCATGGTGGTGGTGACCCACGAGATGGGCTTTGCCCGGGAGGTGGCCGACCGGGTGATCTTCGTGGACGAGGGCGTGATTCTGGAGCAGGCGCCTCCCAAGGAGTTCTTCGGTAACCCCAGGTTCGAGCGCACCAGAAACTTCCTGGGTAAGGTGCAGAACCCCAACGCCGGCTGAGCCGCTTCAGGGCATGGGTCCACGAATTTCCCGGAAATGCTCCGTCCCGCCTGAATACCCTACTCCAGATCCGAAAACGCGAGCCTGAGGCCCAGGCCGATGAACAAGGCGCCGGTGACGCCCTTGCACCAGGATGCGATCCTGCCGGCCAAGCGGCTTTCTGTACGCATCGCGGCCAGCCGGGAGGCGCTCCAGGCCACCAACAAGTTCCACAATGTGCCGTTCCAGGTGAAGATCGCGCCAAGGACCAGCAGGGCGAGCATGGGGTGTGGGGCGTTCCGTTCGACGAATTGGGGGAGGAAGGCAAGGAAAAACAGGGCGACCTTGGGGTTCAGGGCGTTGGTCAGAAAACCCTGGCGGAAGACCACTCGAAGCGATGTTTTCGGTTTCATCCCCGCCACCGGGTTTGGCACCTGTCCCGACGTGGTCACCCCCGCGCGCAGCATGCCCACGCCGATGTACACCATGTAGGCAGCACCCATGAGTTTGATCGCGGTGAACGCCGTGGCGGAGGTGGCCAGCAGGGCCGAGATGCCGAGTGTCGCAGCCAGGATGTGTACCACGCACCCGGCGGCCACACCCAGGACGGCCATGGCCCCGGCGTGCCAGCCCAGGGTTGCGCCGCGGCTGACGATGTACGCGAAGTCCTGGCCCGGGGTGATGTTCAGCAGCAGACCGGACAGGATGAAGAGTGGCAAGTCGTGAATGCCGATCATTCGGATCTCCCGGGAGTCATCCCCTTCGGCCGATCCGGGCCATGTAAAAGCCAACGGAATCGACCTGATGAGGGTAGAATCGGACGGTCCGTTTCAAGCGGGCGTCATACCGTTCTTTTCCCCACGACGTGATGCCGGGTGAAAAGGCCACGCCCGGCTTCAAGGGCAAAATCTCGGCGTCGCGTTCCCTCAGAAGATGTTGCACCACAGCCTCGTTCTCGTCCGGGCTGTATGTGCACGTGGCATACACCAGGACCCCTTTTTCGTGCAGCATGTCAAATCCCCGCAACAGGATCTGTTTCTGAAGCACGGGAAGTCGCGGCTCCCTCGGTCCTCTGCGCACCGGTTTCATGCGTTTCACGGCCCGGAACGTCCCCTCCCCCGAACACGGCACATCCGCCAACACATGGTGGAAGCGGTGCCTCAACGGGTATTGCTGGGCCTGATATCCCGTGATCACCGTGTTGAGTACGCCCAGTCGGGACAGGGTATGGGCCAGGGCCGCATGGCGGCCGAAGTGGAGATCGTTGGCCAGAATAAGGCCTCGGTTCTCCATGCTCTCGGCCATGTGGGCGGTCTTGCCGCCCGGGGATGCACACATGTCAAGGACAAAGGATTCGGGACCGGGAGCCAGGGCCGGTGCGACCAGGCAGGATGTGAGGGCTTGAGGGTGGATATATCCCTGAAAGTATGCCAGAAGGTTCCCCGGTTGTTCCAGCCCTGGCGCTGTGACCAGGGCGTCATCGTCGGGGTGGGACAGGTCCAGCCGAATGCCGCAGTCCGCAAGAACGGCCTTGAGGGCGGATGGATCGGCCTTGATCCGGTTGATGCGAAGGTGGGTGGGCAGCGGCCGCTTCAGGGCTTCCAGGAAATCGTCGAAGTCGACAATGATGTCCCGGTACTGAATAAACGGATGGTCGCACATCATGAAAAAAGCTGCATGGGGCCGATCCCTACCCTTTCCGGCCGATGACGGTGTTGGCGATCACTTTTCTCTGGATCTCGGATGTCCCCTCGTAGATGGTGAACACTCTGGCGTCCCGGTAGTACCGCTCAATGGGAAATTCCTTGATGTACCCGTATCCGCCATGAATCTGAAGGGCCTGGTAGGCCACCCAGTTGGCGGTTTCCGAAGCGTAGAGTTTGGCCATGGAGGCGGCCGCGCCGAACATCTCTCCCCGATCCTTCATGGCCGCGGCATTGAACGTGAGGAGCCTTGCGGCCTCGATCCGTGTGGCCATATCGGCGATCATCCATCGCAGCCCCTGAAACTGGCTGATGGGCCGTCCGAACTGGATCCGTTCCCGCGCGTAGTGGATAGCGGCATCCAGGCAGGCCTGGGCCAGTCCAACCGACTGGGATGCGATACCGATCCGCCCTCCGTCGAGCGAGGCCATGGCGATCATGAAGCCGTCTCCCTCGGCTCCCAGGAGATTTTTCCGGGGGACCCGGCAGTCCTCGAAAATCAGCTCCACCGTGTCCGAGGCTCGAAGCCCCATCTTGTCTTCCGACTTCCCCACCGTGAAGCCGGGGGTCCCCCTCTCCACCACAAAAGCGCTGATGCCCTTGTGCCTGGAATCCGCATCCGTGTAAGCCGTCACCACGGTCACGTCCGAGTTCTTGCCTGAGGTGATGAAGCACTTGGTCCCGTTGATCACATAACTGTCGCCGTCGCGGACCGCCTTGGTCTTCTGAGCGGCCGGGTCTGAGCCGGCGCCCGGTTCGGTCAGGGCGAATGATCCGAGCATCTCTCCCGCCGCCAGGGGCTTGAGATAGGCCTCTTTGAGATAGTCGGATCCGAAAAGAAAGATGGGGCCGCAGGCCACCGAGTTATGAACAGACATGACCACCGCCGTAGAGGCGCAGGCATAGGCGATTTCCTGGAGTGCCAGGGAATAGCTCACCGCATCCACGCCGGCCCCATTGAATTCCACCGGTACGTTCATTCCCATGAGCCCCAGCTCGCCCATCTGTTTCAGGATCTCCCCGGGGAACTCCCTGGTCCGGTCTCGTTCCGCCGCGCCGGGCATGACCACCTCCCGCGCAAAATCTCGCACCATGGCCTGAATCATCTTCTGTTCTTCGGTGAGAGGGTAACCCATGATCAGCCCTTTCCGAATGATGGATGGAGTGGATAAAATTCGGAAGCAACCTCTCTGCCCCCGTTATTTCATCGGGTTACAGCCTTGTCCGTTGCGGTTGAGCAGATTCTTGCGAGACCGTCGAACCTGCGAGGCAGTGCACGCTCAGGGAGTGTACAGGACCACCACCAGTTCGGCCTTGCGTGCACTCAGGTTCTTCAGTTTGTGTACAATGCTCGAATTGAAGTGAATGGACTCGTTCGGGCCGAGCACGTTCCGGTTTTCGCCCACCATGACCTCGAGCTTTCCTTTGAGAACGTAAATGAATTCTTCCCCGGTGTGCTGATAACTCACCCCCTGGTGATCCGCTTTCGGCTCGATGGTCACCCGGAAGGCCTTGAGGTGCTTGTCCCGGGCCTCCGGCGTCAGTGTCTCATAGGCGTACGCCTCGGTCCGTTTCTGATAATCCTGGTCCTTCTTACGGCCGTCACCTTCTTTTTCTTCCCGGAGAAGAAGACTCGAATCAATGCCCAAGGCCCTGGACAGCTGAAGGATGACGGCAACCGGGGGAATGACCTCCCCTTTTTCCAGGCGGGAGATGTAATCCTGGGCCAGTCCGGTCTCGTTGGCCACGTCCTTGAGGGTCAGTTTGCGCTCACGACGGAGCTTCATCACCCGTGTTCCGAACGGCTGCCTTCTCTTTCGGACCGCCATGGCTTCCTCCTGCTTCATGTTGTAAATTAAATGTATACATTAATTATCTGAATTTATATCGCTATTCGATTTGAATATGAGTGTCGCGAGACGGATGGCCAGCCCTGCTACGATGGTTGCGCTGATCAGGATGATCAGGTTCGACGCAAAGAAGGTCATGACAAAAAAGAAGGGGTCTTCCAGCCGATAGGCGAGCAGAAGCACATGGACGCCGAAAAGCAGAAAAAACACGCCCGCTCCCAAGAGAAAGACCTGGAGTATCCACCAAAGCCGTACCGCGTTCCCTGGAGTCACAAAGGGGCCTGAAAGGAGATCTTGGGCAAAACCAGGTCGTCCGCGGCCGTATAGGGATCCACTCCGCCGCTCACAATGGCATCCACGGCACCCTCGAATTCTCCCGTTCCAATCATGTGTTGCAGGACCGTTTCAATGAGACGGTTCTTCACCATCTCGGCGAGTTCTTCCTTGACCTTGTCCCTTCGAGCACGGAAGCGGAGATCTCCATACACGGAACGAAGGTAATCGGCATGCTTTTCGATCTCATCCAGGAGTTCGGTGACTCCCTTGTCGAATACGGCCTCGGCCTTGAGAATGGGAGGTTTCCACCCGCCGTCCTCGTATTTTTTCTGGTCCATGGCGATCATGAGCCGAAGATCACTCAGGGTCTTGTCCGAGCCGTCCCGGTCCGCCTTGTTGATGAGAAAAATGTCTCCCACTTCAAGGATGCCTGCCTTGATGGCCTGAATGTCATCTCCCATGCCCGGAATGACGCAGATCACCGTGGTGTGCGCGCTCCGAACCACGTCCACCTCATCCTGTCCAACTCCCACGGTCTCCACGATCACCACATCCTTGCCCATGGCGTCCAGCACGTCGATGGAACTGCGTGTGGACTGGGTCAGCCCACCGAAGTGGCCCCGGGTGGCCAGGGACCGGATGAACACCCCCTCATCCATGCTGTGCCGCTGCATGCGAACACGATCTCCCAGAATGGCGCCGCCGCTGAAGGGGCTGGTGGGATCCACGGCCAGTACCCCTACCGTCCGCCCTCTTTTCCGAAGGTGACCGATCATCTGATCTACCAGGGTGCTCTTGCCGACACCTGGGGCACCCGTGATCCCGATCACATAGGCCTTTCCTGTATGGGGGTATAGGGCCTTGAGCACATCCCGCACCTCGGGAATTCCGTCGTCTATGTCGCGAATCAATCGGGCCACGGATCGCACATCCCCCGCAACCACCTTTTTCACTATCTCCGCCGTGGAAGGCATTCAGCTCTCTCCTCAAGTCCCCTTTGGTTTCACGGTATCGCGTACCCACGTCACAATGGTATCCAGTGTGCTTCCGGGAGTGAAGATCTTTCGAATACCGGCAGCCTCCAGTTCAGGGATGTCCTCTTCCGGAATGATCCCTCCGCCGATGACCAGAATGTCGCTTGCATCCTGCGCCTTGAGGGCGTTTACCACGGCAGGGAACAGGTACTTATGCGCACCGGCCAGGCTGGAAAGGCCAATCATATCCACATCTTCCTGAATCGCGGCCTGAACGATCTCTTCGGGCGTCTGGTGGAGACCCGTGTAGACCACCTCGAATCCGGCGTCCCGAAACGCCCTGGCGATAATACGGGCGCCCCGATCGTGCCCGTCGAGCCCCGGTTTGGCCACCATGACCCTGAGTCTTCGATTTCCGCCCATAGGTCCCTCCTCAGAAATATCCGTGTCCGTATGAGTCTCCGGTGTTCATCCTGAATCGTAGTTGAAACAGGGCTTCATCCTCGTCTCAGTAAATACCCGGATCTCGATATTCTCCGAAGACCTTGCGAAAGATGTCGCACATCTCCTGCAGTGTGGCATAGGACTTGGCCGCATCAATGAGAAAGGGCATCACGTTGCGGTCCTCCACACAGGCCTCTTCGAGTCTTTCCAGGCATTCCCGGGTCTTTGGGTTGTCCCGGTCTTCACGAATGCGGTTCGTCCGCTCCATCTGGAGCCGCTCCAGTTCTTCATCGATTTGAAGGACCTCCACGGGGAGGCTCTCCTCGGTGTCGTATTTGTTCACGCCGACTACGGTCTTTTCCTTTCGGTCGATCTGCTGCTGGTAGCGATACGCCGCATCGGCGATCTCCTGCTGGGGATAATTTTTCTCGATGGCATTGAGCATTCCACCCATCCCATCGATTTTATGAATGATGTCCGTTGCCTCTTCCTCGAGACGATCCGTCAGGGCCTCCACCATGTAAGATCCCCCGAGAGGATCTATGCTGTTGGCCACCCCGGATTCCTCGGCAATGATCTGCTGAGTGCGAAGGGCGATGGTGGCGGCCTCCTCCGTTGGAATGGCGAGCACCTCGTCCAGGGAATTGGTGTGAAGAGACTGGGTGCCGCCCATCACGGCCGCCAAGGCCTCCAAGGCTGTCCGAACGATATTGTTGTACGGCTGCTGGGCAGTCAGGGAACAGCCCGCAGTCTGAGTATGGAAACGGAGCCACCAGGAACGCGGGTTCCGGGCCTTGAAACGCTCCTTCATGATCCGGGCCCACATGCGTCTTGCAGCCCTGAACTTGGCCACCTCCTCGAAGAAGTCCAGATGGCTGTTGAAAAAGAAGGAGAGCCGGGGAGCGAAATCGTCCACGCGCAGCCCCCGCTCGAGAGCCGCATCCACATACGCGATCCCGTCAGCCAGGGTAAAGGCCAGTTCCTGTACGGCGGTGGATCCCGCTTCACGAATGTGATACCCGCTGATGCTGATGGTGTTCCATCTGGGGACCTCGTTGGTGCCGAACTCTACGGTGTCCGTGATCAGTCGCATGGAGGGTTTGGGCGGGCACATGAACGTCTTCTGGGCGGTGAACTCCTTCAGCATGTCGTTTTGAATGGTCCCGCCGATCTTCCGGCGATCAATCCCCCGATTCTCGGCCATGGCGATGTACATGCCCCAGATCACGGGAGCGGGAGGGTTGATGGTCATGGATGTGGTGATCCGGTCGATGGGGAGGCCCTCAAAGAGGTCGTCCATGTCCTGAAGCGTGTCGATGGCTACGCCGCACTTGCCGCACTCCCCCCGGGCGCGGGGGGAGTCGGTGTCATAGCCCATGAGTGTGGGCATGTCAAAGGCGGTGGAGAGCCCGGTCTGCCCCGCCCGGACCAGGTGGTGAAACCGGGTGTTCGTATCCTTGGCCGATCCCAGGCCGGCGAACATCCGCATGGTCCAGAGGCGGCCGCGGTACATGGAGGCCTGAACGCCCCGGGTGAAGGGGAATTGCCCCGGGGCGCCGATGTCCTTTACGAAGTCCTGTTCACGTACATCCCCGGGGGTGTAGATGCGTTGAATCTCCATGTCCGAAACGGTGGAAAAGCGCTTCAACCGCTCCGGGTGGGCACTGAAGATCTCATTCAGCTCTTCTTCCCAGCGGCGGTAGCCTTCCTCGATTTCATGGAGCATGTCACGGTTGTACGTCAAGGACATGAGCACCCCCCTTGAGAAATGTTAAGTGATCTAAAATGCCTAAAATGCTAAATGAAAAAACCCCCTTGCCACCCTTCGGCTTCGCCAGTCAACGGATTCGCGTTTTTGCGAACTGTAATTTTAGCTCATTTTAGTTATTTTAGCTCATTTTAGTTCATTTCATAGCTTTCCAAGCAGCGAACTGGCGATCGTGTTCTTCTGAATCTCCCGCGTCCCCTCGTAGATCTCCATAATTTTGGCATCCCGGTAGAAACGCTCCACATCGTATTCGAGCATGTACCCGTAACCTCCGTGGAGCTGAATGGCCTCGTCCGCCACCTCCACGGCCGTCCTGGCCGCGTACATCTTGGCCATGGAGGTGAGCATGGGATCGATCCGCCCCTTATCGTAATTCCAGGCCGCTTTGTAGACCATGAGCCGGGCGGTCTCGATCTTCGTGGCCATGTCGGCCAGCTTGTGCTGAGTGACCTGAAACTGGGCGAGCTTCTTTCCGAACTGCCTTCGTTCCTTGGTATAGGCCAGGGCTCGGTCAAAGGCCCCCTGAGCGATTCCAAGGGCCTGCGCGGCAATCTCGACCCGGCTCTCGTCGAAGAACTCCAGGACCTGGTAGAATCCCCGGTTTTCCTCGCCGATCAGGTTGGAGAGCGGGACGTGCACGTTGTTGAATGAAAGCTCGCCCGTGGAGGTCATCTTGATCCCCATTTTTTCCCCCACATCGGCGTCGGTGAAACCGGGAGTCCCCCGTTCCACGAGAATGACCGATTGTCCCCGGTAGGTGGGGGAAGCGTCGGGATGGGTCTGGCACAAGACGCTCACGTAGTCACCGATGGTTCCGTTGGTGATGAAGGTCTTGGTCCCGTTGATCACCCACTCATCCCCTTCCCGCACCGCGGTGGTGTTCATCAAGGTGATGTCGCTTCCGTGATCGGGTTCGGTGAACCCGCCGCAGGAGATCATGGTCCCCTCGGTCACGGGGGTGAGGTACTTCTCTTTCTGTTCCTCCGTACCGAAACGGAGGATGATCTCAGAGGCGAAGTCGGCCAGGGTCAGGGCGACACCGATCCCCGAGTCCTGGCGGCAGAACTCTTCCACCACCAGGACATTTTCAAGGATTCCGTAGTCCTGGCCCCCGTACTCCTCGGGGAAATGAAGGCCCATGAATCCCAGTTCGCAGGCCTTCTTCCAGATCTCCCTGGGAAAGCGATGATTTCGTTCGTGCTCCAAGGCCACTTCGCGCTCGAATTCACCCTTGGCAAAATCCCGTGCCGCAGAACGGATCGCTTCCTGCTCTTTGTTCAGTTCGAAATCCATATCCCCAATCTCCCTTAGAATCGCTCCCCCGTGAAGGCCGGCTTCCTCTTTTCAAGAAAGGCAGACATGCCTTCCTTGCCGTCCGGACTGGCCAGGCAGAGGCCGAAGGCGTCGGACTCCATGTAACACCCGTCCTTCAAATCCACGTCATAACCCCGCTCGATACAGTCTTTCACTTCCTTGAGAGAGACTTTACCCATGGAGGCCATTTTTCGAGCCGTTTTCATGGTCTCGTCCCAGAGCGCCTCATCGGGGAAGACCCGGTTCACCAACCCGATCTCTTTGGCCTCCCCAGCGTTGATCATCATCCCGGTCATACACAATTCCTTGGCCATGGCCTTTCCCACGAGTCTGGAAAGGCGCTGGGTTCCCCCGAAACCGGGAATGATCCCCAGGGTGATCTCAGGTTGACCGAACTTAGCCCTTTCCGCTGCGTAGATGAAGTCGCAGGCCATGGCGATCTCGGTCCCCCCTCCCAGGGCGAAACCGTTCACGCAGGCGATCACCGGGACCGGGAGTTTTTCCAGCCTGAAGAGCATCTCCTGGCCGGCGCGGGAAAACTCCCTGGCCTGGAGAGGCGTCAGGTTGACCATGTGGCTGATATCCGCCCCCGCCACAAAGGCCTTCTCCCCCGCGCCGGTCAAGACGAGGACCTTGATGGTCGGGTCCTGTTCGATTTCTTCAAGAGCGGCGTTCATTTCCCGAACCACATCGGGATTAATGGCGTTCAGGGCCTTGGGGCGGTTGAACGTGATCACCGCCACAGCCTCTTCCTTGGCAAAAAGGATGTTGTCGTAGCTCATGGCCGACTCCTTGTCATCATGAAATGCCTTCCGGCATGGTTGGACGGCGCGTGCACGGCAACAGGATCGGGGCATGTGCCACAAGGCGCCGCGGGTGGTTTTGGTCGTCATCCGGTCCCGGCAAGGCGGTAAGGAAAGACCGGTTGGTGCATGTTCAACGGGGCCGGACTCCGGCATTCCGGGTTTCCGGCCCCGCGCTTCGTTCAGCATGCGTCAGGAGACGTTTTCGAGGACCATGGCCATGCCTTGTCCTCCCCCGATGCAGAGGGATGCAAGTCCCAGGGAGTGGCCCTTGCGAAGCATCTCATGGACGAGGGTGATCAGGATACGGGCCCCGCTGCAACCGATGGGGTGCCCGATGGAGATTCCGCTCCCGACCACGTTCGTTTTTTCCGGGTCGCACCCGAGTTCCCGCACACAGGCGATGGCCTGGGATGCAAAGGCCTCGTTCAACTCCACGGCCCCGAAGTCGCCTATGGCGAGTTTCTCCCTGTCCAGGATCTTCCGGACCGCGGGGATCGGTCCGAGCCCCATATAGGCCGGGTCGATGGCCGCCGAAGACCAGGCCCGAATGCGGGCCATGGGTTTGAGTCCCATCTCTTTGGCCTTGTCCGCGGACATGACTAGCAGCGCCGCGGCCGCATCGTTGATGCCCGAGGCGTTTCCGGCCGTTACAGTGCCGTCCTTCTTGAATGCCGGGCTCAGTTTGGCCATTTTCTCCACGCTCGTGTCCATGGGCCGCTCGTCCGTATCGAACACCAATGGATTCCCCTTGCGTTGGGGGATCATTACGGGCACGATCTCGTCCTTGAAGAGTCCGTCCGCAATGGCCTGGCGGGCCCTTCGGTGGCTCTCAGCACCTAGTTCGTCCTGTTCCTCACGCGAGATGCCGTATTTTTCGGCGATGTTCTCCGCCGTGATACCCATGTGATATCCGTAAAAAATCTCGAAGAGCCCATCAAAGACCATCAGGTCCACGAGATCGGCGTTGTTCATGCGCGCTCCCCAGCGGGCCGCGGGCAGCGCATAGGGGATCATACTCATGTTTTCCATACCACCGGCCAGTATCGCCTCCGACTCTCCTGCGGCGATGGCCTGAGCGGCCAGGGCCACGGCCTTCATACCTGAAGCACAGACCTTGTTTACGGTAAAGGCGTTCGTTTCCTTGGGGATCCCGGCACGTATAGTGGCCTGGCGGGCCACATTCTGACCCTGCCCCGCTCCCACCACGTTGCCCATGATCACTTCCTCGATCTGAATCGGCTGAAGGCCGTCGTCGTAGTCGTGGCCTTCCTTTTCCAGGTCGATCATACCGACGCCTTTAAGGGCATCGGGTTCATATCGGGTCAACCCTTCTGTGGCCACGGGCCGCAGTCCGGCTCTCTTCAAGGCTTCTTTCAACACCAGTGCGCCCAACTCAACCACCGGGGTTGATTTCAAGGTAGCGCCGAACGTTCCCACCGGCGTCCTGACTCCACTTACAATCACCGCATCCGTCATCATCTCTCTCCTCTTCTGATTTCCATTGTCTGTGATGGAGCGACCGCGACGATCCGGCCCACTCCCATGTTCAAGTCGTTTGCCGTCGCCGGTTCACGGCGGCTTTAATCCTCGTTATACACCACCAGGGTGACCGCCTCGCCGCCCCCCAGGCACAGGGAGGCCTGGCCGATTCCCGCCCCCCGTTCCTTCATGGCGTGAATCAGGGTGGTCAGGACCCGGGCGCCGCTGGCTCCGATGGGGTGCCCGATGGCCACGGACCCGCCGTGTACATTGACCCTTTCCGGATCCAGATCCAGTTCCCTGTTGATGGCCACCGATGAGGTACTGAAGGCCTCGTTGATTTCGTGAATATCCACGTCATTCACACTCAAGCCGTCCTTGGCCAGGACCTTGGGAATGGAAAGGATAGGCGCCACCAGGACGTATTTCATGTCCAGTCCGGCGGCCCCCTGGGCGCCGACCCGAACGAGTGGCTTGCACCCCAGTTCGTCCGCCCGTTCTCGGCTCATCACCACGAGGGCGGAGGCCCCATCGCTGATCTTCGAGGCGTTTCCCGCCGTTGTCACACCGTCCTTCCGGAAGGCGGGCCTGAGTTTGGCCAGGCCTTCGCTGCTGGTCCTGGGAGGTCTCACAGGAATCTCGTCCGATTCAAAGATAATAGGGCCTCCTTTTCGTTGAGGGATCTCCACCGGAAAGATCTCCTCCTTGAACTTCCCTCCTTCCATGGCCTTCCATGCCTTTTCATACGAGGCGATGGCAAAGGCGTCCGCATCCTCACGGGACACGCTGTACTTCTCCGCCACCAGCTCGGAGCTGATACCCATGTGAAAGTCGTTCACATGATCCCAAAGGCCGTCATGAACCATGCCGTCCACCACCTGACCGTTGTTCATGCGATACCCGGTCCTCGCCTTGGGGAGCATGTAAGGGCAGAGATTCATATTCTCCATCCCCCCGGCCACCACTACATCGGCATCATTGCACTGAATGGCCTGGGCCGCCAGCATGACCGCTTTCAGGCCCGAACCGCAGACCTTGTTTACCGTGATGGCGCTCACCTCCCACGGCAGGTCCGCCTGAACCATGGCCTGCCTCCCCGGATTCTGACCCAGGCCGTGAGGAAGTACGCAGCCCATGATCACTTCATCCACATCTTCGGGCGCCACGTTCGCTCTTCGAAGGGCCTCCTGAATGGAGAGCGCCCCCAGCCGGGTGGCCGGAATGGTGCTCAGGCCTCCGGCGAAATCGCCTACAGCGGTCCTGCACGCACTGACAATGACCACGTCTCTCATGAAATCCGCTCCTTTCCCATGGCCCGGATCCTCCCTCATCATTCGTCCGCCTGGCGGGTAGGATGCAGTACCGTTGGATCCTATTAGAATTCAAGACATTCGAATATATATGGAGGAACGATTTCAAGTCAAGCCCAATTGCCGCCTCTAATTTCCTTGACATTACGGCTAACACGCCGCTAACTATAGAAAAATAGCTCTCATAGAAAGCAGCTGTCCTCCACTGAACCCGGTCGGCAACTCTTTGTGAATGGTGCTAGCCCAGCCGCCGATTTCCATGATCGAAAGGACCATCTCCATGAATCCACTGGCTCAGGAACTCAACGACATTCTTGTGAGGGGCAATCCCCACGTCCTGGACATGCTCTCCCATGTGGGAAAGAACCTCTTTTTTCCCAAGGGCATCCTCTCCCAGGGTGCCGAGGCCAAGGAAAAGGCCCACCGATTCAACGCCACCATCGGAATGGCTACAGAAAAAGGCCGGACCATGCATCTGCCATCGGTCATGAATTGCCTTTGTAATTTCCAGGCCGAAGACGCCCTGACCTATGCCCCTTCTTTCGGTGTCCCCGAACTCCGCCAGGCCTGGAAAGCGGCCATGCTGCGGAAAAATCCCTCCCTGGCCGGCCGGAGCCTGAGTCTTCCCGTGGTCAGCAGCGCCATCACCCACGGGCTGAGCGTCACGGCGGACATGTGGGTGGATCCCGGAGACGTGATCGTACTACCGGACAAGATGTGGGGTAATTACAATCTGATTTTTTCCGTTCGAAAAGGCGCCCGCATCGTAACTTTTCCCCTGTTTCATAACCGAACAGGGTTCAACCTGGATGGATTCCGCTCGTGTATTCGGGACCAGGCGCGTGAGGCCAACAAGGTCATCGTGATCCTGAACTTTCCCAACAACCCCACCGGCTACTCGCCCACACCCGCGGAGGCGGACGGCATCGCCGACATCCTGGCGGAGACCGCGCGGGCCGGAACCCTGGTGGTGGCAGTGACAGACGATTCGTACTTCGGCCTGTTTTTCGACGATACCATCCTTCAGGAGTCGGTGTTCACACGCCTCATCGGCAGAGACCCGCGCCTCATGGCGGTGAAGCTGGACGGCGCCACCAAGGAAGACTATGTCTGGGGCCTGAGGGTCGGTTTCGTGACGTACGGTGCCGCGGTGGAAGGTGAGACGGAGACGTGGTACAATGCCTTGGAGAGAAAGACGGCCGGTGCGGTGCGTGGCTCCATTTCCAACGCCAGCCGTCTCAGCCAGGCGGTCCTTCTGGAAGCCATTCGATCCGTCGAGTATGCAAAGGAGAAACAGGACAAGGTCCGCATCATGCGGGAACGGGCCGATGAAGTCCACCGTGTCCTCGCCGACCCGCGATATGGAAAGGCATGGGATCCCTATCCGTTCAACTCGGGGTATTTCATGTGCCTTCAACTCAAGACCGTGGAGGCAGAACCACTCCGGGTTCATCTTTTGGACCGGTATGGAGTCGGTCTGATTTCGCTCGGAACACACGATCTTCGGGTGGCCTTTTCGTGTATTGAGAAAGAGGATGTGAGAGAGCTTTTTGATACGATCCTTCAGGGCGTCGGCGATCTGGAATCCTGAGATGGAGAGGTTTTGAAAAGCCATGTGGTGGAAGGATCCCAAACGGCTGATCCATACCGTGCAACAAGAGCCTTGGGCCCGGGAGCTTCCGGAGGATGAAGACTTCTGGAACCGGCTGATGGGATGGCTGGAGGAGCAGGTCCTTTCGGATTTTCTCACCCGATTCGTCAAACAAGTCGATGAGATCATAGAGATCAACCCGGAATTACCGGAAAAGGAAATTCTCGCCAAGGCCACGTACCACATGGTGGATTTTCTCGGCGCCGATTCCGCATCGGTCCGAATCTATGATCCCTATTCTGAGCAGATGCTTTCCTACGGGTCCTACCCCTCCAAGGAGGCGACACGGGAGACCTACATCCCGCTGGATCAGACCGTGGCGGGAATGGTTGTCAGGACCCGGCGTCCTTACCTGGTTCCGGATATCCTTTCGGAGGAACTCTACCGGGACAAGGACGTCATTTCCGAAAAGGGTGCGCGATCTCTGATGGCCATTCCCGTGGAGATCCCCCGCTTCTTTCCCCATGAACGGGATGCCGTGGGGGTCATCCAGATCTACTTTCCCGAGAAGGGACGCCTTTTTTCCACCGTGGAAGTCCAAACCGCCATGGTGATGAGCCGTCGTCTCAGCTTTGTGATTGCCCGCAAGAAAATCCTTTTTCTCCATGCCATGAATGAAAAAAAAGATGTGATTGTTCGGAACATCTTTCTCAAACTGGGATCCCGGGAAGGCGTCAAAATGAAGGACGTCTTCAACCAGGTCATTCCGGAATTGGCCGATATCATCCATCTGGAGAGCTGCGCCCTTTTCTCGGTCAGCCAGGACATGGAATCCGCGGTTCTGGAAGCCGGATATTCGAATACGGTCGGCTACCACGGCATCGGCAAAGAATTCCCGGTCAAGAGCGAACCGGCGTTTGAACTGATTCTCGGCAAACGGGAATATGTGGAGGAAACGCCTTTCGAGATTGTGACGCCTTCCTACCTCCTCGTTACGGACCCCCAGAAAAGCAATCTCGTTTCACAGACGGTCAGGCGGTTCACTGCAGCCCAGAATATCAACTCCATCCTCTACATTCCTCTCAGCACCGGCGGAGAGATCACCCACTTCATGACCTTCGACGCCCTGGACCAGAGAAAGCGATACGCAGAGGAGGAAATCGACATCTTTCTCTTTCTCGGGCGGGAACTCGTCAAGGCCCAGCGGATGGAGCACCTGGACGATACGCTCCATGACTTCAAGAATCCCGCCATTGCAACGGCCGGGTTTGCCCGCCGCCTCAAGCGACTCCTCGAACAACCCGAATCAGAGCGGGACGAGGCCAAGGTCCGTCGATATGTGGACATCCTGCTCGAAGAGACCAGCCGCCTTCAGGAAATGGCCCTGAGCATCTACCAGGTGGGGGAACAGCAGCAAGTCAATCTGAGCGATGTAGTTCGATACCGCTTCGAAATCAATGAGGAGGCCATTAAGGAGCAGCTCAAACAGAACGTGACCCTGAAAAACGGCCCGTACGAGGACCCCTTGCCGGTGCAATGTTATCCCATGCATCTGGAACGCGTGCTGGACAATCTGCTGAACAATGCCACGAACGCCATTCCCTTCAGGGGTGGGGAGCTCTCCGTACGCACATACAGCGAAGGGGAGTGGGCCTGCGTGGAAATCACCAACACGGGCCTTATATCCGAGGAGGACCGGTCACGCCTTCTCGAAGGAGAAGGACGAGGTCGGGGGATCTACATCACCCATCGTATTATCCGGATGCTCAAGGGCCGCTTGGAGATCCTTACCGGAGAGGAAACCACCACGCTGCTCGCCAAACTGCCCCTTGCAGAACCACCGCGCGGGAAAGGCTAGGCGCGGTGCCCGGGACCGATTCCCCAGGCGTAGTGTCTGGTTTCGCAAAAACGGTTATGCATTCTTCTTCCCTACTCTTCATGTCCTTCGTGGTAAGAAAACAGCGCCTGGTCCACCACGAAGGATACGATGAGCACGAATGAAATCAGGGCAAGACTACCGGCTTCGATTCGTTGTCCCCTTTATGCAAAGGCTTGTTGATAAGGGGACGCGACTTGCACAGTGGGAAAGAAAAGGAAGGGGCCTTTCTGAACGGGATGGTCCGAGTGCCTGGCGATCTTGTTCCGGGCGAGCACTACTGGGAGACCCCCATGTCGAACTGGCTGAACTGCCCGCTCTTCGCCCTCTGGGGGGCAGAGACATACTCCGTCGGTTCCGTCCCTTCGACAAAGGCCTGGAACACGGTCTTTTCGGAGTGAGGTCCGGCAAGGAGCCCGTCGCGGGCGTCGATTTTGGCAAATACCACCCCTTCTGGGATCGGGAAATCCACCACCGGACGGTCGTGCAAGAAGTCCTGCATGAACTGAAGCCAAATGGGACTTGCAGCCCTGGATCCGGTTTCTCCATTGCCCATGGGCACCCGATCGTCATATCCCACCCATACGCCCGTCACGATTCCGGGGGTATACCCCACGAACCAGGCATCCCGCAAATCGTTCGTGGTCCCCGTCTTTCCGGCCGCCGGCCGCTTGAGCGCCTTGATGCGCCAACCTGTGCCCTCCTGAATCACCCCCTTCAACAGGTCGGTCATGACAAAAGCCGTCTGAGGGGAGAGGGCCTCTCGAATCTCAGGCTGGTTCTCTTCGAGCACGGCCCCATGGCGATCCTCCACACGATCGATGAAGTAGGGCCGAGGCAGCATTCCGTTATTGGCAAAGGCGGCATAGGCCCGGGTGATTTCCAGAAGTGAAACACCGGAAGATCCGAGTGCCAGGGAGAGATCGGGGCTGAGGTCGGATTCGATGCCCAGGTTTTTCGCGCAGCGGATCGTCGGGCCGACACCCGTTTTTCGAAGGATCTTGATGGTAATGACGTTCATGGACCGGATCAGGCCCCAACGAAATAGGGTCTGTCCCAGGAACTTCCTTCGGTAGTTTTCCGGTCGCCACAATTTGCCTGGTTCCTGCATGGGGGCCACGTAAGGGGCATCAAGGATGGTCGTGGAGGGGGTCATCCCGTGGTCCAAGGCCGCCGCGTAAATGATGGGTTTAAAAGCGGATCCGGGCTGCCTTCGGGCCTGAACCGCCCGGTTGAATTGACTTTCCCAATAATTCAGTCCCCCCACCATCGCAAGAATCCTTCCCGTATCGGATTCAAGACAGGTCAGGGCGCCCTGGACTACGGGCTCCTGCTCCAGGCCTACCACCCAGCCCTTCCGTCCTTCCCCTGGGGGCTCTAGAAGGCGCACAAAGATCACGTCACCGGCGGTGAGCACAGCACTCGGGCGGCGGACCGGGCCCGCGCTGTGGTGAATTTTCGGATTGGGCTTTCGAGCCCATTTCATATGTTCGAGAGGAAGAACGGCGGGCTCAAATCCACATCCCACCATCACCTGTTGGGCCTGGTCATCCACTTTCAGTACAACGCCCTCAACCACGTCTCCGGGATGGAGAGGCGATTTGCGAGCCTTTCGGGCGCATAACTCGAGGAATTCCTGAACCGCCGTTTCGGGTAGGTGGCGTAGAGGAGCCCGGTACCCCTCCCTCTTGTCCAGGTCCCTCAATCCCTGCTCCAACGCTTTTTGAGCCTTTTCCTGAGCCGCCAGATCCAGGGTGGTCACGACCTTGAGACCGCCCCGGTACAGGACCTCGCTTCCGTACGTCTCATAGAGGTATTTCCTCACGTGCTCCGTAAAGTAGGGAGCACGGGCAAATGGGTTTTGCGCCTCCTCCTGAAGCGGCAGGGGCCGTAAGAAAGCCGAATCGGCCTCCTGTTTGGTGATGAAGCGGTTTTCCACCATGCGATCCAGCACGTAGCGCTGGCGTTTTTTTGCGGAATCAAAATGGTGAAAGGCGGAGTACCGGCTCGGCGCCTGGGGCAGTCCGGCCAGCAGGGCCGATTCGGCCAGGTTGAGTTCGGAGGCGGATTTCTGGAAGTACGTTTGGGCCGCCGCCTCAACTCCGTAAGCGCCATGGCCCAGGTAGATCTGGTTCAAATAGAGGAAGAGGATGCGCTCTTTGGAGAACTTTTTTTCGATCTGAAGGGAAAGGATGGCCTCGCGGGCCTTTCTCCGGTAGGTCTTTTCAGGATTCTTGAGAAGAAGGGACCGTGTGACCTGCTGGGTTATGGTGCTGCCCCCTTGGGCGATCTTTCCGGCCTGAACATTTTTGATGAATGCCCTGATGATGCTGATTAGATCGACCCCTCTGTGCTCAAAGAAACGATCGTCTTCCGCTGCAATGAACGCCTGAATCAGGTGAGGAGGAACCCGGTCCAGAGGAACGACGATCCTCTTCTCCTCGAAGAAGCGGCCGATCACCTCTCCACCCGAGCTGAACACCTCCGTGATGATGGGCGGTTCATATCCTTCGAGGGAACCGATATACGGGAGATTGCTGGACCAGAGGTACCAGAGGAACGTCCCCGTCCCTCCTGCACAAAGGATCAGGAGGACCATCAGTACGAGAACGACCTTGAGCAATCGTCGCATGGACCGAACTCCCTGCAAAAAAAAGAGAATGAATGCCCGTCCGGGCGCATGGGAAAAAAGAGGAGACACTATGTCACAACCGGTTCGGTCTGTAAAGAACCGTGGGTTCAAGCCCCTTGACGCCCTGTCGGCCTCCTGTATTGGAGGGCCTCGGCCACATGCTCGACACGGAGTTCCGCATCTGCCTCCAGGTCTGCTATGGTTCGGGCCACTTTCAGAATACGGGAGTAGGTCCGTGCACTCAGACCGAAGCGTTCCATGGCCTGCTCCAGCATTTTCCTTCCCGCCTTGTCCGGATTCGCGAAGTTTCGAATTTGCCGCGCGTTCATGCCGGCGTTTGCGTGCACCCCCGTGCCCCTGAACCGCCGGGACTGGATTTCCCTCGCCGCCTTCACGCCATCGGCCACGTCTCGGGAGGTTCGCCCTTCCCGGTCTCCGTCCAGTTCCCGAAACGGCACCCTGGCGACCTCCACGTGAATATCGATGCGGTCCATGAGAGGGCCCGATATGCGGGAACGGTAACGCCTCACCTGATCGGGCGTGCATGCGCAATCCCGGCCCGGATCTCCAAGATGACCGCAGGGACACGGGTTCATGGCGGCAACCAGCATAAAATCCGCCGGAAAGGTTACACTGGCCAAGGCGCGTGAAATGGTCACGCGCCGGCTCTCCATGGGCTGCCGAAGGACCTCCAGGGCATTCCGCCGGAATTCCGGAAGTTCGTCCAGGAAAAGCACGCCGTTGTGGGCGAGACTCACTTCTCCGGGTTTGGGGTGGGTGCCCCCGCCGATGAGACCGGCGTCCGAGACCGTGTGGTGGGGGGCGCGAAACGGGCGTTGGGCGATGAGGGGCTTCCCTTCAGGAAGAAGGCCACTTACGCTGTACACTTTGGTGGTTTCCAGGGCCTCTTCGAACGTCAGACCGGGAAGGATACCGGGAAGACGACGGGCCAGCATGGTCTTCCCGGCGCCGGGGGGGCCCACCATGAGCAGGTTGTGTGCGCCTGCCGCCGCCACTTCCAGTGCCCTTTTGACGTTTTCCTGACCCCGGACATCTCGAAAGTCCCCCTGGTTGCAGGGCTCGTGGAGCAGGTCTTCACGAGCCACAACAAAGGGTGCGGCGGTCCTACGGCCCGTCAAGACCTCCACTACGGCGGCCAGGGTCTCAGAGGGAAAGACCGGAATTCCCTCCACGACGGCCGCCTCGGGGGCATTGGCCGATGGAACAAACATGCCTTTCAGCCCGGCGTCCCGTGCCGCCACAGCCAGAGGAAGGACCCCTTGAACCGGACGAATGCGTCCGTTCAGCGAGAGTTCGCCGACAATGAGGTGTTCCATCAAGGGATCCCGGGGAATCAGTCCGTTGGCGGCGAGGATGCCGAGGGCAATGGGGAGATCGAAACCGGTTCCGGCCTTTTTGATATCGGCCGGGGCAAGGTTTACGGTGATTCGGTCGGATGGAAACCCATACCCGGCGTTGCGAATGGACGCTTTGACCCTGTCCTTGCTTTCACGCACGGCTCCTTCGGGAAGCCCGACGGTGGAAAAGGACGGCAGCCCGTGGGCGATATCCACCTCCACATCCACGAGAAACGCCTCTATGCCGATGACTGTACCACTCAGGACTTGGGAAAGCATGGGATCAATGGACCGGATTCGCGGAATCCTTAGGATTTTCCTTTACAAGTCATGTTCGCAATGGTAAAAAATAGGGTTTACTCAAGTCGCCATACACGGCGGCATTGAAACCCATACCAGGAGTGCACGATGGCACGGATTACAGTAGAAGACTGCTTGCAAAAAGTAAATAACCGTTTTGCCTTGATCCACATGGCCGCAAAACGGGTCAGGCAGCTGCGAAAAGGGGCCGAACCCACCCTCTCCTCCAAAAACAAGGATGTGGTCGTGTCGCTTCGAGAGATCGCCTCGGGTCATGTGAAAAAGGCCGTACCCCGCGCCCCGGAGTCGCTGCTGGATTCCCCGCCGGATTCCCTTGCCGAAGGACTTCTTGCGGACGAGGCGACCCGGGCCGAAAATGAGGAGGCGGTGGCCGAATCCGGTGAGGCCAACGCGAACACGGCGGTTGAAAAGGACGAAAAACCCGAATAAATCCAGCGCTTGATCTCTGCCGGGAGTTTGTGAAGGCCCGTGCACGGGGGGAAACGCCTCAGGCGACAGCGGGAATACAGGCTGATGCGAAAGAGAGACTACTACGAGGTTCTGGGTGTCGACCGGGATGCCACGGAAGAGACCATCAAAAAAGCATATCGAAAGAAGGCCATGAAGTACCACCCGGATCGAAACCCCGGGGATTCCGAAGCGGAGGAACGCTTTAAGGAGGCCGCTGAGGCCTACGAGGTGCTTCGAGACAAGGAAAAGCGGGGAATCTACGACCGCTTTGGCCACGAAGGGCTTGAAGGTACCGGTTTTCAAGGCTTCAGCGGTTTTGAGGACATCTTCAGCAGTTTCGGTGATATCTTTGAAGATTTCTTCGGTTTCGGAAGTCGACGACGTGGAGGAACCAGGGCCAGGCAGGGGAAGAGCCTTCGATATGACCTGGAGATCTCCCTCGAGGACGCTTACAGCGGTAAGGAAGAGGAGATCGTATTTCAGAAGGAGACCCTCTGCGAGGTCTGCTCGGGTTCCGGTGTAAGGCCGGGCAGCGAGCCTCAGATATGCGTCACATGTCAGGGACGAGGGCAGGTGATTCGATCCCAGGGGTTCTTCCAGATCAGCACCACCTGCCCTGCCTGCGGGGGCGAAGGCCGGATCGTGACGGATCCATGCGAGGCATGCCGGGGCCGGGGCCGGGTTCGTGCGGAACGCCGCATCACCCTGAAAATTCCACCGGGCGTGGATCACGGCTCCCAGCTTCGACTTCGGGGTGAAGGGGAACCCGGAGAACACGGCGCCCCTCCCGGCGACCTCTTCGTAGTGATCCATGTTCGACGCCATGATTTTTTTTCACGGGAGGGGGATCACCTTTTCTGCGAGATCCCGGTTTCTTTTGTGAAGGCCGCTCTCGGCGATGCCGTATCCATCCCCGTGCTTGGAGAGGAAAAGGAAGCCGAGTTATCCATCCCCAAAGGGTCCCAGCCGGGCGATGTCCTCACGTTGCACGGCCGGGGCATGCCGGGCGTTCGGGGACAAGGAAAAGGAGACCTTTTCGTCAAGATCAACGTGAAGATACCCAAACGCCTCAATCAGAGGCAGAAGGAAATCCTTCAGGAATTTGCGGACATCGAGGGTGACAAAGTCAGCCAAAAGGCCAAAAATTTCTGGAAGAAGATTACCACGTGATCTGCATCAGGATCCTCTCGGCGTTTCTTTGATGCCGGGGCTTGAAGGCGGAGTGGATCCCGACATGTTGTGAGGATGGAGAGGGAAACATGCTTACAAAGAAAAAATTGGAGTCTTTCAGAACACTGTTGAATGACCGCCTCAATGAACTCCTGGACCAGGCCTACGAAACGGTGGACGACATGAGCGATCAGAAGGAAAGCCTTCCGGACCCTTCCGACAGGGCCACCCTGGAGTCGGACAGAAATTTTACCCTGAGAATCCGGGATCGGGAGAGAAAACTGATCGGCAAAATCAAGGATGCCATCGAGCGGATCGACGCCGGCACGTATGGGATCTGCGAGGAATGCGGGGAGGACATCTCCGAGAAGAGGTTGAAAGCTCGACCGGTCACCACGCTCTGCATCGACTGCAAAAAGAAACAGGAAACGGACGAACGAATCCGAGGGGTTTGATTCCCTCTTCCCGTTCGGAAGGGAGAACCGACACGGTTCTTGTGCCCTGTTCCAAAGCTCCTCCCCGATGGGGTTTTCAACGCGTTCGGGAATCGCTCCCGGTCCTTCGTGCATCCATGGCAAGGGGTAGTCGATCCGCAAGCGACCGTTTTCCGGGAATTCCGGGCGGCCTTCGGCCCGTCACGGACAATGGTTCCAGAGACGCCCCTCCTTTTTGAAAGCGGCAACCAGGACACGCCGATCCGCCATGCCTGATCATTCAACATCCCGGGAACCGGGTTCCCGAAAAACCGATCCCCACGAGGAGGTCATCACGACCCACCTCAACGCGGATTTTGACGCGCTGGCCTCCATGCTTGCCGCCAGCAAGCTGTATCCCGATGCCACACTGGTCTTCCCGGGCAGTCAGGAAAAGGGACTTCGTAATTTTTTTCTCCACTCCGCTTCCTACGTGTTCAACTCAACCAAGATCCGTCACGTGGACATGGATCGCATTCGAAGGCTGATTCTGGTCGATACCCGCCAGAAAAGCCGCATCGGGAATTTTGCCCGCATCGTGGACAGGGAAGATGTGGAGATCCACATCTACGATCACCATCCAGACTCCGAAGATGACATCCACGGGACCATGGAAGTGATCCGGGAAGTGGGAGCCACCACATCCCTGATCACGGAGATACTGCGTGATCGAGGTATCGACGTGGCCCCTGATGAGGCCTCCATTATGTGCCTGGGCATCCACGAGGATACAGGGTCTTTTACCTTTTCCTCCACCCGCCCCGAAGACTACCGGGCGGCCGCCTGGCTCACAGAGAAAGGTGCCGATCACAACCTGATTGCGGATCTCCTGACCCGGGAACTCACGGCCGAACAGGTCCACCTCCTGAACGACCTGATGCAGGATGCCGTCACCCACGTCATCAACGGAGTGAGCGTGGTGATTTCCGAAGTGATTCGAGATGAATATGTGGGCGACCTCGCCGTGCTCGTGCACAAATTCATCGACATGGAAAACCTGGATGTGGTGTTTGCCCTGGCTCAAATGGACGACCGGGTCCATCTGGTGGCCCGAAGCCGCATCGACGACGTGAATGCCGCTGAAATCGCCCTTGCCTTCGGTGGTGGAGGCCATCCCCAGGCGGCCTCGGCGACCATCAAAAACAAGACATTGATCCAGGTGAAGCGATCCCTGCTGGCGCTCCTGAGAAGCCGGATCAACCCCAGAAGAACCGCCGGGGATGCCATGAGTTCGCCGGCCATACAGATTCTGCCGGAAGACACCATTCAGGAAGCGGCCACCGCCATGACCCGGTACAACATCAACGTGCTTCTGGTGGTCGGTGAAGAAGGCGGCATTCAGGGGTATGTCACCAGACAAGTTGTTGAAAAAGCAGTATTTTTTGGATTAGGCAACCTTCCGGTCCAGGACTACATGAACATCGAATTCAGCTCGGTGAGCCCTGAGGCCTCCCTGCGTGAAGTGCAGGACCTCATCATCAAGGACCGGCTTCGCATTCTCCCTGTGCTGGACAAGGGGCGTGTGGCCGGTGTGATCACCCGGACCGATCTCCTGAGCATCCTCGTGGGGGAACCCGTGATTCGGGATTTCACCTACGAAACCCGTCATGCCTCCCAGTTCATTCGAAAACGAAACATGGCGTCCATGCTGAAGGAACGGTTCCCCAGGAACGTCATCCGGCGCATGAAAGAACTGGGGCGAATCGCCGACCTCCTCCAGTATAACGTCTATCTCGTGGGGGGAATCGTGCGAGACGTCTTTCTCAAACGCGACAACCTGGATGTGGACCTGGTTGTGGAAGGCGACGGGATCGAATTCGCCCATGCCTTTGTCCGGCATCATGCGGATGTCCGCGTGCGAACCCACCACAAATTCGGCACGGCTGTGCTGATTTTCCCGGACAGCTTCAAGGTGGATATCGCCACCGCACGCATCGAGTACTACGAATCGCCGGCCGCGCCGCCCATCGTGGAGACCAGTTCGCTCAAGCAGGACCTTTCACGGCGCGACTTCACCATGAACACCCTTGCCGTCAAACTGAACCCCCGGCATTTCGGCACCCTCGTGGACTATTTCGGCGCCCAAAAAGACATCAAAGATCGCGTGATTCGAGTCCTGCACAACCTGAGTTTCGTGGAAGATCCCACGAGGATCATGCGGGCGATCCGTTTTGAGCAGCGCTTCGGTTTCAAAATCGGAAAGCTCACCCTGGCCCTGATGAAAAACGCCGCTTCACTGGACTCGTTTAAAGAAATGGCCCCCCGTCGCGTGTTTCATGAGCTCATGCTCCTTCTCCGGGAGACCGAACCCTTGTCGTCCATTGAACGGATGGACGGCTTCGGCCTTTTGCAGGCCATACACCCCCGCATCCGCCTCACCGATGACCTGCGGGAGATTCTTCGTGAGACCGAGGCCGTGCTTTCCTGGTATGATCGGCTCTACCTGGAAGAAAAGTATGAACCCTGGAAGGTCCACTGGCTGGGTCTCACCTCCGAACTGGACGATTCCACCCTCTTCGGGCTTGCCGAGGCTGCCCGGCTATCGGAGCCGGAGGGCCTGGGAGTGGTTCGGCAACGCCGCAACACCCGGGAACTCCTGGACCACCTTTATCGCCTGGAAGAGGGCAACCTGTACGGTATCCATGTCCTTCTTTCGGATATGGATACAGAACTGATTCTCCACCTCATGGCCAAAGCGAACAACCGGCGCATCAAACGCCAGATTTCCCTCTACTTCACCCAGCTTCGCGGCCAGAGAAGCGATCTGAGGGGACGCGATCTCAAGGCCATGGGGATTCGCCCCGGGCCCATATACCGGAACATTCTGGACGGCCTTCTGGAGGAGCGCATGAATCGCCATCTTCACACCCGGGAGCAGGAGATCGCCTTTGTGCTGGAACATTATCGCGATCACGTATCCGAAGAACCCCCGCACCCCCGAACCAAGAAAAACCTTGAATAATTCGTCGGATTCCCTAAGATTTACGCTTGCCGGACAACGGGCAGCCCAGGGCGAACGAGATGGTGGGCCGTATTCGCGACCGCCCATACGTCCTGCGCACAGGACCTGTTCAGCGGATCAGTCGGGAACTTCAGGAGAAGACACGGATGAATCGAAAGCGGATCGTCAGCGGAATGCGACCCACCGGGAAGATGCACCTGGGACACCTCCATGGGGCCCTGGAAAACTGGAAAAGCCTTACCAAGGAATACGACTGCTATTATTTTATAGCGGACTGGCATGCACTCACCAGCGATTATGCCGACACGAGCGGGATTCGAGGCTTTGCTCAGGAGATTATCATTGACTGGATTGCCGTGGGACTGGATCCGAACATCGCCACGTTTTTCGTTCAGTCGAAGATCCTGGAACATGCCGAGTTGAATCTGATCTTTTCCATGATCACACCCCTCGCCTGGCTTGAACGGAATCCCACATATAAAGAGCAGCTTCGCGAACTCACCCAGAAGGACATCTACACGTATGGATTCCTGGGGTACCCGGTCCTTCAGGCCGCCGACATTCTCATCTACAAGGCCAACGGGGTACCCGTTGGGGAGGACCAGGCCCCACACGTGGAATTGACCCGGGAGATTGCGCGGCGGTTCAACCATATTTTCGCGCCGGTGTTTCCGGTTCCCGACCTGCTTCTCGCCCCGACGTCCAAGCTCCTGGGCATCGACCGCAGAAAGATGAGCAAGAGTTACGGAAACGCCATCATGCTGTCGGACGACGCCCCCACTGTAGCAGCCAAAGTAGGCGGGATGATCACGGATCCTCAGCGGGCGCGTAAGAGCGATCCCGGCGATCCGGACATATGCAATGTGTTCAGCTTTCACGAGTTTTACACCGACGCGGCATCGGTCCGGCAGATTGAGGCGGACTGCCGCGCCGCTGTCATCGGCTGTGTTGAATGCAAAAAACGCCTGGCGAGAACCTTGAATCAGGCCATGGAACCCATTCGTGAGAGGCGGAAGGAACTGGAAAGCGATTTGGATAAGGTCAATGACATTATTGTAGAAGGAACGAATAAAGCCAGAAACGTCGCTCAGAACACCATGCAAGAAGTCCGCGACGCTGTCAGGATCTGACATGGCCTCATCCCAGGGCTATGAAGTCAAATTGGGCGTATTCGAAGGTCCCCTGGATCTTCTCCTTCACCTCATTCGCAAAAACGAGGTGGACATCTTCGACATTCCCATCTCTACCATCACCGAGCAGTACCTGGAGTACCTGGACCTGATGCGTGCATTGAACATCAGCCTGGCTGGCGACTTCGTCGTCATGGCTGCCACACTCATTCACATCAAGTCGAAGATGCTTCTCCCGCCGACACCCGGAGAGGAATCGGAGGATGAAGACCCGCGGATCGAGATCACCCGTCCTCTCCTGGAATACATGCGACTGAAAGAGGTGGCGGGCGAACTCTCCGAACGGGACATGCTGGAACGGGACGTATTCACCCGTCGAATCGCCTTGGACGACCTGGATCCCTACCGGGCCGCTTCCCCGTTGCCCAAGGCCAATCTGTTTCAGCTCATCGACGCCTTTCGGGCCGTCATCGAGCGACACGCCCCTCACACCCCGTTGAGCTTCCGGAGCGAGGAGTGGTCTCTCGAGGAAAAGATGACAACCATCATGGATCGACTCCGACAGTCCTCCGCCGGATTTTTCGAACTGTTCCCCGTAACCTTTTCCGTTTCCGAACTGGTAGCCACCTTCCTGGCCCTTCTCGAACTGGTTCAGGTCGGGCGGATCCGCATTCACCAGCCGGAACCGGACGGGGATATTCTCCTGTCGCTCCACGATCCAGAAGCCGAGGATGCCGCACGTGCCTAAGTCGTTAAAACTCATCGTGGAAGCGCTTCTTTTCGCGTCGGATCGGCCGTTGAGCGTCAAGGATATTCACTCCTGGCTTCCGGACGCCGAGCCGGCCAATATTCGAAGCGCCCTGAAGGTGCTGACGTACGAATTCGAGGCCATGGGTCGAAGCTTCAGTCTGAAAGAGGTGGCCGGAGGCTACCAGTTTCGCAGTCACTCCGACTTTGCCCCCTATGTCCTTCGTATGCTTCAGGCCGCCCCGGCCAGGCTTTCCCGTGCGGCACTGGAGACCCTGGCCATCATCGCCTACAAGCAACCCCTGGTTCGACAGGAAATCGAGCGCATTCGGGGTGTGGAATCGGGCGGGATCCTGAAAGGCCTTCTGGAAAAAGACCTGATCCGGGTGGTGGGCAGGAAAGACCTTCCGGGTCGCCCCCTGCTCTACGGGACCACACGGCGTTTCCTGGAGGTGTTCGACCTGGAAAGCATTGACTCTCTCCCGAAACTCAAAGAAATCAAATCTCTGGTAGGCGAAAACCATGGTACAGAAATTCAGGCGATCCTCGAGAACGCACCCTCCCCGGGCGAATCGTCCTCCGGGGAGGCGACGAAGTCCCGGGAAACCGAGAACACGGAGGACACCGAGGCCCAAGCAGCCCCGTCCTCTGACGAACTCGAACCCCAAGACGGACCCGAAGCCGACCCGGGACGAACAGGCCCTACCGATGGAGTCCACAGGCCCTCAGAGGATTAACAAAATCCTCTCCTCGGCGGGCGTAGCCTCCAGACGCCATGCCGACGAAATGGTGGCCGAAGGCCGGGTGGAAATCAACGGCCGTCCTGTTCTGGAACCGGGGACATCCGCCGTATGGGGGGAAGATCGCATCCTCGTGGACGGCAAGGAAATCCCCGGGCCCAAGGCCCGAATCTACCTCATGCTCAACAAACCCTTCGGCATCCTTTCGGCCTTGAGCGATCCCCAGGGGCGTTCCGTGGTCACTGACCTGATCCACGGCGTGGATGAGCGCGTCTACCCGGTGGGCCGCCTTGACTTCGACAGCCTGGGTCTCCTCCTGCTCACGAACGACGGTGAGTGGGCATACCGTATGACCCATCCCCGGTATCACGTACCCAGAAGCTACAAAGTCACGCTGGAAGGAGAGCTTCAGGAGGGAGACGTGGAGCGCCTTCGAAGAGGACTGATATTGGAAGACGGTTTCAGCGGCCCTGCCAACGTGACCGTCCTGAGTAAAAGGGCTGGAAGAAGCATCCTTCGCATGACCATTCATATTGGGCGGTCCAGAATCGTGCGACGCATGATCCAGGGGGTGGGATTTCCCGTGATTCAACTCGTTCGAATCGGTTTCGGCCCTCTGGTGCTGGGAGATCTCAAAATGGGGTCGTATCGTCATCTGACTCAGGCGGAAGTCGATTCAACAAAAAAGTCTCTCGGTCTCACGTGAACAGGTTCACTGCGCGGACTCCGTCCATCCGGACGGTTGTGCAACGTTCCGCTCGGGCGTCGCCGGCAAGGCCGTAAGCATTGGAATGACGGCGTCAGACGGCCTGTTTCCGTATTTTCACGACTCCCTCAAATTTCTGTTTACATCGAACCGGATTCATTGTAATGAAGAATGTCCGGGTCGTGAGGTCCGGAATCGAACGGGCGGTTAACTCAGCGGGAGAGTGCCATCCTCACACGGTGGAAGCCCGGGGTTCAAATCCCCGACCGCCCACCACGCAACCAAACGATCCGAGAGGCCGAAGGCCTTCGGTCAGCGGAAAAGCCCTCGGCAACGAGGGCTTTTTTTATCCGGGACCGCCGTTTTTATGACAAAGCCCTCGTCCAACAAACGTACCGGAAAATTCTCAGTGCTCCGAATCACGGTGCCCACGGTGCTCTGTGTGCTTCTTTTCGCTGCAACCCTCTTCACCTACGTCCTTCCCCTCTTTGAAAAACACCTCATGGACCAGAAACGGGAACTGACCAGGCAGCTCTCCCTGCTTGCCTTGGAGACACTGCGTTCCTACGAAAAACGGGCAGCAAAAGGTGAGATGTCCATTGAGGAGGCAAAGCGTTCGGCGGTGAGGCTGCTCCGCGAATATCGGTTTGGCCCGGAGGGCAAGGACTACTTCTGGATCAACGACCTCGGGCCCACCATGATTATGCACCCCTACCGGCCCGATCTGGAAGGCCGGGACGTCTCAGACTTCCAGGATCCGGACGAAAACCGGCTCTTCATGAAATTCGTCCGTACGGTCGAGCAGAGCGGTTCGGGCTACGTGGACTACATGTGGCAGTGGAAGGATGATCCGGACCGCGTCGTCCCCAAGATATCCTATGTCTATCTCTTCGAGCCCTGGGGATGGATCGTAGGAACGGGAATCTACGTGGAAGATGTACGAGCCGAGATCTCCAGAGTCACCCGGGGAATGGTGACTGTCTGCTCGGGGATTATCGTTATCACTGTGCTCCTGTCCCTGTATATCATTCGGCAGGGAAGGCGCATCGAGGGTGAAAAGACCCGGGCATGGGAAGCGCTTCAGGACAGCGACACCCGGTACCGAGATATCAATCGCGAACTGGAGGCCGGCCTGTCCGAGGTGTTCGACGGCCTGACCCTGATCGCCGCCGGGGATCCATCCGTGCGGATCTCGGAGGAATCCGGGATCCAACTGATATCCCGGCTAAAGGTCCAGGTCAATCAGACTGCGGAAAATCTCTCTGAGATCGTGGATCTTTCACACGAGTTCGCCATCGGTCTGGCCGAACACTTCCATGTCTTGAAGACGGTGTCCGATGGAGATCTGAGTGCCCGAGTCAAGGGTTCCGGTCGCGTGGAACTCCTCGAAGCGCTGAAGAATGTGACGAACCACATGATCGAAAGTGTATCCCTGGAGGTGAACGAACGCCGCCAGGCGGAAGAGGCCCTTCGCAGGAGTGAGCAGCGCTTCCGGGAAATGGCCAGGCTGCTCCCCACGGCGATCTGCGAAATGACTCAGGACAAGACCATCACCTACATCAACGACATGGGACTTCACATGCTCGGCTATGGTCGGGAGGACCTGGTATCCGGCATCCATGGAGAGCGGTTATTCCTTCAGGAACAACTCGACGCCATCATGGCCGGGATGGGCACTTCGGCCTCCCCTGGTGCGGCCGAAGGAATCGAGTGTACGCTTTACCCAAAAGCCGGTCCTCCCATCCTGGCCCTGGTTCACTATTCTCGAATGCCCGTTGAGGGAGATGCCCCCTGTGTCCGGCTGAGTCTGACCGACATCACCGAACGAAAACGTCTGGAGGCCCAACTCCAGCAGAGCAAAAAGATGGAGGCCATCGGAACCCTCGCCGGAGGCATCGCTCACAACTTCAACAACCTGCTTATGGGCATACAGGGGTATGTCTCGCTCATGCTGCTCGGTATGGAATCCACCCATCCTCACCATGCCAAGCTCAAGAGCATCGAAAAGCAGATTCGAAGCGGAGCCAGGCTGACAAACCAGCTTCTCGGGTATGCCCGGGAAGGCAAGTTCGAGGTGAAGACGGTCAACCTGAATCCTCTTGTAAAAGAGACCTCCGAGACCCTTTCCATGATGCGGCGGGACCTCCGGATCCACCTGGACTTGGACAATACGCTCTTTCCGATCCGTGCGGACCGGGGCCAGATGGAACAGGCCCTTCTCAACCTCTGCGTGAATGCGTCGGACGCCATGCCCGACGGAGGAGACCTGTTTTTAAAAACGATGAACACAAACCACTTGGACATTCAAGGAAAGCGATACGAGGTGAGGCCCGGGGACTACGTGTTTCTCGAGGTCCGGGACACCGGTCGGGGCATGGATCGGCAAACGCTGGAGCGAATTTTCGAACCTTTTTTCACGACCAAGGGGCTCAGTAAAGGCACCGGGCTCGGCCTCGCGTCCGTCTATGGAATCGTCAAGGCCCACGGTGGGTATGTGGATGTGGACTCCAAGGAAGGGATGGGCACGATATTCGAGATCTACCTGCCGTCAGCGGAGGTCGAAGAGTCTCCGGAGGACACCACAGGACCCATCACCTCCCCATTGAGGGGCGCAGGCGAATCCATACTCATCGTGGACGATGAGGAAACCGTCCTGGAAGTGGGATCGGAGATCCTCCGCTCTCTGGGCTATACCGTCTTCAAGGCCCGCGGAGGCGGAGAGGCTGTGGCCCTGATGGAGGAGCAAAAAGACCGAATTCGACTCGTTCTCCTGGACCTGATCATGCCGGATATGGGGGGTGGTGAGACCTTTGATCGACTCAAGGAGATCAAACCATCGGTCAAGGTGCTCCTTTCCAGCGGGTACAGCCTCGACGGACAGGCCTCGGTCATCCTTGCCCGGGGTTGCGACGGTTTCATTCAGAAACCCTATTTTGCTTCGGAACTCGCCTCCAAACTGCGCTCCCTGCTGGACTGACCCCTGCGTTCCATAAGAATATCGTTGGGATCACGATCGAGATCGCAACGCCCCGGCATCGGTTGAGGGAGTTCTTGCGAGGCCGTCACTTTTCGGTGAAAACGGTGAGGCGATATCCGGAAAGCTCGTCCTTGAGCGAGATCAGATTGTCGATGATCTGCTGCCGGATCTCCCGACCGGTAAGGAAGGTAATTCGGTCTTCAACGGTGAGCATGTGATCGGTGGTAAACAGCGTGATCCTGCGCGTGAAATCGCTGACGTGGCGGCGCTCCCGGTCTTGAAGGTCCAATCGGATCACCAGCAGATGATCGTATCCGGTCACCGATTCCCGATGGCCTTTTTCGGTCTCCCGCCTCGGAACATTCCACTGGATCGACCACTGCTTGTCCCAGGCATACTCGATTTCCGGTCCGAATTTTTCGTTCAAGGGATCTCCGATCCTCTGGAAAGCCATGCGCGAAATGCCTGTGTCAGGAACCGGGGAGGTCTTCATCCGAAGGGACGATCAGCGAGGGATCGTAATCGTGCGGCCTCGCGAATCCGAGCAGGTTCAGCAGCGTGGCGGCCACATTGGAGAGCCCCGGACGCTCCAGTTCGGCCATGCGGTATTCCCCCCGGTACAATGGATCATAAACGGCGAATGGAACCGGGTTCAAGGTGTGAGCGGTCCTGACCACCTTTTTCTCTTCGGCGTCCCTTGTGAACATGACATCCAGATTGCCGTGATCCGCAGTAATCACGGCGATGCCATCCTGGGCGCGAACAACGGTGAGGAGTTCCCCGACACATTCATCAACGGTCTCGGCCGCCTCCACGGCCGCCTCCATCACTCCCGTGTGGCCCACCATGTCTCCGTTGGCGAAGTTGAGCCGTCCGAAGCGATACACCCCTTCACGCAACATCGCACTGGTGCGGGTCACGATTTCGTCCGCCTTCATTCGAGGGGCCTGATCGAAAGGGATCCGATCCGACGGGATCTCCACGTAGGTCTCCAGGGCCGGGTCGATGTAACCGGACCGGTTTCCGTTCCAGAAATAGGTGACGTGACCGAATTTCTGGGTCTCGGAAACCGCGAACATGCGAATGCCTTCAGCGCAGAGGTACTGGCTCACGGTCCGCTCGATGACCGGGGGCTGCACCAGAAAATAGGGCGGAAGTCCGGTATCCCCGTCATACTGTGTCATCCCCGCATAAAAGACATCGGGGAGAGGGCCTCGTTCAAAACCGGTGAAGGTTTCCCGGGTAAAGGCCTCGGAGATCTCAATGGCCCGGTCTCCCCGGAAATTGAAGAACACCACCGCATCCCCGTCCCCTACGGGGCCCACTGGACGGCCTTCACTATCTACCACAACGAAGGAATCCAGGTACTGGTCTGTTGCGGAGGGGTCTTCCTCATAGTAGGTTCGCACGGCCTCCTCGGCGCTGCGAAAGGGCCTTCCCTTTCCGCGCACGTGCGCGTCCCAGCCTTTCCGCACGATGTCCCAGTCTGCATAATACCGGTCCATGGTGACCTTCATGCGCCCGCCACCGGATGCTATGGCGTAATCCAGCCGGTTTGCCTCGGAAATCCGTTTCAGGAGGTCCTGAGTGGGAATCACATAATCCAGTGCCGTCCGTTCACCCACGTCGCGACCGTCGAGCAGGGCGTGGACGCGCACCCGCGGAAACCGTTCCTCTTCACATCGGGACAAGAGCTTGTAGAGGTGATCCACATGGGAGTGGACATTCCCGTCCGATAGAAGTCCGATGAAATGGACTGTTCCCCCTTGCCGGGCACGTTCCGAAATCCGCGTCCAAACCGGGGTAGCAAAGATACGTCCCGAGTTCAGGGCCTCGTTCACCAATCGGGCGCCCTGATGAAAGACGCGGCCGGCCCCCAGGGCGTTGTGACCCACCTCGCTGTTTCCCATATCCTCGTCCGACGGCATCCCCACGGCGGTCCCGTGAGCCTGAAGTCGAGTGTAGAGAGGTTGCTCGAACAGTCGATCCAGGTGGGGTGTGTTCGCGCGCGTCAGGGCGTTTCCTTCGTCGGGGGGGGCAAGACCGATCCCATCCATGATCACAAGAAGAAGGGGGCCTTTTCGGCCCGCAAACCAGTCCAGTTTATCCAGGTGCAGGGTCATGTCACTCCGATTCTCGCACCAGTCTGAATCCGAGGGTGTCATAGCGGGTGGCCGAATGTCCCATGTTCCGATTGGCCGAACGGCAGTACCATCCATACTTGTACCAGCTACCGCCGCGCCGCACACGGCGATCTCCGGTTTCCGCGCCTTTTGGATCCGTCACCTGTCCGGACAAATAGTTCCCGTATCGATCCTGGCACCATTCCCAGACATTGCCGTGCATGTCGTAAAGACCCCAGGGATTGGGTGGATATCTCTTTACGGGGGCGGGTCCTCCGGACTGAAGACCCATGGACTTCGCATGCTCAATGCATTCTTCGGACTTGTGGGGATTGTTCCCATACATGGCCCTGCCGCATTCCAGTTCATTTCCCCAAGAGTAGGCCGTCGTGGTCCCGGCCCGGCAGGCATACTCCCACTCCGCTTCCGTGGGAAGCCGGTAGGTCCCTTCTCCGCGCTGGTTCATCTTCTGAATGAACTCCTGGCAGTCGAACCAGGAGACGCGGACCACAGGCTTGTCGGGATCGCCTTTGCGGCGCCCGAAGAACTTCTTTCCCATGACGTTCCACCACTGCGCCAGAGTCACTTCCGAGGTCTGCATGAAAAAAGGCTTGGATAAGGTCACCTCGTGCATGGTCTCATCCAGATCCCGGCGTTGTTCATTCGGGGGGCTTCCCATCATGAACGTTCCCGCAGGAACCAGGACGAATTCCATATCCAGGGAATTCTTCCATTGCGAGATCGTGTCTTCGGCAAACACGGAGGGGGTCTCAGACAGCCAGGCGGCGGTCAAAAAAGCCAGGAGCATGGGTGCAAAGGCAAACCGAAATGAATTCATGGGATCCCTCGTTTCGCGGAAGACAAACCACCGTCCTTTTCGTGGATGCCTTTTAATGCAGAACGGACGCAGCACATCATTTTCACGGGTGGTGGTGTGAACCACCCCCTCCACTCGGTGGGGGACTGGGGCTCGACGGTGGATGGGAGGGCGACGGCTCCTCGAAATCCGTCTGAGTCTCGATCTCTTTGGCGCCCTCCACCTGGTCGAGCTGGCGGATCATCTCATCCTGTTGCTGTTTGGAACTATCCCCGGGAAAACCGGCGCCGGCGCCCGGTGCTTTCGGTACAGCCCCTGAGACCATGGGGCCTTCTACCCCGTCCATGAATGACTGGACTCTGGCCGGGTCGTGAAACGTTGGACCGAGGCCGCTGGAGTCCGCCTCCAGGAACTCGTTTTCTCCAAGGTCACGGGCCGCTCCGTCCGCACTGGATGCTACATTCACCCGGCCCTGAGCCACGAAGACCCGGGTAACCCGTTTGTCCGCGTTGTCCGCCGCCAGATACAGAGGTCCGGTAGAGGCCGTCATGAGGTTAGGGGGGCTTTCACTCAGAGCCGCCTCCTCCGCCACCTCGGTGCCGAATTTGGTCCCTCGAACCCCCACTGTGGCGGTGGGAGTTTTCAGGTTCAGGCGCATCTCCCGAAAACGAAAGAGTCGAATGGCATAGAACACGGCCTTGCCCCGCGTCACCTCGAAGAGCGAGCGCTTTTCTCCTTTGGCGTCGTCCAGGATGACCTCATCGATGTACAGGTCGGATTCGGGCGCCATGGTAATCACGTTCCGATCGTTCATCATGAGCCGGCAGCGCATTCTTTCCAGGGTAAAGACGGCATCGTTTTCGTGCAGGGGATCATTCACCGAGGCGGAATATGCCTCTCCGGTCGCTCTGTGAAGCACGACCACCCTTCCGTCTCCAACGATCCGTTCGATTCGGCCCACTTCTTTGAAGGAGGAAGGGGTGTATCCATCGCTGACGGCTTTCCCTTCCAGGGCCTCGGGACGCTCAAAGGCCCGGGACCATGTGCCGGTCAAAAGGAAAAGAAAAACGCAGACAAAGAAAATGCAACACCATGTCAAATCAAGCCTGATTCGAGTCATGCGCTCTTCTCCATGGAATTCGGGGCATGATCGGCGCGGACCCGGACAAGAGCCCCGGGACGAAGGCGTTCAAGGGATCCGGTCCGACGGTGTGTCCGAAACGGGTGCGCGCGCGGAATTCGGAATCCAGTTCGTCCAGAACCCGCCCACAGCGCACTCATCATAGGATCTTGATGTTCGCTTTGCAAGGCAATTTCCGGAGACGTCTCAACGGCGGAATGCATCTTGACGTGTCCCACATCCCTCTCTGTACCCCTCCGTGAGGACCTGTTCCAAGAGTTCAGTGACCAGGCCATACACCCGGGCGTCATGGCTCGCCCGGGGTCCGGCCACATTCAGCGTCTTGACGTTATGCTTCGAGACCCATTCGCGTACCTTCGGGGCCGCACTGCACGGGCTCGTGCCCTCCAGGTCCACGTGAAGGCAGGTTTTGTCATGGTGAACCGCAAGGACCCAGGTGAGTCGGGACCCCCCGGTGAGGGGGCCTCGGGAAACAATGAGTGTGGCATCCGATTCCAGGATATTTCTCTCCGTCCTCTCGGCATAACGCGGCGTGGAGGTCTCCTTCACCCGGTACCGCGATGGGATGGTTCCGTCTTCGGCTTTTCGTCCCCTGGGGACCCAGCCCCCATGATCCATGCCGAGGCGGATCGCTACATCCAGCGCGGCCCGATCCGCGCCTGTCTGGCCTCCGGATATGATCTTGGAAATCATCCTCTCTTCCTCTCAACCCTTTAAAAAGACCGTCAGGCGGGGCGACGGATATCACGGCCTGTCTGATGCCTTGCTCCGGGACGGCCCATCCCCCCTCGGTTGCCCTGGAGAGATGGGCTTCACGAAATAGACAAGGAGGGCGGAAAGCACGAAAAACAGGCCGAGATATCTGAACACCAGGGAAAAGTTCCCTCCGGTCCTGTCCAGCAGAAGCCCGCTGAACCAGGGGCCGAGCAGGCCGGCCAAGAATCCGTAGGCTGTAAAAACCAGACCGAAGATGGCTCCGAAGTGGCGCATCCCGAAGCGATCCACCGCCAGAGGACCGGAGACTGCAAACAGGGTTCCAAAGGCAAAGCCCACCACCGCCGCCATGAAGGCCCATGGACCGAGCCCCCGAACCAGGGGGAAGGCCCAGTACGCGAGTCCGGCCGCGGCAAAGGAGACCCCCATGACGAACCTCCGGCCTGTTCGGTCCGAGAGGTATCCGCTGATCAGCCGGCTTCCGCCGTTGGTCAGATTAAAGACCGTGAGCAGGATCAACGCGTCCGGAACAGAGAGACCCTTGGCCGTACCAAAGGCGATGGAGAGGGTGACCATGGATATTCCAGCGCCACCGGCCAAGGCCCAGACACCCCAGAGGCACCAGAAGCTTCGAGTCCGCAACGCCGTCGAGACCGTCACATCAGACGGCAGCGAAGGGTGCGTTGCCGGGCTCGGTTTGCCCGTTGGAATGCTCGGCCCCGGACGACGGACCAGTGGCGCGACAGCCAGTCCGGAGAATAGGGCCAGAACTCCGAAAACAGCCGTCATGGTACCCGGCCCCACCTCCTGAAGCAATCGGCCGAATAGTGGGGCCATGATCGCCGCTGAGAGGCCAAAACCGAGATTGACCACGCCGGAAACCAGACCCCGTCTCTCGGGGTACCATTCCTGCACCACGGTGAGTGCAGGGATATACATGAATGCAGAGGAAGCACCCACCGCAAAGGCCCAGAGGTGGACCCACCCCATACCGGTGGCGCGGCCGAGAAATGCGGTGCTCACCCCACAGAGGATAGCTCCGAACGCGACCAGGGGACGGGGGCCTGTCCGCTCCTGCCATCGCCCCACCAGGAACATGAAGACTCCCACTGCGGCCAGGACGAAGAACAGGGTCCGACCCACCGAGGCGCGGCCTACCATAAAGGCGGACTGCCAGGTCCCGCCCATGACGCCGGGCAGGCTGAAAATAAACGCCCCAGGCCAAAAAACGGTCCCGCAGGCGCCGGCCAGGGCCAGTCTTCGCCGGATGGATTCCCTCATGCGTTTTCTGCCTTCAAGCGGGGTGCATCTCCGCCTTCCTGTTCATGCGTGACGTGCGCATGATTCAAAGCGGCCCCGTGAGGTCCGGTGGCGCCCTTTCCCATGTCTCCTCACAATTCTACAATTTCCATATCCCCCCAGGCCGCCAGGGCCTTTCCCATGATCATGACGACTCCGACGACCCCGTGAATGGAGGCGGCCCATTCGGCTGCGGCCTTCAGGTCGGAGCGGTTCCTGATCCGGTTCCCCAGGGCCGTTGCGGCACTGTCGGCCAGCCCTGCGGAAGTGGCCACCACGCATACGGCATCCGCCCTACCCAGGCTGAGGGAGTGCCCCACCGTACCGGAAGAAGAGCAGACCCCCAAGGGCATGCTTTCCGCCGGAATCCGGATGCCGATTCGCTCACTCAGTGGAGAGTCGCCCGCAAATACGGTCACCGTGACATCCCGTTCCAGGGACAGAAACACATCCCCACCGTTTTCGACAATGACCTGGGATGTGAAGGGAAGAAGACCCCGGCCCACCCGCTCGGCGATCACACCCGCCACGGACGCCATGGGTCCCACGCCGGCCGGTCGGGAAGCCTGGATCATTTCATGCACGATGGGTGGGGCCAGAGGATCGTCGGAAAGAGGATGCAGGACTCCGAGAAAATCCGGATGGGCCTCCACGTATGCCTCCAGCGGGCGCCTGGACTGGATGACCAGGTCCCGGGCCTGAGAAGTCAGGTCCCGTTGGGCCCCGATCCAGAGATCCGTCTCCCGAACCTTGACCTCGAATCCCACCAGCCCCCGCGGGTGAATTCGGCGGCGATACGTCCTTTCGATGCAGCCATCCATGGATGATCCGTCCCCCTGTGCGGGCGGCGTGTCGGCCCGGAAGACGTGCCGTGGTTCGCCCACGGTCGTTCGTCGTTGCAATGGGTATGGTATTCGGTAGAATGCAACGGGCCCGGCAGAACACCGTGAGGGAAGAGTCCCATATGCCGGCGAAATCCTGAAGAGCCCCCTGAGACTGTGAATCATTCGGCGTCGCGGGTTGTCGGCCGTAAACCAGGTCTTGATACCGTCATCAGGGACGCTGCACAAGGGAAATCGACACTCACCGCCCAAGGAGTATCCATGTCTCGAAAAGAAGCAGAGGAAATGGACGTGATTGTGGTAGGCGGCGGTGCGTCCGGATTGATGGCGGCAGGCCAGGCCGCCGCCTGTGGAGCCCGGACCCTGATCCTGGAAAAGATGGATCGGCCGGGACGGAAGCTTCGTATCACGGGCAAGGGCCGGTGCAACCTGACGAACGACACGGAGATCCCCGAATTCCTCTCTCACTTCGGCGATAAGGGTCTCTTTCTCCGCAACGTGTTTCATCGATTCTTCGTCGCGGATCTGATATCGTTTTTTCATGAACACGGGCTTCCCACCGTAGTGGAGCGAGGTGGACGGGTCTTTCCGTCTTCGGGCCGGGCTCAGGACGTTCTGGATACGCTGGTTCAATGGGCTGAATCCCTGGGCGTCTCCATTCTCCATCGACATGCGGTCCGGGGGCTGGTGATCAGGGACGGTCGCGTTCAGGCCGTGAGTTCCCTTTCTCACTCACGAGCGCGTGGCTCCGGGCTGAATAAGGACGGCATCATTCGGGCCCGGGCGGTCATCCTGGCTACAGGCGGTGCCTCCTATCCCGCCACCGGCTCCACGGGGGACGGATACCGGATCGCCGGCGCCTGCGGACACCGGATTGTTCCCGTGCGTCCCGCCCTCGTGCCCTTGGAGACCGCAGTGGCCCCTCCCGTGCCTCTTCAGGGACTGACTCTGCGCAATATCCTCGTCCGTTTGTTCATCGACGGCCGCATAGTACTGAAGGCCTTTGGTGAAATGACATTCACCCCATTCGGCGTATCCGGTCCCGTGGTCCTCACCCTCAGCAGGGATGTGGTGGACGGGCTGGATGCAGGCTCCCGGGTCGTCCTGGCCATGGACCTCAAGCCTGCGCTCGACACGGCCAAACTGGATGCCCGCCTGATTCGAGACCTGACCGCAGGCGGTCGGAAACCCCTCCATAACCTTCTTTCCGGACTGATGCCGCGGGCACTCATTCCCCTGTGCCTGGAGCAAGCGGGCATTCCGGGCTATACCCCTTGCTCCCGTGTCACATCGAACGATCGGGCCCGTCTTCGAGCCTGGCTCAAAGACTTCCGCATGGAGATCATCGGTTATCGGCCATTCGACGAGGCCATCATCACCGCCGGGGGCGTGGACCTGTCGGAGATCGATCCCCGCACCATGGCCTCCCGTATCTGTAAGGGTCTCTATTTTGCCGGCGAGATCATGGATGTGGACGCCGATACGGGCGGATACAACCTGCAGGCCGCGTTTTCCACCGGATGGCTCGCCGGACGTTCAGCCGCCGTTTCGTTGAAACCGAAGAACGATTTCGATGCCACACAGAAAGGAGAATCCTGACATGCAAGTCCAAGACAAAAAGGACCTGTGGGTCTGGGTCATCGTCCAGGACCCGGAGCGTGACGAGCGGTTCCTGGGGCAGCGTGACGAGGAGCAGGGAGTTTCCTTCATCCCCGTTTTCCTCGAAAAGGAGCAGGCCCGGGACGCCCTGCCCCGTCTGGCCCGTGACCCGAGCCTCAAATACCAACCCCAGGCCATCCCCTACGCGGACCTGGCTTCTCACGCGGCCGGGAACGGTTTCCAACTCTATCTCCTCGACGATGAGGGGCGGATTCTGGAGAAGATCACCCCGTAGAGAGGGAGGCGCCGGGCCGCCTACTCCCACTCGATGGTGCTGGGGGGCTTGGAAGAGATGTCGTAGACCACGCGATTCACTCCGCGAACGCGGTTGATGATCCGATTGGAGATGTGGGCCAGCAGCTCGTAGGGAATGCGGGTCCAGTCCGCAGTCATGGCATCCTGGCTGTCCACGGATCGAAGCGCGATGACGTGTTCGTAGGTCCGCTCATCTCCCATCACTCCGACGGTCTGAACCGGGAGGAGCACGGCAAAGGACTGCCACACTTTTTCGTAGAGCCCGGCAGCGATGATCTCTTCCTGGACGATGGCATCGGCGTGACGCAGGATCGCGAGCCGCTCCGGTGTTACTTCGCCCAGGATTCTCACCGCCAGTCCGGGGCCGGGAAACGGTTGCCGCATGACCATTTCCCGGGGAATTCCGAGCTCAACTCCCAACTGACGCACCTCGTCCTTGAACAGCTCACGAAGCGGTTCGATCAGTTCCAGGCTCATGACATCGGGCAGGCCGCCCACGTTGTGATGGCTCTTGATGGTGGCGGACGGACCCTTAAAGGAAACGCTTTCGATCACATCCGGGTACAGGGTCCCCTGGGCCAGAAACCGCACGTCCCCGAGTTCCCGGGCCTTGGCCTCGAAGACCGAGATGAACTCCCTGCCGATGATCTTCCTTTTTTCTTCGGGGTCCGTCACGCCTCGAAGACGACCCAGAAAGTGGTCGACGGCGTCCACCAGATGAAAATCCGTTGGATAGTACTCCTGAAAGAGTTCGGCCACTTGCTGGCGTTCACCGCGCCGCAGGAGCCCGTTGTCCACGAATATGCAGGAGAGGTTTTCCCCAATGGCTTCATGAAGCAGCACGGCCGTGACCGAGGAGTCCACTCCGCCCGACAACCCGCAGATGACGCGTTCCTGCCCGATTCGAGCGCGAAGTTCTGCCACCGTATTCCGGACAAAGGAGGCCATGGTCCAGGAAGGACTCAAGCCGCAGATTCGAAATAAAAAATTCCTGAGGATGTGCCTGCCGTTGGGCGTGTGGACGACCTCCGGGTGAAACTGGACACCGTAAAAGAGCCGGTCCCGATCCGCCATGGCCGCTACCGGGCTGTTCTCACTGCTTGCCAGCGGCCTGAACCCTTCGGGGATACGTTCGATGCGATCCCCGTGGCTCATCCAGACCATTTCAGAGGTCCCGCTGGAAAAGCCGTGAAAGAGGTCTCCGTCGTCCTCCACCATGACCTCGGCGCTACCGTACTCCCGGTCGGCGGCTGCTGTAACGCCACCGCCCAGGATATGGGTCAGGTACTGCATGCCGTAACAGATGCCCAGGATGGGGACTCCCAGATCGAGGATAGCCTTGTCCGGCATGGGCGCACCCTGGTCGTATACACTCGAGGGCCCCCCGGAAAGGATGACCCCTCTGGGAGAAAACCGGCGGATTTTTTCCAGGTCCATGTTGTAGGGGTGGATCTCGCAATAGACCTGCGCTTCTCGAATACGCCGCGCGATGAGTTGGGTGTATTGGGATCCGAAATCGAGGATGAGGACGCGCTGGGCATAGAGGTTGTTCGACATGGTGTCTCTCCCATGAAGCGGGTTCTGTCGGCCGGCATGCATTTCCCGTCAGGAAAAGGGAGCCGCCTCTTCAATCGGATCACTCCACGCTGTAGTTGGGCGCCTCTTTGAGAATGATCACGTCGTGGACGTGCCCTTCCTTGAGGCCGGCAGGGGTCACCCTCAGGAACCTGGGCTTCCTCTGCAGTTCGGTCAGATCCCGGCATCCCAGGTAGCCCATTCCGGCCCGCAATCCTCCCACGAGTTGGTAAACCGTTTCGGCCAAAGGGCCCCGATAGGGAACGCGTCCGACAATGCCTTCGGGGACCAGTTTTTTCTCGGCTTCCACATCCCCCTGAAAATATCGATCCCGGCTTCCTTCCTTCATGGCTTCAATGGACCCCATGCCCCGATATGCCTTGTAGGTTCGTCCTTGAAAGAGGATGGTTTCGCCGGGACTCTCTTCGGTCCCTGCGAACAGGCTGCCGATCATCACCGAGTCGGCGCCCGCCGCAATGACCTTGGTGATATCCCCGGAAAACTTGATGCCGCCGTCCGCGATCACGGGAACATCGTCCCGATGGGCCTCTCTTGCGCAGTCCATGACCGCCGTGACCTGGGGGACTCCCACGCCCGCCACCACGCGGGTGGTGCAGATGGACCCCGGTCCCACACCCACCTTGACGGCGTCGACGCCTGCGTCGATCAGGGCCCGTGTGCCTTCAGCCGTTGCCACGTTTCCCGCGATGAGTTCCAGGTCGGGAAACGCATTTCTCACCCTTTTCACCATCTCGAGGACACCCCGGGAATGGCCGTGGGCCGTGTCGATCACCACCACATCCACACTGGCCCGCACCAGCCCCTCCACACGCTCCAGGGTGTCCAGCGCTACGCCTACGGCCGCTCCCACCCGGAGCCGGCCGAGATCGTCCTTGCAGGAATCAGGGTATTTTCGAATCTTTTCAATGTCCTTGATTGTGATAAGGCCCCGCAGCTTTCCTTCCTCATCAATCACCAAGAGCTTTTCGATCCGTCTTTTGTGAAGGATCGCCTTGGATTCCTCCAGCGTGATGCCCATGCGAGCCGTGGCCAGATCGTCCTTGGTCATCACCGATTCCACCTTCTGGTCCAGATTGGTCTCGAACCGGAGATCCCGGTTGGTGATGATGCCCAACAGGTTGCCGTCTTTGACTACAGGCACGCCGCTGATCCGGTACTTGCTCATGATCTCGAGAACATCCGCGATCTTGCGCCCCGGCTCGATGGTGATGGGATCCACGATCATGCCGCTTTCGGACTTCTTCACCTTTTCCACTTCCAGGGCCTGGCGCTCGATACTCATGTTCTTATGAATGAATCCGATTCCGCCCTGCCTGGCAATGGTGATGGCCGTCTCCGATTCCGTGACCGTATCCATGGCCGCGCTGATAATGGGAATGTTCAAGCGGACATTCCGGGACAGCCTGGTCTGCACGTTGACCTGGTTCGGGAGGACCTCCGAGTGATCCGGGACAAGCACCAGATCGTCAAAGGTATACCCTGTGCGTACCCTGTTGTCGTCAATCATACTCTTCTCCCTCCATGTAGGCGATCAAGAGACCTTCGAGAATATCCGAAAGGGAGACGGACAGCTCTCCAGCCCCGTAATGGTGCATAATGCGAAGCACGGCCAGGGTTCCGGCGGGAATGACGTCCGCCCTGCCCGCATCCAGGCCCTTGAGGCATGCCCGCCGGGCCGTTGGAAGCCGGACCATCCGATCAAACAGGTCTTCCAGGCGCGAATGATTCAGACACAGGCCGTTCATCCGTTCCGGCGTAATTTCGGAGGTGTCCAGCCCATTGGCCATGGCCGCCAGTGTGGTCACGGTCCCGCCCGTCCCAATCAGACGCAACAAGGCTTCATGACACTCGGGCTGAGGCAGTCCCCGAGCCAGGACACCGTCGATGTGCGCGCCCATGGCCTGAAGGGCCGCCTGGACCGGAGGATCGGCTGAGAGGAATGCCTCCTTCAGGACGAGCGCCCCCAGGGGCAGGGATCGCACCAACGTTTCGTTTTCCGAGGAACAGCATCCCAGAATAAACTCCGTGCTTCCTCCCCCTAGATCGAAGAGGACAAAAGGGCTTCGAAGAGGCCCCAATGCGTGTGCCACGCCCCGAGCGGTGACCCGTGCTTCCTCCTCTCCGGAGATGCACCGGATTCTCACCCCGGAATCGGCAGCGATTCGCTGGAGAAAGGCCGTTCGATTGGCGGCCGTTCGTGTGACCCCTGTGGAAACCGCCTGAACGATCTCACCCCCTGCATCGTGAACCAGGCGGGCGAAATCCCGGATGGCATCAGAGGTCCTGGAAAAGGCCTCGCTTTGAATGGCGCCTGTCTGTTGAGTTCCGAACCCGTCGGCAAGTCGAATGGTTCGGCGGTCCCGGAACAGGGATTCGATCCGTGAGCCGTTACCTGCAGGTCGGGCGACCAGCAATCGGGCCGTGTGCGTCCCCACCTCAATGGAAGCGATAGCGGTCATGGGTTCACCGGTCTTCGTGTTGGCGCGAATGCTTGAATGAACCCCCTATTTTCCTTAGGATTTTGCACGATTTCGAAGTGAACGGGAACATAACAGACCCCTCACCCCTTTTCAAGGCCTAATCCTGAATCCCCGAATTCACCGCTTTCTCAGTTACGCAGGAGCATTCGTTTTCGCTGCGGCACGGGGGGGACCGAGGCGCGAGCCAGAACCGCCTCTCCTCGAATGGCGTAAGCCCCTACCGTTGCCGGCACCAACACGGCATCCCCCATGGCGACCGGGAGGATGTCTCCCCGTTCCAGATCCTGGAACTCCCCTCGCCCCTCGACACACAACACGATATCCACCCCCCTGGATTCTGCACTTTTCCAGTCTCGCTCAAGTCGCACCTCTATTCGGCTGAGACAAAACTCTCGTGCCGGACTGCCATACACCTTCTCCCCATTGGGAAACCCCTTCGCCTCAGCGGTCCGTGCCGGGGAGGGGCGAAAATCGGCCACGCGCATGAGTTCGTCCGGATCCACGTGTTTCGGGGTGAGCCCGCCTCGGATCACATTATCCGAATTTCCCATCAGCTCGAGACCCATCCCCTCCAGGTACACGTGGAGATCGCCCGGGTCAACGTAGAGGGCCTCACCGGGTTCGAGGGCAATCCAGTTCAGGAGAGCGGGCGAGAGAAGACCCATATCGCCGGGGTGGATGGAGGCGAGTCGAGCCACCCAATACATGGGGGTGCCCGGCTTCGCATCCTTGGTGGACTCCAGAGCCTCCCGGGTGACGCGGTTCCGCCTATCCGGCCCCATGACCATGAGTCCCGACCAGAACCGGCGGATTCCTTCCTCGGAGGGAGAGGCCTCCAGGGCCCGGATTTCTTCAAGGAGACTTCGGGCGGCAATGCCCGTGAGCATGTCCAGCATCTCGTGCAATGGACGAATGCCCTTGAGGGCCTGAAACGGCGTCAAGGCACAGAGAAGCTCCGGTTTTCCGTAGGGGTCCCGGTAACAGCGACGCGGGTGATTCGAATCCAGACCGGCGAGGTTTTCCCTCTCAAAGCCGTCTCGTGCCTGAATCTCATTCGGGTGAACCTGAACCGAGAGAGGGTGCCTCACCGCCAGTACCTTAAACAGAAAAGGCAGCCTTCCATGGAAGGCCGTGGCCCGAGGGTCTCCGAGAATCGCACCCGGATTCCTCTCGATGAGCTGGTCGAGGGGGATCCATCGACCGTCCATATCCACGTACGACGGTGCACTCGGATGAGCGCCCATCCAGAGTTCGGCCATCGGCCGCTTTCGGGATTCCGAAGGCAGGGACAGGAGGTCCTGAAGATGGGAGAAGGATCCCCAGGCGTATTCCTGAACCGTGTTTCTGAGTGGAAGGATTCGTCCCATGGCCCCTCAAACCGTGATCCTTCGAAGATCCACCTCTCCCGCGGCGCGAAGTTCTTCCTTGGCCTGTTCTTCGTTCACAAAGAAAAGGAGGGCACCCCCGATGAGAAACAGGAGGGCCACCGAGGTGATGCCCGCGCGAGAGGCCGTGTCCGCGCTGTATCCGGCCCTCCGGACCAGGAGACCGAATCCCCCCATCAGGGCGGGTCCCAGCACGGTGGCGAATTTTCCCAGCATATTATAAAACCCAAAAAATTCAGCGGATTTGTCCACTGGGATCATCCGTGCGTACAAAGAACGGCTCAGGGCCTGGACCCCTCCCTGCACCATCCCTACCAGGACGGCCAAAATGAAGAATTCCGTTTCCTGACGTATGAAGGCGCCCCACACGCAAACGAACAGGTACACGACCAGCGTCATGTATATGGCCCGTTTCGGTCCGATTCGTTTGCCGATCAGGCCAAAACCGATGGCCGATGGAAATCCCACAAACTGGGTGATCAGTAGGGCCAGAATCAGGGCCTTGGACTCGAACCCGATGGAAAGGCCGTAATCCACGGCCATGCGAATGATGGTATCAACACCGTCGATATAAAACCAGTACGCGACCAGAAAAAGGACCAAGGTCCGAAACCGCCGGATCTCCCCGAGAGTTTTCCTGAACTGGCGAAACCCGCCCATGACCATGGTCCGACCGGACTCCACCCCTTCAAACCTCGGCTCGCGGACAAAGAGCAGAAGCGGCACCGTGAAAACGGCCCACCAGAGGCCCACTGTGAGAAAAGAGAACCGGACGGCCCCGGTCGCATCGGCAAAGCCGAAGGTGGCGGGCTGAAGCGTCATCCAGACATTGACGGCGAAGAGGAGCCCACCCCCGAGATACCCCAGAGCGAAACCGAGGGATGAGACCGTATCCACCTGCTTTTCCGTGGCCACCCCCGTGAGAAGGGAGTCGTAAAAGATGTTCCCCCCGGAAAACCCCACGGTCCCCGCCACATAGAAGAAGATGGCCGCAACCCAGTTTCCCATGGAAACCATGGTGAGGCAGACGGTCATCAGGGAGCCCGTGTAGGCAAAAAAGGCAAGAAACCGTTTTCTGGCGCCTCCACGGTCCGCCATGGCCCCGAGAATGGGTGCGCACAACGCCACCATCACTCCGGCCAGGGAGTTGGCCAGTCCCAGTCGGGCTGTGGACATGGCCGTATCCACGCCGACACTCCAGTATTGCTTGAAGAAGATGGGATAAAACCCGGCCATCACCGTGGTGGCGAAGGCCGAGTTGGCCCAGTCATAGAGGCTCCAACCCAGGATGGCCTTTCGGTCGTTCATATCAGGTTTCTTTCCTGTCATGTGTCCCGGGAACCGGAATGGAGCCGTCCGTCCCGCGGCCGTGTATTCCGTCCCGTCGCCCGTTCAAGGAAGGTGAGCCGAGGGACGATTTTCCGTAGCGGCGATGAAACCGTCTGGACATGATGCCCATGAGAGCAACCATTTCAGCCGATCCCAGCAGCCGGCAAAGCACCAGGTAGACCAGTGCGCCCAACACCACCAGGATTCCCAGACCGACCGCCAGTTCACCGGTGCTCGACCCCGCCCCGGGGGTCCACAGGGTCCGGGTAATGCCATGAAGCAGCGTGCCCATGACAGCGGCGGAAAACAGGCTGATTCCTGCAGACCGCAAGGTGGGGACCAGGTCCAGCCCACCGATCTTCTTGCTCAACAGAATGGCGAGCACGGCAAAATGCGCAGCCGAGGCGATGGACAGTGACAGGGCCAGGCCTCCGTGCCTGAGCGGCCCCATGAGCGCCAGGCTGCATACCAGGTTGACCAACAGGGCGAACACCGAGGCCTTGAGAGGAGTCCGGGTGTCCTGAAGTGCATAAAATCCCGCAATGAGGACGCGAATGCCCGAAAAGGCCCACAGCCCGGCACAGTAGAGTATCAGTGCCTGAGTGGTCATGTGAGTGGATGCCGCCTCAAACGCCCCCCGTTCAAAGAGCGTCTGAACAATGATGTGGCCCAGGACCGTAAGTCCGGCCATGGAAGGGAGGCTCAGGAAAAAAATGATCCTCAAAGAATACCCAAGGGTATCTCGAAAGGCATCCAGCCCATCATGGCCTGCGGCCTGCCTGGACAGAGAGGGGAGTGCGGCGGTGCTGACCGCAATGGCAAACACACCCAGCGGAAACTGAACGAGCCGGTCCGCATAGTAGAGCCAGGAAACACTTCCCTGGGGAAGAAACGAGGCAAGGAGGGTCCCCACGAACTGGTTGATCTGGTACACGGCCGACCCGAACACGGCCGGGACCATGAGAAGCCCGATCTGCTTGACTGCGGGATGTCGTGGCGCCCATCGGGGCCAAAACCGGAAACCCTGCCGGAGCAGGGAAGGAATTTGAATCAACACCTGCAGGGCCCCTCCGATGAGCACGCCCACGGCCAGGCCCACCACGGGCTCGGAAAGACGCGGGGAGATCCAATATGCGGCTCCGATGATGCCGACATTCAGAAAGATCGGGGCGGCGGCGGGTTCCGCAAATCGACGGAGTGAGTTGAGGATGCCCATAAAAAGAGCGACGATACTGATAAAGAAAATATACGGAAAGGTGATTCGGGTCAGCAGCACGGTCAGTTCGTAGGTGTACCCTTCCCCGCCGAATCCGAAGGCCTGAATCCGCACGATCCATGGAGAGCCCAGGACCCCAAGCAGGGTGACCAGCGACAGAATTGCGGAGAGCAGCGTGAGGACCACCCTCGCCATTTCCATGGCCTCCTCACGAGTCTTTTGCTGCAGGTACTCCGTAAAGACCGGGATGAAGGCGATGCTCAGGGATCCTTCGGCGAAGAGTCGCCTCAACAGGTTGGGGATGCGGAAGGCCACAAAAAAGGCGTCCGCTGCGACGCCCGAGCCAAAAAAAAAGGCCACGACCATATCGCGAACCAGACCGAGAATACGGCTCAATAAGGTATAAAAGCCAATAATTCCAGCGGCTTTTCCAATCTCCCGATTCTCGGATGGGGGGGTATTCACGGAGCCCGAAGCCCCTCCCGGTCCTCTCTTCTCTTTGTTCGATTTAGCCTTGACAGCGATTTCAGGTTCCTTTATAAATGAATGTTTACAATCCGATTGCTCGCATCATAACCCTTTTCACAGGAAATCAGGAGGACGTTTCACGTTGGCAAACCACAAATCAGCCATCAAAAGGGCCAAGCAGAATGAAGGCCGCAGGCTCCGGAACCGTGGGTACAAGACCCGGGTCAAAAACGCTGTCAAGACCGTCCGCACGGCGGTTGCCGAAAATTCGCCCGAGAAGGCCCAGGAAGATCTGAAGGCCGCCGTTTCCATCATCCAGAAGACCGTGTCCAAAGGTGTAATCCACCCCAAGACTGGGGCTCGGAAGATCGGACGACTTTCACGTCAGGTTCACCAGATCTCATCCTGAACCACGTGCGTCATGACGTCTGTTGCGTGGAACGGGCGATGATGGTCGGCACAACGACACCACGAGCGCCTCGAGAACCGGTTTCCCACGTGAACCCGATTTCAGGCGTCCATCCGCATCATACAGAAGAGAGAGCGCCCGCTCCAGATCCTTCTCTTCCCACTTCACCGATTGCTCCATGAGGTCCCGAGCGGCAAAACCCGGGATGCCTAGGTGCCTCGCCAGTCCTTCCTCACGCCCTTTACGGGCAGCGAAGACCTTGGCCTGCCACAGCAGGCGGACCTGCCGGTTCAGCATGCCGATGATTCCCAGGGAGGCGTCGCGCGTCCCTTCTTCCTCCAGAAAACGGGACAACACGGAGAGGGATTCGGCCTCTTCCTTCGATGAAATCCGGTTCATGAGTTCGAAAATGGTGAAGCTCCGGCTCTGGACCGCCAGATCCCGGACCTCCTTCGCACCCACCCGACCTCCCGCTCCGTGACGGACACGAAGCTTCTCCATTTCTCCATGAAGATCCCGAAGCCGATTCCCCACGACTTCCTGCAGGACGTCGCAGGCCTCCGGGGTCAATTCCAGAGCCATCGCTTTGGCCGTCCGACGAATCCAGGTCGCCACCTGCCGCCCCTTGAGTTCCTCGAAATTCACGGCGAGCCCGGCCTGCCGGGCGGTTTTGTAGAAGGAGACTCGAAAATTCGTCCTCAATGAAACAAAGATGACGCAGGTCGTGTCGGTCGGGGCCGCCAGGTAGGGGACCAGTTTCGCCAGTTGCGCCGCCGAAAGGGCCTCGGTGCGCCGGACGATGATCAAACGGTTGGAGGCCATGAAGGGGGCGGACTGGGCCCTCCCGATGATGTCCGAGGGGTCCAGGCGCTTGTCGCCGTAAAGAATTTCCTGATTGAAGTCTCGAACGCCTTCGGGAATGTACGTGGAACGAATGAGGTCCAGGACCCGCTCCATGCGGAATTCACCGGGTCCGTAAAAGAGGTAGAACGGATCGAGTCTCCCCGCCTTCAGGCGCTCGAGTACCGTTTCGGGCTGGAGGTCCCGGCCCATTAGAACCGTTCCATGGTCTTGAGGTAGATGCGCCTGGCCAGCCGGACGGCGATTTTTCGAAGGGCCTCCCTCTGGTTGTAACGCGTAGTCAGAGGGTCCGGGCTGACCTCGAACCGGGCCTCGTCGGACATGGAAGGATCGCGCCATATGATCTTTCCCGACACACGATCGATCAGCCTGGCGTCCAGTTCGACTTTCAGCCTTCGGCTGTTCGTGGTGGCATAGATCACATCCTGACCGAGAATTCGCCGTTGATCCAGATCGAACGTCAAAGGATCGGTCTGGACGTCGACGACATTCCCGAGAAGGACCATCTGGGCCTGCTCCCTGGGGACCACAGGCACGTTGGCCTGGCTGATGAAGGTTTCTCGAATAATGCGTGTGAAGTCCGACTCGAATGAGATTTGGGAGGATGTGCTGGTCACGAGCGGGACGGCAAGGCTCTCGATCTCCAGCCCTACGGGTTTTCCGTCCGCCCGGAACTGATATCCACATCCCGCCGAGTGCAGCAGGATCGCCGCAAACAGCACGAACACCCAGCGTTTTGAAATCGGGCTCTTGAAAACAAGCGGCATGATGTCCACTCTCCCGGGGGGGCGATCTTCCTAGACCACCACGTTGACCAGTTTCTGCTGAACCACGATTATCTTCTTCACGGGCCTCGAATCGATGAACATCTTGACCCGCTCATCGGCTAGAGCCAGCCGCTCCAGTTCGTCCCGGCTGCAATCCGCGGGAACGTCGACCCGGTTGCGCAACTTGCCGTTCACTTGAAGCACCACCGTCCGCGTATCGATCGTCAGGGCCTCTTTTCGGTGTGCCGGCCAAGGCACATTCAGCAGGTTATCCTTGTGTCCCAGGAGGGACCATAGTTCTTCCGTGATGTGAGGGACCACAGGGGAAAGCAGCACAATGGAGGATTCCACCGCCTCTCGAATCACGGACCAGGCAAAACCGGTCCCGTGGGTGCCTTCCCCCAGAATTCGGCTGACTTCGTTGATCAGTTCCATCACGGCGCTCACGGCCGTGTTGAAGTGAAACCGGTCCTCGATGTCCGTGGTCACCTTCTGAATGGTCTGATGGGTCTTGCGATGGAGGCTCCGAAGCGGCTCGTTCAGATCTCCGTTTCCTTCAAAGGCGGGCACGGATATCAGCGCCTCCAGGTTATCCGTCACGAGTCGCCAGACACGGTTGAGGAAACGAAAAGAGCCTTCCACACCCTTTTCACTCCACTCCAGATCCCTTTCCGGAGGCGACGCAAACAGGCAGAACATGCGGACCGTATCCGCGCCGAACTCGTCCACCATGTCCTGCGGGTCGATGACGTTCTTCTTGGACTTGGACATCTTCACGGTTCCGCCGGTCACGATCTCTTTCCCGCAACGCACACAACGGTTGCCTTCCACCTCTTTGGGAAAGAGATAGCCGTGCTCGGGACAGGACTGGGTCTCCTTGCAGACCATGCCCTGGGTCAGGAGGTTAGTAAACGGCTCACTCACCTTCAGGTAACCAAAGTCTCTGAGGACTCGGGTGTAGAAACGGGAGTACAGCAGGTGCAGAATCGCATGCTCGATCCCCCCGATGTACTGGTCCACAGGCATCCAATAGGCCACTCTCTCCGGGTCGAGGGGCCCCATGCGATAGTCCGGGCAGGCATACCGATCGAAATACCAGGAGGACTCCACAAAGGTATCCATGGTGTCCGTCTCCCGGCGGGCGGGCCTTCCGCACCTGGGACAATCGATTTCATAGAAGGAGGGCTCAAAGGGAAGCGGAGAGCCGCCGTTGGGTCGCATCTCCAGATCCAGAGGCAGGGACACCGGGAGGTCTTCTTCCGGTACGGGAACCACCCCACAGGTGTCGCAGTAGATGATCGGAATCGGCGCCCCCCAATAACGCTGCCGGGAAATGTTCCAGTCGCGAAGACGGTAATTCACGGTCCGGCGGCCGATACCTTCCGATTCGAGCCATTCCGCGATTCGATCCAGGGCCTCCAGATTTCGCCGGCCGTTGAACGGCCCGGAATTCACCAGCCGTCCCTCGCCCTCGTAGGCCTCGGCCATGGACTCCTCCGAGAGATCCTCGCCCTCGGGCTGAATCACTACCCTGAGCCTCAAGCCGTATTTCCTGGCAAAGTCGAAATCACGCTGGTCATGGGTGGGAACCGCCATGATGGCGCCTGTGCCGTAATCGAACAGGACGAAATTGGCCACATAAATGGGGATTTCTTCCCCAGTGGCGGGGTTGATGCAGTATCTCCCCGTGAACACGCCTTCCTTGACCGTGAAATCCGCCGTCCGAATGTAGCCGTCCACCTTGAGGGTCCGCTCGACGAAGTCCAGGACCCCTTTTTCATGATCCGTGCCGCGTACCAGTTCCCGCAGGAGGGGATGCTCCGGGGCGAAGCACATGAACGTCGCACCGAAAACAGTGTCTTGGCGAGTGGTGTACACCTTGACCACGTGGTCCGATCCCGCCACCGGAAACCGGATGATGGCCCCATGGCTCTTGCCGATCCAGTTCCTCTGCATGGTCAGCACCCGTTCAGGCCAACCCGGCAGACGCTCGCAGTGATCGAGAATTTCCTCGGCGTAGTCCGTGATCTTGAAGAACCAGGAGTCCATCTCCTTGAGGACCACCTCCTGGTCCGGATGCCGCCAGCAGCATCCGTTCTCCACCTGTTCCTTGGCCAATACGGTCTGGCATTTCTCACACCAATTGACGTGTGTCTTTTTTTTGTATGCCAGGCCCTTTTCGAACATCTTCAGAAAAACCAGTTGCTCCCACCGGTAATATTCCGGATGGCAGGTGGCGAGTTCACGATCCCAATCATAGCTGAACCCCATGCGTTTGAGCTGGGAACGCATGGTTTCGATATTTTGAATCGTCCATTTCCAGGGGTGGGTGTTGTTTTCAATCGCCGCATTTTCGGCTGGAAGGCCGAATGCATCCCATCCCATGGGGTGGAGCACGTTCTTCCCGCACATGCGCTTGTACCGAGCCACCACGTCACCGATGGTGTAGTTCCGCACGTGGCCCATGTGGATCTTGCCGCTCGGATAGGGAAACATCTCCAGGAGGTAATACTTTTCCCTGGACTCGTCCTCCGTCGCCTGGAAGATCCGGTCTTCTTCCCAGTGTCTCTGCCACTTCTGTTCCACTTCCCGGGGATCGTACTTCAACATGAAAGTCCACCCTCTCGATCCGTCATCGATCCCGCCGGGATCCATCCCGTCAGGCCCCGATGATCTCTCGTTTTCCCCTCTCGACGACCACAGAGACGTCGAATGTCGTGCCGTACCGCTCCCGGATCCGTTCCGCCAACGGAATGAGAGAGCCTTTGAAAAACCTGCCGACACTGAACACGATTTTCAGTTGGGGGTCCGTCCCATTCGGCTGCGTCTGAAGATAGGCCGCGGTCAGGTTGTGAACGGAGGCCTCCAGGTGCCCTGAATATTCGGACTCCGCGCCATCCAGCATGGGAATATGGATAGCGAAATCGGTCACATGAAGACCTTTCAGGACCCGGCCCACGCGCTCCACCTGCCGAATCATGAAGTCGGCATTGCATTCGGTGACAGGGCCGAGGCCGCACAGGAGGATTTTGTCCGCCTTGATCCTGCCCTGAGAGGCAACGAGCAGATCCTCTTCCGGGGCGCCATCCCAGAAACGTGCCGCTTCACGCCGAGCAAGAATGCCACCCAGTTTTGCATCAAGTCCGGAAAGCGTACCCATGTTCAGGAATGTCCCCTGGAACACGAGCGCCACAACCGCCTCGCACCAGAGGTCCTCGAGAGCCCTTTCCGAGAACCGAAAATCCAGCCTCATATGCTTCGCATTCGCTGCGGCCCTGTGCCGAAGCGGTCAATCCGGGGATTGCATGACCGCCAATCGGTTGGAAATGGTGTCCAGGATTCCGTTGATGAACGCCCCGGATTCCTCGGATCCGTATTTTTTCCCCAGTTCCACAGCCTCGTCAATGGACACCTTGGCCGGAATGTCATCCTGATGGGCCAACTCAAACGCGCCGAGACGCAGGATGTTGCGGTCCACCTTGGACATCCGTTCCACCCGCCAATTCCTGGATGCCTCTCGAATCCAGCGGTCCAGAACCTCACGTTCCCGCTGGACCCCCATGACCAATGCCTTGGCAAAGCCGCGAGACGCCGATGGGAGTTCAAAATGGGTGCATACCAGATCGAACGCCTCTTCCGGATCACCCGGGGAGTATTCCAGATGAAAGAGAACCTGTATGGCCAGTTCTCTGGCCCGGTGTCGTCGTCCCATGCCCTGTCCCGGCCCGGAGCACACCGGGGACCGATCAGGCGCCCCGCGTCCCGCTCCAAAACGCCTTATTCCGCCCCTTCGATGGCCTGTCGCAATTGGACCATTTCCATGGCCGCCATGGCGGCGTCCCATCCTTTGTTACCGGCCTTTGAGCCCGCCCGTTCGATGGCCTGTTCCAGGTCGTCCGTGGTCAGGACTCCAAAGGAAACCGGTATGTTTCCCTCCAGCCCCACCTGAGCGATCCCCTTGGACATCTCAGCGGCCACATAATCGAAGTGGGGCGTAGACCCCCGAATCACCGCACCGAGGCAGATGACGGCGTCAAACCGCCCGCGTTTCACGAGTTGTTTGGCTGCAAAGGGGATCTCGAACGCCCCCGGGACCTTCACCAGTGTGATGTCTTCGTCCTTTGCGCCGTGTCGAATCAGGGCGTCCAGGGCGCCATCCACCAGCCTGGAGGAAATGAAGTCGTTGAACCGGCTGACGACCACGGCAAAACGGTAACCCTCGGCAGAAATCCTGCCTTCCAGTACGTTGGGCATCGTATCCCCCTTTCCAATCTCTCGGCCGGCCATCGGGACCCGCCGGACGTCTATTCCGTAAACCCGCCGATTTTCATCATGTGACCCAGCTTCTGGCATTTGGTCATCAGGTATTTCAAATTTTCGGGCCTGGGTTCGCATTCCAGCGGTTCCCGCCCGGTAACCTCCAGTCCATAGCCCTCTAAGCCTTTAATTTTTTTGGGGTTATTTGTCATCAGCCGCATTTTGCGAACGCCCAGGGAGACCAGAATCTGGGCCCCCACTCCGTAGTCTCGCAGGTCGGCCTTGAACCCCAGTTCTTCATTGGCTTCCACCGTGTCCCGGCCTTGATCCTGAAGGGAATAGGCCTTGAGCTTGTTCGCCAGTCCGATCCCCCGTCCTTCCTGTTGCAGATACAGGATAACTCCCAGTCCTTCCTGCTGCACCCGTTCCAGGGCCTTCTCGAGTTGGGATCCGCAGTCACAGCGATAGGAACCGAACACGTCGCCCGTGAGACACTGGGAATGGACCCGCACCAGGATTTCCTTTTCCGGGTCGATCTCTCCTTTGACCAGGGCCATGTGCTCGTAATCATCAATGTCATTCACAAAGGCAATCGCCCGGAATTCTCCGAACGGCGTGGGAAGAACGGTCTCCGCCGCCTGATGGACAAACGACTCCTTTCGCATGCGGTATTCGATGATATCCGCAACCGTGGCGATTTTCAGGCCGTGTTCTCCGGCAAAGGCCTCGAGATCCGGCATGCGGGCCATGGTGCCGTCGTCGTTCATGACCTCGCATATGACACCGGCCGGTTTGAGCCCTGCCAGCCTCGCCAGGTCCACGGACCCTTCGGTCTGCCCGGTCCGAAAAAGGACTCCCCCACGCCGCGCCCGAAGCGGAAAGACATGACCCGGCTGGACCAGGTCGTCCGGTCGGGAATCGTCGGCCACGGCGGCGAGAATGGTGGTGGCCCGATCCGCTGCGGATATTCCCGTGGTGACGCCGGTGCGTGCCTCAATGGACACCGTGAAGGCGGTCTTGAACGGGGATCGGTTGTCGTGGACCATGAGGGAAAGCTGCAGCCTCTCCACAATGGTATGGTCCAGGGAGAGGCAGATCAGACCACGCCCGTATTTGGCCATGAAGTTGATGGCCTCGGGCGTCACCATCTCCGCCGCCATGGTGAGATCCCCCTCGTTCTCGCGATCCTCGTCATCCACCAGGATGATCATTTTCCCTTGGCGCAGGTCTTCCAGCGCCTCTTCGATGGTTGAAACCGGCATGATCTGTATTCTCCGCTCAGCCTGTCATGGACGGGGTGCCGGACCGTTTCGACCCGGTGTCCAACCCACTGACAAACGCCATCTATAAGGTTAAGGTATGTTATTAATTACATAATATAATTAAATATTTCATGTAATCATCCGTCTTGATACACCATGGCGGTTCAACGGTATCCACCCGTAGTGTTTTCATCCGGCGGCCCGTTTACGTTCCGGGCGTCACCTACTCACGAAAACCCGTGATCCTTCAGGGTCTCCATGGTGATTCCCCGAGCGGCGGGCTGACGCCCATCGGATCCGGCCAGGAGTTTTTCCACATACTTTCCGATGAGATCCACCTCGATGTTCACCTCTTGACCCGGACGCTTTTCGAGCAGCACCGTCTCCCGGCCGGTCTGGGGAATGATATTTACCTCAATGGTTCCCTCCCGGCAATCGTTTATGGTCAGACTGACGCCGTCCACGGCGACCGACCCCTTCATAATGGTGTACCGGGAAAGGGCCGGGTCGATTTCGATACCGAGCAACCAGGATCCGTGACGAGGTTCTTTTTTAGCGATCCGCCCCACACCATCCACATGTCCCGCCACCAGGTGACCCCCCAGGCGGTCGGACAGGCGAAGGGCCCTCTCCAGATTCACGCGCTCACCGGCCTGCACACTCTTCAGGGTGCTTCGAGAAAGCGTCTCCGCGGAGACGTCCAGGGATACGCTCCGCCCATGTTCTTCCGTCACCGTGAGGCACACCCCGTTCACACTCAGACTGTCGCCTATGCGAACGTCATCCATGGGAAAGAGGGGTTCCACGACCAGGACCATGTCGCCCCCTTTCCGCTGCGCGCGCTGAACGCGACCCACTCCTTCCACAAGTCCGGTAAACAAGGCGCTCGACCATCCTCCCGGGATCATGTTTTGCAGGCGGTTTGATTTTCTCGCCTCATTCAGCCGTATACCCTCGAATCAACACATCATCTCCGAATCGACGGACTCGAAGATCCCGCAGCATGAGGCATTCATCCATGGTCCGGGCTCCGGGCCCTGACGCCACAGGAAAGCCGTCGTTTCCGCCCAGGAGTTTGGGGGCCTTGAACATATAGACCTTGTCGATCAGCCGGCTTCGGATCATGGATCCCATAATCCCCGCTCCCCCTTCCACCAAGAGGGACTGAATGCCGCGGCGGCCCAGGATATCCAGGAGGGCGGCCAGATCCAGTCCGGCCCCGGACGACGGGCAGCGGACCGTTCTGAGGCCGCGGCGGCCTGGGGCCTCCTCCACCGCAGATACGGGCAACCGATCACTCACAGCGACGAGCGTACCGGTGACGGACGCTGAATCCAGGATCCGGGCATTAGCGGGGATCCTGAAACGGGTGTCCGCGACGACGCGGAGGGGATCCCGTCCCTGTCTCCCGTCCAGGCGCGTCGTCAGAGAGGGGTCGTCGGCGATCACCGTGCCGATGCCCACCAGGACAGCGTCGCTTCGATCCCGGAGCCGGTGGACGAACCGTCTGGACTGTTCGTTTGTGACCCAGCGGGAATGGCCTGTCCCCGTGGCCGTCCATCCGTCGAGGGTGGCTGCGGTCTTGGCCGTGACAAAGGGGCGCCCGGTGGTCACGTGCTTGACGAAGGCCTCGTTCAACCGCCTGCATGCATCCTCGAGGACCCCTTCTCGAACCTCCACGCCCCGTGCTTTCAAAAAGGCGCACCCGCCTCCGGTCACGCTCGGATTCGGGTCCCGCATTCCCACCACCACGGTTCGTATGCCGCTCTCCAGGATCGCCCTGGTGCAGGGAGGCGTCCTCCCTGTGTGATTGCAGGGTTCCAGTGTCACATACAGGACATCACCGGGACGCGCCGGACCATCCAGCCGTTGCAGGGCTTCCACTTCCGCGTGCCTTGCCCCGGCCTTCCGGTGATAACCCGATGCCGCAATCCGGCCGTCCCGGACGATCACGGCACCGACGGCGGGGTTGGGAGAGGTCCGGCCCAGTCCTTTCCTGGCCTCACGCAGGGCCTGTCTCATGAAAAGTGCATCACCCGATCCGGTCATGAGGATTCAGCCGAGGCATCCTTTCGAGCCTTCAAAATCCCTTCCAGTTCGGCCATGAATTCGTTGATGTCCCGGAACTGCCGGTAGACCGAAGCAAACCGCACGTACGCCACCTCGTCCCAGTCCTTCAGCTTGGTGATGACCCGCTCCCCCACCTCCTCGCTGTCGACCTCTTTTTTGCCGAGTTCCTGGAAATAGAGTTCCAGTTGATCCACGAACTCTTCCACGCTGGACACGCTCACCGGTCGCTTCTGGCATGCCTTCCGAATCCCGGAGATGATCTTCTCCCGGCTGAACGGCTCCCGCCTCCCATCCTTCTTGATCACCATGGGAAGGACTTCCTCGAGTTTTTCATAGGTCGTGAACCGCCTGCCGCAGCCAAGGCATTCACGGCGGCGCCGGATGGTCCTTCCGTCCTTGCTCAGGCGGGAATCAATCACCTTGTTGTCGGTCAGGGTGCAGTAGGGGCATCTCACGGGTTCAACCTTTCCACGGGAATTCCGGCTTGATTGAAAAACTCTTCTGAAAGAGGGTCATCATAACCTTCCGCGTAAATGACCTTCACAATGCCTGCATTGATAATCATCTTGGAACATATCACACACGGCATATTGGTACAATACAGCGTCGCACCCCGAATGGAGATGCCGTGATACGCCGCTTGAATAATGGCGTTCTGTTCTGCATGGAGCCCCCGGCAGAGTTCGTGCCGGGTGCCCGAAGGAATGCCCGAGTCCATGCGTAGGCACCCCACTTCTTCACAGTGGGGAAGACCGGACGGGGCCCCATTGTAACCGGTGGACAAGATTCGCTTGTCCTTGACCAGGATCGCGCCCACGGAACGCCGAAGACAGGTGGATCGCATGGCGACCATCTTGGTAATGGCCATGAAGTATTCGGGCCAACTCGGCCTTGCCACAGTATTTCCTCCTGTTCAACCGCTGTTCTGAACGGCTGACCCATGCGTGCATTCAAAGGTCTCGTCTCAAACCGTGTCCTTCATCAGGCCCATGTAGACGGGAAATTGGTCACACAGTTCGTGGACCGACCCCAGGCCCTCCTGAACAATCGTCTCACGATTCGGGGCTTCCAGCACCCGGTGAATCAGCTCCGCGATGACCTCCATCTCCGGTTCTTTCATTCCCCGGGTGGTCAAAGCGGGGGTCCCCAGTCTCAGCCCGCTGGTAATCCGCGGCCCTCTCTTGTCAAAGGGGACGGCATTCTTATTGGTAACGATCCCAACGCGGGCCAGTGCCCTCTCCGCATCCATGCCGGTGATGTCGCGACCGCTCAGGTCCACCAGTACCAGATGATTGTCCGTTCCGCCGCTCACGAGATCCCATCCCCGCGCCTGGAGCGTCTGGGCCAGGGCCCGCGCATTCAAGAGCACCTGTTTCTGGTATTGGGCAAAGGCCGGGTCCAGGGCCTCGTGAAAACAGACCGCCTTGGCGGCGATTACATGCATGAGAGGGCCGCCCTGAACCCCCGGGAAGACCGCCTTGTCCAGGCGCGGGCCGTACTCCCCGTTGCTCAGGATCAGACCGCCCCGGGGTCCCCGGAGGGTCTTGTGCGTCGTGGAGGTGACCACATCTGCCCAGCCCATGGGGGAGGGGTGGAGTTCCGCCGCCACAAGTCCCGCAATATGGGCCATATCCACGAGAAGAACGGCCTCCACATCCCGGGCGATATGGTGAAAACGCTCAAAATCAATCTTTCGCGGATAGGAACTGCCCCCCGCAATGATCACCCGGGGGCGGTGTTTCAGAGCCACGTCCCGGACCCGGTCGTAGTCGATGCAGTGGGTCTTCGGATCCACGCCATAGCCGACCGCCCGATACACCTGCCCCGAAAAATTGACCGAGCTCCCGTGGGTCAGGTGGCCGCCGTGGGCCAGGTCCATACCGAGTATCATGTCTCCAGGCTTGAGAAAAGAGAGGTACACCGCCATGTTGGCCTGGGATCCGGAATGGGGCTGTACGTTGGCGTAGGATGCCTGGAAGAGTTTTCTCGCCCGGTCGATGGCCAGCATTTCCACGCGGTCCACATGCTCACAACCGCCATAGTAGCGTGCAGCCGGGTACCCCTCCGCATACTTATTCGTCAGGACCGAGGCCTGGGCCTCCATGACCGCAGGGGAGGCATAATTCTCCGAGGCGATCATGACAAGGTTGGACTGTTCCCGTTTCAGTTCGTCCGTAATCGCTCCGTGAATCTCCCTATCCACGGTTTCAAGGTGCAGCATACGGTATTCCCCGTTTGTTTCCGCCCAGAGGGGCGTCATCTCGACGTTGTTGCTCTGCATATGGCAGCGGGCTGTTGGATACGGATTCCAAAAAAACGGCGGCGATTTCGAGGGCAGGTTCCCTTCGTGAGCCGGCCGCCCGAGGCTACGCGTGGGTGGTTGAGGAAGACGGGGCATGCGAGCGGCCTGGCTGAAACGGACCTCGACAGTGATGCATGGCCTTGATTCTCTGAAGCCCTGCACAGGGATAACCGAGGGGACCGAAGGGGCCGTTATGGCTCGTAGGCCTGGAACAGGAGGGTCGCGTTCGTTCCACCGAAACCAAAGGAATTGGACAGGGCCCTCTTGATATCCCCCTTTCTCGCCGTATTGGGTACGTAATCCAGGTCACAGTTCGGATCGGGGGTCTCGTAGTTGATCGTGGGGGGCATCACCCCATGCTTGATGGTCAATGCGGTGAAAATCGCTTCCACGCCGCCGGCCCCGCCCAGCAGGTGGCCCGTCATGGACTTGGTGGAACTGATGGGCAGCCGGTAGGCATAATCGCCGAAAACCGCCTTCACCGCCCTGGTTTCCGAATCATCATTCAGCTTGGTGGATGTCCCGTGGGCGTTGATGTAATCGATATCCTCCGGCGACAGCCCGGCGTCCTTAATCGCCATGTCCATGCACTGGATCGCGCCCAAGCCCTCGGGGTCCGGTGCGCTGACATGGTAGGCGTCGCTCGAAAGCCCGTAACCGATCACCTCGGCGTAGATATGGGCCCCCCGCTCCAAGGCCCCCTGAAGTTCCTCGATAACGAGAATGCCGGAACCCTCTCCCATGATGAAACCGTCCCGATTCAGGTCAAAGGGACGACTGGCGCGCTCGGGATCGTCGTTTCGAACGGAAAGCGCCTTCATGGAACAGAACCCTCCGAGGGCCAGGGGAGTGATGACCGCCTCCGAGCCTCCGGTAATCATGGCGTCTGCAAACCCCTCACGAATCAGGCGAAACGATTCGCCCACCGCGTGCGTACTCGCCGCACAGGCGGTCTCCACCGAGAGGTTGGGCCCTCTCGCACCGAACTCGATGGCGATTTGACCCGGCGCCATGTTGGCAATAATGCCGGGGATGAAGAAAGGGCTGACACGGCGCGGGCCCTTTTCCAGGAGGACCTGGTGGTAGTGCTCCAGCATAGCCAGCCCGCCCAGGCCCGATCCGGTGACGCAGCCTACCCGGTGAGCGTTCTTTTCGTTAATCCGAAGGCCCGAATCCTCCATGGCCATCCGGGCCGAGGCCACCGCGTAGTGAACGAAGACGTCGAATCGTCTGACCTGCTGTTTGTCCATGAAGTCTTCGGAGCGAAAGCCCCAGACCTCGCCGGCGATCTGGCAGGGAAACGACGACGCATCGAACTTTTCTATACGTCGAATGCCGCTCTTCCCGCGGCACACAGCCTCCCAGTTCTCCTCCACGCCGATTCCCAGCGGCGTCACCATGCCCATTCCCGTGACGACGACTCGCCTTCTCATGTCACGCTACTCCTTCCATGGCCCCGATCATCCAGGAGCCGGCGGTCGTTTCTGCGTCCCGTGCGCTGCGACGTCGATAATTATGCCCCCTTGGCCTTGAGGATATAATCTATGGCATCCTTGACCGTCGCGATCTTTTCCGCGTCCTCATCCGGAATGGAGAGGTCGAACGCCTCTTCCATGGCCATGATCAGCTCCACCTGATCGAGCGAATCCGCTCCCAGGTCGTCCACGAACGAGGCCCCGGAAACAACGTCATCAGGGTTGACATTGAGCTGCTCCACAATAATCTCTTTCACCTTCTCTTCGATGTCACTAGCCGCCATCAATTTGATCCTCCTTATGCCGGATACCAGCGGTTTCTCAATGCCTGTTTTAACGCGTGCTTATTTTCCGGCCCCCGAAGAGGACGGCCCCTCTCTTTTTTCGGGAATCCTTCGGGGGTTCTCGGATCATCGGAAATGGGTGTTGCCGCCTCCCTGCTTCTCATGTACACCCAAAAAAATCCTGGGTAGCGTCAGGAGAGAACGGCGCTCCCAGTGCTTCGGTGGTGATCACATAAACAATCCGCCATTCACGTGGATGGTCTGCCCCGTGACATAGGAGGCCGCGTCCGAACAGAGCCAGTAGACGGCCTCGGCTACATCCTCCGGTTGACCTATCCTTCCCAGAGGAACCTGGTTCATGAATGAATCCTTCACCTTCTGAGGAAGGCCTTCGGTCATGTCCGTGGCGATGAAGCCAGGGGCCACCGCGTTCACACGGATCCCCCTGGGCGCCGCCTCGCGGGCCACGGACTTGGAGAACCCCAGAATCCCGGCTTTGGATGCGGCATAGTTGGCCTGTCCCGCGTTTCCGATTCGTCCCACCACGGACGAAATGCTCACGATGCTGCCGGCGCGCTGTTTCATCATGGTCGGAAGCACGGCACGCGTGCAGTTGAACACACTTTTCAGGTTCACTGCAAGCACCGCGTCCCAATCCCCCTCAGACATCCGCATGAGCAGTGTATCCCTGGTGATGCCCGCGTTGTTGACCAGAACGTCCACCCTTCCATGGCGCTGAAGTGTTTCCTTGAAGAACGCCTCCACATCCGCATAGGATGATACGTCCACTCGGTGCGCCTCGGCAGGAATTCCCGTGGCGGCGAAACGGTCCAGGGTCTCCTCGGCGGCGTCGTCATTCGAGTCGTAATGAACAAGGACGAGGCGAGCCTTTTCCCGGGCAAAGGCCAGAGCCACGGCCCTTCCAATCCCCTTGGATCCACCGGTGATCACAACAACGCGCTCCACTTCAGTCATCGTGTTTCCTTCCCTTTTCTCTTGCAGCGACGCATCCCGCATCCCCAGACGAACCTGGGTGTCGACTCACGAGGCTCGCGCCATTTGAGCGTCGAATTCGGCCATTCGAAGGGATAGTTTCTCTTGAAAGCCTTTTCTGACATATTCCGCGGCCCGTTTCACACCGTTTTTGATGGCGCGGGGCGACGAGCTTCCATGACATACCACACCGACCCCGTTGATGCCAAGGATGGGAGCACCGCCATATGTCTCATAGTTCAGTGACCTGAATAGTCTTTGAAATGCAGGGTCTCCCAACTGCAAACAGAGTCTCCCTCGAAGGGTCCGCGTCAATTCTTTGCGAAGCATGCCGCCCACGGCCTCTGCGAGTCCCTCGACGACCTTGAGCACGACATTGCCTACAAAGCCGTCGCAGACGATGATCTCCACATCCCCTCCAAAGAGGTCCCTGCCTTCCACGTTTCCCTTGAAATTGAGGGGGCTGGCCTTCAACAGTCCGTAGGCGACCCTCACCTGCTCGTTTCCCTTTCCGCCCTCTTCTCCGATGCTCAGGAGCCCGACGCCCGGGTCCTTCATACCGAGGCAGGATGTGGCGAAGGCCTGGGCCATGACCCCGAACTGGAGGAGATGGACGGGCCTGCAGTCCACATTGGCGCCGACATCAATGAGAATCACTTCCTTCTGTCTACCCGGGAAGACACTCGCAAGTGCCGGTCGTTCCACGCCTTTCACCTTGCCCAGAGTCAGGAGTCCGGCCGCAAACGTGGCACCGGAGTTGCCCGCACTCACCACCGCGTCGGCGCGGCCGTCGCGCACCAATTCATAGGCGATCCGGATGGATGCGTCGCGCTTTTGACGAATGGCCTTGAGCGGGGACTCTTCCATGAGGATATGTTCACTGCAGTGGCAGACCTCGATCGTGCCACTTCCCCCGTGCTGCCGCAGGACGCCGCGAATGATGTCGGCATCTCCCACAAGCGTCACGGTGATGCCGCATTCCCGGACCGCCTGCAACGCCCCCTGAACCACCACATCCGGTGCACGATCACCGCCCATGGCGTCCACTGCAATGTTCATCCTACGTCTCTTCGACCTTCAATACGGTCCTTCCCTTGTACTCCCCGCACTGAGTACAGACGCGGTGCGGCAAAACGGGTTCATGACACTGCGGGCATTCGGTCACACCGGGCAGCCGAATGTGATCGTGGGCTCGTCTCGTGTCCCTCTTGGACTTGGATTTTCTTCTCTTGGGTACAGCCATGCCTGTTCCTCTTTTCCTTGTTCCTTCATGTGGATTTCAGGGTGTTGAGTGTTTGAAAAGCGGGATGACCCTCGTCGGAGACACATGCACACGGTCCCTGATTCAGATTTCTCCCGCACCGGACGCAAAGCCCCCTGCAATCGTCCAGGCAAAGGTGCTTCATGGGCAGATCGAGAAGGAGTTGCTCCCGGACCCATTCCAGGACATCCATCTCCTCGTCCGAACCCTCGTCGACTTCAAGATCCTCTTCTTGGAGCTCCCTTTCCGCAGGTGGATTCTCTTCTCTCGGGAGCGAGAGGAACGTCTGGAATTCAGAATCAATCTCCTGCGGAAACTCTCCGAGACATCGATCGCAGCGGAGCAAAACACACCCTCTCAGCCGACCGCTCAGATTGAATCGGTTTCCAGTACGCCGGACCTCCATGTGTATCTGGAGCGGTTCATTCAGGGCAAGAATTCCGTCTTCCGATTCCACCGGCTTCCAATCCTCGACCCCGATTCGAAAGTCGTAGGCCTGGCCGGTCTCCGGTACACTCCTGAGGTCTATGCGCAAATGAAATCGCAACGAATTCAAACCGTTCCATGCGAAAAATAAATGTACAACTATATATCAGGGCGTCTGTTTGTCAAGTAAATTTATGGCCCCGCGACCCCATGGGCATCAGGGCACAATGATTGAAGGACGGAAGGACAAAAGCACTCAACTGCCTGATTTTTCGTTTTTTTCTTGACACATGTCGGAATTCCGGTCAAGATGATTCGGCGTTTTCAAGGGCGGTCTTGCGTCCACCTCAGGCCGCATGTGTTCGCGATCCCTATTGCTGATGTTCAGACCATTCTTCCTGAAGCTCCCCCGGAACCAGGCGCGGGGAATGAACGGGCGAAACCGCCTCCTCGACGGCTGCGGAGTTCGACGCGTGGAAATCGAGAGCCCATGTGGAGATACAGGGAAAGACTGAGTTATTATGAAAAGCTACGCAGATCCATGTATGAAGTGCTTCGGGATGCGCTTGAAGCACGACTCATGAAGATCTCGCTGATCGATTCGTTTTTCAAGCACGCGCGGAAAGGAGTGGAATACCGCTTCCCGGACAAGAGCGAGCTCAAACCCAAATCCAAACACATGGAGCAGGAGTCCGAGCTCTTCAATACCTTCATCGTTATCTTCCATGAAAGCGCCCTCCCCTCGACGCTCAAGAACTACATCCGCTTCTTCCCCGAAAACCGTGTCATCAAAAAAAACATCGAGAACCTGGCCGCTTTCAGGCTCCATAAGAAGTTTCATTTGAACCTGCGGACCTTTGACAAACCCCCGTTTCTCGATTTTCTTCAAGACTTTCTGGATGTGGACTACGCGCTCCTCATCCAGCAGGATCCCACTGTACGAAGAAAGAACCGCTACGCATTGACCCACTTCCACGTGAAGATCGACTGGCCCATCTCGGATGCGGCGGAAGACCTGGCCCGATGGTTGAGGTATATTCAGAATAACCTGTACGAGCAAGGTGATCGAATCGGACATGTGTTACAGAAAAAGCTTTTTGAATATTACGGCGCCCATCACAGCGTTGGCGGCCGTCGTACGGCAGGGCTCATCGCGGCCCAGCTCCTCAGAAAAACCGACTGTCTCTCCACGGTGTACGTGTCGAGTTCCGAAAGCCGCTCCATGATCAAGTATTCGGAGCGCGGTGTCTCCAAATTCTTCCTGATTCGACTCACACGAAAAGAGATTGTGGCCCTGGCCGGCAAAGAGAACATGGATCCCGACGCCTTTGCCGCCACCTACCTGTACGAAGCGGATACCTGCCACGTGGGTATATCCGAGGCGGTCTATGATTATACCGTCCACTCCAGACCTCCGGAAGACGGCAAGATACGTCGGATCCGGCCTGCCTATAACTGGTTGAAGCTTACCGATGAATTCCTCCACCCCCGGCCCGATTCCCCGGCGGCAGGCCCGATCAACTACAGTTGGGTCTATACAAGCGAGTAGTGCCTTTCCTTCCTGACCCGTTCATAACGCCGCCTGCGTCTCGGTTATCCTGGAAGCGCCACATCTCGGAGACTCGGTGACGACGACCGTTCAGCGGACTTTTCCGACACAGCCGCCATCCTTTTGACGCATGTCTTCCCGGGCCCTTTCCGAGTAACCAAACCCCATTCAAAAAACCCGCACTAACGCCTGGATTAAACGCTTATACCCGTTCGGTCCCATCCCATGGACCGTGGCATGTATTTTGCTGCTATGGGACCAAACGAGTCTTTGCATGATGCAACGGGGTCCAATGATTCACCCACGAAGTCAGGAGTTGCCTGAAGCGCTATGACCGGGTCTTATGACGAAAACACGATGAAGGAGTTTGTTGCAGAGAACCGCGATCACCTGGAGGAGATCGAACCTGACCTCCTTGCCCTGGAGCAGCAGGGAGGAGAGACACCACCCGAAATCGTAAACCGGGTGTTTCGGGCGATCCACAGCATCAAAGGGTCTTCGGGATTCTTCAGCTTCTCCGCCATCAAGGAACTGAGCCATGTCATGGAAAACGTGCTCATGGGAATCCGGGACGGATGGATTCCCCCAGGCACCGCCGGTATCGACGCCCTGCTTGCCGGCGTGGACAAACTTCGAATCATGTTTGTGGATGTGGAGAAGAGCGACAAGGTCCCCTATACGGAAGAACTGGACCGACTGAATGGAATCCTGCGTGACACCGGGGCGGGGAAACCGTCCTTGCGGGCCAACCTGGAGGCACTTCCAGGTCCATGGCCTCAAATCGAGGAGATGACTCCCGTTCTGAACTCCGACGGCACCTTGACCCTGGAATGTCTCGATGGGATGAATCCCGGCACCGCGTCCTTTGACCTCAGCGCCTCCAGGCACTTTTTTGACGCCCTCAAAAGCGGTGCATATCTCTATGCGCTGCGGCATTCGGATCAGGATTCATCGAACGACGACCAAACCATCCAGGACGTGATGGGACAATATGGCGAGTCCATTCCAGAGAGCGGACCTCATGACGGGCCGACGCCACGGATCTCGCTGTTCGCTACGGTGATGGAGGAAGACCTTCTGTGTGAGGTCCTGGGCATTCCGAGCAGCAGAATTCGATCACTCGACGCCGGTATTCTCAACGACCTTCTCGCCCCTGTCGGCGAACCGGAACCCGCCGGACCGCCCAACGTTTCAGGGCCCTTTCATGAAAAGCCCCATGAACCCGATCCACATGTCTCCCCCGCCAGAGAAGAGACGGGAGGGGCGTATGAGACCATCCGTGTACGAGTGGACATCATCGATGCATTGATGAACCTGGCCGGTGAACTGGTCCTGGGCCGAAACCAGCTTCGTCAGGAACTGGATCAGACCATGCTCAACGACCCGAAATTGGGAGCATTGATTCAGGGCGTGGACATGGTTACAAGCGAGGTCCAGGAAAAGATCATGCAGATGCGCATGCAATCCGTGGGCAACCTCTTCACAAAGTTCACCCGGGTTATGCGTGATCTCTCCAGGCAACTCAACAAGGATGTGGATCTGGTCCTTGAAGGACGTGAGGTGGAACTGGACAGGTCCATTTTAGAAGGGCTGTCCGATCCCATGATCCATCTTCTCCGGAACAGCCTGGATCATGGCATTGAGGAAACCGGCGCGAGGAAGAACTCCGGAAAACCCCTCAAAGGGACCATCCGCCTTCGAGCATTTCACGAGGGCGGTCAGGTGAACATTACCGTCACGGATGACGGTCGGGGCATCGACCCGGACTTGGTGGTAAAAAAGGCCATAGCCCGGAATATGATTTCGGCCGAGGCCGCGACGAGGATGGGCGATAAGGAGAAGATGAGTCTCATTCTCTTGCCCGGGTTCTCCACCGCGGAAGAGGTTTCGGAGATTTCCGGTCGAGGCGTTGGAATGGATGTGGTGCGTACCAACATTCAGAAACTCGGCGGACACCTGGAAATCGACAGTCAAAAGGGAAAGTGCACAACGATCCGAATCCGCCTTCCCCTCACCCTCGCCATCATTCCATCGTTGATTGTGGGAGCCGGAGGACATCGTTTCGCCATTCCGCAGGTCAACGTGAAAGAACTCGTCTGCATCCGGGCTGAGGATGTGACGCGTCGGATCGAGCAGGTAGCTGATGCGGAGGTCCTTCGGCTTCGCGACGCCCTTCTTCCCATTGTGCGACTGACCGACGCTCTGGGGCTGCCCCGAACGTTTGTGGACCTGTTCACCGGAGAAGATAAACCGGATCGTCGCGGTGCCCTGTTGGATCGCAGAAGCACCCACGCCCCATCTCCGGCCGGTGAAGAGGAGACACCCCGGGAAAGGGAGCGGCGCGCCCGCAGAGACCGCCGGCAGAGCTGGCACAGCGACCTCTATGTGGTTGTGCTCAGACTGGGTGATAACCGCTTCGGACTGTGCGTGGACGAACTCTTCGACACCGAGGAAATCGTAGTCAAACCTCTTTCCAGCCATATCAAGGATGTGAAGTGCTTCTCCGGGGCGACGATCATGGGGGACGGAAAAGTGGCCATGATTCTGGACGCAGCCGGAATTGCAGCATTCACGCAACTCCGTTTCAGTGAGATCGGTGCGGAGGAGCGCAGACGCCGCGAAGAAGATGCCGCCCGAAGGGAGGCCGAATCCATAAACCGGCGCTCTGTCCTGCTCTTCAACAGTGCACCGGAAGAATCCTTCGCGCTGCCACTCGATAGCGTGTCCAGGCTGGAAAGGGTGGACCCTGAACGCATCCATCACGTGGGGCCGCATGAATTCATGGACTATCGCGGAGTGGGGCTCCCACTACTTCGATTGGAGCGCTGCCTTCCCGTGGCTCCCCTGCCCTGTAATCTGGATGAGATGTTCGTCATCATCCCGAAAACCCGGCGTTCTCCCGCCGGGATCCTGGTTTCACGGATACTGGATACCACGGAGGCGTCCCTTCCCGATCGACACGAGAGGGGACATCAGGAAGGACTGTTGGGGTCTTTTTTCCTGAACGGCCGCCTCACCCTGTTTCTGGATGCGGAAGAACTCCTCTCACTACACGAAAAAGAGAGGGCCGAGTCGCGGTTTTCCGACAAGGTGGACTCCCTATGATGTCGCGACAGTTCATTACCTTTCGTCTGGGTGATCACATGATCGGGCTCGATATCCTGAAAGTCCGTGAAATCAATCGATTACTCGATATCACGCCCGTCCAGCATGCTCCTGCCCATGTGATGGGGCTGGTCAATCTTCGCGGGCAGGCCGTCACCGTCTTTGATCTCGGAATCCGGCTCGGGATGGAGGCCGGGACCATCACCGACCGGACTCACAACATTATTCTGAAACCGGACGATGTGGGGCTTCTCGTGGACAGCATCGGGGATGTGGAAGAGGCGACCATGGAAGAAGAGGAGTCCCCGCCGGCCAATGTGGCTCAAATCGGTGCGGAATTCATGGAATGCGTGGTGAAACTTCGAAACGAACTGCTCGTTATCCTTTCTCCGGAGAAAATTCTGGAACATCGTGCGGATATGGGAGGGCTTGAATGAAGGGCCATCTTTTCGGAAACATGAAGCTACGGAACAAGATCATGCTCGTGGCGGGCACGACCGTGATTCTCTCCACCGCTGTTGTCGGAGGCTTCACCATTCGCGACACGATCCGACAGGCGGCCGCCGATATGGAGGCCACGGAAACCGCACAGCTCTCCCGATTGCGGAACCAGATGCGGGATATGGTCAACGCCTCCCACACCACTCTGGAAAAGGCCTATGACCGTTCCGCGACTCCGGAGGCCATCAAAAAACAGTACGGACCCACGCTCCGTTCGTTTCTCGATATTCCCTTCGCCACCCTGCGGACGGAGCATGAAGGGCTTCGGTTGCACAAGGATATGCGGCCCGATGTCCTTCAGGCCATGATGGATGAAGCGCGGATCACCGCCATGAGTTCCATCCGATCCATGCGTTTCGGGTCCCAGGGCTATTTCTGGATCAATGACGTCACCCCCCGCATGATCATGCATCCGATCCTTCCGGATCTGGATGGAAAAGACATGTCCGCGTTCGCCAGAAACGGATCTCCGGTCATGGCGGAAGGCTCATCCATCCCTCTGTTCAAAGAATTCGTCCGTGCGGCGAAGGACTCCCCCCATGGGGGCCTGGTCGTGCATGAGTGGCCGGACCCTGAAAATCCCACGCGCTGGGTGCGGAAAATATCCTGCGTTCGACTGTTCAAGCCATGGGACTGGATCGTTGGAACGGGCATCTTCGTGGACAAGGTGGAAAGTGAAGCGCAAGAACAGGCCAAGGAATTCGTCCGGGGAATTCAATACGGAACCGGGAACGGTCTGTTCCTGCTGGATGCGGAAGGGAACGTTCTTGTGGAAGGGCCGCAGGGATTGAAGGGGGCTGGAAGAGGAATGATTCCGGCCCTGATCGAGTCGGTCGGACAAAACGGATCGGCGTTCCTTCCCTATGAGATCCCGTCCACAACCCCGGGCGGCGGCGAGAGACTGGTATTTGCCCGCCGGTTTGACGCGTGGGGGTGGATCGTTGGAACCACCGTGGATTTGCAGGACCTGCGTTCTCAGGTGGTCACGGAACAGGAGAGACTCCGCACCACGGTCCGCCACCAGGTCATGGTCATTCTGGGGTTGACTCTGGCGATCATTCTCGGCTCCCTCCTGTTCGCCTTTCTCGTGACCCGGCGCTTCATCGAGCGGCCGCTGATTGAGACCGTCCGTGTTCTCAAGCTCATTGCTCAAGGGGATCTGACCCGCAGGCTGTCGGTTGGGGGATCGGATGAGATCGGAGAACTCGGGACCAATTTCAATGCCGCCTCCGATCAACTCCAGCGGCTCTTCCAGGGGCTGAATCAGACGAGCGACACTATTTTCGAGGCATCCAAGGCCTTGAACAATACCTCCGAGGAACTTGCCTTGCAATCAACGGACATGGGAGAACGCTTCGGTAAGGCCGAAGAGGCCATTGGAAAGACCGACACGAATATCAAGAGTATGGCGGCGGCGGCCGAGGAGGCCAGCACGCAGATCTCCGCCGTGGCATCTTCCTCGGCCGAGGTTTCGGCCAACATGGAACAGGCGGGGCAGGTCACGTCCAACGTCTCGCAAAGCCTGAGCGTAGTGGCCGACGATGTGGCGCAGATGGCCTTTTCCGTGAACAACATAGCCACGGCGATCGAGCAGATGTACGCCTCCATGAATGAGGTCGCCAAAAGTTCTTCCCGAGGCGCCAACGTAACCAACGAGGCATCATCCAAGGCCTCTCAGACCTCCGATCTGGTGAATCATCTAGGGCAAGCGGCCCGCGAAATCGGGGAGGTCATCGATTTGATCAACGGCATTGCGTCACAGACCAATCTCCTGGCCTTGAACGCCACCATCGAGGCGGCGGGTGCCGGAGAGGCAGGCAAGGGTTTTGCCGTTGTGGCCAACGAAGTCAAGGAACTGGCCCGGCAGACGAGTCGCGCAACTCAAGAGATCCGGGACAAAATCAAGACCATGCAGTCCAACACAGAGGCATCCATTGAAGCCATAGGCGTCATTGTGGAGGTCATCCTCGAAATCAACGACATCATGGGCACCATCGCATCGGCCGTGGAGGAGCAGACCGCCACTACCAATGAGATATCCAAAAACATATCCGAGACCGCGTCCCGGTCCAATTCGGTATCCGAGACCGTGCACAAAACCGCTCAAAGCGCCGCTTCCACCTTCGAGAACATGCGGGAGACCATTTCACTGGAAAAACGGGTCTCTACGAGCATTGACGAGGTGAGCCGCGCCGCCGCCGCCATTGCCAGGGACGCGTCAGAAGCCTCGCGCAGTACGGACGAGGTCAACAGCCATATTGATCACCTGAATGATGCGGTCAAGATCACTTCTTCGGGTTCCGGAGAAGTCAAGGCCCAGGCCTCCAATCTCGCGGCCCTTGCCACGGAATTGCAGGCCGCCTTGAAACGCTTCAAGGTCTAGGCGTACTCAAAACGAACCGGGTGAAAAGGCCCCGCTTTTTCGACTGAGAGAAAATCCCACGGGCGCATTCCGACGAATGAAGGCAGTAATGACCGACACGCTATTGATTATGGAGAAAACACATTGATTTCCTTTTTCACCAACCATCTTTGGGTCAAGCTCCTGTCCACACTCAGCCTGGTTCTTGTTCTGGTGATCGGTGCGGGCATCTATCTCAACATATGGAATCAAAACGCCCTCATTCAGAATCAGATGCGCATTGAATTCGAACGACTCTCCCAATCCATCGAGGGTGGAATGAACGATGCGCTCAGCATCGGGAACAACCAAGTCGTTCGCCAACAGTTTCAACGCCTCCGACAGAAACTGCCCGGCGTGGATGTGTATGTCTACGACTATAATCAGGAGATCGCCTTCTCCACGGATCCCGAGTCCCTGGACCGGTCCATGGGGGCATTCATCGCAGACAGCGAAACACGCAGGCGCCTTCAGGAGGCCATGGTTACAGGTTTCTCACCGGAAGACCCGTTTCCTGAGGTGACGGCCTCAGGAGAACCTCAACTCGTGTCGTTCCGCAGCATTCCAAACGAGGAAAGGTGCTTTCATTGCCATGGAAGCACAAGAGAGATCCTCGGGGGCATCCTCATAAAGGCCTCTACCAGAGATGCCGTGCGTGCCGTTCATGTGGCCAGGAACACAAGCGTTCTGGTGGGAATGGTCGGACTGGCCGTTCTTGTCCTTGTTTCGTTTTTTTTGATCAAACGATTCATGGAACGGCCCATACGAAACACCATCGCCATGCTTCAAGACATCGCCGAAGGGGAAGGAGATCTGACCCGACGTCTGAATGTAGGGTCAAGCGACGAGTTGGGGGAACTGGCCCGGTGCTTCAACACCTTTATGGACAAACTTCAGGCCATGATCCGGCAGGTATCCGAGGACACGGTCTATCTGAACGAAGCGTCCAGAAATCTGTTTTCCATCTCTGAAGGGATGCAGTCCCAATCCGAAGAGGTACTTGTCCAGTCCAACCGCGCCGCAGAGGAAACCGGGCACACGTCCTCTCGGATCAAAAATATGGCGGCCGCCGCCGAAGAAGTGAGTGCTCAAGTGAACTCTGTCGCTTCCTCTTCGAGCCAGGTCTCCTCGAGCATGAGGGAAATGGGAAAGGCAACGGATCAGATATCGAACCGCCTCGTCACGGTGGCTGCGGCGGCGGAACAGATGTCCTCTTCGGTGAACTCCGTGGCCACGGCCATTGAGGAGATGTACGCCTCCCTCAATGAAGTGGCCAAAAATTCGAGCCGCGGGGCCTCGGTCACAGAAGACGCGTCCCAGAAGGCGGAGGACACATCGAACATCGTGAACGGCCTCGGAGAATCCGCTCAGGAGATCGGGGACGTGGTGGACCTCATCAAGGGCATTGCCGCTCAGACCAATCTTCTTGCACTCAACGCCACCATCGAGGCCGCAGGGGCCGGGGAGGCCGGCAAGGGCTTCGCCGTTGTGGCCAACGAAGTCAAGGAACTCGCCAGGCAGACGGCAGGCGCCACCGAAGAAATTCGGGGGAAAGTCGAAGGTATTCAGGCGAACACCCGATCCGCGGTCGAGGCCATCGCATCTATCGTAGGGGTGACCCGGGAAATCAACACGATCATGGGAACCATCGCATCCGCCGTGGAAGAGCAGACGTCGACGACGAACGAGATCTCAAAAAATCTCACCGAATCCGCTTCAGCCGCGACCAGCGTCTCGAAAAACGTCCACGAAGCGGCCGGGCACGCCGCCACCACGTCCAAAAACGTCCAATGGGTGATCGATGCGGAACTTGAGGTCAACAGAACCATTGAGGAGGTCAGTCGAAGCGCCAGTTCCATCGCGGTCGATGCCTCCGCGGCGGCCGCCTCGGTCGACCGGGCCCTGCAAGGCATCTCCTCGACGAGCCAAGGGTCCTCGTTCACTGCGGATCAGGCGAAGACGGTCCTTCAGAGTTCTGAAAACTTGGCGGAACTCGCCCACCAGCTCGAAACCGTCGTCAAGCAATTCAAGGTGTAATCGCCGGGACGCCGCTGCTTCGCGGCAAAGAGAAAAGGAGACGGAATATGCGGATTCTCATTGTAGACGACCAATCCACCATGCGGACGCTGATCAAAGGGATGCTCGAAAAAATGGGTTTCCGCGATCTGGATGAGGCGGATGACGGGGACACCGCCCTGAACAAACTGAAACAGCAGCCGTTTGATCTGGTCATATCCGACCTACACATGCCTCGAATGAGCGGGCTGGAATTTCTCAGGGAGGCAAGAAACACCGAATCCTTGAAGAACACAGTCTTCCTGATGGTCACCACTGAAAGCGGCAAGTCAGCCGTCCTGGAGGCCATCAAGCTCAAGGTGAACGGATATATTGTCAAGCCGTTCACACCGGATACGCTTCGGGAAAAACTGGCCAAACTGGGGGCCGTGCCCGAAATGAATCCAACGGCTGAATCCATGAAATGACCGGCTCCCCGTGAGGAGAATGGTATGGAAAAAGCAAACGAGTTTGTCAACCGAATGAGAAGCCGGTTTTTGGACGCCATAAACAACCATTTGATGCACCTTCAGAAGGCCCAGCTCGAAGAATTCTATGAGACGAGGGAAGCGCTCATCGATATGCTCGTGGCTGAGGCCGATTTCCTTCAGAAAAAGCGGGACTCGATCCTGGCCGAGATCAACGCTTTCCTGACCGGTTCCGCGTGATCTCCCACTCGAAAATGCCGTTGCGATTGCCGTGTATTCGTAGCATGGAGAGATATCCGTGTCCCACAAACTGACCGTTCTTATTGTGGATGACGAGCTCATCTACCGCACATTCCTGGTCAAGGTCATTGCCGTTCTAGAAGGCGTGGAACTCGTCCCTCCCGCCGCCAATGGCCGCATCGCTCTGGCCCGTTTGAAGGCCAAAGAGGTGGATCTGGTCCTTCTGGATATGAAAATGCCGGAAATGAGCGGTCTGGAGACCCTGCGCCGCATTCGCCAGGACCATCCCGAGATCGGCGTCATCATGATCAGCGGGGAATACGCCTCGGATGCAAAGGTGGTCATTGAGGCACTGGAACTGGGCGCCCTGGACTTTCTTCCCAAAACAATGGTCTCCGAGCCCGACGGCAACAGCGTCCTCACCCTGCGCTCCCATCTCCGCACCCTGTTCCACCAATTCCAGGGAAGAAGGGCCCTGCAACAGGCCCGACGAATGGCCTCGGGAGCCGGCAAATCACCCGGCGCCACCCGCACCTGCGCTGACGCTGTCCCTGGACCCGGCACCGGTGACCTATCGCCTGCAGGTCATCGCAAGACCCCCGCTACGACTATCTCTTTGCCCCCGGTCCGGTTCCGCAGAATCGACGTTGTGGTCATCGGCACATCCACCGGGGGTCCCAACGCGCTGGGCGAGGTGATTCCAAGGCTACCGAAGGATTTGGAAGTCCCCATCCTCATTGTGCAGCACATGCCCCCTTTTCTGACCGCATCCCTGGCCCAGAGTCTGAATGCGAAATCGGCCCTGGGCGTCCACGAGGCTTTGGACAATGAACCACTGGAGGCCGGGAACGTCTACCTCGCTCCCGGAGGGCGACATCTCACCGTGATCAGCGAACCTTCCCATTCCGGTTCTTCGAGAAAGCGATTCATTCGGCTGGACGACGGCCCTCCGGAGAACAGCGTGCGTCCTTCCGCCGATGTCCTCTTTCGGACCGTGGCGGAATCGTTCGGGGGACACACACTGGCCGTGATCATGACGGGAATGGGCAACGACGGCATGAAGGGCGTTCAGGCGCTGAAGGAGCATGGCTGTTACTGCATCACCCAGACCCAGGAGACCTGCGTGGTCTACGGGATGCCGCGCGCCGTGGATGAGGCCGCTTTATCCAATGAGCGGGTGGATCTTCATGCCATAGCCGGCCGCATTATTGATCTTGTAAACGGCACCACCCCAAGGAGGATGTCGTGACCGTCCCGATCAATCCCCAGGAGTTTCAACTCCTCAGGAGGTATATCGAGGAGAAGTGCGGCATCCACCTCGGTGACGACAAGGATTACCTCGTTGAAAACCGTCTGTCCCGCCTCGTCCTGGAAAGCGGATGCACCACCTTTGGCGAATTCTACCGCATGGTTCGGTATGCCCCTCGTTCGACCCCACTCACGGAAGCGGTTCTGGACGCCATTTCAACGAACGAGACTCTCTGGTTCAGGGATCAACACCCCTTTCGGATTCTCAGGGAATCCATACTTCCCTGCTTCAGGGAGGAGATCCTTGTGGGTCGACGGGAACGAATCGCCATCTGGTCCGCCGCCTGTTCCACGGGTCAGGAGCCATATTCCATCGCAATGACCGCCCTCGGTGCCTTCGCGGATTGGGGCCGTGAGGGGGATTGCGCCCGTCACGTCCGAATCACCGCATCGGATGTGTCCGGGGCCTCTCTGGCGGCCGCCCAAAGGGGGCGGTACGTCCAGGCGGCCATGGATCGGGGCATGACTGTCGAATGTCTCTACCGCTATTTCAAGAAAGAGGAGAATCAGTGGGAGATCGCGTCGCATGTCCGTGACATGATCAGCTTCACAAGGTACAACCTGAAAGACCCGCCACCCAGAGGGTTCGGTTCCTTCGATGTGATCTTTCTGCGCAATGTCATCATTTATTTTTCCGATGAATTCAAACGAAAGCTCTTCCAAAAGGCGGCGCAGCTCATGAGCCCCAGGGGGTATCTCTTCCTGGGAACCGGTGAGACCATCAGCGGCTACACGGACGCCTTTGAGCTGGTCGATGACCCGAAAGGACTCTACTATCGGCTTCGACCCTGACAAAAAGCATGTTCGCCTTGTACCTGCGGAACCCTTATGGTAAATTCCCCCAGCCGTAAGGAGGAACCGCACATGATGCCGAACGAAACCGTTGTGACACGTTTCCCTCCCAGCCCCACGGGGTATCTGCATATCGGAGGGGCCAGAACCGCCCTGTTCAACTGGCTGTATGCCAGGCAGCACCGGGGGCGCTTCATCCTGAGAATCGAGGATACGGATCTTCGACGCTCCAGCGAGGAGGCCACGCAGGCGATTCTTGAGTCCATGGAATGGCTGGGCCTCGACTGGGATGAAGGTCCATACTTTCAGAGCCGACGGTTCGATATTTACGAAGACTTCATTCAGCGCCTTCTGAATTCGGGCATGGCCTATCACTGCCATTGCTCACCGGAAGACCTGGAGCGAAAACGCGAGGCCGCCAAATCACGGGGGCTGAAACCGAAGTATGACGGCAGGTGCCGGGATCTGGGCCTGGGCCCGGCACCGGGGTCCGTAGTCCGTCTCAAGTCGCCCCGGTCCGGCAGCACCCGATTTGAGGACCTGGTCAAGGGCCCTATATCCGTGGACAATGACGAACTGGACGATCTCATCCTGAAACGCTCCGACGGCAGCCCCACCTACCACCTCGCCGTGGTGGCGGATGATATCTCCCTGGGCGTCAACACGGTGATTCGTGGTGACGATCACGTCAACAACACCCCCCGCCAGATCATGATCTATCGAGCGCTGGGCGAAGCCCTTCCGCAATACGCTCATGTGCCCATGATCCTGGGCCCTGACCGCACGCGGCTCAGTAAACGCCACGGGGCAACATCCGTCCTCGCCTATCGCGACATGGGATTCCTGCCCCAGGCCCTCCTGAACGCCCTGGCGCGCCTCGGCTGGTCTTATGGAGACCAGGAAAAATTCACCCGCGATGAATTGATCGAAAAATTCAGTCTCGACCGGGTCGGTAAGTCCGCCGGGATCTTCAATGCGGAAAAACTCACAGATCTGAACGGGTGGTATATTCGCGAAACCGAATCCGAGCACCTCGCCGAGCTTCTTCTCCCCTTCCTGGCCGAACGAGGTCTCTCGAGTCTGGACCGCCAAAAAGTCGCCCGGGCTGTAGACACACTCAAGGCCCGCAGTCGGACCCTCGTGGACATGGCGGATGGGGCCTCTTTCTATTTTCAGGCCTCGCTTCACTACGAGGAGAAGGGGGATCGCAAATTCCTCAAGCCGGACATCTTAGGTTACCTGAAGGAGATTCAGGATCGCCTGGCCCGATTGGAAGACTTCAATCAAGGGGAACTGGAGTCCCTTTTTTCCTCCTACCTGGACGAGAAAGAAATCACGCTGGGGAAGATCGCCCAGCCGCTGCGCGTGGCCTTGACCGGAAAGACGGCGAGCCCGGGACTCTTTGAGGTCATGGATGTCCTCGGAAAAGAGGAAGTCCTTGGAAGAATAGAACGGGCCATGGATCACGTTCGCACCAAGGCGGAAGGCATGGAGTGAAACTCTTTTGCGAGCCCTTGTCCGGATCGCCTTCCCATCCATTGCGGATAACGGCTAGACCGCCACGCACCGAAATCCGAGGATATTGGATCGAGCGTCCAATTCGAGCAGGGTCCGACTGCCCAGGGTGATGCCGTTCCCGGCGATCCAACTCGCTCCTTTGGCCGCCCTTCGGCTGTCGTCCGGTCCAGATCCTCGGGTCAGTGTCCACTCGATCACGTTTCCCAACCCATCGGCGATGCCGAGTCCGTTGGCGAAAGCCAGGTATTGATCCACGGCCGTTGTGTCTCCAATACAGCTCTCCTCTACATTGCATGCATTGTTCTTCCACTCGTTTCCCCAAGGGAACTCATGTCCCTTCCGGGTGCGCATGGCGACCTCCCACTCCTCTTCCGTTGGAAGTCGTTTTCCTGTCCAGGCGGCAAAGGCCACGGCATCCTCCAGACTGACCTGAACCACCGGATGGTTCCGCCGGTTTCGAAGCGTACTTTCCGGGCCCCAAGGCTGATACCAGAAGGCACCTTCCACGCGTGTACAGGTAATGCCCGACCTGACCTGAAGGCTTTTCCTTCCGTTTTGTTCGTTGATTTCCCGTCGGTATCGCCCCTGGTAAACCATGCCCCAACCGGTTCGTTCGGCTGTTGTTCTATACCCGGTTTTCTCGACGAATACCTCGAAGAGGGCGTTCGTGACCGGGAATTGCCCGATGTAGAAGTCGGGCATGGGCACTCGGGTGCCTCCGGGCTCTGGTTTTTCGGCTGTGAATAAAGTGTGGCCATCGTTTTCCCCGGAAACCAGAATGTATTGATTGTAGAATTGATCCATGGCCGCCAGGGATCGATTGAATTCTTCCGCAAGGACTCGGGCCTTTTCCGGATTCAGAGGACCTTCCCCCGCGTTGCCCAGACCCTCCCAGCCATCCAGCCTGTCTTCAAAGGGCCAGGCCTCCTCCCTCTCCGGTTCCTCGCCATCGGAACCGAGTCCGTCCACCACCTCCAGGTCATCGACCGCATCTTCCGGTTCTGCCTCGTCCAGGTCCGGGTCCTCGATCCCGTCCTCCGACTCCACCTCCTCCAGGACTTCCTCCATGTCCAGGGCCGTTTCTTCCTCTGCATTCTCCGAGGTCTCTTCCGCCTCCTCGTCCACGATCTCGGTATCGAGCCCGTCCACCACCTCCAGGACATCGACCGCAACTTCCAGTTCTGTCTCGTCCAGTTCCTGGTCCTCGACCCTGTCCTCCGACTCCACCTCCTCCAGGACCTCTTCCATGTCCAGGGCCGTTTCTTCCTCTGCATTCTCCGAGGTCGCTTCCGCCTCCTCGTCCACGATCTCGGTATCGAGCCCGTCCACCACCTCCAGATCATCGACCGCATCTTCCAGTTCTGTCTCGTCCAGGTCCGGATCCTCGACCCCGTCCTCCGACTCCACCTCCTCCAGGACCTCTTCCATGTCCAGGGCCGCTTCTTCCTCTGCATCCTCCAGAGTCGCTTCCGCCTCCTCGTCCACGATCTCGCTGTCGAGTCCCTCCACCACCTCCAGATCATCGACCGCAACTTCCAGTTCTGTCTCGTCCAGGTCCGGGTCCTCGACCCCGTCTTCCGACTCCACGAACTCCAGGACTTCCTCCACATCCGGACCGGACCCGGAATCACCCGCCTGTTCTCCCCGGCCTCCCGGCGGTAGATCGGCATTGCCAGGCCCTTCCACCACGCGGACACCTACTTGGCACGCCAATTCCCGGATCACCTCCCGCAGATGATCCCTCGCTGTCTTCTCGCTCTCATTCGCGATCTTATCATTCGATTCATCCACGCCGGTAAGGAGCGCTCGAATATCCTGAAGCACCTCGCCGATGCGATTCATGTCCAGCGGCCCTTGTCCCAGTCCGGACATGCTGCGAAGGGCCTTTAAAGCCTCGTCCTTGGCCTCGTCACATATGCTGAATGCGTTGTCCGGACCAATGATCACGCCTTCCGGATTTCCACCTGAACGATACTGCTCCATTAGATCGCTATTGACCGAACTGCGTAGACTGCTCAGGTTTCGCCGCCTCGAGATCAACACCCCATCCGGATCATCCGTGTTCCACAAGAGGCGGATCAGATCATCGTTCGCCACTCCCTGAGGGCCGCCGTTTTCCATCTGCCGGCAATAGATTCGGAACAGTGCCTCCACAAGCCGATACTTGGGCGAATGGTGGTTCCGGTATGAGAGGGCCCCGATGGCCTGCTGGATCCCCTCAATACTCAGTTCGGAGTGGATATGGAGGCTCGATTCGTTTTTTATGTGCATGAGACCTTCTCATTGTTCGATTTGACCGTGTCTATGGTACGCGATTTGCATATATTCAGAGACACCTCACGTACAGCGGTATCTGGTTGAATGAAATGCAATTGGCGGGCCAAACGAGTCCATGGGAATCCGGTCGGGCAGAGAGACAGGGATTTAATCACGGTTCGGGGAAACCCGGTCTTCCCTTTGGCCGGGAAAGGAGTCCTTTTCATGAAGGTCACTCATGACGAAGTCATTCGAAATGGAGAGCGGGAACTCATTGACGGCATCACGGCAGACCTCGACTGGGATGCGGTTGAGTCCCTGTTCAGGGAAAGACATCACCTTTCTTTGGGCGAGGATGTGTCTTACAAAAACGGAGATCTGGTGGTCCATGAAAACCGGGTCGCCTATCTCCTGGAATTCGAGGTGAAGGTGTGTCTTTCCATGCTCGTGGACCGTGAAGGGGACTGCGTCGGCATTCAGAGCGAGGCCTCGACACCCGAGACGCGTGCGTGGCCCTTGAGCGATCTCAACGAGGAACCCGAATCTCTTCCAGAAGACCAACACGTGACCGATGGTCTTCTCATGGCAGCTCAGGAAGAGGCGTGATTCAGACGGGTCGCCCGCAAAAGGGAATCGTGATCTGCGGTCCGCGGCCTGTGGCGATCACCACTGGAAAGCCGCCTTGGTGTCGGCGCTTTCCCTGATCCAGCAACCATTTTTTTCAAGGCCCTTACTTCCAAATGGACGATCCCACATCCACCACCGAATCCGATTCCCTGGCAATCCTCCATATCCTGGACCAGGTCCTTCTTCGGCATCTCGAACGGATCACCGGGACCAGCCGAGGGATTCAGGGTCTTCCCATGGACCTGCTGACCGTGACCTGTATCGTTCTGCTCATGGAAAACAGCGGGGAGGAAACCGATTCAGAAAATCCAGGAACCGGACTGGACCGGCAGGATTTCGAAGAAGAACTGAAGGAGATGGGGTTAGGCGATCCCGACATGCTCCGCCGGACACTGGAGGGAATGGCCTCGGCGGGCTACATCGATCCCGGAACAACAGAGCGGATTGTACCGGAAAAGCCGGCCTACTCCATGGCCCGCCTCCTGGAGCACGCCTTTCCAGGAATGCCCGGCATGAATCTGGTGGCCTATTTCGTCCAGACCCTGGATGAGGTGGAGACCGGACGTAAGACTCCTGCGGACGCCCTGGGCCAGCTCGACCAGATGCTTCGGCGTCATGGAGCCGCCCCCTTTCGAAGGCGGGACAGCGGGCGGCAGGCACCGGAAAAAGAAGCCTCTCCGCCCTCACACCTTTCAGCGCCTGCCTCCCCGGTCTCGCGAAGCGCTACCGTGTCGCCTGGATCCGGTGCATGGTCCGGTGCGAAAGGCTCCAACCGAGTCACGCAAGAAAGGCTCGTCTTCCGGTCCCCTCGACCATCCACCGGGATCTCGGACGGAGTGAAAGCCCCGTCGTTGACTCAACCCATGCCCGAGGAAAGCCTTTCGGCACCATCACAAGGCGTCGCACCGCCGTCTCCCGCCGTGCCGACCGATGTATCGGAAACCGGCCTTCTCGAAACTCGAAACGAGTCGCCATCCCTGAGAGAGCCTCCCGAGATCACGGAAAACGAACCGCCTCCGGTGGCTGTCCGGGAAACATCGTCTTCGACTCAACCGGGGGTCGAGTACGTCTCTTCGCCGTCGTCACAGTGCGGCGAACCATTGACTCCTTCACATCCCCACGAGGAACCGGAAGTCGTTCTTATCGAACCGCAGTGCGAAACCACATCCCTGGGAGAACCTCCCGAGACCACGGAAAACGGACCCATTCCGGAACCGGTCCCGAAGACCGAGTCGAGTTTTTCCGCCGATGCGGTGGTCTCCACCCTTCCAGCCACACCGATGCCTCCTTCGGATCCCCTTTCCGACGCGGATGCGGTCGATCCGGAAATCGATGTGGACGAGCAGATTGCCGCCTTTGAGGAGACCCTGGCCATGCAGTGCCCGGTGTGCCGGGAGGCGTCGGTGAAGGCTCGAAAGACGGCCAAGGGTCGCGTCTACTATCAGTGCGCAAGCGAACAGTGCATGTTCATCAGTTGGGGGCTCCCTCACCACATTCCCTGTCCTCGATGCGGGAACCCCTTTCTGGTGGAAGCCGCATCCGAAAGTGGAGAGAACTACCTGAAGTGCCCGCGAGCTACCTGCCGATACCAAGCGCCCCTGGGTACGGACACCGTCCCCGTGGAGGGAGGGGAGACCGAAAGCGGTTCGGTGGCTCCCCCGGTTCTAAAAGCAAAACGACGCGTGGTCAGAAGAAGAGTGGTGAGGAGAAAAAGGTAGTCGCCGGAGTGCCCGATCCTCCGGAGCCGTGGCCGGCGTTAGGAAAATCAACCCATTGCGTGAAGGTGGTCCCGAATCTGAGGGCCGAGTTCCGCGGACGCCACCAAGAGGTCTTCACGAATCATGGGGGTGTCCAGATACTCGTTCAGGAAGAACTCGCTTCCGTCCATTCGAAAAATCTTCGCCCCCGCAGCCTCGACAATCACACGGACCGCTCCCAGGTCGGCAAAGGAAAGGTTGTTGATCAGCGCCGCTTCGGCCCTTCCCAATGCAACGTAGCAGACATGAGCGGCTGTGCATCCCAGGCTTCGAATTTTACCCGGGAAGTCCGTCCGGTAATGCTGGTGAAACCGGGAATAGGTGAGCAGTACGCTCTCGTCACTGAGGACCTCCTGCCCGGACATCCGGATTTCTTGATTTCCGCGGAATGCGGAGTGATCGGCGCGCGCGTGGAAAAGATCACCGGTTGCCGGCATATACACCAGTCCGAGAACGGGCCAGTAGTTTTCGAGAAGGGCCAGGGAGGTAGCCCAGATGGGGATGCCCGCCTGAAAATTGGCCACCCCGTCCAAGGCGTCGTATACCCAAAGATAACGGGTCCCATCGTGGGTGTACCCCCGCTCCGCCTCCTCCCGATTGACGAAGACCCGGTGATCGGGAAACCGGGAGAACAGCCGATCCCGAAAAAGTTCGGTGAGGTGCAATCCGGCCTCAATAACCAGACCCTTGTCGAACTTTACACGGCTCTCCCCATGCCCGTAGAACTCCAGGGCCTTGTCCCCGCAAGTCCGGACAACGTCATGGGCAAAACCCGCCAGTTCCTCGATTCCGTAAGATTCGGTCACCGGGTTGTCTCCTCCCTTTTCTTTCTTCGTGATTTTCATGTCCTTCATGGTGAATAAAAGATATAATACGAGCCATAAAGACCAAATAATGCAAGGATAAATCGTCCGAGATTCGTTATCCAGAAGACGGAAGCGCTACATTCAAGACCGCTATCAAAGCATAAGACAGCGCCCGACACCTGTCAAGAACCGCCATGAAGAGGTTGATTTACAAGCCCACCGGGTTCTGATAAAGTCTGTCCATGATGAGTGCCCCCTCCTTTACCCAACCACGCGGTTTTCCTCTCGCGACGCCGGAGGTACGGATCCTTGCGGTGAACGGAAGCCCTAGAAAGGGAGGCAACTCCGAGAAACTCGCCGCACGCGCCCTCCTCCCGGCCGTAGAATTCGGGATCCCCGTCCATCAGGTGCGATTGTTCGATTACCGGTATGGGCCGTGTATCGGATGCGAACGTTGTCGAACAGACAAGGCCTGCACCGGCCTTCTGGACGGAATGCATTTACTCTACCCTCTGGTGGATCGATGCCTCGGCATGATCTGTATTTCTCCCGTCCACAACTACAACGTCACCGCATGGATGAAGGCCTTCCTGGATCGGCTCTACTGTTATTATGATTTCGGAAAGGCGCGTCCCGGGAAATGGTCCAGCCGTCTCGCAGGCCAGGGACGAAAAGCGGCCCTTGTCTCCGTGGGCGAACAGCACGGAAGCGAAGGAATCGGCGTGACACTAGAAGCCATGCGCCTCCCTCTCAACGCCCTTGGATACGATGTGGTTGACGAACTGCCCGTGACCGGAGTCTTTCCGCGGGGCAAAGTGGACCGAGTGCCGGATTCCATGGCCGGGGTCGAAGCCCTGGGCCGTCGACTGGCACAATCCCTGGAATCGGCCTGACCATAAGCATCATCATGGCAGAAGGAGCGCACATGGACGAAGAACCTCTGAACAGCCGGAACAGCAAGGAAAGCGAGCGCATCATGACGTTGCTGCTGGGGCTCCCCATCTTCAAGGGGCTTGACCCGGACCGCCTGAAAATCCTGGCGCCCCATTTCAATGTCATGGATCTCCCTGCGGGAGACACGCTCTTCCTGGAGGGCAGCACGAGCAGCTACGTCTGCTTCGTGGTCAAGGGTGCCCTGGACGTGCTCAAGCGAGTGGACGTCGGTGGGGATGTGGTGCTGACCACCCTCAGGGAAGGACGGTCCATCGGGGAGATGTCCATTATCGATGACTTTCCCCGGTCCGCCACGGTCAAGGCAAGAACAGACGCCACCCTGGTGATACTGACCAAGGACAGCTTCGATCGAATCGCAGCGGAGCGGCCTGACCTCGGTTTCGATATTCTCAAAGGACTGGCCCGACTCTTGAGCATGAACCTTCGAAAGACATCGGCGCGGCTGGCCGACTATATGCTCCCCCTAAGCTAGTTTCCATCCAGAAATGGTCTTTTTTGCCAATCTCGGCGTCAATCTGCGAGGTTGCTTGTGCGGCGTACTCCAGTACGCCTCCGCGCAACCTCTTGATTTCCTTGATCTTGGCAAAAAATCCTCATTTCTGAACCGGAAACCTGCTCGTGCCCAAAAGGCGTTTCTTTATGGGCACGAGCTAGTTTCCATCCAGAAATGGAGATCCTGTCTCCTGGTCCCGGCCTGTTCGGAGCGTAGGATCAGAAGTAGGCCGGCGGACGCAAAATGGCCTCAATGGCCTCTTCCGCCCGTGACGCCACCTGCGGATGGGTCTCCTGAAGGCCCGACACCTGCCGAAGATGGTCCGCGGTCCGCAGGATCAGGGACACCATGTCCCCATCATCCACCGGCACCGCAACGAGGAGTCGATCCCATGTGGCCCCGCCGGCCCACAGGAACAGGGCCACGGCCGGCCAGAAGAGGATGGGAGGATTTTCAAATCCCTTGATGGTCTTTTTCACGCGAATGCGTTCGATGGCATCCACCACCTGGGACCATCGACCCTCCAAGGGCTCCAGGTCCCCGGATTCGTCCGCCTGCACGATCACATCCACGGAGCGGTCCCAGACAAACGGCGCCATAATCCCGGCCAGCAGATCCGGGGTCGCACCGTCAAACGCCCCCTTGCGAATGGCCTCTGCAATGAGCAGCGGATGGTCCAACCTCAAACGGGACGCCCAGACGCCGTCTTCGGTCAGCCGATCCCTGTTGTCCACGAATCCCGTCTCCTTCAAAAACCGCAGGTGGCGCTTGAAGCTGAACCACAGTCCTTCGCTCGTACCCTCCAAGCGGGACCCGAATGCGCGCGCCTCACTCAGCATTCGTCGAAGGCGACGGTTTTTCGGAGTGTGACAGTCCTTGAACCTGGGGCACGCCTCACAGGGCAAAGATTCGGGGATATCCGTCGCCTTCCCCTCCCCTTCAGCAGACCTCGACTCGAGTTCCAGGACGTCGAGGGCATCGAGATCCAACTCCTCCACCAATCTGGACACACTCCGGGCCGAAGGATCCGGGGGAAGGTCGAGGACGCGATCGAACAGAAGTTGAATCCGGCGCGGACGAACCCTTCTGAGCCGTATTTTTCCCCCTTTTGTACGAAGCGGCCTTTCCAGATCCAGGGCCTCGCATATCACCTTGTCATCTTCCATGTGGTGTCCAAAAAGGAGGTGCACTCCTCCCTTCTGGTGCAGAAAAAGCCGGCCGCGCTCCAGGTAGATCTGCAGCGCCTTACGGTCATCGCGCTTTCGCCGGTCCCGTTTTCGTTCCCGCAAGGTCTTTCGAAGCTCATCCCTTCGCTCGATAGTGTCGAGTACCTCGAATGGATCCCCGATGTCGCACAGGCCTCCGGAGAGTTCCAAGGCCATGTCCTGAACGAGCCGTTCCCAGCGGTCGCGTGCCTCCGGGTCCAGAGTGCCGCGTTGAAACGATGCAAACGACTGCTCCAGCAGGGCCCGGGCCTCCTCCGGGTGATGGGACAGGAGCAGGTTCAAGACCATGGAGAAATTCACCTGGATGCGGCTTTCCAGAGGTTCCGGGGATGCGTGGACCAGGGAGAGTATGAGCCCGGGATCCAGGTGGGATCCAGGAAGCAGGACCGCAAACCCGATCCGGTCTTTCCCCCGCCGCCCGGCCCGTCCCACCATCTGATGAAAATCCCTTGCGGAAAGATCCCGGAATTCCCGCCCGTCGAATCGATCACTCTGGACGAGGACCACGGTACGGGCCGGAAAATTCACCCCTGCGGCCACGGTGGACGTGGAAAAAATGGCCTCCAGCAGGCCCCGTTGCATCATGGTCTCCACCAGGAGTTTCCACGCGGGAAGTTGCCCGGCGTGATGGGCCCCCACCAGTCCTTCCGTGAGGGATCGGGTATGCCGGTGACCTTTCAGGTGGGGATGTCTGGAGAAAAAGGACGACACCTCCGCCTGAATGCGTTCCCTGGCCTCCATGGATGCTCCGGAGCGATGGCAGGCAAGGAGCGCACGATCGCAATCCGCCCTGGACTTGAGGAAAAAGATCGCCGGAAGAAGATCGAGCCGTCGCAGGAGCCGGATCACGTCTCCATAGGCTGGAAAAAGCGTGCGCGCGTGCGGTCCGGTCTGCTCCTTTTTCCGCGCCTCCATGGCCTTTCTGACAGGGCCTGACAGTCCGCGGCGTCCACCCAGCGGACAGATGAGTCCATCGGGAAGGAGGAACAGCATTTCCAGGGGAACGGGACGCTCCTCCACCCGAACCACGCGGGCGGGAACACCCCGATTCTTCTCGAGCCACGCCGCGACCTCCTCCGCATTGGGGATCGTAGCCGATAGGAGGAGCAGCCTCACCCGGGACGGCATGTAAATCAGGGTTTCCTCCCAGACGACCCCACGGTCCGGATCGCTCAGGTAATGGGCCTCATCCAGGATGACCAGATCGGCATCCATATCGGCGCCCCGATACATGGCATCGTAGAGCTGGTTGCGAAGGATCTCGGTGGTCCCGACAAGAATCGGAGCGGAGGGATTTTCCTTACGGTCACCGGTCAGGATTCCGCACGAATCCGGACCGAAGGTATCCTTGAACTCTCGGTAGAGGGAGTTGGAAAGCGCTTTCAGCGGAGAGGCGTACCAGACGCGCATCCCATCGTTGAGGAGACGGCGGATGGCCTCCACGGCGATCCAGGTCTTTCCGGCACCGGTAGGTGCGCTCACGAGAACGTCCTGATCCCTGACCAACTCCAGGGCCTCGAGCTGGAAAGGATCGGGTCGAAAGTCTTTGGGGGCCGGTGTGCCGATTTCCTTGAACACGCGCTTGAGCCGGGGATCGATTCGGGGCCGGTCACAGGGGGTACGTGCCTTGCGCTGGATACCCCTCTGGGCCGATCCCCGTTTGGATGGCCGGCGGTCGGAGGATCGCGTTCGACTCATGGGGCGCCGCAATCAGGCCGCGGACATCGGAGCAGGAACCCTGCGTGTTCAGGAGACCAGTTCACGGGCAATCCGATCCATGTCCGCGAGATACGTGGACATGACGGGTGAGGGCGCGAGATCGTTCAAGGCCTGGAGGGCCTCGGAGAGTTCGGTGCCGCATCCTCGAGCGATCCGAAGACCGTTTCGTTCCACCACATCCACGCACTCCAGGACGAAGAGGCGTGCAGCGGCCTCCAGGAATTCCGTGCTTCGCCCTCCCGCCTCTCCTTTGGATGCCTTGGCACAGAGTGCGTTTCCCACCTCACACCAGGTCATCATGTCCGCGAGCAGGAACATGACGTGCTGGGACCGGGTGAGTTTCTGTTTTCGCGCGGCCTGAATAAACATGTTCAACGCACGCACCGCCTTTGCCAGGAAGGGCCCTCCGGTGGAGTCGGGCAGGGCATCGAGGTGATCCGCCATGGAGCCGTAATAGGCCCCCTTGGAGCGAACCGTTTCCCGCATTCGGAACATGGCGATGATGCTTCGCTGAATTTCACTGGTCCCCTCGAATATGGTGGTGATCTTGATGTCCCTCTTGATCTTCTCTACCTCGTACTCCCGGATGTAGCCATACCCACCCAGGGCCTGAATGGCATCGTTTGCAGCGGCGTCCCCGGCCTCCGTTGCAAAAAATTTGCAGATGGAGCCTTCCACTTGGAGATCCTCGTCTCCGCTGTCCAGGCGGTGGGCCGTCTCCTCGATACAGGCCCGCGCGGCCTCCAGTCGGACCGCATTGGGCACGAGCAGGCGATGGGTGTATCCCTGCTTTTCCGCCAGGGTAGTGCCGAACTGCACGCGCTCCTTGGCGTATCGAATCGCCTTGTCCAGGGCGGCCATGCCCCCTCCGAGACCGAAGGTCGCCACCATGAGACGCGTGTATCCGAAGACCTCGTTGGCCTGCTTGAGCCCCTGCCCCTCTTTTCCGCCCACCAGGTCTTCCACCGGGACGTAGAGGTCCTCCAGAATCAGCGGGCACGTGTCCGAGGCACGAATGCCGTGCTTGTCCTCGTGGGGACCCGGCGTCAGTCCTTCGCGGCCCGGTTCCACGACGAAAAACGAGGGGCCGTCCGGTGTGTCCGCCAGGATCGTGTAGAGTTGCGCCACCCCGCCGTTGGTGATGAACTGCTTCTGTCCGTTGAGACGGTATCCCTTCACCCGGCCTTCCTCATCCAGGACCCTCTCCGCCTTGGTCTTCAGTGCCTGGACATTGGATCCGGCCTCGGGTTCGGTCACTCCATAGGCGACGATCAGTCCCTCTTCCGCGATCCGGGTAATGTACTTCTGTTTCTGTTCTTCCGTGGCCCCCACGCGCAGCGGGTCCATGCCGAGACAGATGGCCAGGAAACCGGTGGCTACAGCCAGATCCATGTAAGCCATTCGCTCGGAGACCACGGCGATATCCATGGTCCCTGCACCGAGACCTCCGTATTCCTCCGGAATGAAGATGAGGTGAAGAGCCATGTCCGGGCCGAGCATGAACCGAATCAGATCCATGGGGAATTCCCCTTTACGGTCCATGTCCATCTTCGTCTCGACACTCAATCGGTCCCGCTCCAGCTTCCCGATGGTGTCCAGGACCATATTGAGTGTTTCAGGATCCATTCGATGCGTGTCGTTCTCCATTCCGTTTCCTTTTCCCATGGCAGAAACCGCGATTCGTTTCCCGGCCTTTGGCAAGGCAGGGCTGAAAATCTAACTCCCAACCTTAGATCACTCCAGGAACTCTAGGCACTTTAGGCACTCTAGGCACTTTAGCTCACTGATCTTCTTCCCACACCGGATCTCGCTTTTCCAGAAAGGCGGAGATGCCCTCCTTCGCATCCGGCAGCAGGGCATTGGCAGAAATTACTTCCCGGGCATAGTAATAGGCCCGCTCCTCATCCATGGGAACCTGGCGGTAAAAGGCCTGCTTTCCGATCCCCAGAGTGTTCAGGCTGTACCGGGCCATGTCCTTTGCCAGGCTCCACGTCTCATCCTCCAGCCGATCATCGGGGACCACGCGGTTGACGAGACCGTATTCACAGGCCTCTCGGGCCGAGACGAACCTCCCGGTCAGAAGCATCTCCAAGGCCCTCTTGCGGCCTACGTTTCGACTCAGGGGGATCATGGGGGTGGAGCAGAAGAGCCCGATGCGGACCCCGGGCGTCGCAAAACGCGCACCCTCTTCGGCCACCGCCAGATCGCAGGCGGCCACCAGTTGACAGCCTGCCGCAGTGGCCGTGCCGCGCACCTGGGCGATCACGGGCTGGGGAATCCGCTGGATCCGCATCATCAGTTCGAGGCAGGTCTCGAAGAGACGGTGAATATCGGGAAGTGCACCCTCGCGAATCTCGTTCAAGTCGTGACCAGCGCAAAAATGATCGCCCCGGCCGCGCACGATGAGCACCTTGGCGGATCGCTTCTTCCCCGCATCCCGCAGGCACTCGTCCATCTCGCGCAGCAGTTCCAGAGAGAGGGCGTTCCGTTTTTCCGGTCGATTCAACGTGATGGATCCGATTCGATCCCTTTCTTCATAGATGATGGTCCGATAGGCCACGGCTTTCTCCATGTCTCGCCTGCCATGTCAGGGCCCATATGGATCGACGGCTGAATCCAGCGTCTTACAGCCCTTAGTACTCGATCCCCTTCTGGGCCTTGATACCCTGGTGAAACGGATGCTTGATGTCATTCATCTCGGTGACGAGATCCGCTTCTGCCATCACGTCGGCGTGGGCGTTTCGCCCCGTCAGCACCACGTGGAGTTGCCTGGGCCGCTCTCGAAGAGCCGCGATGACATCCCCCACAGGCAACAGGCCGTAATCGATCACATAGTTGATCTCATCCAGGATGATCATGTCGTACTTGTCGGCGGCCATCTGGCGTTTGGCAAACTCCCAGGCCTCGGACACGGCCTCACGATCCTCGGGAGTAGGGCCTTCCCGGTCAAAGCGGATAAACCCCTTGCCCATGGGAACGATATCCAGAAAAGGGGCCAGCATCTCAGCGGCATCGAGCTCACCATATTTCCAGGATCCCTTGATGAACTGAATCATCAGGGTCTGGAACCCGTATCCCGCCCCTCTCAGGGCCAGGCCCAAGGCTGCGGTGGTTTTCCCCTTCCCCGATCCCGTATGCACGATGATCAGGCCCTTGCGCTCCGGTCGTCTCAACATGTCGTCACTCTCTCCTGATGGATGTCCACCCCGGTCAACCGGGCTCCAAAGAGCGCAGAGCCTGCGAATGCCACGGAATCATGACTGAATCCGGATGCTTTCGTTCAGCGTTGGAGCAGCGTTTCGATCCGGAAACCGGAAGGTCTTTCGGGACATGCGAGCACCTAACGCTGGATCGCATTCCTTCGGTACTGGAAATAGGCGTCCCTGAACGCCACATAAGGATCCAGGGCGGCCTTCTTGAGGTCTTCGTAATCCCCGATTCTCAGGGAGGTCTCGTTGACCCGGTCGTAGGTCTTGACCGCCAGGTTGTACTTGGTGCGGGGAACCATGTAGTTCAGAGGGTCGAGAAAGCTGTCCCCGATCATGCCGAGCGTGTCCCGCCCGCAGGAAGGCCCCAGAAAGGGCCAGTGGATGAAGATGGAGTGTTCCCAACCGTATGCGCCCAGGGTCTGCCCAAGGTCCTCATCGTACCTCTCCAGGTTCATGCCTTGGGAGGCCACGTCCAGGAGCCCTCCGAGTCCCACGGTCGTGTTCATGAAGAGACGCACGAATTCATAGCCGGCTTCGTCCACCTTGCCTTGAAGCAGGCAGTTGACCATGCGGATCGGGCCGGTCAGGTTGGTGAAAAAATTCCGTACGCCGACCCGGGCCGTCTCGGGTACCACGGTCTTGTAGCCTTGGGCCGCGGGTTTGAAGAACCAGAAATAGAGTTTGTCATTGAATTGAAAAAAGGCCCGGTTCATGGGTTCCAGTGGGTCGGAAATCACATAGGAGGATGTTTCGGGCTCCTCCGGCTCCCCCGCCCGATCCGTGGTGAGCCTCCCGGAATCCGAACCGGCGACCGGCGTCCCAGGGTCAGCCTGCGCCATCACCAAGCGTTCCGGCGATCGGGACCTCAGGGATTCATAGTCGCTATAAAACGCCTCCAGATCCAGGGGTTGGGAGCCTGCAGCAGGGGTCTTGCCGTCCGCGGTCTCCCCACATGCCCTGTCTCCGGCCGCGCAGCTCGCCCCCGATGCCTCCAGGACGAGCGCTGAAGACCCGCTGTCGGTCGTCGCATCGAGGGCTGAGGGACCGGCCACCGCCGGCGTGACGGAAACGACAGACCAGAGGATGAGAAACAGTAAGCCGGCAACACCATCGCCCCTTTTCATCGGTAGAACGCTCCTTTTGTCAGCGTACAGATTTCCGTGTCAACCAGAAGGACCACCGTCCCATCCATTCCAAATGCACGTTCTGGAGAAATCCGGAAATTTTCAGGAAGGATTGAAATAACCGTCCTCTGCCCCTGTCCTCAGTCCAGAAAAAAGCTATCCTTCCCTTTTACGACAGGGAAGATGTATTGGAAACCTCTTTTTGACGATCTTGCATCCAACCGATCGACCATCGCCGGACACCCGGCAAACCGTGGGCATGATCGATGCGGATGGTCATATTCAGGGCGTTTTGCGATCCCATCCATTTTTCGGACAAGGTTACCGGGAATTGCTCTCCAACTTGGCCTCCAATCGTTCCAGCAGCTCTTCGAACGGAGACTTGGAGAGAATCTGGCTGAATTGGGCACGGTAGTTCCGCACCATGCTCACGCCTTCGATCAGGACATCATAGACCAGCCAGACATGGTTCGCTTTCCGGACCCGGTATTCCACGCCAATCTCCTGGTTCTTTCGGGTCACGATTTTCACAAGGACAATGCCGCGGGCCCCATCCGTCTCTTCCCCAATATAGTTGATTTCCTGCCCGTTGTAATCCTCAACATGATCCATGTAGGTCCGTTCCATCAGTGCTGCGAAGAGCCGTGTGAACTCCATCTGTTGGCCCCGGCTCAACTCATTCCAGTGGCGCGTGAGAGAACTTCTGGCAATGGCCTCCCAGTCGAAACGCTCGTCTACAGCCGCTCGGATTCGCCGCCGTCGCTCCGCATCATTCTCCTTGCCCTGTAACTCGGGGGCCTGCAGGAGGCCGAGGATCTTGTCGGTGGTATTCCGAATCTCCTCCGTGGGTTGGCCGGCCCAAAGAGGGTTCGCAGAAAAAAGGATGCCGCACATCATCAGGATAACTGCCCGGTGTATCAAGGGTTGCATAGCTCTCACGCCTCATATCACGGTCTTCGAACGCTTCTCAGACATCGCCGAAAGCGAATTTTGATATCAATTGCTCCAAGTCAACGGCCGGTTCGGTCTCCCATATCCTTCCTCCCTCAGGAATGATGTCTTCAGTCCCTCCAGGCGTGATCTGAATGAATTTTTCACCGATCAGGCCCTTGGTCTTGATGGAGGCGATCGCATCCTCCCGAAGCTCGATTCCCTTCTGGACCTTCAAGATCACTTTGGCCTTGTAATCTTCCATGACCACGGCTCGGACCCTGCCCACTTCCACACCGGCGATCACCACGGAGGCCCCATCCCTCAGTCCGCCCGCATCCGTGAACAGGGCATAGACCTCATAGCCATCCCCGCCCAGGATCTCCATTTTGGCCAGGCGGACCGAGAGATAACCGAGGCAAAGAATGCCGGCAAGTATAAAGAGTCCCACGGATAGTTCAAGATCGATTTTTCGCATGTCTTCTCTCCCGTGAGGGATATGGAGGCCGTGAGCGGACAAAACTACTACTGTACGTCCATGGGGCCTTCGATCTCGCCTCGAACGAATTGGCGCACCAGAGGGTCATCGGACGAGAGGACGCCCTCCGGCGGGCCCTGAAACTGAACCCGGCCTTCGTGAAGCAATACCACACGGTCCACGATCTCAAAGACCTTATGGATTTCATGGGTCACGATGATTCCAGTGAACCGCATCTTTCGATGGAGTTCGTCAATGAGTTTAAGGATAGCGTTCCCCATGATGGGATCGAGTCCGGTCGTCGGTTCGTCAAACAGCATGATTTCGGGTTCACTGACCAGTTCCCGGGCCAGGGCCACCCTTTTCTGCATGCCGCCGCTCAATTGAGAGGGGTGCTTGTCTTCCGAGTCGGAAAGACCCACACGCCCGAGTTCCTCGCGGACCCGTTCCCGTATCTCCTCATCCTGCATCCGCGTCTTTTCCTGGAGTGGAAAGGCCACATTTTCCTGCACGGTCATGGAGTCAAAAAGGGCCCCCCCCTGAAACAGGAACCCCAGCTCCTCCCTTAGTCGAGCCAGGGCCTTTCCTTTGACCCGGGTCACATCCAGGCCCTGGATGAGCACCCGGCCCCTGTCCGGACGGAGGAGTCCGGCCACGTGCTTGAGCAGTACGCTTTTTCCACATCCACTCTTCCCGATGAGGGCCAGGAGTTCACCCCGTTGGACGTCCAGGGAGACTCCCCGGAGCACCGGCTGACCGTCAAAGGAGCGATGAAGGTCATCGATTCGAATCAGGACCTCGGGAGGTGCATCATGGCCGGCCTCTACCCTGTCTGCGCTTGTCTGCACGCCTTCTCCAACCGTTTTATCCAGTACCCCTTCAGTACGCCGGTCCGAATATATCCTCTCAGAAAAGAATGGACGTCACAAAATAGTCCCATACCAGAATCAGAACCGACGAGAGGACCACAGCCTGGGTGGTAGCCCGGCTGACCCCTTCGGCTCCGAACCCGGTGTGGATTCCCGTGTAATATCCTTTGAAGCAGCATATCCAGGCAATGATGACCCCGAAGCTGAAGGATTTGTACAGTCCTTCAGCCACATCCGAGGCATCCACATAATTCGCCATCTCCCCGAAATAGGTGCCGGAACTCACACCCAGGAGGTTGACTCCGACCATGTATCCCCCGAAAATGCCCACCACGTCGAAGACGGCTGTCAACAGGGGCAAGGCAATGGCCGCAGCAAGCAGGTTCGGTACCACCAGGTAGCGAAACGGGTTCAACCCCATCAGGGTCAAGGCGTCGATCTGATCGCTGATCCGCATAATCCCGATCTCAGCGGTCACCGCCGACCCCGCACGCCCCGTCACCATGAGCCCTGAGATCACCGGCCCCATTTCCTTGATGAGGGAGAGGGCGACCATGGGACCGAGAAAAGCCTCGGAACCGAAACGATTCAAGGTGTAGAACCCCTGCAGCCCCAACACCATGCCCGTGAAAAGCCCGGTCAGCAGGATCACCAGCATGGACTGCAACCCGATGAAATGGATCTGTTTCACCAGGCGTGACATCTTGATGGGGGGGAGAAAACAGAAGAGCACGGCCTGCCCGAAAAACAGGCCCATGAGGCCCATTCTTCGAATCACGGCCAGGGCGGAGGCCCCAAGTCCTCGTATGGTGCGTATGGCGTCCACGCTTCGAAACCGACCACCCTCCCTCAACGCATCGTTTTTCCATGCCCGTGTGCACGGGTTTTCGCCCGATCACCGAGCGGAGCGCAACGATCATCGCGGACGGAATACCGCGGGCCCTTCAAGGTCGGTACTGGATTATCATTGTTCTGCGTACCTTGACAACTCCAAAAGTAGGGTGTACGCCGCAACGATCGAAAGACGGGGGCGCAAACTGTGCCATACCACAATCGATTCAAAGATCCCTCAAACCCAGCGCGTTCAGGCGGAAAAGCAGGACTCGTGATAAGAAAGCCGCATGCGGTCCGTATCCAGCGTGGCTCGAATGCCAATGGGTAAAGGCTGGTTTCGTTCTCCGTGTCCCACAGGCAGGCCTTCGATCACGGGGATTCCGGAGGAGTCCAGATGCTCCATCAGGAGATCCAGAAAGGCTTCCCGCCGGTCTCCGGTCTCCGTGATGTCCCCTACCAGCAATCCTGCGATGCGTTCGAAGAGGCCGCTCAAGGCCAAGTGGGTCACCATTCGATCCATTTTATAGAGTGGTTCCCCGGTCTCCTCCAGGAACAGAATAGCGCCGGTCAGGTCGGGTATAAATCCGGTCCCCACCATGTCGTTCACCAGGCTCAGGTTCCCCCCGAAAACCGGACCGGAGCCCCTTCCGGGCCGAAGCACGCGGCCGTTCACAGACAAGTCGATCGCAGTTCCTCCCCGCTCCGCGGCCCACTGAAGCAGGATTTCGGGCCCATGTCCCCCGTCCCCGGCCATTCCCTTGACCACGGGGCCGTGTACCGAGACCAGTCCGGTTTTTGCATACAGTCCCCAGAGCAGGGATGTGACATCGCTGTATCCCATGACCAGCTTGGGGTTGGCGGCGATGAGACCGAAGTCGATATGTGGGAGCAGGCGAAGGCAACCGTATCCCCCCCGGGCGCAAAAAACGGCCCGAATATCCGGATGGGAGAACATGGTATGAAGGTCTTCCAGGCGGGCGGCATCGGTGCCGGCGGTGTAATCCAGGACGTCGTAGAGGTGGTCCCCGGGGACCGGCACCAGGCCGGAGGACTCGATGGTCCGAAGGCCGGAGATCAACTCCATGGGGGTGACCGGGCCGGCCGGTGCGATAATTCCAACCCGATCACCGGGTCTGAGGGCGGGGGGTTTGAGGGTCACCGGTTTCTCTTGAAGATGATCATCAGGCCTTCCAGGGTCAGGAATTCCTCCACCCGATCGATGGTCTCCGACTCCTGGGAGATGAGCGGAGCCAGTCCTCCGGTGGCGATCACGGCCAGGTCGTCGCCGCTCTCTTTTTTGATACGCCGGACAATGCCGTCCACGAGACCCGCATAGCCATAGACGATCCCCACGTTCATGGCACTGATCGTGTCCTTGGCAATGACCTGTTTAGGGTGTGCGAACAACTCCACACGCGGCAATTTAGACGCTTTCTGAAACAGGGCCTCACATGAGATGGTGATACCCGGGGCAATGGCACCCCCCTCGTAGGTCCCTTCCGCGGAGACAAAATCAAAGGTGGTGGCGGTCCCGAAATCCACAATGACCATGGCCCTGTGGTATTTTTCATACGCGGCCACGGCATTGACGATCCGGTCCGCACCTACTTCCCGTGGGTTGTCGTATTGAATCGGCATGCCCGTCTTGAGACCGGGTCCAACGATCATGGGGCGCACGCCGAAATACCGTCGGGCAAACTGTTCGATGGTGTTGAGAAGGGGGGGGACTACGCAGGATATGATAATGTTTTTAATCTGTTGAGAACGAATGTTTGAGTAAGAAAAGAGGTTCGCGATCAGGACACCCAGTTCATCGTCCGTGATGTCTTTTTCCGTACGAAGACGCCAGTAATGGAGAATCCGTTCCTCGTCCGTAACCCCGATCACGATGTTCGTGTTTCCAATGTCGATGCAAAGCAGCATGGGATGGACCGCCGTTTCTGAATGAGCCTCAAGAGGTATCCATGTGTTTTGAGCTAGTGCTCAGCATGCGTTTCTGGATGAGCACGAGCTAGAATCCGGCTAGCGTAGTACTCATTGCACCCCGTTTCACCGCGTCCACCATTCGCACCGTGTCCACGGCCATGGCCACATTGTGGACACGGACCATGTGGGTTCCGTTCATCACGCCGAGCGCCACGGCGGCCATGGTACCCGCATCCCGGCCGTCGGGTTCCTTTTCCAGGAGTGCACCGATAAAGGCCTTGCGGGAGCACCCCAGCACCACGGGTCGGGAAAGTTCACCGAGCACCCCCAGATCGCGTATGATTTGAAGATTGTGAGCAAAGGTCTTTCCGAAACCGATGCCCGGATCGATCAGCACGAAATCCCGTGGGATGCCGGCGTCCACGGCCCGCTGAACCGCTTCCGCCAAAAACGCGAGGATCTCGCCCATCAGATCGCTATATGTCGGGGCGTTCTGCATGTCTTTCGGCGTCCCCTTCATGTGCATGACCACGACAGGAACTCCGGCCTCTGCGACCACTGCGGCCATGTCCGGGTCAAACCTCAGGGCGCTCACGTCATTGACCATGCCGGCACCGGCCGCGACGGCGGCCCGCGCCACCTCGGCTTTGGTGGTGTCGATGCTGATGGGGATGGATACGTTCCGGGCGAGTGCCGAGATCACCGGCACCACACGCTCTTTCTCCTCCTCCGCAGAGACTTTTCGCGCGTAGGGGCGGGTGGATTCTCCTCCCACATCCAGGACATCGGCTCCCTGCCGGGCCATGGCCAGTCCGTGCTCGACGGCCCGATCCCGATCAAAATGGCGGCCACCATCGGCAAAGGAGTCCGGCGTCACGTTCAGGATGCCCATAACCAGGGTCCTTCGGCCGATGTCCAGGCAGTGATTCCTCCAGGCAAGCGGCCCCGGCCTACACAGGCTCACGCCCCGGTCTCCCGATTTTCCACGGCCTCGGCCTCCGGAGGAGAGGGGCCGTTGCCGAGGATCTCGTCCAGGTCCTTGCTGTCCAGGGTCTCACGCTCCAGCAAAGCGGCGGCGATGCGGTGGAGTGCGTCCAGATTGTCCCGAATCAGGGTGTTGGTCTTTTCATAGGACCCGGTCACGATGGACCGGACCTCTTCATCGATCTTCTGGGCGGTCTCTTCACTGTAATCCCGATGCTGGGCGATCTCGCGTCCGAGAAAGATCTGCTCATCCTTCTTTCCGAAGGTCAGGGGGCCGAGGTTTTCGCTCATGCCGTATTCGCAGACCATCTTGCGGGCCAGGTCCGAGGCCCGCTCGATGTCGTTTCCGGCGCCGGTGGTCTGCATGCCGAGGACGAGCATCTCCGCCGCCCTTCCCCCCATGAGAATGCAGATGGTATCCAGCAGGAACCCTTTTGAATAGGTGTGTTTCTCATCCATGGGGAGCTGCTGGGTCAGGCCCAGGGCACGGCCCCGGGGAATGATCGTCACCTTGTGGATGGGGTCCGAGCCGGGCAGAAGCTTGGCCACCAGGGCGTGCCCCCCTTCGTGATACGCGGTGGTCCGTTTCTCTTGGTCGCTGATGATCATGGTCCTTCGTTCGGCGCCCATCATGACCTTGTCTTTGGCGTCCTCGAAGTCGACCATCTCCACGTGTTCCTTGTTACGCCTTGCGGCCATGAGCGCCGCCTCGTTGACCATGTTCTCCAGGTCCGCGCCGGTGAAACCGGGGGTCCCTCTCGCCAGCGTGTGAAGGTCCACGTTTTCGTCCAGGATGGTCTTCCGGGAGTGGACCCGAAGAATCCCCTCACGGCCTTTGATATCGGGCACCGGGACGACCACCTGCCGGTCGAACCGGCCGGGGCGCATGAGGGCCGGGTCCAGCACGTCCGGGCGGTTGGTTGCAGAAATCAGAATCACCCCTTCGTTCGACTCGAATCCGTCCATCTCCACGAGAAGCTGATTCAAGGTCTGTTCGCGCTCATCGTGGCCTCCTCCGAGGCCTGCGCCCCGATGTCGTCCTACCGCATCGATCTCGTCGATGAAGATGATGCACGGCGCGTTCTTTTTGCCCTGGACAAAGAGATCCCTCACTCGAGAGGCCCCAACGCCCACGAACATCTCCACGAAATCGGAACCGCTGATGCTGAAAAAGGGCACACCGGCCTCCCCGGCGATGGCACGGGCCAGCAGCGTCTTTCCGGTCCCGGGAGAACCCACCAGAAGAACTCCTTTGGGAATCCGTCCACCGAGGCGGGTAAACCTCTTTGGATCCCGGAGGAATTCAATGATCTCTTGAAGTTCGTCCTTGGCCTCGTCAATGCCGGCCACGTCCTCGAAGGTCACCTTTTCCTGGGATTCGGACATGAGACGTGCCTTGCTCTTTCCGAAGGAGAGGGCCTTGCCTCCTCCCACCTGCATCTGCCGCATAAAAAAAATCCATACGCCGATCAGGAGAAGCATGGGCACCCAGGAGAGCAACACCTGGAACCAGGGGCTTTCTTCCGGAGGTTTGGCCGCGATCTGTACGCCTTTATTCCGCAAAAGCTGAATCAACTCAGGGTCTTTGGGCGCATAGGTCTTGAAGGGACCCTGGGCGGAATCGCCGGTGATGTGATCGCCCTGAATAACGACCTGCGCCACACTCCCACTCTCCACCATGGCCAGAAACTCGCTGTAGCCGACGGTGAGGCGACCCCTTTCGGGCTGGTTGAAAATCTGGAACAGCATGACCATCATCAGACTGATGACCAGCCACAGGGCGAGATTTTTATAAAACGGATTCAACGGTAGGAGACCTTCCTTTCTGGGTCATTCATGGACATAAACTAATATTATAATCACGATCGATCAGAATTCACCACATTTTTCCTGAGTACGGCTTCCGGTCCCGCCGTCGCCTTCGGAATTTCAACAGGTCTGAAGACGCCTGTGCGTTCCTGCGCCTTGGTTCACGGCGGTCCGATTCATCATAGAAGATTTTCCGGGCAGGGCTAAGTAGGCTTCTCCATAAGTACTGCGACAAATCACACCCATCATTTTACCACTGCCTCCTTCGTGTTCTTCGTGCCCTTCGTGGTGAAACAGATGCTTTTTATACCACGAAGATCACGAAGTTCACAAAGAGGGGGAAGAAGGATACATAATCATATTTGCGGAACCATGCACTAAGGGAAATGGCCGGCAGACTCAGCGCCTGGAAAATATCCGTCTCCATTCTCGCGCGGAAGGAAAGCCGGTTTCAGAAGAGGCGGTCCGCGTATATCCGGGGCATGCCCGCAGCGATGATCGCCTCGGCGGTCTTCCGGATATCGTAGGAGATGAACCGGGCCTCGAGCGTTCGATTTTCCGGCTCCCAGATCAGGTACTTGGCCCGATTATCTCCGTCCCGGGGCTGTCCGACGCTCCCCGCATTGATCAGCCAGGGGCCTGTTTCATTCATCGCGTGCCAGCCGGGACCGAGTTTGCGAACAACGAGGCCCTCCTGTTCCCGGCCCAGAAGCACCAGGTCGTGTGTGTGACCTACAAAACAGATCCTCTCTCGCATCCCGCGCAGGAGGTCTTCCTTCTCTTCCATGGAGAGGTGGAACAGATAGGTCACCACATCGTCGGGCGGGCATCCGTGGACAAACCGGCAACCCCCTTCCAGCCAGTAAAACGGGAGAGAACGGCAGTAGGTGAGGACTTCCTCGGACAGGAGTTCTTCGGTCCGTTCGAGGGCCAATCGGGCCATGGGATTGAACCAGTTCCGATTCACGGGGTCCATCAGACCCCACTCATGGTTTCCCATGACCGACGGAATCCCGCGTTTCTGCAGGAGACGCACGACCATATCCGGCTCAGGACCGTATCCCACATTGTCGCCCAGCGAAACGGCACCGTCAATATGCTGACGGTCCAAATCCAGAAGGACCTCCCGAAAGGCCTCGAGGTTGCCGTGTATGTCGGATAGGATGGCGATACGCATGGCCGGGAAATATTCTCTTTTTTCACAGAAAAGTCAAACAGTCAATTCAGACTCTTCCACAAAGGCCGCGGGTTCCGTGAAGCAGAACACCTTCACCCACCATCATCACGGCCTTTCACCACCCACCAACCGGCCGTGCCGTCCACCTCGGTCCACTGTGGACAACCACCGGCGGACTGTGATAAGACACACGGTCATACCGGCACTCCAACGGCGACCTCGAACCTTTTGTCCGGCTTAGAGATATGCATAGACATCGGACCATTCTTGTGACCGGCGGGGCCGGCTTTATCGGAACCAATTTTGTCCGGCACGTGCTGGAAAGGCATACCCACTGGCGCGTGGTCAATTTGGACATGCTGACCTATGCCGGCAATCCCGGCAATTTTCATGACCTGGGCCGGACCCCCGCAGAAAGGCACCAACTCGTTCCCGGAGACATTCGAGACGCCTCCCTCTTGACGCGTCTGTTTCATGAATGCAACCCTCATGCCGTGGTCCACTTTGCAGCGGAATCCCACGTGGACCGCTCCATTCTCGGTCCAGCTGCCTTTGTGGACACCAACGTGGTGGGCACCTTCCGACTGCTTCAGACCGCCCTGGATCACTGGTCCGCTTCAGGCCGGCCCGAGGATTTCCGGTTCCTCCACGTGTCCACGGACGAGGTCTACGGCAGCCTGTCCCCGGACGCGGACCCGTTCACCGAGAACCACCCCTATGATCCGTCCAGCCCATATTCCGCATCCAAGGCCGCATCCGACCATTTTGCCAAGGCCTATTTCCGGACATACGGCCTCCCGGTCCTGGTCACCAACTGCTCGAACAATTACGGGCCGTTTCAGTTTCCGGAAAAACTCATTCCCCTTGCCCTTCTCAATCTCCTTCACAGCGAACCCGTTCCCGTGTATGGGGACGGGACCAATGTGCGGGACTGGCTCTACGTAACCGACCACTGCGACGCCCTGATGCGCGTACTGGACGCCGGGACCCCGGGAGAGACCTACAACATCGGCGGAAATGCGGAACGCACGAATCTCCAGGTCATCCGCCTCCTCATGGAACTGGTGGACAGCCGGCTCGGCCGGTCCGTCCGAGGGACGTTTGAGGACCGTATCCGGTTCGTCCGGGACCGGCCCGGGCACGATCGACGCTACGCCATGGACATCACCAAGATTGAACGCGAACTCTCGTGGCGACCGGCCCACACCTTTGAGCAAGGCATGGAACGCACAGTGACATGGTACCTGGATCACCCGGATTGGGTCGAGAGCATTCAGACGGGAGCATACCAGGAGTGGATTCGAAGGAACTACCAGGAGGCGAAGTGAAAGGCATTATCCTGGCCGGGGGATCGGGCACCCGGCTCTATCCGATCACCCAGGGCGTGAGCAAGCAGATGCTCCCGGTCTATGACAAACCCATGATCTATTATCCTCTCTCGGTGCTCATGCTGGCGGGTATTCGGGAGATTCTGATTATCTCCACGCCCGTGGACCTGCCTCGGTTTCACGACCTGCTTCAAGACGGATCCCAGTGGGGACTGGACTTCCACTTCGCGGAACAGCCCCGCCCCGAAGGACTGGCCCAGGCCTTTATTATCGGCCGGGATTTCGTGGGCCGTGATGCGGTGTGCATGATTCTCGGAGACAACATTTTTTTCGGCCACGGATTGCCGGAAGGCCTGAAGCGTGCCGCCGCGCGGACGAACGGGGCCACCGTCTTTGCCTACTGGGTGAGCGATCCACAGCGTTACGGGGTCCTGGCCTTTGATGAGAGTGACCGGCCCGCAGGTATCGAGGAGAAGCCGGTTCGCCCGCCGTCCAACTGGGCCGTGACCGGGCTCTATTTTTACGACAACCGTGTTCTGGACATCGCCGCCGAATTGCGCCCCTCGGCCCGCGGGGAACTGGAAATCACGGACGTGAACCGGGTCTACCTGGAGAGCGGCGATCTGGCCGTTGAAAAGCTGGGTCGGGGAATCGCCTGGCTGGACACCGGGACCCACGAAAGTCTTCTTCAGGCCTCCCAGTTTATCCAGGTCATTCAGGAGCGGCAGGGTCTCCATGTGGCCTGTGTGGAGGAGATCGCCTATCGCACGGGGACCATCGATGCGGTCCAACTGGAGCGGCTGGCCCGGCCTCTATCGAAAAACGATTACGGCCGATACCTCCTGAGCCTGCTTGAGATCGGAGCACCACCCGATGAGAGTTGAACCCGCATCCCTGGCCGACGTCCTCATCGTGTTTCCGGACGTATACCCGGACAGCCGGGGCCTGTTCATGGAGACCTACCGCGCGGAGCGCTACGCCCAGCAGGGTATCGAAGTCCATTTTGAGCAGGACAACCTCTCCCGATCCAGGCGGAACACTCTCCGCGGGCTCCACTTTCAGCATCCCCGGCCCCAGGCCAAGCTGATCCAGGCGGTTCAAGGGGAGATCTTCGATGTGTGCGTGGACATCCGCCGGGGCTCCCCCGGGTTCGGCCGCTGGTTCGGGATGCGCCTCTCATCCCGCGAGCCCTGTCAGATATTCATACCCGAGGGGTTTGCCCACGGATTCTGCACCCTCACCGAGGATACTGTCATCCTGTACAAGTGCAGTGATGTGCATGTGCCGGAGTTCGATTCGGGCATCCTCTGGTCCGACCCGGACCTCGGGATCGACTGGCCTGTCAAAGACCCCCTCCTCTCCCCCAAGGACGGCAACCATTCCCGCCTTCGGGACATGCCCGCGGACCGGCTCCCCACGTACACGGGAACGACCCCATGAACCTGAGGATTCTCCTCTGCGGGTCAGGCGGCCAGCTCGGCCGGGAGATTCAACAGGCCGCTGTCGAGACCCGCGGCGGACTGGATATCACCACCCTGGACCGGACCGCCCTGGACATCACGAAACGTAAAGCGGTTCAAAGGGCCCTTTCCACCCACCGCCCCTCCCTGCTCATCAACGCGGCCGCATACACCGACGTGGACCGGGCCGAGAGCGAACCCGAACAGGCCCTTGCGGTAAACCGGGACGGTGCGGGTCACCTGGCCATGGCCTGCGCCGGAGCCGGGATCCCCCTGATCCATGTCTCCACGGACTATGTTTTCGACGGCAGGAGCCGATGCCCTTACCAGGAGATGGACCCGGTCTCCCCTCTGAACGTCTACGGCCGAACCAAGGCCGAGGGAGAAGCCGTGATCAGGGCGTCCCTTCGAGAGCACATCATCATCCGCACCTCATGGCTCTTTGCAGCCCAGGGCCGCAACTTTCTCACCACCATGCTCCGGCTGGGCAGAGAACGGGAGGCGCTTTCCATCGTGAACGACCAGGAGGGATGCCCCACCTTTGCCGGCGATCTGGCCCACGCCATCCTGCAGATCGCAGCATCCCTGATCCACTCCGATTCCCCTTGGGGGACCTTTCACATCTGCAACAGCGGAGAGACCACCTGGTATGGATTGGCCCGGTCGATCTTCGACCTTGCGCCACCCACTCTGGGAATCTGTGTCAAAAATCTGACTCCCATTCCTACTGAGGACTTCCCCACTGCGGCGGAACGCCCCCGCTACTCGGTCCTGGACTGCCGTAAGGCCGATAAGAGATTCGGGATCGAACTGCCGCCGTGGCGATCGGGCGTGGAACGGGCGTTAAAGGTCTTTCAGGCGCACACCCCGTAGCGTGTGGTTTTACAGAAGGCTGCGTGATGTGGATGGCTTCGCAAGATGGCATCTATGCCGTCACGTCGAGTTCCTGGACCGTACCGGCCGTGCCGTCCTCCCGCAAAAAGATCCCGTGCCGGGCAATGCGGCCTTCCAGGTGGTTGGACGAGTCCTTGAGGTCGAAAGGGGCATCCAGGTTGCCGAGAAAGATGGCGCCCACGCCCCGCTCCCTCAGGCCGCTCCATCGCTCGCCGGACTCGTCCATCTCCCAGAGGGTCAGCCGGTCAAAGACGTCATCCCCTTCATCGATCCACCCATTCCCGTCCCGGTCCATTTCGGCCAGTTCCGCAAACCCGCTCCCGGTTCCGGGGCCGAACAGTTCGGTCCCGTTATCGATGCTCCCGTTTTCGTCCCGGTCCAGGGCCAGATACGCACTCCCCTGTGCCAGTCCGGGCATGGCGTCGTCCGTCCCGTCCGCATCCAGGTCAAAGGCGAACCGGAGATTCGAAAGTTCGGCGGCCCCACCACCGTAGTTGATCACCAGGGGATCGATCAGGGCCGGGTCACCCGCCTGAATGCGGATGTGGTGATGTTCCATGAACTCGCGGCTCATGTGAAGTTCGAGCTGAAATGCGATCTCCCGGCCATCGGTCGTGCGAACGACACCCGCAGCAGCGAGGGAGACCTCTTCCTGCTCCCGGAAGGTGCGGCTCTCTTCATAGATCATTCCCCAACCAGCCCTCTGGGGCGCACCTTCCGCAGGCGTCGCATCCGCAGGCGCCTCCGCTGACTCCCGCGTCAGGCTGGAGGGGTCCAGGAGATGGACCTTGCGTCCGGAAAGGATCTCCACCAGCAGGGCCTTGAGGGAATGACGAAACCCCTGGTCCGGGTCACCCTCGATGGAAGGGATTTCACAATCACTGCACTCCCTGGCCTTGGAAGAAATGGTGGCACGATCATGGGAAGGGATGCTTCGTACCATGACCTGCATCGATTCATGTTCCTCCACTGTCTTGAGGCTGGATCGCTTTGCCGCCATGCCCACCCATGATTCGGAGATTCTCATGATGCCTCCTCTGTAACCACCCCGACGGGACAGGTTCCGATTTCGTCTTGTATCGGCAGGAGACCTTCAAATAATAAATCATAGGCACACCATGGCACCCGGGTTTCCAGGGATTTCATGGTTGGCTGAAACAACTTGAATGAACCACCCCGCCGCAAGCCGCTGGGTATCCATAAAAGCATTGAACGCCCCAAGGGGCGGGGAATTGAACCCATTGGGACTAAACGACCCCATTCGATTTGCCTGGAAAGTCGTCGATGACTCAAGACGCGCCTTTCTTCCTTGACAGGGCTACAACCCGTTTGCCAGAATCGCACCTGCTGTTCGTCCATTCAATGAATGGATGTTAAGCGCCCGCCCATCCGTAACCCGGCAAAGACTGCCGAAACATTGACATGCCTTTCCTGCATGCAGGGGCCCCCTGCCACAGGATACGCTGAAACAAGTTGATTCTCTTAGTTATTTCCAGCTTTCCTCAATTGAGCACGATATTTGCATTACCGTCCAGTCACTGAACGAACATCCGGCCCCATGCAGGAGACTCACTGGTGATCGAACCGTTTGACATCCGGTTTTTAAGCCCAACCAAGGTGTTTCGTCGCCTCTCCGTCCTCATGGCCATCCATGATGACGCCAAGACGAGCCAGCACCGAATCGCATCCAAGACCAACCTCAGCAGCTCCATGGTCAACAACTATATCAAGGCGTTCCGTAAGACCGGGCTGGTCGAGATCACAGGAAAAACAAACCGATCTCAGCGCTACCATTTGACACCGGAAGGCGAAAGGGAACTGGTCACCCTGCTCCTGGATTATTCCGCCGAGATCGTCCGGCTCTACGGCAATGCCAAGCGGGAGCTGACCGAACGTCTCAACGGCATTCACCAGGAGGGGATCGTCTCCGTGGCCTTGTTCGGGGCCGCCGAGACTGCGGAGATCGTCTATGCGGCTCTCCGTGAAAGCGGCCTCACGGTCAAAGGCATTGTGGACAGCAGTACCCGCAAGCAAGGAACACGTTTCAACGGATTTCTGATCCAGCCCCCGGAAGATCTGAGAGAGATGGATGCGGATGCCGTGGTCATCACCTCATTTGCCAGACAACAGGAAATTCGGGACCGCATTCGAGAGATCCTGGGGCCGAATGCCAACATCAAGATGCTGACGGAGTTCTAGGAGCGAAAATGCGAATCCTGATCACCGGAATCACGGGCCTGGCCGGCAGTCATCTGGCGGAGCACCTGCTCCGAACCCCCGACAACCAGGTGCACGGCACCATCCGCTGGCGGAGCAACCGGGAGAACATCGTAGAATTTGAAAGAAAACTGGTTCTTCACGAGTGCGATCTCAAAGACCCCTATGCCGTGCTTCGGGTCATGAAGACCGTCCGACCTCAACGGATCTTTCACCTGGCGTCCCAGAGCAATGTGGCGTCCAGTTGGAACTCTCCCCGGGAGACCCTGGTCAACAACATCACGGCCCAGTTGAACCTGTTCGAGGCGGTTCGCCAGGAACCGATCGAAGGACTCCGAATCCACGTTTCCGGCAGCTCCGAGGAGTACGGCCTGGTCCATGAACACGAACTCCCCGTCCGGGAGAGCAACCCCCTTCGGCCCCTCAGCCCATACGCCGTCAGCAAAGTAACGCAGGACACCCTTGCCTTTCAGTACCACAAAAGTCACGGCCTCCACATTGTGCGCACACGGGCCTTCAACCACACGGGCCCCCGGCAGAGCGACGTGTTCGTGGTCTCCAACTTCGCCCGGCAGATCGTGGAGATCGAACAGGGCCTGCGCGAGCCCGTGGTCCGCGTGGGCAATCTGGATGCCCAGCGCGATTTTACGGACATCCGCGACGTGGTGAGGGCCTATGACCTGGCCCTGGACCGATGCGAACCCGGCGAGGTCTACAACATCGGCTCGGGACGGGCGCGGAGCATCAAGCAGGTCCTGACCGGTCTTCTCGGCATGAGCCGGCTGATCATCCGCGTGGAACAGGACCCTACCCGCATGCGTCCTTCGGACATTCCCAAGCTGGTGGGAGACATCACCAAGTTCAAAAAGGACACCCACTGGGAACCCCGGATCTCCTTTGAACAAACGCTTCGGGATCTGCTCGATTACTGGCGGGACCGATTGGCTGTGCCCGGCATCCGCCATGGAGACGGCTCAACGAAAGTCCCATTCCCGGCAGGCGAGGCAAAACGGATGAAGGAGGCGTAGGAATTCCCTCATGACCCGGTACGTTCCAACGCATGACACCTTTTCCACCATTCAGATCGGCGGACGCCGAATCGGCCGGGACCATCCCACCTACGTGATCGCCGAGATCGGCATCAACCACAATGGGGATCCGGCCGTTGCCCGGCAGCTCATCGACATGGCAGCAGACGCCCGAGTCGACGCGGTGAAATTCCAGAAACGCCATCTTCCCAGCCTGTACAGCGAGGACGTCCTCGAACAGACCGGGCGGTTTGAACAGAATTTTCAGTACATGATCCCGATCCTCAAGCAGGTGGAGCTCTCCGAAAACGACATGGCTGAGCTGAAGACCTATGCCGAGGATCGAGGCCTCGAATTTCTGTGTACCCCCTTTGATCAGAACAGCGCAGACTTCCTGGACGCCTTGGGTGTCAACGGGTTCAAGATCGCGTCTGCCGACCTCAACAACCTCGACCTCTTGGAGCACGTGGCATCCAAGGGAAGGCCCATGCTGGTCTCCACGGGGATGTCTTACTGGGACGAGATCGAGGCGGCGGTCGCCCTCCTCAAGCAGTCTGAAACCCCCTTTGCCCTGCTCCACTGCCGAAGCGTCTACCCGGTCTGGCCCCGGGAAGTGAATCTCCGCATGATCAACCGACTGGAGCAATTCGGCGTGCCCGTGGGGTACTCGGGGCATGACATCGGCATCACCATTCCGCTGGTGGCCGCGTCCATGGGCGCTTGCATCATCGAGAAGCACATCACCCTGGACAAAAAGATGCCGGGCCCCGACCACAAGATCAGCCTGGAGGGATTCGAACTCAAGCGACTCGTCCGGGACATCCGAGTGGCGGATCAGGCCATGGGACGGCAAAAACGCTTTCTCCTCCGGGGGGAGATCCTGAATCGCGAACTCTTCGGCAAGAGCCTGACCGCCGCCGTACCCATTGGCAAGGGGACACCCATCACCCGCGACATGATCCGCGTTCAAGGCCCCGGCAAGGGGGTGGCGCCCCACCGGATGAACGATCTCATCGGGCGCCGGGCCCAGCGGGACCTGGTGCAAGGCGATTTTTTCCTGGACCAGGACCTGAACGGCGGGCCGCCCTCCGGGTTTTCCCACGCCCTCAAGGGGCGATGGGGCCTGATCTGCCGATTCAGCGATATGGACGATATGCTGGCCTACAAACCCCGGTTGATCGAATTCCATCTCACCGAACGGGATGTTCAACTCGTACCGGAATTCAGTGGGACCTTTGACCAGGAACTCGTGGTTCATACGCCGGAGTACATCGGAGAGCGCCTCTTGGACCTTTGCTCCCCGGACGGAAAGATCCTGGATCCATCCCTTTCCATGGTCCAGCAGACCATCGAACTGACTCATGCCATGGCCCCCCACTTTGCGGGCCGTCCCAAGGTCATTGTCCATCCCGGGGCCATGAGCCTGAACCAGAAACTGGATAAAGAGGCTCTAAGGCGCGCCCTGCTGCGCTCCACACAGGCCATTGATCCCGGAGACACGGAGCTTCTCTTCGAGAACCTTCCGCCCTACCCCTGGTATTTCGGGGGGCAGTGGAAGGGAAACTACTTCATGGACGCCGAGGAAATCCGCTCGTTCTGCGAGGAGACCGGAGTAGGCCTCTGTTTCGACCTCTCCCACGCGGCCCTCTACTGCAATGCCAAAGAGAAGGATCTGGCAACCTTTATTCGAGTGGTCATGTCGTTCATCCGTCACATCCACTTTGCAGACGGGTATGGCCTGGATGGAGAGGGAGTACAACTCGGCCAGGGGGAGATCGATCTGGAGAGAATCCTGCCCCTTTTTTCGGATTATGAAGGGACATGGGTCCCCGAGATCTGGCGCGGGCATCTGAACAGCGGTCAGGGTTTTATCCAGGCGCTTGAGGTCCTCGGCCGTTTCGACCTCTGATACTGGAACGCACTTGGTTTTTCCTCAAGTTCCTTTAAGAAAGGACCGATCTCAAAAACAACCATTCAGTGAATGGACAGAGCATCGGCCCTAAAGATCGACGTTTTACCGGATCAGGCTATTTCGAGTTAAATTATTACTTTTCATTGTTTTTACATATATTTATTGTGGATAACCCCATGGAATCCAAGGGGCGGAGCTGTAGATAAATCCCAGGAATATCATCCCATGAATATCCTGATGATTGCAGACAACGACCCGGCCGGAATGGGCATTGCTTTTACCAACGCCATTAATCGGCACAGCGAACACAAATGCCGCCTGATTACACGTAAGACGCTGTATAATTTCGATTACCAAAAAGATATCCACATCCCGGACCTGACCCCTGATGGGTTCGACCAGGTCTCAGACCTCCTCAATAAAACGGACATCATTCACTTTCACACACTGGTGGATGAGACCTGGGATCTTGGACCCATACACATCAAGGACTACATCAAAGGCAAGACAATCCTCCATCACCACCATGGTCACCCTGCTTTTCGCTCAAACCCTGAAAAATTTCGAGATAAATACAGACAATTGAAAAGAAAAGCCTTGGTAAGCACCCCCGACCTGCTCAAACTGCTCCCGGAGGCCTCCTGGATGCCCAACCTGGTCCCCATTGATGATCCGTTCCTCAAACCCAACAACCATCCGAAAAACGGAAAGGTGAGGGTGGGACAGTCCCCCACCAGAAAGGATCTCAAGAACACCCAGGAGTTTTTGTCCGTTGTCGCGGAACTTCAATCCAGTTTTCCTTCCCTGGAATGCAAGATCATGGAGATGCTCCCCCATAGGCAATGCCTCATTGAAAAGAATTCATGCCACATCATATTTGACCACATGCAGGGATATTACGGAGTCTCGTCGCTGGAGTCCCTCTCCCAGGGAAAGCCTGTCATTGCAGGGCTCGACGACTGGAACCGGAAAACTATCTTGGAGTTCTTCAGCAGCGAAGAACTGCCCTGGGTCCTCGCCGCAAATGCCACCGAGTTAAAAACCGCCATTAAGAATTTGATCGAGTCTAAAGCGCTGAGAGAGCAAGCAGGAAAACGATCCAGATATTTTATGGAGACCTTCTGGAATGAGAATAAGGTGGTCAATGCACTCATGAATTCCTACGAAAGACATTCATCATGAACATCGGCATCATTGGTTACGGCAAAATGGGGCGGCTCCGGCATGCAGTCGTTAACACCACAGGCCCACATCGAGTAGTTCATGTCTGTGACCCGATCTCGGTCTCCGGGAATTTTCGATACAGCCCTGACCCGCATGAAGTCTGGACCGATCCTGAACTTGATGCCGTGTTTATCTGCACGCCCAATTGTTTCATTAAGGACTATGTGGTTCGTGCCCTGGATGCGGGCAAGCACGTATTTGCCGAAAAACCGCCCGGCACATCATCCCGGGACGTCCTGGACATGATGGAAGCGGAAAAACGCAATCCGAATCTGAAGCTGATGTTCGGTTTCAATCATCGGTATCACGGGAGTGTCATGGAGGCCCGCAATCGCATAGCCTCAGGTGAATTCGGGAAAATTCTATGGATGAGGGGGCGTTACGGCAAGAGTGTTGACAAGGCGTTTTTCGATAACTGGCGGGCATCTCGAGAGACGGCCGGGGGTGGCATCCTAATGGATCAAGGCATCCACATGCTTGATCTCCTCATGTGGTTCGCAACAGGTTTTGATGAAGTGAAAAGCTTTTGCTCCAGCCTTTATTGGAAACTGGACGTGGAAGACAATGTTTTCGCCCTGCTAAAAAACAACACAAATCAGATCATCGCTTCACTTCATTCAACCATGACTCAGTGGCGGCACCTGTTCTCGCTGGAAATCTTCCTGGAACAGGGCTACATGGTGATCAACGGTTTGGTCACCTCGTCCATGACCTACGCCACAACCTGGGGCAAAGAGGTCCTCACCATCGCAAAGAACCGCACTCCTCCCCCTCAGGCCCGGCATGCGCAGGAAGAACGCTTTGTATACGAGGAAGATGTTTCCTGGTCAGCCGAGTTGGAGGATTTTTTTCATGCTATTGGATCCGACAGTCTCATCCCCAATGGATCGATAGAGGACAGTCTCGCGTTGATGGAGATGATAGAGCGGATCTATGAAAATGGACAATGATGGGAATCATGTCATGCAACCCAAGGTCCTAATCGGCACCTCCTCCTTCGGGAAGCTCGACCCTTCCCCCATCCGGAAGCTTGAGCGTCACGGGCTGAAAGTCATCCCCAATCCTGTTCAGAGAAAGTTGACTCGTCAAGAACTGCTGGACTTACTGCCGGGCGTGGAAGGCCTGATTGCGGGCCTGGAGAGCCTGGACCGAGAGGTGCTACAGACTTCAGATCTCAAGGTGATCTCCAGGTGTGGCTCGGGCATCTCCAACGTGGATGTGGAGGCCTGCAAGGATCAGGGGATCGTGTTCAAGTACACGCCATACGGACCCACCCAGGCCGTCGCTGAATTGACCCTGGCCATGACGATCATGCTGCTGAGGGACGCCTGGACCATGCATGCCAGCCTGGCAGACGGGATCTGGGACAAACGGGTGGGGTTTCAGCTTGCGGAAAAGACCGTAGTCATTGTGGGCTTCGGCAAAATTGGCCGCCGCACGGCTTCTCTGTTGGCTCCTTTTGCCGTCAAGTTGATTGTTGTAGACCCGCTCCTAGACACCGAATCGGAAGGTTTCCGAACTCTGGATCTGCACGAGGCACTCCCGCTGGCGGATGTTGTGGTCTTGCACGCTAGCGGAGAGGAAGAGATTATCGGCGAAAAGGAATTTTCCATGATGAAAGACGGCATTTTCCTGTGCAATGCGGCCCGCGGGCAGAACCTGAACGAGGCGGCCCTGACCTCGGCCCTGGACAGCGGGAAAGTCGCAGGGGCGTGGATCGACAGTTACTGTGAGGAACCCTACTGCGGACCACTTTGCGCACATCCCCGTGTGCTGCACACACCCCATGTGGGTTCATACACCCGGGAAGGCCGTTTGAACATGGAACTGGAAGCGGCGCAGAACCTGATCGATGGGTTGCGAGAAAAAAATGTCTTGAAGGGTATTCAGGCCGGAGGCTTGCTTTGAACATCGCCATGGTCTCCCATTTCGGGCCGGGCTATTCCGGAGGAAGAATCTATGCCTGGTTTCTTTTAGAGACACTGGCGATGCTCGGACACGGCGTCACCGTCTATGGAGATGACAAGCCGGATTTCCTTGATGAATTTTCTTACTTCCCGACACACGACCGAATCCGCTTTGAAAAGGCCCCGCACTTCTCTCACCGAATGGCCGACGACCACGACGTGTTGTTCTGTATTCCAGATCTCGTCGGCCACTGGGCCATGTATTTCAATGTGATCAGCTATGTGAAAGAGCATTCATGCAAATTTGTCCTGGTCTCATTTGAAACCCCCAATTGGAAGCAGTTAGAGCATCCCGCAGAACACACCGTCTCCGAGGAATACGGTTCCCTGGAGGCTGCCCGCTATGCGGATGTAATCCTATCCATCTCCAAGCTTTCCCGGGAAATGGCAAAGCGGTTTTTTGTACAATCTCCTGCGGAGTTCGACTATCTCTGTCCTCCCATCCATTGCCGGATCGCAGACTCCGTTCCCGATCCCCCCAAAAGGGATAAGCGGGTCCTGATCATTTCCCGCTTTACTCCTCGCTACAAAAACGCCCACCGGTTCGTGGAGATCCTCAGCGAGGCGTGCCGGGGCTTTGAATTCGTCCTTCTCGAGAACGGGTTGATGAATGCTGCAACCTTGGAGGCCTACGGGGCTGCTTGCCGCAGGTACGGAGCAACCTTTCATACCGCAAAAGCCGTTCGTGAAAGAGAGAAGTTCGAGCTGATCAAGAGCTCCGTCCTCACCGTGTACCCATCCACTTTCGAAGGGTACGGGCTTCCGCCGGTGGAGTCTCTGTACTGTGAGGTTCCGTGTGTCGCTTTTGAATTGCCCGTGCTTCGCCAGGTTCATGGAAATGATTTGATCTATGCACGAAAAGGAAATTTTGCCGACTTTCGAAACACCCTTGCAGGCGCGTTGACCTACCCCAATCGGCACACCGTGGACAAAACGAAACTCCAGTGCAATCCGGATGTCGAAAGCTTCGCCGACGGCCTCTCACGAATCATGCAGCGTCTGGAGGGGCCTCATTTCTGAATTGCTCAACATCCTCTGTGTGTTCACCAAGGAACAGCAGACCCTTCACAAGCACCTCCCGAACCGGGTGACCGAGGCCTCTGACGGGCTGGCGGGTGTTCGGTTCCTGTCCCCTCCTCACGTTCCGCAGGGGGCCTTCATGTACGGCATATCGCCTCACCGGGTTCCAGCGGACGTGCATCCCGTTCCCAGCGAACCCTTGCGCGAAGCCTTGGCAACCACCCATTGCCCCTGGGTCCTTTTGATGGACGGATCTGTCCATCTCTGCGCGGAGGACATTCGCCGTCTTGTGGCTGCAGTGCGCGAGCTGAAAGACGGGGAGGGCCTCGCCCTTCCCGTGCGCTACAACTTCTGCCCCGATGGGCCGCTGACCGCGCTCTTCCGTGACGGAACCCCGAGATTCGAGTTCGGGGTCCTGCCGACCCCGATCCTGAAGGCCGTCCTGGACACCACAGAATCCATCTACACCGGGGACGTGCTGCTGTCGGAATTCGCCGTGCGCCGGGACGTCGATCTGCGGGTTGCCGACTTTGGTCTGAACCGTTTTCCCGAGCGCGTGCTCATGATGCGGGGAAGAATCTCCCGAAGGATCGGAGGGCTCGGCTGTCCCGGTGACGTATCTCTGAGCGACGACTACCACCGGCATTTCCCGAACCGGAAGCACGACGGAGAACGTGTATCCGCCTTTCGCGCCGCCATGAGAGAAGGAGAGATCGCACGGATGAAAGGGACCTCGGATGCCAGCATTCGCTCCGGCCTGCTGGACCATCTTCAAAGCCTCCGACCGGACCTGGCGGCGAAGCTTCAGGAACACCCCGTCCAGCACACGATCCTCAAGTGGATGGCCGCCTTTGAACCGTGCATGGATCTCTTCGAATGCCGGCTCAACCTCCTGAATGCCCTGGTTCTGATGAAGCACCCGGAGATCCGCAAGGGAGTTCGGCTCGGTGACAGGGAGTTCTGGTCCGCATTCACGCGGTACACGCTGAACGATACCTTCATGATGCACAAGCTCCTCTTCCTGAAAGTGTAGAACACGCATGGGGACGATTCTCATCACCAACCTCGCACCCATCGACGCAACCGCCGCAAAGATGTTCGAGGCGCTCTTCGATGCATCTCTTCAGAAAGGCCACACCTGCGTTTTCTGGTCCTGCATCCATCGAAAAGAGCACTCGCCGTTCTACCTTCCCATGCGGTGGGACATCGGTCTCTGGGAAGACCTGTTTTTCAAGGACGTTTTGAAAGGCTACTCGGGAGAGGCCCCGGCCGAAGCGGCCGAAGTCTGGCTCCCCCGATTGGACAGGCTCTGCAAGCAGTCCGCTCCCCGCGGTAAGCGAAGCCGCCTCCTCGAGACCGCCTATGCCGTAAGCCGGAGCATCCTGGATCGAATTTGCCCCGACATCCTCCTTTCCTGGAACCCCCTTTGTCCACACACCGGCATTTTGACCGACCTGTGCCGGAACCGGGGGATTCCGGTCTATCTGCTGGAAAGGGGGCCGCTCCCGTCAACGTGGTATTTCGAACCGGGTGGGCTTGTGGGACACAGCGTCCTGGCCGATGTGTCCCTGGAGTCCCTCATCCCGGAAGAGCAATGGCCCGGCTATGCCCGGTTCGGGAAGCAGACGCTGGAGGAACTCGACTTTGAGGCCTTCAACTGCTACCCCCAGTCCACAGGGACCGCGACGTTTCACAGTCTCATCCGGAACATATCGAAGACGAAGACAGGCCCCAAGATCGCGTTCTTTCCGCCGGACGACACCTCCCTCGGATTCACGCCTGAAGATCACGAGGACCGCAGGAAGCACCTCCCCGGATACGCGTCCAGCTATGAAGCCGCTCTGGCCCTGGCGCGGGGCAATCCCGGCGGCATGACCCTGTTCAAGCCGCACCCGTCTTTCCTGGAAGAAGACCTTCCGGAGGAGGGCGCACACGGGTTGCTGAAGGTGGAAGAGGATTTTCGCCGGATGATCCAGTGGGCGGATGTCGTGGGGACCTCCGGCAGCGGGTTGCAGCTGGTGGCGCTGGCCGCGGGCAAACCCGTCGTCTCCACGGGCAGGGATCTACTCACTGGGAAAGGCATCACCTATGAGGCAAGGCGCCCCGATCAGGCGGCTGACGCTGTTTCCCAGGCGGCTACTCGGGACGGTTTCCAGGAAAGGATCGACCGCTTCCACACATTCATCGGATACCTGGTGCGGCACTTCCTTTTAAGCATGGACCTGCCCGGAGGGTTGAGGCCGGGACCCGCTCTGAAAGCGATGCTGGCCGAGCAGGATCCACCCGGCCCGGGCGTCGATCTCCGGTCCGTGCGCGGGAAGCTGGCAACCCCTGAGGGAATGCGTTTGACGTGAGTGCAGTCGCGAAATCATGACCAGACCATCCTTTTGCAGCACGGATTCGACCCAGGCCCTGCAAGCCATCAAGGATTGCGGGGGAACACTGGTGCTGGATTTCGATTACAACCTGTATCTGGGCAACTCCACCGAGGATTTCCTGGGAACGCTCCGCCCCGCATGGCTGGCTTATGCTCTCATCAACGTCATCGCCTTTTCCGTCCGCGTCTTCGGCCCGTTCTGGGGGATCTCCGTCGCGATCTGGCGTGATTACCTCTGGGCTTACGCAACCTGGCTCTTGTTCCCCTGGTCCCTGTTGAGATGGCCGAGGCAGGCCCGCGGACTGGCGAGCCGGAAATTCAACCAAAAGATGGTGGACGCCATTCAGACATCTGAAGCCGAACGCATCATCGTCATCAGCTTCGGGTACGAGCACGTGCAGCGTGCCCTGCTGCAGGCCCTGCCCTTTGACGTGGAACTCATCGCCTCAAAGGTCGGATTCTCGTCCAGGAACCTTCGTGTCGCCACCAAACGCCGTGCCCTCCTGGCCGTCACCAGCAGGGATGAGCTGGCTGATGCGGTGTTTGTCACCGACTCCAAGGACGATATCGACCTGCTTGAACTCATCGATCATTCTTATTGCGTGCCGTGGACTCGGACGGCCCCGTTCCCCTTTGCCAATGTCTACGTGCCGTTCCGTTACACCGCCCAGGGCAAGTATGCCGTCCCGGACATCCTCTGGAACCAGCAGTTCACAGAGGATTTCATGGTCCTACTGTTGGCCTATGCCGCCTCGGCATCCACACTTCTGGCCCTGCCGCTGCTGTTCGTCTCGTTCTTCTGCGTCTACGAGATGGGGTATTACGAGAACAACACCTTGGCGGTCTCAAAGGAGGAAAACCCCACCCTTTCGGCCGATCACACTGCTTTCGGGGCTTACCGCATCTACCTCAGGGGCACGATCTGGGCCGTTGCAACAGGTGTACTGGGCTGCCTCGTCCTGGGTGTGGACGAAAAAAGCGTTGTGCACTGGGGCATGATTCTACTGGTCACCCGCGGGATCTTCCACCTGTTCAACCGCCTTCAACCCAGAGACCGCATCTTCGTCTTCCCGTTCCTCCAGATCGCCAAGACATTCTCGTTCGCCCCAGTGCTGGGCCTCGGCCCGGCCGGCGCGCTGCTCCTGTTTTCCCAGGTCATGCGGCAGACCACCAATTACATGATCTACCGGAACGAGGGGAACACGCGCGTTTTTCGGCGGCAAGCCCACAGACTGCTGATCTTCGTCATGGGTACGGTGGTTCTGGTCCTCGCAGGACACACAGCCATCCTCCACGACTGGCGGTATTTCGTCTGTCTGGCCTGGTGCGTTTACCGTGTGCTCCGGGAACATTACGGACACGGGCTCAGGCCTGTCCGAGTCGTTCTGAGAAAAACACGTATGCGAAGCTGATCACCCCTGAAGAGGAAATCCTTGTGGATTGTTTCGACAACCTGAAAAAACGGCATCTTGATCGGATCTACGCCGACCAGGCGAGCGGTGAAAGCGGCACCTCCCTGCATGAGGGGCATCCGTCTCCCGGTGTCCAGGGGATGCATTCCAGGCGTAGAACGCCTCCTTCCGTCGTGATGGTCTTCACAAAACCTTTGTGGCCCATCGAACACGGGAACCAGCGGCGTGCCCAAAACGTTCTGCGCTGGCTCAAGGATAACGGCTATCGCAACATCCTGCTCATGCCGGGGAACGAAAACACGCCCACAGAACCCGTCAGTCAGGGGCAGCCGCTGGTGGATGAACTGATTGTCGTCAATCCGAAAGACTGGAAAGACCGGGTCTGGAACAAGACCCACCTCCACGAAAGGGACGTCAAAGCGGAAAAGGCGCTCGAGTTCTTCAGAGATCGCATCTGGTGCTCCGATGCGATGCGCCTGGCCGTGAGCGAGACCTGCCGAAGGGTTGCTCCTCTGGCGGTCATCGCGAATTATATCTTCATGGCCCCTGCATTTCAGGGAATTCTGGACGGTACGCTGCGCATCATCGATACCCACGATACGTTTTCCAGGCAGGCCGAGAAGGTCTCGGCCCGTGGCGTGGAGGCCCCATTGGCCTGCTCCCCTGAAATCGAGAGGAATGCGCTTCTTGCAGCCGACGTCATCATGGCCATTCAGCGAGAAGAGCAAAGCTACCTTTCCGGGCTCGTGCCCGAACGGGACGTGATCACAGTGGGGATCTCGCATGATCAACCCGTTCGTGCGACACCCGACGTGCAGGAAAAAACGATCCTTTTTGTGGGTTCTTCCAACCATCCGAATCAGGACGGCATTCGCTATTTTTTGGACGGGGTCTGGCCCCTCATTTTGGAGAGGGTGCCCACCGCCAAACTCCGCGTGGCCGGCCGTATCTGCGATGTTCTGGACGCGGCGAACGACGGCGTCGAGCTCTTGGGGTATTGCATGGACCTCGGCAAAGTCTACGCCGAGGCCGAACTGGTCATCAACGCCACCCGTGTCGGTACCGGGTTGAAAGTCAAGTCTGTGGAGGCCATTGCCCATGGAAAACCCCTCGTGGCTTGGCCCGACGGCCTGGAAGGACTGCCGCGTGCGAGGGACCTCCCGTTTTCCGAGGCCGATACAGAAGCGGACTTCGCGAACGCCGTAATACGAATTCTCTCCGATCCGCCCTATCGTCACACATTGGAGGACAACGCATACGTGTATGCACGTGAACACTTCACATCATCCGCCGTATTCCGAGGGCTTCAACGGATGCTCGACACCTGGACGATGAAGGGGCCCCGAAATGACGGCAACCGTCAGATGCAAGCCTGAGATCGTGGTGACCCATCAACGGGCAATCACCGAAACGGGATACGTGTACCTGAGTGGGTCTGTTGAAGGCCTCCGGGATCCGACAACTCTCCGTCTGGTGCAGGACAATGAGGTCCTTTCTGAATGCCGCATTCCAAGGAGCTTGACTGGCTCCGGAACGTGGACCATGGAACGCTTTTCTACTGCCGCTTTGAAACTTCGCGGCCAGAGGCTCACCCTCCTGCTGGGATCGGAAATCGTTGCGGAGAAATCTCTGACACTTCGTGAAGACCACCGACTGCGGAGGGTCATTGGTGCGCTCAAGCGAAGACAAACCGTCAAAAGATTCGGCTTGGATGGCAGTACCCGGACTGATAACGAATCCGCGCTCGCCGCTCTCAAAACGAGCGCCGTTCAGCTGGTGTGTGAGCGTCTTGGAACCAAGGAGCTGCGGAAGTGGATGGCCGACGTAGACTATGGGGGGGCACTATCCAGCCTATGTCCAGGAGTTCCCTCCCGGGCGGCTGCTGGGGGCCAAAGCCGCACAGCACTACCTTTCCATCCGTCTCTCCCAGCCGACCCAGGAAACCGTGTTCATGGATGCGGCGAGTTCCGGATCGCCGTTTTGGAGGATCATCCAGAGAGTCTGTGGGGTCTCCACCGCTTTCCGCCAAGATCTGAACTTCCGGGAAGGCGTTCACGGAGACACCATCGGCAGCAATGCCGCTGAGATCCCATTACCGAATGGTTGCCTGAGCCTGGTCACAAGCCACTGTTCCTGGGAGCACTTCGAAGGGAACACTGATGTGGCTTTTCTTGAGGAATGCGCGAGATTGCTCCGTCCCGGCGGCACCATGGTCATTGTTCCTCTCTACTTCGCGGATCGTTACGCCATTCAAACATCTCCTCATGTGTGGAGCAGCAAATACTCGAAGAACAGCGATTGTCCGGAATTCGATGAAACGTCTTCCATTTATCTTCGTGAAGAAATCCGCCAACGGCAGTCCAAATACTATACAGCGCCCGTATTGATCGAGCGGGTTCTCGAGCCTCTTTCCGATCGCTTTGACTTTCAAGTCCATCACTTTGAGAATTATCGAGAAATCGATGGCTGCCCCGCATTCGCTCTAAAAGCCATAAAGACATGAGCCTTCCAAAACCCATCCCAAGCCGCGCTCTCATCGGGAAAGACAACGTGATCACCCGCACGGCTGAGATATCCTCTTCCCTGGAGATCTCCACCGGTAGCGATGGCCGATCCGCCCTCGACCTCATGGCTGTCATTCCGGCCCGGGGATCCAGCAAAGGCATTCCCCGGAAGAACATCGCCTCAGTTGGGGGTGTGCCGCTGATCGCCTATTCCATTATGGCCGCGAGAAACTGCAGATTCATCCAACGCGTTCTTGTCTCCACGGACTGCCCTCGCATTGCCGCCATTGCCAGGGAATGGGGAGCCGAGGTCCCTTTCCTTCGGCCGAGTCAACTGGCTGGAGACCGCGCGGTGATCGGGGACGCCCTCAAACATATCTTCCGCGAACTGTCGGCCCGTGAGCAGATCCTTCCCAAGGCCTACGTGCTCTTGTATCCCACCAACCCCTTCAGGACTGCCGAACTCATGGATACGCTTTGCGAGAAGCTTCTGAGTGGCTACGACCGGGTATTTACGGCCAGAGCTATCGGCGTCAAAAGGCACAAGTACTTTGCCGTAAATGCCCATGGGAAACTGATTGGACTAGACGCGGAGGCTGTCGGCCGACGCTATTATAGAAGGTACGGCCTGTTTGACGGCATCAACCGTTCCGGTTCCGCCCATGGCAGGAGCTACACGTACATCATACGATCCCCTATAGAGCTGGTGGATATCGACACACCGGCCGATCTCGCAACAGCCAACCGGATTCTTGAAAGAGGGGACTTCACCGCTCCATGAGCCTTCGTAGCCTGATTGTCGTGATCCCTCATTTCCCGTTGAAGCCCGCATACGGTCATACAACGCGACTGCAGCGTACGGTGGAGCGGGTGCTGAAGGAGGGGGTTGGAGACATTCGAATCGTCACCTCAGAACAGACGTTCTTTCCGGACCCAAGGGTCACGGTCCACCGGATCGAAACGGCTCGAGAAGATGACACGGATTTCCCGCGGGGGTGGATGGCGGCCGCAAAAATAACCGCAGCATCGACTCCTGGACATCCCCTCCTGATCATCCACGATGAAATCGGCGACACGCACCCGTGGTGTATCGGCAAAGCTCTTCATACCATGGCCGAAGAAAAACCCCAGGTGTTGATCTCTGTCGTCCCGAGCGTCGATCACCCTTGTCAAATCGAAAGCTATTTCGACGTATTCTGTAGCGTAGCGTTTCTGAAGGTCGATGAGGCGGCGCCCGACTTGCGGGCCGCCCTCGAGGTCGGGCTCGAAGAGATACCTCAACACTGGATCTCTCGGCCGATCACCCTGCCCCCTTTCTGTCATCCCCCGGTGAATCCTTCAGTGGCGTCCCTTTTCGAGTACCAGCACTGGAGCCGGTGGGTCCCCTTATCCCTCACGAGGCACGCTTCCCCTGCGTCCTTGTACAGCAAGGTCTTTTTTTGGTTTGAAGGACCGGGCGTTGTACGACAAATCCAGTTCTCCCCTATGGTTCCGGCGGCCCTGCCCCTCGCCCTTCCTGTGGCCTATGCGCCGGTCTTCTTGGCCAGACGGGATGGAGGGTACCGGGCCTTCATCAGCGCAAGGGTCACTGGTGCGATGGAGATCTGCTTCTTTCCCATGACCCGAACGGCCAATCCCCTGCTGCGAATCGCCATCGAAGAGAGGGGAAAGAAGCAGGGAGCTCTGGATCTCAGCGGTGAAGCCTTCCGGCACGCCTTCGACCGATCCGGTGAGGTGATCGACGACGTATTCCTCTGCAACCTTTTGCGGGATTCGACGCTTCCCGAAACCGATATCCCGCTGCCATTCCTTCCCCGTCACGCGACTTGGGAAACGGATCCGGTCTCCTCCCACAAAAGGAATGCTTTGACCGGACAAGTAATTCACGGTCGCCAGGAATTCCCGCCCGTTTATGAAAACACCCGCGCTTTCCTGGGACTTTCGGAGGCCTTTGCCTCTGATCCCGAGTGTGCGCTTTCTAACGGCGATATCCGCTACCTGACCCTATCCGATTTCGAAAAGCTGCCGGACCAGGGGAGCGCACATTGATCAGGGCCTCTTCCCATCTCATGCGAATCCATGATCGAATTCATTCCGCCCGAATCCAGGCAAAAACCGGCGCAAATGCCCGGGCGAAAAGCGACCTAGTGGAAGCGGTGAGAGAGCTCGAACGGCTCCAGTGGATTGTCGGGAGGCAGGGGCTGGAATCGGAGTTCCTGGCCTCCCTAGCCTCGCGGAATGGGCAGAAAAATCACCCCCAGGTCCGTATGGCTGCCAGCTTTGCCCATGCCGAGAGGGAGAAGGCCATCGCGTCTCTGGGACGTTCCGATTCTTCAGGGGCTCTTGCGGCCGTTTTGGTCGAAACCTGGGCGAACGCCGCCCGGATGGATCGAGTAGCCGCCCTGGATGACCTGCTCGCCGCTTGGAGGGGGAGCGGCTTGCTCTCCTGGCTCTTCGATCTTGGGGTGCACTACGCATCCGAGGGCCGGGTTCCGGAGGCCGAGCACGCCGTTCGGAAGGGTTACGCCTTGTGTGGGTTCATGGACGGTCTAGCTTCCATTGCCGCCCGAGCTCACACGCCCCGCATGCGGTTCGACGAGGCCGCGCACTTGTACAGGGAAGACGATGCAACGGGCAGGCTATCGCCCAAGGCCATGCTGGATTATGCAGAGGTTCTGGCGGGCGTCTTTCGAGAACAGGAAGCCGAGACCGTTGTGGAAAAGGCCTACGCGAGCTCTTCAGAACTGGTTGGAGGCTTTTCGCGGTTGGCTTGGATGCGACACGGTCGGTTGGCATTTGAGCCGGAAATCGCGGCACGCCTCATCTTTCGCGACATCGAACTCGGCCGGTTCGGCGGGGGGACAAAAACCGTCGCCTTGGGACTACTGGCTGCGGCGGGCCAAATAGACCTCGCTCTGCAGCTCGCAGAAGACCCCAACGGCGCCGTCTCTGGCAACGACGAGGCACAAGTCCTCTGGTACCACCACGCCCTCCTTCGTGAAGAGAGATCCGCCTCTGCCCCCAGAATCCTGGAGCTCTACTACGACGGCGCTCTGTCGGGTGGGGGGCTCACCTATGCGGCCGCCCATTTGGCCGGATCTGGCGATTTGGCTGCAGCCCGCGACGTCATTCGCCAGTACCACCGAAGCGGGAACGCCTTCGGCGGCCACACAGTGATCGCCCTCTCCCACTGGCTGCGATTCGAGGACTATTCCGTCTTTAAAGAGTTCTTTTCCCTTGACCTGGATCAAGACCGTCTCGTGACCTTCATGCGCATCGCGCATCTTCTTTTCCTGGATCCGATGTCGAATGAAGCCCTCTGGGATAGCCATTTGAAGGCGCTGCGCGGGGAACCAGCCGTGAACCTGCTCTTGTGCCGCTCCTGGCTCCGGAGGTACGGCGTTCCCGAAGAGACGCTGAAGGCCTTGTTCTCGTCCGGCAGGGTCTCAGCCATACAGGACGCCCTGGCCGCAAAAGGTTGCCATGACCGCCCGTGACCTTCAAACCCGCCAGCCGAGCTGCCTCGTGCAGGATGCGGTGAATGCCGCGGCCAACGGCGATCTGGAACTCGCCCGAAGGCTTGTCGACGCCGCATACGAATCCACCGAAGACGTCCGGGACGGTCACGGCAGGATTCACTGGCGGTACTATTGGCCTCGGGGAAACTTCGAAGAGGTGATCAAAGGCTTTGAACAAGACATCGAGTTGGGACGCTTGAGCGCAAGCTGGTGGGTAAATCTGGGCATGGCGAAAGCCCGAATGGGGAATCTGGAGCCTGCAGAGGAAGCCGTCCGCATCGCCTATCGGGAGCACCCTGGGGTAAAAGACGGCTTCTCCCTGGTGGGTTGGCAGTGGTTTTGGCCCAGGCGGGAATATGACGAGTTGCTGAAGAGCTTTCTTCGGGATGAGGCCCTTCACCGACTGACTCCCAGACAACGCTGCCTGCAGGCAAAAGTCTACGCCGTGGCAGGACACATTGACAAGGCCGTAGCCTGTGCGGACAAGGCCTATTCAGCGGACGACGATTTGACGGACTGCCTGCTTGAAGCCGCCAAGCTGGTGCTGGCCCTGCAAGGCTCGCGAACGGCCGCCCTCCGACTCATGGAAATGGATGAGAAAAACGGCCGATTGTCTTCGGGCGGAAGGCTTCTCCTGGCTGAAGCTCTGGCCCTTTCGAGTGCCTTGGACGCGAAGCAGGAGATTCGATGCGAAAAGGCCCTAGCGCTAGTGGAAACGGCCTATTCCGCCATGCCCGAACTCAAAGATGGATATGCAAACGTTGCCCGGGGCCTCTCATGGGTTGAAGGGGCCGAATCGGTCACACCGCTCTATCGGCTCGACATGGACACCCACCATCTCTCCCAAAGGGGTTTCCGGAACTATCTTCAACACGTGTTCATGGCTTTCGGTGAAGAAGCTGCAAGAAAGCTGGCGGAGGAGGGCTATTCCCGCGATGCCGGCTGGCGCGGGGGGTTTTCCACTCTGGGCATGTGTTTGCTGAAACACGGCGAACCGGGCAAAGCCATTGAATGCTTCAAACGCGATTTGGACCTGGGGCGCGCCCTCCTCGAAATCGTCATTCAAGGGATGTCCATGCTCCCGGCGAGCGAGGCTATGGATCGACTCGCCTCGTTGGTCCGCGCCCAAGCTGGAAATCGGAATGCCCTGACCGTCTATATGGACGGCCTTCAGGCCCTGAAGGCAGGCTCCGAGCCTCCCTCTGCGGATTTCCCCATGAATGATCTCCCGGCCGGCGACCCTCACCGCTGGCTAGGCGCGATGGCGCCGTGGAAGAGCACGCACTCCTGCACGCAATTCGCGCGCGATCAATACGCAAAGAACCTGGAGCTGAGAGATGGCCTTTCCTGTGCTGCCAGATCCGCCCTCTATGCAGGCCGCAAGTCCAAGGCCATTGAGCTGTTTGAAGCGGACCGTCGGCTGAAGAGGATTGAACCGGACTCTCTTCTCCAGTACGCTGAGGTCCTGAGACAGGAAGGCGATAAGGATCTCAGCGGTAGTCTCCTTGAAGAAGCCCTCCACATGTATGGATTGCCGGTGGATCCCTGGCTGTCGAAAAACCGCGGCTGCCACAACCTCGAGCGATGCTTCGTGGTGGGAACTGGACCGAGCATGCAGCAAATAGACTGCAGCCTGCTGACGGGGCAAACGGTTTTTGCCGTTAACGGAGCCATCTATCTGGATCACCTGGAACCGACCTATTTTGTATCGGTCTCCGACATGTTCTGGAGACACCACCTCCAGGCAATTCATGAGCTGAAATTCCGCCGGTTCCTGCCCCATTGGATGCGAGGCCCTCTCGATTCAGAAAGCCCTACCAGCTGGCTGAACGCTCCCATGCCAAGGACGACGGACGCCATCGGACAGCCCATGGGCAACCCGCTCTTCTTTTCCGAGCAAGCAGAGCGGTTCATCGCCCTGGGAGGCACGGTCATGTTTGTCTGCCTGCAACTGGCATGGCACATGGGGTTTCATGAAATCATCTTCCTGGGCCTCGACCACAACTACGGCACATCCGCCGGACACACCCCCGGAGGAGCTGAGCTCCGAGCCGATCGGTTCAGTGAAGCGCATTTCATGAAGCAGTACTATCGGGGAGGCTTTTTCAACCTGGACGTTTTTGGAATGGAACGGGCCTATTCCCTCGGGCTGGAGCAATTCGAACGGAGCGGGGGACGCATTCTGAACGCCACCCCCGGGACCAGGCTTGACACCTATCCCAAAGTCGCATTGGAGAGCATTCTGTGATGAACCCCGCAACCGGCCCAAAGGGCGTATTGTTCTTTGACTTCGACGGCGTTATTCTCGATTCGGTGCATGTCAAGGCCGACGCCTTTGAGAAGCTCTTTGCCGAGTACGGTCCAGACGTGGCCCGGAAGGTCCGCGAACACCATCTCACCCACAGTGGCATGAGTCGGTACGACAAGTTCCGTCACCATTATGAGGTCCTGCTCGGCCGGACATTTACAGAACGGGACAACCGATTCCTCGATCGTGAATTCTCACGCCTGGTTTCCGAGGGGCTTGAGCAGGCACAGTTCATTCCCGGCGTGCTGGACTTGCTTCAATGGGCAGCTCGAACGGGCTTTCCGGCCTACGTAGTTTCCGCGGCACCCCGATCGGAACTCCTGGATATCTGCGAGAAACGGGGAATTCGGGACCTGTTCGATGAGGTGTACGGCCTGCCACGCAAAAAGACCGAAGCGATAGCCCATGTTCTGAGGAAGCGCGGGGCAGCCCCTAAGCGCTGCGTCCTATTCGGTGATTCGCTGTCGGATCTTCAAGCCGCTCTCGAAAGCGGTCTGCATTTTGTGGGCATCAACGCCCTTAATCCCAAATATTTTCTCGAGCATGGCGTCCCATGCCTGAAGGATTTCTGTGAACTAGACAGGGACGCCCTTCCGGCTCGACAGGAAAAGGAGTATTGAGCGTGCGCGTGCTGCTGTTGGGCGGAAGCGGATATATCGCCAGCAGAACCCTTGAGTTTCTTGTACCCGAACACACGGTGACCATTGCCGATCTATCTCCCCCGCGTCGAGACACAGCGCAGGCCTCTTTCATCTCCTGCGACATCACAGACGTTGCGGCGGTCTGGGAAGCGGTCGACGGTGCCGATGTGGTGTACAACTTTGCAGCCTGTTCCAGCCTAGAGAGCTGCAATGCGGATCCGTGTCGAGCCATCGATGTCAACCTCCGTGGGCATGTGAATGCTCTTCAAGCGTGTACGGCGAGCAACACTCCCAAGAAATACATTCTCGCCAGCAGCGTCTACTCCCTGTCCAAGTACGGTGGGGTATATGGCACCACCAAACGCGCGAGCGAAGAGCTGGTCCTGCACTATCATCACGAACATGGACTGCCTTTTGTGGTGCTTCGCTACGGGACCATCTACGGACCGGAAGAAGGCCAGGGCAACAGTCTCTATTATCTGATCCATCAGGCCCTAGCCGATCGGCGCATCGAGTACAACGGATCCGGGCGGGAGCTGAGGGAATACATTCACATCGATGATGCAGCGCGACTGACCGCGGACATGATCCATGACCGATTTCTCAATGAGTTCTACACGGTAACCGGACCTCACCCCTATGCCGTGGCCGACATCATTGAGCTGCTCCGAGAAATCCTGGACGAGGACATCGAGATCGTCTATCGCGAAAGGCCAGGGAAATACCACTACGCCAGAACACCGGCCAATCTGCGCAGCATCCTTGCCAAAAAGATTTTCAGCGATCGCTACGTAGACATTCATCAAGGGCTTCTGGATGCGATCCAAAAAATCCATGGAGAGATTCATGAAAAAGACCAGCGCTTGCATTGTTCCGATTAAAAGCAGGAGTACTCGCGTGCCGGGCAAGAATGTTCGCCTTTTGGGCGGTAAGCCGGTGTACGAGCACATGCTGGATCACATCCTGGAGGCGGACTGCTTCGATGCATTCTACGTCGATACGGACAACGAGGTGATCCGTGAATACCTGGACTACCTCGGGATCGGTCACATCGAGCGACTCGCAGTGCTTGCGGAAGACGACGCGAACGGCAACGATCTTCTCGTTCACCACCAGCAGGCGGCCCCGGGTTTCGACTACTATTTCCAACTCTATGTCACGGCCCCCTTCCTCACCAGCGAAAACATCCGCTTCTGCCATCACTTCCTCATGAACACGGAGGAACATGATTCCATCGTGACGGCTACTGAGGAAACGGGGTGGTACTGGATGGGGGGCCAGCCCGTGAACTTCAGGCCAGGCATCCTGCCGCGCAGCCAGGATGCCCCGAAGGTCTACAAGGAAACCACGGGGCTTTACGGCATCACAGCGAAGGCGCTGGCCCGTTACCACTGCCGAATCGGCGCCTCACCCTACCTGCATATCGTTCCCCATCACGAAGCGGTGGACCTGGATACCGAAGCGGACTTCGCGTACGCCGAGTACCTCCTTGCCAATCCTTGAACCGAAAGCCTCTTTGAAAAATGACCGGCTCTCCTGAACGCATCGCAATGATTCCCGCCCGCATGGGCAGCAAGCGGATTCCCATGAAAAACATACGCCTTCTATGCGGTAAGCCGCTCATTCAATACGCCATAGAGGGCACCAAGGCCTCCGGCTGCTTTGACGAAATCTGGGTCAACTCGGAAAGCAAAAGGCTGGCCGAACTGGCTTCGGCCTGCGGGGTTCGGTTCCACCAGCGGCCCGCCCATCTCGCCACGGATACAGCCACGAATCAGGATTTCACGACGGAGTTCCTGCAGCGCCACCCTTGCCGATATGTGGTCATGGTGAACCCCACGTCCCCCCTCCTTGGCCCAGAAACCATCCGGCGATTCTGCAAGACCCTTGAGACGAACCGTTTCGATACGCTTCTGACCGTGGTTGAGGAGCGAGCGGAGTGCTTTTTTCGGGAAGAACCAGTCAATTTTTCCCCTCAAAGAAAGATCAATAGTCAGGATCTGCAGCCAGTACAGAAGGTCGTCTGGGCCTTGACCGCCTGGAGACGAAAGCCCTTCCTGGATTTGGCGGAACGCGGGGAGTGCGGCGTGTTCGGCGGAAGGCTGGGCCGGTTCTCCATTCCCTTGCGGGAGTCTTGCGACATCGACACGGAGGAAGAATGGGACCAAGCCAAGGGTATGCTTCTTGCAGAAAAGTCCAACAAGGCCGGACCCAAGGAAGGGCCGGAAAAGCCAGTGTACTGGAGGAATCCCCATGGAAGCCAAGAATCAGGTTGAACGCTGGACGTTCTTCAGATCCTACCTAGACGATTTGTACGAAGCCCTGAGTCGAATGGAGGTCACGGATCATCGAGGGGTGATGCAGGATCAAGAGAACGCCATTCTGCACCTTTGCCAAATGTGTCACGACATCAAACTGGCCGGAAAAACTATGTATTTCATCGGAAACGGGGCCAGCGCCACCATGGCATCCCACATGGCGGCCGATTTCAGCAAAAACTGCGGGTGTCGTGCCATGGCCTTCAACGACATCGCCCTGATGACCGCTGTGAGCAATGACATCCATTACGAGGACTGCTTTGCCGTGCCGTTGACCCGTTTCGCCGACCGTGGGGACCTACTCATCACGGTGAGCAGCTCCGGCAACTCTCCCAACGTGATCAATGCCATCAACCGTGCCCGGGTCATGGATCTGCCGGTGATCACCATCTCGGGAATGAATGCGGACAACCGGTCCCGCACCCTGGGAAATCTTAATTTCTGGGTTCCGGCGGCAGGATACGGAATAGTCGAGGCCAGTCACCAGACCCTGCTGCACTGCTGGTTGGACACCTACTTGAACCTGTATGTTGACTAGCACCATCCATCAAGACGCCCCTCTTCTGGCCAACCGGGCCTGCAATGCCGTGCTCGAGGCCGTAAGAATCCTGTCTGCTTCGAAGGCCCGCAACGGAGGCGTGCTGCTGGAGGAAGGCCGGGACATCAAACTGGAGGCGGACCTCCTCCTTAGCCGTGAGCTCACCAGCCGCTTGACAGGGGCCACCGGAATCCCCTGTGTGTGCGAAGAGGACCTGGAAAGCCACGGAATCCCTGAAACCGGGCCCGTCTGGATTGTGGATCCGCTGGATGGAAGCATGAATTTTTCACGAGGGCTGCCCCTTTACGGAGTGTCCGTTGCCCTCTGGCAAAACGGCGACCCCTTCATCGGCATCATTCACGATATGGAAAGGCTTCGGACACTTTGCGCCTGGAACGGAAGGGCGTGGGCGGGTGAAACCGCCCTGAGCATCGGAACGGTGCAGACCATGGACCGGGCCGTCCTCGCAACAGGGTTTCCAGTGATGATGGACACCTCCCCGGACACGGTGAAGGCGTTCCTGACTTTTGCCAGTCGCTTCAAAAAGGTGCGTATGCTTGGGACAGCGGCGCTGTCCATGGCCTGGGTGGCCGAAGGCCGACTGGACGCCTATTTCGAGAGAGACATCATGGTCTGGGATGTTGCTGCAGGTGCGGCGCTTGTCCGCGGAGCCGGAGGGATGTGCGTCATGCGCCAGGGAAGGCATCCCATGAGTCTGGACGTGGTGGCCGCCAATCCGGCGCTCACGTCTGCCATGCAGAGGGCGCTGGGATGGCGCTGAACCGTGGGGACCTTCCCCTGTTGAATCTTTCTGCTTTTCTTCGGTGAACCGAATGAAGAACAAACTCGGCATCATTTGGCTGGTCGATGACAAACCGGAACAGCGTAGCCGCTTTTATCGAAGCTATCAGACGGCGTGCTATCATATGCCGGAAATCAGCAAGACCGTTTTTTATACAGGTCAACCTACAGGAATCGAAGGATGTGAGATAGCACTTCAAACAAAATATGAATCTTTTGCAGCCAAATTCGATGCCTGGAAAGCCTCTCCTTACGATAATACGTTGTTTTTGGACAATGACACATTTGTCTTAATGGATCTATCAAAATACATACAAAGCAATGAATATGTTACGGCTTTGCCATATCCTAATAAGTTCGAGAAATCAAAGATAAGGATCCTTAAAAATACCGATGCGCCAAATGTTTGGAGAAATGTGAACTCAGGTGTTGTTATATTCACCAAAAAATTCATGATTGACTATGGAAAAATATGGAATAAGTTCGGCGACATTGTTTTGAATTTACCAGGAAAAGATCAATGCCTGTTTTCAATGTGTTTAGCAACTTTCAATAAAAAATGGTACCCCATGATGAATCTCCAAATCACAACAACGCCCTTTGCCGTTGAATTCATTAGACGATACCGAAACGTCCCTCAAACGCCTGAGATGGGAAGGGTCCCCCTTTCCCTGATCCTTGATGCCTATGTGTTCCACTACACGGCTGACAAGGAAGAATTCATGACGCTCTTTGAAAACACATTCAGCTACCATCTTATCACGGATCCATCCAGGGGTCCCCAGGGCATGGACGACCTAGACCGCGTCATGCAAGAAGATCTTGTTCACGGAAAGCGATTCTCTGCTTATGATTCGAATCCACATTCCACCCGTCCCGTATCAGGCAGCGAAAACCAGACGCGGTCGATGGGCGGCGTTTCCGGAGGAACTCCCTGGAAGATACATTGAACCGGCCTTGGAGATTGGACCCCATCCCACAAACCCACAGCACGGCCGCCCGTCATCCGGCTTCAGGCCCCGTAACGCAGTGTGGCCCTTCCCTGTGGTGCTCGAAAAGGCCGGGCTCCGCCTTGAACCGTTCAAGGGGCCTGCCGAACTTCACCAGCAGCCGTCCCGAAGCGGACGACAAGGACAATCCGGGGAGGCCGGAGAAGACCGCTCCGCCCAAATCCATGAAGGAGCTCGCCAACCGGCACGCCGGAGAGAGGGCCTTCGTCCTCGGCAACGGTCCCAGCCTTCGGATCAGCGACCTGGATCGGCTTTTCGGAGAGATCACCTTTGCCTGCAACAAGATCTACCTCGCGTTTCCGGAGACCGCCTGGCGGCCCACCTACTACACGGTCGAGGATCACCTCGTGGCGCAACAGAACCACGAGGAGATCGAAGCCATGGAGGGTGTAAGCTCCAAGCTCTTTCCGCACACCCTGGCCCTGCACGGCGTCCACTTTTCCAACAGCCTGATCTATCCTTTCATCTGGAAGGACGTCTATCCCTCCCTGCCGAATTTCAGCGACGATGCAGTGCGGGGGCTTCACTGGGGCTCCACAGTGGTGTATACAATGCTTCAGCTCGCTGCATTCATGGGTGTTCGTGAAGTCTACTTGTTGGGCGTCGATTTCAGCTTCACGATTCCTTCGAGAAGCGAAGGGACAACCGGAAAGTTCAAGATTTACGTCTCCGAAGGAGAGCGTAATCACTTCCACCCGGACTATCGAAAACCCGGAGAACACTGGCACCAGCCGAACCTCGATTATCAGGAGAAATCTTTTCTTTCCGCACGCAACTATTTTGAAAGCCACGGCGGCAGCATTTTCAATGCGACCCGCGGGGGATGCTTGGAGTGCCTGCCCCGAACAGCTCTGGACTCTCTTTTCTCTTCATGAGCGACATGCCCATTCTACAGAGGCTTCGAATTCCAAGGACCCCTGAGGAACTGCCCCTATACGCAAAACCGGGGGTTGACGCCGATATCTCGGATCAAAGCTGGATCTTGCGACGTGGAGCCGAGCTGTCTCTTGATTCCTTTTTCAATGCCTGTTTCATCGGGGACAACGGTTGGCCCTCGCAAATCGCCTCCGGAGTCTCCTGCAACCTACATCTGAAGGGTGATTTTCTTATCCGATTGTGCGTTCGGGAAACGCACGGCATGGAAAGAACGATCCTCAAGACCGAGGTGCGCGGGTGTGAAGCGGAGCGGCCAATCAACCTTCCCTTTGAGCAGCTCGGGATGGATTTTGAGCCGTGCCGTGTTTTTCCCCGTGTTATGGCCCTTTCCAATGATGCGGTATTCCAAGGGGGAAACTATTGTTGCTTAATAAAAGGCAAACCGGTAACTCTTGGGGTCGTAATATGCACATACAAAAGAGAACAGGTGGCTATACGTAACGCCCGCATCCTGGCAGCGGACCGCGATTTGATCAATGCCAGAATACAAATCGTGCTGGTTGATAACGCAAGCACTATCAATCCTGAAGAACTGCCCGAAGGCGTGGTGCTGCTCAAAAACAAAAACCTAGGTGGAGCTGGCGGATTCAGCAGAGGGCTGGTCGAATTGCTCGAAGGGCAAGCCTGCAGCCACGTTGTCCTCATGGATGACGACATCCAATTGGATACGGAAGCTGTTTTCCGCTGCCTTAATCATTTCCGTTACCATCCGGAAGGGCTGGCGATTGCGGGGATCCTTCTTGATGAAGACAAGCCCTCATTGATTCAGGAGGCGGGGGCATGGATGAATGATTCGGGTTCACCTCTGGTGGTTCGCCCCGGGTTCACAGGTGCTGACCTGGCCGAACCATTCACCCTGGATGCCTTGCATAGTGCACCTCAACCGGAGTACGGCGGGTTTTGGTTCTTTGCGTTTCCCTTGAGCCTGGTACAACAGCGCCTGCTGCTGCCTTTTTTCATCAAAGGCGATGACGTGGAATTCGGACTTCGCCTACAAAAAGAGGGAATAGGATGCAGATTACTGCTGGGAGTCGGAGTGCGACATCCTGGCTTCTTGAATTCCTTTGATATGACCAAGCGCTATTTCTGGGTTCGAAACATGCTCATCGTTGAGATGCTTCATGGACATCGTTCCGCTTTGGATTTGATTAAGCCTTTGTTGTCCGAGGCATTCAGGGAGTGGCGTCGCGGGCGTCAAGCCCACGAAAAAGCCCTTGTGCGCGGAATGAATGATTTTCTTAACGGCCCCGACTGGCTGGAGCGTTCAGACAACAGCCACCTAGCCTTTTCCCTTAAAGAAGAGCAAGTACACTTGCGCGATATGTCCGAGAAAAAGGAAATCGCCTTGCTGTTCCTCCAGGCGATCTTCTGCTGCCTGAAGATGGCGTTTTCAGCCAAGAGGCTGCGCGCCGCCTGGCGGCGCAAAGCACCGACTCTTGCTTCAAGAGAGAGATGGAAGGCACAGTTTTCAAAATGAAAAGCCTTACCTATGATGGAGCATATCCTTCATCCGATGGCCACCATGAACTCATCTCCGTGGTTGTCGCCACCTATAATCAGGCTCAGTATCTGCCCATTACACTCGATTCCATCTGGTTTCAGAGTTACCCCAACATGGAGATCATTGTGGTCAACGATGGTTCGACGGATGCCACCCGGGAAGTCCTCTCGAGGTATCTTGAAGCCGTTGAAAACGAAAAGGTGTCTTTCGCCTCCAACTACAATGAGGAGACCGGTCTCATTGAACGGATATGGCACGACCGGTACCCAAAAGAAGGCAGAAGGCTCGTGCTCATCGAACATGAAAACAATCGCGGCCTTTCTGCAGGACTGAACACCGGTTTCCAACAGGCCGGCGGGCGTTTGTGCACCTTCATCGCCTCAGACGATATGCTCCTGCCCACCATGCTGTCCGACCTGAAGCAAGCCATGGACGAGACAGGCGCTGATTTCGCCTATGCAGACATGCACATCGTGGATGATCAGGGTCATATTCTTCGTCGTTTTTCCCTGCCTGAATACTCCTTTGAAAACACCTTCTGCCATTGGTATCTCTGCGGGATCTGCAAGCTCTATCGTCGCTCGCTGCATGATTCCGCCGGTTTTTATGACGAGCGCATCAAACCTCAAGACCATGACATGTATCTGCGGTTTGCCATGAACGGCGCCACGTTTGTCCATGTGCCCAAGGTCCTCGCCAATGTGAGAGATCACGGTCAAGGCCAGAGGCAGGTCCATAATCATTCCCACGCCAACTGGAATCGACTTTTCAAAGAATCTTCACAGCTTGTCACCAAGGCAAGAGAATTTGCTCGAAACCCTGAAAAAGCGGTTCTGCAACGGAACGGGTAAGTCGTGGGCACCTTTATTCATGTAAAAACGATGGGCGCTCCCACCCTCATGGCCAAACCGGCCTCTCTATGACCCCGATCGAACACCTCATCATCGGGGCCGGCCCGACAGGACTTGGCGCCGCCATTCGCCTGCAGGAGTTGGGGTGTCGTGATTTCCTGGTGCTCGAGTCCAATCCGCATGTCGGAGGGCTTGCCGCGAGCTACACCGACACGGAAGGCTTTACCTGGGACGTGGGCGGTCATGTCCTCTTTTCCGAGTCCCGGGCCTTTCTTCAGCGCATACGGAGCATCATGAACGGGGACCTGCTGGAACACGAACAGAGGGCCCGCATCCGTATGGGGAGCCGATGGATCGACTATCCCTTTCAGAACCACATCGACCAATTGCCGCAAAAGGAGGCTCAGGAGTGTTTGGAAGGCATGATTGAGGCCCGAAAGACCCATCCTCACCCTTCTCCCGACCTCCCTTTCGATGCGTGGATGGAAGCCGCGTTCGGGAATGACATCTGCCGGCTCTTCATGAGACCCTACAACCGAAAGGTCTGGGCCGTTCCGCTTCGCACCATGGCAAGCCATTGGATTGGCAGCCGGGTCAGCCTACCCCACCTGGAAGACCTCAAGAGTCAGATGGGAGGCGACACCCCGATTCGGACATGGGGACCGAACAGTACGTTTCTGTACCCTCTGAGAGGGGGTGCGGGCGATATCTTTCAGCGTGTCGGCCAACGGGTCCAGGAGCACATTCTCACAGGACATGCAGCCGCTGAGGTGGACCTGAACCGAAAAATCCTTCGCACGTCAAACGGCCGTCGGTTTCAATACACCCACCTCCTGAACACGTCCCCCCTGGACCGCTTTGTCACCACACTCGCCCAACCTGTGAATGGGTTGGTCCGTAGTGCTGTGGATCGATTGAAGCATAACGGTGTGGCCGTCATCGGTGTAGGCACTCATCGGTACCGGCCCGGCAACGCCACATGGATGTACTTTCCAGACGGGAAATGTCCCTTTTATCGGGTCACGAACCTGCACAACTATTCCCCTCACATGACGCCCCACAACGACACATGCATGGCCCTGTTGTCGGAAGTCTCCTTTTCCGGCCACCGCCCCCTTCCGTCATCCAGTCTGGCAGAGAGGGTCCTCAGCGGTTTGAAGCAGGCAGGACTCTATGCCCCGTCCGCCCAACCCTTGTCCACCTGGGAACGGATAGAAGAGTATGGATATCCCATTCCCAGCCTGGAACGGGACCGTGCCCTGGCCACGATTCACCCTTTCCTCGAGGACAAGGGCGTTTTCTCCAGGGGCCGTTTCGGCGGATGGAAGTATGAGATCGGCAACATGGATCACTCCTTCATTCAGGGCATGGAATGGGCGGAGCGCGTCATCGAGGGGAAAGAGGAGCGTATGTACGCACGCAGCCTTTCTCAATATGATGAGGACCCCACGTCCACCGGAACGAGAGAGGTGTGACCCCGTGAACGTCCTTGTTTTCAGTCAACCGGGCAACCCGTTCGCGTCCGTCATGGCCGATATCGCCGAGGCTGCACGCGGTCTTGAATGGAACGTAACCGTGTGCGATCTGGATCGATTCTCGAAAAATGCCTCACATCCGCCGGACATGATCTTCCTGCAGGGGACAACTTTTCTTTCCGCTGAAGAACTCCCCACCCCATCGCCATCGAAAAACCCATTTCACGGTCTCAGGGATCTCCCCTCGGTCTGCTTCGTTTTCGAGCCCGAACCACCCTTTGGAAAAGACTATATGGAAGAAAGCGACCACCGCTTCTTTCAAGCGGTTCAGGGCCCGGATGCCCTCTTTCTCTCCCCGGATCGGGGCCTCGTCAAGCGCATGAAGGACCTTGGACTAAACAAGGCCTTTTCTTTTCCAGAGACAGGCCTGTGTGAGGTCGCTCCGATCATCGAGCAGTTCTTTCGGGAGCATCTCCTCTTCAAAAAAATCGAGGGCATGTTCACGGGAGACGCGACACACGACTTCCAGCTTCTGAGCCACGGAGCGGTGGCCGAAACCGTACAATATAACGGCGATTATTACGTCTACCGCCTCGCATCGCTTGCCATGGACATGGGTGAGTCCAGCCTGGCCTCGGAGTACATTCACATGGCCCTGGAGGTGAATCCGGCTTACCTGGAGGCTCGGCGCCTGGCACTGGAGATTCATCCATAGGGGCCATACCGCCTCCCCTTTTCCATTCCCGCACAGCACGGGACCTTCGCTCGTTACGGCACCGGCCTTTTTTCACTGCGCGCAATCCACTCTCCATCCCACCAGAAAACAACAACATTCAAAACAGGTAACGGAGATCCTTCATGAATGAATTCAAAGAACTCCTCATCGGATGCGGTTCCCGCCGCGAAAAATACCTTTTCGAGGGGGACAACCGCTCGTTTCACGACCTGACCACCCTGGATGGGAACGCGGACCATCGTCCCGACGTGGTCCACGACCTCAACGTGCATCCTCTCCCCTTTGAGGACAACACCTTTCATGAAATCCATGCCTATGAGGTCCTGGAGCATCTGGGTTCCCAGGGTGACTACGCCTTCTTCTTTGCCGAGTTCACCGAATACTGGAGGATCCTCAAGCCGGATGGACGTTTCTTTGCAACCGTTCCGGCCGCTGAATCCCCCTGGGTGTGGGGAGACCCCTCGCACACCCGGTTCTTCGCGCCGCCCTGGCTCCTTTTCCTCTCGCAGCGGGCCTATGACGAGCAAATCGGCTGCACGGGTATGAGCGATTTCCGCTACCTCTACAAGGCGGACTTCATCACCGAGTATACGAACACGATGAACAACGGGGAGACCTTCGCCTTCGTGCTGAGGGCCGTGAAGCCCTCATGAGTCGGCTGCTGAAACACCTCCGCGCCATTCGCGTACCGCTGGCATGAAGATCCTCTTCATCAACGCACCCATTCGCCTGGACGCCCGCCCCAACTGCATCCCCTATGGCCTCGCCACCATGGCGAGCGTCCTTCGCAACGACGGCCACCAGGTGGACATCCTGGACATCAACGCCTTTCGTCCCTCCCGGGGGGAGGTCATCGCGGATCTGAAACGCCGGGACTGGGACTTGGCCGGGCTTTCCGGCCTCATCACCACCTTCGAGTTTCAGCGCTGGCTCATTCCCCGGCTCAAGGAATTGCACCCCGCCGCTCCGGTGGTCTCCGGAGGTGGACTGGCCACGTCCAGCAGTGATCTTCTCTTTCGCTCCGCCCCGGTGGACATCGCCGCCCTGGGAGAGGGCGAGGAGACCATGAAGGAACTCTGTAGCTCTCTAATACAGGGAGAGGATCCGGGTGGAATTTCCGGGATCGGATTCAGGCAAAACGGGAACGTGGTCTACACCGCACCCCGGGAAAACATACCGGACCTGGATGCCATCCCCTTCCCCGCCTGGGACCTCCTCCCCATGGAGATCTATCTTGAAAACCCCATCTGGGGGGATGCGGCCCACAACTCGTCCGGTTTCCGAAGCGATGTCCGCATCACGCGGAGCATGAACATCATTGCTAGCCGCGGGTGCCCCTTTGCCTGCAACTACTGCTACCACCTCTTCGGCCGCTCCAATTACCGGTTCCGCAGTGCAGAAAACATCGTCTCGGAGATGGAGGCCCTGGTGGACCGTTACGGCGTGGATTTCATCGGGTTCGTGGACGACAACATGATGGCCTCGGAGACCCATCTCCTGGCCTTTTGCGATCTTCTGGAGAAGAAGCGACTGCCGGTCACCTGGGGATGTCACGGCCGGGTGACGAGCGCCAGACCACAGATCCTTGCGCGAATGGCCGAGACCGGCTGCGTCTGGATCGGGTACGGCATCGAGTCCGGAAGCCAGCGCATGCTGGACGCCATGAACAAGAGGGCCCGGGTGGAGCAGGCAAAGAAGGCCATAGAGAACACGCGAAGGGCCGGTATCTTTCCCAACACCACATTCATCTTCGGGTACCCGGGCGAGACGCGGGAGACCATTCAGGAGACCGTGGATTTCAAACGCGACCTCGGCATTCGGTGCAGCAGCTTTTTCGCCACCCCTTACCCCGGCACACCTCTCTACGAGCGGGTGTCCGAAAGGATTCCCGACGAGGAGGCCTTTGTGGAGCATCTCGGAAACGCCACGGAGTTCACCATCAACCTGACCGATTTTGACGATGACACCCTGTTCCGGCTGAAGCGGGCCATGGATGACAACCGGGATGTGATCGGCGCGGAGGCCCACCTATGACGGAGAAGCGTTTCGGTTCCCTCGACACCTTTGTGGAGGTCGGGGACTGGACCTATCGCATGGGCCGTCCCGTAGCCAACGAGGGATTCCTTCAGGCCCTGCTCACCCACGGCACATTCGACACCTACGAGTTTTTCTGCCCGGACCTCCATCATATGGACGCATTCATGCAACGGGTGGAAGAACTCGTACCCGATTCCACATGCCTCACCCGAGTCAAGCCCAGCCTGCAGATCGCCCTTCCGGAATCCCTTCAGTCCACCGAGTACCACGCCTTTCACCTAGGGGATTTCACCTATGCCATGCCCCGCCTTGTGGCCCTGAGAAACCGCATTGCGGCTAAACCCTTCCCCGTCACGGGGATCACCCATTCCCTGGACGCCGTGCGCATGGCCCTTCGCTATCTGGAACTGACCCTTTCCGGCCTCGGTCCATGGGACGGCATTGTCTGTACCAGCGGGGCTGCAGAAGAGGCCGTAAAAAGAGGGTTTGAATGGGTTCGGGAGCAGGGAGGGCCCGGGCTGATCGGAAACGCGCCAAAGAATGTCCCGACCTTGGAACGGATTCCATTGGGCATCGACGACGTCTTCTTTGACCAAGGAGACCGCGCTGCGGCCAGGGACTACTTTCGAATCCCGGAGGACACAGTGGTGGGGCTGAGCGTGGGGCGGTTCTCTCTTCGCCAGAAGGCGGACTGGTCCCCGGTCCTGGAACAGCTTGCCCGGATGGCCGTTGCAGGGAAACTGGAACGGTTCCTCCTCCTGATCGCCGGTGGGGCTGAACCTGCGGAGGTGAAGATGCTGGAGACCCTCATCTCCCGAACGGGCCTCAAAGACAAGGTTATGCTTTTTCCCAATTTCCCGGCTGAAACCAAGACCACCCTGTACCAGGCTGCCGACTTCTACGTCTCCCTGGTGGACAACTACCAGGAGACCTTCGGCCTCAATATTGTGGAGGCCCTGGCCTCCGGTCTTCCCGTGATCTGCTCGGATTTCAGCGGATATCGGGAACTCGTGGAACCCGACGAGAACGGCCTGTTGATTCCTACCACGGCCCCTGCCCAGCTCCCCGGATTTCTCAAGGACGGGCTCGCAATACTCGATCCCTCCATGGCGAGGCTTTACCGGGCCCAAACAGTGGCACTGGACCTTCAGCACTTGGAACGAGCCATGGTCAGCCTGATTGAAAACGGGCCGCTGAGAAGACGGATGAGTGAAAATGCCAGGCAGAGCGCTGGCGGCTTTCAATGGGCTGCCATCATCCCCAAATACGAGGCCTTCTGGCAACGGCTGTCGGACAAGGCCCGGGCAAACCCCTCCTCTCCGATTTCTCAGGGCGCCGGTCTGCTTCTCGGGGATATGGACGCCCTCTTTTCCCACTACCCATCCCATCTCCTGCACGATGACCAGACCCTGGAACTCACGGACGCGGGCCGAGGCAGGACGCCCGGTGAGGTGGGCCTGGTTCGGTATGAAGACGTGGCGGTCTGCCTCTTCCCGGAACTCGAGTCGCTGATCCTCAATCTACTTGAACACCGGAACCTGACTGTCCGCGATATTCAAGAGACTGCCAGCGAGAGGATGGGAGCCTCCCCCGGCCAGACGCTCTTTCATATCCTCTGGCTGATGAAGCACGGCGTTCTCAGGACCGAAGAAAACGCGGTGTCATCGCCTGCGTCTGCTGTGATATAAGAAGATGGTAGAATACAGCAAAGGGGGGAATAACGCATGGACCGCATTCTTGTAGGCCGGGGAGAAAACCCCGTCCACCTCCTGGCGAAGTACGGCAACCGGCACGGCATGATCGCCGGGGCCACGGGCACGGGCAAGACCGTGTCCCTGCTCGTTCTCGCGGAGGGCTTCTCCCGCCTGGGAGTGCCCGTATTCATGGCCGATGCCAAGGGAGACGTCTCCGGCCTAGCCGTGGCCGGTTCCCTGAATGAACGGATCACGAAGCGGGTCGCCGAAATCGGCATGGACGATTACACGACGGAAGGAAGCCCTGTCGTCTTCTGGGATCTGTTCGGTCAGGCCGGACACCCGGTTCGCACCACGATCAGCGAGATCGGCCCCACCCTTCTCTCTCGGATTCTGGAACTCAACGATACCCAGAACGGGGTCATGGACGTGGCCTTCCGGCTCGTGGACGACCAGGGCCTTCTTCTCCTGGACCTGGACGACCTGAGGGCGGTTCTAAATTTCATGACCGCCGAGCGAAAACAGATTTCCGCGGCCTACGGCCTGGTAAGCCCCCAGTCCATCGCCGCCATTCAGCGCTCCATCCTGTCTCTTGAACAGCAGGGGGGACGGAACCTTCTCGGCGAACCGGCCCTGGATCTGACGGACCTCATGCGCACCGACCTTTCGGGACGGGGCATCATCCATATCCTCGCTGCGGACAAGCTGATCCTCAAGCCGCGTCTCTACTCGACCTTTCTTCTCTGGCTCCTGTCCGAGCTCTTCGAAAACCTTCCCGAGGTCGGCGACCTGGACCGGCCCCGTCTGGTCTTCTTTTTCGACGAGGCCCATCTCCTTTTCAGCGACGCTCCCCCGGCCCTGCTTCAGCGGGTGGAACAGGTGGTCCGGCTCATCCGTTCCAAGGGCGTGGGTGTGTACTTCTGCTCCCAGTATCCCGATGACGTGCCTGAGGATATTCTCGGGCAGCTCGGCAACCGGATTCAGCATGCCCTGAGGGCCCATACCCCCCGGGACCAGAAGGCCGTGCGGGCCGCGGCCGAGACCTTTGTCCCCCGTCCCGGCCTGGACGTCATTCGGGCCATCTCCAGCATGGCCGTAGGTGAGGCCCTGGTCTCCACCCTGGGGGACCGGGGCGTCCCTTCATCGGTGGAACACACCCTCATCTGCCCGCCCCGCTGCCGCATGGGCCCGGCCACGCCCGAGGAACGGGCTGCCGTCATGCTCCGCAGTCCTGTAGGCATGAAATACGACCATCCGGTGAACCGTGAATCGGCCTACGAAATACTGTCCCAAAAGGCCGCGGCTCGTGAGGAGGTCGTCAAAAACCCGGCCAAGCCCGAGGACCGAGGATGGCTCGGCAATGTCCTGTGGGGAACGAACCGGAGACAAGGCATGATCGAAACCATGGCCAAACAGGCCGCCCGGACCGTGGGGAGCACCATCGGCCGCCAGATCCTGCGGGGCATCCTGGGTGGCATTCTGGGGGGTCGGAAGTGAAAGAGGCCCTGTTCCCCGCGGAATTCGTGAAGGAGACCGAATGAAGGCCCTGGCCTTCATTCGGCAGCCGTCCTTTGCCAAGTACATCATGGTGGACCTGGCCATGGCCTTTCGCGGAATCGGCTGGAACGTCCACTGGCTGGACCTGGAACACCGGGTGCGGGAGGCCCTCCCGTCCGGTCCCGAAGGAATCGAGGCCCTCATCGAAGAAATCCAGCGGGATACGGCGGCCTTTGACCCCGGCCTGGTCCTTTCCTACGGTGTGGAGTACCTCTGCGACGGGACCCGGGTCTTCGGGCAGCCGTTCACCCGGCCTCTCCATGCATTACTTCAACGGCCGTGCGTCCATTTTTTCTTCGATTTCGACAGCCCGTTCGATGTGACGGACCCCGCGGACATGGATGCGGAATTCCTGCGCCGGATTCAGGGACCGGATTTCCTCTTCTTCTGCTGGGACCGGGAGGCCTTGGCCCGCATGAAGGCCCTCGGTTTGACCCAATCCTTCTATTTCCCCATGGCCGTCAACCCCAAGGCGTTCCATCGAATCGATCCCGCATCTCCTGAACTCCACCCCTACCGAAGCAACATCGTCTTCGCCGGTGGCCCCACCTCGGAGAGGATCGCCCACCTGGAATGCCTGTCCGACCTCGGTCTCTCGGTCTACGGGTACGGGGAAGACGAGTGGAAGTCGAACCCGGCCCTCGCTCCCTGCTGGCATCCCCCCATTGCGGATCGCGAGACCCTGAATCTCTGTTACAACGCGGCGCGGATCAGCGTGAACATCACCCGGCCTCACGGATTCACCAGCCTGAACATGCGGGTCTACGAGGCCATGGCCGCGGGAAGCCTGATGCTCACGGACGAGAAGAGCGATGCCCGCCGCCTGTTCGAGGAAGGGGAGGAAATGGTCATCTATCACTCCCTGGACGACCTGCGCGAAAAAGTCCTCTGGTTCCTGGAGCACGAAACGGAGCGTGTTCGAATCGCTGAAGCGGGCCGGAGGCGGGTGCTTCGGGATCACACCTACGACGCCCGGGCCCGTGACGCCGCTCCGCTGATCGAGCAGTTCTATCGCGAGCACCTCCTCTTCCGCCGAATCGATGCCATAGCCGAAACCCGTCCCGCTCATGCCTTCGAACTCCTGAAGCAGGATGCGCTTGCCGATGCCATCCGTCTCCATATGGACCACTATGCCTTTTGTCTGGCTGACCTGGCCCGCCGGAATGGAGATACATCCCTCGCCCGGCGGTATGCCCAGACCGCGCTCGACGCCAACCCCGGTCACCTGGAGGCCCGCCGGCTCCTGGAAACGGTCTTCGGGCCTGGGGGACCGGCGGGCACTTCCAAGCCCCACCCCCCCGCGTGACCGGTTCCCTCCCAAATCACCCCCATGGACGCGTGATTCGAATCCTCACATCCTGCCCGGCCACCGAGACCGTGCGGACCGATGTCCTGGTCGTCGGCTCGGGCGCAGCCGGGATTCGAGCCGCCCTCGCGGCCGCCCAAGAGGGGGCCTCCGTGTTGCTGGTGTCGAGCACCCCCTCCGGTGAAGGGGGAAGTTCCTTCCGCAGCGTCTCCGGGGGCTGGGGCATGCAGGCCCTCCTGGGTGAGGAACGGACCGACGCAGCCCTCGAGGCCTTCTACGACGACATCATCCGTGCTGGCCTGGACATGGCCGACCCTCTCCTGGTCCGTATCCTGGTGGAGGAATCCGGGTCCTGCCTTCTTGACCTGATCGCCATGGGGCTCCGCTTTCGAAGAGACGCCGCCGGCCGATTCATTCAAATCCCAGGGTGCTTCAGCAGCGAGAGGCGTGCCGTTATCGCTGAATCCATGGAAAACATTCGACAGACGTTCATGTCGGCCCTTCGACGCGCTCCGGTCGAGACCCTCCCGGGGGAGGTCTTGGAACTTCTGGTCTCCCACGGACGATGCTGGGGGGCCTGGGTCCTCCACGAGACCGGGACCCTTTTCCGAATCGCGGCCCCTGCCACCATCCTGGCCACCGGAGGGGGTGCAGGCATCTTCCCCCACCGCCTGGTGTCCGGCGCCCAGGTGGGGACAGGCGTTTCCCTGGCTCTGGCGGCCGGGGCGGAGGTCCGGAATCTGGAGTTCATCCAGTTCATGCTCGTCCTTCGGAATCGGGAGGAGATGGTCTTTCTCCCCCTTCCGGAACTGGGCGAGTCCGGGTGTCTGGTCACGGAGCAGGGGCTGGACATCCTGGATGCCTACATACCCGACCCGTCCCTGCGGACCCGGGCACTGAAGGACCGCCAGACCCATTACCCATTCAGCACTCGGGACGCATCCTATCTGGTGGACCTGGCCGTGGCCCGGGAAAACGCCGCCTGCCGCCCGGTCTTTCGAACCACCGCGGCCGACTCCCCGGCGCAACCCAGAGTCCTTCACGCGGCCCATGCCTTCAACGGCGGCATTCGAATCGACGAGCGGGCCGCAACCAACCTCCCCGGTCTCTTTGCGGCCGGCGAGTCCGCAGCCGGGCCCCACGGGGCCGACCGCATCGGCGGCTGCATGATCGCCGCCACCCAGGTCTTCGGCCGGCGGGCCGGACGCTTTGCCGCACGGCAGGCCCGTGAGGCGCGTCGGGTCCCGGACCGCCTTCCGGACCTTGGGCTCCTCGGACGAAGGAGGCTCCATAGCCACACTCCTCAGCCCTACCGTGAACTCGAGACCGAGGCCCGCGCGCTCTTTGATGCCTCGCTCTCGGTCATTCGAGACGGATCCGGCCTGCGCCGCTGCCTAACCAGAATCCACGAAATAAAACAGGAGGCCGGTGAACTTACGTGGCACGACCCGGATTCCCTTCGACGCCTTCACCGCCTCGATACCTGCCTGGTCACCGGAGAGGCCGTGGCCCGGGCGGCCCTCTCCCGGTCCCGGTCCCTGGGGAGCCATCTGCGGGTGGACCAATTACCCGCCCTCTCCCCTTAGCTCTTCCCGCCCGCTCTGCTCCTTCCGACGTTTCCCCTCCCCTTCCAGGCCCCTTCCGGCCACTCCCATCCCGGCTCCATATTCACGCTTTCCCGAACCCCCAGAAACAAGGCCCGATTTCAGCACGAATATTGCATGTTCATCCCGGCAGTTCCCTGACGATCATTCGACGGCCAATGGATGTCGCCTTCCGGGCCACGGGCCGTCCATGCCAAAGACACACCCCCTTCCCCGCTTCACGGAAGGGACAGGAGAAATCGATGTCAAACCGCTTCGAATCGAACCTCAGGATATTGAGACAGAGACGCCCACAGATCGCCTCTCTACTGGAGGAGCCCCTTCTCGATCTCCCCCTTCGGGCCGAACCAGGCGAGGCGGGATGGCCCCTCCTGACCCTGCTCACCGCCGATCACGAGCGGATCCCGCTCTACCACCCCCGTGCGCCTGTGGAAGCGATCGAGGCCGAACTCGGCGAACGGACATTCCGAGCGGAAGACGCAACGGTCCTTTTCGGATTCGGGCTCGGGTATCACGCCGAAGCGATCGCACGGAGGATGGAGATGGACCACCAACTCTTCGTGATCGAACCCGTACCATCCGTTTTCGGCTGCGCCATGAGGGAGAGGGACCTTCGTTCCATACTGGAGCACGACCGGATCCATATCTTTGTGGGTACCGGCCTTTCCGGACTGTACGAGATCATGGAATACCACCTCCTGCGCATCGTGGCGGGGAGCCTGAACGAACTCACCGTCACGGGGCTGGCGCGCGCCTTCCCTGAACCCTATGCCGAGGCCGTGGATCAGGTCGCCAAGATCCGTTCTCACCTGGAATTCAGCTACCGCTTCAATGTGGACAACCACCTTCTGCTCCAAAATCTCATCGAGAACGCCGGTTTCCTAAAAGAATGCGGGGACATGGCTGCCCTGGCGGGGGTCCTCGAAGGAAGACCCGCCCTGGTCGTCTCCGGCGGTCCATCCCTTTCCCGCAACATCCATCATCTGGCCGGGGCCGCCGGCAAGGCCTGCCTGATCTGTGTGGATACGGCCCTGAAGCCGCTGGTGGAGCGCGGCATTCGGCCGGATCTGGTGGTCTCGGCCGACCCGTTTCCTCAGAACGCCCGCAAGATCGAAGGGCTGTGCAATGGTGAAGAGATCCCGCTCCTCTTCGACATCGGTGTTCACCGGGCCATTCCCTCCTTTTTCCGTGGTCCGAAATTCGTCACATCCAGCCGGAACGCCCTGGCAAAATGGCTGGTTCGCCTCTCCGGTTTTCAGGAAAATTTCGGGCGATGCACGTCTGCAGCCCACCTCGCCTTTCACGCCGCCCGTCTCATGAAGGCAGATCCCATTGTGTTTGCAGGCCTGGACCTCGCATTTCCCGGAGGAAACCATCATGTGGAGGGCGCGTCCTTTACCTGGGCCCCTGCGGATGACAGCGCCTTTGTCATGGTTCCGGACGTTTTCGGCGGCATGGTCAAGACCGTTCCGGGATTCCAGGCCATGATCGGTCTCTTTGAACGTGAGATCGCCGAGACCCCGGTGCAATGCATCGACGCCACCGAGGGCGGAGCCCGTATCGAGGGAACCGACATCATGCCCTTGTCCGATGTAGCGGATACGTTCGGGCCTTCCCTGGATCCTCCGGTTCGATCCCGCCTGGAAAAGATCCACCACACACCCTCAAGGGAGGCAGGCGCGGCCTTGATGGAAGGTGTCCAGCGCCTCAGCACCGAATTGCGGACAGCCAAGTCAACGGCTCGAAAGGCCATTCCATTGATTGGAAAGGCCAAAAAATTGCTCGGTTTGAGCGAGATTTCCTCGTCTTCTTTTCAAAAAGCAGCCACTCGAATCGTGGAACTGGACCGGAAACTGGGACGCCTGACCCTCCTGGACGAGGCACTCATCGATTTCCGCGCTGAACTCGTGGCCTTTCAGTTTCTCCAGTCCTACCGCATTCAGAGGGAAAATCGACAGGCGCAAAACCTGGCCCTTACCCTGGAATCCATGGAGCGGTCGTTTCAGGACGCCTTAGTGCTTGCGGAGCAACTGCTGCCCCTTATCAGAGGTCTGAGTTTCGCAGGGCCGGTGGATCTCAGCCAAGACGGTTCCTCTGTTGAATGACCTTTTTCCTGAGTTCCATGCCGCATAAGCGGCCCTGGATACTCTTCGATCCATTGGCCATGCCCGTTCGGGATTCCGAGAGAGTCTTGTACCCACCCGAACACAGTCCTATTGCGCCCCAGCCCATACCGGACAGTTCCCGGCCTCTCGCCTGTCGCCCTTGAGTATTCCACCGCGGGGCCGGGAATCCTCCTCCGCTCGTAAAAAAAGTTTAAGGTTTTTCCTGCGCCTCCCGATAGGAGAGTCAAAGGCCGAAAACAACATCCGGAAAGGGGGGATGGGACAGAAGGAAGACGACCACGGCCGAACCGAGACAAAGGCAAGGATGCCGAAATGGAGCGGGACGAAAACCCTCTCCACCAACAAACAAATCAAGGAGGATACATACCATGGGACTTCGAATCAACACCAACGTTGCCGCATTCAACGCTCACCGTCAGCTCACCGCCTCGGACAGCGCCCTGGGGAAATCCCTGGAGAGGCTGTCTTCCGGTCTTCGAATCAACAAGGCCATGGATGACGTAGCCGGTCTCGCCATTGCCAACGCCTTCCGGACCGAGGTGAGAGGCCTTCGCATGGCTCAGCAGAACGCCGCCCAGGCCACATCCATGCTCCAGGTGGCGGACGGCGCGGCCGGACAGATCGAGACCATTCTCGAGCGGCTCAAGGAACTGGCCACCACCGCGGCCTCGGACAACACGGACGCGTCGGGGCGTGAGGCCCTGAACGACGAGGCGGCCGAACTGCTGGAGGAAATCAACCGGATCGCCAACGACACGCAGTACGCTGGGAACGACCTGATCAATGGCAGCGGGACGAGCATGGACTTCCAGATCGGCTCGGCCAACACGGCCACCGAGGATCAGATCAACGTCGACTTCTCCTCGATCAGCTTCACCACGACCAGCCTTCAGGTCAACGCCATGGACCTCACGACCAAAACAAACGCTCAGTCCGCCATCACCAACGTGGACAAGGGCGTGAGCGTGGCCGGTGCGGGCATGGGGACCATCGGCGCGGCCCAGAGCCGGCTCTCCTTCGCCTCGGCCAACCTGGCCAACACCATCGAGAACCTGGCGGCCTCCGAGTCCACCATTCGGGACGCGGACATGGCCTTTGAGATGGTCGCCTTCACCCGGAACCAGATCATGCTCCAGGCGGGTACCGCCATGCTGGCCCAGGCCAATATGGCGCCCCAGAGCGTCCTGTCGCTCTTCGGCTAGGCCGACATTCCACGGACCTGAGGTCCTTCCGACCTCAGGTCCCTTACCCGAAAAACTCACACCTCGAGCCGCCTTTCGGATGTCCCGAAAGGCGGCTTTTTTGCATACCCATTGGTGGAATCCTCATGCGTCCGGCCGGAGTTCTTGGCAGGCGGAAAAATGCTCAAGTCGCGGACCTAAAAGACCGATACAATGAGTAACACAGGGGAACGGGGTTACCCCTTCATCTTGGATCCAATCGACGGAGAAACGACACCATGAGCACGGCGTCCATCAGCGGCCTCTCTTCGGGAATCGACTGGCAGAGCATGATCGACCAACTCAGGAACATCGAGTACAACCGGATCACGCTTCTCACCCAGGAAAAGGCCACCTACCAGAGCAAGCTGACCGCCTGGCAGGGCATCAACACCAAGCTCCTTTCCCTGAAGACTGCGACCGACGCCCTGAACCGGAGTTCCGACTTCAACGTCTTCACGACGTCCCTGACCTCCAACTCCGACACCGAGGCCACGAATCTCCTGAGCGCAAGCGCAGGTGAGGACGCCGCACCCGGCTCCTACAATATCGTGGTCAATTCCGTGGCAACGGCCCAGAAACTCTCGTCGGAAAGCTATGCCAACGCCACCACCGAACTGGGGCTTTCCGGCGACATCCTCGTCGGTGGGCGATCGGTGAGTGTCAGCGCCACAGACACGCTCAGGGGTTTGCGAGACAAGATCAATGCAGTGAACACCGGCACCAACGCCTCGGGCGTCACCGCATCTATTGTGGATTACGGGACCGAGGGCACCCGCCTCATTCTCACGAGCGACGATGCCGGGGCAACCGGAATCCAGATCCTGAACGGCGGGAGTGCAGACATCCTGGGGAGCCTGGGTCTTGTGGACGCCTCGGCCAAGACCGCGAAAAACGCCGTCACCGGCGGAAACCAGAGCGATGCCCTGGCTTATGCCGATCGCGCCGTGGGAGGGAGCGATGTCCTCAACCTCTCCAGCGCCCAGAGCGGCACCGTGGATATCACTATCAACGGGAACACCCAGAGCGTGGCCATGGATCTCGCCACGGATTCGCTCAACGAGATTCGCGACGCCATCAACACGGCCTTCAGCGGCACATTCACGTCAGACCCGGCATCGGTGGTCTCCGAGACAGAAGACGGCACGACCACCTACCGACTCCTCATCGAGGGATCCACCATCACCTACACAGACGCCAACAACATGCTCGAGACCTTGGGCGTTCTGGAGAGAGCCGGTGCCTCAGATGTCCGAGGAGTGACCGGTGACGTGGCCAATACCGCGTCGGGCACGGCCATTACCGCAGCCACCTCTTTCGACACTGTGGACGGCTACATCGACATCACCACCTCGGACACCATCACGCTCAGCGGGACCGATACCAGCGGGGCCGCCGTGAACACCGTGTTTTCCTTGTACGATGGCGGGGCCTACAAGACCGTGGGCGATCTCCTGACCGAGATCGAATCCGCATTCGGTGATGTGACCGCATCCATCACCGCGGACGGAAAGCTTCGGGTGGTGGACAACGAGATCAACGACACGGACCTTTCCGTGGTCCTGACACCGAGCGGCAGTTCATTGAGCTTCGATCAGGACACCAATTTGGGGGCTGTCGCTACCATTCGAAAGCGGGAACTCCAGGCCGGTGAAAACGCGGAGATTACGGTGGACGGGGTTACCGTGACTCCTTCCTCCAATACGGTGGAAGACGTGATCGAAGGTGTCACCCTGAATCTGAAAGCGGCCGATGCGGGCACCACCGTGACCCTGAACGTGGGGCGGGATGATGCGGCGATTATCGAAAAAGTCCAAGGGTTTGTATCAGCCTACAATGATGTCTTGACCGCCATTCAGGCCCAGACGAGCTATAATGAGGAGACCGGGAAGACCGGAGGACCGCTTTTCGGCGATTCCTCCCTGCGAACACTCCGATCCACGTTATCGAGTATCGTGCTCAACAAGGTCGCAGGCGTTTCGGACGACTTTTCCACCCTTGGTCTCGTGGGAATCTCCATCGGTTCGGACAGCAAACTCACCATGGATGAAGCCGTATTCGGGGACTATCTGGAAACGAATTTCGAGGACGTCCGTCGTCTCTTCGCAACGGACTGGTCTTCCACAAACAGTCACATCAGTTACACCTATCACACGACCAAAACACAGGCCGGCACCTATGACGTCAACATCAGCGGCGTGGATCCGGTGGACGGCTATTTCGTCACTCCCGGGGACGCGGAAGGCAGCACCACGTATCTCAAGGGCCTGTCCGGTGATGTGGAAGGGCTCCGCATCTCCTATGCGGGCACGGCCACAGGTAATGTGGGGACCTTCACCCTGACCTACGGAATCGCCGAACTCTTTGACCGAGCCCTTCAAGGCCTGACCGACAGTACCAACGGATTCGTGGCCACCAAGGAAGAATCCATTCAGGGGACCATGGACCGAATGGATGATCGAATCGCGGACATGGAAGACCGGGTCGAACGAAAAATGCAGACCATGACGAACCAGTTCATCGCCATGGAAAACGCCATGCGCACGCTGCAAAGCCAGAGCGCCTGGTTGTCATCCCAGATCGGGACCCTTTCTTCCGGGTGGGCGTAGTGAAGGGAAAAATGGCCATGGAATCATCCTTCAACCATTTCCCGAACAATGATGGCCACGCAAAAATTCAGATTCTCGCGCAAAGCCGCAAAGAGTGCAAAGTTAACCGGCTGATATTAAAAGATTTATTTCTTGGCGCCCTTGGCGGCTCTGCGAGAAAAACAGTTTGTGACTCTTCAACAATGACCTCTGCATTGGGTTAGGATGCAGCATGGAATAGGACAACCCATATTTTCCAGACCAAAAACCAGGGAGGGAAGCATGAACTACGGAAGGATGCTGGGGCAGTACGAGCGGACGAGCGTCGAATCGGCGAGCAAGGTGGAACTGGTGGTCCTGTGCTACGAAAAGGCGATTCAGTTCCTGGCCCAGGCCCGGCGTTACTATGAGGATCGGGAATTCGCAAAAAAAGGGATGGCCCTTCAAAAGGTCCTCAACATCATCAACGAACTGCAGGCCTCTCTGAATTTCGACCAGGGAGGCCAGATCGCCCGCAACCTGGATCGAACCTACTCCTACATTTCAGGGAGACTGCTCCTCGCCGATTTCAACATGGACCTCACGATCTTTGACGAGGTCATTCGCATCCTCAGCGAGCTGAAACAGGCCTGGGAATATGTCGCATCCAATGAAACGGGCGGAAAAGCCACACCGGTCACTTCGGAAACGGCAAAATCCCGAGAGATGGATCGGGCCGCGGCATGATGAATTCCCCGAACGCAGGGACCCGCAGTGCCATGTCGCCCCGTGCTCGCCCATTCACTGCGGGGTAACGCGATGTCACGATGCCGTAGAATGCATTCCCGCATCGAATATTGACCGACCATCACGGAGGATGGAGGGGAGGAGGTAAAACGCATGGAAGCTGTTGGATCCATCAAGACACACGAGATCAGGGCGGCAGAAGCGGTCCTGTCGGAAAGGCAGGAATCGCTGCAAAAGCAGGAAGAACCCAAGGCATCCAGAAGCCGAGACGTTTCGGGCGGGAAATCCACAGGGCAGAGCAGCGGCGTGGAGGACAGTCAAAAACGAATCGAGCGCATCGCCGATGCCATGGATAGCTTTGTCAAGTCCATCCAGCGCGACCTGGATATCCAGTTCGACAAAGGGACAGGACGCACGGTGGTCAGAGTCCTCTCACGGGAGACCGGAGAGGTAATTCGGGAGATCCCGCCCAAGGAACTCCTGGAACTGGCGTCCCGAATGGAGGAAATGGCCGGCTTGCTCCTGAACAAGAGCGCTTGACCTCCGGGTCTCTGTTTCGGCGCCGGTATCCATCATGACACTGAATGTCCTGATCGTTGACGATGACAAGCGCATGCGGTCCGTCCTCCGAAGCCTGCTGGCCGAGGAGGGACATGACGTGACTTCCTGCGCGGACGGCCTGGAGGCCATTTTCCGGTGCACCGAAACCTCCTATGACCTGGTAATCACCGACCTGATGATGCCCGGGGCCGGAGGAATGGAGGTTCTCAAGGCCTGCCGCAAGCGGCACCCGGAGACCCTGGTGGTGCTCATTACCGGGTTTGCCTCCCTGGAGACGGCCATTGAGGCCATTCGCGAGGGTGCCTACGACTACATCACCAAGCCGTTCAAGATGGAGGAGATGAAAATCGTCGTCAAAAACGCCGGGGAACAGATTCGCCTCCTGCGGGAAAACCGTCGTCTGATCGCGGAACTCCAGGAGGCCTATGAGCAGATTCGGATCGTCAAGAAAATCATGGGGGCAGGGCAATCCGATCATGTCGACGCCCATGCCTCCTCCGCGGCAGCCGGGCATAAGGAACCGTTGATCGCGGGCAGCATGCTTCCCCACTCCTATCTTGAAAACAGCCCGGGAGACAGGCAGGCGCTCACATCCGATCTCGAGCGTATCGCCTTGTTGAGGCAGCGGGGATTTCTGTCCGAGGAAGAATTCGAATTATGCAAGGAACGACTTCTGCAGCATCTGAAGCGGTGAGTCTGGACGGACTGGATTCGTTGAGGATCCTGGTCGTGGACGACGAACCCACGATCTGCGAGACCCTTCAACTCTATTTCCAGCATCTCGGAGTTCAGAATACCGATGCGGCGCACGATGGGAAAAGCGCCCTGGAATATCTCTCCACCCAGTCCTACGACTATGTCTTCCTCGATATCATGCTTCCCGGAATCACCGGCTTGGAGGTGTTGAAGACCCTTCAACGATGGCAGAAACTGGTGAACGTGATCATCATGACGGGCTATCCCTCCATGGAGATCGCCGTTGACGCCATGCACAGCGGCGCCTCGGACTTTCTGATCAAACCGTTCGGTTTTCAGGACATCAAACTGACGTTGAGTCGCATTCAGCGTCTTCACTCCCTGATGAAACGTAATTGGGAACTGCACCAGGAACTGGAAAAGAAAAAGGAGGTCGAAGAGCTCAACCGTCAATTGGAAAGACGGATCAAGCACCAGGCCTTGTTGTACGGAATCATCGACTCGCTCTCCAAGATCAATCGATCCGAAGATCTCTACCAGTTCATGGTCCGAAAGGCCGTGGAGTCGTGCAATGCGTCCAAGGCCTGCTTTCTCTTCTATGACTCGTCGAGCCCATCGCTGCTCGTACTGGCCCAACACGGCCTGAACGGCCTCTCCCCCGGGACCCGGGCCGACATCATCGCGGAATCCAACGGTGATCCCACCCTGGACACGGAATTCCTTCATTCCCACTTCGGCTCAACCAACGGTCGGGGAATGTCCCTGGATCGGGCCACACGTCAACACGGCGTGGTCGGTGTGCCTTTCAAGATTCGAAGTGAGCCTTTCGGTCTCCTTCTCGTGGGAGGCAAGCGCGAGGAGGCGGCCTTTGACCCGGAAGACCAGCTCGTTCTCGGGTTTCTGGCCGAAAAGACCGCCTTGAGCGTGGAAAACATCGCACTGTACGACAACCTGAAGCAGAGCTTCATCGCCTCTCTTCTCAGTCTGGTCAGCGCCATCGAGGCCAAGGACGCCTACACCCGGCAGCACTCCACCCGTGTGACCGATTATGCCGTGTCCATCGCCATGGAAATGGGCTGCCCCCCCGAAGACGTGGAACGCCTGCGATCCGCTGGTCCCCTTCACGACATCGGCAAAATCGGGATCAAGGACGATGTTTTGAACAAACCGGGCCGTCTCACGGACGAGGAGTTCGATCTCATCCGATCCCATCCGCTCATCGGGGTCAATATCGTTTCCCCCCTCGGGCTGGACGATCAGGAACTCTCCATCATTCGAAATCACCACGAACGGTGGGATGGAAAGGGATATCCGGACCACCTGAAAGGCGAGGCGATCCCCCTGTTGGCCCGTATTCTCGCCGTTGCAGACGCCTTTGACGCCATGAGTTCGGACCGGGCCTATCGGAGTTGCCTGCCCCTCCATGTCTGTCTGGGAGAGATCCGCGACAACAGCGGCGGTCAATTCGATCCCGACATCGTTCAGGTGGCCCTGGAGGTACTGGAAAAGAAACAGACCCCGGTGCCGTAACGGTTGCAACTCGGCGCGATATGTGCTTTCCTGAACTCCGTTCAAAGAGACGTGATCCGGGACGGTTCACCCCCGTTTCAGGATTCGATTTCGATCCCGATGGCGATTTCGACAGCCATGCGAACAAAGGCCAACCGATCCTGTCAGGGGGAAACGGATCGCCGTCTTGTTTCAATCGATCACACAACGGACACGCCATACGCATTCGACTCGGTTGGCTGAAGTACGGCGGGTAGGTTCACTGGAACACGACACAACAACTCCGCCGGCAGGACGGAGCGGCCGCGATGGAGGGAAAAGCCCATGGAATCCAGAAACCGAAGGAAATACTACCGCGCCAAGATCGTCCTTCCCGTAAGCTGGGAAGTCCTCCCCATGGAAGAAAAGGACCTTGTCGCAAAGGGCCTGGGAGCGACTCTACTCAAGAAAGGGCGTCTTAAAAGCCCCATTGACGAGTGTCTTGCACAGGCCGAACCCGGCACAGAGGCCAAACGGGTCTATCAGTGCCTCCAGCTCATCAACAACAAACTGAGCTTCATCATCGACCACCTCATGACCGCGGGCGGCGACCGCCGGCCCCTGGACGATGTCATCGAGATCAGCGGATCGGGCCTCAAGTTCGTTACGGACGAAGAACTGTCCACCGGCGATCTCCTGAGAATGCATCTCGTGATGCCCGAAAGCACCCACTACCAGACGGAACTCCTGGCCGAGGTCGTTCGTGTGGAGATACTGGAACGGGGACACCTGATCGCCGCCGGCATCGTTGCCATTGACGAGGAATCGCGTGACGCCATTGTTCAGGCCGTGTTTCGACAACAGCGACAGGACATTCGTCAAGGCAGGGACGAACCGCAGGGAGAACCCCTATGATCCGCCTTTCCCGGGACGACTTCGGCGAGATGCGGCGGCTTATTTCCGTGGGTAAGCTGCTCGGCGGCCTGATTCACAACCTGAACGGCCCTCTTCAGAACCTCAGTATGGACATGGACATGATCGGCTTTTCCATGCAGCAAGGTAACACAGGGACCGACGAACTCCTGAGGGATATTCGGACCCGGCTGGGCCGAATGGAACAGGAGTTGGAACGGATCAATCGCCTGATTCGGGTTTCCGGGGCACGAATATCCCCGGATGACGACGAGACAGGCTACATGAACCTGGACGACTTCCTCCGGGAGGAAATCGCCTTTCTCGATGCCAACCTCTATTTCAAGCATCGCGTGAAAAAGGAGATCGCCCTGGATGGCGACTTCCCTTCCATTCGAGTCCTGGCCAGGGGAACGGCCCCCTGCCTTCGCGGATTTCTGGAGTCCTTCGTGGAGGAAATGGAACGGATGGAACTGGGGGTTTTTTCGCTAAAAGGCTCCGGGAACGGATCCGGGGCGCGCATTCACTTCTATGCCGGTGAGGCGCCTTTTCCCGATTCTTTTACGAACATCCTGCGCCGCGACCTGCAGGAGGACACGGTCCTGGAAATCGCTCGCGAGCAGGTGGGAATCGCCCAGGCCGCGCTCCTCTTTCACGCGGCCAATATCACACCGCTGGTGGAATCGGGGCCTCAAGGGACCCACATCTCGCTGTCCCTGTGATGCCGCGCAACTAATCGTAGTCGCCTCTTCCGAACTTGGCCGCCTCCGTGCCGATGGTGACCGCCAGGTCCGACACCACGTCTCGAAGCGCCTCGGGCATGGCCGGATCCGCCTCCATTCGGCGCAGGCCGTCCATCCGCGCTTCCAGGTGCTCCACCAGCGGTTTCATCTCGGCGGTGGACAGGGACGGGTTGCCCAGATCCACGGCATAGCGATCGATCATGTCCAGAGTGTCTCGAATCTCCTGCAGGACCCGCTCTTTTGCGAGGGCCGGGTTCGATGTGTTGTCCACCCGCCCTGACCCTGCCATAATCTGCACACCGTCCAGGACAGGGACAGGTCCCGGCCCCGGAACCGAGTGCTGTCCCGCCGGGCTCTCCCCGCTCATCCGATTCATGATCTCCTGAAACGATCCAGCCCCATCCTCCCCGGTATGTCTCTTGCGAACGGAGGTATCCTGAATATGGCCATGTTGCGTCTCATTCACCTTCATTTTCTTATCTCCTTGAGCTACTCCATCCCTTTTTCAGCCTAAGCAGGAAGGCCATGGCCGTGTGGGTGCGTCCCCGACCTTCAGTCACCATGCCCCGATTCCCGTCCTCTCATCATGCAAAACAGCGGCCAAACGCCCCATGGGTCTGGCCGGATGATCCCCTGCGCTCATAGAGCGGCATAACATATTCAAATTTCAGACGAATGCATGGAGATCATCCAAGAGGCCGCCAACGGGCGTTTTCCTGTCAGGCCGTCTCCTGCCCACCCGATCCCGTAGACAGGCTTCGGCAGAGGAAACATGTTCCGCCCGAGGGAAAAAAGGACCGGGTTCCTCCGTAGAAGGCCCGGGGATGAGATCAAGGCAGCGATTCATTCCACCATACGCAGGGCAGTGGGAGCCACGTCGGAAAGGGGGGCGATCTTTTCCGCCGCCTCGCGCTTGATGGCCTCCTTGGGCATGCCGAATACGACGCACGTCTTTTCGTCCTGGGCCACCGTGCGGGCGCCGGCCTGCCTCATCTGCAGAAGGCCGTCCGCTCCATCCGCACCCATCCCGGTGAGGATAATGCCAATGGCATTGCTTCCAGCGTAGTCCGCCACGGACTTGAAGAGAACGTCCACCGAAGGCCTCTGGTGGTGGACCATGGGGCCGTTCTTGACCTGGACATAATAGCGTGCCCCACTCCGCCTGAGGAGCATGTGGAAATTGCCCGGGGCGATCAAGGCCTGGCCGTTGACGACAGAGTCCCCGTCCTGGGCCTCCTTCACGCGAATGGCGCAGAGCGAATCGAGGCGCTCCGCAAAGGATGTGGTGAACTTGGCCGGCATGTGCTGAACGATAATGATGCCCGGAGAATTGGGGGGCATGCCCATGAGGACGGTCTTGATCGCCTCGGTACCGCCGGTGGAGGCGCCGATGGCAATGACCTTGTTGGTGGTGGCGGACAGGGCCTTCGTAGCGATCATCTCTCTGGGCGGGCCCGAGGCTTCCGAGGCGGCATCCGTCCTAGCGGTCACATGGACATGGGCCACGGCTCGAATCTTGTCCGCGAGCTGAACGCTCATGTCTCCCACCGAATAGGAGGCCGAAGGCTTGCTGATCACCTCCAAGGCGCCCAGGGAAAGGGCCTCCATAGCCAGTTTACCTCCCTTTTTCGTCAGGGAACTGACGATGATGACCGGAAGAGGAAAGTACTTCATGAGCTTCTTCAGGAAGGTCAGCCCATCCATTCGGGGCATTTCGATGTCGAGCGTGATCACATCCGGTCTCAGTCGAACGATTTTGTCCCTGGCCACATAGGGGTCGGGCGCCGTCCCCACCACCTCGATCCCACGCTCCCGTGAGAGCTCTTCGGAGAGGACCTTGCGGACAATGGCCGAGTCATCGACCACCAATACACGGATGTCGTTTTTCATGTGACCTCAATTCAAGCCCGGGAACACGTCCGAGGCCTGGGAACCCGCTTCCACCAGCGCGGCAACCGGGACTTCCATCCCGGCAGGTTGTTCAGGACGGTATCAACCAGAGACCCAGATGGCTTTCCAGGGTGTCGATTCCCAGGAAAACGGCGTTATCGGCACGGTCCGGTGTCTCGCAGGCCGTTTTCACCGGTACGATCTCAGGTATTCCCAAATCGAAGACCGCCTTCTCGTCCAGGAGGCTGAAGGACCTTCCGGCGATCATGTTGATGATCTCCTTGGCGGTCTGGTCCACATGTTCCGAAGGAACCGCTTCCGGGTCCCCGCCCATGAAGTCCGCGGCCAGGTCGGCACCCAGTTTTCGAGGAATGAACAAGGCCATTTGCCCGGAAAGGGGCCCCTGGAAATCCAGACGGACGGCGATCAGCGGTTCAACTTCGGGATCCCAGATGTCAACCGGCGACGACGCGTCGGAGAAATCCAAGGGCAGAAAGAACATTTTTTCCAGAACCTCAGAAATCGAGGTCTTCATCGCCTTCCTCAGAAGATCTTTGTCCATCTTCGCCTTCTCCCATGATGCGGTTCAGTTTGGAGCAGACCTCCTCCGGGGTAAACGGCTTTCGTATGTACTCGATAATCCCGGCTTTCATAAACCGATCGATCCGCTCGCTGCTGCCTTCGGTGGTGACCATGACCACAGGCACGGATTTGAGGACATCGTCCTTTTTCATGGCCTCCAGCATCTCCAGGCCGTTCATCTCCGGCATGTTGTAGTCGGTCATCACCAGGTCCATCCATTCCCGGCGCAGGATCTCCAGAGCCTCCTTCCCGTTGGCGGCCTCGAAGAAAGCCCCCACATTGAATCCGGAGGCCTGGATGGTCTTCCGTATGACCGCCCTCATGGGTAACGAGTCATCCACGATCAGCACATTGTAGGCCATCTCTTCAACCTTTCTGAAAACCAATGGGGTCGTAACATGCCCGGAACCACGTCATCTGACCCTGCTATTCCAATGGGTACAGCCTCACCGGCATCGGTTAAGCGGGTTTACGGCCGGCGTTATGAGACAGCACCCTCGGTCTCATTCCGCACCGATAAGGTCTTCCACACGGGACATCCGCTCTCCGAACCCGGCGATCACTTCCTGAAAATCCCGGTCCGTGAACTCCAATTTCGCCACCACATCCTTGTGAAACCGGTAGGCCAGCCCATCCGATCCGACGCCGATCCCCATGGTCATGCACAAGGTGTCGGCCAGGTACACGACGGCGCACTCCATCGGATGCTTGGACTCCATGGGCACGTGGTGGTGTGCAATGATGTCCACCAGGTGATCGCTGAACTTCCATCGCTCGGCAATCATGGCGCCCAGCTCGGCGTGATCGATCCCCAAAACCCCTTTTTCCGCCTCCCGAAAACTGAAACCGTGTTGTGCAACGAGGAAATGGATCTTCTCGGACGACTCGGCCACGTGCTGGCTCAGGACCACCTTGCCGATGTCCTTGAGCAGGGCCGCGGTGAAAATGACATGGGCGTCGCCGATCCCCTTTTTTTCGGACAGGTCTCTCGCAATCAGCGAGGAGGAGACGGAATAGCGCCAGAGTTCTCCGCTTTCCAGATCGTATCCTTCCTGCACCTTGGCGAAGTTTCCGCTGCTCGCACCCAGGAGCACGAGATCCACCACCTTGTCCATGCCCAGGTAGACCACCGCCTGGTGGACCGACTCCACCGTCTTGCTGAGTCCGAAGTAGGCCGAATTGGCCGCCTTGAGGAGGTTGGCGGTCAGGACAGGATCGTGTTCAATGAGCGCGGAGAGCATACCCATGGAGCTCTTCGGATCGCCGGCCAGGGCCATAACCCTGTTGGCCACCTGGGGAATGGGGCTGAGCGTGTCGATTCCGGCCACAATGGCTCCGATATCCTTTTTCATACCTGAAACTCCCCCTTGCCGGAGACCTTCAGCAGGCATGAACCGTCCTTGATGGCCAGCTTGACGGTCCGGTTCGAATTGCCACCCACCTCTTCATGACTCACCATGACCCGGTTCTTCCAGAAAATCTTGCGCATGGCCATGTAGTTGCGCTTCCCGATATTGAAGAACCCCTGCTGATCCAGGATCTGGGCCCCTCCCGCGACGATGACCCGCATGTTTTTCTTGCTCGCGCCCAGACTGTAGGCCTCCTTGAACAGCGGTGCGATACCCGTGTCCGCGAACATGTAGGGTTTCACCTTGGCCTTGGCCGGATCCAGGGAAGAATCCGGAAGCATGTAGTGCAGAATCCCCCCCACCCGGACTGTCGGATCGTAAATGGCAATTCCGATGCACGACCCGAGGGAGTAAGTCACAAGCGTGGCCCCCGGATCGTTGCTCACCTTCATGTCGGCGACACCTACGGTTATATTCACGGCATTCGTCCCATTCTTCCCAAAGTAGCTACCGGATTCCCGTGTCTCTCCCTGTTCATCGCCGATGTGCAGGGAACAGAGGCATGCTTCATGAGGACTTCTCCAGAGGGTTCAGCGGACCGGTCTGCCGTTTCCCCGGGCCACGTCAAAGATCCCCGACATGTCCAGAATGAGGCCGACGCGGCCGTCACCCAGGATGGCGCCTCCGGCGATCCCCTTGATGTGCCTGAGTCCCCCTCCCAGGCTTTTGATCACGACCTCCTCCTTGCTGACAAGCTCGTCCAGAAGAAGGCACATCTTCCTGTCCTCGTGTTCCACGGCTACAACAAGGCCCTCCCAGGGCTCACTGGAGTCCGCTTTCACGTTGAAAAGCCGATCGAGTCGAACCAGGGGAATCAGGGTACCGCGAGTCTGGATCAGTTCGCCCTTCCCTTCCACAGTGGAATACTGCTCCCTGGTGGGACGAAAGGACTCCAGGATCGACAGGGCGGGAATGATGTAACGCTCCCGGCCCACGCGTACCAGCATGCCCTCAATGATGGCGAGCGTGAGTGGCAGGGTGATCACGAACGTGGACCCCTTTCCCGGCCTGGAATTGATCTCCACTCGGCCTCGAAGTCGTTCGATGGCCTTTTTCACCACATCCATGCCCACACCGCGCCCGGAAACATCCGTGACAGTCTCGGCCGTTGAGAATCCCGGATGAAAGATCAGTTCGTTGATCTCGGCCTCGGAGAGGTTGTGGTCTCCGGGAATGAGGCCCCGGGAAATCGCCTTTTCCAGGATGGCTTCCCGATGCAGACCCCGGCCGTCGTCCTCGATCTCGATCACAATGTTGCCGCCCCGGTGGAAGGCCCGAAGCCGAATCACTCCACGCCGTTCCTTGCCCACCGCCTCCCTGTCCTCCGGGCTCTCCAGGCCGTGGTCCGCAGCGTTTCGAATCATGTGGACCATAGGCTCGTAGAGTTCATCCACCACGTTCCGGTCGATCTCCGTGTCCTCTCCGAACATCTCGAGTCCCACTTCCTTGCCCGAATTCTTTGCAAGATCCCGGACCAGCCGGACCATCTTCTGGAAGGTGCTCTTGATGGGCACCATCCGCATGGACATGGCGGTTTTCTGCAACCCCGAAGTAATCTGGTTCAACTGGTTGAGGTTGTGATAGAGCTTCTGGTCGTTCCCGGCCGTGATATAGGGGTTCTGCCTGAGCATGGACTGTGCGATCACCAGTTCCCCGGTCAGGTCCACCATGTTGTCCAGTTTTCGTGTGTCCACCTTGACCTGGAGTTCCACCTGTCCCTTGCCGAAACGCTTCTGGTCCCGGAGTGCGGAGATGACTTCCTTGGACCCGGCCTTTTTCTCCTCCATGAGGATCTCGCCGATCCTTCGGCCCGGCTGGCTCTTCTGCTTTTTCAGACCCCGATCCAGGTCCTCCTTGGATATGGCTCCTTTTTGAACGAGGATCTCTCCAACCGGGCTCTTCCCCCACTTTTCCTGGTCCTCGTTCATCCGATTGATTTTTATAAGAAGCGGATCCATGTCCACCCGGCATGCCAGTGAACCGCCGCTCTTCAGGGCATCCTGTACGCCTTCGATCATCCGTTTCAGGGTGTCGATCGATTCGAGTACGATGTCGATAATCGCCTCGTTCACGACGATATCCCCGTTTCGGGCCTTGTCCAGCAGGTTCTCGGCCGCGTGGGAGAGACGGTTGATGGTCTTGAGGTTCAGGAATCCGCTCACCCCCTTGATCGTGTGAAACGGGCGGAAAATCGAATTGATGGTCTCCAAGTCCTCGGGGTTCTGTTCCAGGTTGATGAGATTGACTTCGATGGAGTCCAGATTTTCAGTGGACTCGGCCACGAAATCCTGAAGAATCTGACGGTCTTCTTCAGATAGATCGCTCACCAGAGGGGCGGTCTCCGAAGACTCATGGGGTTCAGAGGGCACTGGGGCCGTATCAGGCGCATCGTTCGATCGGGGTTCCGCTTCGTCCTCGAGGGCCCCTTCCGGAGCCACAGGTTCTCGCTTTTCCTGTTTTTCGTACAGGGACTGTCCTGTTTTCAGGAAAATTCTCAAGACGTCTTCCCGGGGCTTTTCGCCCTTCACCATGGACCGCTGAAATGACTGGAGCGCACTGATTCCTTCCTCCAGAGGGACCAGGTCCGCAGTCTCGGCCATAATCAACTGCTCCACGTAAGACCGGGTCGCCTGCACGCATTCGGCAAAGCGCTTTTCCTCCAACCCGTCCGCTTCCCTCTCCAACCCCTCCAGGGCGTTCATGATCTGCCCCAGGGCCGGGATATCCCCGCTCTCCAGCGTCACCACGTCCAGGGCGATCCGCTCCAACCGGGTTCCGATCTCCTCGATACGATCCAACATGTCCTCTTCCCCTCCCTCGGGCCCTGTGACATTGACGTCGGGCGACCATACCAACCGTCTGTTCTTTGACGCGGGCTTTCCACGCGGCCCGACGATGCAGCCGGACCCATGGACCCGCGACCCGTCATCCAGAAAAGCCCTTCGATCCGGGCCTATGAGAAGACCTTGGCCAGTTTTTCATTGAAGGTCTCTGGAGTGAACGGCTTGACAATGTAATTGCTGACGCCGGCCTTGACCGCCTCGATGACGTTCTCCTTCTGTCCCTCGGCGGTCACCATGATGAAAGGTGTCTGCTTCAGGTTTTCATCCGACCTGACGGCCTTGAGCAGGTCCAGCCCCGTCATCTTGGGCATGTTCCAGTCGGAAACGATCAGTCCGATGTTTTCTTTTTTCAGAGTGTCCAAGGCCGCACTTCCATCCTCGGCCTCGATGATGTTGCTGAAACCGAGCTGCTTCAAGACCCCTTTGACGATCCTTCGCATGGTGGCGAAGTCGTCCACCACCAACACCTTCATCGACGTATCAACGGCCATTCCATGTCCCTCCTCTGGTTCGTTTTCTCAAACATCCATTCATGCACCCGACCCTGACGGGCCTGTGGAGCGTGTCGCCATGCTACAACGTGGCCAGAAGCGCATCGATCCCTTCTTGATCGAGGCCCTCTCCTTCCGACTGGGGCCCCTTGAGAAAGCTCTTGTAATGCTCCACTTCCCGGTCGAGATCCTCGAATGGTATCGCGGGGTCTTCCTTGTGTCGCCTCATCTTGATACCGAAGGAGATGATGAGATCCTCGATGCGCATCTCCATGGTCTTCACAAGTTGGATAATCCGTTGAATCCGCTGTCCCACCAGGTCCTGAAAGCTAAGTGGTTCCATCATCTTCAGGCAAAGCCCTCCAATGGTTCGAAGGACATCCACCTGGTTTTTCAAGGCCTGTTCAAGGGCCTCCACATCGGGCCCGGGGTTATCGCCGGAGACGTCTTCCCCGTGTTCGCCCGGTCCTTTTTCGTGGAAGAGTTCCTTCAGCCGACCGCATAATTCTCCCAGACTTCGGGCGGCCTCATCCGCGGGCCCCACGTCACGACTCAGCTCTTCCATGGTGATCAGCCCCTCGGACAGGGCCGCCTCGACCGCGGGGATATCCGGATCCTGCGCCATGAGTTCGCGACCCGCATCCAGGCCGGGCATCACGAAATCCATGACCTGACGCGCCTCTTCCGGAAGCCGCGAACCCAGTTCCTTCATTTCCAGAAGGATCGCACCGGCCCGTTCCCAACGATGCGATGAATCCTCGGCTGTACCACGATCCAAGACGGCCCGTAGACGGGCCACCTGGGAATCGGCCAGGTCCATCTGCTCCTCATTGATGTCCATGATCTTCATGGTGCTCTTTTCTAGTGTATCGTTGATCCCTTCAAGTTGGTTGCTCGCCTCGGGAATGTCCTTGGAGGCGATCTCCAGAATGCCGGGCTCGATCCGTTTTTTGATGTCCCTTCGAAAATCAATCAGTTCCACTGCGATCTCCTTGATCTTACCGGAGAACTCGCTGGTCAATTCCTCGAAGAAATGGCCGTTGCGAAGGTTCTTGATCATATTTTTGACGTCTTGGAGTTCCTCGGACGAGATGTCGCCGGACTCCAGCCTGGCTTCGACCTTCTCCAGGCACAGATTCATCGCCTTTGGCGCCCGGGAGGAAGCGGGTACTGAAGAGTGCCTCACGCACAGGTGCTCGTCTCCCTCGATATCCGTTCCCATAACGAGGTTGTTGGGCAGCTCGGAGACCTCAAAGAGCATACGATGATCGGAAACGTTGAACGCCTCGGATGAATTCAAAACAATGAAGTACGGCTTGATGTTCGGCTGCGGTCCACATTCCACGGGATAGACGCCCCCATCCCATTCCAGGTAGAAGGTCCCGTTGTCCGAATGGACGACGTTGGCGCTGGAGAGCGGCAGAATCCTCTTCACGTGACCCACGTCAAACGCAATCTTCTTGAGATCGCCGTCCAGACTTCCCATCAATACATTGCTCATTCCCAGACCTCCGAATCGATATTCACGGCCTCGCAAAAACCCGCTCGAAAGCCGCTGGCACGCCGATAACCTGCTGAAATCAGAAGGCCGGATCTCTTGGTTCCGGGCGTTATACGACTCCATCGAAATCGAAGAACCAACGTTTCCAACGGAGTGCCCTTCCCAAACCACAGGACCTGAGTCCGGTCTCCCCGCTCACAGAAAACAGGATCTGTGAAAAACGGTCTCTCCCCATATGGTTTGAATAGCAAAACCCGTACCACGAACGCAGATCAACACAGCTGGTTCCGTAACCACCGACAGCCACAGCCGACCCATTCTCCGTCGCCACATGACCGACTCGGATGGTTCTTTTGACGCACTGCCATGCATTTGACGAAATGCCGGCAAAACACCTGCTTGGAAGAGCATGCCTTACCGCATCAGGGGGATTCGTGTCGGTGTTCCATCGCCGGCCTCCACGGCAACGGGCGTAAACACCACGAAGCGGATGGGGATGGACACGTCCTCTTGGGCGATGTTCCGCGTCTCGATCCGGCGGCCCGCGGACTCCGGCCGAAGAAGGATGTGTACACGGAACCGTTCCGACCCGCCCATGGCCTCCACTGTTTCTGGAAGCGTCTTCATCGCCCGTTTCAGTCTGGCCCGGTCTTTTTCCGTCATCTCCGCGCCGATACATTCCGTGCCTCGAGGAAGGGTCATGCCTCCCGGCCCGGGGCGAAACACGCCGTTGTTGCCGGCCGGTGACGACCGGGTCATGCTGCCCTCCACGGGCCAGCGGAAAATACCCTCCCCGTCGAACGTCGAGATCCGCTCATCCAGTCGACGTCGTGCCGACCGACGATCATTTTCCGAGAACATCTCCGATGGTTTGAAGGACGAGAAGGTAGGTCTTCCGAGGTTCCAGCAGAGATCCTCCACATCCTGGGCATCCGGCTCTTCTCCGCTGAGCGCGAAATAGCTGCAGAAGACCGTCTCTTCGTCCAGCAGAGGGAAATCCCCGGCGAATACCGTGTTGGCCGCCAGAATCAGCATGAGCACGACCGGGACCAACCGTCGGGGTGAGGGGCCTGAACGGTTCCTCAATGATTTCCTCCAGCCGGGCAGATCTTCATTCCACCTCATCCGGGGTAGTCCAGGATATAGTGGAGAGGATTGACGGCTCGATCTCCCTTGACAACACTGTAGTGAAGATGACTGCTGGTGGACAGGCCGGTATTTCCCACAAGACCGATGACATCGCCGCGTTGAACCGCCTCCCCTTGCTTCACGGACGCCTTGTGAAGGTGTCCGTAGATCGTTTTGAGGTCTTCCTTATGCTTGAGGACCAGGAAGTTCCCCAACCATCGGTCATGCCCCTGGTTGATCACAACTCCTGCAGCCGGCGCGACAACGCGGGTTCCGGTTCGCCCGATGATATCGATGCCGGCATGAAACTCGCTCTTCATGGTGAAGGGGTTTTTCCGCCAGCCGAACCCGGATGAGATCACCGGTTTGGGCGTATCCACCGGCATGATGCTCGGCGTCTCTTGCCAGGCGGCCGCCTGCCGAATCATGAGTTCGCCGAAGCTGTCGTAGTTCCCCGCTATGGTTTCCAGACGCCGGGACAGCCCTCGGGGCGCGGCGAGGTCTTTCCTGCCCGGAGAAGCACCGCCTTCAAGGCGAACGCCGTCCTCCTCCAGAGCAATCCGTTGAACGTCTCCTCCTCCAATGACCTGCCGCAAGTTCTGAAATCGGGCAAGCCCGAAGTATTCCCTGAGCTGCTCCTCTTTTTGGCTGATGTGAGCCAGTTCGCGTCGGATGTACTGAAGCCGGTCGATTTCTCCCTGAAGATGCACTCTCTTCTGCTCCAATTCCAGCATCCGTTCCGCCAGGGCTAGAATACCACCTTCCAACAGGGGAACGGCCGCCACGCATATCAGGAGCACCAAAGCGAGAAACCGGAGATAGACCGGGCTCAACAACGCGCTTCGGACCTTGCCGGAGCCGGCTTGAGGAATCCAAATAACGTGTGCTCGGTTCGTTTTCATGTCTTCACCACTTCACGAGGGATAGTTGAAGAATCCTGCCACCAGCCGAATGGAGTTTGCAGGCTGTGGGATGTGGATACCTTGCAGGCGATCCGCTTCGAAAGGCATATCAGGCCCTTGCACTCTTGGGTTAGATGCAATTCTCATGCCTTCTTTTCACACTCAGCCGTCCGATCCATGGCGAATGGAGGCGGTTCAAGAGAGATGTGCCTGGCAACATCGGCTTATCGTTCATCCTGATACGGATGCCAGTCACCCGTTCGAAGACGTTCCACCCGGAGTACGGCTACCTCATTCTCGACCGCATCAAAAATGATCTTTCGACCCAGTTCTCCGCCCACGTCCTCGGAAACCACGCGAATGCCGTGTCTGGCCAGGGTGCTCCGTGCCATGCGGACGTTCTCCCGTCCCACATCCTTGGAGGAGATTCTCCTGTTGTATGCCCCTCCAAAGAGTTGGGCCTCCAGGCATTTCAGGTTGGATCCCTCCTGAACCATCATCCGAATCAGCATGAGAGTGGATGCGTCCCCGTATCGAGCCGTGGGCTTTTCAGCGTTTTTGCAGGAGGGAAGCTGGAAGTGGTTGATTCCGCCGCTCCTCCGTTTGCGATCCCAGAGAATGACGGCCACGCAGGAACCCAGTACGGTGGAGACCACCGTGGGCGTCCTCGGCAGATAGATGTACCCGGGTTTCAGAAAGTAGTTGGTTGCCGCCGGCACATCCGAATGGTTGAACATGATGATCCCGAATTATTGAAATAAGTCTCTCTGTGATCTGTCCTGGGAAGATCCTCGACGTTCGAAATGCACGTTTCATGCCTGATCCACCTGTCACGATCAGTGTTGCAGGACGGAACTTGGGTGGAATCATGGTGTTTGAAAACCGGCATATCCGGAGGAGATTCCACCAGAATAACCGTCATTGATTTGACATGCACAGCTATCCATAAACGAAAGGGCCACCCCCGCGCATGAAAAGACATGGTCCACGATGGAAGATGACCTTTCCCCTTGATTCGCGAAGACGTTTTGCGTTAGGAATCAGGTGAAAAATCACATCAGCCCTGCCGAGCTGCATTCCACCCAAGGAGGCGATCATGCCCGGACACGAAATCATCGGGAACGAGGAACGGGAAGAGATCCTGGACGTCCTGTCCAGAAAAGTCCTTTTCCGCTATGAGTTTGATGCCCAGCGCCAGGGAATTTACAAGGTAGAGGCGTTTGAAAAGGCCTTTGCCGCCTATTGCGGGGTGAAGCATGCCCTCGCCGTATCATCGGGCACCGCCGCCCTTCGGGTGGCCTTGGCCGCCATGGGTATCGGGGCGGGCGACGAGGTAATCACACAGGGTTTCACGTTTGTGGCCACGTGGGAGGCGATCCTGGACGCGGGAGCCATTCCCGTGTTCGCCGAAATCGACAACACCCTCTGTCTGGATCCCCGGGATCTCGAGACCCGAATCACCCCCCGCACGCGCGCCGTCATTCCGGTTCACATGTGCGGGGCCCAGGCTCGAATTCCGGACATCCTTTCCGTGACCGGCCGTCACGGGCTCCACGTGCTCGAAGACACGGCCCAGTCCTGCGGAGGACGCTTGGGTGACCGGGCTCTCGGCTCATTCGGATCTGCAGGGACGTTTTCATTTGACTCTGTCAAGACCCTCACCACGGGCGAAGGGGGCATGGTGATCACCAACGACCAGGAACTGTTTCTTCGGGCCTCGGAGGTTCACGATCACGGGCATGATCATGACCCGTCCGTGGGCCGCGGCCTGGAAGGGCGCCGCTTCATGGGGCTGAACTACCGGATGATGGAACTCCAGGGCGCTCTCGGCCTGGCTCAACTCGAAAAACTCGAGCGGATCATCCTTCCCCGACAGCGGGCGAACAAAAGCGTGCTCAAGGAGTCGCTTCAGGCATACGACGGCGTCACCTTTCGAGACCTTCCCGACCCGGATGGCGACAGCGCCACCTTCCTCGTCTTCTTTTTGCCCACCGAGACCAAGGCCCGGGAATTCAACGCCGTCCTTGCCGAGGAAGGGGTCGGCGCGGTGTACTGGTACGACAATTCCTGGCACTACTATGAGCGCTGGGAACACCTTCTCCAGGGAAAAACCGCCCTTTCGAGCGGCTGGCCGTTTCGGACGGAAACCGGCGAATCCCGTTGCAGTTACGGTCCCGAAGCGCTTCCCCGCACCGCCGGTATTCTGTCCCGCGCCCTGACCGTTCCGATCCGGATTTTCATGGACGACCAGATTCCGATCCTGAAGAAGGCCTTTGAAAAGGCCGCCCGGAAGGTGCTTTGATTGAAGTGCCTCCCCGAGACGCGGACATCATGAAAATCGCCCTCAGCCAAATCAACCCGATCATCGGGCATTTCGAGCACAACATCGAACTGATGCGTTCGAGCGTGGAGCAGGCCCGGAAACACGGCTGTTCCCTCGTGGTCTTTCCGGAACTCAGCATCCCGGGATATCCGCCGCGGGACCTCCTGGAAAAACCGGCCTTTATTCAGGAAGGCCGGAATGCGCTGGAGCGGTTCGCCCGGGACATTCAGGGCATTCAGGTCCTTTGCGGCTGTGTGGAGCCGAGCGGTGAGACCGGCGGAGGGAGGCTTCTGAACAGCGCCGCCCTCCTGGGCGACGGGCGCATTCTGGCCCTTGGAGGAAAACGGCTGCTGCCCACCTACGACGTGTTCGACGAGACGCGCTACTTTGAACCGGCGTCCCAGAGCCTGAGGTTTCGGCTCCTTGGCAAGACCGTCGGCGTCACCATCTGCGAAGATATCTGGAACGTGGGGGACCTTCAAGGCATCCCCGGATACCCGGTGAACCCCGTCAAGGATCTGGCTGAGGCGGGAATGGACATGCTCGTCAACATATCCGCCTCACCCTACACCATGGACAAACCCGCCCTTCGAATGAATATCCTCAAAAGACTGTCTCGTTCCTACAACGTGCCCTTCCTGTATTGCAACCAGGTAGGCGGGAATGACGACCTCCTCTTTGACGGCTCCAGCATGGTGGTGGACAGGGACAGCCGGCTGGTCCTGGCCGCCCCCGAGTTCGAGTCCGCACTGCGGATCTGGGACACGGATTCGGACAGCGACGAGGTAGTGCATCCCTGGCTGGATCGCGTGCCATCCCTGCTCAAGGGCCTGATCATGGGGACGAGAGATTACGCCTTCAAATGCGGGTTTGCCCGGGCCCTGGTGGGTCTCAGCGGCGGGATCGACTCCGCCCTGGTGGCGGTGATCGCAGCCAGGGCCCTGGGACCTGAAAACGTCATGGGTGTTTCCATGCCGTCCATCTACACCTCATCCATGAGCCGCGAGGATGCCCGGGAACTGGCCTCAAACCTGGGCATTCGTTTCGAGGAGATCCCGATTCAGTCCATATTCAACCGATTCAAGGAGGATCTCTCCATTGTCTTCCGGGGCCTGGAGGAAGACGAGACCGAGGAAAACATTCAGGCCCGAATCCGCGGCACCCTGCTGATGGCCCTGTCCAACAAAATGAACCGGCTCCTGCTCACCACCGGGAACAAGTCCGAAATGGCCATGGGATACTGCACGCTTTACGGGGACATGAGCGGCGGTCTTGCCGTGATCTCGGACGTCCCCAAGACCCTCTGTTATGAGATCGCCCGGCACATCAACCGAAACGAAGCCGTCATCCCGGAGCGTATTCTCACGCGTCCCCCATCGGCCGAACTGCGACCGGACCAGACCGACCAGGACACCCTCCCTCCTTACGAAATCCTGGACCAAATCCTGGAAGGGGCCGTGGAGAAAAATCTCTCTCAGGAAGACCTGGTTGCCCGAGGTTTTGATCCGGGCACGGTCGCCGACGTCTTCCGCCGATTGAATCTCAACGAATACAAACGACGACAGGCCCCGCCCGGGCTCAAGGTGACCACCAAGGCCTTCGGCTATGGAAGGCGTTACCCCATCGCCCGCGGCGGAAAGGATTACTAATACCGTGAATCGTGGTTGTGAATGTGAATGTGAAAAAAAACGATAAAAAGGGAAAGCCGCTGCGTCGATTTCACGAATGATCAGCCTTCTCACTGACAGCGAACACCCAAAAGAAAGGACACCATGCGTTCCGATATCATGAAAAAGGGCCCGGAAAGGGCCCCCCACCGGTCCCTTTTCAAGGCCATGGGACTCACGGATACGGAAATCGAACGACCGCTCATCGGAGTGGCCAACTCCGCCAATGAACTCATACCCGGGCACATGCACCTGGGCGACCTGGCCGATGCAGTGAAGGCCGGCATCCGCATGGCCGGAGGCACGCCCCTCGCCTTTTCCACCATCGGCGTCTGCGACGGGATCGCCATGGGACACGCCGGCATGCGGTACTCTTTGGCCTCCCGTGAACTCATCGCCGACAGTGTGGAACTCACGGCCCGGGCCTACCCGTTCGACGGGCTGGTGGTCATTGCCAACTGTGACAAGATCGTACCCGGCATGCTCATGGCCATGTTGCGGCTCGATATTCCGGCCCTGCTCCTGAGCGGAGGCCCCATGCTCGCCGGCTGCTTCGGTGACCGGGCCGTAGATCTGGTCACCGTGTTCGAGGCCGTGGGGGCCAGGCACCGCGGAACCCTCAGCGAGGAGGCCTTCCGGGATCTCGAAGACCGCGCCTGCCCCGGTGCCGGGTCCTGTTCCGGCATGTTCACGGCCAACTCCATGAACTGCCTCTCCGAGGTGCTGGGCCTGGCCCTGCCCGGAAACGGCACCTTTCCGGCGGTGTCTGCGGCCCGGCGGCGTCTGGCCAAGGAGGCGGGCATGCGCGTCCTTTCCCTGGTGAAAGACGACGTGCGACCCCGCGCCATTGCCACGGAAGCCGCCTTTCGCAACACCATCTGCGTGGAAATGGCCCTGGGCAGCTCCACGAACACGGTCCTTCATCTCCCCGCCATTGCGTCCGAAGCGGGCCTGCGGCTCCCACTGGAGATCTTCAACGAGATCAGCGACAAGACACCGAACCTCTGCCGTATCGCACCCGCAGGCCCCCATCATCTGGAGGATCTGGACCGGGCCGGAGGCATATCGGCCGTGATGCACGAGTTGAGTCACAGGGAAGGCCTGCTCTCCCTGGATTTGACCACGGTGAGCGGTCAAACCATCGGAGAGATCGCTGCAAACGCCGAAAACAGGAACCCCGAGGTCATTCGCCCCCTGGACAGCCCCCACTCCCCGGACGGAGGCCTGTGCATTCTTCGCGGAAACCTGGCCCCGGAAGGCGCCGTGGTCAAGAAATCAGCGGTGGACCCGTCCATGCTCGTTCACGCAGGACCCGCCCGCCTGTTTGACTCCGAAGAGGAGGCCATGAAGGCCATTCTGGCAGGTGACATCCGGAAGGGAGACGTGGTGGTCATTCGCTACGAGGGTCCCAAGGGAGGTCCCGGGATGCGGGAGATGCTCTCCCCGACATCATCTCTTGCAGGAGTCGGCCTGGACAAGGATGTCGCCCTCATCACGGACGGCCGCTTCTCCGGAGGCACGCGCGGCGCGGCCATCGGGCACGTCTCACCCGAGGCCCAGGAGGGAGGACCTATCGCCGCCCTGAAGGAAGGGGATATCATCGAGATCGATATTCCGAAGCGGTCCCTCCGCGTCCGGCTCGATGACGATGAGATCCAGGGTCGTCTCGCCCAGTGGACCCAACCGCCCTACCGCGTCCGGGAGGGGTATCTGTACCGCTACGCCCGTCAGGTCACGTCCGCCTCGACGGGGGCGGTCTTCTCGGAACAGGGATGACCGTCTCCCGCCGAGCCGCCGAGATCGCCCGGGAGTGGACCCCCTGCGGTCTTTGCGGCTCTGCGAGAGACACTCTTCACTCCCCTGTCTTCGAACCAGGCCCCTACTTACCGCGGTTCTCAGGACGGAGCCTCCGTACGGCCTCGCCCGTCCGCCACATCTCGGACGAGTGAATCTCGTCCAGTTCCTTCTGGAGTTTCTCCCGGTAGTCCGGTGCGCTGTTGGAGTCAAGCACGATCTGCGTCTCCCGGCCCGAGGCCACGCTTTCGTAAAGCGTATCGAAAACCGGGGCCACCGCCTCCCGAAACCTGTGCCGCCAGTCCAGGGCCCCCCGCTGGGCCGTGGTGCTGCAGTTGGCGTACATCCAGTCCATGCCGTTTTCCGCCACCAGGCGGATCAGGCTCTGAGTGAGTTCCTCCACGGTCTCGTTAAAGGCCTCGCTCGGGCTGTGTCCGTGTTTTCGAAGAAGGGCGTATTGGGCCTCCATGACCCCGGCCAGGCATCCCATGAGCACGCCTCTCTCACCCACCAGGTCGCTGTAGACCTCTTTCTCAAATGTGGTGGGGAAGAGGTATCCCGAACCGATGGCGATTCCGGCGGCCAGGGCCCTCTCCTCGGCCCTTCCCGTGGCATCCTGGTACACGGCGAAACTGGCGTTGATCCCGCTGCCGTCCAGGAAGTTGGTTCGAACGGTCCGGCCCGACCCTTTCGGCGCCACCAGAATGACATCCACGTCGCCGGGCGGCACAACCCCTGTCTGATCGCCGTAGGTAATGGCAAAGCCGTGACTGAAATAGAGGGCATCACCCGCCTTGAGACGGGCCTTGACCTGCGGCCACACAGCCACCTGGCCGGCATCCGACACGAGAAACTGGACCATCGTACCCCGCTCGGCCGCCTCCTCAATGGGAAACAGGGTCTCCCCGGGCACGAACCCGTCACCGACCGCCTTTTTCCACGAGGCCCCTCCTTCCCTCTGGCCCACGATCACGCGAATCCCGTTGTCCCTCATGTTCATAGCCTGGCCGGGCCCCTGAACGCCATATCCCAGGACGGCCACAGTCTCGTCTTTCAGCACATCCCTGGCCCTGTCCAGTGAAAACTCGTCGGCTGTGACCACCGTCTCGATCACGCCCCCGAAATCGATTTCCGCCATGATCTTCTCCTTTCTTAACGATCCCATCATCAGGATGAATTCTGTTTGCTTTGATATCAAGCCGCGGTCCTTCCTGTTTCATCCGCTCGCCTGATTCCTTTCACCGTTTTCCCTGATCCTTCCTCCCTTCCCTGGCCAGGGCCACCACTCCCGTTCGGGCGATCTCCTTGATCCCCTGGGGACCCACCAGGTTCAGAAACGCCTCGATCTTTCCCTCATCACCCGTGATCTCTACGGTATAGAAATCCGAACTGACATCCACCACACGGCACCGAAAGATATCCACCATGCGAAGGATCTCCGCTCGATGTTCAGGCCGGGCCTTCACCTTGACCAGGGCCATCTCCCGGTGCACGTAGGGCGTGTCCTCGAAATCGATGACCTTGATCACGTTGATGATCTTGTTCAACTGCTTCTTGATCTGCTCCACGACGACCTGATCGCCCTTGGTCATCAGAGTAATTCGGCTGACCCCGCCTTCCGTGGTCTCGGCCACGGCGAGACTCTCGATATTGAAGCCCCGCCCGCTGAAGAGTCCGGAGATCCGGGCCAGGACCCCGGGCTCGTTCTGCACCAGCAGACTGAGTACGTGCTTTGTGCTCTGATTCTCATTCATGGATTGACTGCCTTTCTGCCGCATTCGGATTGGATCGGCGCCATCTCACGGCTCCCGAACTCGATGCAATCGGATCGAGGAAGTGGGACCCCTTTCTCTTTCTACACCAGCAGCATCTCGGTAATGGGCGCGCCCGCAGGGACCATGGGATAGACGCCTTCCTCGGGTTCCACGGCAAAATCCATGATCACGGGCCCTGGGGTTGAGAGTCCTTTTTGGAGCACGGTTTCCACATCTCCCGGTGTCACGGCGCGAAAGCCGGTTGCACCGTATGCCTCGGCAAGTTTCACGAAATCGGGCGCGTGAGACATCTCCGTACACGAATAGCAGCGGTTGTAAAACAGTTCCTGCCACTGCCTCACCATTCCAAGATACCCATTGTTCAGGATCACCACTTTCACGGGCAGATTGTACTGGACGGCCGTCGCCATCTCCTGAATGTTCATCTGGATGCTTCCGTCTCCTGCGATGTCCACCACCAGTTTTTCCGGTCTCGCGATCTGGGCTCCCAGGGCCGCGGGCAGGCCGAAGCCCATACAACCCAATCCACCCGAGGTAATGAAGCAGTTGGGATTGTTCAGGTGGTAGTACTGGGCCGCCCACATCTGATTCTGTCCCACCTCTGTGGTGATCACCGCGTCCCCGTCGGTGAGTCTGTGAAGCGTCTCAATCACGTACTGAGGCTTGATAACGTCCATCTGTTCATAGGAGAGACGCTTGGTGGCCTTCCATCCCTCGATGCGCTCCAGCCAGGATCGCCGTCGTTCTTCCAGGTCTCCCAGGTCCTCCTGTTCCAGCATGCGGAGGAGTTCTTGAAGCGTGCGCCTGCAGTCGCCCACGATGGGGACGGTCACCGGAATGGTTTTCCGAATGGAGGTGGGATCGATATCGATGTGGATGATCCGGGCGTTGGGTGCAAAGGCGTCCGTCCTGCCCGTGACCCGGTCGTCGAAACGAACACCCACGGCCACCATCAGGTCGCACTCAGACGAGGACATATTGGCCCGGTACGTCCCGTGCATGCCGATCATGCCGAGCCACCGGGGATCCTTTGCCGGGAATGCACCCAGGCCCATGAGAGTGGTGGTAATGGGCGCGTGGATCGTCTGAACGAATCGCGTGAGTTCCTCGGAGGCCTGTGAAAGGATCACGCCACCCCCGGCAAACACCATGGGCTTTTTTGATTTTTTGATCAGTTCAACTGCTTTTTTGAGTTGTCTCCGGTTTGGTTCGTACGTCGGACTGTAGGACTTGAGGCAGACCTCCTCGCCGGGGCGATACTCGGTCGTGGCCTGAATCAGGTCCTTGGGAAGATCCACCAGTACGGGTCCGGGCCTTCCGGATCGGGCGATGTGAAACGCCTCATGAAGGATGCGGGAGAGATCACGCACATCCTTCACGAGGTAATTGTGCTTGGTGCAGGGTCGGGTGATCCCGACGATATCGACTTCCTGAAAGGCATCGTTCCCGATGAGGCTTGTGGGCACCTGTCCTGTGAGCACCACCAGAGGGGACGAATCCATATAGGCCGTAGCGATTCCTGTGACCGTATTGGTGGCGCCGGGGCCGGAGGTCACGATACACACACCCACCTTTCCAGATGCACGGGCATATCCGTCCGCCGCGTGAACGGCCCCCTGCTCGTGCCGGGCCAGGATGTGGCGCAGGTCGGTCCGGCTCAACTCGTCGTAGATGTCGAGTACCGCGCCCCCGGGAAACCCGAAAACGCATTCCACTCCTTCACGACGCAGTACATCAAAAAGGATCTGGGCTCCTTTCAGTCTGAGATTCGTTCCCGCCTTCCGCCCCGTGCCGGCGTCTTCCGGGGCGATTCGTGGTGCCGGCTTGGCCTCTTCCTGTGGCCGTTTGAACGGTTGTTCTTTTTTCATGGCTTGGCTCGGTTTCATGTCGTGGCTCCGTTTCATGGTTCCCCCACGCCGGGGGATGTCTTCAATCGGGACCGATCCGCTGGCTTCTTCATGGCTATCCCGCGTGGTCTGTCTTCATGTCTTGAAAACAAAAAATCCGCTGTCGGGTGGGGCCTGGCAGCGGATCGTGAGTTCGAGAAATGGTGAGCAGAATCACGTCATGGTCAGGCCCCCGGAATTCAGTCCGAGTAGGCATACCGCGAGCAACAAGGATACAAGGACCCTTGCTGCGCGACTAATGAGGATAATGCCTCTGACCATGGGACTCATATGGTTTCCCGATTCCTCTTCACATGATAAACGAACACAACCTATCTCAAAAAAAAACACCGCTGTCAAGACCCGAATTGGACGGTCTCGCAAAAGCCGGAACGAAGTGTGACCCCATGCGGGGCGTTTGGGGACTCATTTGCTCTCGAAAACGGTCACACCGTCCCAGTCTTCCGGGGGCGGAGTATCCATATTCCGCCGAATGCGGTCCAGGTATACGCCGGCCGGCCCATCGTTCGGTTTCACATCCAGGACCCTGCGGAAAAGCGTCCCGGCGGCCTCCCAGTCCCGGTTCCTGTAACGCATCAGCCCTTCCTCGAAGACCTGTACGAAACCCTCCCGCTGGGAATCCGGTTCACTCTTCAGTCCGATCAACTCGTAAATGCGGACCGGCTTGGCCTTTCCCTTGACTCGCACGTAATCCAGCTCGCGGATCAGAAAGCGATCATCCAGACGGCCGGCTGTCTCGCCGCTCAAAAGGATGGTGGTCTTGTAGTGCTTGTTCAATCCTTCGAGTCGGGACGCCAAGTTCACGGTGTCACCGATGACGGTGTAGTCCATGAAGGTCTGGCTCCCCAGGTTTCCGGCCGTGACGGTCCCCGTGTTCAGGCCGAGGCCCATGGCCAGTCGTTCCACACCCTTGACCTCTCCTTTATCGCGGAGACGTTCCAGGGAACTCACCATATCCAAGGCGGTCAAGGCGCCGTGAATCGAGTGATCCGGGAGTTCACCCGGGGCACCAAAAAAGGCCATGATGGCGTCCCCGATCAGCTTGTCCAGGGTGCCGCCGTGACGGAACACGGCGGGAATCATGGCATCGAAATAGGTGTTCAAAAGGCGCCCCGTCTCCTGTGGAGTCAGGCTCTCGGAGATGGAGGTAAAACTTCGAAGGTCCGTGAAAAGTACGGTCACATCGACGCTTCGACCTTCCAGGCTCTGGTCGATGTTCCCGCGAAGGAGGTCCTCCACCACGCCTCTGGAGACGTATTTGCCGAAGAGGCCCGTCACCATGCGGTTCCGCCTTCGACTGTAGGACCACTGCACTCCGATTCCGAAGACATACTGGATTCCGAGGACCGCCAACCCCGGTGCCGCCTCCAGCCAGACGAGGCGCTGCACGAAGGTCCAGTGGGCCAAGGCCAGAATAGATGCCGAGAGCACCATGAGGATCCCTATTCCCCAGAAGGGACCGGGACGCTGCGGATAGAACAGGAGGCCGGCCACTCCGGAAAAAACCACCAGAAACAGGACGCTCACACGGCCTGCCGGAAGAATGTACGATTCCTGCAGAATGGTCTCAATGGCATGGGCGTGGCACGCCACTCCGGCCGTCTTTCCACCGAGATCCTCGGTGAGGATCTCGCCGAATACGTCCCCGAACCGTTCTTTGACGCCGGAGGTCCCGGAAAACGGGGTGGCGAACACGTCCTTGTCCGTTGCCAACGCGCTTCCAATCAACACGATCTTGCCCCGTACCGCGTCCGGAGGGAAGCGGTTCAACACCACATCCGCATAGGAAAGCCGGGCAAACGCCTCTTCCCGTCCGGTGTAATGGATCCGGAGATCCGGATAGGGAAGCCGGATCCGGTCCTCTTGCGGGCCTCCCATAAAAAAGTGGTCCGTTCTGGAAAAATCGAAGTCGAAATCCAGGTTCCGAAAGGCCCGGACCACCTCCAGGGAGAAGCTGGGGAAGACGGCGAGACCCCCCTCGATGGGCTTGACGCTCAAAAAGGGGATCTTTCTCAGGACCCCGTCCCGGTCCGGGACCATGTTGATAAACCCGTCACCAATCATGGCCTTCTGAAACAGGGGCAAGGGGCGCACCTCACTCCGACCCTCCACCGCCACAAACCAGGCGAGGACCACGTTTCCGCACCGCTCCATGGCGCCGGCCAAGGCCTGATCCTCGTCCGCATTCGAACCGGGAGCGAAAAAAACCACGTCCAGGCCGACCACATCTGCGCCGGCATGGCAGAGGTTTTCAAGGGCGGCGGCCATATGCTGTCTGCTCCACGACCCCTTTTTTCTCCCCAGCCGTTCGGCGCTCTCCTGGTCCATGAGGACCAGCGTGACGGTCCCGGATGAGGGTCGGGACCCCTTCCATCGGAAGTGAAGATCGTACAGAGAATGGTCGGCGCTACGAAACCCGTTCAGGCCGTAGGCCAGAAAGACAACAGATGTAATGAGGGTGGAGAGGACAACGGAAAGGACCAGGTGGATGCGAATCAGTCGCCTTTGGGGAGAACGGTTCTTTGACGATCGAGGCACGTGCGGTGATTCTCCCTGGCCTCCTGCAGGGTCGAGTGTCCCGCAGTCCAGTGCGTGGTGGAGGAAAACTCAGCGGGCGATGTCCATTCAGAGGGTCCCCGCTTTCGTGAAACAGCCGGGAGGATGCTGGGTAAACCGGTCGTTCACGGGGGAAGCGGTGCTCCGTTTGGTGAAACGGTTCGGCGCTTCGGGAAAACGGCCCTCGATCCCTCCCACGGTCCCGGCGACGATCACGATCACCCGGCACTCCTTGAGTATTCCGGTTGACTCATCCTTTTGGCGTATGCGGCGTGCATCGTCCTCGCTGATGATCAGATTCGTCTTCTTGAGGCCCTCGGCCCCGGCGGCGCTGGCGATCACGAAGGATCCCCGTTTTTTCCGTTCCTTTCCATCCTGGGCCCAGGCCCCCCTCAATGCAAACAGGGATCTCAGACGTGCAAGAAAAACCGGTCCAGAGGAAAGGCGTTCGTCATGAGCCCGATCCAGGACCACATAGCGCGTCATTCCGCGCTCCACCAGCGCCGCCTCGTGAACCGAACCCAGATCGTACACGGTCCCGCCCTCCCGGGTCCGGATCTGGGGAAACAGCGCGGGTTGAATGCGGTCAACGGCGGGAAGGTCACGCGCATCTACCACGAGCCAAGGCGTCTCTTCACCGGGAACCGAAGGCGGAACAGGCGTCTGAATGGGCAGCCGTTTCCATTCGGAATGATCACTTCGCAGCAGGGTCACCAGACGCCGGGTCAACCCTTCCACGCCGCGCAAGGGGGCACGGTAGGTGACGCGGGCATAGGAACGGCCTTCCTCATCGAGCCATGAGGTCTCGTGTTCCTCGTAGCGGACCAGGGCGCTCAACCGAATCTCCACGCGTCCCGAGGCCCCGAGACTCTCCAGAGTCTCCCGGTCGTCCAGACGAACCCCCGCCGCCACCTTGAGAATGGACTGAAGGGCCAGGGCCTGGGCCGCGCGCAGGGCCTTTGCCCTAGAGCCCTGGTTCAGGTGAGGGTATCCCTTGCCCACACCATAGACCACCCCCTCCTTCCAGTCGATACGTCCGTCCGGCAGCGGTTCCACGTAGGGCTGGAAAGGGACTTCCTCTCCGATCGCCGGATCGACACCGAGACACAGAAACATCGCCGCCAGCAAGGCGGCCGAGAACCCCTGCAAGCCATGGAACATTCGGAACGCCATGAGACGCTGGATCATGTTTCTTCCCGGTCCTACTTCTGTTTATCCAGGTCCTGGACGGCCCGCTGGACCAGTCTCTGGACCATGGTATCCAGGGTCACCTGTTTCGATTCGGATGAACTCGCACCCAGAATACCTACGGCTGAGGACCCCATTTCCATCTTTTCTTCAAAGTACCCGGTGGTCACCTGCTCCGTGGTGGAGGCATCCAGCACTTTGTACCGCAGGCCCACCACCCACACACCGGCAGCCTCGCCGGCCTCTACGGAAGAGACCGCCGTCCTCGTCACGCTCCCGCTTCGTCCGCCGATCACCGTGCCCAGAATGCTTCCCACCGCAGCCCCATCGAATCCCCTGGAGGCCTCGGCCACGGGCTCGGCCTTGAGAATGTCCAGTTTGACGAACCACTTGGTGGACTTGAATTTTCCCCGCTTGAACCGTTCCAGGGCCTGAGGATCCCCCATGTTCACCGCCAGGGTGACTTCGTCCACCAGGGGACCCAGGTCGGTCCGTTCAAGAACGCGGAAATTGGCGTTTCCCAGTTCCAGTTCAGCGTAGTCCGCGATGTTGTTGGATGTGATTTTCTGATAAAACGCAGCATTATTGCTTTTGATCTGACCGGGCAGGACAATCAGCACAGGACCCGGAATGTTCTTGTTCACATACTCACACGGCTGGTACATGGTTGCGTCGGCCTGAGCGTTGGCCCTGGCCGATGGGCTGCTCCCCGCGCCCGTGGTGGTGCAACCCGCGAAAAGACCCATGGTCAAAAGCACTGCTGCAAGTGTGGCAAGAAACCTCATGGAACCCTCCTCAAGCCTGGATGCCCGGCATGCGCCGGGTGGAAAAAATGCGTTGTTGTCTCAGACCCGGCTAAAACTCTTCCACCGCCTTCATTCCCCCGGCAGCGGGCGCGTCCTCTTCTGTCTCGGGGCCTGGCACCGCCGCGGGATTCATCTCCGCCACCTTCTGCAGGGTGGCGTCATCTTTCACCAGGCGCTCCAGCCGGCCGGCAGGCGCATCGGACAACGATGCCGGAGGCATCTCTTTGAACCTCCGAACCACGGTGTCTACAGCCTCCTCCGATCGAAATGCCACATCGACTGCATCGCCTCGTGCGGAGAGCAGGTGAAAGACCTTGCTTTTCAGTTTGCTGTTCAGTGGATGGACGACGGTATCGTTCACGATCTGCACAAAATTTCCGCCCTTGCCGGAGAACTCCACCTCAAAGACAGAGACCCCCTTGGCGTCGAAATCCCTCAAGTCCACGTTCAGCACCGGTCGAAGGCCGATCAGTTCTTTCTTGAGCAGCATGCCCATGTCGTAGTCGGGAAGGTCACTGACGCGGAACTGAAGAATCCGGGTCGGTCGCATGAGGTGGTCTTCGAAAAACTCCTGGGTGAATTCCTCTCCAATCAGTCGACCGATGTCCTCCAGGGCCTCGTCCTCGCTGGCCCATCCCTTGCTCTTGGGCACCTTGCTGTTGAAGTAGATCTCCTCCCCGGTGTCGTTCGCCTCGCACTTCACGGTCCAGGAGGTGAGGACGTATTTGGTGAGGTTGAGCCCCGACGCCTTGAGCCGAACGCTGCGGGCCATAAACTTGACCTCACTCCGAATGACAAAGTCCGAGTCCCCTTCGCCTCCTTCCTTCTCCGACCAGACCCGGTAACCGAAACCGGAGATCCGTTCCTTGAGGAGGTTCTCTGCAACGGCCGAACGCTCGGGCGACGCGTTGGTTCCCCGTTCCGCATCCCGGATGGTCACGGAGACGGCGATTCTGGGGTTCCCCCGCTCCTTGATGAGGTTGACCCGTTCCGCTCGGCTCATGTCCTGCACCGCGTCACGAACATTCGTGAGATAGACCTCGGCCTTCAGGAGCATGTGCATGAAGCCGTCCTCTCCTTCCCAGGGTTCGCTCTCCTTGATGACCTGCTTGATGAGTCCCTTGGAACGGGTGAGGACCCGGTCGTGGAGCAGTTCGTAATTTTCCACCAGGGTCGAACTCTCCACAAAGGTGCCTACGGCCTTTTCGATCACCTGCCGCCGAGCATCCTCCCGAAGCGCATCGATCAAGAGGCCTTTGTCCCTTTTGTAGGTATCCGCATGGGGATCGGCCAGGCCTTCCGCAGAGACGATGATGGTCTCCGGCCCTGCCGCCACCGGAACGGCCGTCAAGAAAACCAGGACGAGCCACAGGGCGGCAACCAGCGTCCCACGCGACTGTTTCCGCGTCTTGGACGAGACATGGATCCCGGTTCGGGTCTGATGATGGATCATCATGGACTCCCCCTATCCAGTTTTCAAATTGAAAACTTGCCAGTGCCCAATGATTGATTGTTGGATGGGCACTATCTAGCTCCAGCATTCAAACAGTAGTCATTGTATAGCCGGGCCACCGCCAGGTCGGCCTCACTCTGCACGATCTTTAGGGCGACCGCCATGGAATCCGCCCCGGAAAAGGACTCGCCTCCGGCCGTCACATGGGATAGGACCCGGCCGGACGAATCCACCAGGGTGAAGGCCATGGTCACGAATACCTCTTCGATGCGGACCACGGGGTTGACGCGGACTTTCGAACGAATCATGCCCCGGAGAAAGGTCCCGGCGCCGAGACGCTGAGCCGCTGTGGCTGCGGCGTCCACATCGTTGTTCAGGAAGGCACGGACCTCCTCCCGGGCGATCTGTGCCTGAATTTCCTCCTGCGTGTACGTGCGAAGCCCTAGGTCTTTCAGGCGGCGGCTGATCTCCAGGAACAGGGGACCGTACTTGCCGGGCTCATACAAAATCCCACCTTCTTCAACCTGCTCTCCGATGATCAGGGCGATCTTTCGGTTCTTCAACCTTTCATCGCAGGGCACGGTAAGAAGCCGGCGCACCTCTTGTTCGCGTTCACCGGCCTCTTGTTCACGGGCCCGGGCCTCCCCTTCCTCGCTCTCGCTGAAAGAGAATGCCGTGCATCGGGACGGCCCGAGAAGGGACAGGCCCATAAGGATGGACAGAAACAAAACCAAGGTTTTGGGAGTGTTCACGGCTCGAAATCCCTCGCCCGGGCCGCTCTAGGCCCTGAAGTGTGGCGTCATGCCATACGTTTGGATGGGATCGGTGGCCAAGATCCGCCATGCAGCGGACTGATTGTCCCTGGCACACCCGTTTGGAGGGTCATCATGCTCGGCGCCCGCATCCCCTGCATGGTTCGCGGATCCCTGTCCGCGGTCACGGCCTTCTCATCATCCGCAAGGGGAGTCCTGCTGCACCGGATTCACAGTAGCACTCGACGGAATTCTAACGGCGTACCGTTTGAAAGTCAAACCCTTTTCCCGCTCCAACTCCGCCGTGCACGGCCCTGGGTGTTCAAAAAAAACCACCGTATCGGATCGCCTCTGGGGGCTTGAAGATAAGGCCCCATTGCCCTATCATGACCTCCACCATGGAAAAAAAACTGCCACTCCAAAACATCGCCGTCATCCTGGTGGAGCCTCAGATCCCCGAAAACATCGGGGCCGCGGCCCGTGCCATGGTGAACATGGGCATTCGACACCTGTCGGTCGTTCGTCCGAAGAACTACGACCTCTCCCGTATCCTCAAGACCGCTACAGGGCCTTCAGCGGACCTGGTCCGGGGCATGGAAGTGCATGACGATCTGCTTCCCGCCATCGGCCCCTATGGATATGTGGCCGGCACCACGGCCCGCGTGGGCGCGCACCGTCCCACCCTGACGTCCCCCAGGGAACTGGCCCTTGACCTGATCCCCATCGCGCAAAACAATCGTGTGGCCCTGCTGTTCGGACCGGAAGACCGGGGACTGTCCAATGACCACCTTCGGTACTGCCACACCATCGCCACGGTTCACACGGCGAACTTCTCCTCTCTCAACCTGGCCCAGGCCGTCATGGTCTTCTGCTATGAGCTGTTTCTTGCCGCCCAGGCCCCTGTCGTCAAGGCCGAACCCCGATTGGCCAACAAATTCGAACTGGAGGGGATGTACGATCACCTCAAAGACGTGCTGTCCAAAATCGGTTTTCTGGACCCGCAGAACCCAGAGCACTGGATGCTCAACGTGCGCCGTTTTCTTTCCCGAACGCCGCTTCGAGCCCGCGAGGTGCGGGTGATTCGAGGGATCTGCCGGCAGATCGACTGGTATTCGAGCCGAGCGCAAGGGACGCACGAGGAAAAGGAGACCCGGCGCTAGCCGGTAAGCCGCTGAAAGGCGGGCTCGAATTCCCGCCAGAGTTCACAGCCGATCCTGCTCTGGGTCCTCACGATCCCTTCCAGGACCTCTTCGTCCGTGAGAGGATTGGAGAGTATGGCTCTCAGCACCACGATTCTCTGGGGTCGGTACGGGGTGGATTCCAGGGTGGTGCGGGAGACAAACGTGGTGTCGTCCCGTCGAATGGCCTTGTGCAGCTTCACGTTGAGGGCGTTGACCAGACAATTGACCTTTCGAAGGAGCCACTCCGGCTGCTCCATGCCCTCCCCGGAGAGGACCTTCTTTGCCTCCTTCGGCAGGAAGCGGTAATTGAGAATGAAGAGTTCCGGACGGTTCAGGACCTCGAAGCGTCCGTCCTCCTCCAGCAGTCTCTGGAAAGTGACGGTGTTCTTTCGCGCGCTCTCAAAGAGGAGCCGGTATCCCTGCCTTCCCAGGATTTTGAGTGCGGCCCACGGCTTCAGGGCGGCAAACGGCCGGGAACCCTCGATGGTAAATCGTCCCGTGTCCACGGAGTTCCTTCGAATAATGTAGTTCGAGGTGTGCTTCAGGTGGTTCAGGTCCCGCTCGTTCTGAAACAGTACGAGGCCCATGGTCATGGGACAGTAGAGGAGCTTGTGGGCGTCAATGGAAACCGAGTCCGCCATGTCAATGCCCCTGAACATGGGGCGGTATTCTTCCACGAGCAGGACGCTACCCCCCCAGCATGCATCCACATGAAAATGGGTCCCCACCTCCCGGCTGACCTCGGCAAGGGCCTGCAGGTCGTCGATGTTCCCGGTCTCCGTGGTCCCGGCAATGCCCACGACGGCCATGACCCGTTCATCCGGTTCCAGTGACCGAATCCGGCGTCTGAGTTTGGACTCGTCCATGCGGTTGTGGTCGTCCACGGGGACGCTCACCACGTTGTCCGATCCGATGCCCAGAAGGTTCGCCGCCTTGATAATGGAGTAGTGCCCCCTGGCGGAGACAAACACCAGGGCCCTCCGGCAGCCATAATGGTCCAGGCCGCGTGCCATGCCTTCCTTTCGAATCCCCCCGAACCCGTCTTCAGGGGGAAAGGCCTTTTCCCGGGCTACGGCCAAAGCGGTCATATTGGCCAGGGTCCCATCCGACGTGACATTGCCGAGACTCACCCTCGGATTCTGAACGTTCTTTTCGTAAAATCGGTCGGTCCCACCGAAGACCAGCCGGTGAAACCAGGTAACCAGCTCCTTTTCAACAAAACTGGAGGCCTTGGCCGTCTCGATTTTCACCTGATTCTGGTTCAGGGCGGCGATGATCATCTCCAGAAGGATCATGAAGTACGGGGTGGGGTTGATCATGTGGCCGATGTAGTAGGGGTTGCCCACCTTCACCGAATGAGCGACCACATGATCCCTGATCTCCTTGAGCACATCCTTGATCAGCATGGGTTGGGCGGGAACACTGGTACGGCTGAAGATCCGGCTCAAATCGGGGAGGGAAATACTGCTGTGTATGCCCCCCGCTTCCCGGAAAAAATCGTGAATCATCTGAAGGAGTTCGTCCCCGAACTCCAGGAACTTGTCCGGGGAATCCGGCATGATGAAGAGCTTCCGAAGCACCTCCATCGTGGCCTTGATCTCTCTTCCTGGGTCACTCATGCATGTCCATCCCCGTCCGTGAAGTGTTGCGGCATGGTGGAATACATTACGGAATCGCCAGCATGGCCTCCAGGGCCCGCCGGGCCCGTCCCCGCACCTCCTCGCTCACGGTAATAACCGGGGCCATCTCCTCCAGTGATTTCAGTAGCTCGGCCAACCCGGTCTTCTTCATATCCTTGCAGACCATATGAGGGTCCGCCGGGATGAATTCCTTTTGCGGATTGGCCCGGGAAAGGGGGTAGAGAATGCCCGCCTCTGTGCCGACAATGAACCTGTCATGAGGCGACGTCCGGGCCAGGGAAATCATCCCCGACGTACTCTGCACCGAATCGGCAAGATCCAGGACCTCGGGCCGGCACTCGGGATGGGCCATGAACAGGGCGTCCGGGTAGGCCTGCTTCACGCGACGCACACGATCCGCTGTCAGTCTCTCGTGCACAGGACAAAATCCGTTCCAGTAGTCCATGTCACGCCCGGTGACCCGAATGGTGTACTGGGCGAGGTTCCGGTCCGGTGTCATCAGCACGCGCAAGGAGGGACCGATACTGCGGGCCAACCGGACCGCATTGGCCGAGGTGCAGCAGAGATCGCTTTCCGCCTTGACCTCGGCGGTGGTGTTGACATAACTGAGTACAAAAAGATCCGGTTGCTCGGACTTCCTCCGCTTCACGTCCTCCACGGTGATCATGTCGGCCATGGGGCATCCTGCGTTTTCCACGGGCAGTATAACGGTCTTGTCCGGTGACAGGATGGCGGCTGTTTCGGCCATGAAACGGACACCACAAAAGACGATCACGTCTGCGTCAGTCTCTGCCGCTCGTCTGGAAAGCTCCAGGGAGTCGCCGCACATGTCCGCCACATCCTGGACCTCGGCTACCTCATAGTTGTGGGCGAGAATCACGGCATTGCGTTCTCTGGCCAATTCCCGAATCCGATGGTGCATGGCAGAATTCCCGTTCATGAGTCCCCCTCTCCTGCAGATCCATTACTTTCCCATGTCGAATAGGCGTTTTCTTCCTCAAAGTCAAGGACACCGCATGGGGAGACGGGAAGAAGAAACATCTCCATCGCATAGTATGTGGTGGCGGTTGCCCTGCGTTCGGTATTTCCCTTACCTTGAAACGCGCCTCTCAGGGGTCCCCATTCGAAATAGATATGGACATTGGGCCCCTATTGTGGTATAGTTCAGGTCAAATCATAACTTGGTCCCGACCCTGCACCGAGAAAAAGGGTTGCCTTTTTCCATGATCTATTGAGTATGAGGCATCCATCCTTCACGATGGTCATCCCATGACAGACCCGGAAAAAAGGGCCGCCGTCCGGAAGATTCACTCCGCACGTGGGGGCCACGACGCGATCGGAGAAAACGGCCTCAACTACCGGGAACTCTTCCACCGCGCACCCGCAGGCGTCGGCCTGGCCACACCGGAGGGCCGGGTGATCGCCTGCAACCCGGCCATGGAAACTCTTTTCGGATACACTGAAGCCGAACTCAAAGAGATTTCCTTGAAGGACCTGTACCAGGATCACGGATGCAGAAAGGAACTGCTCGATACCCTGGATCGCCATGGGGTCGTAAGCGGGTTCGAGGTCACGCTGATCCGAAAAGACGGGATCCCTTTCACCGCTTGCCTGACCATGACTCCGGTGCCCGTGGACGGAAAGACCTTTTTCCTGACCCTCTTGCAGGACGTCTCGGAACAGGCCAGGGCGAGAGAAAACCTGCAGGGCACCTATCGGGTCCTGGAGACGATCTTTGAAAACGCACATATGCAGATCGCCTACCTGGACCAGGATTTTTTCTTCATTCGGGTCAACGGTCCGTATGCCTCCTATCACGGCATGCATCCGGACGACCTCGCGGGGCGGCACTACTTCGATTTTCCCCGGCACCATGAAAATATGGAGGTATTCCGCCAAGTCCTTGAGACCGGTGAACCTCACATGGCCGTTGCCCAGGCGTTCGGATCCCACACAACCTCGAACCAGAAAGACATGACATACTGGGACTGGAGCCTGGTCCCGATCTTGGATGGGGACGGTCATTCGAGCGGTTTCATTCTGATGCTCAAGGATGTGAGCGAGCGCGTGAAGGCGGAACAGGCCCTTATCCGAAGCCAGGAGCAGCTGTATCAGGCCCAGAAGATGGAATCCCTCGGGGTCCTCGTTGCCGGAGTCGCCCATGAAATCAACAACCCGATCAATCAGATCATCTTCAACATTCCCCTCCTCAAAAGGGTGTGGGAGGATGTGTTACCGTTGATGAAAGCATGGACCCACGATCGACCTCCGCAGACCTATGGCGGCCTCTCATTGGATTTCATGGAGGACAACCTCCCCCAACTCCTGGACAACATGGACATGGCAGCCAACCGCATCGCCCGGATCGTGCACGATCTCAAGACCTTCTCCCGCGGGTCCGGTGCCGGCGAAAAGCAGGTCCTGTCCCTCAATACGGCGGTGGACAACGCCATTCGGCTCGCCCAGTCCACACTCCTGGAATCCGGGATCCAACTGACCCTGGATCTGGAGGACGACCTTCCTCCCATGAAAGGACATCTCCCTCACCTGGAACAGATCGTCCTTAATCTACTGATCAATGCGGTCGAGGCCGTGGGCGATCATCAGGGGGAAGTCGCCATTCGGACTCGGTCCCTGAACGGCGATCTGGTCCTCTCCGTTTTTGACAATGGCAAGGGCATTCCCCCCGGCATTGCCGACACCATTTTTGATCCCTTTGTCACCGATCGCCACCGGGAGGGTGGCACAGGGCTCGGACTCTCGGTCACTCGAAAACTCGTACATGGCCACGGAGCTGAAATCACATTCGACACCCGGGAGGGAGAGGGAACCACATTCATCGTCACTTTCCCATCCATTCAAAGGGATCAAGGATCCATCTGAAAGCACCCGTTCAGTAAAGCAGGCCCTTGAATCATGGAATCCATTCCCTCACATCATACTCCGATTCTGGTGGTAGACGACGATACGGGTTTGCTCCTGAGCATTCGGGCCATCCTGGAAAGTGCGGGACTCCCTCAGCCCGCCCTGATATCGGACGGGGACCGGGTCATGGATCTCCTGAAAACCCAATCGTTCCACCTCGTGCTCCTCGACCTCATCCTTCCCAAAATCAACGGCATCGATCTCCTTCGTCGAATGAAGCGCTCCCATCCCGATGTGGAGTGCCTGATCATAACGGCCGTGGACGACGTATCAACGGCCGTAGAGGCCATGAAATACGGGGCCTTTGACTACCTGATCAAGCCCATTCGAAGGGAAAAACTGATTATTTCCGTTCAGAACGCCCTCCAGCGGTTCGATCTCCTCCACAAGGTGAGTCTTCTGGAAGGAGGTCCTTTTTTTGAGGATCTCGCCAACCCGGAGGCATTCCGGGACATGATTGCCGAGTCCTCTTCCATGTCCCGGGTCTTTCACGAGGCCGAGATTTATGCGGCCAACGACTACAATCTTGTCCTGACCGGCGAGACCGGCGTGGGGAAGGACATGCTGGCCCGGATCATTCACGGCCTCAGCCGACGATCCGGAGGTCCCTTTACGCCCGTGAGTATGCCGGCCCTCAGTCAGACCCTCTTTGAGAACGATCTCTTCGGTCATTCCAAGGGGGCCTATACCGGAGCGTTCTCCGAGAAGAAGGGGTTTTTTGAAGAGGCGGACGGCGGCACCCTTTTTCTCGACGAAATCACGGAACTGGATCCCAAGCTCCAGGGAGCCATACTTCGAGTCATTCAGGAGCGGGAGTTGTACCGTCTTGGAAGCACCCGTGCCAAGAAAGTGGATGTGCGGATCATCGCCGCCTCCAACCGGGATCTGGCCAGAGAGGTGGCCAAGGGCCGCTTTCGCAGCGACCTGTACTATCGTCTCAATGTATGCCACATCCACATTCCTCCACTGCGCGAACGAAGAGAAGACATACTGCCCATTGCCAGGCATTTTCTGCGGAGGCACTCCAAGAATATTAATAAAAATATTAATGCGTTATCACAGGATCTTGCCGATCGACTTCAAGCCCATGACTTTCCAGGAAACGTCCGTGAGTTGGAAAACATCGTGGCCTCCGCCGTCCTCTCAGAGACCGGGGCCTTCTTGACTCTCGGTTCAACGGGATCCCATCTGGGTGATCCCGGCCCGACATTTCAGGATGAAATCCACCCGTTTCAAGCCCTCGGACAAGTCGAAAAGAATCATATTCTCCGCGTCCTCGATGCCGTCGACGGAAATCGTACTCAGGCGGCGCGGGTCCTGCGAATCGGTCTCCGTACACTCCAACGCAAACTCAAGTCCTATAAGGAATCTCAAGCCACGCCATAACGGCACACCAAGTCATTTTGGCATTATTTTTTTTTGTTATTATTTCAATCTGTTTTAATGTATCTAGGGTTTATGGCGCGTCAATCTGGCCTTGAACCAAGGCTATTTCTCCGAGTTCGCCCATTTTTATGCCCTTTGCAACACGTCTTCATCACATTGGGAATTCTCAATAAATAGCTCCTTACACCGAATCAGTGCCAAATGGGAACGATCCTTGCTATCTATATAAAAAGTGAGGAATCAGGTGGTTGTTTCCATAGTGCACCACAACTATTCTTAAGGTATAATTACCCTGTCAGGCATTTTTTTAGACGTTTTTTCATATAGAAACAGGCCGAGCAAGACGTTTTCTAAAACCCGACACAGTTGTCCAACGCAACCGCATGAAGGCGATGGGATGAAAAGGATTCTTCTTGTGGACGATGATCCCGGGGTGCGGAACGCCCTCAAAATCGGGCTCATCAGCTACGGTTTCGACGTGATGTCGGCGGAAAGCGGTATGCGTGCCATGCGAAGGATGGAAGAACTCCTCTCAGAAGCCAGGCCCGCACACCTTCTCGTCACGGACTTTCGCATGCAGGAAATGGACGGCCTTCAGTTGATACAAAAGGCCAAGGGACTCCAACCATCCCTGGTCACGATCCTCATTACAGGATATGGAAACGAGACTCTACGAGAGGAATGTGAGCGGTTCGGCGTGAATACATACATGGAAAAGCCCTTTACACCGGATGTCCTCGGCAGGAAGATCCACGAACTGCTTGAGACAGGGTGCGATGACCGGGACGGGTCGGACCGACCGGTTCCAAGTCAATCCGCGGTCATGGCCGGTAAAGAGTAGCTTCGCCCTCACCCATGGCCCGTGGGGTGGAAACCATCTTGATCACAAGCGAGGTATCACGAACCCTCTTTACCGCCCACGGATATCAGCGGGTCGTTTCATGAACGGGAGCGATGAGCCTCCCGAACATGTTTGTTTGGCATGATATTTGTATACGATTCTGGACACCCATTCACTGGTACCAAAGGAGAAAAACCATGGAAAAAGACATTCTAACCATTGAAGAAGCTGCGGAGTTTTTGAGACTGGGTAAGCGTTCCGTGTATAAATTGGCCAAGGCAGGCAAGATTCCCGCCAAAATGGTCTTGAACAAGTGGCGTTTTGAGCGGGAAGCCCTGCGAGAATGGGTGAGGCAGGGACAAAAGAAGTAATCCACCCCGCCTTTTTCATCCGCGCCACCATTCAAGCCCGGGATCTGCGGAGGACGGGAGTGGTTCATCCATGCCCTCCGCACCCCGGGGCGACCACCTCCAGCGGCCGCCTTCCGGCACAGCTTGACGGACAGCGGCGGATGACGCGATGGAGAGGGCCTTTAGGAGCCCATCACCATTCGCACCTACGGACATGCCCCAGGGTCTGCGGGACCCGCTCACGAAAAGCCGTGATCGGGGAAAGAGACCATCGTCCGAAGCTCATGTCCGGATCAGGACAGGCTGGTCGCCTCTTCACCGAGCCCCTCCCCTACGGTGTCGGTGGAGCGTGGTGTACTTCGGGCTGAATGGGTTGCACGTCCTGGGGAGAAGGCGCGAGCTCTCCCTGGCCGGCCTGTTCCTCCAGGGCGGCCCCGGGTTGCTCCAGCGGCGGCCCTGGTTTCGAGGATTTTTGGCCGGCCGAAGAACCGGATCTCATGGGCGAGGGCTCCGGCGGTGGCGGACATCCCATGGTGAAAAGCGCCAGCCATGCCGTCACAACCAAAACCGCCAAGATTTCCAGCCATCGTCTTTTCATGTTATCGGATTCTCCCGTCTTTTTTGTGATACAGTTACCTATCACACGACTTGGAAAAGATCAATCGTCATGAAAATGGTTCTCTTCACCATTCCCTGGGTGAACTATCCGGTGTACACCTACGGCGTGCTCGTGGGGTTCGCCTTCTTCACGATCTGGTTCTTCAGCCCGCGCCTGGCGGTCCGTACAGGCAACGACCCGCGGGTCCTCTCCATGGCGATTCTCGTGGCCGTTGTGCCATTTCTCCTGGGGGCCAGGTTCTTCGTCCTCTGGGCCAACCCGCACATTCCACGGACCCTGAACGATTTCCTCTACATCCGGGGCGGAGGGGTGGTCGCCTACGGCGGGTTCATCGCGGCCCTGGGGGCCGCCTTCGTTTACCTCAGAGCCATGGGCGCGAACACATGGCGCCTGGCGGACGCTGTGTCACCCTTCCTGATCCTCGCCCTCGGCATGGTGCGCATCGGGTGCTTCTGCTCGGGCTGCTGCTTTGGAAAGCCCACGGATTCGTTCCTGGGCCTTCGTTTCCCTCCCGGATCCATCGCCTTTGACCAGCACCTACACTTCGGACTGGCCGAGGTCTCGGCAACCGGCACCGTCCCTCTCCACCCGGTTCAGCTCTACGAGGCGGTATTCGATGGAACGCTGGCCGTTGTCCTTCTCACCATGCACCGCCGCCGCGAACGCGAAATCCGAGGTGAAGACCTTGCGGCCCCGCCCCGTCTTTCAGGAGACGGCAAGGACGGTCGGATTTTCTGGACTCTGACGGCCGCCTATGCCGTTGGACGTTTTTTTCTGGAGACCGTGCGAGACGACAGGCTTCGGGGAACCGTGTTCGGCGTGCTCACACAGAGTCAGTTCGTGGGACTCATCCTGATGGGCCTGGCGGCCTTTATGGTGATCTACTGGCTCCCCAGGCACCCCTACCGCCCCCGTAAGCCCCACGCCCCTGCCTGATCCTCCATGGCCCGGTACAATCTCTTTTGTACGACTGCAGGCTCCAACCCGGTGGATGGAAAACTCCCGGTTTCCTGTTCACTCAACGGGGAGATACACCCAGAAACTCCGTCAGGCGGGATCGGGACACCATGCCTTCCCGGAGCAGCGCCGGGGGATAGGAGGTGATGTCCAGGACAGTGGAGCCTATACCTCCGGGAGTCTCCCCTCCATCCAAAATGAGGTCAACATCGCGTCCCATGGAAGCCGCCACAGCCCCAGCCGTGCAGCACGGGGCCTCGCCGGACAGGTTGGCGCTCGTTCCGGTGATCGCGCCACCGAGGGTCCGGGCGACGGCGGTGGCCACGGGATGACTGGAGAGACGAAGCCCGATGGTCCCGGTGCCGGCTGTCAAAAGGGGGCTTACCCACGGTGCGGCCTCAAAGACCAGGGTGAGACCTCCAGGCCAGAAGCGCACCACAAGACGCCTAGCATATTCGGGGATGCGGACGGCGTACCGATCCACACTTTCCAATGCGGGAAGCAGCAGGAGCACGGGCTGGTCCGGCCTTCGCCCTTTCACCTGGAACAGCCGTCCCACGGCCCGTTCGCTCGTCATGTCCACGGCAAGACCATAAAAGGATTCCGTGGGAAGGGCGACCACACCCCCGGAAAGCAGGGCGATGCGGGCGGCATCCACTCCCGTTTTCCGTTCCCTCTCATGCTCCACCGTGACGGTCCGCGCCGTGGTCATCGCCTGCTGCCGCTTGGTTACCGGAGGTTACATCTCCAAGCCCCGATCCGCTTCCATCACGGATCGCGTCATCTCCTCCTGATATGCCTCCAACCGTTCCTTCACGCCCTTGTCTTTCAGGGCAAGAATCCTCGCGGCCAGCAACGCGGCGTTCTTGGCTCCGCCCTTTCCGAGGGCCACCGTAGCCACGGGAATGCCGGGAGGCATCTGCACGGTGGCGAGAAGGGCGTCCAACCCGTTCAGAGGCGATGATGCGATAGGGACACCGATGACCGGAAGGAGGGTGTGGGATGCCAGGACCCCGGCCAGGTGCGCGGCCCATCCGGCCCCGGCGACAATGACCTCCACACCCCTGTCCGCCGCCTCCCTGGCCAGGGACCTTGCCTGTTCCGGGGTCCGATGGGCGCTGACCACCCGAACCTCGTATTCGATTTTCAGGGACTTCAAGGTCTCCGTGCATCCCTTCATGACCTCGGCGTCCGAGACCGAACCCATGGCAACACAGACCTTTGGGCTTCCTTGAAACATCACGACCCCCTTTCCGCTGCCTGGTTACCGCCCGGAAATGGACTCATTTCTGAACGGGGGACTCGCAAGTGCACGGAAAACACGTGCAGGCGGGCCCTCCCTCACTGAATCGATGCATAGATCCCCTTCCGGTCCGGGAAAAATCAGGACGTTTTCTCTTTTGAGGCCGCCGCGCCCAAAAGGGGATAGATCACCATGCCGGACAGCCAGGCCATATCCTCGGCCGACAGATACGCGGAGGTGTTCCGATCAAAAAGGATATTCCCTTCCGGAGGAAATTCGTCATCTCCGGCCCACAATACCAGGGCCAGCCGAATCATGGGCAGGACGGGGACAGACACGGAGACGTCCCCCAGGTCGATCCGCTCGGCCCCGTAAAAGGATCTGGCAAGGTCGCCCATGAGATCGGGCCGACCTCCGAAGGTCTCGAGAAGGGGGATCTTGGCCCGGCGCTGAAAGGCGTCCAGGTAAAACATGCCGTCCGGGACATCCTGGTATGCCACCCATTCCCCGGTCAGCGGGACGCCACCGGACCTCCAGGCGCCTTCCAGGTAATGAAGCAGGAGAACCTGCTGCTGAATGGGAATCTCCTCTTCGACCGATCCCTCCCTGGAAAAGTCCATGCCCGGCCAGGAGAGGAGCCATCGCGCCCCCAGAAAATCGATGGCCAATCCAATCCGGTCATCGTCTCTGAAGACCTCGGCTCCGCAAACAGCCGCCAGGGCATCCGGATCCTTGTCCGCAAGGGTCTTTCGCGCCAATTCCGCCGCATTCCTGTAATCATCCACTCTCGCCATGGTATCTCCCTGCCCGGTATCAACGGTTGAGGTCAGGTCCGCATAGACCCCAACCGGATGGACTGCATTGGGTAAGAGGGCGTTGTTTCACAATCCTCAACAGGGCTGTTATAATGTATGCGAATATCCAATTGCAAGGCCGATGGCCTGCAAAGGAATCCCTTTTTCCCATTGTTCTGCACTATCCGGTCGGCCCATGAAGAAGCGGAAAAAACCCGACGGTTTCAATCCATTGTTCAAGGAGATGGAAATCCTCGTCCCATCCAGGGCCGAGGCACCACCTCCCCCTGTCCCGGACTCGGTGCCCCTTCCCGAGGAGAACAGGCTGTTTCTGGAGGCCGTAAGCGATGTAACACCACTGCCGAACCGGAAGAAAAAGGCATACCGAAATCCCCGGGCACTACGGGCCCCATCCCATCCTCCCCCGGACGAGGAGCAGGCGACCCTGGCCCACTTGAACGGGCTGGTCCAGGGTTCGGTCGACATGGATATCCGTTTTACGGATGAATACATGGAGGGGGCCGTAACGGGTGTGGGCAGGAAGGTCATGAAGCGTCTCAGACGAGGGGAGTTCCCGGTGCAGGATCACGTGGACCTTCATGGCATGACCAGGAACACGGCCCGGGATCGGGTGGGCGACTTCCTCATGGAGAGTCATAAAAAGGGGCTCAGGTGCGTACTCATCGTCCACGGCCGAGGCCTGAACTCCCCCTCCAGTGACCCTGTTCTGAAAAAACAGATCCCTCTCTGGTTCAGCCGCAGTCCCGTTCGAAAGGTGGTGCTGGCCTTTGCCACGGCAAGGCCGTACGATGGAGGCGCGGGTGCTGTGTATGTGTTGCTGCGGCAGCGTTGACCGGATTCCCCCCGGCAGGATCACTGGTCCTTTTTCAGGTCGAGGACTTTGGCCTGAATCTTCAGGGCCTTTTCGATAAGATATTCCACCCGCTTGTAATTCGGATCCATGCGCTGGACCACCTCCCACTCGCGAATGGCCTCTCGAAGCTTCTCCTGATTGAAATAGAGCATGCCGTTCCGGTAATGGACCTCTTTGTAAAGATCCTCACTCTTTCGAATGTTCTCATGGCATTGCATACAGTCGCCCTTGAATCGAAGAGAGGCCAGGAAGGCGTCCCTGGCGGCGAGGTATTCTTTTTTCGTCAACAGGGTTTCACCAAGACGGAACTGCGCCTTGAATGCGTAATCCCGTGCCACCCCGTCCTCGGGCCGAACCTCGAGAATCCGGGTGAGCACCTCGACGGCCTGCCGATCCTTGTTTTCCCTATAGAGTTCGATGCCGCGGGACCGGCATTCGTCGATCCATTCTCCTTCTTCTTCCGCCGAATCTCCCTCTGCGGGGAGGATTGCGGATGACTCCATCTCACCCCAATCCCAGAGACCGGAGTCGGGCGATATCTTCTCTTCCACTTGGACCTGGACATTGCTCGGAACAAAGGGGACCCCCTCGATCTCGGGAATCTTGAGTTCCTCTCCAGCCATGATCCGGGTGGCATCCTGAAGATTGTTATACCTGGCGATCTCCGGAAACAGTCGGTGATCCCCGTAATACCGTGCGGCCAGATGGGAGAGGCTCTCTCCCGGCAGGACGGTGTGAACCACATATCGACTGCTGCGGATACGCTTACGCGAGACAAGCATATCCGCCGCCTTCTCATGGTCGGAATAACACCTCAAAGCGACAAGGAAACGGCGCCGGGCATCCCCATATTTCCCTTGTTCGTGGAATGCCAGCCCGGCCCGGTAATGCTCTTCGGCCTGATGGATGAGGGCCGACTCGAGTTCCCGAGCCCTCTCCAGGGCCTCCACGTAGTCCTCTTTCACGGTCAGGGCGATCCGGTATTGACGCAAGGCCTCAATGGATTCTCCCTGGTCCTCCAGGGCCGTGCCACGCTCGAAAAAGACGGCCGCAAGCGCGTCTCGATCCGGGGCGGTTTCGGTCACCGGTGTTTCGGCGGCCGTTTTTCCGTCCAGCGTCACACACCCCATTCCCGGCACCAGAAGGATCAGGAAGAAAACCAGTGTCCACGTTCGGCATCCGCTCATGGCTCACCTTTTCCATGAAGACCGGTCGAACCCGCTTGTTCTATATGGGGCCTGGACGAGGCATGAACGAGCGACTCGGTCTCAAATGTCTTCAGGCAATCCTCAAAAGGAATGCCGCCCTTCCATAGCACCGGATTGCGTCTCAAATTGAGCGGGTCCGCAAAAAACGGGTTCGATCCCGGCCGGACCGTGAAACCCAGCCGGTACCCGAGGCTCTGGGAGAGTTGAAGGATCCCTGGGGTCACGTTGCCGTAAGGAAAGGCCAGCGCCATGGTATCCTGTCCCAATTCGGCGTCGATCACCTGCTTGGATTTCAGGAGTTCCTCTCTCAGACGATCCTGGTAGGCCTGATCGCTTTCCCCTTTCAACGGCTTCGTCAAATCGCAGTGCGTGACCGTGTGGGATCCTACCTCGAACCCGTTCGATTTCATTTCCCGGATCTGGTCCCAGGTGAGAGCCTTGGATCCGACGCCGATGAAATCCGTGTACACGAACAGGGCCGCCGTAAACCCGTGCTTACGAAGAATGGGGTAGGCCAGTTCGTATGTGGAGCTGTACCCGTCATCGATGGTGATGACCACGGCCTTTGCCGGAAGACCCCGGCGGTAATACAGAAATTCGTGCAGGTCATCCAGCGTAATGGACCGGTATCCCTGCTCGGCCAGCAAAGCCATCTGACGTTCGAACTCGTCCTCGGAAATGCACAACGCGTCTGTACATGCTGATGCAAACCGGTGATAAGAGAGGACAGGAATCGTCTGATACCCATTCCTTTCCAGTCCACCCGGGTTCTCTTCGCGCATGGGGATCACCACCACGTCGCCGGCATGGAACACGCTCCCGCCGTTGCACTCCTCAATGACCCAACCCCGGTTTCTACTCCCCAGATACTGCTCGGCCAGTGCCTCGGCGGAGGTGGTCTCTACAGGGAGAGCCACCACATAGCGACTCGATTGAAAGACCTGCGGACTCCGATCTCCCTGTACGGACGGCCCGGTCTGCTGCTGTTCCCCGCCCGTGGTGACACAGGAAGACAGGAGGAGCATTCCGACGATAAAGAGCGTCAACAGATCGGCCCGGCCACAAAACCGAACTGCGTCCCGAATCCCGTTCATACCACCGCCTCCCCTCCGGCGGGTTCACATGTCAATGACCGCCGCTTATACCAGGATATCATGTGTCCCACGCCGGCGAAACGGGAAAAGAGCCCCATTCGTTGGAGTCACTCTTCTGTGGATGAAGACGGAAGACCGACCTGAAGGGCTCTTCAGAGAGACAGTTCACCCGAGGCCCGGGGAACCGTTCAAACCAGGACACTGTAAATGGAGATGTCCGTACGCCGTCCTTTGACCGCCACCATCCCCCGCTCCTCAAAGCGCAATCCGTTCCTGTTTTTTATCATATCGAAGGTCTGCTTACTGATGAGGATCTCACCGGGCCGTGCCATGGCGGTCAGCCTTGAGGCCACATTGACATCGTCCCCCACGACCGTGTATTCCATGCGTTTCTCGGAGCCGAGATTCCCCGCCACCACAACCCCGGAATTCACCCCCACACCCACCTGAATCCCTTCCATCTCCCCCGCCCTCTCTTTTCCGATGGATTGGATGGCCTTCTGGATCTCCATGGCGGCGCGGACCGCCGAATCCGCATGACGCCGGTTGGCGATGGGGGCACCGAATACCGCCATGGCCTCGTCACCCACGAACTTGTTCACGTGCCCCCCATGGCTGATGACCACATCGGTGACCCGGGTGAAATAGTCGTTGAGCAGATCCACGATCCACGCCGGATCCTTGTCCTCGGAGATCGTGGTGAATCCTCGAATGTCTACAAAAAGAATCGATGCACTCACCCGCGACCCCTGCATCCACGGCCGTTCCGGGTGGGCAACGATCATGGCAACGATCTCCGGGGTGACGTATTTTCCAAACGAGTCCTGGATCCGTTCCTTGACACCCAAAGCCTCAGCCATGCGGTTGATGGCCAGCCCCAGTTCGCCCAGTTCGTCCTTCCGCTTCGTGTGGACCCGATAGTCGAAGTTCCCCATGCCGACGGCCATCACGCCGTCCCGAAGCTTGTTGATGGGCCGGGAAAAGTACAGACTCAAGGCCAGGCTGAGGAGAAGACCCGCCGCAACGCTGATCAAGGTCAGGTAAAAAAAGAAGACCTTCGCCTCACGAATGTTCTGGAGGATCCGGGCCGTGGACAGGCCCAGCCTCACATTCCCCACATTCAGGTTCTGGTAGGTCAGCGGAGTCTCGAACAGGAGGGTTTCCAGACCCTGGTAATGGAACGAACTCAGGATCACTCCATTGATCTGTCTCATGAACACCAGGTCCGGCGGTGCACTGTAGGCCCGGCCCACCAAATCCAGATTGCTGTGTGCCTGAATGACATTCCGGCTGTCGGTAACCATGGCGAACACCACCTGCTCATTCCGGGTGATGTCCTCCATCAGCTTGTACAGAGCCAGGTCTTCTTCGCTCAACAGCTTGTCGGGGGAGTTGGTGGTAAGGACGTGAATCATGCTCTCCCCCAGACCGATGAGCTGATCCACGAACTGGGCCTTTTCCTTTTCCAGCACCACAAAACCGATGACGGAGATCTCCAGAAGAATGAGGGCGGTAGAAAGGATGGCCAGCTTGATAAATATGGGAATGCGAAGGCCTGGTATGCCCCGGCGTTCGGGAACCTCTCTGCGTTCGTCTCCGGAGCGCCGCTCATCGCCGGAACGCCGCTCCGGTCCTCGCAGTGGAGAAAGAGACAGGCGACGCTCCTCGTCTGACCTTCGTTTGCGGCCGCTCCTGCGCTCCAGACCAGACCGGCGCTCGTCGCGGCGTTGTCCTTCTTTTTCCGTCAACAGCGCGTCCCGACGGCTTGGACGGGGCTGTCCAGAGACTGGCCGGGGATTCATGGAAGGGGTCCTCATCATCGCGATGCCGGGCGTCGAATACGCCCACCGGACAAGACGGTCGGGGGAACGTTGTCTCCGGAAATCGGGGTTGAACCGGCCGCTTCACTTCCGGAGACGCCAAGTCTTTAGATATAAGCGATAAATTGAATCATGTCAAATCCGTGTTTCGAGTATGGGGTCTCAACAGGACTCCGATGTGGGGTTCCGGAAACCGAATCAGACCCTGCCGACCTCTTCAAGCGGTTTGACATCCCGGACGATTTCTTCTAGTAACGGAAAGCAGACATGGTCCCTGAAAACTCCCTTTCATCAGGGCGTTCTTCCAGAACGGTCAAGACCCGCTGAAAACAGACGGAAGGATCTCACCCATGAAACTCGGCATCATCGGTCTACCCCTGGCCGGCAAAACCACCATCTTTGAAGCCCTGACTGGTGCGCGGGGTGAAGTTCCCCACCAGCAAGGCGGCCGCTCCGACCAACGTATCGGCACCGTGCGCGTGGCCGACAAGCGCGTGGATTTTTTATCGGACCTCTATCACCCCAAAAAAACGACGTACGCCCAGGTGGAGTATCTTCTCCCTGCCGCAGTCGCAGGTCCTTCCGCGGCCAAGTCCGACAGCGCACTGTGGAACCAGGTCCGTTCCTCGGACGCCCTCATTCACGTGGTGCGAAACTTTGAAGGGGCCCTCGGGGTCCCTCCTTCTCCGGAAACGGACTTTCAGTCTGTGGAAGAGGAAATGATCATTCAGGACCTCGCCGTGGTGGAGAAAAAGGTGGAACGTCTGGACATGGATGCCAAGCGCGGGAAGAAGGCGGACGAAGAGATTCGAGCGCTGATGGAGTCGTGCCGATCCCTGCTGGAGGACAACCGCCCTCTCCGTCTCGATGCGGAACTCACATCGACCCCCGCAATGCGCGGCTTCACCTTTTTGTCGGCCAAACCCCAACTCCTGATCGTGAACAACGCCGACGAGGACGAGACCATGCCCCCTTGGGACGCGCATCTCCTCGGTACGGATGTGCTTGTGGTACGTGGGGGACTTGAAAAGGAGATTGCGGCCCTTCCCTGTGAAGAGGCCGAAGAATTCATGATCGCCTATCACATCGAGACCTCCGCCTTGGACCGTGTCATTCGCTCTTCCTATGAACTCCTCAACCTGGTTTCTTTTTTCACGGTCGGGGAGGACGAGGTCAAGGCGTGGACCATTCCCCGGCTGACCCCGGCCCTCGAAGCGGCCGGGGCCATTCACTCCGATATCCAGCAGGGATTCATTCGAGCCGAGGTGCTGCCCTTCGAAGACCTGAAGCGTTGCGGAAGTTTTCAGGAGGCTAAAAAAGCGGGTCAGGTGAGGCTCGAAGGCAAAGAGTATGTCGTTCAGGACGGAGACATCGTCCATTTCCGATTCAACGTCTGATACTCGAACCGGCGGAAACGCCCTTTTCAGGAGAAAGGAACCGGGACATGGGAAAAAATCGCATCCGCGTGGGGATCATCGGCGCCGGTGGATACGGCGGGTGCGGGGCCGTGGAGATCCTGTGCCAACACCCCGATGCAGACATTGCCGTCCTCATCGACAAACAGGATATCGGCAGGCGGTACAGTGACCTCTATCCTCACCTCGAGGGGTTCTGTGATTTGCCGATCACGTCCCCTGAGGACGCGTCGCACTCTGCAGACGTTGACGTGGTCTTCTTCGCGACCCCCGACGGCGTAGGCCAGTCGGAAGCCGCAACCTGGCTCGAACATAAGGCCAAAATCGTCGATTACAGTGGTGATTTTCGGTTCGACACGCCCGAAGTGTACCGAAGCTATGCCTCTCGAATCGGACGAACAACGGAGCACGCGGCCCCGGGTCTTCTCAAGCAGGCCGTTTATGGTCTGGCCGAACTCCACCGGGACGAGATTTCCCGTTCCAGCGTGGTGGGGAATCCGGGTTGCTTCGCCGTGAGCTGCATCCTCGGGCTGGCCCCGGCTGTTCATGGGGGTTTCGTGGATCCGGAGTCCATCATTTGTGATGCCAAGACCGGCGTTTCAGGGGCCGGGAAGAACCCGTCTCCCACCTTTCACTTTCCGGCCCGCTACGAGGCCATGAACGCCTACAAGGTCTCGGGGCACCAGCATGTCTTCGAGATCGAGCGGGAACTGGGACTGCTGGCGAACCGGGACATCACCCTCACCTTCACGCCCCACGTGGTTCCCCTCTGCCGGGGGATTCTCTCCACCCTCTACGCCAGGCTCATCCCGGGGCATACGCCGTCCTCCGTGGAGGAGGCGTACCGCTCCTTTTTCGAAAAGGATGTCTTTGTCCGGGTCTTCGGCCCCTCAACGCCACTGACCAGCGTTCACGTTCGAGGCAGCAATTTCTGCAACCTCTCCGTCAACGTAGACGAACGTACGGGGACCTTGATCGTGGTGAGCATGATCGACAATCTGGTCAAGGGACAGGCGGGAAGTGCGGTCCAGAACATGAACCTGATGTTCGGGCTCGAGGAGACCGCCGGCCTGCTGAAACCGGGGCAGGTTCCCTGATCACCGATCCCTACTTGATGCACACCTTTCGGACCTGAATGAGGTCCGTCTGCCCCAGCAGGGCCTTTCGAATGCCGTCCTGCAGCAGGGTGGTCATGCCGTCCTTGACGGCCTGCCCCCTCAGTTCTTCCATTTTGGCGCGCACCTGAATGAGGTTTTTCATCTCATCCGTGCCGTCCAGGATCTCGTGCAGGCCCGTTCGACCCCGATAGCCTGTATTACCGCATTTAGCGCATCCCTTGGGTCGAAACAGCGTAAAATCGTCGTTGTACTCATACCCAAGCTTTTCAAACCCCTCACCGTGGGAGCGAACCAGGATGTCGTATTCGTCCCGTTCCGGATGGTACTTCTCCTTGCAGTCCTTGCACAAAGTCCTGACGAGACGCTGGGCCAGTACCCCCAGCATGGCGTCTGCAAAGTTGAATGGATCCATGCCCATGTCCAGCAGCCGCGTAATGGTCTCCGGCGCGCTGTTTGTGTGGAGCGTACTGAAGACGAGGTGGCCCGTAAGTGATGCCTCGATTCCCGTGGACACGGTTTCATGGTCGCGCATCTCGCCCACCATGATCACGTCCGGGTCCGCGCGGAGAAACGCGCGCATGGCCGTGGCAAAGTCAAACCCGATTCGAGGAAGGACCTGGACCTGTCTCAGGCCCTCCTGAGTGATCTCCACGGGATCCTCGGCGGTCCAGATCTTGGTCTCCGGCTTGTTGATGTGGTGCAGGGCCGCGTGAAGGGTGGTGGTCTTACCGCTGCCGGTGGGGCCCACCACGAGGACGATGCCGTACGGCTGGCTGATCATCCGGATGAAGACGTTGAAGTTGCGCTCGCTCATCCCCATCTTTTCGAGGGGAATGGGCTCGCCAGCGGCCAGGATCCGCATCACCACGTCTTCGGTCCCACCGGACGTGGGGATGGTGGCCACGCGGAGTTCGATATCCAGAGGGGCGTACCGCTTGAACTTGATCTTCCCATCCTGAGGGAGCCGCCTCTCTGAAATGTCGAGATCCGACATGATCTTGATCCGCGATACGATCGCCCGCTTGAAGGTATGGGGAATGGTCTGATAGACCTGACACGCGCCGTCCACGCGGAACCGGATGACCGAATTGGCCTTGCCCGGACGCGGTTCGATGTGAATATCCGATGCATTGCGGTTGTAACCGTCCACGATCATCTTGTTCACGAGCTGGACAATGGTCCCGTCTTCCTCGGAGACCCTTTCCATCTCGTCATCGTCCTCTTCCGAGAGCCCGTTGAGCTGGCCGAGAATGTCCTCAATGCTCCCCGAATTCTCGATCAACTCGGTCCGTTTCACATCGAAGAAGAGGTCGATCATGCTGTAGATGTCCTCCCGCAAGGACACGCAGTATTCGAATTCCTTTGCCGGGATAAGCCGCTTGATCGTGTCGCGGGCGGGAAGGTAATTGGGGTTCTCCATGGCGATGGTCACCACGTTCCCGGACTGGTTCACGGGCACGAACACGTTGTTCTTGAGAAAGGTGACCCTCAGCCCCTTCAGGAGCTGGCCCGGGATGACCATCTTGTCGTCGAACGGAACAAAGCGGGTGTTGAAAAAACTGGAAAGGGACTTCCCGATATCGTCCTTGCTCACGTGGAAATCCGACATGAGGATGGACTCCACCGGCTTCTTCATCTTTCGCGCGGTGATCATGGCGCTCTGAAGGTCTTTGTCTGTGATGATGTTGTTGCTGATGAGGTAATCAAACTTGGTGGGCTTGGTCTTCTTGGCCACCTTCTGGTTGTTGAAAAAGGCCACGCCCAGGACCTTTGCAATCTCAAGGACCGAGGCCTGGTCTTCCAGGGTGTAGTGATCCCCGTTTTTCTTGTTGATGAGCTGAATCACACCCAGGAGATACTTGTTGTATAAGATCGGCGCGGCCAGGACCTGCTTGGTCCGATAACCGGTCTTTTCATCCCAGGTCCGATCGAAACAGAGTTCCGGGTTGATCCGTTTCAATTCGTTCTGATCATAGGAATTGTAGATGTTGACCACCTTGCCGGATGCGGCGCAGTACCCCGATATGCTCTGGTTGGCAATGGGGACCCGGATTTCGTTGATCTCATCTCCGCTCTTGACCTTGGAAACGATCTGCTTGTTCGCGCCGTCCACGATATAGATGGTGATGCGGTCCGCATCAAAGAGGCCCAGAATCTCCGATTGCATATTGATTAAGATGTCATTCGTATCTTTCGCCGAATGAATCTTGTTGGTTATGGCATTCAGCCGCTTCTGAAATAGAAGCTGTTCTTCCAGGCTTTTTTCTTTACCCATGTTGATGTTCGGCCTCATGACGGTGGCAGACATGGTGTCCGGAAGTTCCCCCTGGTGCGGTGATTGACGATGTCGCAAAAACCCGCTCTACCGCCGCCGGTCAGCGTGTAACCGTTTGGTGAGCGTTTTTACGGTAAGTTGCTATTTTAAGTGTTTCCACCGATTATGCAACCGTTTTGTTGCATTTGCCGAATCCCTGGTCTATAATTCTCACCTTCCACGGTTTCGCAGAAGCCCTATCAACCGCAGCCTGCCAGGCTATAACGTGTCAAAACGATCGGGGCGGATCACTGGATATCCGTCAGGTTTTGCCGATCCATCCTCTTTCACGCCCCGAAACGGGCCGTTTATCCCGGAGCCGAGCCCTCATGCTGATCGACAGCCACGCCCACTTGGACATGCCGGATTTCGCCGAAGACCTCACCGCGGTCCTGGATCGCGCCGTCCAGGCCGGCGTCGGGGCCGTGGTCAGTGTGGGCATCGATGCCCATTCATCCCAACAGGCCGTGGCCCTGGCCACCGAGCACCCCATGCTCTTCGCGGCGGTTGGCTGCCACCCCCATCATGCCGATGAACAGGATCCGGACGACCTGGACCGCCTGATTGAACTGGCATCCAATCCCCGGGTGGCGGCCTGGGGAGAAATCGGGCTGGACTACTTTCGAAACCGCTCGAGCCGGCCCGGCCAGCTCCGGTGCTTTGAGCGTCAACTCGACATCGCCGTTGAACTCGGGCTTCCCGTGATCATTCATGACCGCGATGCCCATGATGACGTGCTCTCCTGCCTCAGGGCCATGGGTGACCGCGTTCCCCGTGGGGTCATTCACTGCTTCAGCGGCGACATAGCCCTGGCCCGGACTTTCCTGGACATGGGTTTTTACCTCTCCCTGCCGGGAACCGTCACCTTCCCCAAGGCGGCAATTGCAAGAGACGTGGCCGCCCAGGTCCCGCCGGACCGCCTGCTTCTGGAAACCGACGCCCCCTTTCTCGCTCCGGTGCCCTGCCGCGGAAAACGGAACGAACCGGCCTTCGTAGCCCATACCGCTCGTGAAATCGCGTCCATTCGAGGCGTCTCTTTTGAGGACCTGGCCCGTCAAACCTCCGATAACACTCGGGCGCTCTTTCATCTCCCCCCGGTGCTCCTGCCGGAAACCGGGAACTGAGGACCGGCGTTCCATGGCCTTTCCATTCATCAGCCCTGCCTTCCCTCTGGTTCTTGCCTCGGCCTCGCCCCGAAGGATGCGGCTGTTGGAGCAGATGGTTCTTCCTTTTGAAACCGCTTCCGCGGGTATCGAGGAAAAATCGAAGGAGAAACAACCTCAGATACTGACATGCATACTCGCCCGGAGAAAGGCAGAAGCCGCGCGCTTCTCCTTTCCGGATCGCTGGATTCTCGCCGCGGACACCGTGGTAGTCCTGAAAGACACCATCCTGGGAAAGCCTTCAGGCCCCGACGATGCCCGTCGCATGCTGGAGGCCTTGAGCGGAAGAGACCACACGGTGGTTACCGGCTTCACGGTCCTGGACCCTTCAGGCACGGCGGTCCGCAGCGAATCGGTCGAAACCATCGTCCGCTTCAAACACCTCACGGCTTCAGAAGTCGTGGGATATGTGAACACCGGAGAGCCCTTCGGAAAGGCCGGGGGGTATGCCATTCAGGGAATCGGAGCATTCATGGTGGAAGGTATGACCGGGTCCTACACGAACGTGGTGGGCCTCCCCCTATGCGCGGTGATCAAGGCGCTGATCACCGTGAAAGGGCTGGAGCGCTTTCCCTTTTCCGCATCCGCCTCTGACGGCTGATCTCCGAAAGGACGGCCCCGGCCGCAACCGCCACGTTGAGAGACTCCATCCGGCCCGATCCGGGAACGGCCACGATTTCGTGACACCTGGATCGCGCGTTCTGAGTGAGACCCCGGTCCTCTCGTCCCACCACCAGAACCGTGTCCCGGTTCCAGTCAAAGGTGTAGATGTCGGTCCGCCCGTCCCCGGCGGCCCCGATAATCCAGAACCCCTCTTGATCCAGGTCATCCAGGGCCCTGGCCATATTCACCACACGGGCGACCGGCAGAAGAAGGCTGGCCCCGGCTGAACGCTTGGCCACGCCTTCGCTGAGTCCAGCCGACCGATCCCGAGGGAGAACCAGCCCGTCGGCCCCGAAAAAGAGCGCCGTCCGAATCAAGGCGCCCAGATTCCCCTCGTCGGTGATGTGATCCGCCGCAATCAGGAGACGACTCCCCATATTTCCGCGTAGTGTGGCCAGAAGTTCATCCAGGTCCCGGTAGGAAGGGGCGGCCGCCACTGCGGCAAAGCCCTGATGCGCAACACCTGGAAGACGCCGGGAAAGGTCATCCTCGGTGCAGAATCGCAGAGGCACCTTAGCGGCCATGGCCAGTTCCTGGATTTTCCCGGCCCTCCCGGACGTTCCTTCTCCCGCAATCCATACCTCGGCTACTCGAGTCGAGGTCCGGGACAGGGCCTCACACACGGCGTGAAAACCAGGGATCATGTATTCTGCGGCCTTCCGGCTCATGGGACCTTCGTTTTTCGGTATGAAACCCCGGAACCTAGGACGGTCCGGAGGACGGCGTATCCGGGTAAGGACAGAGGATACCCTCAGCCTGGAGCTGCTGCATCAAGGCGGGAAGTCGTCGGACAGTCCGACACCGCTCCGCCCGAATAATGGAGGAGAGGTCCTCCACGGCATGTTCCAGGAGTTCGTTGACGACCAGGTAATCGTAGCGGTCGCAGTGCGCGATCTCCCGAGAGGCCTTCTCGATCCTGCCCGCCAAGGCATCCGCGTCCTCCGTACCCCGTCGCCGAAGGCGCTCCGTGAGGGCCTTCATGTCGGGGGGAAGAAAAAAGACGAGAATGCAGCCGTCCACGTTGCGGCGCAACTGGGCCGCACCCTGGACATCCACGTCCATGATGACATCCGTGCCCCTGGACGTCTTCTCCGTCAACTCCTTGAGCGATGTACCGTAGTATTCCCCATATACCTCGGCCCACTCCGCGAATGCCCCGTCTTCGATCATGGCACGGAAGACATCCCTGGCCACGAAGTGGTATTCCACACCGTTCGCCTCCCGGTTCCGGGGCCGCCTGCTGGTGTGTGACACGGAGTACTCCAACCCATTCATGCGTTCCCGGACCCGCTGAATGACCGTGGATTTTCCGACGCCCGACGGGCCGGAAACGACGAAGATTCGCCCACCCATGTTACTCCTCGACATCCTCCCGGCTCAGGCTCCCTTCCGGGCTGAAACGCTGAGCGATGGTCTCGGACTGAATGGCCGAGAGGACCACATGGTTGCTGTCCGTAATGATCACGGATCGCGTCTTTCTCCCCTGGGTGGCGTCGATGAGCCGTCGATCCTCCCGGGCCTCATCCCGTAGCCGCTTCACCGGCGCAGTATTGGGTGAAATGATGGCCACCACCCGCCTGGATACCACGGAGTTCCCGAAACCGATATTCACGAGCTTGGGACTCATGATCTGCCGCTCCTTTGCCCTGAATGGACTCACTCCACGTTCTGCACCTGCTCCCGCAGCTTCTCGATCTCCGCCTTGATCTCCACGACCGTGGAGGAAATACTTGCGTCGGAGGCCTTGGAGGCGATGGTGTTCACCTCCCGGTTGAGTTCCTGAATCAGGAAATCGAGCCGCCGGCCCACCGGCTCTCCGGCCTCCAGGTACATCTCGAACTGACTGAGATGACTTCGGCTTCGAACGATCTCCTCGGTGATGTCACTCCGTCCGGCAAAAAGGGCGACCTCCTGGGCCAGCCGGCCTTCCTCCAGCTCCAGTCCCCCGGTCAAATCGGCGACGCGTTCCTGAAGACGTTTTCGGACCTCTTCAATCACCCGGGGACAGCGTTCCTCCACACGGGTCAGGTGGTCCGCGATGAGGTTGAGCCGCCCTCGAAAGTCTTGCAGAATGGCCTGCCCTTCCTCCCGGCGCATCCGATCCACCTCGTCCAACGCCTTCACAAGCGCTTCGTGGATCAACGGCTCCACCTGGTCCAGGTCTTTTTCCACCGGCCGGACCGTCACCACGTCACGGTTCTGGCAGAGCGCCTCCGCGTGCACTGTCGGATCCGCACCGAAACGTTCATGAAGTTCGCGGTACACCTGGAAATAGGCCTGGGCCAGCGGCACATTCAGTTCCACCGTCACGTCGGGCTGCCCGCCCCGCGTTTCACTCTGGATCGATACCTCCACGCGCCCCCTTCCCATCCGGGATACCACCTGAGAGCGCAACCTTTCCTCCATAGGTTGGAGTGCTCTGGGCAGGCGCATGACCACATCGAGGAAGCGGTGGTTCACACATCGGATCTCCACTGTGACCCCGGTGCCTTCCACCTCACCTTCGCCACGGCCGAATGCCGTCATACTTTTCAAAACCATAGGTTGTTTTCCTTCATTCACGATCATCCACGGGCAGGCCTCTCAACCGTGCCTTGTATCGCCCCCTGAGCATATTGAAGTCCATGACGGCGTTCGGGTCGGCATAGTCGGGATAGGTCCAGGGAAGTGCGTGAAAGCCCTGACGGTGAAACACAAGCGTCAGATCGGCATAGATTCCCCGGGACAGATAGATCCGATGGGTATAATTTTTTCCCGTGGCCAGCACAAGGCGTTCCAGGCAGATGTACCCCGGATCGATATTGACGGCCCGGGGACCGTTCCCGCACATTCGGGATTCCAGACGGTTGGTCGCAAGTTTGGTTTCCACGAGTTCTTCGGGAGGCATGAGACGCTCGAATGCAGCAAACTTCCGGACCAGGGGGGCTCCCATTTCCCGTTCGTAGTAACGCGTGCGGTCGAACGCAAGCAGGGGGCTCGTCCAGTCCAGCGGGCCGAAAAACCCCACCATCTCTCCCAGTGCACGGTCAATGAGTGCCGACTTCGATGAGATGACACTGACGATCCGCTGCACGGCCTCGGGTTCCCTCGGCAGGCTCATAACGGTCCGGCTTACCCTCCACACAGGGGTCATTGAGGATACGGCATTTCATGCGATCTACGACGCCGGCACGGCTTCACGGCGCGGTATTTTACAGGGTGGATGCGCTCAACAGGGGGACGTCTCTCTCTTGACCCCTGCGGATGCTCCCGGATCATCCTGCCAGCGGCTCACGGCCCCCAGAAGCTCGGTCACCGAGACCGTGGACGTGCCGAACTCGCCCACGACGATGCCTGCGGCCACATTGGCGAGGATGGATGCGGACTTGAGGTCCATGCCGGCCGCCAGCCCCATGCAGACCGTGCTGATGACCGTATCTCCCGCCCCGGTGACGTCGAAGACCTTCCGGGCCACCGTGGGGATATGGCAGACGTCACCTCCCCGCTCAAAGAGGGTCATGCCGTCCTTGCCTTGAGTGATCAGGACGGAGCGGGCCTCCAGTTCCTCCAGCATGCGGTTCCCGGCCTTGAGCAGGGTCTCCTCATCCTCGATCTCCAGTCCGCAGTAGGCCCCGGCCTCATGGTGATTCGGCGTGATCACATGGACGCCCTTGTAGGTATCGAAATTGCCGGTCTTGGGATCCACGCCGAGGATAATGTCCGAATCCCACACCAGGCTTCGCAGCCCCTTCATCATGACGTCGGAAATAACACCTTTGCCGTAATCCGCCACAATGATCGCGTCAATATCGTTCCGGACCTCCCCGATAAACCGGAGAATCCGGTGGATTCCTTCCGGCTCGATCCGCTTCTGTTTCTCCCAATCGAATCGGACCACCTGCTGGTTGTTGGCGACAACCCGGGATTTGGAACTGGTGGGCCTGTCCTTGACGGTCACAATCCCGTCCACCGGAAGTCCCATGCCCTGAATCCGATCCACGATCTCCCGCCCGGCACGGTCATCCCCCACCACTCCGCAGAGGACCGCCCGCCCACCCAGCGACGCGATGTTGTTGAGAACATTGGCCGCACCGCCCAGCCGCTTGGTCTCCTGCTTGATTTGCACCACGGGAACCGGCGCCTCGGGAGAAATGCGCGACGCGGTTCCCCAGAGGTACTTGTCCATGATAATGTCGCCGATTACCAGTATCCTCGTACTGGTAAACCGGTCGATGTAGTCCTTAATGTCATTCAAACTGAATGGAATACCGGGTTCATTGATCATAATGATTCGATCCCGCTTTCTGCTGAATCTTTTCGTACCTCTCCCCTGTTGTTCGAGGACAGGACCTCGTCCTGTCGGCGGGCCTGCTTTCAGGAACGGGGAATCCTTTCCCGTACATCCAAAAAAGAGATGAGGTTATCTTCTTATCCCGTATTTGTCCACTTCATTTGAGAATGGAAGCATTGACATTTTCCCGACCCACCGGCTAATATTCCCCTCCAGTGTAGCGTCCGAAGCTGTGGCCTTCCACTGTGTTTCCGGTCCAACGGTAGAGGAGTTGAGGCCTTGAAAATCATCATCGTAGGTGCCGGGGAGGTGGGATTTCACATTGCAGAACGCCTCTCCATGGAGAACCAGGACGTCCTCCTGATCGACAAGGATCCGGACAAAATCACCCGGATCAACGAGGAACTGGACGTCCAGGCTGTTTTGGGTTCCGGCACCAGCCCCGGGATGCTCAAGGGCTCCGGCATCGCCGAGGCCGACATGCTGGTGGCCGCCACAGACAGCGACGAGGTGAACCTCATCGCCTGCATGCTCGCCCGCCACATCAATCCTTATGTGGTGAAAGTGGCCCGGCTGAGGAATCCCGAATACCTGCAGATGAAAGACCTCCTGGCGCAGGATGGCCTGGGAATCGATCACATCATCAATCCGGAATCCGTGGTGGTGGAGACCATTCGAAACCTGATGCTGGTCCCCGGGGCGTCCGATGTCATCGACTTCGTGGACGGACGCGTCAAACTCATCGGCTTCACCATCCTGCCGGACTCTCCCTTTGCGGGGAAAAAGCTCCTCTCCTTCCAAGGCACGGAAGGCACGTTTCTGGTGGGCGCCATTGTTCGGGGAACCCGGGTGTTCATCCCCCATGGGGAGGACACCATCCAGGCCGATGATCTGGTGTATGTGGTGACTCGCACCGATGAGCTTCAACGGACATGCCGGTTGTTCGGAATCAAGGACGAGGAACTGCGGAGGGTCATCATCGTGGGCGGAGGCCAGACCGGGACGGCCCTGGCCGAAGCCATGGACAAGACCCGAGTCTCCACCAAGCTCATCGACCGGAGCTCCCAGCGTTGCGAAGAGTTGGCCCAGGCCCTGAAAAACGTGATTGTCATCAACGGGGACGGCACCGATCGGGATCTTCTCCTGGAAGAAAACGTGGAGGGAGCCGATTTCCTCGTGGCCATTACCGGGGATGAGGAAAGCAATGTACTCATCTCGCTCCTGGCCAAAAGTCTGGGCGCCCGCAAGACCATCACCCGGATCAATAAATTGAGCTACATTCCACTGGTATCCGCCATAGGAATCGATACGGTGGTGAGTTCCCGGCTGTCCGCCGTCCGCGCCATCCTGCAGCACATCCGGCGGGGGAAGATCATCTCCGTGGCCCCCCTCAAGGGGGAACACGCCGAGGCCATCGAGGCGGAGGCCCTGGGTTCTTCGGATATCGTGAACAAGCCCCTGGCGCAAATCAAATTTCCCAAGGGGGCCATCATCGGAGCGGTGGTGCGGGGCGACAGCATCATCATTCCACGGGGAGACACGATCATTCAGGACAAGGACCGAGTCATCATCTTCGCGCTTCAAAAGGCCCTTCCCCGGTTGGAAAAGCTCCTTACCGTCAAGCTCGATTACTTCTAATGCATCCCAAGCCGATCCTCCATTTCATTGGCGTTCTGGTACTGGTCCTGGGAGTGTCCATGGCCGCGCCCCTGGGAGTCTCCCTCTTCTACGGGGACGGGTGTACCCATGCCATGGCACTGTCCATGGCATCTGCCTCCATGGCCGGGTTCCTGCTCTATTTTTTCACCCGAAGGCACAAGCAGGCGGTGCTCAACCATCGGGACGGCGTGGCCGTGGTCACGCTGGGCTGGGTGGCGGCTGCCTTCACGGGCACCCTCCCCTACCTGCTTTCCGGGGCCATTCCGGATTTCACCAACGCCTATTTCGAGTCCATCTCCGGATTCACTACCACCGGGGCCTCGATCCTCACGAATATCGAGGGGCTCCCCCGGAGCCTGCTCCTGTGGCGGAGCCTGACCCAATGGTTCGGAGGTATGGGGATTATCGTGCTGTCCGTGGCGATCCTGCCGTTCCTGGGGATCGGCGGCATGCAGCTCTACAAGGCGGAAGTGCCCAGCCCGGTGGTGGACAAGCTGAAACCCCGCATCTCGGAAACGGCCAAGACTCTGTGGAAGGTCTATATCCTGATCACCGGAATGGAAATCCTGCTGCTGATGGGCGGCGGCATGCCCTTGTTCGAGTCCGTGTGTCACGCCTTCTGTACCATGCCCACAGGCGGTTTCTCGCCCATGAACAACAGCATCGCCCATTACAACAGCCCCTATTTCGACGGGGTCATCCTCTTCTTCATGCTGCTTGCGGGAATCAACTTTTCTCTTCACTACCGGTTCATCAAGGGAGACGCTCTGGTGTTCGGCCGGGATCCGGAATGCCGCGTCTTTCTGACGATTTTTGCCACGCTCGCCCTGACCGTCGCCCTGGACATCCATGGCAGCGTCTACGAGACCCTCGGCGAGTCTTTCCGGTACGCCTCCTTCCAAGCGGGCTCCATCCTGACCACCACCGGTTTTGCCACCGCAGATTTCGACCAGTGGCCCACCTATTCCCGGTTGGCTCTCGTCCTATCCATGTTCCTGGGCGGCATGGCCGGGTCCACGGGAGGGGGCATGAAAACCATGCGGATCATGCTTCTCGCGAAACACGCCTACCGGGAGGTGTTTCGGATCATCCACCCCCATGCCGTCACCTCGGTGAAGCTCGGCGACCGGCCGGTCCCGGACGAGATCCTGAACTCCATCTGGGGATTCTTCCTGCTCTTCGTGGGCCTCTTCATTGTGGGCGTCCTGATCATGGCCGCCCTGGGCCTGGACATCGTCACGGCCTTTTCATCGGTGGCCGCGTCCATTGGAAACATCGGCCCCGGTCTCGGAGGCGTGGGACCCGTCCGGAACTTTCTCGACATTCCTCTGACGGGAAAGTGGGTGCTGGTCTTCTGCATGCTGCTTGGCCGACTGGAGATCTACACGGTCATCGTGCTGCTGGCGCCGGCATACTGGCGAAAATGACCGATCCCCCCATTGACCGTTCCGCAACATGAAGCGGCTGAAACGCATTCTTCCTGCCCAGGGCGGGGGAATCCCCAACCCCTCGATGAGGACGTTTCCTCCGAATCACCCGGACACCCACAGGGCCGCGTTTTCGATCTCCCGGAAGAGGCTCATGCTCACGGAGCCCATGAAGACCTTGTCCAGGATGCTCCGGTCGGCCCCGGCCCGGCCCACGGCCACAACCGCGTACCTTCCTTCTTCGGCCTCTCGATGAATGGCCTTGGCCGTGTTGGACGCCTCGATGGCCGAGGCCGTCACCCGGACGTTGGGCACCTTCTGCTTGGACAGCAGATCCTTGCCCTTGGCAATAATCGCGTCCGGGGACTCTTTCATGCTTCGTCCCTTGATCACAAGGATCTTGACGGGATGGGGCTCCTCGTTTCCCAGAATGAATCCCACGTGATCGGCCATACGATAGGACGTTTCGGTCCCGTCCAGGCAGAGAAGGACGCCTTTGCGCTCCGGATCGGGCCGGCGGCAGATCCATATGGGACAGTTCTGACGGCTTTCCAGGAGTTCCTTGGTCACGCTCCCGTCAAAGGCCTCTTCGAACCAGTTCAGACCTCGTTTCCCCAGCACAATGGCATCATAAAGCCCACGCTCGCCCTCCTCCAGGATATCTTTGGCCCTGGAGAACTGGCGTTTTTGGGCCTTGCTCTGAACGTTTTCTTCAGGAAAGCCCAGGGAAACGACCTCGGCCCGGGCCTCCTGAATCGCCTTCTTGGCCTTGGCCGCACCCTTTCTGGCCATGTCCTCCTGTTCCACGACCTTGTCATGCGTCTTCTCGCCGGACCAGACGGCCGGCGGCCTGGGAACGGTATAAAACAGGGTGAGCTTGACCTCCTCCTTTTTCCGGAAAAAGGCGGCCAAAAACCTTGCACCATGAAGTGAACCCTTTTGTTCGCTTACGGTCAACAGAAGATGCTTTTCCATGCCTACTCCTCCGCGTTGTCATTCTCCATGGGAACCGGATGAGCGCTTTCAGCGATCCCCTCCGTCAGTAGCTTTCCTGCACAGGGCCTTGTTTTTCCATAGGTTACGCGGAGTACCCGCGGTTTTGCAACCGAAAACGTGCACAACCATCCTTCCCCGCTTGACGCCCGCTCACCTCAACGGTATCCTCAAGTCTGGTTTCCCTTTGAGCCTTGCGACCCGATGGAAGGTGGAGAGGTGCGAATGATCTATACCGTCACACTGAACCCGGCCCTGGACCGGGCCATCACCATACAACGGCTCCTGGACGACGACACCACCCGGGTGATTTCCGAGAAATATTACGCTGCCGGCAAGGGAATCGATGTCTCACGCGTCATCACCGAACTGGGGGGAAAGAGTGTGGCCCTGGGGCTCCTGGGCGGCTACGACGGCCTCCACCTGGAAGGCCTCCTGATCAACGCCGGAGTCCTGATCAATTTCACCCACATCTCCGGGGAGACGCGAACCAACATCATTCTCAAGGAAGAAGAGCCGGACCGGCAGCACGTGATCAGCGCCTCGGGCCCCCGGATCGAGGCCGCCGAGATCGCGGATTTCTATCGAAACATCCTGGCCTTTCAGGACATGAACTACCTGGTGATGAGCGGGAGCCTTCCCCGGGGCGTCAGCCACAACCTCTACGGGCAGCTCATCCTGGCCGGACACAAAAAGAACGCCTTCACCATTCTGGACGCGGACGGAAAGGCCCTCAAGGAGTCCATCGCCAATCATCCCTCCTGCATCAAACCCAATATTCACGAGTTGTCCCGTCTCGTGGGTCGGGAAGTCAAGGGCGAATCCGAGATCCTCGAGGCATGCAGCGAACTGCACGAAAAGGGTCTTCCCCATGTGCTTGTATCCCGGGGAAAGGAAGGCCTGATCCTGTCCACGCACGATATGAGGCTCAAGGCCGTTGCCCCGCCTGTGGACGTGGACAGCCCGGTGGGAGCGGGCGACTCTGTGGTGGCCGGGTTCGTGCTGGCCCACTCCCGAAATCAGCCCCTGGCCGAGTGCCTGCGCCTCGCCTGTGCCGCCGGAACCGCTGCGGCCATGACGCCGGGCACCGAACTCTGTCACAAGGCCACCGTGGAGGAAACCCTGCCGCGAGTCGACATCCAGGAACTTTGAATAGGGAGAGCAGCCATGTTCGATTACAAGAACGTCCGGCCCGAACTGGAAGGCATGGGATTCAAGAACCTGGGAACGGTATACTGGAATCCCTCCACACCGCATCTCTACGAGCAGATCATTCGCCGAAGGGAGGGACTCATCGCTCACCTGGGGCCCGCCGTGGTGCGCACGGGACACCATGTGGGCCGATCCCCCCTGGACCGGTTCATCGTGAGGGAGCCCTCCAGCGAGGATAAAATCTGGTGGGGCGACGTGAACCGGGGCATTGATGAGGCCCATTTCACCAACCTCTTCTACCGTCTCACCGCCTATCTTCAGAACAAGGACGTCTTTGTTCAGGACTGCTATGTGGGGGCCGAACGGGCACACCGCATTCCCATCCGGGTGCTCACGGAAAGGGCCTGGCACAGCCTGTTCGCCCGGAACATGTTCATCCAGATCCAGACCCGGGAAGGTGCGGACGCCCACACCCCCCAGTTCACTGTGATCAACGTCCCGCGGTTCAACGCCATCCCCGAACTGGACGGCCTGCACTCCGAGGCCTTCGTCCTGATCCACCTCGGGAAAAAGCTCGTCCTCATCGGCGGTACGAGTTATGCGGGTGAAATCAAGAAATCCGTTTTCACCATGCTGAATTATTTCTATCCTCAAGAGTCCGTGCTCTCCATGCACTGCTCCGCCAATTTCGGCGACCGCGGGGATTCGGCCATCTTCTTCGGGCTCTCGGGTACGGGCAAGACCACCCTTTCCGCCGATCCGGACCGGACCCTGATCGGAGACGACGAACACGGATGGAGCGATGAGGGGATCTTCAACTTCGAGGGTGGATGTTACGCCAAGGTCATTCGCCTGTCCCGGGAGGCCGAACCGGAGATCTTCGAGACCACCCGGCGTTTCGGCACCATTCTCGAGAACGTGAGCATCGATCAGGACACCCGGCGCCTGGACATGGACGACGATTCACTGACCGAGAACACGAGGGCCGCCTATCCCATCAGCCACATTCCCAGCGCCTTTCGAGGAGGAGTCTGCGGGCATCCTGAGAACGTGATCATGCTCACATGCGATGCCTTCGGCGTCATGCCTCCGGTGGCAAGACTGAGCGTCGAGCAGGCGGTATACCACTTCCTGAGCGGCTACACGGCCAAGGTGGCCGGGACAGAGATCGGGATCAAGGAGCCCCAGGCCACGTTCAGTGCCTGTTTCGGGGCCCCCTTCATGGCGCTGCCCCCGACGGTCTACGCCGACCTGCTCACGAACAAGGTCCGAAAGCACGGTGCCCGGTGCTGGCTCGTGAACACGGGCTGGGCCGGAAACCCTTACGGTGAAGGCGATCGAATCGCCATTGCCCACTCCCGAGCGATCGTCAAGGCGATCCTGAGCGGAGACCTGGAGGACGGGGAATTCGAGACAGACCCGGTGTTCAAGCTCCGGATCCCCAAGTCTGTCCAGGGGGTTCCGGACGACATTCTCTTTCCTCGAAATGCCGCCCGCGACACGGCATCCTATGACGCGCGGGCAAACATGCTCGCCGGCCGGTTTCACGAGAACTTCACGCCGTTCGAGGCCAACGTGTCCGAGGACGTGAGAAAGATCGCACTGTAAGAATGCGGCTCGCAAACGACACCGGATTTTCCACCCTCTCCGGCGGGATATAAAAGGCGATCACGTGAAGTAAAGAAGGGGCGGGACTACCGTTCCACGGCCTGGCACTCCAGGCCTCGGGACCGGAGTTCGACGCAGAGAGCCTCGGCCCCCTCCATGGTGTAGAACGTCCCCGCATAGAGACGGTGCCCACCGTCCGTTTTGGTGATCCCATAGGGACGCCAGCCCATTGCGCGCAGGCGTTCCTCCATCGCAGCGGATACCCTCTTGTCCCGGAAGACCCCCGCCAGGGAGGCGAATCGTGTGCTTTTCACCTGCGCACCCTCGAGGCCTTCCGTCTTCAGGAATGCCGCGGCCTCCTTCCGTGAGGAGAAGTGGCCGGTGAACACCCGGTACCAGACCCCCTGCTCCTGGAGGTCCACCGGAACCCAGTACGCCTGAATACTCCGATCACGATACGTCTCCAGGGCGCGTTCGGCCCGGTCCTGTTCCTTGAACGAGGCGAGAAGAATACTCCAGGGGTAGCGCACATCCGAGGGCAGCGGGTCGGCCGTCTCGTTTACACGTGGCATCCCCGCTACGGATGCTCCTTCCATCCGCCTTGAAAAGGGCCCCGCATCGTCTTCGGGCTCAACGCCTTTTCCCGTCTCTACCGCCGGCGCGGAACCCGGAGGCTCCGGGGACGGATCCTGCTCTTCATTCGGGATGGCCTGTTCTTGTGGGGCAACAGCCGGGTCGGCATCGATAACCGGGACGCTCTGGTAGGTGTCGGTTTCCGATTTGGGTGAAGAGGGGCGTGAGGCGCCTTCCGGGGTGGAAGGGGCGAGCACCGGCGTGAGGTCTACGACCCCCAGGGAAAAAATGCCCGCGAGAACGCAGAGCACGGATAACCCGGTCAATATCGTCCCTGCTCGACCCATGACTCCTTTTCCGAAAGGCCTCTTACCGGCCCCTTGGCTGACGACGTCTTACGAAAGCGCGACGCGCCTGAGCATGCTCCTCATGCACGGCCTCGACATCGGTGGTGTGTGGAACCTCAGGTATTCCGTTTCGATCCTTGAAAAGCGACAACGCTTTAATCGGTTGGAATTCCAAGGGCACAGAGGAAAATTCCGGGCAGTCTTGTACGGAAAAAGTCCAACCAAGGGAACAGGGGGGGCAGGCCTTCAGACATACCCCCTGTCTTCGGTGGCGCGCCTGGCAGGATTCGAACCTGCGGCCTGCGGATTAGAAGTCCGCTGCTCTATCCAGCTGAGCTACAGGCGCGCGTCCCGATCCACGGACACCGGCCGGACTATGGAGGACCGGCGGTAGCCGCCGGAAGGTCAGATGAGTGGCGATGGTCGATCCCCTCATCCTGACAGGCGTTGATGCCCCGGCCGTCCTTCCCGTTCAGCACTTGACGAAGGAGAAAATTGGTGTTTCGCTCCAGGTGGTTCATGGTCTCGGCCAGGACCTTGAGTTGAGTCAGGATTTTTCTCGACCGATCCTTGGAGGGGATATCCAGCGACGGTTCTCCGAGGATCTCGATCAACCGATCCAGGATCCCCGCTTCGAATCTCTCGTGCTGCGTGTAGATGAGATCCACCCACTCCTCTTTCAGATGCTCCGGCATTCGGCTGTAGCCTTCTAGGATAGCGGGCTCCCGACCGTATCGCAGGGCCTTCTTGAGACGCTGAAGAGCTTCCAGAACCCGCGCCTTCTGTTCCTCGCCCGCAGCCACCTCATCAAATACCTGCGCCCAACGCTCCTCGATCTGCATGGAGACCCAGTTCTCTCCGATATCCGGTGGAAGCGAGAGTTCCAGAAAACGCTTGTGCACGTTGATCAAGTCACTACGCAAGGGCTCGTGGAGTTGATCCATGGCTTCGAGGATTTCGTTGAGTTCTCGCACGGCCTCGTGCTTTCCGTTCTTCTCATGCCGGTTTCGAAGAAGGAGCTCCTCCCACTGGTCCCGGAGGAAACCGATTTCCTGTTTGACCAGGGAAAAGATCAGTCCCGTCTTGGTGATGGCGTTTCGAAGGGAATCGGCCAGGATATTACAGGCATTCAACCGATCGCTGGCCAGTTGCTGCATGGCCATCATGGAATCCTGCCGGAACTGGTAGGAGAGCAGTTCCGTTCCCAATGCCCTCGAAAGCTTCTTGATGATCTTGGTCTCCTGGCTTCCGATGCGAATGGTCCTCGGGTGAAAGTGGATCTTGATGACCGCCACCACAGCATACTCACTGTCGGCCCAGAGGATCTCCCCTCGTTCATTCCTCGGGTATTCCAGGAGTGAATAAATGGTCTGGTTCAGGTCGGTCTTGCGGACCAGAACCGGCTCCATGTGATGGTAATCCTCCCATACTCCTTCCACTTGAAGGCGAACGCTGCGGTTGTCATTCAGCGGATCCTCGGCGGTCCAGCTCTTCTGCCGTTCCACACACCAGGCCATGGCCTCCAAGGGTCGGTCCACCTGGTCCCGATACTCGAGCCAGGGTTTCCCCGGCGAATTGTATTCAGACGCCTCGGGAAGGCCCCAGGAAATGGTTTCCCTGTTTTCGTCGATGTACCCGGATGTGACACGGGTAGCCGTCACTTCCGGCGGGCCGCCGATCCGATAAATGGTACCCTTGAAGGCATGGGGGAGACAAAGGAGGATCGTCTCGATCATGTCCTTGCACGCCTTTTCAAGCGTTGCTTGTTCAATGGTGATGGACACCGCGCTTCAGCCGAACCTCCAAATGAAGATGATCACACGATGCGCTTCCCGGCCTTTGAAGGGCACGGAAGTGAGGCCGGACGGGTTCGCCGGACTCTTTCACACCCGATTCAGCGCTCCGAATACGGTCCTTTATGACACCGGAAGATTCTGAAATTATAGTACGGTTTTAAAGGAAGAATACTTTAATGGTTTTGCATCGGTTGTCAACCCAAAACGGGAGAGCCTCTTCCGGGAATTCCCTCCTGTTCCGGGAATCCCCTCCTTGACAATACTCTACGCCACTGTCAGACTCGCATCATGCGTGACGCCAGCCTCATCATCGACCACATTCCGCCGCTCCAATCCCCCCTGCTCATCGCCGGATTTGAAGGGTGGGGAAACGCCCTGGACGTCTCCATCGGCATGGTCGATTTCATGATTCGCAGCCTGAAAGCAAAACCATTCGCTCACCTGGACCCGGATCCCTATTACCGTTACGACGAGCAACGTCCCAGGGTCCGGGTGGAGAATGGCCGCCTCACGGAACTCACCTCTCCGGCAGCCGAGTTCTTCTGCGTATCGCGAGCGGATGCGGGCCGGGACCTCATTCTCTTCCGTGCCACCGAACCCCATCTCCAGTGGTATCGCTTCACCTCGGACGTACTCTCCGTCTGCGAACAAACCGAAACCGCCACACTGATCACACTGGGAAGCATGTTTGACGACGTCCTCCATTCCTATACCAACGTCTCGGCCTTTGCATCACGCCGCGAACTCCTCTCCGGCCTGGAGAGAGCCTACCGAATCGCCCCGGTCAACTACAAGGGCCCTTCAGCCATCCACAGCATCCTTCACCAGGAGGCCGCAAAGCGCGGCTTGGACGCCTTGAGCTTCTGGTGCCACTGCCCCTATTACCTTCAGGGAACGACGCATTTCGGGCTTCTTTCTCACCTCGGTTCCCTGCTGGCCTCGTGGGGACGGTTTCGCCTGGACACGAAAGAACTGGACGAGACGTGGCGGGACCTGAACCGACAGATCCAGGAAATCATCGAAAAAAATCCGGAACTGCAACACATGATCACCGATCTTCGAAGGGCAAAGGTAAAGGGGTCTTGGGACGGGGCCAAGCGGCATGACAACGTCATCCACCTGGAGGATTTCCTCAAGCCCGGATGAGGAAACAGGGATGTTCGTCTTCCATTGGGAGGGATTGCGCTCAGTGAACGGCATCCTCTTTCACGCCGGTGAGTTCCCGAACCGCACGAACCAGGGCCGTTACGATCCCACCGGCGTTTCCCTGGAGAAACACGTCCGTCACGCTTCGCGTTAAGTGGGTCTCTTCCCGGTTGATCTCAATGAGCCTGGCGCCATGCTCACTCGCCAACATGGGTATGGTATTGGCCGGCGACACCAGGGCGGATGTGCCCACCACAAGCACGGCATCCGCCCTGGAAGCCAGATCAAACGACCGGTTCAGTGCCCCCATGGGAATGGATTCCCCGAAAAAGACCACATCCGGCTTGAGGGGCTTGCCGCAGGCGCATCGAGGCGTCCCTTCTTTCCGCTTTTGTTCAGTGGTGTACCGTTTCCCGCACCAGATGCACGAAAGGGTGCTCGAGTTTCCGTGATACTCGATCACGTTCTTCGATCCACCCAATTGATGAAGGTTATCGATATTCTGGGTAATGACGTGGTGTAGAAAACCCATGCGCTCCAGTTCGCCCATTCCCATGTGGGCCGCGTTGGGTCGAGCCTCTTCCACCAGGCTGGCCATATCCCGAAGCATGTTCCAGACCTTTTCCGGATCCCTCCTGAACGCCTCGATGGTGGCGTATTCCGCAGGGTCGTACCTGGCCCAGAGCCCCTCTGCGCTTCGAAAATCCGGTATGCCCGATTCCACGGAAACACCGGCGCCGGTAAGAGCCAGCGTCAGCCGGGAATGCACGAGGATCTCCGCCGCCGTTCGGATATTCGGATCCATAGGCCCCCTGTTGTCTCCTTCCGGCCGGGCATTCAGGCGCAAGAAGGCATTCGACACCGCTTGAAGCCTCCCATCGGGTGCAACCCTTTACAGAAGCTCCAGAATGATCCGTCCCTCGGAGTTGTTGTACTTTTTCACCCTTGCCCGAAGGCTTTTCTGCTCGCCAAAGATGTTCACCAGGCGGACGGTATCTCCGTCCACCTCCAGTTCATCCACGTTCTCCAGGACCTTCTCTTCTGATCCGTGTCGAAGAACAAAGGCATTCGCTTCACACATGATGGCTCTCCTTGATGTCAGGCATTTCCGACTCCACGGAAGGCCGCCGAAGAAAGGTTGCGGACGGTCTCCCTATGATGAAGGAATAGCGATGGATCGATCGCCGCTCGCGGATCCTCTGCCGGGGTGGTCTGCAAGCGGTGCACCTATCCGGCGCATCGTCAGTCCAGGGCCTCCAGGGCCTTCTGAAGGCAGGCCGTCGCCCGCTCCGAGTGCGCGGTCATGTCCCGGATTTGTCGTGCACTCTCAGTCTTTCCCGCCTCTTCCAGTTGATCGGCGAACTCGTTGTATTCCTCGTGGTGATGATGATTATGTTCAATCCAGTGTTCCAACCGGATTCTGGCCTTCTCTGTGAACTCCATCGCGTTGTCTCTCCTTGTTTTCCTGTCCCTGATACGCTCTTCCTTAACTTCTTAATATCAGGATATCACCCCCCTCCGACCGCTGTCAATATTCCGCCATTGCAGGGTTCACGCCGCACCGGGTACTTGAAAAAACGTCCCTTCCATACGAGTCTATGTCCCTTGTCCCGGGCCTGATATAGTACCCCCGACCCTCCCGTTGGATCGCTTGCGTAGCCGAGCCCACTCTGTCTCGCTTTTCATAAATCTTCCTACAATTGTATTGACTCCCTTTTTCCATCGGGGTACTATCGGTTGGATATTTCTTGAGGGAGGAGCAATATGCCGAATCAGGATATCTTGGAAGGCAAGCGGATTCTCATCGTAGACGATGAACCGGACATCCTCGAGACCCTCGAGGAACTGCTCGATATGTGCCTTATCGACACCGCCCCGAACTTTGAAACGGCCCGAAAATTCCTCGACAAGGAAACATATGACGCGGCCATTCTGGACATCATGGGCGTCCAGGGGTACGACCTTCTCAAGATCGCCACGCACAAAGGGATTCCGTGTCTCATGCTGACGGCTCACGCCCTCAGTCCGGACAACCTGGTCAAATCCTTGAAGGAAGGCGCTCAATCCTATGTTCCCAAAGACAAAATCACGGAGATCTCAACCTACGTAGCCGAGATCCTGGAGGCTGCCGAGCGCGGCGTCGGGGGAGAGGACATCCGGTGGTATCACCGGCTGAAGCCCTTTTTCGACCGAAAGTTCGGAACAGGATGGCGGAAGAAGGATCAGGATTTCTGGAAAGACTTCGACCGAAAGTACATCAGCAAGAAAGACGAACTCGAAGAAATCATGTAGCGGTCCCCCTGCCTCGGGGTCACGCGAAATGGACGGCTTCAGAAGGGGACCTCCACCACAAAAGTGGCCCCTTTGCCTTCATCGCTTTGAAGGGAGAGCCTTCCCTTCATGTCCTCCACGAGAACGGATACTCCTGCCAAGCCCAGGCCGTGCCCCCGTACACAGTGCTGTTCTCTCATGTCCATCTGAAAATAGCACTCGAAAATCTGCTTGTGGTAGACTTGGGGGATGCCCTGGCCGTCATCGCTCACGGTGATGACCAGTGAACCGTTCCGCCGCTCCACCTTCACCTCGACCCGTTCCCGGCGGTATTTGAGGGCGTTGGTCAGGAGGTTCCGAAGGATCTGCTTCATCTTGGATTCATCCAGGTTCACCTCCTCGTTCCAGAGATCCTCGCCAACACACAAGGATATGCCCTTTCCCTCGATGATCTCCCGCAGATTCCCGAGGGTGGAGCATTCCCGGATGGACTCAGCGGCCCCTTGATCCGTCAGATCGAAAATTTCCACCAGGGCCTGTTCGATGAAGTCGGAAATGCGAAAACGATCTTTGATGATAATCCCCAGATTCGAGCGCCCGATCTCCATGGCGTCGCTGACCAGGGATTTCGTGATCTTGGTGTTTCTAAGGATACGGTGAAGGACTCGCTTCTGCTTGTCCGTGAGAGGACCGTACTTCTCCTCTCTCTCCAGAATCGAGAGGACACCGGCCTCGATCACTGCAAGCGGGACCTTCAAGTCATGAATGAACAGGTCGAACTTGATTCTCTGGTTTCCCATTGGGTGATCTTGGTCTGCGGACGTTTCATCCGTCCCGGTGCGCACGTCAGGATTCACAGCAGCTTCCTCCGGTCGCGGTTTGACGAACAGCTTTCTAAAAAAGCCTTCTGGATTCATCACCTTCCGCTTCCGCGCATGGACAGAGGGTCCGTCGGGCGAGCGCCCTTGAGCCGAATCCCACGGAGATACGACCCCCGCAACCCGGTGTCCTAAAAAAGGACCCCCACGTACCCCACAAAGCTCGTATCCGGCCGGATATCGTAGCTCGTGAAGTATTCCAGTTCCACACCCTCACTCGCGCCCATCCGCCCCGCCGCCTCAATGGCCGCGGCTGCAGCCCCGGCGCAGCAGGCATTCCGGCTTTTCATAGCCTCGGAAAGGACGCCTTGCGCGTCCATGGCGAGCATTCGATCGATGACCCGTCTGTCGTTTTCTTTCTTGACCCAGTCCACGGCCCCCTCTCCCGACCCCTTGGGAGAGAAACCGTAGTTCATTCCGTAATGGGTCAGATCCGTGGACCCAACCACGAGGAGGCGTCGCCCCATGGACACGGCTATGTCCACGACTCGCCTGCCGACCTCCAGGGATTCCGGGTCCGGCGGGACACCCACCGGAACGATCCTGGCCCTCGGGAAAAAGTATCGGATAAAAGGCAGTTGCAACTCTATGGTGTTGTCCTGCTCATATCGTGTGGCCGTCTCCACGGTAAACTCAAACTCCAGGGTCAGCCTGGAAGCCACATCCCCATCGATCTGCAGGTTGCCCAGAGGGGTTTCCCACTCACCCTCTGTCATGATATATCGTCTGCTTCCTGGATGGAGATGGCGGCCGAAAAGGACGACCGTATCCGGTTCTTCGGAGCCACGAAGGCACTGCACCACGTTACACGCGGTCCGGCCCGAAAAAAACCACCCGGCATGGGGGACAATGCCTCCCACCCGAGGCGATCCATTGTCAGGACAGGGCCTGGCCGTCTCAGCGAACTCCTCGATCACCTTCTCGCAGTCGGAGCGATTGCCGGGGTACCAACTCCCTGCAAAATCCGCCCTCCGTGCAACCATGTCCCCTCCATTCGCGGGTCAACCGGATCGAGTCCCGCGTATTGCGATTCGACTGAATTATGAAGAATTTTTACCGTGGATGCAAGTTCATTGTTCCGCCGCTTCATTCCGGATGGGTCCGTCTTGAAGCGATCTACGCAACCTGATAGACTGCCCTCGCAACCCACGGGAAATCGAAAACGATCGGGGCACCCCTATTCCCGTCCGAGGTCCGCCCATTGCCCCAACAAGGAGGACGTTACCCTATGGCGATCACTGAATGGATCATTCGAATACCGGTGCTCCTGTTCGCCATCACCATCCATGAGTACGCCCACGGCAAGGCCGCGCTCTCCCTGGGGGACCCCACGGCCCGGGATGCGGGACGGCTCACCCTGAACCCCCTGCCCCATATCGATCCCCTGGGGGCCATCTGTCTCTTTCTCTTTCACTTCGGATGGGCCAAACCGGTCCCGGTGGACACCCGGTACTTCAAGAACCCGAGGCGGGATACGATTCTCATGTCCATCAGCGGACCCATGGCCAATTTTGCCGCCGCCTTTGTGGCCGGGCTCTTCATCCGATACCTGCTGCTGCCATGGGATGGGTACGCTATGCTGCTGGTCTACATGGTCTTCATGAACACGGGTCTCGGTCTCTTCAATCTCCTCCCCCTCCCTCCACTGGACGGGGCCCATGTGATGGAAAACCTCCTGCCCTCGCGTGCCGCCATGGCCTACCGCCGCGCAGGGCGGTATGCCCCTATGGTCCTGATCGGCGTTCTCCTGCTGGACCGGTTCACTCACCTCAACATCCTGGGGTCGCTCCTGTTGAAACCCATTGTGCTTCTTTCCTATGTGTTCGCCGGTCCCAACCTGTTCCGCCTCATATAGGCGTCATTGGGGGTTTGACAGCGCCTGGAAATTGATATAGACAACGGTCTTAAAACGACACCGCCCAGGTACCGGAAAGTTGTTTTGGAATGAACGAAAAGACCATTCCCAATGAAAATCCCGAGATCCTCCGCATTCAGGAGATCACGCGAAAACTCGATGGACTGAACCGTGAGGTCGATCACCTCCTCTCCAGGCTCCCCCTGCGCCGGCACGAAGAGGTGGCCCGTCTGAACCAACTCATTCACGCGCAGATCCAGCTCTCCTTCGATGCACCCCGAAGAGCGCTCCCCCCCCGGATCATGGTCTTTTACGAAAACGCCCGGGACAGGGCCTCTTTCCTTCGCCGGCGGTACAACGAGGCCCTCGTGAACGGTGCTCTTCGCAAACCGGACGATGAACCCCCATGAAGATCGTATTCATTACCACGGGCGGCACCATCGACAAGATCTACTTCGACCGAAAAAGCCGGTACGAGGTGGGGGAGCCCCGCATCGGGGAGGTCCTTCAGGACGCGAACGTGACCCTGGAATGGGAAGTCATCCCCCTGATGCGGAAAGACAGTCTCGACATGACGCGTGCCGACCGGCGTCTGATCGCCCGGACCATTCGCGACCATGCCAATGACCGGTTCGTGATCACCCATGGGACGGACACCATGGTGGAGACGGGAAAGGCCCTGATGGAAGTGAAGGACAAGACCATGGTCCTCACCGGCGCCATGCAGCCGGCAAGCTTTCGATTCACGGATGCGGTATTCAACATCGCCGCGGCCACCATGGCGGCCCAGTTGCTGGACAGGGGGGTCTACATCGCTATGAACGGGCGAATATTCAGGCCGGGGCAGGCCAGGAAAAACGTGGAAATGAACCGATTCGAGGAAACATCAGGATAACGGAGGGATCATGGAATCAGGAACGCCGTCCTGCCTGAAGCAGAAACACACCTTCATGGACTACCTGTATTGGACCCTGGCTCTCTCGGTGCCCCTGGTCACGGCGGCTATCGCCATGTTTCAGGCGTCCGTGACCTGGTTCATTGTCTACCTGGTCGCAGCGGTGGCCATTCTGCTGGTGGTCATGCGGGTCTTCTGCTCCCACTGCCCGCACTACACCACCGGGACGCGGGCCGTTCGGTGCATGTTTTTCTGGGGATTACCCAAGGTATTCCGGGAGAGGCCCGGCCCGTTGGCGTTATGGGAAAAGGGGGTCACCATGGCTGCAGCCGCGGTCCTGCTCCTGCTTCTCCCGGCTCCCGGGCTCCTGGAGCGGCCGGCCCTGCTCACGGTGTATATCCTGTCCCTGGCCGTATTCCTGCTCTCGGTCAGACGCCAGGAGTGCGGCAGGTGTATCTACTCCGAGTGTCCATCCAACCGCGTGCCACCGGAAGAACGGCCCCCGGCATGACGTCAGGCAAAAAAACGGCTGCGGGTGGCCTTCCCCTGGTGTAAAGGGGGCTTTCATCGGCGAAATCCGCGCAATCCACGCCAGAAAACGCCCTTTTGTTTTTGTTTTGTATTCGGTAGCACGCCTCACTTCTTGAGGATCACCGGTTCAGGCTCGTAACGCCCCTCCTTGACCTCTTCCCAGAACTCTTTTTCTCCCTTTTGCCACGTGGGGCCGAAGGCCGAGTCAAAGAATCCGCCCAGGCGCTGGAACACTCTGCGCCACAAGGCCCCGTGACTCATGGTGAGCACGCCTTCCAGCACAGGCACGAGTTCCGTCATCCTCTCCTTGGGCAGGTAGGCCCTGGCCCCGAGGTCGATGGACTGCTTGAGGGCCTCTACGCTGACCGCATGGGCCGTAAGCATGACCGCCGGAAAACCGAGATGGGTCGCCGCATTGAGAAGATCGAACCCTCGAACGCCCATGATATCCAGGACGACCGCGTCGTAGGTCCATGACCGCAGAAGTTGGTACCCGGTCTCGTAGTCCGTGGCCCTGTCCAGGGTCAGTCCTTCGAAATCCTCCAGCATCTCCTCCAGCGTGTCCAGGACATCCGGCTCATCATCCACGGCCAGAATCCGCTTTCCGTTCAATATGCTCTCTGCCATTCCTTCCTCCACTAAGGAATTTTGCGCCCGGGACCTCGACCCGGAATCGCTCCTCCGGCGGCCGGCCTCATCCTAGAGTGCGTGTCTTCTCCCGCGCATCTTTTCGAGCCACGGTCGGGAGTTCCCTGTCCGGACGGCCCAGGCAGATCACGGCCAGAGGAACCCTCTCCGGGCCGATCCCCAAAAGGGCGCTCAGATTGATCTTGTCATAGAGAGTGAACCAGAGGCTTCCCAGGCCCTCGGCATGGGCCGCCAGAAGCATGTTCTGAATCGCAGCGGCACACGCGTGCTGGTAGGCCGTGCCTCCTCCCGTCTGGAACTGGTCCACGCCGGTCTTGCCGGGGTTCCCGACCACGACCACGAGCACGGGAGCGGACTTCAGAAAGTCCAGTCTGTACTTGTCCAGCCAGCCCCAGCCGCTCTGCTCACGGGCCCATGTTCGGCAGCGGTCCGCCTCGTCGTACATCCTCTCCTTCGTGGCCGGATCCTTCACCACAATGAATTCCCAGGGCTGGGCATTCATGGGCGAAGGTGCCCAGACGGCCGCATTGAGGATACGATCGAGCTTTTCATCATCCACAGGGTCGGATGAAAAGGTCCGGCAACTTCTTCTCCCTTGTATGGCCTCGTACAGGTCCATCGGATACCTCCCTGCCGTATGAGAAGGGCTCGAGGCCATGATATCCTGTCCGGCCACCCGGCACAAACAGAAACTGAATCGAGCATCCTCTCGTATGGAACAAAATCATGAAAACGGTGAAATCCGCACAGCCGCCTCTTTCTTATCCTGCTTTTTTTGAGCCGCTCTGCACACGTCTCGCCTCTTCGTCCCGGATCTCCCGGCGCAGGAGCTTTCCCACCTTGCTTTTGGGAAGCATATCCCGGAACTCGATGTAGCCGGGCACCTTATAGGCCGCCAAGCGCTCCCGGCACCATCGGATGAGATCGGTCCCGCTCACTCCTCGGGCGTCCTCCTTGAGCACCACAATGGCCTTGATCCGCTCTCCCACCTTGCGATCCGGCACACCCACCACGCAGGCCCCGATCACGGTCGGGTGATCCTGGAGCACCGCCTCCACTTCCGAAGCCGAGACCCGGTAGCCCTTGTGCTTGATGATGTCCGCGGAGCGCTCCACATACACGAACTGGCCGTCGTCGTCCAACGTGACGAAGTCGCCCATCCGATAAAAGGTCTTTCCCTGGATCTGGACGTAGGACCGCTTCGTCTCGTCGGGTTTTTTCCAGTACTCCTTCAGGGTGTAAGGCGACGTGACCACCAGCTCCCCGCTTTCGCCGGGAGGAACCGGCTCCAGGGTCTCCGGATTCACCACCAGGCACTCCCGGCTGGCCAGGGGCTCCCCAATGGTCGTGGGCCGGGGATTTCCGTCAATCCTGCTGTAGGTCACGTGACCCGCCTCAGTGGATCCGTAGACCTGATAAATGGGAATGCCGAATCTCTCCTTCCACCTTCGGAAGACCTCTACGGGGAGCACGTCTCCTCCGCAGTAGCAGTAGGTGAGCGAGGAGAGATCGTATTGTTCCAGCCGGTCGTTCTCCAGAATCATGCGGTAGAGTGCGGGCACGCCGAGAAGCCACCGTGCCCGGCGACGTTCAATGGTCTCCAGAATGGCGTCCACCTGCGGGACCGGCATGAGGAGGACAGAATTGCCCCGGTTGAGGCCCAGGGCCATGCACATGCCCAGGGCCATGATATGGAACAGGGGGTTGACGGCGATGTACACATCGTCGCCTAACCCCAGGTGATCGCCCGCCACGTCCTCGGTCACATCATTCACGTAGCTCGTCATCCCGATGTGATTCCCCGGAACCCCCTTGGGAAAACCCGTGGTTCCGCCGGTGTACAGGACATAGGAGAGGTCCTTCCAGGGATCCAGATCTGGGATTTTTTTCAGCGGTTCATGCCGAAGAAGGGATCGAAACCGAAGCACCCGGTCGTCCCACTGCACCTTTCCCGTGGGAATTCGATCGAAAAGGACTCCCAGGATCCGTTTCCAGAGGGGAATCATGTCCACCAGGTTCGTCACAATGGCCCGTTTGAGCCCAGTCGTGGCGAAGATCTCCTGCACATAGCAGAAGTTCGTATCCTGGCAGATGATCGTCTCCGCGCCCGAATCCTTGACCATGTACTCGATCTCAAAACTCGTGTAAATGGGAGAGACCGGAACGAGCACAGCTCCGAGACGCTGAATCCCTAGAAAAGAGATCAGCCACTGTACGCAATTCGCCGTGTAGATCATGACCCGGTCACCCTTGTTCACTCCCAGATCGGCCAGGGCCCCGGCAAAGCGCTCGGTCAGGTCCCGAAGCCGCCGATACGTGAAAGAGGTGCCCAGATAGACGATAGCCGGGCGGTCCGGGAACTGTTCGCTCATACGATCGAAACGCGTGAAGGTGAGTTCTTTTTCCAACTCTTGCTCGGAAATTTTCATGGGCCGTCCCACTCCTGCGTGATGAAGACGCTTACTGCAAACTCCCACCCGGTTTATCCTCCACCCCGAAATACGCGGAGCGCACGTCCGGATTGTCCAGCATCTCCTGCCGGGTTCCCTCCATGACCGCTGTGCCGTTTTCCAGGATAAAGGCGTAGTCCACAATGGGGATCACCGGACGTGCGTACTGTTCCGTGACAATGATGGAAATCCCCGTCTGATTACGAATCTCCCGGACGGAACGCACCAGGACCGCCTGAATCAGAGGGCTCAATCCCATGAGGGGTTCGTCCAGCAGAAGGAGTCTCGGCTGGGCCATGAGGGCGCGGCCGATGGCGAGCATCTGCTGCTCCCCGCCACTCAGAAATCCACCCAACCGTTTCTTGAGTTTGACCAGGGCCGGAAACAGCTCAAAGACGTATTCCAGGGTCTCCGCGCCCTTTCCGTGCGAGGCGAGATATCCCCCGATGCGAAGGTTCTCCAGGACACTGCTCTCGTTGAATATTCGCCGGCGTTCCGGACAGAGGACAATGCCCAGGCGGGCCCGTTTGCTCGGTTTTAGAAGTGAGATGTCCTTTCCCATGTACTCGATTTTGCCGAGTACGGTGATCCGTTCCCCTCCGGCCATGATCTCTTTTTTTCGAATGTCCTCCATAATGCCGGACAGGGTGTACATGAGGGTGGACTTGCCTGCGCTGTTGGCACCGAACACTCCGATGATCCGGTTTTCATCGCAACGAATGCAGATGTTGTTCAGCGCCAGCATGTTCTCGTAAAAAACCATCAGGTCCGAGGCCTCAAGCATAGGTCATCACCTCCTCCACCTCTTCTGAACCGAAATAGGCCTTCTTGACCCGCTCATCCGCCATGACCTCCTTTGCCGTCCCCTCCATGAGCTTCTCTCCGAAATTGAGGACCATCACACGGTTGGCCACCTGGAACAGTTCCCGCAGACGGTGCTCCACCATGATCACGGTGATCCCTTCCATCTGAAAGCGCTCGATCAGGGGTACCATGCTCGCGATCTCGCTCATGCTCAGACCCGAAAAGACCTCGTCGCACAGGATGACCTCGGGCTGCAGGGCCAGGCACCGGGCGAGTTCCAGACGCTTGAGGTAACCGGTGGGCAGGCTGGAAGCGAGCTTGTAGGGGACGAAGGAGTCCCGTTCGAAACCGATCTCTTCCAGGATGTCGATGCCTACGGTGTTTCGATCTCCAAGGCGCCCTCCCCCCCGCCAGCCGCCGGTACGCCGTGCCCGCGGGGAAAAGAGCGGGATCACGAGGTTCTTATAGGCCGGCAGGCTGTAATAGGGCCGCATGATCTGAAAGGTCCGCGTCACACCCATGTCCGCAATCTTGTGCGGCGGCATGCCGCTGATCTCCTTGTCACGGAAGAGGACCTTTCCGGAACTCATCTTCACAAATCCGGTGATGCAATTCACCACGGTGGTCTTTCCCGAGCCGTTGGGACCGATGATGCCCAGGACCTCTCCTTTGTGGACATCGAAGCTCACCCGGTTCAGGGCGAGAATGCCGCCGAACGTCTTGGTCGCCTCCTGGATTCGAAGAATGGGACCTTCCTTCATACCTTCACCCACCTTTCGAACTGATGGTATTTACGCTGTCCATAGTTCATGATGCCTTCACTCCGAAAAACCACGAACGCCATGAGAATCAGGGAGTAGCAGACGATTCGAAGGGTTCCAAACTCCCGAAGAAGCTCGGAAATGGGCACCAGGATGAAGCACCCCAACACCGGACCCACCAGGGTCCCGCCGCCGCCTATGACCGTGGCTGCGATGGGGAGGATGGAGAAGTCCAGGGCGAAAAGGGAAATGCCTCCCCACATGTAGATGTGGACAATGCACGCCCCGCCCAGACACCCCATACACGACGCGATGAACACCGCTAAGGCCTTGAACACGGAAATATTCATACCCGACGCCTTCACCGCCTGGTCGTTGTCCATGACCGCCCGGAATACGAGCCCCAGGTCGGTGTTCACCAGACGCCTCAGACCGAACATCAAGAGGAGCACCATCCCGATCATGAAATACTGCTCCACCCACTGGTTGGGAAAGCTCTCCACTCCCATGATCCCGTCCGTTCCCCCGAAGATGTCCAGGGCCTCGATGACACGCATCAGGAACAACGGGTACATCAGGGTAACGATGGCGAAGTAGACCCCCCGGAGCGGCAGGCAGGGGAGAAGCAGTACGGTGCAGATCACCCCTCCGAGCACTGCGGCTATCGGTATGGCCACGAGCGGGGGTACTCCCATGGACGTGTTGAGCATGGCGGAAATGTAGCCGCCGGTTCCGATGAAAAATGCCCCGCCCAGGCTGACCAGTCCGACAAAGTGCGCCAGAAGATCGAAGCTCAGGGCGAGTAGGGCATAGATGCATACCACGGAGATCACTCGCTGCCAGTACATGCCCGGCATGAGAAAAGGCAGTGCGAGTATCCCGACGATGAGCAGCAGTCTGGGCGCCGTGAGGTAGCCGAGTTCCCGCCAGCTCATGAGGGCGTACAGGCTGTCCGCCCGTACCTTGATCCCCCGGTCCAACCGTTCCTTGCGTCGCTGTTCATTGCTCACGGATCACACCCTCTCTTCCAGTTCTTTCTGACGTCCGAACAGGCCGGAAGGCCGCAGGACCAGGGTGAAGATAATGGCCAGAAGAGCGACCACCATCTGAAAGTGGGCGCCCCACCAGATGACGGTCAGGATCTGGGCAAAACCGATGATAAAGGCCGCAACCACGGCGCCGACCCAACTGCCCAACCCGCCCACGATGCAGACCGCGATCGCCTGGATGAGCACGTCGTAGCCTTTCTCCACCACGATGTTCCCCAACGGGAGGAGCACCACTGCGGAAAGTCCGGCCAGCATGGATCCGAACGCCATGGCGACCACTGCCATCAGGTCGGAATCGATACCCAGCATCAGGGCCGCCCGCTCGTCCTGGGCCATGCCCCGAAGGGCCAGGCCGATCCGCGTGTAATGGGTGAAGAGCCAGAGGAAGGCCACCACGGCGAAACCGATCACCACCACGAGAAGACGGTGGTAGTCCACCGGGGTCCCCCCCAGCATGACACTCCCTTCCACAAAGGCCGGAAGCGTGTAGGTCATCCCTTTGAATCCGCCCCACCGAAATCCTTCGAGGATAGCCAGGCCGATGGCGTAGGAAGCGATGATCTCACTGATGGCCATGCCCCTCACTCGAATGAGGAAAAACTGATAGATCGCCGCTCCCAAAAGGCCCGTGACGATCATTGCCAGGGCTATGCTCACCACATAGTTCCACCCCAACCCCTTGAACAGGGTCCAGGTGAGAAAACCGGTCACCACATATAAGGCACCATGGGCGAAATTGGCCACCCGGCTGATGCCGTAGACCAGCGCAAACCCCAGGGCCATGAGGGCCAGGGAGATGCTGTTGACTGTTCCGTACACAAGGATGTCCATCATAAGCCGGTCCCCTCCCGCCCGGCGATCCTGCCCCCTGGAACACGACAAGGGGACGTTTCCGGGCGAGTCCTTTTCCAAGGGCCGTCCCGCCCGGCACCATTCGGGTCCGGGCGGGCGGCATCAGCTGTTCGTTTACTCTGCTTTCATCCAAGGCGGGAGGAGAATCTCGCCCATGGCGATGCTCTCCGGATAGACCACCACCCGCTTCTCACCCTGCCATTGCAGAATGCTGCCCACGGCCCCTTCCTTGGGGTCAGCAGCGGGAATCACCTGATGGTTCTTGGGATCGAACCGGATGCGGCCGTAGACGCCCATGAGGTCGGTCTGCTCCAGAGCCGTCACCACCTTGTCGGCATCCAGGGTTCCGGCACGTTCTATGGCGTCCTTGAGCACGTATACGGCCATATAACTGCTCGAGCCCCCGAGTCCCTCCGGCTCGATACCCCAACGCTCCTTGTAGGCGTTGTAGAATTTCATGGTCCAGGGCGTGGCCTCTGACGGGGCGTTTCCGGCATTGACCACGTTGCACAGGGTGTACTCACCCTTTCCTTCCGTGGCCTTCCAGAAACCGGGCTGTTCAGCAGCGGCCAGGGTGGAACCGAACGGGAGTGCCGGGAGCTTCATGTCATACCACTGCTTGAGCAGGACGGAACTCTCGGGCATGTCCATCCAGATGTTCAGAATCTGGGCATTCAGTCGCTTGGCCTTGAGCAGCCCCATGGAGAAATCGGTGCTCCCGGTGGGAAAGACCTCCATACCCAGGACCTCGAAACCCTTGCCGGCCGCCACTTTGCAGATAATCTCACCGGCTCCCCGGGCATGGGCCACGTCCTGCACCATGACGAAGATCTTGTTCAGGCCGTGGGTCTCCCGCAGTTTGATGAAATTGGCCATCATCTCGCCTACCAGTTGCACGGCCTCGCCGTGAATGCGGAAGCAGTATTTGTACTTGTCGTAATTCTCCGCCACCATGGCGCTGTATTTGGGCGTGAGCGAACCCGTGGTGAGAATGGAGACCTTTTTATGTTTGGAAAGGAGGGGCATGGCCGCCAGCGCCGCTTCGGATCGAACGGGCCCTCCCACGATGAAGTCGGCCTTCTTTTCCAGAATGAGCTTTTCCATGGCCAAGAGCGCCTCGCTCACGGGCACACCCGGCTCCAGGTCCCTGGTATCGATGACCTCCACGTTGAAGGGACGTTTGGTCCCTCCTACATCGACGCCTCCTTGGGCGTTGATCTCCTCAACAGCCAGCTTGACACCCCGTTCGGCACCCCACCCGTACAGAAACGCCGTGGACAGGGGACATCCGATGGTGACGGGGTCAGCCGCCATGGAAACCGCACCGGGCGCTACAAAGAACACCACCGTTGCCAGGATAACGAACAACCTCCATCCTTTGCCCTTCATCTCCATCCTCCTTTTTCAATGAGTTGTATGACGGTCTGGTGAATCACCGGGCTCAAGCTGGTATTCGAATATCTTTCGTTTCAGCCGGGAGAGCGGGATTCTGAGCAGGGCCGCAGCCTTACTCAGGTCCCAGGAGGTCTGAATGAGCACTCCCCTGATGTGTTCCTTTTCACGCTCTTTCAGTGTCAGGATCTTCATAAAGCCTGCCCTGAAGTCGCCTTCCTGGGCAATGCCCGAACACGTTCGATCAAGATCCGCGTCATGACTGTTTTTCACCCGCAGGCGGGCGGAAACCCGTGAATGACATGGCCCAACGATATGACACCGTTTTCGAAGTTCGCAGAAGCCGCGGTCAATGGCAGTCCGCGGCATGAACACACAGGGTGATGGATGGAAGGATCATGTTTCGTGCGCCCGGATCTGTGGCGGGTTCGAATCCCCCGTGAACAAAAACAGAATCAACTGCCGGGCGCGATGTCTGGGGACCCGCTGATTGTGGAAGGAGCGTAAGGCAAGGTTCGTGCCATTGGACAGGATGGTGGCGTTTCGAGACTAACCTGCTGATTACGCGGTATAAAGAAAAAAACCCAGGTTGAAATGATTTCCGCGGAAAGGATTCGCCGCACAAAAGATTTTACCGGGTAGAAAGAAGTTTACTGCCCTGTCCCGGCCCGTTCGTTGGCGCCGCTTGGAGGGTCAATGCCGTACCTGCGCATCTTACTTCGGAGGGTCGGAAGAGAGATCCCGAGCATTTTGGCTGACTTGGTACGATTCCACTGGTTCTGAACCAGGGTGTTTTCGATGTGTTCCTTTTCCACCTGAGGCAAGGAGTAGGCGGAAAGCCCTGCCGTGTCCGTGGTGCGCTTCATGCTGAGGATGGTCTCGATTTCTTCCAGAAAGATCACGCTCCCCCGAGCCCGTACCACGGCCTCCACGAGGATGTTCTCAAGCTCCCTGACGTTTCCTTCCCACCGGTGGGACGTGAGCCGTTCCATGACGCCTCGTTGGAGTTTGGTCACACGGGTTCCCAGTTCGAGGTTGATCTTCTGCAGGAAGTAGTCCACCAGACCCGGGATGTCTTCCAGCCGGTCCCTGAGCGGCGGTACGAAGATGTTCACCACACTCAGCCGAAAATAGAGGTCCTCCTTGAACCCTCCCTTGCGCACCAGAGCGGCAAGATCCCGGTTGGTGGCCGCAATGATCCGGCACCTGGATTTCAGGTTCTCCCGGCCGCCCACACGCATGTACTCGCGGCGTTCGAGAAAACCCAGGAGCTTCCCCTGCAGGCTCAGGGGGAGTTCCCCGACCTCGTCCAGGAGCAGGGTCCCGGCGCCGGCCAGCTCGATCCTTCCCGGTTTGGTATACGTCGCCCCGGTGAATGCCCCCTTTTCATGGCCGAAGAGCTCACTCTCCAGGAGGGTCTCCACCACGGCGGAGCAGTCCAGAGTGATGAACGGCTCGTGGCTGAACGGACCGTTTCGATGAATCACCCGGGCGACGAGTTCCTTGCCGGTCCCGGTCTCCCCCTGAATGCAGACAGAGGCTCGATTCTGGCACAGAAGACCGATCATCTTGAAAATCTCTTCCATCTTCTGGCTCTTGCCCACGATGATCTCCTGGCCCGGGAGCTGCACCAGGGTTTCTTCCAGTGGGGTCACCCGGTCCACCTCATAGATCTCCAGGGCCCTGTTCACGGCCTTTTCCACGTCATCCGGATCAAAGGGCTTATGAAAATAATCATACGCCCCTTTTTTCATGGCTTGTATGGTGCTTTCCATATCATGATATGCGGTGATCATGATGACCTTGGACGGGATATCCTGGTCCTTGATTCGACCGAGCACCTCAAGGCCGTCCATGTCCGGCAGGCGGATATCCAGAATCACCACCTCGGGCTCACAGCGGCGGAACAGATCCAGTCCCTCCTCGGCATTGGCAGCCTTATAGACATCATGCCCCTTCTCTCCCAGAAACATCTCCAGGGATTCGAGAATGGACAATTCATCATCGATGACCAGGATCTTGGACATGACCGTTTCCTCCGGGAAGACGTATGGTGAAACAGGCCCCTCTGGGGTGTACGTTCGTCACATGGATACTCCCACCATGGCCTTCGACGATCGCCTTGACATTGTTCAGCCCCAGGCCGGTCCCCTTGCTCTTGGTGGTGAAAAACGGTTTGAACAGACCGGCCGTTGCTTCCCGGGAAAGGCCGCGTCCTCGGTCCTCGATGGAGACCTCCACCCACGGCGCGCCGTTGTCCGGAAACAGCTGGGTCGAGACCAGCACCCGACCTCCCCTGTCGGAGGCCTCCACGGCATTCAGGAGCAGATTGATGAATGCCTGCTCCAGTTTTTCCCCGTCCGCCATGAGTTCGGGAATCCCGGGCTCCAGACGGCTGATGAGCTGAAGTTCCTTTTCCCGAAATTTCATATCGAGCGTTTCAAAACAGGAGACCAGGACCTGGTTGATATTCGATGGGCCCGGCCTGATCTGAAGGGGTTTGGCAAAGTCCAGGAGTTCGGTGAGGATCCGTTCCAGACGCATGACCTCTTTCAGGCAGATCTCGAGACGGCGCAGATCGTTCCCCTGAATATGCGGCCGGTTCTTGAGGATCTTGAGATTCATGTTCACCGAGGTCAGCGGGTTCCGAATCTCGTGGGAAAGGGACGCCGTGATCTCTCCGATATAGGCCATACGCTCGGCCTCCCGCATGCGCCGCTCCATCTTTACCCTCTCGGTGATGTCGCGACAGATCCCGATGCTCGACGGACGATGCTCGTACCGGGCATTCTTGGCCAGGATCTCCGTGGGGAAGCACTCCCCGGTCTTGGTCAGACGCAGGTATTCCAGGGTCCGGGGCGCCTTCCTGGAATCGGAGCTCTTTCGGTAGATCCCGATGATCCGTTCCCGGTCCTCCGGGCTGACAAACCCGTGGAATTCCCGCCCCACGATCTCAGACACCTCATACCCGTGCATCTCGCAGAATGCCTGGTTGGCAAATACGATCACCTCGTCCTGGATCACGAAGTACCCGTCGGTGATCTCCTCCACCAGGGTCTTGTACTTCAGCTCCGATTCCCGGAGCTGGCTGGTCCTCGCCTTGACCTGCTCCTCCAGAATCCGGTTGTGTTCAAGAATCTCTTTTTCGTGCATGCTCTGAAAGTGATGGCTGAATCGCTCGATGGTGTAGGTGAGGCACTTATTGATCTTGAGCATGCAGGAGAAGAAATCGTCGAACGGGGCGTTTTCCGCCAGAAGGGGAAGGACGATTATTCGGTACAGTTCAAAGGCCCTCTGGACGTTCTCCAGGGGAAAACCCGCCTCCAGCCGCATCCAGGTGATCTTGTCGATGAACCGGTTGATGGCCCGGAAATCCCCGTTCACCAGCACCTGGTGGTTCGCCTCGAATGCCTCGGTGATGGTGCCCATAAGCTCCCTGCGAGGCCGCCGCACATACTGATCGCCCACCTCGACCTTGAGCCTCAGGACCCACTCGAGGATGATTCTGGTTCTGTACTGTTGATGAAATTCGGAGAAGCTAAAGCCCATTCGGTCCCGACCGATCCCTCTTCTTATCGAATGATGGTCTCCGTCCTCCGGGTATACCCGAAGGGGTGGAACGGTCCCGTGTCCAAGCCGAGGGCAATCAACCCGGTATTCATACCACAGAAAAGCCCCGGCTGATTGGGCGCGAGAAGGGATGAGAGCCTTCCCTATCATCTCAGAGTGAATGATTCCTATCGTACCCTTTTTAATAGTTTTAAATAAATCTTATAAATAATATTTATGGCCTTTTTTTATGTTTTTTTAAGTCTTCTGGATAACAATAACGTATATGCCGTTACGTGTTGGCCATAAGAACCTCAATCACCAAAGGAGTACCGGAACTTCGCGGACTTGATAGTCCCTCGGGACCTCCCGTGTCACTCTTGATGGCCAACCGGATCCTTCTTTACGAAAAACATGAGCGCCAGTCCCGCAACGGCCACACAGATGTTGATCACAAAGGCGTGGTCGTAAACGCCGGTGGTATCCCTCAGGATCCCGGCCACCCAGTGTACCATGATGGCACCCAGCCCGTAAAACGGGGTCCATGCCCCGATGACCGTTCCCATGACCTCTTTGGGGAAGAAATCCCCGGCACAGGCGCTGTAGATGGGGAAGGTCACCCCGTAGAACACGGCCAAAAGACCCACAAAGACGGTGAGCGCGGTCCATGAGTTCCCTGAGAACAGGATCCCTGTCAGGGCAATGGCAATGAAGGTATTGGACAGGATGATGGTCTTCTTCCTGCCCAGGATGTCGGACAGGGGGAGTACGGTCAGGACGCCCAGGACCTGGCAGGTGCCGTGCACCGTGGCCAGGAGGCCGGCCTTTTCCAGGGGAAACCCGAGCTGATGTTCGGCATAATCGACCATGAAGGTGGTGATGCCGTACAGGCTGTACGAGATGCAGAAATAGGAGGCCCCGATCATCCAGAACGCCTTGGATTTCAGCACCGGAAACCGTCCGGTGGAAACCCCGGGATGGACCGGCGCCGGCCCCTGGGGTGCGGTTGTCCCGGGGTCACCCCAGGGACGCATGCCGGACGACTCGGGACTGCTTCTGAGCAAGAGGCCGTTTCCCAGGACCATGGCCAGGGCGGCCCCGCCCAGAAAAAACCATGAGTAACGCCAGGAATAATTCTGGACGATCCAGGGAAAGACAGCCCCCACCGTGGCGAATCCGAGTCCATAACCGGCCGAGAGGATCCCCAGGGCCAGACCCCGCCGCCTGGGGACGAACCAGCGCAGAACCACGGTGACCACGGGCGTCCACATGCCCGTGGCTCCCAATCCGGCCACGGCGTAGGACACACAGGCCCCGAGGAGGGAATTCACCGTGCCCATGGCCACAAGACCGATTCCCAACAACAGGGCACAGAACGTGATGATGCGGCGCGCGCCAAGCCGGTCCGTCAAGAAACCGGTCAGAGGCGTGACAGCGATGTACGTGAAGAGGTAGGCATTGTAGACCGATCCGCTGTCGGTCCGGCTGAAACCGAGGTGCTTGATCATCTCCGGAAGGATTACGCCGTACCCGAGCCTGGCCGAGTAGTTGATGAAGAGATCGATGAAACAGACGGCAAGGATCCCCCACGCCCAGTGAAACGGCCATTTTCGCATTCTGCGCCTCCTCCGTGATCTCTCCCGGTTTCCAAGAGCAACGTCTGCGTGTCCGGCTATGGATACCACAGACGGGCACGAGATGGAACCGGTCTGTTCACCGGGCATCGCGACCCATGGTCTGACGGGGATTTTGGGGGCCGAAGTCAAGAGCCGGCGCGTGGTTCTATCCTGCGGATGCATGATGGAAAACGACCCGCACCTCGAAAAGAACTCCACCAAACTGCTCTTGAATACGAACCGTTTATCGGTGTATGGCGGAATAGCGAGGACATGAAAGACAGCCGTTCATGGTCGAGAAATTGTCGTAAATCGAGATGGGAAGAAAAAGGACGATCAATTCAACGACATTTTACATCTGCTTTCATATCTAACTCTGAATTACATCATGCTCTTTTCATGGTGTGGCGTTTGTCCTCGAAGGAGTCGAGTGCATGGGGGTCATCACTGGACGCACCAGGACATCGCGATCCTTTTGAGGGCATACACGGTGGAATGCGCCCACCTCGCCTCCCTGAATGGTGTTGGGGGGCTGAAGAGGACCGGAGATCTCCCCACCGGATGAAAGGGAACGGGGCCTCTCCCCGGTCTCCATGGGGGCCTCGGCGTCGTCTTCACCTTCTGCAATGACGCCTGCCGGCACGCCATAGAGGTCCGCCAGCAGGGGAATCACCTCGTCCCGTGGACAGCCCGCGTCAAGGGCCTTCTCATATGCCCCGGCCGCATCGGTCTCCCGACCCAGGCGGATGTAGATCGCGCCGAGAGTCATGAATGCCTTTTGGCGCTCCGGACCTTCCGTATCCCGAACCGCTGACGTGAGGAGGCGTGCCGCCGGAAAGGCCCGGTCGTCATGCACTGCGAGGAGGTGGCCGTAGAACAGGGCACACATGGTCGATACGCCCCCTGAGCGGGCCCTCTCTTCTGCAAGGTCCAGGAGTCGACCCTGTTCCTGAAGGGACAAACACCCGGCTTGTCGGGCCAGGCCGGCCACGGATATGTCGTTGCTGAGCAGGGCCTCGACCTCTTCCTCTCTTCCCTCTAAAAGAAGCGCCATGACCCGGCCGGGATCCACCCCGCATACCTCCAGTTCCCGGCGCTCGTGAAGGCGCATACTCTCCAGGTACAGGGGCGTCAGCACCTTTTCAAGGTCCGGTTCCAGGGTCATGGCCCGTTCATAGCAGGCAGACGCCTCCTCGAATTCGGCCTGTACATAGGCGATGTTCCCCAGGGCGCCATGGCCCCGGGCGCCATCCGGATCGAGCCGTATGGCTTCGCTGTAGCATGTCTTGGCCTCGGTGTACTCCCCGCTTCGGTAGTGGGTGTCTCCCTCGTCCAGAAGATGCGCGGTCTCTCCCCGGTACCACTCGGACCGGATCGGACCGCAGCCCCAGGCCAGAAGAAGCACCAACAGAACAGCGATCCCTGTGCCTGAACGACGATGTTTTCGTTTATTCATGGCTCTTTCCTGATGTTCCGTCCCTATCCGGCGGATCGGCTAAAATCGCCATTCCAGTCCCCATTCCACCTGCTTTTCAGTCTCAAAGGCGGATCGGTTTCCCAGGGCCAGGTACGTACTCAACCGGTACCGGTGCAGCATCTCGGGTTCGAAGGCCACCCTTCCGAACAGGTTCACCCCGGTCTCGTTTCCCCGCCGGTTTCGCCGTGCCGACACATGGGCGCGAACCGGATCGATCCCCGCATCCACGCGAACACCGCTCTCCTCGTAAGGGGAGTTCGGAGAGGTCTCGATGGTCCGCCGGACATGCTCCACGGCGATTCGAAACAGGCGGTCCGACTCCTGAAAGCCCGTGTCGATTCGCCAGCGCCATGTCTCGGAGTTACGCATCCGCGTGGTGTTGACCTGCGCGTTGCTGGACCAGGACTCGGACCAGACGTGACGGGCGGTCACCATAACCGTGTGGGTCTCCGCCTCCCCCTCTTCGCGACCCAGCCAGCGAATGAGCACGCTGTCGCTTTTGGCCAGTCCCATCCGCACGGATGCGTCCCCCTCCCTGAGCGGCTCGCGGGTGCTCAGGCGCTCCAGCAAAAACCCTCGAACGCTGCATGCCACGGATTGGAAGACCCACAGGGGCTTGGGACGCACCACATCCACGCTCGAAAACAGGCCTCGTGCATCGGCCTGCACCCGCCGCAGGGGGTCTGCAAACGGGGCCGTGAAGTCTTCGCCCAGGTCCATGTATCCGCCGGATGCCCGGAGAGCCCCGCTGTCATGCTCCATTCCAAGGATCCAGCCCCTGTCCCGAATCCCTTGCGCATCTCGGGTCTTCACGACCTCCGCTTGAATCTTCGTGCCTTCACGGATGGGAACAGCGAGATCTACGGCACCGGCCAGGGCCCCTTCCCGGGACCCGTCCTCCTGGAAAAAGGCCTTGCGGCCCGTCATGATGAGACCCATGCGAGATTCCCGGGGCCCCTCCAGGCCGATCCGAAACGCCCCTCCCCGTTCCATGCTGTCCACATTCCCCTCGGCGGCAAACCCGATCAGATTCACATCCGCCCGGCCGAAATCATGATCCAGACGGGCCCCCACCTTTTTCCGCTCCGTCCGAAAGTCGCTGAAGAGCTTCATGGGATCGTCGAGGTTCCCGAGACCCTGCCGGAACACCCCTTTGATCCGGCCGTCCTTCCATGTCTTCTCGGCCATGGCGCTGCTTCCCTCATAGGAGGCATAACCGCTGTAGGGCCTGCGCATGGAGAACACGCCGTCGACCCGGTGGTCCTCCCCTTTCAAGCGAAGCCGGGTCCACACCCGATGCTCGCCGGACTCATCCACGTGTTCCGGGTCCTCCGAATTCCGCCGCCAGAATGTGGAGAGCGATCCGTCGATCCGGTGGTACGGCTCTTCCCGAGGGAGGAGATCGGGAGGGGGCATGAGCGGTTCCTCGGCCATGGCGGCGATACGCACCTCCACGACCCCTTCCTCCCTGTGCCCGTCATCGAACACCACACGGATCTCGAAACGGTATGGACCATCCGGTAGTGTCTCCCGGTTCTCGTCCAGGCCGCTCCACTCAAAGGCCTGATCCCCGGCCCGGAGTTCCACGAAGTTCATGCGCTCCGCCACCTGCCCCCGAAAATCCATCACCAGGACCTCCACCTCCGATGCGTCATTCAGGACGCGGTACTCGATCCGGATGGGTCCTTGCCGGGGGTCGAACACGCCCGCGTCGGTCTTGGGGAGGCGCAGGTCGTCCTGGGCATCAGAGGGCGCGGGAAACGTCATATGAATCAGGGACGCCGTCAGGAGGGCGAAAAGGATCATGCCGAAACGACCTATCGGGATCAGGCGTGAAAACGCCCAAGGCCATGATGTCCGGATGGTCGTTCCTGTTCGATTCACATCACGCGGGGCTCTCATGGGATCTCACGACCAGAAGACGTAGATGAATGTCACCGTATCCTCCACCGTGTCTCCATCAACCGTGGTCAGGGTCACGGTGATCGTGACGGTGGTCTCATGGTTGTTTCCCCAGCCGGGGCGGAACCAAGTGAGCAGGTTCACCGGTGAACCGCCTCCGGCCCAGAACGTCCCCTCACCCGTTGAATAACCGATGGGCACGGAAACGGTCTCCCCTTCCGCGCTCATGGAGGCCTGGAAATCAGCCACAGTGGAGCTGCCGGGGTTGAAATTCCCCAGAAGGAATCCCGGATCGAGCAGCAGGACGGCGCCCTGGGCCGGCTCCGTGATCGCGATCTCCGGCGGGACATACGGCATGGTGCGATGAACAAAGCCGGTATCCATACCCAAGGCGCCTGTTCGGTCCACGGCCTCGGCCTCGATCAGGTTGTCCCCCAGTTCCAGGGGCACGGTTTGGGAAAAGGTCCCGTCTCCCGGATTCCACGCGGCCGTATGCCCGGTCCCGTTGACCCGGACCATCACCTCGTCAATGATCGAGGCGGTGCTTGCGGCCGTGCCCGTGACCTCGATCTCCGTCTCCTCCGTGTGGGGCGGCAAGGGGTCCAGCGTGACCACGACCTCGCTGATCAGAGGGTTTTCCGGGTCGGGATCGATTGGGTTTGCCGAAGCCGGATCGGCCGGAGCCGGTCCTGTAGGTCCGGGACGGTTCGGGGACACGGCAAACGGCAGAGTGGGCCGGTATATGGGAAGGCGAAAATCGAGCAGCCAGGTCCCACCGCCTTCGGCCGTTGCCTCCAGGGTGAATAGGGCGTCGTGGGGATCGGAGGGGCGGGTATCCAGGAATCCCTCGTCAATGTGAATGTCAAATCCGTGAATCGGGGTAAGGGTCTCTCCCGGCTCCAGGGTCCCGTAGGCCACCTCATTCATTTCCACCACGATGTCCGGCTCATCCGATTCCAGACGGCCCACGACACCCGCAAGAGGTTCGGAGCCGTGCCGGGTCAGGGCCACGAACAACCGGATCGTCTCTCCAGGGTTGGCCCTGCCGTCGCCGTTGTGGTCCTGGAGTTCCCATAGGGTCACGTCCTCGATGGAAAGGTCGCCCGGGCCCGTATCATGGATCTCCAACCTTTCACCCGGGACAAAACGGAGAAGGGCTTCGTCGCTTTGGCCGTGGGCGTCCGTGGCCGTCAAGCGGGCCGTATGCGCGCCGGGGGAGATCTCCAGCGGACCGTCAGCGGCGAAATAGCCCGTTCGGGAATCGTAGTAGAGACGGCCGCGGTCCACGGGTTGCTCGTCCACGGTCAGATCGATCCCTTCAACGGTGAGATCGTTACCGCTGTCATGAATCAGGGCGGAGAAGGCCGGTCCTCCGGCACGCTGAAGTGATGTGGCAAGATGCCGGAAGTCCTCGATCTCCGGCGGAATGGATACATCAAATGCGACCGAGGCCTCGGAGGAGAGCCCGGCGAAGTCCGTGACCGCCAACCGGGCCATGTGAGGGCCCTCATCGATCACCGGACCGAAATCCACGCGGTCCGGTGAGATTCCTTCCCCGTAGCGGATTCCGATGGGGTGGATCTCTCTTTCGTCCAGCCAGGTCCTGGTCTTGCGGTGATCTATGCCCGAAGGGTCAAAGCAGGTCCCCCAGGGATAGGCCACGGGCCCTTTTTTGAGAATCTCCAGGGTGACATCCGGCGGATGGATCGGCGCCGTCACATCCAGCCAATAACGGCTCCGGTTCCCTGCGGCGTCCGTGGCGGTGATCTCGATTCTGAAGATCTCTGTCGCATTCCGAGATGCCTCACCCAGAAAAAGGCCGGTCAGGGTATCGAAGGAGAAGCGGCCACCCATTCGGTTGTAGGGGTTGAGATGGGGCTCCGGGTCGATCCGATAGTCGATTCGGAGTTCGGAGAGAGGCATGCCATGATCGTCGATGAGTGCAGTCACACGGTTTTCCCTCGGCAAAAAGGCGACTTCTCGAATCCGCGGAGCCAGGGTGTCGATCCAGGTCGTTCGGCACTCTTCCGTGTCTTCGTATTTCCACGAGTAACGCATTCCAGGAGGGTATTTGTCCGTGCACTCCTTTTCGGCCTGGATCCATGCCGGATTGGGCGCGGGCATGGGCAGGTTGGAGACCTTCACAGAAGACCCCGACCTGGGATTCGAAGCGGTGGGGGTGCCGAAGCGGGCACGGGCGGCATTCAAGCATCGGATCAGGGGAGGCTCTTTGGTGACAGGGAGCGTGGTTTTGATGCACTCGATCACCGCTTCCCGGCCGTCCTTATACTGCCCCAGGTACTGCCTGGATATGCGCTCCTCCATGGCGTTTGAAGGTCTGTACGATCCTGAGGAGGAACCCTCCTTCACCGTGACCGGATACGCTGCTCCCTGCCCCTCCACATCGAGTGAAGGCGGCGGTTGCCCGAAGATTCGGCAGGTGGCCGTGGATGTCTGCCCGGCCAGATCCGTGACCTTGAGAATCCCCGCCTGAATACCCACTGGCATGGGGAATGGGGCCTCCACGGTCCCTGCGGCCGGGTCGAATCCCGGATTCAGCGATCCTGTCCCGGATGCCAGCAATTCCATGACCAGATCTTCGGACGCAGTCCCCTGGTCGGACACCACGGCGCGAAAACACTCGTTCTCCCGGTCATAGTGAAAGTGGTCGATCCGGGGTGGATCCATCGTTACAAAGACATCCCCCGTCTTCAGAAGAGAACGGCCGCCGTCGCTCACGTCCCCTTCAGGCACATCTCCCCAACCCCACAGGGAGAGGGTGAGCCGGGTGGTATAGACATGAAGCCCCTCGGTCACGGGCAGCGAGGCCTCGTAGACTCCACTTGCGGTCTCGGTCAGCCAGATGCGCGTACCCTCCATGTCGAACCAGGAGTCTGCCGTGTCCAGACTCCCCGGTCCGGCCAGGAGAAATCGATAGGTCAGGAGTCCGTTCCGGACCTGGACCTCTTCCGAATACCCGGTCTCGGCATGAAGGGAGACCGGGATGCGGATGGTCTTCATGGGGCCGTCCGCAGTCATCTCTCGTTGGGTGACTTCGGGCTCCCCCTCCGGACAAGCCAGCTCGTAGTCGAAGATGACGGACTCGGGGTACTGAATCGTGATCCACCCCATGGACTCCCGGTCCTGGGGTGAAGAGACCTGGCTGATGCGGAACTCGAGCGCGGTCGTGTCCGGGGACCGTGGCATCTTTTCCACGCGGATGCACGGATGACGGCTGACGATCTCGAGTGCCTCGTAGACACTGGAATCCATGGGTCGGCCCTGAAGGGTGGACAGCTCCAGCCGGAGGACCACCGTTTGTCGGGATTGATCGAAACGGATCCAGTGAACGGATGTCTGAATGGGGAACGGAATGCGCTTCAGGACATGGAAATCCACCCAATCTCCATCCTCGGTCTCACAGTCCACGATCTCATGATTCCATTGGTCCTCCTCCGTCTCGACACGAAAGGAATGCTGCAATTCGGCCGGATTCCCGGCCCGATCCTGAACGGTCACCTGAAGAATCACGGCTTGATTGCTGTCCCATCGGGCCTCGGAGCTCGCAATCACCAGGGCATGCGCTCCTTCCGACTCGGTCCAATGCCACGCCGCATCTGTTCCGTTGATGGTGACCCGAAGCCCGCACTCCTCGGGGTCCGGCGAAATGCCGGCCCCTTGGTCCCGGCACCGGACCAGAAAGGTGTTTTGAGTGGGTTGAATGACGAAGGTATCGGGCTCAAGCAGTTCCAGTTCCGGGGGGGTGGTGTCGACGATGAACAGGGTCTCTTTCACGGGCAGGGACGTGCCGACGGTTCCAGAAGCCTCTGCCGTCGCCTTGTGTCTGCCGTCATCAAGGCCGGAGAAGGTCGCCGTAAGGGCCGCTTTTCCATCATCGGCCGGTACGATCTCATGGGGGACATCGATCCCGTTCACACGAATTCGGACCAGGTCTTTGCAACCGCTGCATACAAATCCGTCCGCTTCATCCGGAGATAGATCCACGTGAATCTCTCCGGAGCCAGAGGCCAGGCACGGAATGCTCGAATCGAGGGCATCGGCCGCATGCACCGTAGAAGGCATCCAGGCCCAAACAGAAACCAGGATGAACAGGGAAAGGAGAATCGGAATCACGTTATGGAACAGGGCATTCGGGGTATGACCGCCGGAATCCATCGGAAGACCTCACGGGGTCGCGAAAACCCCGGAAATAGGTTGTCTTTCCCTATTATTCCAAATCGTTATGGCAATACCACGGGCGCCGTAATCGGTTCTGCAAGACAGTCAACATCCCTTTCTTTTCACGTGGCATATCAACGACGTTGGGCCATTTTTGCCTTACAATGGCGCATGGTTTACCAAGATCCATGCCGAAAAATCGATTCTGATGGTCTGGGGAAGAAAAATTCAGGTATAAATAGAATCGTTATTTTTCAACTGACTGAAAAGAGGGATGGTTATCTGCAGATGGAAACATGAAAGCCTGTTTGCAATGATTCATTCGCTTTCATATGATTCAGTAGACGCCGTTTGAATGCACAGGAATTTGTGCATTTGTTACCAAAACCCGTGCATTGGATATAATTTGATCCATTTTTTCAATTGGTTACATCTATTTCTTCCCGGCCATAAAACAAACCGTAAAAATAAATCTAACTTATGGATATAAAAAGATATAAACCATTTCCAATGAACAGGATACCGTGCCACAAAAACACTCACTGACACAGAAAACCACCATCCCGTTGGCCTTGATTTTATATATCCAATTGGTTTTATTATTGTTTTATCGAAACCGGCAAAAGGCATTCGACATGCACACTATTCTGTGCATGATAGACGGGTTTTGGGGACCGGGAATCGGCATGAACTCAGGTCCGTCCGATGCTTCACCTTGAAACACGGGTCCGGGGCGCGTACAATTCCGGAATTCAAACGGGAGAATTCCGCCCACGCGGCCTCGGCTCGGAGGGATCGGTCTCGGTCTGCAATGAAACAGCACGCATGACCTTTTCCGCGGACAGGTCAGACCGGTCCGCCTCACCCCCACCTACGGGAGAATAGACATGCCCCACATCACCCGCGTTGCCGTCCTCTTCGGGGGGAGGTCCGCCGAACACGAGGTATCCCTCCAGTCCGCAAAGAACGTCATCGAGGCCGTCGATCGATCCCGTTACGAGGTGATCCCCGTGGGTATCGATCAGGAGGGGGCCTGGCACCTGTGCGACCCGTTCGATTACCTGGAGCACCCGGACGATCCCAGGCGCATCCGTCTGAAACTCCGACCCGGCGACCGTCTCGCCCTGGTCCCGGGCCAGCCCGGACAGCCCCTGGTCCGGGTGGGCACAGGGGAGCCCATCGGGTCTGTGGACGTGGTCTTTCCCGTGCTGCACGGTCCTCTGGGCGAAGACGGGACGGTCCAGGGGCTTCTCAAGATAGCCGATGTGGCCTTTGTGGGGGCGGGCGTTCTGGGCTCCTCCGTGGGCATGGACAAGGCGGTGATGAAGCGCCTTCTCACGGAGGCAGGAATTCCGGTGGCACGCTGTCGGACCGCGGACTGGCATGAAAGAGAGCGTCTCGACTTTGCCGGGATTCAGCGGGAACTGGGCCTGCCGCTCTTTGTGAAACCGGCCAACCTGGGTTCGTCCGTGGGCGTGAGCAAGGTGAAGGACCGCGCGACGTTCGAACGGGCGGTGCAGGAGGCGTTCCGGTTCGATGTACGGATTCTGGTGGAGGAATTCATCGCCGGGAGAGAGATTGAGTGCGCGGTCCTGGGCAACGAGGCCCCCGAGGCCTCCGTGGCCGGGGAGATCCTTCCCCATCACGAGTTTTATTCTTATGAGGCCAAGTACATCGACGAGAACGGCGCCGGCCTGGAGATCCCGGCCCGTATACCGCAGGAATCCATGGACCGGGTGCGGGCGCTTTCGGTCAAGGCCTTCCGAGCGCTTTCGTGCGAAGGCATGGCACGCGTGGATGGCTTTTTGCGGGAAAACGGTGACGTGGCAATCAATGAAATCAACACCATCCCGGGGTTCACCCGAATCAGCATGTACCCCAAGCTCTGGGACGCCAGCGGCGTCCCCTACCCCGAACTGATCCACCGCCTCATTCAACTCGGGATCGAGCGCCACGAACGGGAAAAGGCCCTGGAGACGACCTATTCGTTCACATAGCCTCAGACGAAAGGATGCCGTGCAACGCAGCCATGAATCTTTTACCGTGAAAAAGCCCCGGAGGTTGGCTCAAAGCCGAGCCTGAGGCAAAGGCATCAAGACACCGACTCAGTCCACCTCCCGAATCTTTTGAAGGTCATCGGAGTAGCCCAACATCACGAGCAGATCGTTCTCCTTGATCTCGTAACCCGGGGACGGCACCAGCGTGAACCTGGCCTTGTCCGCCTCCTTGACGGCCATCACGTGGACCCCGTAGGATGCCCGCAGATCCAGGTCCTTGAGGGTCTTGCCCACGAAGGACTTGGGCGGAGGCACCTGAACCAGATTGTACTCCTCCTCCAAAGGGATGTAGTCCATGATGTTGGGTCGCGACAAACCCCGGGCGATTCGGGCGGCCATGTCTTTTTCCGGATGCACCGTGGACGAGGCCCCCACCTTTTTCAGAATCACGGCATGATCCTCGTCCATGGATTTGGCGACGATGCTCTTGATGCCCATCTCTTTCAGATGATAACAGATCAATATGCTCGTGCTGATCTGGGAGCCGGTGCTCACTACCACCGTGTCCATCTCCTCCAGCCCCAGGGCCTTGAGCCTCTCCGGATCCGTGGCGTCCAGCACCATGGCCTGAGAGCAATGGGGGTCCATGGCCTGGACCCGGTCCCGGTTCCGGTCCACCGCAATCACCTCGTTGCCGTCCTCGAACAGATCCCTGGCCACATAGTACCCGAAACTTCCCAGACCGATGACCGCAAACCGTTTCATTCCATCCTCCTATCCGATCATCAGGTTTTCTTCCGCGTATTCGAAGCCGCCCCGGGCCATGGGTCCTGCCACGACGTAGGTAAAGACCGGGACCCCCACGCGGCCGATGAGCATCATGGCGATGATGACGACCTTACCCGGGGCCCCCAGACCCTCTGTGGTTCCCATACTGAGACCCACCGTTCCGAACGCCGACACCACCTCGAAGAGATAGGCCAGGAAGGTCTCCCCTGAGGCCTCGTCGTGGATCATCCGTCCCTGCTGGGCCCAGAGAAGCAGGAAGAGGGCTATGGCGATCAGGGCCACGGAAAGGAGAGTGACGATGACGCTCCGTGTCACGGTGTCGCGCGGAATGCTCTTGTAAAACATGTTCACCCGCATGTGCCCCCTGATCCGGCTCCAGGAAAAGGCCGTCAACACGGCCAGGGTCGTGGTCTTTACACCGCCGCCGCACGAGCCGGGCGACGCCCCGAAAAACATGAGAAAGATCATGAACGCCAGGACCGTGTGATTCAAGGCCCCGATGTCCACGGTGTTGAACCCGGCGGTGCGGCAGGTCACGGACTGGAACAGGGAGGCAAGAATCCGTTCTCCCACCTCTTCTCCCCCCATGGCCGTGCCGCCTGTGGCCAGGAACACCCCCGCACCGGAGAGGATGAGGACCCCACTGGTGAGAACCACGGTCTTGGCCTGAATCGAGATTCGCCATCGCTTTCCCGTGCGTTGCCGGGCGAGGGCAAGGAATTCATGGACTACAGGGAAACCGATGCCGCCCAGGATGATGAGGGCACAGGCGGTCCCGTTCAGAAGAAGGGAACCCCGGTACTGCATGAAACTATCATCAAGAAGAGAAAACCCGGCGTTGCAGAACGCCGAGACCGCATGAAACCCGGCCATGGCCAGGGCCCGGGGAAACGGGAGGTCCCCCCACCAGTGCAAAAGAAAGAGAACGACCCCGGCCCCTTCCACCGCGAACGTGAAGATGAGGATGGATCGAAGGACCTGGTAGATGTCCGTTCGGGGGGTGTGTGTAAAGAGTTCCTGAACCGCCATCCTCTGGTGAAAGCCGATCCTTCGTCCCACGAGGCGGAAGAGAATCACCGAGAGGGTCATGATCCCCAGTCCGCCCACCTGGATCATGCACAGGATGACCCCCTGGCCGAAGGGCGTAAAATGACTTCCCGTGTCCACCACGATCAGGCCGGTGACGCAGATGGCGGATGTGGCCGTAAAAATTGCGTCCAACAAGGGCAAACGGCCCTGCACCGAGGCACAGGGGAGCATGAGGAGCGCCGTTCCCAGGGCGATGGCGGTCAGGTAACCGTTCATCAGCAGAGCGGCCGGGTGGCTCCTGCGAATGCGTCGGGTTCCCCATTCCAGCATGAATCATCACCTGCGTGGCAAATCGAGTGATCTCGTGGAACACAACCGACTGTGACGTCCGGTACCGCCGGGAACGTGAATCAGTTCACGATCCAGACGGCCAGGCCTCGCCCCAGGTAGACCACTTTTTTGCTGACCCTTCCCATAAAAAACTGGCGAATCCTGGAATACCCTTTTCGCCCGATGACAACGGTCTTGTAGTCGCCCACCCGTGCCTCACCCACGATGGCGCCGGCCCGGCTTTCCACACCGGAAACGATCTTGGTGTCCACGAGGCCCCCCGACAATCCGGCCTTGGCGAGCCTGCCCCTGGCCTGTTCAAAGACCTCTTCCATGGCCTCACCGGCCAGGCGGATGAGCTTTTCGTCCGTGCCCCGTATGGCATGAAAAAGGAGGACCCGAGCGTCGCTGCCGGCCATCATCCGTGCGACGCACCCCACCGCGCGCATGGAATTGGGGGACCCGTCCAGCGCCACCAGAATGCTGTCCGGAGTGGATTCCTTCCCCACGAGGACCAGCGGGGCGAAATCCACTTTTTCAATCAATTTGGTCGAAACGCTCCCCAGCATGAGTTCCTTGATCTTGCCGCTGCTGCGTCGCCCTGCGGCAATGGCGTTGTAGGTCTTCCCTTCCTTGAGAATATCCCTCGCCACCCCCTGCCGCATTTTGCGGTTCATCACCACCACGGCCTCTTCGGGAAGACCACTCTTCAGAAGGATCCGCCTGGCTTCCTCCTGCTTTTCCTCCAGGGCCTGCCTGCTCTGGGTCTCCCACGCGTGGATTTCCCCGATCCGTCTGCTGAACTGAGGCATCTTCTGCAGATCCCAGAACCCTTCGGGGATCTCGCTGTAGACGCTGAAAAGGACCACCTTCATATTGCGGAAACCCGGGACCCGGCTCACATACCGGACCGTGTGCAGGGACCGTTCGGATCCATCCACGGCCACCAGTATTCGCTTGCGCCTTGTGCTCGGCATACTCAGTCCTCCTTCTTTGTGTTGGAATAGGTTCGGATGGAGTCTAAACGAGTCTCGCGATACACTCATTCTCCAGCCTCTTGAAAGGGGGAACGCCCTTATTGCCGGGGAACCAGGCCCTTTCTCAAGTAAATGAACCAGTAAACCAGGCCCACCATGACCGACCCGCCGATGATGTTGCCCAGGGTGACCGGCGTCGGGTTGTTCAGGAAAAAATCCCCTCGTATACCAGCACCCGGTTTGTCATTACGCTACGGGTGGTGATCTGCCGATTGGCCCAGGCCGTGACGACGAGGTTGTTTCCGGTGAAGAGCTTCGCCCCGGCCGGCATCACCAGGATCAGGCCCAATTAGGATCCACGTTTGACAGATCCTTCCCGTTCAGTGTCCCTGAAAGGTCATCCCACAAAACACTCGGTCTTCGGCTTTGGATACTCGCCATACAGTTCTCTTTTCCCTTTACCAAGATCAACCATGTAGAGAACCTCCGCCACTTTCCTCATGTTTTCCACCATCGTTTCTCGGCCCACTTCATTGCACTCACAGACACGGATGTACACGTGTCTCTTTCCTGACTCGTCATGAATCGTACTCATCATGCTCAGCACTCGACATCCGTGCTCCCATAGGACATCATAGACATCCCTCACTGCCCCGGGCTGGTCTGCCACTCGAAGTCCCCAGTGGATTCCTCCCTCTCCGGCCCCGGAGAGGGAGACCAACACCTTAAACAGGTCCTGCATGCTGATCGTTCCTGCAAAATGTCCCTGTTTGTCAACCACAGGAGCAACCATGATCCGATTCTTCAGCAGGATTTCCGCCGCTTCTTCGAGGGTGGCGTCCAGATCCACGGTGACCGGTCGGAGACATACAACGTCTTGAATTTTGACGTTCGATATGGCCTCCATGAGTTCGTAGAGGTCGAGCGGCACACCTGCCTTTTGAAAGGCACCTCTTAAGTCCCTTTCTGTAATCATTCCCATGGGTCGAGATTCACGAACCACGGCAATCGCTTCGAGACCTGCATCTTTCATCAGTCTATATGCCTGAAGGACGAATGAATCCGGGTTCAGTGAAGGCTCCCCTGTTCTCAACCAATTTTTTACCAGCATGACTCTTTTCCTCCTCGATACAACCCAGACCAGCCGGTTCTCATAGGACCAGAGAATAGCGTTTCATTGTGACACCACTTGAGTCGATGGATACAGGATTCAACCCGTTGAAATGGATAGGCCAGACGACCAGGTTCCGGGCCTTTTGTAAATCCATCATTTATTCATTTGGCGTTCCGTGTATTATAGTGGGTATGATCGGATTGAATCAAGGGGTAACCGTCCCCCTGAAACCGGTCCATTGGCCAACATGCACATACAGCCCGTAGCGCTGTCTACATACCCATGAGCCATCCGTCTGGTGACAAACCGTTACCGTGCCGTAATCACGGGTGCGGATCGTTGACATGCCATTGGATCAGGCCATACGTTTTGCCTTGACCCCCCACATGGACTGGCGCATCCCGAAACGGTCGGACATCGCCCCGGAGCCCAGTGACACGACCCGTTGAGCCGTGGAGGAGCGCATCCGTAATGCGTCCGGATCACCCTTACGACGCCAGCCCTCACAGCCTGCTCCAGGGAGCACGCTCTCCGGGAGTATTCCTCACCCGGTTTCTCAGGGTCCGCCCCGAGGAAGTGCGCATTCTGCTCTGGATCACCGCCATCCAGATCAGCATGAGTATCAGTAGTGTACTCATCAATAATCTGTCCCAGGCCACCTTCCTCAAACGCTTCGGCGTTCAATATCTCCCCCTGGTCTTTCTTATCGAAGCCGTGGTCACTTTTCTCTTGGCAAACAGTGTGGGGATCATGATGTCCCGGTTCCGCACACTGCGGGTCTTTACAGGATTACTCATCCTATTTGCAATCTCGGGAATCATTTTCCGCCTGCTGATTCCCCTGGGACATGACCTCATCTATCCCGCGCTCTATGTCTTCAAGAGCATGGCCATCGGCGTCCTGCCGATCCTTTACTGGGACATGGTCAGCGATCTCTTCACCACCCAACAGGGAAAACGCCTCTACACTCTCATCATCGCCGGAGGCATCCTGGGGACGACGGCGGGCAGTCTGATGACAGGGCGAATCTCCTTGTGGATCGGGGTGGACAACGTCTTATGGATCTACGCGGCCGGCATGGTCCTTGCCGCCTTGCTGAACGAGAATACAGAACGGGTCATCGGAGGTCCGGTGGACCCCCGCGTAGGCCGAAAACCGAAAGAGAAACGCCCGCCCTTCCTTCGAGAACTCCAGGAATTCATGGACTATGCCAGGCACTCTGTTCTGCTCAAGACCATGATCCTCCTCGTGGCAATTCCCAACATGGTCCTTCCCATATTGACCTACCAGTTCAATGTCAGCGTGGATGCCTTTTTTGCAACAGAACAAGGGGCCATCAACTTCTTCGGGCTTTTTCGCGGCATATCCAATGCAGTCATTTTCGGTGCCCTCATGGTGTCAAGCCGACTGGTCACCCGTTGGGGGATTCCCACGACCCTGCTGGTTCACCCCATTAACTACCTAATATCCTTTGTGGCCCTTTTTATCCGTTTTGACATCATTATGGCCGCATATGCCAGGTTCAGTACGGAACTTTTCAAAAGCACCCTGAACAACCCCGCCCGGGCTATTCTCTACAATTTCTTCCCCAAACGCATGCGAGGATTGGTCCGCGTTATTCTCAGAGGAAACGTGGTGCGGGGTGCCGACTTTGCAGGATCGGCCTTGCTTCTTATTGCATCCGGCCTCCTGGAACCCCGGTCTCTTTCCCTTGTGGCCGCTCCCCTGGTGATCATCTGGCTGTTCACCAATATTCGAATCAAAAAAGCATATTCCACCATACTTGTCCAGAGTCTCACTGAAAGACAGATAGACTGGAAAGGAATGGAGGACATGGATTTTCAGGCCTGGTTTCGAGATCCAAAGAGCCAGAAAAGCATATTTCAGGGCCTTCATTCACCAAACCCGGACGTCGTCCTCGTCAGCGGACAGATCCTGGGAAGAGCCAGGCCAAGGGGATGGACAGAGGCCATCATCGACACCATCGAAACAAAGCCGCCCCGTGTGCAGGGTCCGCTCTTGGATCTCCTCTCCAAAAAAGAAGCACCCCGAGTCCGCCATATCCTGGAAAGGCTGAAAGAGTTTGCGCCTCCTGAAACGTTGGCCTTACTCATTCGAGCCCTTGCACGAATGGACCCGTCCGGTTTCTTCCACGACCTCCAGGAATGGGCGTCCCATCCGGATCCGACGGTGAAGGAGGAGGCGATTGTGGGTCTCCACGCCGCAGGAGACAAACACGGCCTCGAAGCCTATTCCCGCCACGTGTCGAACCTTCTTCGTGGAGAGGACAACGAACGACACCTCGCCATACGGATTCTGGCCCGAACCGGAGATCCGCATTTTGAAGGATTGCTCCTGGACACAGCCCGCGACCCTGATCCTGAAAGACGATCTCTTGCTCTGGAGGGGCTGGGTCGGATGCAACACACCCAATCCCTGGAACTGGCCGGACAGGCCGTTGAAGACCCCGACCCGAGGGTGAGGCTCGCCGGCCTCAGTGTGTTTCGGGAACGAATGGATGAGGTGTCCATGGAAGTCATTGTCCGCCTTCTGGACGATGATGACTCCGGTGTTCGAAAAAATGCGGTAGACGCCGTCAGGAGACACGGCCCAACGGCAATCCCTCCGCTCCTGTCGGCCCTCACGGCTCCCTCGCGTGACCTGAGGGAACAGGCCCTGACCCTGCTGGAAGAGCAGGGACTTCCCCGGGCGGAGATCTCCCGGTTCGCACTGGATACCCTGCGGGACGCCTATACCCAGGCTGCTTTCATCCACGCCCTGGCTCGCGGGGACGCAGGGCCTGCCATGAAACATCTCATAATCCACCTTAGCCAGAGAATCCGAAACCTGGCAGAGACCGTACTTCGAGTCCTGGCAGCCGTCGACTTCGGTGACCGGAGGGGAGTGATCCTGAAAGCCATCCGCTCCAAAAATCAGCGTGATGTGGATGACGCCCTGGAAGCCCTGGAAAACTCCATCCACCCGGATATCCGTCTTCTCGTCTTTCCCCTGTTGAGAGGGGCGCCATTCGAGGATCTTATTCCATTTGCCCGGAGGAAGTTCACCGGGTTTGACGCACTTGAAGACACCTCCACACAGGATGTGCTCAGTGAACTCACCGAATCGAAAGACCCGTCCACACGAGTACTCGCCCTGGCCGCCTTCAGGGAGTCGGGGTATGGAGATGAACATCCCCCCATGGAATGCGACCTGATCCAGCGTCTTGAACTCCTACAACTGGTCCCCCTCTTCCGGGAGCTGAGCGTGGACGATCTGGTGGCCTTGAGCCGGGCACTCCAACCGGTGCACCTTTCATCAGGGATGGCTGTGATCCGGGAAGGCGATCCCGGGAATGCGCTCTACTTGATTCGGGAAGGAGAGATTTCCGTGATCAAGCATGCGGGGAAAAAACAAGAACACCTGCTGGCCCGCTTGGGGCGGGGAGAATTCATCGGGGAAATGTCCCTGATCGATCACGCCCCCCGCTCGGCTTCCGTACGGGCGGAGTCCGAGGCTGACCTTTTCTCACTTGAGGGGGCCCGATTCACCCGTCTCATGGAACGACGGCCCACCCTTCCCCTCACCGTCTGCCGGGTACTCGTACAACGAATCAACGAACTGGAAAGCCGGTTGATCGGAAAACAGCGCCGTAGCGCCTTCGAACCCCCTTGATATCCAGCTCTGTGTCGAGATACTCCAAGGGCGCTTTTTCGAAGGCCCTTTTCAAACCAGCCTCTCCCATGTATAATCGAAAAATGCGCTGAACATGGTATCAACCATCATTCGGCAACAGCAGAGCACGCCCTTCCCGCAGAGACCGACGGGCAAGCGCCCCTCTTCTGCAAATGAAAGGAAATCTCCCGGCCACCGGTGGGCTCGAATACGCAGAGGTCCTGTCATGTCCTTGTTCCAAAAACCCCTGTTCCGTGCCGTCCTCGTCTCTGCAGTCTGTGCATGCCTTCTCGTTTTCGGTCTCTTGACCCTGTCTCATGCCGGTCCTGCACCGAAGGCAGACTCAACGGTCCAGGAACTGGAATCGCTCGTTCAGACCATCGAAGACGAGGAACGGCGAAAAGTCCTGCTGGACCAGCTTCAAGCCCTGATCGAGGCACGGCGCGCCACTGAAAACGAGCAGGCCGCCCTGCAGAAGCCTGCGCGGGAGGCCGGTGCCGCCCAACTGTCCGAGGCCGTCTTTTCCCGGTTCGAGGATGCCATGGAGCGTATCGCGGCCTCGGCCCGGGAGACGGGGCATATGCTCTCAAACACGCCCGCCCACCTGAAGGAAGCTCGGGCCTACCTGTCCCGTCCCCAACAGAGGGAAGGTATCCTGCGGCTGCTGGCTGTTGCGCTCGGCGCCTTCATCGTGGCCCTGGTCTTCCGGCTCCTGCTCCGCAGGCGCATGCCGAAACCACCCCCAGCCGGTTCCCCCTGGCCTGTTCGCACTGCCTCTTCCGCCCGGGCCGGTATGCTTCATGCCCTTCCTTCAGGCCTGGGTCTCCTGTCGCTCTTCCTTTTTTTTCGATATTTACCCTGCCCGGCCCCGGGCCGCGCCATCCTCTTTCACCTCTTCATCGTACTCTTCGGTTACCGCGTGGTCATGGAGACGGCGCGCGCCCTGCTCTCTCCGGAGGAACCCGGCCTGCGAATCCTGCCGGTTCAGGACGACGGAGCCTACTATTACTGGGTCTGGGTACGGCGTTTCGCGAACTATACGGCCCTCTATTTCCTTGCCGTGGGAATACCGGCTCTCACCTCGTTTCCCGAGTCTCCGCTGGCCTTTATACGGGGACTGCTTCTCCTGGTATTCCCGGGCATGATCACGGCATTCGTCCTTCAGATCTCCAGGGATCTTCGAATGAGACATGCGGGCGGCCCGCCTCAGAAAACCTCGACAAGACCCGGAGATGCAAAAAGGAAACGCGCCGCCCTCCGATTCCTTCCGGCCCTTGCGATTATCTATGCGTGGGCCTTTTTTCTGATTCTGATCGCAAGCCGGGAAGAGGGAATGGATTTCATCTGGCGGGCCACCTTGGGAACCGCCGTTACCATACCGGCCCTGTGGGCCGGTCTTCGTCTTCTCGACTGGTTGTTTGACAAGCTTTTTGCCGTTCACCAACGGATACGAGACCGGGTCCCCGGGATCGAGGAACGAGCGGATCGGTACCTCATCATCGTCCGCAAGGTCTCGGCCGCCGTGTTGGTCCTGATCGGGGCAGGAGTGGTGGCCGAATTCTGGGGCCTTCCGGTCGCGGCCTTTGTGGCCTCTGAAGTGGGATCCCTGATCCTTCTTCGAGGGGCCGCCATCGCCGTCACCTTCGCCGTGATCATGACGGTTCTTCAGCTCAACCGGGTCGTGTCCGCATTCCTGCTTCGAGAACGGGGGGGCCGAACGGTCAGTCAGAAGACCCGGACACTGGTCCCCATGGTTCGTGCCGCCGTCAACATCGCTGCGGTCTTTGTGGGTGGCGTGGTCATTCTCGGTCGTATCGGCGTGGACACCACACCTATCCTGGCAGGAGCGGGCATCGTCGGGCTGGCCGTGGGCTTCGGATCCCAGACCCTGGTCAAGGACCTGATCAACGGACTCTTCATCCTGTTTGAAGAGAGTATCCGCGTGGGAGACTGGGCCCAGGTGGGGAACAAGGACGGCGAGGTGGAGGCCGTAGGTCTTCGCACGGTGCGTCTTCGCGACCTGCGTGGAAACGTCCACGTGATTCCCAACAGCGCCATCGACTCCGTGACCAACTACAGCAAGGACTTTTCACGAAGCGTCATGGATATCGGCGTGGCCTACCGGGAAGACATCGACCAGGTCATGGACATCCTCAAGGAACTGGGCCAAGAACTCCGGAAGGACCCGGAGTTCGGGGAGCACATCACGGGACCTCTTGAGGTCTTCGGGTTGGACCGATTCGAGGACTCGGCCATCATTGTTCGCATCCGGTTCAACACGAAACCGCTCAAGCAATGGGGTGTCAAACGGGAGTTTTACCGGCGCATGAAGCGGGTGTTCGACGAGCGCGGTATCGAGATCCCCTTTCCCCACCAGACCCTCTACATGGGCCAGCCCAAGGAAGGGAAGGCCCCGCCTCTGTACGTGCAACGGGTGGAAGGGCCGGACGATTCGGGAAAGCCATGACGAAGAACCACAGGGAGGGTTTCGCTGTCAGCCTGGACCGAGAGGCTCGGGGAGGCTGAAGGCGCCGGCCGCGAAAAACCCCACATGCCGAAAAATCTCGGCCTCTTTCAGGTCCGGGAGGGTGTCCGCCTCCATCTCGAAGACCTTGCGGTAGGGGGCTGTCTCGGCGATGGTGGTGACCCGGGCGTCGGCCACGAGAACCTCTCGTGCCATGCCCGGAAAGGCCGTCAGGAGGGGCCGGTTTTCCCGGTCGTAAAACATGTCCGACGCCAGGAGGAGGTCCACCGTCCCCTGAACCCCATCCAGGGATCCGCATGTCGTCACCCGGACCCGGTTGAGACGGGCATTGGCCCCAACCGCCTTCAAGGCGTTCTCGTCCATGTCGCATGCCACCACCTCGCGCGCACCCGCCATCGCCGCGGCGACCGCAGCCACCCCGGAACCTGAGCCCACATCCAGCACGCGCTTCCCAGCACAGACACTCCTGTGGGACAAAAGAAACGCCGCCAGGGCATGGCCTGCGGCCCAGCAGAAGGCCCAGTACGGGGTGGTTTTCAGGATGGAGCGCACTTCCTCCGGCGAAAACGGGCGATCCATGTTGTCCGGGGAGACCAGGTGGAGCCGGACGGCGGGACAGAGATCGAGAGGGCGCACCTCGAGCCGGGCGTCCGGCAGGGTCTGTTGAAGGAGCCGCGTGAGGCGCTCCAGATCAGAGGATTCCGGTGTCATGGCCAATGATATCGATGCTCCATGGAGAGGGTGGACCATGAGGTTGAAGGGCGTTCACCACGAAGATCACGAAGAGACCGGTTATGAAACCACGAATCACACGAATTGCACGAATGATTCAACGACAGAGACGTTTCAGATGATATTCGTGTCATTCGGGTGACTCGTGGTTCCCACAGTCTCTCAAACGGTTTTCTTCGTGGTCTTCGTGATCTTCGTGGTGAAACAACCATACCTCAACCTCTCACGATGCCTTCATGTCCCCGGTCTCCATAAAGCGCTCGTGCAGGGCAAAGGCCTCCCGCAACAGGTGAGGCTCGTGACCGCCCCGTTTTCGAACGGCCCGGTCATAGTAGTCGCGAAGGACATCACGGTAGTCCGGATGAGCGCACTTCTCTATGATCTGCTCCGCCACCTGCCTCGGCGCCAGGGGTCTGGTGTCCACCAGGCCGTATTCCGTGACCACCACGTCCACCGAGTGCTCCGAGTGGTCCACATGGGACACCATGGGGACGATGGAAGAGATCTTGCCCCCCTTGGCCGTCGAGGGGGTGACAATGAAGGACACGGCCCCGTTTCTCTCGAAATCCCCGGACCCTCCGATGCCGTTCATGAGCTGGGAACCCATCACGTGGGTGGAGTTGACGTGTCCGTAGATGTCCACCTCGATGGCCGTGTTGATGGCCAGCACACCCAGCCGTCGAATCACCTCCGGGGAGTTGGATATCTCCACGGGGCGAAGCACGATTTTTTCGCGGTAGCGATACAGTTCTTTGTAAAACCGGGCCAGAGCCCTTTCGGACAGGGTCATGGCGGATCCCGACGCAGCCCGGACCTTGCCCATGTCAATGAGGTCCAGGACGGCGTCCTGAAGGACCTCGGAGTAGACGTCGATATCCTGATAGAAATCGTCATCCATGAATCCGGTGAGGACCGCGTTGGCCACGCCTCCCACACCGCTCTGCCAGGGGAGCCCCGGTGGAAGCCGCTCTCCCTGGATTTCGTGGCGAACGAAGTCCAGGATCCGCTCTGCGATCCGCCTGGACGTGTCGTCCGGTTCCGGAAAGACGGCGCACCGGTCCTGCTCCTCATGGGACACGATGGCCACCACCTTGTCCGGGTCCATGTCGATGAACGGCTTTCCGATGCGGTCCGCGGTCCGGTAGATGGGAATGGGCATCCGGTACGGTGGATCCTCGGGAATGAAGATGTCATGGATGCCCTCGAGTTCCGGTGGCTCGGCATTGCACATCTCGATGATAATCTTGTCGGCCATCTTCACGTAGGTCGGGGTGTTGCCTACGGACATGGACGGGACCAGATGCCCCTTTTCCGTGATAGCAACGGCCTCCACCACGGCCACGTCCACCCGGCCCCAGTGCCCCGCGCGCACCTGGGCGGAGAGCCGGGACAGGTGATCGTCTTTGAACAGGATGTCTCCCCGGTTGATCAACTCGCGCATGGACCGGTCGCTCATGTACGGCCGTCGCCAGTTGACCACGCCGGCCTGGGCCAAAATCCCGTCCACATTGTCGCCTGTGGAGGCACCGGCATACAGATTGATCTTGAGGCGCTCTCCCCGTCGAGCCCGCTCCGCGAGTTGCTGGGGAATCATTTTGGGATATCCTGCCGTAAACCCGGAGATGAAGAGATTCATGCCGTCCTGAATGTGTTCAGCCGCCTCCGCCGGTTCCGTGATCCGGTCCTGCAGGCGTTCGCATCGAATGCGTCCATTTCTCATGGTGTTCTCCCGACAAATCCCCTTCCTGTTGACGACGTATATGCATACTGAGACATGCTGTCACCATTCACCGATTGACCCGGCCTTATTGACGTTCTTCTCGGGCCGGCGTGACGAGGGCCGGTAAGACATCAATAATCCCACTTCCACTTGATACCAACACCCCCTTTGGCATCCGTCCCCACCTCGGTCTCCACCGTGATTCTCGGCGTGATTTCGTACTCCAGGGAGACTTTCCCATCCTCACTACTGAGCCCTTTTTCCACCTCCATGTATACGCCTTCTCCCACGTATTTGCCCGCGCTGAGAGCACCCAACCCCTCATCCCCTTCCGATTGCCTGACCTCCAACCGGTCCACTCCTATGGCCTCCTGGGCCCGATCCACAAACCCGAAGGTCCCGCCCCCTGCCAGCGCATCCATGGCGCGGGCCAGTTTCAAGGCCTGAAACGGCGTGATGCTCGTGAGACTCCGGCCGAAGAGGAGGCGAGCCATCACTTCGTCCTGAGGCAGAGGAGGATTTGAAGTGACATGAAGGCGAAGCGTATCGGGCGTACCGGAGAGCTGGACCTGTGCGGTCATATCCGCCGCGCGGTGTTCTGCGGTCACCTGCAGGTAGGGATTGGGGGGATGGGTCCCGTCAAAAAAGAGGGAACCCGAGACCAGGGAAAATCTCTTTCCGAAAAAATCATAGTGACCGCGAACGATATCCAGGTCTCCGCGCACTTCCGGCCGATTTGTCTCCCCGGTCACCATGAGGACTCCTTTCCATTCCGAGTCCAGGCCGTGACCTTTGACGAAAGCCCTTCCAGGTACAACCACATTCATATCCAGATGGATCGCCGCGGTCTCGGAAGGCGTGGTTTCCAGAGGTTGGGTTTGTGCTGAACCGGGTTGATTCACCTCCACAACGTCGATCTGCTGTATCTTGGAAGGCATTCGATCAGGAATGCGGAACAGGGCCGAAACCAGGCGAATGTCGCCGGAAATCGTCGCAGCCTCGGCGGATCCCCGGATCGTCATATCCGCGCGCGTCACCACGTTGAGGTCGTCCAGCCGGATCAGCCGAAAATCTTTCAACCGAATGCGCCCGGTGAACGGGAATTCCCGGTCCGGATCGAGTTGAAGATGCGCATCCAGTTCCATGCGCCCTTCACCGCCGTCCGTGGCCTGCGCGCTCTCGATGGTCACGGCATCCGAACTCGCTTGAACCGCGAGGTCGAGATCCCGAACCACGATCCCGCCGGGGAGATATTCAATCGACCCCCCTTGCACGCGCATGCCGCCGCGGATGTCCGGGGACGCCACAGTGCCGCCCAACCTGCCGTCCAGCGTGAGCTGACCGGAAAGGCGATGATCCGGCAGCGAAAACCATGCCGGCAGGAGGTCCATGGCCATGGCCCCCCAGGCTCTCCCCTGAATGGCTCCCTCCTCCATCAAACCGAATGAGAACGGTGAGAGGGACCACGCCACGGGTAGAACGATGGCGATCTCCATGGGGCGATCCCCCAGCCCGGACACGGACAGATCCGCTTGAAGCCGACCCGGTCCCAGGGAGGCATGGGAGGCCAGGTCCAGCAACGGGAGTTGTTCCAGAGACGAATCAGCCAACCGCAGGGATCCTACGTCGACGGACAGATCCGCGCTCGGTTCCTGAAGGCTGCCGGTGACACTCAGGCGTCCCGACACGTTCCCGGTCAGGGAAGGCATTCCGGTCACCTTCACCACGGAAAGAGGCAGGTCCCGGAAAACCGCTTGCAGATCCACGGTCTCCCCCAGACGGCCTTCCATGGATAAGGAACCGTTACCCATATGGAGGACCAGAGGATCCGTTTCGATATGGTTCTTCTCTGAAATCCTCGCACCAGCAGGCCTTTCCAGCCTCACGGGAAAGGAACCAAAAGCGCCTTCCAGGGAGTTGCATTCGAAAAAAACCTCCCTGGGCGTCCGACCCACCGCACCGGTCCACGAGACTCGAAACGGCTCATGGTAACTCCCCCTTCCGGCCATGCGAATATCCAACCGATCGACACCGCCCCGGGCCTCCAGTTCCAGTGCCTCCATCCGTACGCCCCGGTATTCCAAGGCCGTGAGATCCGCCTTCACCATGCCTGAGATGTCACCTAGAACATCCTGCACGTCCGCCCGGAGTTCCACCCTTTCCGTGCGACCCGAGGGCCCGACAAGGTCATGAATGCGTGCGTTAACCCGGACGTCCTGTGTGACACCGCGGCGGGAGAGGTCCACAGACAGCTCCCCGCGTCCACCGAACCCTTCCATCCAGAGATCGGTCAGTGCGGCCAGATCCGTGATCGTTCCCTTCAGGCCGCCCTCGGCAACAAGCGCCTCCAGATCCACATTCAAGGAACCATTCACCCTGGAACCGGCCCCCTCCAGAGCCAGTTCCGTCATCCGAAGAATCGGCCACCCCAGTCCCACTCCGGCCTCTCCTCGAAAATCCCCACCCCTCGGATGTTCCGCCGCAATCTCCACCGCGCCCCTGGGGGATGTCACGGGGCCCCGGGCCTGAACCGACATGCGCGTCTTCCCAATCTGAAAGCGGTCCACCTCGAGACCGAGAACCGTCAACACAGCCTGGGCCTCGGGATCATCAAAGCGGCCGTTCAACGAGGCCCGAAGGTCCGCGTTCCCGCGAACAGGCCGCCCCAACACCGAAGAAAACACAGAGACGTCCGGGACTTGCGCCCATACGGATGCCGTCCCGGTCTTCCCGGTCAGGTCGAACCGGCCGCTTGCGCCGATATGCCCCCCCTCAAGCCCGACGCGAAAGTCCGTGACATCGATGGTTCGGCCGCTCTGCAAGGCCACCCGCCCGTCGAAACTCGGTTCCTTCCCCACCAGCGCCTTCAGCCCGTCGGGTAAAGGGCCCACGCCCTTCAACACACCTTCCACGTCCGCGGACACGGATCGCCCGGCATGGCTTGTCTGCACCCGCGCCGACACATCCACGCCGCCTCGCCAGGGGAGCCCGTTCAGGAAGGGCGCCCTGGAAAGGTCCTTGATCTCGAGACGCGCCTCTCCATTCAGGGAGCGATCCTCTGTGAGAGCCTGCCCCGAAAACGACAGGGAGACGTTTTCATCCGTGAGATGGAACGCCCGAATGGACATGCTGTTCGGAGAAAGGAGCACCGTGTCCATGGACCAGTCCATTCGCGGCAGGCGAAGATCCCGACTCCCGGCATGGGCGGTCAGTCCACGGACTTTCCCTTCAGCGTGGATCCCGAGACCCTCCAGGAACGGGAAAAGGGCACCACGCGCCGGCCGAAACCGGAACGAGGCCATGGCTTGTTCGACCGTGACTCCGGAGGCGTGAATCCGCGTCATCTCAAGGACGGCGTCCGCCTGGGGTCCATCCGGGTTCACTCGAATATGGGCACGGGAATGCAGACCTCCGGCAAGACCGGCCGGCCTGGATGTTCCGAGTCGATCGAGTTCCGGCAAGGAAAGATCAACGTGGGCCTCGCCCGTTCCCGCGGCCGTTTCGTATTGCCCGGTCAAGTGCATCTCCGCCCCTTCCGAAGACAGATCCAGGCGATCCAGAGAGAGAATCCCTTCACCGGTATAGGCCGCATCCAGGGTGAACCGGCAGCCCCCCGGTCCGATGAGTTCCGAGACCTGCGAAGGCATGAGGCCCTGTTTCAGAGAAAGCCCTCCTGTGGCGTGAACGCTCAGGCGGTCCCGGTCGGCTCGAATCCGAAGGCCGGTTCGAATGGAGCCCCAGTGTGCGGTCTCTGCGTCCAGCTCCCCATGCCATGCGTCGAGAAGTCCCTCTCCTCTGAGCCGGAGCTCCGCCGCACCCGAATCCAGGCCGGCCAACCGAAGCAGGATCCCGTCTTCAGGTTCAAAGAGCCGCAGATCGAGTTCCAGATGAAGAGGGGAGGTGAGAAGCGACCATGTCACCTCCATCATCTCCCGTGGACCGTCGATCCGCTTGACGGCGCACTCCCCCTGAATCTGTTTCCCGTCCCCGGTCATGCTCATGCGGGCGTTCACGTGGAACGCGGCCTCCTCCCCCAGGATTCGTCGATTCACGACGACCCGCTTTACAGCAAATCGTTCCAGAAGGACCGGGGGGATATCCGGAGGCCAGGAAAAACCGCCCTCAGTGGGCTTCCCGTGTTCGGCCCGTTTCGGCGGTCGGCGCAGGATGTCCACCTCATCCGCCTCCACGAGGCCGATGCGAATACGCCCTTTCAACAGGCTTTTCGGAAACCAGCGGACCGCGATTCCCTTCACACGAAGCCAGGGATCGGATTCATCTCCCATCTCCAGGGAATCGACGCGAAAGTCCAGGGGAACCAGGCCGTGAACCGGCCCGATGCGGGTCGGCGATCCCGTGCCGGACTCAACGGCGCCGGCGATCCAGGAAACCAGGATCCGCCTTCCTGCCTCTGTCTGTGCACAGGCGAAGACCAGGGCCGATCCCAGAATGAGAACCGACATCACACCCAGGACCCAGCACAAGGCCCGAAAGACCGGAGATCGCCTTCGTTTGGGCGTCTTCGGCTCAAGGCCCGGGGTCTTTGCGGTTCCGTCTTCAGGGTGACGGTCCGGGTCCAGGTGTTCATGCGTCATGGATGTCTACCCCGAGCATGAATAAGAATCCTTTGGTGGACTGCACGCTCCCGATGTGATCGAGATAAAATACAACGATTCCCCATGAAGGGCGTGAAGATCACGAAGAAAGTCAGATTCCTTACACTACCGTACCCCCACATTCCGAACAAAGGAGAAAAACCCCGCCATTGAATCAAAACGCCTGACCGATGCTCACATAGATCTGAAAGGCCTTGTCCACGCCGTCCCTGCGATCCACAGGCACCGCAACATCCAGGCGAATCGGGCCCAGGAAGGTGGAATACCGTATCCCGGTACCGATCCCCCAGTTCATCTCTTCTGTCGAGTTCGGCAGTGAATCCACGTAGGCCCGGCCTCCATCTACAAAGGCCACCACCTCCACGCTCCGGTTCAGGCGCAGACGGAGTTCTGCGGAAACTTCCAGGAGAGAGCACCCCCCCAGAGGCTTGGAGCCCTCGAGAGGTCCGGCCGTCTGATAGGGCACACCGCGGACCGACCCGCCGCCGCCCGCATAGAAACGCTCATCCGCGGGGACCCGGTCTCGCGATGCGCCGGTGATGCTCCCCAGGGCCCCCCGGGTGGCCAACACCAGAGAAGGTTCCCGGATCAGGGGAAGGTAGTGGGATAGACTGGCATAGCCTCTCACAAATCGTAGATCTTCGTTCCGCATCCCGGAAAAAGGCGTCAGCCTCAAGGCCGCACGCGTCCCCCGAGTGGGGTTGAAGAAATCGTCGCTGCTGTCCCAGTCCAAACGCATGGGAAGGGAAATCAGCGCGTAATCTTCTTCCCGGCCCCGTTCGTCCACCCGGGATGCGGTCAGGCCGATGCCGCCGCCCAAGGTGAGACGATCGGAGAGCCGCCGCTCCAGGCCGGCAAGCGCATGCACACGACGGCTCGAATAGGCGTCGGGTGTCTCCATGTACGCATTCGCCTCCAGGAGCAATGACTGGTCCCGATGAAGAAAATCCGGTTTTCGAAACACGGATTCCATTCCCACCAGGTCCTGGGAGAGCGTGGCCGAAAGAGAAAGGGCTTCCTCCTTTCCGAAAAAATTGCGGTGCCTCCAGTCAGCCTGAAGTCCGGGGCCCTCGTCTGTTTGAAACCGGACTCCAACCCCGACAGTCCGGTGTTTCCTTTCCTGGAGATGGATGCGGACCGGGACGTGTCCACGTTCGTCGAGCGCCTCGTCCAGGGCCAGATCCATGGAGGCGAAAAGTCCGGTCCGAAGAAGCCGCTCACGCGTCCGTTCCAGCAGGGATGCGTTGAACGGCTCTCCCTCCACCCACGCCAGTTTGGATTGCACATAGGACGCGTCCACGGTCTCCAGGCCGGTCACGCTCGTCCCGCCGAATCGGACGTACGGGCCTGCAATCACAACCATGACCACGCGAACCGCTCTTTCCGCGTGATCGACCCGGGCCTTGAGATCCTTGATTTCCGCAAACGGATGGCCCTGATTCTTGAGTCGTTCGATCACCCGATCCCCGGCCCTCACCATGTCATCGGCCCGGGCAGGGTCCCCCGGCTTCAAGATCGGGTCGCCTGCAGTGGACGGCTTTTCTCCGGAAAAGGGACTTGCGCCGCTTTCAAAGGAAATCTCCACCGCCTGAATACGGAATAAAGGCCCCGTGTCCACCTGGAACCGGACATCCACAGGGCTCACTTCTTCATTCATCTCTAGCGTGACGCCTGCCCCATAGTATCCCTCGGACCGAAGCGCCTCGATCATGCGCGAGATGTCCTTCTCGGCGCGCCGTCGAAGAAGTCCGGCACCGGCCGGAGGCCGATCCTCAAGGAGAAACGTATCCGCCACCCCCTTGAGGCGTGTTTCCAGGGAAGCATTCTCCACGCCTTGAAGGCGGGGACGGTATGGGATCTCCGAGGCCGCCGTGGAGCAGGCCATGACCAAGACCAGAAGAAAGCCGGAAAGCATCTCTCCCAGCCGAGCCGTTCCGCCCTGGGTCAACCACGTCCGACAGAGTGAGGGGAACGATTTCCTCTCATGGGGGGCTTCGGTCGTAGGGCCATTCCGAACCGGGTCCTTTGAGGTAAACATCAGCATAATGAATGACTTGGTATACGTACGTTAAGGGTATACAGCGGGGCACTTTCTGGAGGGACTGGAACCGGAAGGGAAAACGGCCCGCCGGGGCCTCTCAGGTCTGCGAAGACGTGGTGATGGCCGTGCGTTTCAGGATATCGTAATAGGTCCTGATGCGTTTCACATACCGAACCGGTTCCGTGCCTCGACAGTATCCGTGCTCGGCGTCCTGGTAGTGCTTCGGATAGCTCAAGAGCGGCAGGACCTGTTCCAGGGCCGACCAGCTCTGGGGATTCATGCCCATTCGGGCGGCCAGTTTCTGGGCATCCAGGACGTGCCCGTATCCCACGTTATAGCTCGCCAGGGCGATCAGGGTCCGATCCGGCTCCTGGGCGTTTTCGAATCGATCGTACAAGCCTTTGAGATAAAGGACACCGGCTCGAATGGCCTCGTCCGGCTCGAGGCGATCCACATCGAATTCCTCGGCCGTCACCTTGGTGAGTTGCATGATCCCTTCGACCCCTGTTGGACTGCGCGCCTCGGGATCGAAGTGGGATTCCTGGTAGACCATGGCGGCGATGAGCCTCCAGTCAAACCCGGTTTTTTCCGCGGCCTCGACGATGACGTCCTGGTATTTGGGCAGGCGGGTCCTGATTCTCTGGTGATATTTCTTAAGGTCGAAGTAATCGAGAATCTCGACGCTCCCATAGTATTTGTCATGAATCTTGGCAAACGTCCCGTCTTCCCGAATTTTCTCGAAAAAATCGTTGATGGCCCTCAGCAGGGTCCGGTTTCCCTTGCGTACGGCCCAACCGAGGGACTGGGGTTCCTCCAGAGGGAAGGCCACCTTTACCTCAGGGTAATACCGCTGGTTCAGGAGGGCGATGTTCGAGTCGGCCACGGTCAGGTGGATCTCTTTTTCGGCGACCATGCGAATGAATTCCTCAGTGGGCACATCGTCGTAGAGACGGATCTTGATGTCCATGCCGCGGCCCTTGAGTTCACGCAGTCTCTCCTCATAGGACGTGCCCCGTCGAACAAAAACGGTGCTTCCGTTCAGGTCCTCCAAGGCGGCCACCCCGTAGTTTCTCTGATGAACGATGACCCGTTGCTGCACGGTCATGTATCCGGTCGAGAAATCCCCCAGGTCCTCCCGGACCGGGGTGATCGTGAGGCTGGCAGCGATAAAATCGCCGTCTCCCTTCCTCAGCATCTCAAAGAGGTCCTGCCAGTCCGGAGTCTTGACATTCAGTTTCACGCCCAGGTGGTCGGCAAATGCCTTGGCCAGATCGTACTCGAACCCCATGGGCTGGTCCTGGTAGTTATAGTAGCAGTGCCCATTGTTTCTCGTCAGGACGGTGATCTCTCCGGCCTTCTTGATCCCTTGAAGACCCGGATCGGTCTTCACAAAACCCAGAATCACAGCCATCGCTGTGACCGCCGCAATCAATACGGCCAGGGCCGTGAAAAGCCGCTTTTTCAATCTTCCATCCATTCTATTGTCCATGAATAAGGTGTGGTTTTGTAGAATTACGGAAAAAGGGGCAAAAATCAAGTAAAATCGGGACCGGACAATAGCCTTGGTTTTTAGAGAAGGGGTTTTTAACAGTGCCTCCCTCCGTTCTCACGTGGTATGATCGCCCCCTGAAACAACTCTGTGCGTTCAGCCGCAATCCAAACATCCCATCTCTACCAGATCACGAAGACAGGAGGGATACAGTTGTGGACACGATGCACCATATTCACTCGGAGACCTGCGAGCATTGCGGCCTGTGTGTCGATGTGTGCCCGAACCGAATTCTGGAGGCGGAAAAAGGGGCCGAACCGACCTTTCGTCCGGAACGATTGACTCTCTGCGTCTCGTGCGGTCACTGTATGGCGGTCTGCCCCACCCGTTCCGTCCGAATCCCCGGCCTCTCCTACGAGCGGGACTTCTTCGATCTGCCTGAAGGAGACCCGGGGGAAAGCCCGTTCTTCGATCTCATCGCCTCCCGCCGGGCGATCCGGTTGTACCGAAAAAAGCCCGTTCCCCGGGAGGTCCTCGAGCGGATTGTTCACGCCGTTTCCCTCGCGCCCATGGGCTTCCCTCCCCACAAGTGCGAGGTGACCGTAGTGGAGAGCCGTGAAACCATTGAACAGGCTCTTCCTCACATGATCTCCTTTTATGAGGACCTCCAGCGGTGGATGACTCAGCGGATCAGCCGCTTTTTCATGAAACGCCGCATGCCCGAGGAGACGTTTCACACCCTGGAGAACCACGTTTTACCGGAAATGCGCCTTCTCCTTCCGGTCATGAAGAGGGAGGGGATCGACCTCATTGCGCGGGGGGCGCCCGCCCTCTTTCTGTTCCATGCCGACCGCACCTCGGAAAACCATTCAGAGGACGCGTTGATCGCCTTGACATACGCCTTTCTTGCGGCCCATGCCCTCGGCCTGGGCGCCACACCCATCAGCCTCATTCCGCCGGCGGTGGAACGGGTGCCCCCCCTTCGAGATCTCTTTCACATTCCACGTGAAAACGAGGTGGTCGCTGCCATGATCGCCGGATACCCCAAGGTCCGCTTCAAACGCGGTATTCGGCGCGAGATGGCGGGTGTGACCTTTATTGCCTGACGGCATGCGGGATGGCCGTGCCTTGAAAAAAGGCCCGGGCCGTGGTATGTTATTTTTGGTCGCCAGCGCTCACCCCCGCCCGGTCTGGACGAAGGGAAGTCGAAGGACCCGGAGAGAGCGGAATTCGAGGGTCGGCAACTGGAAAGGGGTTTCAGGCATGCAATACGATACCGCACTTCGCACCTATACGTCCAAGCGCGTCGAAGAAATCGAGTCCGCGGACATCCTCGTGGGCATTCCGTGCTACAACAATGAGAAGACCATCAGCCACGTGGTCCAGATGGTCACCCACGGCCTTCACAAGCATTACAAGGACCGTCGATGCGTTATCCTGGTGGCGGACGGAGGCTCCACGGACGACTCTAGAGATGTGGCCAAGGAATTCGAAATCAAGCCGTGGCAGGAAAAGATCGTGTCCATCTACCGGGGTCCCGGCGGAAAAGGTACGGCGCTTCGAAGCGTCTTCGAGGCGGCCTGCCGCCTTCGGGTCAAGGCGTGCGCCGTGGTGGACTCGGATCTCAGAAGCATCACGCCGGACTGGATCCGATACCTCATGGAGCCGGTCCTCGACAAAGGGTACCAGTTCGTGGCACCCGTCTATGTCCGCCACAAATATGACGGCACCATCACGAACAACATCGTCTACAATCTTACGAGGGCCCTGTACGGCAAGCGCATTCGTCAGCCCATCGGCGGGGACTTCGCCATTTCCCAGGACGTGGCCAAGTACTACACCGAACAGGATGTCTGGAACACCGAGGTCGCCCGCTTCGGTATTGACATCTGGATGACCACCAACGCCATCACCCAGGGATTTCACATCTGCCAGTCCAACCTCGGGGTCAAGATCCACGACGCCAAAGATCCGGGACAGCACCTGGGACCCATGTTCCGGCAGGTGGTCTGGACCATCTTCAGCCTCATGGAGAGGTACGAAACCCACTGGAAAGGCGTGGAAGGGAGCGAGACCGTCGAGACCTTCGGTTACGAGGGGTCGGCAGAACCCGAACCGGTATCCGTCAATCTCGAAGGTATGGTCCAGCTCTTTCGAACCGGGTTTCAACAGTTCTCATCCCTATGGAAAGACATCTTCTGCCCGGATTGTTTCGAGCGCATTGAGGCGTGCGCCGCCATGAAGAGTGAGGCCTTTCACCTCCCCACGGATGTCTGGGCCCAGATCCTTTACGAACTGGCGGCCACGTTTCACACCTGGGACATCAACCGTGAACGGCTCGTGGACCTGGTGACCCCGCTCTACTATGCGCGCGTCGCATCCTTTGTGCAGCAGTCCTGGGACATGTCCACCACCGAGGCCGAGGACCTGGTGGAAGAACAGGCCCGTACCTTTGAAGCACAAAAGGACTACCTGGTCCGTATCTGGGACCAGAAGGCCAGGGAGAAGACCCTGGCTCGGACGGATCCCGCCTGAGCGCTCTTTAAAACCCCAGGCCTCTCTTCACGATCCATTCACGGCCTCTCGAAGACCGGCACCGGGCACGAACTTCGGTACCCGCCGCTCCTTCAGGTCGATGGTCTCCCCGGTCATGGGATTGCGCGCCTTCCGGGCGGCCCGGGTCTCCGCCGTAAACGATCCGAATCCCGTGATGCTGACCCGCTCCCCTTGCTCGAGGGCCTTTTGAATTGCGGACAGAAGGCAGTCCACGGCCTCCTTGGCCTCGCTCCTGGATTGAACCACCGCTGCCACTTCTTTCACCAGATCCGTTTTGTTCATGAGGTCTTCTCTCCTCTCTCATTACATCATTACGGGTTTTTAAAAAGACTCTTCGTGCGTATTTCTCACGTCTGCATCGTCCCCTGATTCTTGACGGTCTCTCAAAAACACGCTCAACCGCCGTCGAAAAAGCCGTAACCCTTTGGAATCACAATGGCATAGGACCTGGTTCCGGCCTTTTTACGGCACCATCATTCCTCCAGGACCTGGAATTCCATGACCTGGATGATTTTCGTCCCGTCCTCGGCTTCATCCACCGTTCCCAAAACGCGCACGCGCCGGTCCACGAAGTCCATCAACTCGTCTCCTTTGGCGGTTTCCCCGACCTCGTAGATCTCGTCGTCGTCCGTCATGATCTGGTAGTCCGGACTGACCGTTCCGACCAACTCCACCGTCTCGGCGGACAGGACGATCCCTGCCATGGCCATAACCAGCACGAACACCAGGATCCCCCCTTTAAAACCGATCCACACTTTATTGGCCATCATATCCTCACTCCTTTGCATCTTTATAAACCTTTTTATATCTAATTCCATCCATTCCGTTCGTTTGAAGACAACACCTCAGTCCGCCGGATGGACCTCCTCGATACGAAGAACCGTTCCGTCCGGGCCGTCCCCCAGCACACCCGTGACCTCCACTTCCCGCCGGACCATGGCCAGTGCCTCCCTTCCCATGATATCCGCAAGGATCATGAACTCTTCCTCGTCATGGGTGGCGAGGGCCACACGCACGATATGTCCCTTTTCGTCCCAGACCGACGGAATGAGCACACCATGCAGCCGGACGCGTTCACCCACACAAAGGGGTGCGTCCTTTTCTCCGCGGGCATTCATGAAAAACCATAGAGCAAATCCCGTTCCGAAAACACAACCCATGGATTTTATTTTATATATGAAATAAAGGATCCCTTGACACCGGAACTGCCCGTTCCATCAGCGTTCGATTATTCACATCAGATGATCAGAAAAAGCGAAAACAGAAAGAAACAACCCATGGATATTGATAGAAAATTTCGGAAAAAGGAATTATGGATTCCGATTTTTCAGAGATCGGAACTCTCGATTCTCATCCGAACGATGTATATTCAAGAGGTGCGTTTTTAGGGGCCTTCAGCGATATTCTTCCTTCCGAATCCCGTATTTCAGCATCAGCTTGTGGAGCTGCCGGACACCGATTCCAGCCGCCGCTGCCGAGGCCTGAATCCTCCCCTGGTACTGCGCCAGCACGTCTCGAAGGTATCCCTGCTCGGCCTCTGCCATGAAACGTCTTCGGGACTCGGCCAGGGTCTCGGTCGGACTCAATCGGTATCGGGACTGTACCGGCTTGCCCTCCAGGAGGTCGGCGGGAAAACTCGTTGGGGAGAGTATGGAAGAGGACTCCAGGATGTGCGCCCGTTCGAGTAAATTCTCCAGTTCTCGAATGTTTCCCGGCCAGGGATAGGCCATGAGTCCCTCCATGACCCGGGGGTCCACACCGGAGATCTCCTTGGCGTTCAGCCGGTTGAGCTTTCGAAGCAGGACTTCGACAAAGGTGGGGATATCCTCCATCCTTTCCCGGAGAGGCGGTATCTCCACTGGAAATACGTTCAGGCGGTAATAGAGGTCCTTTCGAAAGAGTCCGGCCTCGCACATGGCATTCAAGTCCGCATTCGTGGCGGTCACCACGCGTACGTCCGCCTGAATCGTCTCTTCCCCGCCCACTCGGTGAAAAATCCCCTCCTGCAGGACCTGCAGAAGCTTGATCTGGGCTGCGGGTGTGATGGTGCCGACTTCGTCGAGGAATACGGTGCCCCCGCGCGCCGCCTCGAACTTTCCCGGTTTTCGCCGAACGGCACCGGTGAAGGCTCCCTTTTCGTGGCCGAAGAGTTCGCTTTCCAGAAGGGAATCAGGGATGGAGCCGCAGTGGATATTCACGAACCGTTCCCGTTTGCGACTGCTGTGACGGTGAATAAGGCGGGCCAGGATACTCTTGCCCGTTCCCGTTTCACCCATGAGAAGAACCGTGCTCCGGGTGGGCGCCACAGAACGCAGCCGATCAAAGACCTCCTGCATTCGAGGGCTTCTGGTGCGTACCACCTCCAGGGAATCCGCCTGCCAGAACCGGTCCAGAGGGTCTTCCCTGTCCGAAGGGAGCAGCAGCGATCGGAAACCGCCTTCAACGGCCTGTCTCACTTCGCGGGGGTCCAGCGGGGCACACAGGCAGCAACTCGCACCGGCCCGAACCGCATTCTCTCCCTCGACGCTTCTCTGCTCCGGCGTGATCACGATGATATCCACCGCCGGGTGAACGCGCCAGAAGGATTGGAATGTCCCTTTGTGTCCGTTGGTCCCCGAAGACGGCCCCAGCCGGTCCGTATCGATGATCACGACACCGTAAGGGTTCTCCCTGAGAAGAGTCAGTGCGGCCTCCCGGTCAACGGCATGGTCCACCCGGTAGCCGTCGGGGAAGCATGATCTGACGGAGGCGAAGATCTCCGGAATTCGTGAGACTACGAGAATACATTTCATCATCATCCCCTGAGAACGAACCGATGCGTGAGTACTCTTCGGATGTCGGGAACCGTTCCCGATTTGCGGTTGACAAGCCCTGACCCAATGTCCGATGCTTCATACGACAGATGCGGTCCATTGCCTCGCGTTCACCATTGATTGAAACGCGGACAGGATCTCACCGCTTTCCATGGACCCGGTCAAAGGAACCAAGATATGGCGCTGTTCGGCAGACCTTCCAAAAATCAGGGTACTCCCTCCGGCAACCGTTTCATTTCGCAATTTCAGGTTGCGGCGAAGAACCTGGGACTCATTTTATTCGGAAGCGTCATTTACGCCGTGGGTCTTCATGCCCTTCTCATCCCCCATGAATTCCTGAGCGGCGGGGTGGTGGGCGTGGCCCTGATCCTCCAGTACCTGGTACCGGCTCTAGCCATGGGGCCGGTCTATTTCATTTTGAACATCCCCTTGCTTCTACTGGGGTGGTTCACGGTCAGCCACCGGTTCATGATTTACAGCATTGCGGGTATGGCCCTCTTCAGCCTTGCCTGCACCCTGGTGGTGCCGGCTCCCTTCGACATTCAGGACCCCATTCTGGTCGCTCTCATGGCAGGCGTGATCTGCGGTGTGGGAGGCGGCCTGATCCTTCGATCCCTGGGTTCTGCGGGCGGTCTCGATATCCTTGCCGTCTACCTCAACCGTCGACTGGGGCTCAGACCGGGATCGGTCTATACGGCAACGAACTGCCTGGTCCTGGCAGCGGGCGCCTATATGCTCGACCTGGAAAAGGCCCTCTACTCCATCGTGTTCGTCTACACGAGCGGTCGAATCGTAGACTCGATCCTTGCCGGATTCAACCGGAGAAAGCTCGTCTACGTGATTTCGGACAGCCCCCGGGAGATCACGGAGCAAATCATCAACCGGGTGAACCGGGGTGTGACCCTGCTTCAGGGACGTGGAGGGTATGCAGGCAAAGAGAAGGAGGTGATTCTCACGATCACCACCATGACCGAACTGCCCCTGATCAAGGAACTCATTTTCGGTGTCGACCCCAATGCATTCGTGGTGGTCAACGACACGCTGGAGGTCCTGGGAAATCGCCACGGAAGGCTGAAGGTCTATTAGACATCGCTTCCGAATCATTCGGTGAATGCCACCGCTCCCATGGCGCGGTTCATGGTTTCGCAACGCGTCCCATGGTCCCCAGGTAAATGGCGAACAGGGCCAGAACCGCGCCGACCGCCTCCACGGGCGTCACCGGGCGATGAAAGAAGAGCACGTCCCAGACAAAGGCGAGCGTGGGTTGCAGCAGGAGAACCAGCCCCAGCCTGGAGGCCTCGATTCGCCCGATACCGCTCGTGATGAGAAGCCACCCAAGCACCTGGGACACCAGGGCGTAAGCCGCAAGGGCGACCCAGCTCTGAAGATCGGGAACGGCAAAGGATTCCCTCTGTCCCGCTGAAAAGAGGCCGAGAAACAGGGCCGTGCAAACCGTTGCCAGGGTGATGGTGGCAAAGGTGGTGGAGGAGGCCTGGGACATGCGGAGGAACAGGAGATACCCCGTGTAGCAACAGGCCGCCATAAGCCCCAGCACCACCCCCGTCTTGTAGTCCGATGAAAACCCGTCCCAGTCAAGTCCCACGATGAGGTACAGCCCGCCTACAGCCATGGGAATGGCCAGGGCAAGTTTCCAGTTCAGCCGCTCCCGAAGGAACACTGCACCGGCGGCCGCAACGAAAAATACCTGGAAATTGGCCAGGAGCGTGGCCAACCCAGGCCCCACGAACCGGATACACCGATGCCACAGAGTGAGGTCCACGGCCATGAAAAAGCCGGCGGCCAAAACCGTCAGGAACTGCCGCCGTCCCCGGAACAGGCGCTCTCCTTTCACAAGGGTCAGGACCATGAGAATGCCGCCGCCAAGGACCATGCGGTAAAAGGCCGAGACCGTTGGCTCGGTGTGGGCCAATGTGACAAACACCGCGGAAAAGCTGATCAGGCAGGCCCCTCCCATAACCTTCAGGGTGGCCGATGTACGGATGTTCCAGGGCTTTCCGCGCCTCTTCACGGAACCCTCGTCGGATGGGGTTCAAGGGAAAGGAAGTCAGGCATGAAAGGAAAGGAACACGGCATGGGAGGCCCAAGTCCGCAGACCTGGGCCCCTGAATTCAGAAAATCGAACGTCATGTCGGAAAAAGGTCCGTGTCGGTGCTCTACTTCAGTTTCTCGATTTCCTCTTCGACCTCCCCGGCCCCTTCCGCATAGAACGTCTCTTCGTCCGGCGCCAGTTCACGGAGAAGCCGGAGAAACTCCCCTGCATGAACCCGCTCTTCGTCCGCAATGTCCTTCAGGACGCTGATGGCGAGGCGATTGTCCGTCGATTCGGCGAGCTGCATATAGAGCTGAATGGCTTCATATTCCGCTGCCACCATAAACCGAATGGCACGGATGAGTTCCTCGTTGGTCAGTTTTCGATCGTTGGCCAGTCCTGAAAAGGGCGATCCGAATTCGGGCATGGTGAACTCCCCCTGATGGTGTGGTTGGTTGTCTTCCACCCAGCGGCTGCACACTCTCCCGCCGCAAGGCGCTGTCACGTGAATGGGCCTTGGAACGAATCCATTCCGCTTTCACCCTCACCACCCTCACGGGCAGTGGTGATCCCATTTTGACCGGCTTTTGAACCCGAAACCGCTGTACCGGGCCAACGAATCCACCATAGCACCTCTCACCGGTTTTCACCACGGCTTTATCTGTACGGCTTTATCCGCCGGGCCCTCATCAACCGGGTGCCGGTCACCCCCATGGATGAAAAATGACGAAACCGTAAAAACTGTTTTTCGCGCAGAGACGCCCAGAACGCCAAGGAAAAAATCTTATAATATCATTTGGTTATCTTTGCGTTCTCTGCGGCTTGGCGCGAGAATACGACTTTTTACGAGGACATCAAAAATGGTTGGGGTTTATCCAAATCGAGATCGGGATCGCTGTCGAAGTCGAGTATGGTCTCGTTCATTCTTGGACGGACGCCATGTAATGGCCGAATTGCCGCACGCCCAACGGCGTGAATCGATCGAAAAAGGTCATCATCTCCAGGCCTGGGACCAAGGCCCGACACACGGGGATTTCCAGGTCCTCACGTGTCAGATCCACGTAAACGGGCTGGTATCCATTCGCCGTCACCAGGGACTCCAGCCGACGCAGGTCATTCGACACACTCCCGGTACTCCATCCAGGCAGGTCTTCGTAGCGGACCCGGGGCATTCCATCGGGTGGGGGTGCGGTTCCAAACCAGTAGGGATACGGCCATGGGATCTCAGTCATGGCGGAAACCACGGCGCGCCGCGCGTCCAGGTGGGCACCGCACCCCTTGAGAACGACACCCCCCGGGCCTCTCACAAAGGCCTGGTAACAGGGCACGCCGAACTCCGTGGTCATGTCACGGAGGCATATGAAAATCCCTTTTCTTTGTAGGCTCTCGAGCATCTCGGAAACGCGCCCATCCTCTGCCTTCAAGACGAAACATCGTTCAGGGCGAAAGGGCATCACCCGCTCCGCATCCCGCTCGATCACCTCCAGGAGAGCGCTCAATCGGGCCTGATCCAGAGTCTCACCCGCGCCAAGGCCATTGGACGACAGGCCGCTCGTCAGGCTTACTTCGTCCAGATTGGCAAAAAGAAACACGAGTTGAGCCGGCACCAGGACCTCTTCACGGCCGTGGGGACCCACTTCTTCCCCTTGAACCCAGCAGAGCGGATCATCCCGGTAGGGGACCTCCAGGCAAACCCTCTCGAGGTTCAACACTCGCCGCCCCTCGGCCTCCAGCTCCCGGGCCGATCCACGAATGAGCCCAAGCCCACCGCGAACACCCGTGACCCGGTCCGGCGCGAATGACGCAAAGGCAGAGGCCCGCTCCACGATCTCCATGAGACAGGAGATCCGAGCCCGGTGAATGTCCATTCCCCGGCCGTAGCTCGTCTGGGTGCCTGAGAGATGCCAGGCATGACGTCCCTGGCGCGTGCGGATGTCCAGTCGCCAGCGACGCTCCACAGCAAAGGGACTCAGGGTGGCCTCGGTCCGTGTCTCCCACCCTTCCAGGAGACCCGCCTTTTCCAGGCGATTCTGAACCTCGCGGACGGCAGTCCGCGTCTGCCCGGAGTGGTCATTTCCGGCCGGGTCGGAGACGGCCCCTTCAAAATTCATCCGTTGAATGGGCACGACACCCTTTTTCCAGGCCTCAATGGCTTCATCGCTCACGAGCGGATCGTGCTCGGCCTCTCCGTTCCGTGGCAAGGGCTCGTGAAGGGCCGCGTTTCTTGAAAAGCACCGCACCCAGTAGAGATGTTCCGTCGTCTTACGGTACAGGCTCCAGGGGATGCAAATGGACGGGGAATGGGCCGCCAGGGAAGAAAGAGCCTCCCGATCGAACCGGCCCAGAAGCCCGTGAAAGCGATCCGCGCCCGCGCAGACCTCAAATGCCAGAGCAAGCACATGGGGTTCCCCCTGTTGACCCCGTTCGATGAGCCCGGCCATGTCACCCAGCTCCAGGGAAGAGCAAAGGGAGAGGACGTGCCGGACCATGAACCGGTCCAGAGGACGTATGGACAGGTGGTCGAATCCCGCCTCCAGGTCGGTGTCTTCAGCGGGGACGCAGGAAAACCAGCCTACGCCTCCCCCGGTACCGAGCTTTTCCAGTCGATATGGGGTTTCATCGTCGTTTGGATTCAAAGGGGTTTCCTCGGCATGACTGAAGGGAAGCGAAGATCAGGTGGACCGGAGTGAGGAAATACTGCCGCATCTCCTGTAGTTGTGATGACGGTACCACCGACATTCAGCAAAAGACAACCCCGGAAAGACCCGGACTACTCGGTTTCCGCCCCCTTTTTCCAGACCATCTGCATCTGATTCATGAACCGGATGGATCCGCCCCCCGGGCCGGGATAGTGGTAGATGGAGAGAGTGAACTCCCCGCCTTCTCTGTCCTCATAGGTGATCTTGATCAGGGTTTTCCCTTCCTTCTCCGCGACCTTCACCTTATCGATCCGGTTCATATTGATATACTCGAGCCCCTTGGAAAAGGTGATGGTCTCTTTGCCGATCTCCAGTGCGGCTTCGGCGTAACGGGGCTCATCGGTCACCCAGTTCCCGACCAGGACATCGGGTATCTCATCGCTGAACCACCCGCATCCGGCGGCGAGGAAGAGGAGACCCAAGACCGCCAAAAAAGACCGGTGGACCTTGAACAAGGCCTTTCCCGGATCATGGATCTTCGAGCCTTCTTTCATGATCGGATCTTTTCCTTCCAGGTGACGGGGTCGACAGGAATGCAGCGGCAAGGCTGTGGAAAGCCGGCCGCTCAATGTCACGGGTTCGACGCGGCCCGAATACGGCAGGGCAGATTCTTCAAGTTCGGTGTGCCGAATTCCTTTCCGAGCTTTTCGATGGACGTGAGCATGTTGAAATTGGATGTCTTCCACCCGTACTGGTCTTTGGGATCCCCTTCGGGAAACCACCACCCGAGGGATGCGCTGAGGACACGAGGGTGAACCATATCGGTTATGCGGGCCTTTTGAATGACCGACCCGTACTTCGTCTCGATGGTCACCCGGTCTCCATCGCTGATCCCGTACTGCACCGCCGTATCCGGGTGGATCTCCACAGTGGGATCGGGTTCCTTTTCACGCAGTCTTTCAACCCACCGGTAGGAGGAAAGGAGGAAATACCGGCTCTTGGCGCTGGTGAGCAGCAGGGGGTATTCCGGATCGTCCTCCTCCGGAAACCCGGAAAACTCCGGAAGGGGTTTGAGGCCGAACTTCCGGGCCGTGCTCAGACTCAGCTCCACTTTCCCGGTGGGGGTCTTGAACCCTCTGGTCTTGTAAGCCTGGCAGGGTTCCGGTCCCTTCAGGTATCCTGTTTTCACGAACTGGTCATAGGCCATGCCGGAAGGGCGCAGCACGTCATCGAGGAACCGCTCGTGATCGTCATACCAGTATTCCGGCGGGGAGACCCGCTTGCCCAGTTCATTCATGATCTTCATGTCGGGCCAGCACTCCTCGGGCGGCTCCACGATCTTGGGCCGGGCGAGGATCATGCCGTGCCCGATGCCGTAATGGCCGATGTCGTTCATCTCGAACTGGTGAGCCACGGGAAAGACGATGTCCGCCAGGGCCGCTGTGGGCGTCATGAAAATCTCGGCCATGGCCACGAAATCCAGGTCCATGAAGGCCCGATAGGTGGTGGGGCTGTCCGCCCATGCCACGAGGGGATTCGTACACATACCGTAGTATCCCCGGACCGGATAGGGATCGCCCGTAAGAACCGCCTTTCGAAACATGGCCGGCGGGATGGTCATGAGCCGGGGGATCACGTGGTGATGGGCGCTGATCATCTCCTTTCGCTTGTCCGGGATGAGGTCCGCCCGGACAAACTCACCCAGACGCATGATGTGAGGGTCTACGGCGTTGATGTTCCCACCGGGGATATCGAGATTCCCGCAGACCGCCATGAGGCAGACCAGAGACCGCGTGGCATCGAAGGCATGGATATCGTGCTCAATGGGGTTCCCCCACTGAAGGGCCGCCGGACGGGCCGCCGCGTACATGCGCGCGGCCTGTCGAATGAGATCCGCCGGGACCCAGGTGATCTCGGAGACCGACTCCGGCGAGTAGGCCTTCAGGTGATCCGCCAGTTCATCGAACCCGTAGGTGTAGGCCTCCACAAACTCCCGATCATAGAGAGTCTCCTCCACAATAACATGAAGAAGCCCAAGGGCGAGGGCCTGGGACGTTCCCGGCCGGAACTGGAGCCACAGATCCGCCCTCTCCGCCAGTTCGATCCTCCGGGGATCGGCCACGATCAGCTTGGCCCCTTTCTTGAGCTGCTCGTAAAACTGGCTCCCGATCTGCCCTTCCTCATTGGTTGCCGGCGGGTTGCTCGCCCAGAGGAACATGAGCTCCGTGGGGTGGTGGAGGTCGGCCACCGGATAGAAGCCGCAGGTGTGCATGCCGGTCACTTCCCTGGGGGCGTGGCACACGTCCTGTGAGGCGATGACGTTGGGGGACCCGAAGAGATTGGCGAGTCGAATCAGCACAAAGTGCTCCAACCCCTTGGGCATGCCCACGCCGAACCCGACAGCCCGGGCCCCGTGGATCTCCCGAATCCGTTTGAGCTGATCCGCGGTCTCCTCCAGGGCCTGTTCCCATGGGATCCGCTCCCACTTTCCCTCGCCCCGCTTCCCCTTCCGCTTCAGAGGATGGGTGAGCCGGTCGGGATGGATGAGCCGGTCGGGCGATACCCGGCCCTTGAAGCAGGTGGTTCCTTTGTTCAGGTATCCGTCCGGATCGCCTTTCACCTGGACGATCCGGTTGTCCTTCACGCCCACGAGAAGGGCGCAGCCGCCATGGTCCATTCGGGCGCAGTGGGTCTTTTTCCACTCGATATGGTCTGTCACGTGTCTCATCCTCTCTGAGGTATGCTGGGGTGGTTCAATTCCTCCCGAGATCCCCACGCAGTGGTGCGGGAACGGGCGGACGGGGTGTCCTTGAGATTAGGAGACTCCGGGCGCCTGCCCCATCACTCGGTCAAAAGACTCCAGCACGGCTTCGGCAAAGGCCGAGTCGTTCACATGGGCTGGAATCACCGCCACCGGGCACGGCGGCCCGCCTTCTTGATCCGGTCGAAGCCCCTCCTCCAGCCCTTTGAGAAAGGCTCCGGGGCCGTTCGGGGCATAGAGCGGTCCCTTGGGGTGGTCAAACGCAGACAGCCCCCCCTTGGGGACCACGATTTCCACGGGGCCAACCGCCCCGGAGCACAGCCCGGCCACGGCTCGTCCCACGGCCTCGATCTCCTGGTCAGCGGCCCGAATGACCGTGATGGCCGCGTTGTGGGCATGGGCCTTCCGGCCCGGGAACCGCTGGGTCGCCTTGTCAAAGGCCCCGGATACCAGGAAATCCACATTTCCCGGGATCAGTATCGCGGGCACGCCCTTTCGCAGGGCCGCCCCGCCCCGGTCCGGGCCGGCGTCATAATCTCCGCCGAACCGATGGTCCATGAGTTCGTGAAGCGAGAGATCCACTACGGCGGAGACGTTGCGTTCCCGAATGATCTCTTCCATGGCCTCCCCGCCGGAACCGACGGTGTGAAAGACCACCACCTCGAAACCCCGCTCCTCCAGGCCCTTTCGAACCTCCAGGGCGCAGGTCTCGGTGGTTCCGAGTGTGGATATCACGACCACGGGCCGAAGGGGTTCCTTTTCCTCCTCCCCGGTCCACTGAACCATACCGGCCATGGCCATGGCGCCGTTCCGCAGCACGGCGCGGGTGATCCGGTTGAGCCCGGAGAGATCGCAGACCGAGTGGAGCATGAAAAGGTCGCGGGTGCCCACAAAGGCCCGGGTGTCCCGGGAGGCCATAGTGGTCACCATGAGCTTGGGCAGGCCTACGGGAAAGGCCCGCATGACCGCTGTGCCCAGGGTCGTGCCCATGGATCCGCCGATTCCGAAGACCCCCTTCACCCTTCCCTCCTCGTACAGTTCCAGGGCCAGAGGGACGGCACCCCGAATCATGGCGGAGAGGGATTTGCCCTCGTGCCCCAGGGACCGAACGGCTTCGATATCCGTGCCCGCTGCCCGGGCAACTTCCTCCCGGGTCACGAGCACCGGGTGCCTGCATTCACCCCGGATCCCCGCGTCCATGATCAGGGCCTCCACCCCGGCCTCCTTCAAGCATGAGGCGACGAACGCGGCCTCCTGACCCTTCGTATCCATGGTGGCCACCACCAGCACGCCCCCGCACTTGTCCATGATCACCCCCGTTTTGTCTCAAAACGCGCCGGCAACCGTTCTCCGCTGCTAATCCCGGGCTTCCAGGGCCCCCTCGTGCCTGAGGAGCCACTCCTTTCGCCAGAGGCCGCTCCCGTATCCCACGAGCCGCCCCCTGGCTCCCAGGACCCGATGGCAGGGCACCAGAATGGGGACCGGATTGGCGTTGTTGGCCTGACCCACGGCCCGGGCCGCATTGGGCCTTCCCACGGCCCGGGCCAACTCGCCATAGGTCATGACCTTCCCGTACGGGATCTCCAGAAGCGCCCTCCACACGGACTTCTGAAACGCCGTGCCTTCCATGGACAGGGGCACCGCAAATGTGGTCCCACCGGCCTCGAAGTACTCTTCCAACTGCTTTCGGCACAGTTGAAGGCAGATGGGGGGATCTTTAGTATCATTGCGCTTTCTGGGGACGAACCGGATCTTTTCGATCCCCTCCTTGGTGCCGCTGATCCCGATCCAGCCGATGGGGGACTTGTAATAGACCGTGGAAGAGCCGTCTTTTTTCATATTCCCTCCAAGCGGACGTGTCCAAGGGCCCAAGGCCTTGAACGGGGTGGAAATCACTCCGGCCCGCCGGGGTCAGGACCACATGGGGCGGGCCCACATACCGGGCGGATGCCGGAAAAGGGCATCCATCCGTCGAAACGGCGACTCCCCCGAGGCGCGGGGAATTCCACCCGCAAAACGGGGGGTCTCCGTTGTTCATTGATTTCCTTGGTTCTTTTACCCTATATTGCCCATGCATGAAAAGCCCATTTTTTCGCCATGGGACGAAATCGGCCGCCCGGCAAGGCTCTTCCGTCCTTTCCGGGCCGCGGATTTACGGCCTGCCGGTGGGCTGAAAACCCCTTTTCTTCTCACTATTCCTTTTTTTGGGGTCCCACCCGGCCCCGCCGTGGTGGATGGGACCTGGGCGCGCAGAGCCCCGTGGATGTGATCGCCCCGGAGGGGCCGTCCATGGCCCGAGAGGAGGCCGGAATGATGAAGACCGCGATTGCCGTGATGGGGACCTTTGACTCCAAGGGAGAGGAGCACCTCTTTTTAAAGGAGCGGATTCGGGCCAGGGGATGCGAGACCGTTACCGTGCACGTGGGCACCCGGGGACCTTCCCCGTTTCCAGTGGACCACGACCTGTTCACCCGTGTGGTTGGGCCCATACCGGAGTCGGAGCGGGACCGGGACCGCTCCATCCGTGCGGTCCTTGAAAAAGGCCGTGACCTCCTGCGGGAGCTCCACGACCGGGGTGACATTCAGGGCGTCGTGTCGGCCGGAGGCGGCACGGGCACGCACCTGTCCACCGGTATCATGCGAGCCCTTCCCATCGGCGTGCCCAAGGTCATGGTCTCCACCGTGGCCAGCCGGGACATGTCTTCCGTGGTGGGCACCCGGGACATCACCATGATGCACAGCGTGGCCGATATCCTCGGGGTGAACAGCCTGCTCGGCCCGATCCTGGATGCAGCGGCCGGTGCGGTGTGCGGCATGTCCCGGCCCACTTGGGAACCGGACCGCACCCGCCCGCGGATCGGCTTGACCATGTTCGGTTTCATCACGCCTGCGGCCGAGGCGGTCAAAGGGCGGCTCGAGGCCATGGGCTACGAGGTCATCTCCTTTCACGCCAACGGCACGGGCGGCATGGCCATGGAGGAACTGGCCGCAGAAGGCCGCTTCGACGGCATCCTGGACCTGGCCGTTCACGAACTGGCCGACGAACTCAAGGGCGGATACTGCCGGGGCATCGGCCCCCAGAGGCTGGCCCCGGTCCCCGGCCGGATCGTTCCCAGACTCGTGGTGCCCGGCGGCCTGGACTGTGCGGTCCTCGAATTCACCCGGGACACGGTCCCTCCCGAGTACCGGGACCGGCCCGTCTTTTTCTACGACTTCCGCTCGGCCGTGCGCCTCAGCATGGAGGAGACCCTGGAGATCGCGGACCAGGTCACGGACAAGCTGAACCGACAGCCCGAAAGTGTGCGCCTGCTCGTGCCGCGGGGGGGCTGGTCCGAGGCGGACGGCCCGAACGGGCCGCTTCAGGCCCCGGAGATCAGCCGGGCGTGGGTGGAACGAATCCGGCGCGACCTGGACCCGTCCATCCCCATCGAGGAGTCGGACCTTCACATCAACGACCCGGCCTTTGCCGACGTGGCGGCCCGAGCCATGCACGCCATGCTGGGGGGATGAAGAACCGCCAGGTTGCGGTGAAAAGCGACCAACCGCCCGAAATGACCAGGCCGGGAGCGGAGGAAGCGGAAGGGGCCACCGTCCTCCGGAGCCCATGCAGCAACACCCTTTTTTTGGCGCGGATTGCGCGGATTTGACGGCTTCGCAAAGACCTGCTCAGCCGCCGTCGACAAAGGAACTGCATCTTCTCATGATCGGGGCGCATTTGGAGAAGGCGGGCATGTTGCGACCCCATGATTGATTCCACGGATTCAGACCCGAACTCTGAAGCAGCCAACCCTTGTCGGGCGAACCCCTCCGTGCCCCTCCGAGATCTGTGGTTTCCGCCCATCCACACCATGACAGGCCTCGGAGCGGAGGAGGACGGCGGCCCCTGGAGTGGACAGGAGCGGTAGGCCTTCGTCATTTCGGGCGGTTGGGTCTGGGGGAAGCCGCGGCCATCCCCCGCCCCGAAAAATCGATGGGTGAAGCGGGTGGACCCATGAAACAGGGATCTCCCGTGCCGGGACGGGCGGGCGGGGGTGGAACGCGGAGGGGGCAAGGATCCCCCGGGCCCAACCGCCCGAAATGACCGGGCCGGGAGCGGAGGAAGCGGAAGGAGCCATCGTCCTCCGCAGCCGCAACACCGCTTTTTTGACGATGATCCCGTGTCCCCCGGAAGCAGAAAGGCCGGTCCCAAGACCGGCCTTCCCTTGGACATGTTTCGATTCATGGAAACGACTTACCCGGACATGGCCACGAACTGCTTCATCTCCTTTCGCTGGACCAGCAGGAGGACCGAGTCCTTGCCGTCCGCGGCCTTTTTCACATCATCGGCCGAGGCCACGGGCTCCTGGTTCACCTCCAGGATCACGTCCCCTCGGCGAAGGGAGGCCCGCTCGGCCGGGCTGCCCGGCTTCACACCGGTCACCACGGCCCCCTGGTCCGTATCCACGCCCAGCTGACTCGCGATCTGAGGTGTCAGGTCCTGGAGGCTGAGCCCCCACTTGCCCTCGGCATCGGTCGAGGCGGTCTTGGCCTGACGCTCCTCGGGCTCGAGCTTCCCTACCGTGATGTCCAGCATCTGCTCTCTGCCCTTGCGTAGGACCGTGATCGTTCTTTTCTCGCCCACGGGCGTCTCCGCCACGATGACCGGCAGATCGTGGCTTTTTTCCACCTTTTCACCACCGAACCCCACGATCACATCGCCGCGTTTCACCCCGGCCTCGTCCGCGGGCCCGCCAGGCTCCACCTGGGCCACCAGGGCCCCCTTCTTTTCCTTCAGATCAAGGGCCTTGGCCAGTTCCTGGGTCACGTCCTGAATATGGACCCCGATGTACCCCCGGGTCACCGTGCCGTGCTCCACGAGCTGCGGGATCAAGGCCTTGGCCGTGTTCACCGGAATGGCAAACCCGATCCCCTGTCCGTAGGGGATGATGGCCGTGTTGATCCCTACCACCTCGCCCTCCATATTGAAGAGCGGACCGCCCGAGTTGCCCGGGTTGATGGATGCATCGGTCTGAATGAAGTCATCATAGGGACCCGCGCCGATGACCCGACCCTTGGCGCTGACAATGCCCGAGGTGACCGTGTGACCCAGACCGAAGGGATTGCCTACGGCCAGGACCGCATCTCCCACGCGAAGTCGCTCAGAGTCGCCCATGCGGGCTGCCGGCATCTCTTTTACTCCGTCCACCCGAAGAACCGCCAGATCGGTCTTTGAATCCAGACCCACCACCTCGGCATTCAATTCACGCCCATCGGCCAGGGTGACCTGCACCTCCGCGGCCCCATCCACCACGTGGTGGTTCGTGAGAATGGTCCCGTCTTCACTGATAATCACTCCGGATCCAGCACCCTGGACCCTCCTTTCATAGGGCTGAGGCATGCCGTTCGGGAAAAAACGCTCGAAAAAGTCCCCGAAAGGCCCGCCTTCGGGCATTTGTCCCGGTGCCACTCCGACCTTGTGCACCTTGGTGACGCGGATGTTCACCACCGATGGCTTGAGCGACTCGGCCAGAGGGGCGAGCGAGTTCCCGGGTGCGGCGACGGGATCCGCCCCGGGCGTCGACACCAGGCCCTTTCCTTTCGGCCCCGTGGAACTGAATCCGGAAACGGCAAAAAGCGCGATCATGAGCACCAGGGCCGCTCCGATCCATGCGGCCGCGTGCGGCCAACCGTGTTTCCTCTTTCTGTTTTCATCCTGTCTCATCGTTCCGATCCTCCTGATTGAAATGGACGTGAGTCATCCGTTTGAGGAAGAAGATAGCGCAGGAACATGAAACCAGCATGAAACCAGGATTAAAAAATTCTCATGATCCCGGATCGCCACGGTTGAAGCGCACCGGAACGGGAATGGATGGGAGTGCGACGAGGGGACTCAAGGCAAAGGGGTGGTCATGCAGGAGTTCGAGTGGCAGGCAGGGCGACGCGAAACGCACTCCCCTTCCCGGGGGTGCTCTCTACGGAAACATCTCCCCCATGGGCCAGGGCGATGGAACGGACGATGGTGAGTCCCAGACCGGAACCCGGCTCGGAGACCGCGTCATCGGATCGGAAAAAGGGCTGAAAGATCCTCTCCAAATCGTGGGGCGCCATGCCCCTTCCCGTGTCGGTCACCACCATGCGGGCCCGATCCGCGTCGCTCGACACGGAGACCGTCACCCGGCCACCCGCGTCCGTATACTTGACCGCGTTATCCACCAGGTTCACAAGGAGCCTTCGAAGGCGGTCCCGGTCGCCGGAGATGACCACCGGGCCGGTCTGTTCCAGCCGGAGGTCCACCTTGCGTTCATCGGCCAGGACCTTGAGACGCCAGTAGACTTCTTCCGCGAGTTCGGTCAGATCCACGGGCCGAAGGTCCATGCGAAGGGCACCGGACTCGGCCCGGGCCAGGAGTAGAAGGCCCTCCACGAGCCGGGTAATTCGATCGATCTCCTCCAGGGCGTCCTTCAGGATCTCCCGGTACTCCTCCGGCGTGCGCGGAGAGCGGAGCGCTACTTCCAGCCCTCCGCGGAGAGCCGTGAGGGGCGTCTGAAGCTCGTGTGAGGCGTCTGCGCTGAATCGCCGCACTTGCTGAAAAGCGGCATCCAGCCTGGAAAGCATCTGGTTCAGGATCTGCGCCAACCGGTCCAGTTCATCGCCGACTCCGGTCTCCTCAACGCGCTCGGCCAGGCGCTGGGCACTGATTCGGCGAGCCGCTTCGGCCATCCGATCCACCGGCCGAAGTGCGCGCCGGGCCAGGATCCATCCCCCGAGCCCGGCCATCAGAAGACCCACCGGAAGCAGGCCGGCCATGACCAGGACAAAACGGTTCCGAGTCTCCACCACGTTCATGAGAGACGAACCCACACGGATCACCCGGATCGGCCGTCCTCCCTGCATGACGGGAACGGTCAGGACCCTCACGGGGAAAGGATCCCCACCCTTCATGGTCTCGTACGTCGCCTTTCCCTGCCGGGCATTGGAAAGGGCGTGGTCGCTGAGGGGCAGCTCCCCCGGACCCCGTGGACGGACCTCTCCATGCGGGCTTTCCCCCGGGTCCAGCATCTGGAAGTAGGGTTCCAGAGGAGGTGCCCCGAAAAACCGCCTGAAAATCTCATGGATCTCCGAGGAAAAAAGCCCGGCAGGCCGGCCTTCGACCCGCTCAATGGTGGCCCGGGCCACGCTGTCGAGGGCGTCGTCCACCCCACGCAGCAGGCTGTAGGTGAGAAGCCCATAGGCCGCGGTTCCCAGGACAATGAAGGTGGCGGCAAGCAGGCTCACATACCAGAGGGTGAGCCGGGAACGAACAGACCGAATATGCAAGAACACTCTCCTTTTTCTCGGATGACCACTCTCAGGACGGCGCTTCCCGTTTCGGCCCCGCCGACGTGAACCATTTCCGGTCTCCGGAATGCCGAGCCCTGACGCCCGGCACCTGTCTACTCCTCCGCCTTCATCACGTAGCCGGTACCGCGGACCGTATGAATCAATTTACGCTCTCTGCCCTTGTCGATCTTCTTGCGCAGGTAGTTCACATACACATCGATCACGTTCGTCATGGAATCGAAGTCATAGTCCCACACGTGCTCCGCGATCATGGTCCGGGTCAACACCCGGCCGGGATGGCGCATGAAATAGTCCAGCAGGGCGAATTCCTTGGTGGTGAGGTCGATCCGTTCGCTCCCTCGATAGGCCACCCGCCGTCCGGGGTCCAGGGTCAGATCGGCGACCTGCAGCGTGGCCTCCCGGTTCCCTTCCCGCCGTCGAAGCAGGGCGCGGACCCGGGCCAGGAGTTCCTGAAAGGCAAACGGCTTGGTCAGGTAGTCGTCCGCCCCCGAGTCCAACCCCAGGACCTTGTCCTCGATGGTGGCGCGGACCGTAAGGAGAAGGACCGGCGTCCCGACCTTCTTTTCCCGGAGTTCCCGAAGTACACTGAATCCGTTTCGCCCGGGCAGGTGCACATCCAGAAGGATCAGGTCGTGAATGCCTTCCAGGGCCATGGCCAGGCCCGTATCCCCGTCCCCGGCCACGTCCACGGCATACCCCTCTTCTTCCAGCCCCTTTCGAATGAAGCCGGCGACCTTTCTTTCGTCTTCCACCACCAGGATGCGCACGTTTCCACCCTCTCGTCCGGCACTGCCGGGATATTCGATGGATTTGCAGACGCCTCTTCTCATGCCCAAACCGTTGGATCGCCGGAAAAAATGGTACCGTCGCCGCTACGGTCGCATGCACGTCCCATTCAGCACGAAGTATAGACACGGCCGATCGAGGTTTCAAGGACGGTCTCAGGCCCGCCGGCGTTGGTTCAACGCATGATGTCTGGTCCTATCATGAACTCATCTGCCTTGTTCTATGGCCAAATGGTGGCGTCCTGGACATGGCCCGCCAAATCGTTTCCGAAGAAAGGGGAGATTGTGTATACTCGTCCAAAAACCAGCGTCGGAGACCCGCCATGACGGACAACGTGTACATGCGTCTCTGTGAAGCCCTGGCCGCCCGCCCGGGCCGTTACCGGGGCCTGGACATCCCCGAGTTCTACGAACTCGCCGGTGAACTCTTCAGGCCCGAGGAGGCGGCTGTCTGTGCGGCCCAACCTCGCGGGCTTCAGCCTGCCGGCCGGATCGCCCTGGACATGGGAATGGACGAGGCCGAGGTGGCCCCCATTCTGGAGGCCATGGCCCGGAAAGGACTCTGCTTCACCCTTCGAAAAAACGACCAGACACTGTATGCCCCTCTCCCCCTGGTCCCCGGTATCTTCGAGTACCAATTCATGCGCGGCACGAACACGGACCGGGACCGGCGCATCGCCCGTCTCGTTCGCCGGTACAAGCAGGCCTTTGACGCTGCAGAGGGAGTGCCCCGGGAAACCTTTCCCTCCACGCGTGTCATCCCTGTGGATCGAAAAATCGAGGCCCGGAATCGGATCCACACCTACGACCAGGTCCTCTCTTACATCGAGCGGTCCGAGCCCATTGCTGTGGCTACGTGTTACTGCCGCCACCAGGCGCGGCTCATCGACGAGAGCGACCACTGCGGCAGTCCGGACGAGGTCTGCCTCCAGTTCGGCGAAGGTGCCCGGTTTGTGATCGATCGGGGTATGGGGCGGGAGATCGGCAAGGATGAGGCCCGCGATATCCTGGATCGATGCGAGAAGGCTGGCCTGGTCCACTCTACAGTGAACCGGCAGGACATCGACTGGCTCTGCAACTGCTGCTCCTGCCACTGCGTCCTGCTCAAGACCGCCTTGGCCACGCCCAAACCGGGACTCTTCATGAACTCCGGTTTCCGGCCCGTAGTGGATGTGGACCTCTGCACGGCCTGCGGGACTTGCGTGGACCGCTGTCCCACCTCGGCCATGACCCTGACCGGAGCGCGCTCGCCCCAAGCGGACCTGGACCGGTGTATCGGGTGCGGCGTCTGCGCCACGAGCTGTCCCGAGGACGCCGTCACCCTGGAGGAACGTCCGGGTGTCGCCCCTCCGCCGGCTGACCGGAAGGCCTACCGCGAGGCCATTCAGGCGAACCGGTAAGCCGCTCTGGATTGGACGTTTGGGCCTTCATCGATGACTCCGGAGAAGGCGTCGGTCCGCCTTGGCATCCACTCCCGGACGGGTTGGGGCGTTGCGTCTTCAGGCAGGGAGGGGAGCGGGATGAGCGGAACACCGGACAGTAGGCAAAGCGGTTGCCTGGCAAGGCTCATGAAGGCGGGGCTGGTGGCGTTGGTGGTTCTTCTGGTGGGGGCCGGGGTTTTCAACCGCCAGATCATACGGCTCTACCGAGTGATCACCCTGTTCGAACCCCATGGGGTGGTGGAAAATTTCCGCACCATGGATCGAATGTTCGATTCCCGCATGATCCACCGAGGAGGACCGCCCTACGTCTTCGAACGGGCACCCGGGAATCTCCCCGAGATCTACTCGTACAATGGGTCCACCCGACGGGTGAAGGAGTTCCTCGACGAGACCTGGACCACGGGTCTCATCGTGATTCACGACGACAAGATCCTCTTTGAGGAATACTACCGCGGCAATACCGAGTCTTCCAGATGCATATCCTGGTCCATGGGCAAGTCGTTTGTCTCCGCTCTGGTCGGTATCGCCCTGGAGGAAGGCGCCATCAAGGACGTGGGTGATCCTGTGACCCAGTATGTGCCCTTCCTGAAGGGAACGGGATACGACGGAGTGCCCATCAAGCACGTCCTTCAGATGTCTTCCGGAATCCGTTTCAATGAGGACTATGGAGACTTTTTCGCAGACATCAACCGCATGGGACGGGCCTTTGCGCTCAATCGCTCCATGGATGACTTCGTGGCCTCCCTGGAAAACGAACAGGAGCCCGGGACCCGCCACCACTACGTGAGTATGGACACCCAGGTCCTGGGCATGGTGCTGAGGGAGGCGTTGGGCCGGGACCTCTCCTCCTGCCTGGAGGAGAAAATCTGGCAGAAGATCGGAATGGAGTCCAATGCCTCATGGATCATCGACGGCAATGGCATGGAACTCGCCTTTGGAGGGCTCAATGCGGTCCTGAGGGACTATGCCCGGTTCGGCCTGCTCTACCTCCACGAAGGCCACTGGAACGACCGGCAGGTGGTGCCGGCCCATTGGATCCGTGCTTCCGTGACGCCGGACGCCCCTCACCTTCGGCCCGGAAAGAACCCGAATTCCAGCTCGGTCCTCGGATACGGCTACCAGTGGTGGATCCCCGAAGACCCGGAAGGCGACTTCGTGGCCATCGGCATATACAATCAGTTCATATACGTCCACCCGAGGTACAACGTGGTCATCGCCAAGACATCGGCCTATGCGGACTACAACGTGGATGGCGATGAAAAGGAACTGGAGTCCATTGCCATGTTCCGGGACATCGCCCGTCATGTGAGCCGATACTGATTTCCGCAGGCGGGGCACTTCCTTCCGGTCCCGGAACCGTCATTCGGCCCGACGAGGCCTTGCCCGAGGTCTCTCAGGGAGAAGGGGCACAAGCAGGGTGGTGATCAGGGGGACCAGAGCCACGAAGAAGAGAACCGGCCGAACCGCGTAGAGGTCCCCGAGCTTTCCGGTCAACGGCGCGAGCATCCCCCCCGTTCCAAAGGCCAGACCCATCATGAGGCTCGACACCATGGATTTTCCCTTGGGAGCCATCTCCTGAGCCATGAGCACGCCCAGGGGAAGGGTGGCAAGCACCAGTGCCCCCGCTGCAAACGCTCCCAAGTGGACCCAGTTTCCGGAAACGGAGAGCATGAGAAGAAAGGCCGGAGTGGACAGGCCGTGGGTCACGTAAAAAATCTTTCGAAACCCGATCCGGTCCGACAGGTATCCGGCCATAATCCCGCTGAGGGCCCCGCCCACGGTGAAGAGCGACACCATGGCCCCCACCGAGATCAGGGAATAGCCTTCCCTGGCATACAGCACCGGGAGGAAGGTGAAAAAGGATTGGCCTGTGTATGACCGCAGCACCATGATGAACCAGAGAACCAGCATGGGCCGCCATACCCCCCCGAACGCCTCCTTCATGGACCCGATGAACCCGAGGCTTCGAAGACCCTCACCCTTTGGGGGCGGAAGGACTTTCAAAAGATAAACCATCACGGGCAGCCCGACAATCATGACCCAGGGCATGGCCTCGAGGCCGTATCTCCCCACGTACCAGGCGATGAAGATGGGCCCCACCCCGAAGGAAAGGGTCCCCCCCGTGTTGAACAGAGACATGGACAGGCCCGGCTTGGAACCGGCATAGTCCGGGACCATGCCCGCGCAGGTGGGGTGAAACATGGAGGACCCGATGGAACTCAGGGCCACGAAGAGGAGGAAGAGCCAGAATCCCGACGCAACACCGGTAAGCGGAACGAACAGGATAACCACAAAGAGGCCGCCCAAGGCAAAGACCCTTGAGCGGTAACGGTCGGCAAAGTACCCGATACCGGGCTGGACAATAAAGGCCAGAACGCGGCTGACCCCCGTGACCAGCCCGGCCTGGGCCAGGGTCAGACCGTACTTGTCCACAAACACGGGCAGGAGCGGGATGATGAACGAACTGAAAAAATCTCCCGTAAAATGCACCAGAGTGATGGCAAAGATCACCCGGGCGTTCGTGCCGGATGCAAACGGTGCGGTTTGAGAAATCGGGTGTGCGCGTTCGATGGGAATCCCTCTATTTCCGTAATCCCGTGACGATACGTCGATGGACGGCTTCCTTGACATACGATCTGACGGCCCGGCAGGACCCACTCATCACTCTTCGTGCTCTTCGTGTCCTTCGTGGTGAATGTCGCTCCCTTCATGTACCACGAAGGACACGAAGAGCACGAAGCGGCAGTGCCGCGCGACTCATCGTCGGTTGAATCTGTATTCTTGATTCACCAAAGACCGGCACGCATGGTTGCCCGCATAAGAACCTTTGTCAAGTCCGGGCCGACCGCGATTTTCCGGGCCGACCGGCCCCTGTCTTTCGTGACCCCTTTTCCCGACCCCGATCCACGCCTTTGCCCGCCTCGGCCTCTTTTCTTCGAGAAAGCATGGCGGACATCATGACTCCGATTCCCTGGTAGGGCTTGTTGGCGGCCGACAGGTCCTGAAGGATGGTCAAAAAGGCCTTTGCAGCCGGGGAGAGGCGCTGGCCCTTGAGGTGGGCGATGCTCACATCGAGCGTCAGGTGAGCGCCTTCCAGGGGCACCGAACCCAGTCTACCATCTCCGAGTTCCACGGCCACGGACTCGCGCACCAGGAATGACACCGCTTCTCCCCGATGCACCAGATCCTTGATGAACTCCGTGTTGCTCGTCTCCATGAGGATATTGGGCTCGTACCCGCTCCTTGAAAAAAACCGATTGATCACCCTTCGCGTCCCGGAGCCCGTGTCCTTCATGATGATCGGCTCCTGGGCCAGTTCTTCGATCCGCACCGATGTGCGGGCCGCCCAGGGATGATGGGGCGGAAGGATCAGCACCAACTCCTCCTGGCTGAAAGGCGTGAAAAGGATATCCGGATGATCCTCGGCCTGGGCGATCACGGCGATCTCGTTCCGAAACTCCAGCAGGCTGTGCGTCATGTCCCGGGAGCTTCCCTCGTCCAGGCTGATGTGAATGTCCGGATACTGCTGGTGGTAACTGCTGAGAAGGGAGGGCATGAAGTACCGCGCATAGGCCTTGGTGGTTCCGAGCCGAAGGACCCCGCGCTTGAGGCGGCAGAGGTCCTTTACCGCGTCTTCCAGCTCCGTCTCCATCTCAAAGATCCTGCGGGCATACTGGTACAGGGTCTTCCCCTCGTCCGTGAGGTGGACCCGGCGGCCCTTCTTCTTGAAGAGAACCAGATTGCAGGTCTCTTCGAAGAGGCGTACCTGGGCCGTGACCCCGGGCTGAGTGATGCAAAGCGATTCGGACGCACGCGTAAAGTTCTCGAACCTGGCCGCATGGTAGAAGACCCGAAGCTGGTTCAGGTTGATCATGACATCCCTCCCACCCATGGATTCATCGGACACGCGGGCACGGACCTGACCTAACCGGTTTTTATCATCCGGACTTTATCATAAGCTGAACTTATAAATATCATAATCAAAAAGAATTGGACAGATCTTTCGAGTTCCGCGACTCTCTTTCCCGGGAACCATTCCTGTCGCGTCTTCGCCGGCGCGCCCCGCGTTTTGACATGTCATGGGTCACCGGACCCTCTCTCCGCCTGCCGCCGATCCGCGGCAGGCGGAAAAGCGACTCCCTGCCTTCTCCTGACCATCGGGTCGCAGGGGTTCCCTCATTCCTCCTGTGTTTTCGTGAGCCCTGTGCGTTCGGGCCCACTGTCGCCACGGCACGTTGTCCACCATGCAACTCATTTTGCAACCGTATCAGCAGGGAGGTGCACCATGGCAGAAGACAAGGCAGGAAGGTTCCCGGATCCACACGAGTTTCAAGTTCCTCCGGAGCTTGAAGGCTGGGAGGAGATGTACCCCTCCCACTTCCGGTTCGCCCTGGGCGAGAGGGCGGATTGGGAAAAATCCAACTTCTGGTACCAAGACAAGATCCACGCACCCGATCCCATGCCGCCCCTGGATCTCATCTTCCAGGAGGCCTGGCAGATCTCCCTCTCCCAGTACACCACTCGGGTCTTCTGCATTCCGCCGGCCCAGGGCATCGCCCAGCGTCTGGTGGGTGGATACCTCTACATCTGCGCCGTGGCGCCGCCGCCCGACGAGATCATCGGAGAAAAGGCGGCACACTTCGAGAAACGGGTGTTCTACGTCTTCGAGCACTACGATGAACTGTGGGACAAGTGGCTGGTGAAATTCAAGGCCCTGGGCCAGGAGATGAAGGACCTGGTTATCCCCACGGAGATGCCCGATTATGTGCCCGACGAGGAAGTCCTCCCGGCGCCCACAGGGTGCTACGTCTCCTATGACATCCTCGAGACCTTCGACCGCATGGTCAACCTGATGATCAAGGCATGGCAGTACCACTTCGAGATGCTGAACCTGAGCTACCTGGCCTACCTCATGTTCGGCGACGTCTGCCGAAAACTCTTCCCGGGGATCAGCGAGAGCGCCATCGGCAAGATGGTGGCCGGGGCCTATGTCTCCATGTTCAAGCCTGAGGAGGAACTCTGTCGTCTGTCCCGCCTGGCCCATGAGCTTCCTGCCGTGAAGGGGGTCCTTCTGTCCGACAAGAAGGCCGATGCAAAGATTCAGGAACTCAAGGGAAGCGATGACGGTCGAAAGTGGCTCGCCGAGCTGGAAAAGGCCAAGGATCCCTGGTTCTCGGTCTCCTGCGGCAGCGGGTGGTTCCACTACGAGGGGAGTTGGAGCAACACGCTCGATATCCCCTTCAGCTACATTCAAGGTTACATCCAAATGCTGGACAAAGGGCAGACCATCGAGCGCGACATCGCACACATCGACAAGGAGCGCGACGAGGTGGTGGCCAAGTACAAGGAACTGATCTCCACGGATGATGATCGGACGTCCTTTGACAACGCATACAACACCATCCGAACCATCTACCGCTATGCCGAGGACCACCTCTTCTGGGTCGAGCACTGGTTCCACACCATCTGGTTCGACAAGGTGCGGACCTTCGGGCAACTGCTCGTCAACAACAGCTTCATCGAGAAGGTGGACGACATCTTCATGTTTACCCGATATGAGATTCCCGAACTCCTGACCGAACTCTCCACGGCCTGGGCCCTGGGAGTGGGCATCCCTGTGCGCGGTCAATATTACAAGGCCAAGGTGGCCAAGCGCCGGAAGATCCTGGAAGCGGCCCAGAAATGGAGCCCGCCGCCGGCCCTGGGCGTACCTCCCGAGGAGGTGGCCGAACCCTTCACCATCATGCTCTGGGGCGTGACCACGGACAAGGTCAAGGAATGGCTCAAGGGGGTCTCGGCCGAGGATGCCCGGGACCTCTCGGAGATCAAGGGATTCGCCGCCTCGGCCGGTGTGAACGAAGGCCCGGCCAGGGTCCTCAAGCTCCTCAAGGACATCACGGACCTCAAGGACGGCGAGATCCTCGTCTGCCCCAACACCAACCCATCCTGGGCCCCGGTTTTCGCCAAGATTCGGGGGGCCGTGACCGACATCGGCGGCCTGACGAGCCATGCCGCCATCGTGTGCCGGGAGTACGGCGTTCCGGCGGTTACGGGGACCGGCATTGCTACGGTGGGAATCAAGACCGGCGACATCATTCGAGTCGACGGCGACACCGGCGTGGTGACCGTGCTTCAACGGGTCTGACCGCCCGACGGGAACTTCGGGGCGTCGGACCTGCGTCCGGCGCCCCCTCCCCTCTTCCCACCGCGGGCAGGGGACAGCACATCCACCCGGCCTGATCACGGAGAGGCAACATGAGCTACACCGAAAAACTCAAGGACCTTGACAAAAACGCCCTGCCGCTCGTCGGCGGGAAAAACGCCAGCCTGGGTGAAATGATTCATGCCGGGATCCGGGTGCCGCCGGGATTCGCGGTCACCACCACCTGCTACGAGGAATTCATCACCCGCACGGGCATCACGGCTCGAATGTACGAACTCCTCTCGGGTCTCCAGTTGGGCAACGTGGACGCGGTCCATAAGGCCAGCGAAGAAGTGCAGAAACTCATTCGCGGCGTGGCCATGCCGGAGGACATGCGCTCGGCCATTGCCGACGCCTATGGCGAACTCTCCCTGGAGAGTGCCGAAGAGAATCTGCCCGTGGCGGTCCGATCGAGCGCAACGGCCGAGGACCTGCCCACGGCCAGCTTTGCCGGCCAGCAGGACACCCACCTCTGGGTGATGGGGGCCGACCGGGTCCTTCAGCGGGTCCAGGACTGTTGGGCGAGTCTCTTCACACCGAGGGCCGTGAGTTACCGCATCAAGAACGATTTCCCTCACGAAAAGGTCTTTATCAGCGTGGGCGTCCAGAAGATGGTCAACGCCAAATGCGCCGGCGTCATGTTCTCCCTGAACCCCACGGACGGCGACCCGTCCAAGGTGGTCATCGAAGGGGCCTGGGGACTCGGAGAGACGGTGGTGGGCGGGACGGTCAACCCCGACCGGTTCACCGTTGACAAAGTCCTCATGGAAGCGAACGAAAAAAACATCTCCACCAAGCACGTGGCCTGTGTGTTCGACCCGGAGAACGGTGAGGTCATGGAGGCCGAACTCGACCCGGAAAAGGCGTGCAGGTGCTGCATGGAGGACCGGGAGGTCAAGGAACTGGCCAAGCTGGCCCTGGTGATCGAAAAGCACTACGGCCTGCCCATGGACATCGAGTGGGCCATCGATGAGACTCTGGCCTTTCCGGAAAACGTCTTCATCGTGCAGGCGCGCCCGGAGACCGTATGGAGTCAGAGACAGGGCCAATCCCGCCTGGGGAGGAAATCCGGCCGGGAACTCCTCATGGAGCAGGCCATGAAGCGCATCAAACTGAAGGGATAAGCCGGGAGGCTCAGGCCTCGGGGCTTCTGAAATATTGTGCGGCACCCGGCCCATGCGCAAGGTCCAAAAAGAGGACCACGGGTCCGGTGCCAGGGAAACGAGGGACCTCGTTTTTTCGACAACCGTTTGCAGAATCGGGAGGGACAGGGAAACCATGAAAAGCATGCGGGACTTTATCGACGTGGCGGAGAGAGAAGGTGAACTGAAACGGATCACCGCGGAGGTGGACTGGAACCTCGAGCTTTCGCACATCGCCAAGCTCAACGAAGAGGCCCAGGGACCGGCTCTGCTCTTCGAGAATATCAAGGACTACCACACGCCGGTGATCACCAGCACCTGCACCACGGCCCAGAAACTGGCCATCATTCTGGGCCTGCCCAAGGAGACCCCCCTGCCGGAGATTCTGAGGGCCTGGGTGAAGATGGGAAACCATCCCATCCCTCCGGAATGGGTGGACAAGAAGGACGCACCCTGCAAACAGAACATCATCACCGGCGACGACGTGGATCTGTACCGGTTCCCCGTTCCCCATTTCTTTCCCTTGGACGGGGGGCGTTTCATCGGTACGGCCCACTTCATCCTCACCAAGGATCCCGAGACCGGCTGGGTGAACCTGGGCACCTACCGTTCCCAACTCCTGGGAAAAAACAAGATGGGGACCCAGTTCATCAAGGGGAAGCACGCCGACCAGATGCTCAAAAAATACCAGGCCATGGGTAAGCCCATGCCATGCGCTTCCATCATCGGCTGCGATCCCCTCCTCTTTATCCTCGGGGCCGCACGGGTCTCCGCGGGGATCTCGGAGTACGACGTGTACGGGTCCATTCGCGGGGAGGCCTGCCAGGTGGTCCGGGGAGAGACCGTGGACCTTCCCATCCCGGCCCACGCCGAGATCGTGCTGGAAGGGGAGTGCGACGCCGAAAAATTCATGGACGAAGGCCCCTTCGGGGAATACACCGGGTATTACTCCGGAGTGGGCACCGACCCCAGAAACTTCATCGACGTCAAGTGCATCACGCACCGGGACAACCCCATCATGTACTCCACCACGGTGGGGAGGGCGGTCACGGACACCCATATGGTCATGGCCCTCTCCTACGGCGCCACCCTGTGGCAGCAACTCACCGACGAGATGCACATTCCGGGCATCAAGTCGGTATACTGTCCGCCCGAGGGTTCAGGCCGATTTCTGGCCATCATCTCCATGAAGACCATGTACCCGGGACACGCGGATCAGGTCCTCACCGCAGCCGTGTCGACGGAGATGGGGGCGTACGGACTCAAGACGGTGATTGTGGTGGACGAGGACATTGATTCCTGGGATATTCCTCGGGTCATGTACGCATTGAGCTTCCGGTTCCAGCCCAACCGATCCCAGGTCATCAAACGGGGCCGGTCCACGCCCCTGGACCCGTCCCTGCCTATCGAGGCCAGAGAAATCACGGGCCGGCTGCTGTTGGACGCCACCATTCCCTATGAATGGAAACAGAAACCGATCCAGATCGAACTGGATCCCGAGGTAAAAAAGAGAGTGGAGTCCCGATGGGAGGAATTGGGGCTGAGTTAACACGGATCCGGGCAAGGAGTGCGTTGGAGAAGGCAGCACACCCCTTGCCTCAGCCGCCACCGCCTTCTGCGACGCCGCTCCGGACACCAACGGGCCAGCAGGCCCTACCCATCTGATGTACAAAGGGAGAAGACCCATGTCGGACAAGAACATCCTGGAGGGCAAACGCATTCTGGCCGTGGACGATGAGGAAGACATTCTCAGCACCCTGGAAGAACTCCTGCCCATGTGCCATGTGGCGCGGGCCGCCACGTTCGAGGAGGCCCGGGATTTGCTGGCGAATCAGCTATTTGACCTCGCCATCCTGGACATCATGGGAGTGGACGGGTACCGCCTCCTGGAGATCGCGGTTTCCAGAAACATCCCCGCCGTCATGCTCACGGCCCACGCCTTCGCTCCGGACCACCTGAAGCGATCCATCAAGAAGGGCGCGGTTTCGTATCTGCCCAAGGAAGAACTGCCGAACATCGAGGTCTTCCTCTCGGATGTCTTCGAGGCCGGGGCCACGGGCGAAAACCCGTGGGTGGCCTGGAGGGAGAGGCTTCCCACGTCCTACTTCGAGAGGCGATGGGGAGCGGCCTGGCAGGATAACGACAAGGATTTCTGGGATCGGTTCAAGGCGAGCCTGAGGGAACGCTCTTCAAGGGACAAAAAGGACGCCTGATCGGACAGCGGTCCCCCCGCATCTGCCCTGAGAGAATCCGGAGCTGATAGTCTCGCAGAGACCGGCGCAATATCCGGTGTCAAGGTCGCGTTTGGTTGAATTCGAAGAGGTAGGCTGCGGCATTCCGGACGGACTACGACTCCATCACTATTCCAAGGAGAGGAGAGACGTGAAGCCGATTCGATACAAGCAGGCCATGGTGGACGAATTCGTTCGGGACGGTTACTGGACGACCGAACTCTTCTACGACTTCTACGATCGAAACGCCCGTGAGAGGGGCGACCAGGAAGCCCTGGTGGATTCCAAATACCGCGTCACCTGGGCCGTGGCCAAACGCCTGGTGGACGCCATCGCCGCATCCTGGGTGGAGATGAATATTCCCCGGTCCGCCCGCATCATCATCCAGTCGCCCAACAGCGTGTTCGGGTTCCTCTCCCGGATCGCCGGTGAAAGGGCCGGACTCATCACCCTGACCGTGTACCCCTACCTTCGCCAGAGGGAACTGGAATACATGGTGGAGAAGACCGAGGCGGCCGCCGTGGTCATTCCCACGGTGTACCGAAACTTCGACTACCTCGGTATGTACAAGGGACTTCAGACACAGTTTCCCCACCTCAAGCACTTTTTCCTTTTCGACGACGAGGTGCCGGACACGGCCCCGGACGGGACCTATTCCCTCACCAAAACCGCCTTTGAGCGGGCTGAAAGGCCGGTGGACGAGGCCTTGTTCCGGGAACGAAGGCTCGATCCGTTCTGGGACGTGGCCCTGCTCACCACCACGAGCGGCACCACGGGAATTCCCAAGCTGGTGGAGTGGCCTACGGCCCCGAGGGTCTGCACCTCCAAGGGCCGAGTGGACATCTGGGGCCTCAACCAGGATGACATCACCATGGCCATCGCACCCCACGCCGGAGGCGCCGCGGGGACGCTCACCTATTTCGCCGCCCCGCTGGCCGGCGCCAAGACGGTCATGCTCGAGGAGTTCACCCCGGAAGGGGCCATGGAACTCATAGAGAGAGAACGGGCCACGGCCATCGGCGTGGTGCCCACCCACCTCATCCGCATGCTCGAGGCCGACCCCACCAAATACGACCTGAGTTCACTCCGCTTCATTCGATCCGCCGGCGGATATCTGTCCCCCCAGGTGGCCGAGGAGGCGGAGGCGGCCTTTCAGGCATCCATCACCAGTGATCTGGGGACCCAGGACAAGGGATCGGTCTCGGGGTGTCGGGTGGAGGACCCGCCGGAGATTCGTCGCCGCACCGTCGGCCGCATGCTCCCCGGCAACAAGGTCCGACTCGTAGACGACCAGGGGAACCCGGTGCCCGACGGGGAACCCGGCATCCTCTACTTCCGCGGTCCCCATGCCCCGGCAGGGTATTACCGGGACGAGGAACTGACAGCCACCGTGTTCGACGACGACGGCTGGACCACCACGGAGGACATCGTCAAATTCGACCAGGGGTGCCTCTGGATCCTGGGACGAGCCAAGGACATGGTGATCCGCGGTGGGCAGAACATCTATCCCGCGGAGATCGAAGGGCTTCTCAACGAGCACCCCCGGGTCTCGTCCGTGGCCATCGTGGGATATCCGGACCGGGAGATGGGGGAGCGGTGCTGCGCCTATGTGATCCCGAAACCCGGAGAGACATTTACCTTCGATGAGATGAAGGAATTCCTGATTGGAAAGCAACTGGCCAAGTTCAAGATCCCCGAGCGGATCGAGATCGTGAGCGAGTTCCCGGCCGTGGGGGACTCCGGCAAGGTGAACAAGGAAACCCTCAAGAAGATGATCGCCGAGAAGGTGGCGGCGGAACAGGCCTGACAGCGCGTGGCGGGTCCCCTCGCGGGGGCCCGTGTACGCTTAGTCGCAAAGAAGAACAAGGAGCCACGCTCCATGCCCAAAACCGTTCTCGTCATCTCCACCCTGGATACCAAAGGAGAGGAGACCTTCTATCTCCGGGACAAGCTGAGGGGCCTTGGCGTGAACACGCTCCTGATGGACCTTTCCATGCGCGGCGACGGCATTTCCCGGGCCGACATTCCCCCGGCTGAGGTAGCCCGAGCCGGTGGCATGACCCTGGAGGAGATCCACGCGTCGAGCGAACGATCCCGTATCACGAATGTCACCATCGATGGGGCCTCACGAATCGCGATGCAGCTCTTTGCCGAGGGGAAGGTGGACGGTGTCATCGGGATCGGTGGATCCACCGGATCCCTGATGGCCACGGATGTCATGCGCTCTCTCCCCTTCGGTGTTCCCAAGCTCATGATCTCCTCCACAGCGGCCCTTCCAGGCCTTGCCACGCGTTACATCGGTACCGGAGACATCGCCCTGTTTCACTCCGTGGTGGAGATCTCCGGCCTCTCGGATCTTCTTCGAAATGTCCTGGACCGCGCGGCCCATGCCATCACCGGTATGGTGCAGGGGGACGTGGTATCCCCGCGGACTCAGAGCGGCCGTGCCGTGGCCCTGACCATGCTGGGGCCGTGCGAACAATGCGCCAGCGCTGTGCGCCGGGAGCTGGAAGCCGAAGGATACCAGGTGATCGGGTTCTCGGCGGCCGGCATCGGGGACCGGGCCATGGAGGCCATGATTCGCGACGGTCTGTTCCAGGCCGTTGTGGACCTGGCACCCGGCGGCGTGGGTGAGCACCTCTTCGGGTTCATGCGCGACGCGGGACCGGACCGTCTGGAGTCGGCCGGGGCTGCCGGCATTCCCCAGATCGTCTCCACGTGCAGTGTGAACCACATGACCCCGGCAAAACGCACGTACAGGCCCGAGTACAGAGAGCGGCGCAAATACGACCTGGACAAACACCGAACGTGGATCCGGCTTGCCCCGGAAGAACTCACCCAGGTGGCCGGAGAGTTCGCTCGAAAACTGAACAACGCCCGTGGGCCGGTTCGCGTGATCATCCCGACCCAAGGGTGGTCCTCGGTGGACGCTCCGGGAAATGCGACCCACGATCCGAATGAGGATCGCGTCTTCGTTGAGGAACTCCGCGCCCGGCTGGATTCACACATCCCCATGGAGGAAGTGGACGCCAACATGGAGGACCCGGTCTTTGCCGAGGCCGTTGTTCGGCTGACCCTGAACGTCCTCGACGAGAGGATGCCGTTCTGATAGGGAAGGGTGTATGAAAAAACGACTCGTGGTCGGCATTTCCGGTGCAAGCGGTGTGATTTACGGGGTGAGACTCCTCCAACACCTCCAGGGATCGGATGTGGAGACGCATCTGATTCTATCCGAATCCGGGCGGAAAAACATCGAGATCGAAACCTCCTACCAGGCCGACCAGGTGGCGGCCATGGCCGGAAAGGTATACGACAACCGGGACGTAGGTGCGGCCCTGGCCAGCGGATCCTTCCTCACGGAAGGCATGGTGGTGATCCCATGCACCATCAAGACCCTCTCCGGAATCGCCAATTCCTTCACCACCAATCTCCTGATCCGGGCCGCCGATGTAACGCTCAAGGAGAAGCGAAAGCTCGTACTGGTGGTGAGGGAGACGCCGCTTCACAAGGGCCATCTGCGGCTCATGACCATGGCGGCGGACATGGGCGCCCATATCCTTCCCCCGATTCCGTCGTTTTATCACGGCCCGCGAACCATTGAGGATATCCTGGATCAGACCATTGGAAAGATCTTCGACTACCTCGGCATCGAGCACCATCTCTTCCGGCGCTGGGGAGGCGGAGACAAGCAGGAGTAAGAGGTACGAGATCAGGGAAACATGACGAGCATCATGGTATTGCGACCCTGGGACATGGTACGTTCTCTTTGTCCTTTTTTCCCCGGATCTTGATCCTCGATCCTTTCACCTTGAATATTTTTTATTCTCTGTTTTTGGACCGAACCAAAGGGAGGAACCCTCATGCTGCTACCCCGATTCGAATTCCATGAGCCTCATACGGTGGAAGACGCCTGCCGATTGATGGGGGAGTTGGGAGAAACGGCCCGTCCCCTTGCCGGCGGAACCGACCTGCTCGTGAACATGAAGAAAAACATCCTGGCCCCGTCTCACCTGGTCTCCCTTGGGAGGATCGACGGCATCCGCGCCATGGGGCCGGAAAATGGAGGGTTTCGAGTGGGCGCCGGCGTGACTGCAGCCGAATTGGCGGAATCCAGCGACATTCGAACCCGATATCCGGCCCTGGCGGAAGGGGCCTCCAGACTCGGTTCACCGCTGATTCGAAACCTGGCCACAGCCGCCGGCAACCTGGTATCCGCCCGGCCGGCGGCCGACCTGCCTCCCCCTCTCATGGCCTACGGCGCCACAATTATCCTTCGAAAGGCGTCCGGCGAACGAACGCTTTCCCTGGATGATTTCTTTCAGGGACCCGGCCGTACGGCTGCGGCCCCGGACGAGATTCTGGAATCGATCCGCTTGGACACCCTGCCACCGCGATCCGGAGCCGCCTATCTCAAACTGGGAGTCCGCCAGACCCTGGAGATCTCCATCGTGAACGTGGCCGCCTTCATCGCCCTGGAAAACGAATCCATTGGATCCGCCCGAATCGTCCTGGGTTCCGTGGCGCCGACCCCCATCCGCGCCCCGGGGGCCGAAGGCGTCCTGATCGGGGAGAGGCCCTCGGAGGCCCTCTTTGCCAAGGCCGCAGAGGCAGCCGCTGTGGACGCCAGACCCATCGACGACTTCCGCGCCTCGGCGGAATACCGCCGGGACATGGTGCGGGTACTCACGCAACGGACCCTGGCGGCCGCCCTTGCAAGGGTGCAGTCCTCGTAAACTCCTCGCTCGTCCATTCCCGGCCCGCGCGGCCGGACTGGGGAGAGCGTCACTTGCCATTTGGGAGGGGAACATGAAACGACTCATATGCCTGACCATCAACAACCGGGAGGTGGAGATCGCCGTGCCTCCCAATCGGACCCTGGCGGATATGCTTCGTCGTGACCTGGGGCTCACCGGGACCAAGAAGGGATGCGAAGTGGGAGACTGCGGTTCCTGCACGGTCCTCTTGAACGGCAGGCCGGTGAACTCGTGCCTCGTGCTGGCGGTCCAGACGGACGGCAGTTCGGTGACGACCATCGAAGGGGTGGAAACGGATGAGGGACTCCACCCCCTGCAGCAGGCCTTCGTGGATCACGGAGCCGTCCAATGCGGGTTCTGTACCTCAGGCATGATCCTGAGCGGCATGAGCCTTCTGGCTCGCAACGCCTCTCCCGATGAGATGGACGTCCGCACGGCCATCTCGGGCAATCTCTGCCGCTGCACGGGATATCAGAAGATCGTGGAGGCGATTCAGGCGGCCGGCAAGGCCATGGAACGGTGATTCATTCCGATCCACCCGTTCGAGACCCTATCCATCGAGGAGAAGAACAATGGCTTCCTACAACGTGATCAATCGGCGGGCCCCCAGGCTGGATGCCCCGGATAAGGCCACGGGCCGCGCCATGTATATCGACGACCTCACCATGCCCGGAATGCTTTACGGCGCCCTGCTTCAGAGCCCCATCGCCCACGGCCGGATCCTGAACATCGACACGTCCGCGGCCCGCAGGGTCCCGGGCGTCAAGTCGGTGGTCACCGCCGAAGACGCCGGTCTCATTCCATACGGCGTCAGCCCGGCACGATTCGACGAGACGGTCTTTTGCCACGATCGAGTGCGGTACGTGGGCGACGAGATCGCCGCCGTGGCCGCTGTGGACCTGGAGACCGCCATGGAGGCCGTGTCCCTGATCCGGGTGGACTATGAAGAACTGCCGGCCGTCCTGACCGTGGAGGAGGCCCTGGCCGAAGGGGCCCCTCAAATCCACGACAAATACCCCGGCAATATTTGCTCTGAGGTGCACCAGGAGTTCGGAGATGTGGAAGCCGCTTTCAAAGAGTGCGACCTGATCCGGACAGACACCTTCCTCAATAAACGCCAGGACGGCGCCTTCCTGGAACCCAACGGCGTCATCGCGGACTATAACCTGAACGGATATCTGACCCTTCACACATCCACCCAGGTACCTCACTACGTCCAGCGGATCGTAGCCATGGTCCTCGGGCTCCCCATGGGCAAGGTACGGGTGAAAAAGCCCTATGTGGGGGGCGGATTCGGGCCCAAGGCCGGGACCAATCCCATGGAATTGGCCGCCTGTCTTCTCTCCATGAAGACCGGGAAGCCGGTTAAGATGAACTACTCGCGTGAGCAGGTCTTCCTCTTTTCCAGGGCACGGCACCAGTTCAGACACACCCTGACCACCGGCGTCAAAAAGGACGGATCACTCATGGCCCTGGTCAACAAGTGCTATCTGGAAGGCGGCGCCTACACCAGCTTCGGCATTGCCACGGTCTACTATGCCGGTTCACTCCTGGGAGCCCCCTACCGGCTTCCCAACATGAAATACGACGGATGGCGCGTCTACACGAACAGGCCCGCCTGCGGGGCCCAGCGCGGTCACGGAGGCGTGGCCGCACGGGCCGCCTTTGAGCAGCAATTCGATCTCATCGCTGAGGAGTTGGGAATCGACCCGGTGGAACTCCGTCTCAAGAATGCCATGGGCGCGGGCGACATCACCTGCAATGATCTCAATGTCAGCAGCTTCGGCATGAAGGAGTGTATCGAAGCGGTGGCCGAAGGCTCGGGCTGGAAGGAAAAACACGGGAAGATGCCCGAGGGCCGCGGGGTGGGCATGGCATGCGGATTCTTCGTCTCTGGAGCGGGATACCCCATTTACCGATCGGAGACGGCCCACTCCACCGTGGTCATCAAGCTGAGCGACGACGGAGGGACCGCCCACGTCCTCACCGGTTCGGCGGAGATCGGGCAGGGGTCGGACACAGCCATGGCCATGATCGCGGCGGAGGCCCTGGGCGTTCCCCTGGATCACATCCGCGTCAGTTCCGGGGACACGGACTACAGCGTGGACCTGGGGGCCTACTCCAGCCGCCAGACCCTCATGACCGGCCACGCCACCAAGCAGGCGGCCGAGGACGTCAAGAACCAGGTCCTGGAGGTGCTTGCAGACACCCTGAAGGTCCCCGTCAAAGACCTGGACGTGAAGGACGGTCGGATCGTCTTCAGCGGGGAGACGCCCGACTTCAGCGGCATCCGTACCACCTACATCAAGGAGCACCGAGGATTCCCGGACAATCCGGGCAACGACGAGGCCCTGTCGTTCCGGGAAGCCGCCCGTATCGCCTACCTTCAAAAGGGAAGCATCGTGGGCACCGGCAAATACAGGCCCGGCGAGCTGGGGGGAAAGTTCAAAGGCGCGGCCGTGGGGACATCGCCGGCCTACGGACCGAGCGCCCAGGTGGTGGAAGTCAGCGTGGACATGGACACGGGAAAAGTCACCGTGGAGCGAATGACCGACGCCCACGACTGCGGCTTCGCCATCAACGTGACCTCGGTGGAGGGCCAGATGCAGGGTTCCCTCTCCATGGGGCTCGGTGAGGCCCTGTTCGAAGAGGTCAAATTCGACGACAAAGGCCGGATTCTGAATGCGAATCTGGGCGAGTACAAGATCCCCACGGCCCTGGACATGCCCAACGTGGACACGATCATTGTGGAAAGCAATGAACCGAATGGGCCGTTCGGCGCCAAGGAGGTGGGCGAGGGCGCCATCATGCCCACCATCCCCGCGATCCTGAATGCGGTGCACGACGCCATCGGCGTCCGGATCAACGAACTGCCTTTGACACCAGAACGGGTCTACATGGCGATCAAGAAGGCTCGGGAAGGAAAGAAGGACAAGGGCTAGGCCGGGCCTGGACCTCTACAGGGAACGGGGGGCGATGCCCCCCAAACCGCATGGTTCCGGCCGGTATCATCTTGGAGAGGCGAGTGCCGTGATTCCGGACGGAAAGCGAATCCCCCGTCAAAACCGGATCTGGATCCTCTTCCGGCTGCCGCCCTCTTCCTGAATGGAGAGCAGGATCTTCCCCAGTCGATCGCACCAGGTTCGAACATCCCGCTCAAAGGTAGGACAGTCACCCAGGATCTCCAGAATATCCCCGGACTTCATATCCGGGGCCTTGACCGCAATCTTCAATACGGGCTGCGGGCATTTCATTCCCAGCGTATCGAGGACCTCCGTGGCCATGATTTCCCACCCCCTTTTTTCACGGTCGCCGTCTACTCGTCCACCGTGATGCGGATTCCATGAGTCCTTCCTCAATACGCCGCCACCAGGCCTTCACCGGCGTCGTAAACGCATACCCCGTGAAACACACCTCCCTCGGAGCGGTTCAGCAGGTGAGCTGAACAGGCCAGGCAGGGATCATAGGCCCGAAAGGCCATCTCCACGCGATTTGCTCCCTCGCGGGTGAGCCCCTTTCCCTGAATCCGGGCCCGGGCCTCGGCCTCCACGGACATACCGATGGCGGCGCCGTTGTTTTGGGTGGCCACCAGCAGGTCTAGTTCTTCCACCTTTCCATCACCGTCTATGCAGTAGCGGTGAAACAGGGTTCCGCGAGGGGCCTCGCACACCCCGGTTCCCGCTCCGGAGCGACGTTTCGGCAGATTGCGGATCGCAGAGGCGGTCAAATCAGGGTCTTCGACGATCTCAAGCATCCGCTCAGCGGCGAAGAGGACCTCAATGAGCCGAGCCCAGTGATAGGCCATGGTCTGGTGGACCGGCCGCCCTCCCAGGTGTTCGAACATCCGTTCCGCCTCGGCCTGGGCCAGCGGTGTGGGGAGACCCTCGCACACATTCAAACGGGCCAGAGGTCCCACGCGATAGATTCCGTTCTCTTTTCCATCCCGGTATCCGTGCCAGCCGATCGCCTTGAGATGCACCGTTTTCATGTAACTCCAGTCCACCACCCGCTCTTCCAGGTGATCCGGATAATCGGCCGCATGGAACTCGACCAGGATTTCCCCATCCGGATCGACCACGCGGACCTCTCCGTCGTAAGCGTTCATTCGGCCTTCCCCGTTCACCAGCCCCATGGAGTAGATCCGGTGGGTCAGGTGTTCGGCGTGGAGCATCTCCCGATAGACAGGATGCGGGAGAACATGGCGGCGGAACAGATCCAGCGCAAGCCGGGCGCCGGACAAGGCCTCTTCCGCGGTCTCATGGATCGTTTTCCGATCCTTCCCGCTCACGGACCGGCTCACTCCCCCGGGAAGTCCGAACACCGGGTAGAGTGCGCCGCCGCTGAGCAGGGTGGCCAGGTCGCGGACCCTCTGCCGGGTATGAAAAAGACTCCGGGCCTCCGGGCCTGCCGGTCCGTTGAAAACACTCAGGAGGTTCCTTTCCCAAGGCGGCGTTCCCTCGGGGACCAGGAAGTCGGGACCGGCAAGGATCAGGAAGTGGAGGAGATGGTCCTCGAACAGGAACCCGTAATGGGCCAGTTCCCGAATCCTCACTGCGGCTTCGGGTGGGGTGGCGTCCAGGGCGGAATCCAGGGCCTTCACCGAGGCGATGTGGTGGGCCGTGGGGCAGACGCCGCAGATCTTCTGCGTCAGGGTGGGCATCTCCTCTGCGGCCCGTCCCCGGCAGAAGGTCTCGAACCCCTTGAAATCGAGGACCTGGAAGCGGGCCCGCTCCACTTCGCCGGATTCATCCAGCAGGATCTCGATCCTGCCGGCGCCCTCCAGCCGGGTGATCGGGTCGATGCGAATCCTACGGCTCAAGGCGTTTTCTCCTCCGAACCGCTCCCTCGGAAAGGGAGGACGGCAGGCTGTATCGATAGACCGACCCCGCCGGATCGGTCAGGCCCTCCGCCGCCGCTTCCAGTACTTCCATGGAAGAGCCCCTGATGAGGGAGGCCAGAAAGCTCACGGCTCCCGCACCCTGGTCGCTCACGCCCTCGGGGGGACCGAAACAGCCGCGGCACGGCATGTTGGCCCGAATGCACCGGGCCTCACACCCTCCCCGCGTGACCGGTCCCATGCAGACGATTCCCTGATCCAGAAAGCACCTCTCTTCATCCCACTCGGTCTCGTGAATCCGCCGAAGACCTGCCAGTTCAAGGCCGGGGCTTCGCGTGTCCCGCCGAGGGCACGACTCGCACAGGGCACGCTCGTCGGCCAGGACCCGGCCGCCGGAAGGAGGGTCCCCGTGCAATAGCATGTGCAGGGCCTCCTGAACCCGGGCAGGAACCGGAGGACAACCGGGAATCACCGCGTCCACCTCCACCACCCGGTCCAGGGGGAGAACGCGTTCCAGGAGCCGGGGCGGCCCGCCATTCGTCGTTCCCACCGGTTTGCCCTCCCTATTCGGACTCCCATAGGACCGGGCAAGCACCTCCTCCACGGGAAAGAGATTGGCCAGCCCATAGACACCCCCGAGATGGGCGCAACTCCCGAATGCCACCAGGACCTGCGATTTGCGACGCAGGAGCCGGGCCATCCTCACGTTCTCTTGGGTCCGAACCGCGCCGTTGACCAGACTCAAGGCGATATCGCCGTCGGGCAGGGCAACAAGGTCCTCGAGTCTTCCATTAAAGGCCAGGGGCCAGTACACCACGTCCACGTCTTCCAGAAAGCGCATCGGATCGGGCAGCATGTCCAGGATCGATTCATCACAGCCGCCACAACCCGAAAGCCATGTGACGGCCACCTTCTTCCGACTCATGAATCCGCCTCCTCCAGGAAGACGGCCGTGTTTTCGGCCGATGGGACATGGAAAGGGGCCTCCTCATCGGGTCGCCATGAAAGGCGTCCCCGTTCCGCAAACCGCCCCAACGGGCCGAGGCGACGGAGCCGCTTGACCATGTCCAGCACCACCTGCGCGAAACGTTCCCCCTCCCCTGCCGCCACCCACTCCAGGCCCAGGCGTTCGGGCTCGATGCCCAGGGGCGCCATCACCCTGCGGAGAAGAACCACCCGGGCCATGGCCCGTGAGTTGCCGTCCCGATAATGACACTCCCCGGGCCGGCAGCCCAGGATCAGGACGCCGTCCGCACCATGGGAAAACGCCTCCAGCACAAGCCCCGGCGAAACCCGCCCGGAACAGGGGACCCGTATGGCCCGCAGGTTGGCGGGGACGTCCAGCCGGGCCCGTCCCGCGGCATCGGCCCCTTCGCAGGCGCACCACTGACAGAGAAACCCGACGATTCGAGGCTCGAATTGGACCATGAAGACAGCTCGAATGGGGTGTGACGAATCGAAACCGGAACCCGGATCAACCGGTCTCGGCGAAAATCCCAGGGCACGGCGGATCCAGCAATCCATCCAGCTCAGCCGCGACCTGATCATCCGTATAATGTAGGCAAATAATGGCTCCGGACGGGCAACCCGCAGCACAGACGCCGCATCCCCGGCACAGGGCCAGGTTCACCACCATCCGCGGCCCTGAAGCGGATCGTTCCAGCGCGCCGAAGGTGCAGAGATCTTCGCAGATCCCGCACCCCGAGCACCGGCTTCCGTCCACCCGGGCAACGACCGGCTCAAGGCAAAGGGTCTCTCCGGGGACAAGCTCGGAAAGAATGCGCCCTGCAGCGGCCTGGCCCCGGGCTGCGGCATTGCCGATATCGCACGCCCCGCCGGCGCACCCGGCCACGAAGATCCCGTCCCGTCCCGTGCCTACAGGATCCAGGATGGTCCGGTCCCGATCAAAAAAACCGGCCTCCCCCGTTTTCAGGTGCAGAATGCGGGCCAGGTCCTCGTGATGCCTCGATCCCACCATGGCCGGAGCCAGGACCACCATGTCCTTTTCAAAGGCGCGTTCACGGCCCTCCTGGGTTTGTATTCGAACCACAGGACGGCCGCCCTTTTCGTCGATCCATGCGGAATTCGGTCTCTCCATCCTTTGGAATGAGACCCATGGATCCTGCACCAGTTCTCGATACAGGTCCTGGGATTCCCTCCCGGGAAGGGAGAGGTCGGAATGAAACACGGTCATGCGGGCCGGACACCCCCGTTCCCGTAACGTGTGAACCGCCTTGAGGGTGTACCCGCAGCAGACCTCAGAGCAGTGGCGGTTCACCTCGGGATCCCGGGAGCCCACGCAGAGCACGAACCCGATGCTCTCCGGAGGACTCCCGTCCCAACAGGCCAGATTCCCGCCCGTGGGCCCCGAAGTGTTCATTCGGCGCTCCAGTTCATAGGACGTGATCACGTCCCGAATCCGGCCGTAGCCGTACCGGGGGGACGTGGAGGGATCGTAGAGGTCGAAACCCATGGCCAGGACCAGGGCCCCTGCTCGAACTTCCTCGATCCGGTCAACGTCGTCATAGCGAATCGCGTCAAAGGGGCATGCCTCTTTGCAGGTGTCGCAGTCCTGCCCCTGCCATCGAAGGCAGGCCTTGGAATCGAGCACAGCCAGGTTGGGAAGGCCCCCGGGATACGGCAGGTAGACGGCGCTGCGCTCGAACGGACCCGGATTGAATGCATCCGGCACGCGGACCGGGCATACATCAGCGCATGCTCCGCAACCCAGGCAGGCCTCCGGATCCACGTACCTGGCACGTGTATGAATGCGCACGGTGAAGTTGCCTTTGAACCCGAGAACGCTTTCGACACGGCTCAGGAGGTGCACCCGAATCCTGTCGTGATGAAGCACTTCGTCCAGCAGGGGATCCATGACGCATGACGCGCAGGCCGCTCCGGGAAAGACGTCTTCATACAGAGGCACCTTCCCTCCCACGCACGGCAGCTTTTCCACCAAGTGGATCGTGCGATCCCTGCCCGCCATGGTCAGGGCCGCCTGAATCCCGGCCGTTCCGGCTCCTATGACCACCACATCCGGTTCGCACGCCGCCTCCTCCGGGGTCAGGGGCTCGTGCAGGGCAACGCGGGCCACAGCGGCTGCCATAAGCCGGACGGCCACATCGGTCGCTTCCCGTGAATCCTTCACGACCCAGGCGCACTGCTCCCGAATATTGGCCACCTGAAGAAGGTAGGGATTCAGGCCTGCCTGTTGGAGAGCGCCTTGAAACGCGGCCTCGTGTTCCTTGGGAGTGCATGCGGCGATCACCACCCGGTCCAGCCTGTGCTCTTGAATCTCCCGCTTCAGAAGGCCTCGACCCTCGGGAGCACACATCAGAGGGACCCTCAGCACCCTCACCACTCCGTCAAGTCCGGACGCCTCCCGGGCCAGGGCCTCGAGATCCAAGGCACCGCCGATATGGGGGCCGCATTCGCACAAAAAGACGCCGATCCGCGTCATAGCGCTCCCTTCCCGAGGCCGGATTCAAGGACGGCGATCTCCGGGGTGTTTCCATTCCACGCTCCACGACCCAAGCCCCGGAAAGGGCCCGCTACGGGGTGAAAGGATCGGAGAGACCCATTCAGTCCAGCGTGAAACGCAATTCGCCCGTTTTCCCACCGGACTGAAGAATCACACCATCCTGCTGAATGGCCTTCACGGTCACGTCTTTCATGATCGCGCCGGCCCGAACGATGTTGCCGTTGATCACGGCGAACCGGCTTGATGGATTATCGGACCAGACAATGGCCTCCAGACGATAGGATTTCGTGTCCAGGATTCCGGCACTCATGTCTTCAGCCGGGTGATCGGACGAGGCCTTGGGACCGCCCAGCCCCTCGGGTTCCGGCACGTCCGCTTCGATGGAAGGAGAATGGGACGGAGAGCGCACCGCGGTTTCGACGGCCGGGGCGGTACGCCGTGGCAGGGGCCGCGGATCCGGCGCCTTCAGGGATTTTTCCTGCGGGGTTCTCTTCTTGGGGACGGAGTCCACAGGGGCCGTTACATCGGCATCTCGAGCCGTGATTCCCGGGTCGGACGGTCTGTTTGTCAGGGCAATCACCAGCCCGTGGAAAAAATCGAGGCGCCCGTAAACCAACCAGACTCCCGCCCCCAGGAGGACGAGAATCACCAAGGCGGCCCCCATTGTTCGAAACATCCTGGAACGCCTGGCCTGTTTTCGAATGGCGTCACCGGTGTCGAACGGGTGAGACCAGGCCTCCGCATTCCGGGGGGTGGTGCCCGCCTCTTCCGCTTTCTTGAGGGCCGTTAAAATCGAACTCACGCGCCGACCTCTCCTTTCAGACCGCCATGAGCCTACACATCACCGGCCGGATCCCCACCCTTCGGGGAGCCCTTTGCCCCGGCCCCATCTCCATGGAGATGGGGAATCCTCAAGTCTTTTTTCTCATTGTAGAGAACGATCTTGGTGATGGGTCCCACAATCCCGTCCACGCTGATTCCGTTTCGCTTCTGGACCGCTTCCACGGCGTCCCGTACGGCCTGGTCGTAGTACGGCGTGATCTCCACATCCTTGAAACCGATGTCCTGGAGGAGCATTTTCAGGGTCACCATGGACTCCCGGGTGGCCGACTTCGGAGGGGTGCCTTCACAGTTGAGAAAGTTCTTCCACAAGAGGTAGGCATCACCGGTCCACCGCTGGTACAGAACCTCCTGCCCCGTTTCAATAACCCCGTTTTCCGTAGGGCCTCCCCGAAGGGTCACTTCCCCTCCTTGAAGGCCGCTCAGGGTCATGTACCTCGCCGCCACCCCGCCGGGGAGCTCCATTCGAAGGATCGCGGGGACATTGACTTTGGCCAGGAAATCCAGGTCGGCATGGATCCAGTGGATGCTCAGGCCGTTCTGCCTCGCTGCAAAACGGAACGCATCGGGATCTTCTTCCATGGAATCCAGATAGGGGTTGACCACCGGGTCGTCCGTCCAGAGCTTCAAGGCGGCCCGAAGGGCCGCCCTTCTCGAGGTCACGGCATCCACCCCCCCCAGGTGCCGATCCAGATCCTCCACGGTCAAGGCCCGGAGCGTCGGGGAGGTGGAATGTCCACCTTCGGCGGCCGCCGTCGCACTCACGCGCCCTTCCCTTGAATTGGAGACAGGAGCCGGCTTTTCCTGGACATCCTGAGTCGCTCCGGAGGCGGGACCCGAACGGGAAGAGGGTGCATCCGGCCGGGCCGTCGTTTTAGCGGCCCGGTCCGCGGCTCCGGATGTCTTTAGGGAAGTTCCGGTCCGGTAGTAGAGGCCCACCGCCAGGAACACCAGGCAGAGGAGCGCAGCGGCCAGATAGGGGCGCCACGTGAGACCGGCGCCCATCCGCCTGACCGAGCGCCGATCGGACAACTCCCGCACGGCGGACCGGGCGATCCCGGCGGTCACCTTTCGGCTGTTGAGACCGAAAGCCGTGAGAAGGGCTCTGTCGCATGCAATGTTGATCAGGCGGGGAATGCCGCCGCTGTAACGGTGGATGACTCGAATCGCCGGAAGCGTGAACTGAACCGTCTCGTTGTGGGAGGCCACACGCAGCCGGTGGAGGATATATTCACGGGTCTCCTTCAGCGACAAGGGACTCAGGTGGCAGCTCAGGGTGATCCGCTGCCCGAGTTGCCTCAGTTCGTGGGAATCCAGCATCTCCCCCAGTTCGGGTTGTCCCACGAGAACGATCTGAAGAAGCTTGCTGGTCGTGGTCTCCAGGTTGGAAAGCAACCGGAGTTGCTCCAGGACATCCTTGCTCAGGTTCTGGGCCTCGTCGATGAGCAGGATGACCTTTCGGCCTTCCGACTTCCTGTGGAGAAGGAAGGCGTTCAATGCGTCGATGAGGTCCTTGATATGACCGGCCGTCGAATCAATGCCGAACTCGTCGTTGATCGCCTTGAGGAGGTGAACGGCATCGAGCTTGGGATTGAAAATGAAGGCCGCCTCGGTCCCTTCCTCGCTCAGGTTTTCCAGAAATGCCCTGCACAGGGTCGTCTTGCCGGTCCCCACCTCCCCGGTGATCTCGACAAACCCGTCCCCCTGACTCATGGCATAGGTGAGATGGGCGAGGGCCTCCTCGTGCACCCTGCTCAAGTACAGGAAGGCAGGATTCGGCACCAACTGAAAGGGCCTCTCCTGGAAACCGAAAAATTTCTTATACATGGTCCTTCGCTTCACGTATGGAGCAGCCGGAGGCCATGACCGCCGTATTCGGAAAAAGCGGCCTCAGTCCCGGCGACTCCCCCGCCCCGGTTTCGGGTCGGCATATTGTTTGTGATGGGCCTTCAGCCAGTTTTCAATGCCGCCCTTGTCGTGACTCAGGTCCACGCGCAAGATCCGTTTCTTCGGCGTACTGGGTCCCTTGTAGACGAAGAGCCGGGCCTTGCGGGAGAGTCGAACCGAGTAAACGTCCTCCACACCCTGGTACTTGTGGATGTTCGCACCCGGGGATGTCATGGAATCCCGATCGAACTGGACCAGCTCCTTGACCAGGTGAGTGAACAGGTCGTATTTCCGGTAATAGACCGCTTCCAGGTCCTCGATGGCGTAATCGGTCATCTCTGAATTTCTGAGGATGTTGCCGATGATCTCCCTCAGGCTCTCGAATGCCTTCTTGTCTTCCATGCCGTCGAGGCGTTCCTGTATCTTGTCCCGGTCCTCTTCGACACGCTTGACCTCCTCTTCCAGCAGGGCCTGGTAGTCCAGGTGTTCCCGTATCTTCTTTTCCAGGTCAACGATCTCTCGGGCCTCGTGCTCGCTCTTACCTACGTAGAAATCGATCATCTTGACTAGATGGGAGCCCGATACCGGCTTTGGGATGAAATAGGTGTTCGGGAATCCTTCGGCCTCTCGAATCGCCTCCGTGTCCATGCCCGTAAGGAGGATAATGGGCATATAAGGGACCTCCTCCCGTATGAAGGGGATCGCCTCGAGTCCGGAAAGACCGGAGTTCTTGAAGTGGATGTCCAGCAGGATGACGTCGACGGGGTCGTCGGTGGTCTTGAGGTACTCCAGAAGATCCAGGGGAGTGTAGAACGACTTGAACCCCTGAAGGACTTCGTTCCGCTCCAGGTAGACTCGAATCGTGTTATGGACCTTTTCCTCGTCGTCCGCCAGGACGATGAAATAACCGTGGGACATGGTTGTTTCAGACTCCTTCGTTCTGTTCCGGTCCACCCCGGGGCATACCGCCTTCTTCCAGAGGCATATCCAGGGTAACACGGAAGCCCTTGCCCCGCTCCGTGGCCACGTTACCGCCCCGAACCCCGAACCCCATTCTCTCGGCAAAAAACTTGACGAACGTGGTGCCCAGGCCGTATCCCTCTTTCTTGGTGGACGGGATGGGCTCCTTGAACACCCGGCCCACATACTCCTCGCTCACCCCGCCCCCATTGTCCGTGATCTCCAGAGTCAGCATCCGATCGGTTCCCTGAAACGCCAGGGAAAGAAACGGGCGGAAGGACCGGTAGGCCTCCATATCCTGCCGCATCAGTTCGATCTGCCGCAGTTCGATCGCCTTCTGAGCGTTCTTGATCAGGTTTCGAATGATCTCCACCACCTTGTAGGGATCGCACCGCACGCGGCGCCCTTTGGACCCGTTGAGCCCGGAGAAGTTCACCGCCAGATCATATCGATCCCGAAGGGAAGCCAAGTCATCCGCCATCTCGCCCTGAATGGTCGCAGTCACCTCGTCTATATCCATGGCCACGGGCTCGAAGGTCAACTTTCGTTCCAGCCCCTTCAGGTGTTTGAGAATCGCCTCCTGAAACGGCTCGATGATTCCGCGGTAGAGGTCGTTTTCCTTGGACTCGGGAAGGTCGTTCACGATGTTGTGAATCTGGGACCGCCACGCGCCCTGAAGGACCATGAGCTCATCCTTGGCGAAATTGGACTGGGCCACCACATCCTGGGTGATTTTCCGCTCCGTGACCAGGAACTCGAGAAGCCGGGACTTCTCCTTCTCCTCCTTCGTCTCCATGGCGAGCCGTTTTCGGGCCTTGTCCGCCGGAGACTGGGTCAGGATCATGAACAGCATCACTACGACAAAGCTGACCGAGATGAGGATGAATGAACGGCTCAAAAAGAGGGATGTATAGAGCGTTCCTTTTTCAAAAAGCAGCTTGGCATAGACAAACGCAAAAAACAGGTTGAAAAACGTCACATAGACAAAGGCCGCCTTTCCTCCCAGGAGCCAGGAGAAAAGGAGGCTGGACACCACGAGACCGTACGCGAACAGGACGTAGCGTTGTTCGTCCGCAATCAGACGGTCGAACACGATGAATCCCAGTACGTACACCAGGAAGAGAACCACGGTCAATCCGATGAACCGCTCCCTGGAGGCGGCGATCTTCGTGAAGATCTGATCGTAGCGTCGTTCCTTCATAGGGGGTCTAGGATGGCTAATCGGGGCCGCCTTCACGCCGCGGCCGATTGGGTTTTCCTTTTGAAGCAACCACTTAGAGGGTAATGGATTGTCCGGGGGTTGTCAAAGGAATACTGTCGGCGCAACAGGGGATCAACCCATGAGGCCCGGCAGCCAGAGGGCGATGGCGGGGTAGACCATGATCAGGGCCATAGCGAACAGATCACACACGATAAAGGGCAGCGCGGCCCGGTAGATATCCGCCATGGTGGTATCCTCGGGCGCTACGCCTTTCATCACGAAGAGGAGCAGGCCGAAGGGAGGGGTGGTAAAGGCGATCTCCAGGTTCAGCAGCATAAGAATGCCGAACCAGATGGGATCAAAGCCCAGGGCATGCACCACGGGCATGAAGATCGGTACGCTGATCATCATCATGGAGATCTGCTCCATGAACGCCCCGAGCATAATCAATATCAGTTGCATGCAGATGAGAATGAGGATGGGCGCCAGAGGCAGTTCCGCTACAAACTCGACAATGCCCCGGGTGGCTCCCGTAAAGGCGAGGATCTGGCTGAATGTGATGGAACCCGCCATGATCAAAAAAGTCATCACCGTGACCTTCAGGGCGCCCCGGACGGCCAGCGTCAGCACGCGGACGGACAATGCCCGGTAGCATGCGGCCAGGACGATGGAGCCCACGCTTCCCATGGCGGCCGCCTCCGTGGGCGTAGCCACTCCGAGGAAGATGAGTCCCACCACGAGAAAAACGATGCTGGCGAGTGGAATGACATACTTGAAGAGATCGATCAGTCTCTCCGACAGTCCCACCCGCTCCACCTCATAGGCGGGGGCCATGGACGGATCGAGTGTACACCGGCCGATAATGTAGGTGAAGTAGAGGACCGCCATGAGCAGTCCCGGCACAATGCCGGCCAGGAGCAATTCCCCGATGGACAGTTGGGCCAGGGTCCCCAGGACGATGGCCAGGGCGCTGGGAGGGATGATCATGGCAATGCCGCCGGTACCCAGGATGGGTCCCAGGATCATTGGCTTCCGGTAACCGCGGCGTTGCATGCTCGGAACCAGGAGGGAGCCCAGCATGGCCGTGTTCGCCATGGTGGATCCACTGAGGGTGGAAAAGATGGTGCCTCCCCCTACCGTGAGGAGGCTCAGCCGTCCGGGCAATCTCCCCATCCATTTGTCGAGGACATCCAGGGTTCGAATGGCCATACCGGAGTGGAAAAGGATCTCACCCATGAAGACGAACAGAGGGACCGGCGCCAACGTGAAACTGGTGAGTCCGCTGTAGATGCTGAGCATCATCTGACGGAGACCGACCTCGCCTCCGAGGACCGTCAAAGCCCCTACGATATTGATGAAGAAAAAGGCGAAGGCCACGGGCATGCCCACAGCCAGCATCAGCAAAAGAAGTGCGATAAACACGAGCAGGATGAGCCACCATTCCATAGCCGGATTCCCCTACAGGCCTTCCATCTCACGGGCCGCCCGTTCCTGGGATGTCTCCATTCTCCACAGTGCGTGCCAGAACCGGCGGGCCCGCCGAAAAAACTCCACGATCAGGAGGAGGCTCCCCACCGGAATGATTCCCACCAGCAGGACCTTGGGGACAGCGAGGGTCTTGATCACCGGGATTCCCCTTTCGTAGAGTTCCCAGGACGTCTTCGCCCCGTACCAGACGAGTACCCCAGAGATCAGAATACCCATGATGGCCGTTCCCAGGTCAAAGGCCTTCTGTGTCTTCAAGGAAAACCGGGCGACCACGATGTCCACTCGAACGTGTCCACCCTCCTTCAGGACCCATGGGGCGCCAAGAAACGTGATGTAGAGCAGGAGGTATTCCGTGACCTCGGTGACCCACGTGGGAGGCCTGAAATGGAAGAAGCGCACCACCACCTCGTAACAGATGGAGAACATCACGAACAGGATGGCCAGCCCCGCCAGGACGGCCATCCCGTCGATCGTGCGATCGATGAATCGATCCAGTCTTTCGCTGCGCCCCATGATTCCCGTCCTCCCTGGACACAGCGGGGGCCGGGATTCGTCCCGGCTCCCGCTGTTCAGGCCCTATTTTCCGAGAAGCTCCTGCATCTTGGTTGCATTTTTCGAATCTTTTTTCAGGACCTCCTGCCAGCCGGCCTCATAGGCCTTGTCCCGGTACTTTTTACTGTCTTCACCCGAAAACTCGATGACCTGTACACCCTTGGAGGTGATGAACGCCCTCTCTTCGTCGATGAGTTTGGCATAGTGGTCGGCCGCATCGTGCTCGACCTCCACGGCCACCTGCTGGATCACCTTTTTCAAGTCATCCGGAAGTTTGTTCCAGAAATCCAGGTTGATCACGATCCCCACATCCACCTGGTAGAATCCCGGATCGATCACGTATTTCGTGACCTCGTGCCATCCAAAATCGGAGATCTTGGTGGCGGGCCACCCGTAGCCGTCCACCACACCGCGCTCCAGGGCGGTATAGACCTCCCCCGGGGACGTGGTCACGGCCACTCCTCCCAGGGCCTCCACAAAGGGTTTGTAAATGGGGGTCACACGGATCTTCATGCCCGAAAAATCCGGTTTGTCGATCTTCTTGTTGGTGTAGAGATGATACGGAATACCCGGCGTGAACCGTCCCACATAGTAGGCATTCAGACGCTCCTGGTGCAGCCCGTTCAAAAAGTCATACACGCCTTTTTCCCGCTCTTCCCAGGGAGTGAGGAGCGAGAGCTTCACCGCATCCGCCACCGGCAGTTGGGGGACGTAATAGGCCGCGGGGAGCAGGGCCATGTCCACCATGCCGCCCGTCACCGCCTCGATCTGCTCGAACGAAGGGATCGCCTCGGGTCCGCCGGCATAGAAGATCTCGATTTTTCCATCCGAGGCCTTCTCCAGTTTGTCCTTGAACATCCAGAAGGCGTCACAGAAGCAGTTGTTCTGTGGAAGGAAGGTCACCGCCTTGATCTTGACCGGTCCGGCCAGGACGCTCCCCGGCATCACCAGTGCCAGCGCGATGAACCCGATCGCCATCCACATCTTCCACCCATTTGAATGCCTTGCCATAATACTTCTCCTTTCGATTCAGCTTCCGTTTTCCCGTCCCTTCCACGAGGGGACGATGGGTCATCCTTGGTCCATTCCCACCTGCTGCGATTCGGCGTTTGCGCAGGGCAGGTTCGGCGTGTCCGCCTTCACGGCCTCCGCCAGTGTCTGAAGCAATCGGATTCTCTCCCCCGTCTTTCGCCGAATGTAGGTCTTCTGGTCTTCGTCCAGGTGCCGGTACTTGCCGATCAGGCCCAGAAAGACGTCAACGGGTAGAGGATCCTGAATGGGTTGCGTAAAACGGATTTTTCCGATCTCCAGTTCAAACTCCCAGAGCGGAAATACGTTCGTCTCCACGGCCTTGCGACCCACTTCGATCAGCTCGGCCGGAGGGAACCGCCAACCCGTGGGACACGGGGAGAAGACATGGAGGTAGGCCATGCCCCGGCGGGACGCCTTCAAGGCCTTGTCCAGCTTCTCGTAGTAGTCCTCCATGAACGCCGTGGACGCCGTGGCCACATACTCGCAACGGTGCATGACCATGAGAAGGGGAAGGTACTTGGCATCCCGGGTCTTCCCCCGGAGCTTCGCACCTACCGGCGTAGTGGAAGTCCAGGCGCCGTAGGGCGTGGTGCTGGACCTCTGAACGCCGGTATTCATATAGCCTTCGTTGTCCACACAGATATAGATCATCTGCTCGCCCCTCTCCGCGGCGCCGGACAGGGACTGAAAACCCACGTCCGCGGTCCCGCCGTCCCCGGCTAGGGCGAGCATGGTCACATCTCTTCCGATCCGGTTATAGTACCTTCGCACACCGGCCAGCATGGCGGCGGTGTTGGTGAGGAGCGGATGGAACACCGGTGTCTTGGTGGAGGTCCGCCCATTCACACCCACCGCGCCGACCCCCGCAATACAGCCGGGCGGTGTGGCCACGACCGTATTCGGCCCCAGTCGCCTCAGAGTGTGCCTCATGAGGAGTTCAGAATTACATCCCAGGCACGCTGAAATCCCCGGCACAAAAAGGTCTTCCATGTCGCCCCAATGGTTATATATTTCGGATGCGGCCGTGAACTCCAGGGCATCCCTGGGGCAGCTCTTGACGCAGGCCGGGTCCCCTCCGCACAGATCGCACTTCATCACCCGTCCCTTGTCCGCGTTCCATGTCACGCCGGCATAGGCGCAGGCCAGGGTGCAGAGCCGGCAGTCCACACACCGGGTCCCGTCCCATGACACGACGCCGGTCTCGGGGTCCTTAGCCAGGGCCCCGGCCGGGCAGGCCAGGACGCAGAGCGGTCGGCTGCATTGCCGACAGAGGGCCGCGCCGTAGCTTCCTTCGCCCTCCTCCCGAAAGAGTTGAATGCGGGAGTGCATCGGGTCCCGGGTCCCCTCACAGGCCTCGGCACACGCCTCCAGGCACTTTCCGCAACCATCGCACCGGTCCCCGTGAAAGACGATGGTTCGATAGCTTGCTCCCAAAACCGACTCCTTTCGTCGACTCCCGGCGCCCGAGACCTACCCCCAGATCCGGGACATCAGGATCCGCCCCGTGGCCTTCGGATCCCGGACCATGTCCTTGCGTACTTGGGAAAGATCGACCCCTCTTCGAATGAGTTCCGCCAGAATGCCCGGATCGAGATCCGCGTCGATCCCTGCCGCACCCACCAGGCGGTCTTCCCGGAACACCATGTTCAGATAGGGGAGTTGGGATCCATGACCGTTTTCATGGATTTTCATTTCGTCTTCATCCCCGCACGATGCACCCAGTCCCACGGAAAAGGCCCGGTGGCCGAAAAACGCGGATGTATTGGCGGCCAGAGATCCGGCATAGGGGGCCTGATTCGAATCTCCGGCCATATCGAGGCCGGCGATGCGTCCCTGCCCCACGGCATTCATCACGTTGGGAATCACCGTGCTCTCTTCGCCGAAGAAGGGTTTCGCCTGAGCCACGTCTCCGGCGGCCCACACATCCGGGACACCGGTTCGCATCCGTTCGTCCACCCCAATCCCCTGTTCGTGGGGAATTCCGCTTCCGTTGAGATATCCGGTGGCACACCGGACCCCGGCGGCGACCAGCAGGAGGTCGGCCTCCAGCTCGTCACCCGCATCGAGAACGGCCACCATCCCCTTTCCACCCTGTCGGGCGGTCACCATTCGGCAGCCGGTGAGGAGTCGAACGCCTCTCGCCGCGATGATCTCTTCCACAAGGCGTGCGGCCGCCGGCTCGAAATATCCGGGCAGGATCTGTGGCAGGGCCTCCACCACGGTGACCTCACATCCCCCGTCCACCAGACACTCAGCCGCATGCAGGCCGATGAGACCGGCGCCGAGAACCACTGCTTTGCGGACATCCGCCATCCGTTCATGAAGGGAGAGGGCATCGCCCATGGTGCGCAGCACGTGAAAGGGAACGGAGTCGAGACCCGGAATGGGCGGGACCTCCGGGACGGCCCCCGTGGCGAGGAGGAGTTTCCCGTACTCGATCGTTTCACCGGAGGAGAGATTCACCCGGCGTCGTCCGGGGTCCACGGCGATCACCTCTGAACCCGGCCGAAACGTCACGTCCCGCTGTTTCAGTTGGTCTTCTTCCCTGAGGACGGCCCGATCCGGCGAAACACGCCCCGTCACCACGTAGGGAAGGATGGTGGGCGAATAGGGGAGCCGGTCTTCGCGGGTCAGGAGCATGATGCTCCCCGCCGGATCCAGCATGCGGATCGCATCGATCGCGGCCAGGCCGGCGTGGCTTCCCCCCACCACCAGGTAGTCGCTCTGAGTCATGACCGGTCCCCCCCCCTTTCATCTTGAGTCTCATTCAGCCAGACGGTTCGAGGGACCGCTTCACCGCGACCCGCCCGCATGGTCCCTTCGATCACCCGCCCGAAGTCCTCGATGGTGATGTCCGCTCCCGCCAGCCCGCCGATGAAACTCACCGCCGGAATCACGCGACCGGCCAGGTACAGGGCTGAAAGAAGTTCCTGAAAGACCGGGCCGGTCCCCCACCCGAAACTCACCGAGCGATCCACCACACCGATGGCCTTTGCGCCCGCCAGGGCCTCCTGGAACGCCTCCAGGGGAAAGGGACGGAATGTCTTGACCTTGACGAGGCCTACCTTGTCACCGCAGGCCCGGGCCTGGTCCACCGCGTCCTTTCCCGCGCCGGTCATGCTCCCGATGGTGACCACGGCCGTGTCCGCGTCATCCATCCGATAGCTTTCCACCAGGGGCGCATAGCGGCGGCCGAATGCCTTTTCCCATTCCTGGTGCACATTCGTGATCACGCGCTTGGCGTTCTCCATGCCCCGGCACAGCCCCTTGCGGTATGAGACGAAGAGCCCCGGGCCCTCTCCGGTGGCCCCGCCCGTCAGCGGGTCCACCCCCATGGGCCGATCGGGATCGAGGGCCGCATGCCAGTTCGTGTTCTTCTCCCCCAGAAAGCGGTCCACGTCCTCCGGTTCCGGGACTTCCACGCGCTCCACGCCGTATGACAGATAGTTGCCGTCGTGGTTGACGTTCACCGGGAGCATAACGTCGCGGTCCTCGGCGATCCGGTAGGCCATGATCACCGTATCCAGGACCTCCTGGGCATTCTCACAATACATGTGGATCCATCCGGTCTCCCGAACGGTCATGGCATCCTGCTGCCCCCCCCATACGCATTGGGGGGTGATCCCGTCCCGCGTGACGATGGACATGACAATGGGGAGTCTCAGGGGCGGGGTCCGAAAGTAGGGCTCGAACATGAAGGCCAGGCCCTGCCCGCACGATGCCGTGAACGTCCTGGCTCCGGCCAGGCACGCCCCCTGAAGGACCGAGAGCACGCTGTGTTCGCCCTCCACATCCATGAGATCCGCGTCGAGGATGCCGTCGGCCACGAACTGGGAGATGTACTCGGCCAGAGACGACTGGGGCGTTATGGGATAAACGGCCACCATATCGGGTCTGGAGCGTGCCACACCCCAGGCGGCGGCCTCGTTTCCGTCACAGACGATGATCTTGGACATATCTCACTCTTCCTGTTCCGGGATCATGGTGATGGCGTGGTGCGGGCATTCGCGGGCGCAGATGCCGCACCCCTTGCAGATCCTCAGGTCGGCCTCGAACCAGGCCGGTTTCTCCACAATGCACTGGGTCGGACAGTAGAGCCAGCACGTAGCGCATTGGGTGCACTTGAACCGATCCACCACGGGGCGCTCGGCGCGCCAGTCGCCGGTGAGAAGCACGGCATACTCCGTAGCGATGGGGCAGAGATCACCGGGAATGCTCGATCGGTCAAAGGGTTTTTTTGCCTGGGCCTTCATAATGCCTCGCTCTTCACGTGGCGGAAATCCGCCACTCGGGTCTCGTCGTATCCCAACCGCACCGCATCCACGTTCTTCTCCAGGGCTGCGTCCCGAAAGGCCGCCGATTCCATTCCCCGTGCCAGGGACTCCAGGGAGACCATGCCCGTGGTCCGGGCGAAGGCCCCCAGCATGATGGTGTTGGTGATGGCCCGGCCGAACACCTTCAGGGCGATACCGAACGCATCGCAAAACCCCGCAACGGCCAACCCGGCGGGAAGACTCATCTGCTCCGGCGTCTTCCGGGTCGCCTGCACCCAGACACCCCCGGTCGGCATGCCGGAAAAGATGTCCACCGAACGGGGGAGAGTCGGATCGAGGCAGACCACACAATTCGGGTGGTAGATGTTCGTGGTCTGACGAATGGGGTGGTCGTCAAAACGGAGAAATGCGGATACAGGGGCCCCTCTGCGCTCGAAACCGAAGGAGGGGATCGCCTTGACGTGTTTTCCCTCCTCCACAAGGGCCTTGGCCAGTATCTTGGACGCCAATACGGCCCCCTGCCCTCCCCTTCCATGGAATCGAATCTCGTACATGACGTCGGAACCTTTCTTACGTGCCCGCGCAGGGACTACGGAAGTTCGATTTCAGGCCCTTCCACCATAAAGTTCTCTTCGCGGATCCGTTTCAGACAACGGACAATGTCCTCCCGGGTCTCTTGCAGGTGGTTCTCCACCGCGATCTCGGCTGCGTCCGGTCTTCGGCCCACCAGTGCCTCGTAGATCCGGGAGTGCCCTTCCCTGGCCCGGTGCGCCACCTCGGGGAAATGAATACATGCGATACGGAACTTGAGAGTCCGGTTACTGAGGCCCTGACTGATCTGAAACAGGGTCTTGCTCCGGGTGGCCCGGTAGAGGATGGTATGGAACTCCGTATCCAGATCGATCATGTGACCGGTAATTCCGCTTCGAAGGACCTCGTCCGTTCGGTCCAGGTTCGCGCGGAGTGCCTCCAGCTCCCGGGGCAGAATCTTCTCCATGGCCCAGCGAACAGCGGCCTTTTCGATCTCCTCGCGGGCGGCGAAGAGGTCATGAATGTCGTCGTCCGTCATGTCCTCCACCAGGTACCCGGCGCGGGGGATGGCATGAATAAACCCCTCGGATGCCAGCTTCTGAAGGGCTTCCCGAACGGGCGTCCGGCTTACGCCCATGGTGGAGGCCACAGCCGACTCCATCAACTGCGCTCCGCCCGGGATCTTACCGGTAATGATATCCATGTGAAGGGAATGGTAGATCTTTTCCCTGAGGAGGGCCGTCGGTGTGGAAACGTCATAGGCGGATTTCATCATGAGGCAGACCGTTGATTCGATATATGTATTCTCTGTGAATCCTCTTTGTATACAAAGAGTACTTAACAGCAGTCGGCGTGTCAAGCGGGATTCCACCAACGGACAACCGCTACCGCATTTGATGATTAAATATGGAATATCCAAAGGTTACCAAAGCACTCACCATGAATCTTCAAAGCCATCCGTGGAATCCGAGGCACATGGGGTCTCCTATGTCTCCGGTTCGACGCCTCTCAACCCGAGTCGCGATGCATCGAGCCCGAGCGGGGCCCTCCTCCCGGAATCCGGTTGCAGCCCGATCCCGAGTCTGCCATAAACAGATGAACGTGATGCTGCACAGACCCACGGGAATCAGGAGGACGATCATGGAAGTCAAGATCGCGGATCTGCCGGGCATCGGCAAGAAGTACACCATGGATACCGCCAACAGCGGTCGCTTCGTCATCATCATGCACCAGCAGGGCGTCCGCGAGTTCTACCACTTCACGGACCCGGACGACGACGAGGCAGACTACAGCTTTCAGCTCACCGATGAGGAGGCGCGGAGGATCGGCGCCATCATCCTCGGTGTGGACTACCAGCCCGTGGCCGATGACCGAATGGAGCTCTTCCTTCGCAACGTCCGGCTGGAATGGATCAAGGTGAAACCGGGCAGCGCCTTGGCGGGCAAGCGCATCGACGAGGCCCGCATTCGCAGCGTGACAGGCTGTACCGTCATCGGGATCGAGCGGGAAGGGGACATTATCGGGAGCCCGGATGTCTCCGAAGTGATTCAAGCCGGTGACACCCTCATGGTCATCGGCAAACGGGACCAGGTCAAATCCCTGGAAAATCTCTGCCAGGCATAACGGGGGTCGATCCTGTGGAACATCTCCCTTTCCTCCTCCTGGCCGGCCTGATCCTCTGCGTCTTTTTCGCCGTCAGCTTCGCGTCACAAAAACTGCGTCTCCCCTCGGTGCTGGTCTATATCGTTCTGGGGGTGGCGGTCTCCTCCCGGTTCACGGACAACACCACCGTTCACACCGTGGCGGAGATCGGCATCGTCATCCTGTTCTTCATCCTGGGGATGGAGTTTCCACTGGCCCGAATGGTGGCCATTTCCAGAAAGGTCTGGCCATCCGGAGTGCTGGACGTGGCCCTGAACCTGGGAGCGGGCATGGCCCTGGCCATGGTGTTCGGTCTCGATCCCCTATCCGCCCTGGTGATCGGGTCGGTGGCCTACGCCACCAGTTCATCCATCTCCGCACGAATGCTGCAGGAACAGAAACGCCTGGCCAACCCGGAGTCGGAGTTCATTCTGGCCCTGTTGATCTTCGAGGACCTGGTGGCGCCCGTCCTGGTCTCCTTTATTGCCGCCGTGGGGAGCGGAGAGACGTTCAGCGGGGAATTCGTCTGGATGCTGGGGCTCAAGATCGTGCTTCTGGTGGTCGGGGCCGTCCTTTTGGGACATTTCGGTTTCAGGCACCTCAACAACTTCATCGCCCGTCATCTGGAAAGGGACTTCATCCTCCTCCTGGCCGCCGGCATGGCCCTGTCCTACGCCGGGCTGGCCATGGCCCTGGGACTATCGGAGATTCTCGGGGCCTTCCTCGCCGGAGTGATGCTCTCCGAGGCCGGACGATCCTCGGAACTGGAGCACCTTCTGCTGCCCATACGGGACATCACCCTCCCCTTTTTCTTCTTCTGGTTCGGCACCACCATCATCCTCGGAGAGGGGGTCTCCCGAATCCCCCTCTTGATCCTGCTGATTCTCTGGGCCGTGATCGGAAAGATCATCACCGCCTACGCGGGCGGGCGTCTCTATGGTCTGAGTCCCAAGGTCTCCTGCAGGGCGGGATTTTCCATGGTCCATCGGGGGGAGTTTTCCGCCATCATCGCCAGCATGGCCGCGCCCCAACTGAAGGTCTTCGGCGGCATCTACATCCTGGTCACCGCGTTTCTCGGTGTCTACCTGTTCCAGAAGGCGCCGGCCCTGGCCAACTGGTATCATGACCGGTGCTGCCGCAGGGGCAAGGACCCCGAGGAAGCCAAAGGTCAGTCTCCGGTCTCCAGGTCCCGAAAATAGGCCGTGGTGTCCCCCTTGCTCCAGAGCCCGATGTACCCCGTCACCGGACGGGAAGCGGTGAACCGCAGGCGGGGTCGGCCGTCCAAAGCGCATGACACCTCTTTCCCCGACACCGTCACCTCGAGTTGCAGCCACCGCTTCATGGGAACGTCCACCGCTGTACGCTCCAGGAAATGACGGGTGTTGTTGATGAACTGGAGCAACTGAATCTCTCCGGCCGAGGCGTCCAGGGCCAGGACCAGGGCATTCCCCACGTTGGTCAGGCCGAACGCCAGTCCGGCCGAGAGGTCCACACACCCGGCCTCGATCCGTACCTGGACCCGAATGAGGCCGTCTTCCCGGCGGCTTTCCCGCCGCACCGCCACGGGATAGTAATGCCGGGCATGCCGGTTTTCCAGAAAGGACCGGTATCTCCCCCCGAGGACCTTGTCCAGGGCGGAATGCAGGGTGCAGGAGACCGTCCCGGACATGCTCGAACCGTCCTGCAGGATCACGTCGCCCCCGTCCACCTCGGTCAGGGACCAGTCGCCCAATGAGGCGTAAAACCCGGGAAGGCGCTTCTCGGAGCGGCCCAGAAAGTCGTATTCGCCCTGGAAGAAGAGGTCCGCCATCCGCTGCACTTCAACCTGGCTGGGAATGGCGAGATCCAGGAGCCGGCTGCAGCCGAGAAGCCGGCCGGTCTGGTCCAGCACATCTTCCATGGCAGGACGATCCAGCCCCCTCAGAGATGCCTGCAGAAGGTCTCCACTCACCTCCACGCCATAGCCCAGCCGGGTCAGCACCTCGGACAGGAATTCGATGCGCAGCGCCTTTCCCGCTCCGGTACCGGCCCCGCCGGAAAATTGAAGCGTGATGGCATTGGCGTCCGGATCATCCGAGCAGAGCGCATCCAGGTTCGAGTAGTGGTATCCGAACTTCACGCTGAGGTTGAGGTATTCCAGGGAAACGAGGGCATAGGAGTCGACTTTCGGAGGGGTGGCGTTTTCCGGCCCGATGCCGCCGGCCATCAGGGCCATGAAATTACGGCCGCTGATATCCACGCTGCCGGACCAACTGACACCCGGGTGGGCCAGACCACGCCACAATGCTGCCATGGGTCTCGATCGAATGTGTTCGGGCAGGATGGCATCGCAGGAGGTCAAATCGGGGGCCAGCCCGCCGCCCAGGTCGATGAAATGGAGCGCCAGGGGGATATTGGCGCTCATCTTCCGCGAGACCAGGGACGAACCGGTGAGCCGGGACAGGTTGAACATCTCCTCCATGGCCTTTTCATGTGCGAAACGAATGAGATCATGAAGACTGCGGCATCCGCTGGGAGAGAACTCCGGTGCCTTGGGATCGGTCAAATGCAGGGGGGATATTCGATCCAGCAATTCGCGAAGGTGCCTGTGAATGGGACCTTGTTCCTGATTCGAGCTGCGGCTCGGAAGCTTTCGCTCCAGTTCCGGGATGAGACCTTGGTAGACCTTCCCTTCATCCGCCAGCAGGGTGATCTCTTCGCCCTCGGCGATCCGTGCGGTTGCCTCTCGAGTGTCCATGAGGGCCGGCACATGGAATTCCCGCGCTACCGAGGCCAGGTGGCTGGCCGCCCCTCCAAGGTCCGTGATCAGCCCGCGAACCCGGCCCATGAGAGAGGCCAGGTCCGGAGCGGCCGTCCGCGCCACCAGGATGGCATCCCGCGCAGCCTCCGGCTTCAACTGACTCGCGGCATGAACCGCCTTTCCGGAGACACGGCCCGGAGAGGCCGTCTGCCCTGCGGAAAGCAGCAGGTTCAGACCGGAGACCTCCGGGGCGAGAGTGGGTTCTTCCTCCTCTGCCATGCCCAGAGGGCGGGACTGAAGAATAACAAGCCCCCCCTGCCCGTCCTCGGCCCATTCGATATCCTGTGGACCGCCAAAATGGGTTTCCATCTTCAGACCGAATTCGGCCAGGGCGATCACGGTCTCCTCTGTGATGGCAGGCCCGGCCTTTCTCCCATTCGAGTCCGTTTCCTCGGTCTGAATTCGCTGCCGGGCGATTTTCAGGCTGTCCCTGTCGATCCAGAAGACATCCGGGGAAGCGGACCCGCTCACCACCTGTTCCCCCATTCCGATTGCGGTGTCTATGCGCATCCACCGTTCGGAAGGCGTGGAGGGATCCACGGTGTAGAGGACTCCGCTGGCCCTGGCCTCCACCATGATCACACCGGCCACGCCCATGGGGGTGGCTGCATCGGTCAGACCGTACCGCAGGCGGTACAGAATCGCGCGGGGACTGTATTTGCTGGCCAGGACCCTCTTGTAGGCGGACGCAATGCCATTCGGGTCCACCGACAGCACACTGGTATATTGGCCTGCAAAGGAGGCCTCGGTGTCCTCACCGACGGCGCTGCTGCGCAGGGCCAGAAGGGGCCGGTCCCCGTGACGGGTGGAGAGTTCGCTGTACTCCTTGTCGATGGCCCGGGCGAGTGCCTCGGGCAGGGAGGCCTCCCGGATCATTTCCTGAATGCGGCGGCACGCCTTCACGCTTTCCTCCGAATCCGGATCAAAGTCGGCGAGCAGGGCGTGGATGGGGTCCGGAAATCCGTTTTCCTTCAGAAACAGGTCGAACGCTGCGGTGGTGATGACAAACCCGTCGGGCGCCGGAAGCCCGAGTTCATTCTTGACGCGCGCCAGGTTGACCGCCTTGGCCCCGGCCAGGGGAATGTGTTCGGACCCCAGATCTGAAAACGGAAGGGTCAAAGGCCCACGAACGGCGGCATGCCTCGGCTGAAGCCAGGGTTCGAGTTCATCGGTCACGCGTTCCAGGATGCCGGGAAGTTCCGGGTATCGATCATCGGCCAGTCCGTTCATGGACTCCAGAAGCCCGCCCACCTCTTTCAGGAGTTCCCGGGTGCGGCGCTGAATGGAGGCCAGGGTTGCGAGCCCGGCACCCTGGTCCAACAGCTCCAGTTCGGAAAGAAGGCGCAGGGCACGATGATTGTGGTCCAGAAATGCGTCGTAGAAGCGATAACGTTTTGCGGCCTTCCCTTGGGGTTCGGCCAGCAGGCGGCAGGAATCGGTTTTGGAAAAAAGGGCCATATCTCCACCTCCCGGAAAGGTCCTTCCATGGACGGGTTTCGGCTTTCAGGGATCAGTGTAATGGAAGATGCGACGGTCTTCTATGCAGAAAGGACCGTGGGCTATTCCCGGCTATGGAATTCAGGAAAATCGATTCCCGGTGCGAATCGGTTTCCGGCACGCGATTCACCGAAGAGCTATTGCAGCCCGTAACGGGCGAAAACGCCCTGATTGCTAAAAATATCATTATTATAAGAAGTTAGACATGTTTTTCGTTTGACTTTGCGGGCGTTTTGGCCCGCGACGACCATCTTGCGCCCAACCCCTATGGATCGTTTATCCTGTATATCCGGCAGGTTATAACGTTTCTCACCCCATGGCACGCCGATTGCGGATATCAGGGTCCATCATCGCAATGCCCGGATTCTACCGTAAAAACGCCCATGGTGTCCGGCGCATTTCAACACCGATCCGCACGGGTGGACGATGACGGCAATGGACCAAGCCAAAAGGGGAAAACCACGATTTTTCAGGGGGAGCATCACCACATGGCCGCCAAACGAGAAGAAAAACGTCCCGAAGGACCCGATCCATTCGGGAATCTTCGCAATTGGGGACCGGTTCTCGATCTGCTCGACATACTGGACGAAACCGGCCGAATGGAAGAATGCCAGCCCGGCCTCATTCGCATCCTGCGCTACCGGGGCAACTGGCGTCTGCGGGAGGAGGCCCTCAAACGACTTGGACGGATCGCTCACCCCTCCCAGGAACTCATTGCCCGGGTCGCGGACATTGTCGCGGACGATGACACGTACTACGAGGCCCGAATCCTGGCCGGCCGGACCTTGGCCGAGTTGGTCCAAAATGCGCGAAGAGCGTCGGCAGGGGAAACGGATCCGGACATGGAGCCGGTGGCCGATGTCGTTCGAAACCTTCTTGGGACTCCGCAACCCCCCATTTTCGATCAGGCCCTCAGGCAATGCTTGAACACGCTCTGCTGATCCGGTTTTGTGATCAACTCACATCCGTTGAAAGGAAGGCAACCCCATGGTGATTGGAGTTCCCAAGGAAATCATGCCCACCGAACGACGTGTGGCGGCAATACCAGAGACCGTTGCGAAATACCGGCAACTCGGCTTCACGGTCCAGATCGAAAAGGGAGCCGGCCTCGGGGCATTGCATGCGGATGCCGCCTATGCCGAGGCAGGCGCCCATATCGAGGCCGATGTGCAGCGTCTTTATGAGACATCGGACCTGGTTCTCAAGGTCAAAGAACCCATGTTCAACTCTGACATAAACCGCGACGAAGTCGATCTGATGCGTCAAGGCACCACGTTGATCACGTTCATTCACCCAGCCTCTCCGGGCAACCATACCATGGTGGAAAGGCTGCGGGATCGGCATATCACGGCCTTTACCATGGACGGCATTCCACGTATTTCCAGGGCCCAGCGAATGGACGCCCTCACCTCCATGAGTACGCTCACCGGATACAAGGCGGTCTTGATGGCCGCCTCCCGCCTTCCGGTGGTCCTGCCCATGGTGGGCACGGCCATAGGACCGCTCAAACCGGCCCGGATCCTGGTGATCGGGGCCGGCGTGGTGGGTTTGCAGGCCATTGCCACGGCCAAGCGCCTGGGCGCCTCGGTCATGGCAATCGACGTCCGGCCGGCGGCCCGGGAGGCGGCCGGGAGCCTGGGCGCCAAGGTCGAAGGTTTTGACATACCGGAGGCCATGGCCCAGGATGCGGACGGTTACGCATGCAGCCTGCCGTCCGAGTGGCTGGAAAAGGAGCGCGAGGCCCTTCGACCCCTGGTGACAGGATCGGATGCCGTCATCCTCAGTGCCCTGATTCCCGGAGAGACGGCCCCACATCTGATCACCGCTGACATGGTGGCACAGATGCGTTCGGGTTCGGTGATCGTGGATGTATCCATCGACCAGGGCGGCAATTGCGCCCTGACCAGACCGGGAGAAGAGTTCACGACAAACGGTGTGTTGATCTGCGGTACCAAGAATATCCCCGGCTCACTGCCGGTCCACGCCTCGTGGCTCTACGCCAACAACCTCTACTATTTCGTGGAAAGCCTTTTCAAGGCAGGGACCACCCGATTCGATCCGGACGACGAAATTGCGGGAAGCGCCCTGGTGACGACGAACGGTCGCATTGTTCACGCGGGGACCCTCAAGGCCATGGGAAAGGAGCCGTAAAACCATGACCGACGTCCTTTTCGCACTCACCGTATTCGGGCTGGCCTTTGGTGTCAGCTACCTGCTGATTACCCGGGTTCCGCAGATGCTGCACACTCCGTTGATGTCCATGACCAATGCCATCTCAGCGGTGGTGATCATCGGGGCCATGACGTTACTCGCCGAAACCCGCAGCCCTCTTGAACTGGCATTCATCTCCCTGGCGATTCTTGCCGCGGCCTTCAACATCATCGGCGGCTTTGCCATTACCGCGCGTATGCTCGGAATGTTCAGATCAGACATGAACGAAACCCACCGTACCCCGGTCCCACCGAAGGAAGGCCCATGTTGAGCCAGAGCCTGCATCTCTCCCTTGACCTGCTCGTGATTCTCATTCTGATCGGGGGCATCCACCGGTTCCGATCTCCGGCCACGTCCCGTCATGGGAACCGGTTTGCCGCCGTGGCCCTGGCCCTGGGCGCCGGTCTCACCCTTTGGCGTAGCGGCATATCCCATCCGCTGGCACTGATCCTCTGTGTGGCGGCGGGAGGCATGATCGGCTGGCGGCTGGCCATGCGCGTCACCATGGTCCAAATCCCGGCCATGGTGGCCTTTCAGCACGGTGCCGGAGGGTTGGCCGCCGCCATGGTCGCCTATGTGGAGTTGAGTGGGGCCACCCACGGTCCGTCCATCGTCCATCAAGCCTCCGGACTGGCGGGACTTCTGATCGGTGCGGCCACCTTCAGCGGAAGCATGATTGCCAGCGCCAAACTCTCGGGTCGAATGCGGACCACACCGCTGATTCTCGCCGGACACGGCCCGATCTTGATCATCCTGCTGATCGCGGCGGCCCTGATCGGAATCGCGACATTGGGTAGGACACCGGTCCTTGGTTCCGGCTGGTTGATCGGGGCCGGCATTCCGGCCGTCTGTCTGGGAGCTCTCTTCGCCCTGCGTATCGGGGGGGCGGATATGCCGGTTTTGATCTCGTTTCTCAACGCCACCGCAGGACTGGCTGCCGCAGCCTGCGGCATCATCCTGCAGGACCGGCTGCTGATCGCCTTTGGGGCCACGGTGGCAGCCTCGGGGTCTATTCTGACCCACGTGATGTGCCGGGCCATGAACCGAAGGCTAGTCACCGTCTTTGCCGGTCAACAGGGTGATGTGAACTTCCGCCCGTTCGATATCTTTCACAAGGCACCCGCCCCTGGGCCCGCGAAGTCCCCGATCCCGTTGGACCCGGAATCGGTGGACGATCCTCTTCCGGCGGCGATCGCGGCCCTGGGCAACGCCCAGCGGATCGTCATCATTCCGGGCTACGGCATGGCCCTGGCCCAGGCCCAGTTCAACGTGGCCCGTCTGGCCTCGGATCTCATGGCACTCGGGAAAACGGTCCGATTCGCCATTCATCCCGTGGCCGGCCGTATGCCCGGACACATGCACGTCCTGCTTGCGGAGGCCGATGTCGACTATGGTCTGCTCTACGAGATGGAGGAGATCAACGACAGCCTCAAGGAAACGGACCTCGCCCTGGTGGTGGGCGCCTGCGACGTGGTCAATCCCTCGGCCATAACGGTCGACGGTACCCCCTTGTCCGGCATGCCGATCCTTCTGGCCCATGAGGCGCACAGCATCGTGGTCTGCAACCTGGACCGTCGACCGGGTTACTCGGGGGTCGATAATCTGCTGTACGACGACCCCAAGACCATCCTGGTCCCGGGCGATGCACAACAGACCATTGCCGCCCTCCTGGCCGGCATTACGGAGAGCGTATCGTCCCCTGCCTGAGCCTGTGATCGGCATGGTCCGGCAGGGGAAATGAGAAAAGGGACGAACCGAAGGTCGCCCACACGAATCATATCCCCCTGATAGGGATCACACACATGCATCCTATCTTTTCGTAGGCCTTGGTGTTGACAGGCGGCCGTCCGACAAAGGATATGCATATCTTGTAGATAAAATGATCCACCCGTTCTCTGAGGAGGGGACCCCGCGGCCTGCGCCCCTTGAGAGGGGCGGGTCGGTCAAGATATAAAAAGGGCTCCTGCCATGAGGCGCACAGCCTCTATCCCCCGTCTCTGTCTCATCCTTTTCAGGCGGAGTCCCACCGGCCGGGGATGACGGCCCCGCAGAAGGCGCATCGACCCTCCTCCATATGGAACCGGTCCGGGGAATACCCCTTTCTCTCGATGAGAAGGCGACCGCACCGGTGGCAGTACGTATGCCCACCCTCGTGCCCCGGCACATTCCCCACATACACGTAGTGAATCCCCTCGTTCACGGCGATCCGGCGAAACTCTTCCAGGGTCCCCACCGGCGTGGGCGGCAGGCGGTTCAGACGGTAGTCCGGGTGGAATCGGATGAAATGGAGGGGATGGTCCGGACCCAGTTCCCGAAGAATCCAGGCGCACATCCGCTGGATCATTCCAGGATCGTCTACGTAGGTCGGGACCACCAGTGTGGTGATCTCGAGCCAGACGCCCCGCTCGGAAAGCGTCTTGAGTGTTCGGAGCACGGGACCCAGGGTGCCCCCGTTCAGACACCGATACATCCGGTCCTCAAAGGACTTCAGGTTGATGTTGGCCGCATCCAGGTGTTCAGCCAGGCGAATGAGAGGCCCCGAATTGATGTAGCCGTTGGAGACGAGCACATTTCGAAGGCCTTCCTCCCGGGCCAGCCGAGCCGTATGGAGCATGTACTCGTAGTAGGTCACGGGTTCGGCATAGGTATAGGCGATGGACCGGGCCCCGTGCCGCCGCGCCCTGCGGACGACCTCATCCGGGAAGAGTTCCCCGTGCCGAACGTCCTCGGGCCTTCGCTGGGAGATCTCCCAGTTCTGACAGTTCAGGCACCTCAGATTGCACCCGGTGGTGGAGACGGAAAACACGGGTGTGCCGGGGTGGAAATGGTACAAGGGCTTCTTTTCCATCGGGTCCATGTGAACGGCGCACGGATTGCCGTATGCCAGGGAATAGAGCTTTCCCCCGATATTGACCCTCGAACGGCAGACGCTCCGATCCCCCGGCTCGAGAATGCAACGGTTGGGACAGGTGTTGCACTGGACCGTGCGGCCGTCAGAGGTGTAATCCATGGCCTCCATGGACCATTTCCAGGGCGAGGAAGGCGCATCGCCCTGAAAAACCTTCCCCCGAATGGTCCCTGTGCATGGACTTTGGGGGCTTCCCAGGACGGGGTCCCCCCAAAGTACTCCGGGAATTCCCAGGGCGAGGGTCTTGAGAAAGGCCTTGCGAGTCATTCCCCGGTCATGCCGGTGGAGCACGGTCTCCGGCCGTTCGTGTGACGGCCCGCGGAAGCGGGTGGGGCCCCCGTCATTCATGGGATCTCCCTCCCCCGGCGAACAGGATCATCATATTACTCGATATCTTCACCAGGATTAACGCGACTGCAGCCGTCTGCAGGCCCAGAAACGGAATCAGTATCGCCCCCACCACCAGGGTCCCCAGGGCCGCCCCGGTGAGATCCGCGGCCAGACATCCGGCGGCCGGACTCTTGTCCTCGCCGATCATTCCCGCGGCCGATGGAAACTGGAAGCCGCAGAAAAACGAAAACATCAACCCGTAGGCCAAAAACCAGTTTGAGTGGATCATGCCGCCAAAAAACCGGAGCCATGCATAAAACGCAATCAGGCAGAGGACCAGCATCATGTCCGCGGCCAGGAGTCCTCTCCCTCCACTGTCTCTTCCAAGAGCACCCGCCAACGCCCCGGGGAGAAGGCCTGCCAGAAAGGCCGTCACAATGGCGCCGATCTTCAGGTAGATATATCCATGGAGCGCCTGGAAGGAAAAAATCACGAGCATCTCCGCACCCATGGTGGCAAAGCCCGTAGTGAACAGAACGTACTCCTCCCTCTTTGTGAAAATAAGGTAGAGGACGGTCAGGGCAGCGAGCCCCAGGAGAAAGGGCTGCGGTGACGTGCCATGTCTCGACAACCACTCCTGAAAGACGAGGTGCATGACCTTGGGCTGAAAGTCCGTGTTCACGTGTTCATCTGCAGCAACGGCCTGTTGCAGCATGGCGATCCTGTCCTCGGTCACATCACCCCGGAAAAAACCCGAGATGTAAGCGGTCCGGACGGATTTGTCCTGGAGCCGTTCCGGTATGTCCTTGAAGACGGGGGCATTCCGGCAGACGAAAAAGGCGCGGCTGCCTGGAAGGACCATCACATGACCAAACTCCATCCGGGCCGTGTGAAAGACGGATGCCAGTTTCCTCTCCATCACCCCGCTGAGGTAGTTGGAATAGTATTCCAGGCTGAAGCACAAGACACCTTCACTGGAGAGCCGTTGCCGCGCCATGGAAAAGAACTCCGCCGTATAAAAGCGATTGAGCTGAAACGTGTCCGGGTCTGGAAGGTCCATCAGGATGGCATCGTAGATCTTTTCTGTGGTACGAAGGTAGCGCCTTCCATCCATATTCTTCACAAAGACATCCGAGCGTGCCGGCAGCATCCCCAGTTCCATGGCGTTTCGGGTCAGATTGGGATCCATTTCCACATAGTCTACGCTCTTGGGGTGATGCTTCCAGACCTCTTCGATGGTTCCCCCGATCCCGCCTGAGATCAAGAGAACGTGGCCCACACGCTCGAGTTGGCTCAAGGGGTAGTGGACCTTCTCCTCCACGTAGGCGATGTCCTCCCCCGCAGGCAGGGGCAATCCGGATTCCCAGAAGAGCGTGCGCCCGTCCTCCTGAGTAACCACGATACGCCCGTAGGGGGACTCGTCGTATCGGATGATCTTTCCGAACCGTCCTTCCAGGCTCCCGACTTCCACATTCGGGCTCAATCCCATCCCGACGAAACCGGTTGCCAGGAACAGGGCCAGGCCGAGCAGTGCCGTACGTCGGGCCGCGGCCAGGAGGACGAGACCCGTCGCCAGGAGGATCAAGGATGTGGCCACCACGATGGTCAGCGGCTTGAGCCAGTATACGAGCAGAAAGCTGAACAGGGCACCGCCCGCGATGTCTCCCACGCTGTCGGTAATGTACAACCCTCCGGAAGTCAGGGGCTCTCCCCTGGTCCTGAGGGTCTCCAGGGCGCAGGGAAGGATAAAGCCAGCCAGGAGGCAGTAGGGAGCGGTGCAGACGAGGACAAAGGCGAAGATCCCGTAGAATCCGGGTGAACTGCCGTGCAGAAAAAACGCTTCCCTTCCCCAGCGAATGGCCAGGACCTGGAGAAGAGGCCAGACGGCCAGAAGCACGCACAGGAAACCGTAGAGGCCGATCCCCGGCCTCTTGACCGGCCTGGCTGCAAGGCTGCCCAACCCGGTCAGCAGAAGCCAGCTGAACAGGGTCAGCGATATGGTGATCTCATTCCCGTGGAACTGGGTCAGGAACTCCCGCACGGTGAGGAGTTGCACCGGCACCGTGGATATCCCGGCACCGATTACGGTCCAGAGGATGAGAGGCCTGATAGATCCCATGGGGAGTCATCGCATGCTGAGCCTGCGCCGCAGAAGAGCATATGACCTGGGGATGGTCACCTCCGCTCATGAAAAGCGGTGATGGGTGCAGGCGGTTTTGCCCTGAAAATACCCCAATGACAAGCCTCACTGGCTCGAAGAATAAGTGTCCAGTGCTTCCGCCTGGGCGTTGTTCTTGTCGGGATCGAAATCGCTCTCGGGATCGACATCGGAAGATCCGAAGGCCGTTCGATCTTTCGTATCGGCCATGAACGCTTGGAGAGGCATGCCATGCCGCACGGGTTCATCCATGGAGCTCACGGCCCCGGTCTACTCCTCAAAGGCTTGGACCTGGTAGGTGGATACGTCGAGTCTCTCGGTTTTCCAGGCATCGCCAGGAAGGCCGGCCTTCAGGCAGAGGTGCGTCAAAAAATCGGCCTTTCGAGGAAGCTGCTCCCAGACCTGGGGAAGAAAGGTGGCCTGACGCGACCCCTTTCGAAGGATGACTCCGTCCACGCCCGGGCGCAGGTTTTCGAGAAGGTCGGGCCAGGTGTCGTAGCGCAAGGGTCGGGGGTCCGTCAGAATGGACACCTCCACACGCACACGGACCCACTCTTCGGGGGAGAGGGGCGGAAAACGGGGGTCCCGAAACGCCGCATTCAGGGCATTCTCCTTCACGCCGTCAAGGACGCTCTCGGTGGGAACGATGTGCCCGATGCACCCCCTGAGGCCTCCGTCCACGGTCAGGGTGACGAATGTCCCGCGCTTCTCACCATACCTCGGGGAGACCGGGGACGCATCCCTTTGAGGTGTTTCCCTTCCAAAGAGACGGGCCTCGATGGTCTCACGGGCGACGGAGATGAGCCGTTCGCCTTCTTCCTCGGTGAATTTTTCGCTCTCCGCCACGGACTCCTCCTTGATGTGGTTCACGGCCACGATCCCTTGGGACACGCCGAACGCGGGACTCAAGAACCCGACCGCACTGCAGATTCCAACCAGGACAAGACCGGCCGGAAGACATCCTCGACCCGGATGTCCCGTTCCCGTGCATGCCGCTCGGCGGAATCGACGGCCGAGGGAACCTCCGTTCCGCTCATGCCCGACGCTCCGGTTCACATGGTCATCCATGAATGGAATTGTAAGCGGAATCAGAAGGGATTTCAATGGGAAATCCCGTGGCACCCAGGGGCGTTGCCGAATCCTATATCTGAATCTCTTGCTCCAGCGCTCTTCCCGAGGGGCGAAAAAAGGCGCCCGCCACCCCGCAGCGATCAGAGGGTGGCGGGCGTCGTGGATCGCTCCGCCCAAGGTCTTCGGGAACATTCACACAAGACCTTGGCCTTCTCTAGAAGTCCTTGAAATCCCGGTCATCCAGGGGAATGACCTGCTCGGGCCGGACCTCCTTCTCATGGGACACCACGGGTTTGGACGCCCTGAATTCGCCTCCCGCCTCCACAGTCAACGGTTTCACGAGCCGGCGGGCGGCCCGCGGCGATTTCCGTTCAGCAACCGAATCGGGTTGTGCCGGACCCGACAAAGCACCGTTGCCGTTTTTCCCGGAACGGCCGATCAGGGAAACCAGGTCATCCACCATCCCCTTCATCTGTTCGGCCTGGGCATTCATCTCCTCGGAAGCGGACGCGGATTCCTCGGCGCTGGCCGCGTTGTTCTGGACCACTTTGTCCATTTCGGCCACGGCCTTGTTGATCTGTTCGATCCCCTGGGCCTGCTCACTGGACGCGGCGGCGATCTCCCCCAGGAGGCCGGCCACCTTGGTGGCTTTGTCCGCCACCTCGGCGAATTCCTCGTTGGTCTTCTCCACGAGTTCCGAGCCGCTCTGGACCTTGCGCGTCGTGTCCTCGATCAAGGCCGAGGTGTTCTTGGCCGCCTCCGCGGCCCGCATGGCCAGGTTACGCACCTCGTCGGCCACCACGGCGAAACCGGCTCCGGCCTCACCGGCCCGTGCCGCCTCCACCGCCGCATTCAGGGCCAGGAGATTCGTCTGAAAGGCGATCTCGTCGATGGTCTTGATGATCTTGGATGTCTCGTCGCTCGCCTTGGAAATGGTGTCCATGGACGTGGTGAGTTCCGCCATGGACTGGTTGGCGTTCTCCACGCTCGCCTTGGCCTCCTTCATCAGGCTGTCGGCCTGATTCGCGTGGTCGGCGTTCTGCCGGGTCATGGAGGCCATCTCCTCCAGGCTGGATGAGGTCTCCTCGATGGATGCCGCCTGTTCGGAGGCGCCCTCGGCAAGGGATTGGCTGGCCGAAGAGACCTGACCCGAGGCCGAGGCCACCTGATCGGCGCCATCGTTGAGACCGTGAATAATCCGGTTGATGGGCCGCGTCAGGCCTCTGGCAAAGACCAGGACCATCAGGACGGTAAACGAGAGAAAAAGCGCGCCGAAACCGAAGGTCACATTTCGAATGCTCCTAGCCTGGGCCAGGAATTCATCCCGGTCCTGGGTGAGACCCACGCTCCAGCCGGTCAGGGGTACGGGCGCGAATCCGGCGTTCTTGGCCACCCCCTGGAACACGTACGACTCGACCCCGCTCTCTCCGGCCATCATTCGACGGGTGAGCGACTCCATCCCCTGGAGTGTGGACAGGTTGAGTTCAAGGATGAAGTCCGGGTTGGGGTGGGCGATGGTCGTCCCGTCCCGGGTGATGACAAAGGGGTATCCGGTCTCGCCCAGTTTCGTCGACATGATCCGTTCCATGAGAAAGTCGATCTTCAATATCACCGCCAGGATTCCCAGAAAGCCCCCATCGCGGTCGAACACGGGCGCACACACGGGAACGACGGGCATGCCGCTGGACTTGGACTTGACCGGATCCGCCACCACCACCTCGCCTTTCGCCTTGGCTTCCTTGAAATAGGGGCGGTCGGCCACGGAAACCCCTTTCTGTCTGCCTCCTTCGCTGTCGGCAAAGACCGTCCCCTCGGGATCGGTCACGATCATGAGTTCGTAATCCTTTCCAATGCTCTTCATCGAGTCCGCCAGTCCCGAGTTGAGCTTGTCCACGTAGGTCCTGGAGTTTTCCGCGCCGTAGTCCCGGGTCATCTGGGCCGCCTCCTGAAGGATCGCGCCCGACGCCAGTTGCCGGGCCAGCTTGACCTCCTCCTGGAACACGAGATGCACCGTCTCGGCCATGTTCCCCGCGACCTGGACCGATCGCTCTTCGGCCATCTTGGTGAGCCCCTTTGACGCCCGATCCACGGCAAACAACCCCACCACCAGGAGGGGAATCACGGCGATGGCGACCCCCCCGGTTATGAGCTTGAAGGTCAACCCCTTTTTATGTTTTTTCATTGCTTCATAGACTCCTTTTTTTATTTCAGGGGCAGGCCTCGCCCATTGCCCGGACGGGTAACGAACCCGATGAATATGGTCTCCCCTAAAAAGGATGATGGTTTCCTCTTCCCTGATCTTGGCCGTGTTGCCAACATCCGCTCAATCGCGCCTGCAGGCGCGCAATCTGTTGAAACCATCAGGAGGACGAGTTGATTTCGGTCATTTTGCGACTCTGCCGCTCATCATGCCCTTTATGGTAAAATAAGGAGGGCATCCACCAAAAAGGGCACGAAGTGCATATCATCAAGAGACCATACGTTTTCGTTATAGCAATGGCTGCGCGCAACACGTGCCTGAACCGTCTTCACAAAAGATCGCCCATGCGGAGGATATGTCTACCCCTCCGCCTCGACGGCATGGGAGCCCGGATCAGGCCGTTTTCTTGAGTTGGGCGATTTCGTCGGAACTCAGTACCTGGTCGATGTCCAGAAGGATCTTGACCCCCCCTTCCATCTTGGCCATGCCCAGGATGTAGTCCGTATTCAGATTGGTGCCGAACGAGGGGGAATCCTCGATATCCGCACCCTTCATGTTCATGACCTCGGAGACGGAGTCCACGACGATACCGGTCTGCACCGTCCCGGTGTCACCCGAGATCTCCACGACGATGATGCAGGTCCGCTCCGTATACCCGATCTCCTCCATGCCGAACCGCAACCGGAGATCCATCACGGGGATGACCTTGCCTCGCAGGTTGATCACGCCCTTGACGAATTCCGGTGTACGGGGAACAGGGGTGATGGGCATCATTCCGATGATCTCCTTGATTCTCAGAATGCCGATGCCGTACTCCTCGTCGGCCAGGGTAAACGTCAGATATTTACCCTCCCTGTCCTCCCTTTCCTCAACCTTATGCCTTAAGGCCCCTGCGGTTTCTACCATTTTCCTGCCCTCCTTTGGAGCATGATGAGGTGTCGCACGCGCCAAGCGGTCGGCACCCGATGCGGATTCACGACCATTCCGGGCCACGTTCAAGACGTCCGGCCCGAGCCTATATCACCCGCCCCTGCGGGATGGTGTCTCGATTTCGTGCGGTCGGTTTGGCGTACCCTGATCGTTGGTTCTCGGTTCAGCCTCCATTATGCCTTTCGGACGATGAAGCCCTTTTCTTGAATGGATTCTTCTCGTGCCGGCCCCGAAGAAGGACCCACCAGGACATGTTCGGTCCGAAGCGAAATCGTCTCGGTAAACAGACCGTTGACGATCAAGCCGGACGGTGGGAGTCGGAATCGCTCTCATCCAGGATACGGCGAACCGTTTCAAGCATCTGGCCGATATGATAGGGTTTTTGAATGAACCCCCTCACCAGCCCGCGAAGGGCCTTTTCCTCGTCACCCCTGGATGAACACCCGCTGGCCACAACAATTTTTGCGCCATGACCCGACTGAATGATGTTTTCAAGGCATTTTACTCCCCCCATAATGGGCATAATGAGATCCAAAATGATTAAATCGATCTCTTTCCATCGGTTCCGATACATCCTCAACCCCTCCTCGCCATCCCCGGCCAGGAGGACCCGATATCCGAACTTGGTCAGAATTTCCCGGGCGAGTTGTCGAATGTTCCTGTCGTCGTCCACCACCAGGATCGTCTCCGTCCCACCGGGAAGCGTCGTATCGATATCGGCGGCCTCGGGTTCCGCCGGGTGATCCAACGCAGGGAAATAGACGTCGAACGCCGTCCCCCGGCCCGGCTCGCTTCGTGGAACGATGCAGCCCCGGTGGTTCTTCACGATACCGTAGACCACGGACAGGCCGAGACCGGTCCCCTTGCCGCTCTCCTTGGTGGTAAAAAAGGGTTCAAAGATGTGGTTCATGATATCCGGGGCGATCCCCTGGCCCGTATCGGATACGCGGATTCGAACATACACCCCCGGCGTCACGTCCATGTGTCTCTCGCAAAAGGACGCATCCAGCCACACCTTCCTGGTCTGTATTCGAATGCAGCCGCCATCGGTCATGGCGTCCCGGGCATTGAGGGAGAGGTTGATGATCAACTGCTCGATCTGCCCGGGATCGGCGCTCACCGCGTTCAGGTCGTCCTCCAGGTCCAGTTCCAGGGCGATCATCTTGGGGATGGTCCTCTCCAGGATGCCGTAAATGCTCCGGACCTTCCGGTTGATATCCACGGGCCGTGCGTGGACCTTGACCTTTCGGCCGAAGGTCAGAAGCCGATCGGTGAGTTCCGAGGCGGAACCCGCCGCGTTCTGAATCTCACGAAGCGCCTGATGGTCCGGATCACCCTCCTTTTTCTTGAGAAGGAGGAGGTCCGTGTAGCCCCGGATGGCCTGGAGCAGGTTATTGAAATCATGTGCAATACCGCCCGCCAGGTTCCCGAACGCCTCCAGCTTCTGCGCCCGCATGAACTGAGCTTCCAGGGCCCGGGTCTCGGTGACGTTGATACCCACCACAAACAGGAAATCGAGGATCCCATCCTCATGGAACACGGGGCGTCCTTCCCACTGGACCAGCCACTCCCGGCCGTCCCTGGAAACGATCCTGTTCTCGCTCTGTACGGTCTGCTGTTGTCTCACGATGTTCTGGAAAAACGAGATCGCCTCATCCCGATCCGATTCGCAGACGAACGTGGAAAGGTAGTCACGGCCCTTGACCTCGTCCGCGGCGTATCCGAGCGCGTCGAGCATGGCCTGGTTCATCATGAGTGTCCGCCCCTGTGCGTCCACGGTGGCGATGTAGGCCGGAGATCCATGAATCAGGGTCTCGGTGAAGCGTCGCTCCTTCTCCAGGGCCAATCGGCTTGCATGGAGTTCGGTCACGTCCCTGCGGACCTCGACCATGCCCATGGGTCGGCTGCTCGGATCGCGCACCACGACCCCCTCCACCCTCCATGTCCGGCCCTCCGCCCCCATCTTCTCAAACCCGCCCCCGGACTCCCGCCCGGGGAGCATAGGGCAGCCGGTACACGGTTCAGACCGCCCCTCCCAGGCCTCATAGCAACGCCGGCCCGTGAGCTTGTCCCGGTCCATCCCGGTCAAACGACAGGCCGCCGCGTTGGCCCAAATCACGCGAAACGCTTTGTCGTGGTAAGCGACCGGATCCGGAAGGTGATCGAGAATGGCCTCTTTCTGCCCCGCAGACCGGCTCAATATCGCTTCCAGCCGCCGATGATCGAGGACGTCCTTTTCCAGCGAAGAGACTCGCTCGCGAAGCTCGACATGTAGGAGAGGTTGAATCATGGCACCGCTGTCTGAGATGCTGGGTGAAAACCCCGGGCCTCCACGAATGGCTGCCGCAGGGAAGACCGGCCGCGAAATCCTCGACTCCTGGATTAGCAGAATTCATGCCTAAGTGATCACGCCGGAACATAGGTTCGGGATATCAATGAGTTGGTCTTCGGCAAATGCTGTTCTGGATCGATTGAGGGCTCGAAAGCGGCCTTCAGGAAAGCGCGTCTGTCAAAACCTTGACGAAGTCGAGTCACCATGTCTCCTTCCCGCGGCCCGGGGCAGCGAAGACCGTCCCGGACAGGACTCGGTTCTACATGGGAGTCGACCCGTGGAATGGCCCTTGATATCGGCGGAAAATCCTCGTATGAAACGGGATGGCCTCGAGAAAAAGGAGATGCTATGGAGACCAAAGACACCCTGCGCCGAAGGGCTCTTTCGGTATATCGGACCCTGGATCCACTCTACACCCAGTCCAAGACCGCTCTTCACTACAGCGACGCCTTTCAGCTCCTGATCGCCACCATCCTCTCGGCCCAATGCACGGACAAGCAGGTGAACCAGGTCACTCCGGGGCTTTTCCGCAAGTACCCTAGACCCGAGGATTTCGTGAAGGCCCGGGAAGAAGACCTGCAGGAGGATATTCGACCCACAGGCTTTTTTCGCAACAAGGCCCGTTCCATTCGAAAATGCTCCCAGGCGCTGCTGGACATGTACGGAGGAGAAGTGCCGGGCACCATGGAGGAGATGCTGACACTGCCGGGCGTGGGTCGGAAAACGGCCAACTGTGTGCTGGGCGCGGCCTTTGGAGTGCCCGGCGTGGTCGTGGATACGCACGTAAAAAGGCTGGCTCTTCGATTGGGGCTCACGGAAAGCCAGAACCCGGACAAGATCGAACAAGACGTGGAGGCGCTCCTTCCGAAGGAGATGTGGCGTCGGTTCTCCGACATCCTGATCTACCACGGACGCGCCGTCTGCAAGGCGAGAAAGCCCGATCACGAGGCCTGCGCGGTCCGCCGGATCTGCCCTTCCCGCGATAGTTGAGCCCGCCGCGTTGGATAGAGCCCGTTGAACAGCCGGACGCCCATGGGCTGCAACCGGGTCGGCCCGACGGACGGATGGGGAACGGTGCGGATTGGTTCAGAGTGCGTCGATCCGGAATTCGGCGGTCAGAAAGGTGTGATCCGAAGGCTTGTCGAGGCCGCGGGCCTCGGTGTCGATGTGCACGTGAACGCAGGTCCCGGCCAGCGGGGCCGTGGCCAGGATATAATCGATTCGCCAACCCATGTTTCGCTTCAGGCCGCTGGGGATGCGGTAATCCCAGAAGGTGTAGTGACCACCCTCGGGCTGGTGCTCTCGAAAAACATCTACGAGGCCCCAGTCCAGGAGTTCCTGAAGGACGGCCCGCTCCTCCGGGTGAAAACAGACCTCGCCTTCCAACCCTTCGGGATCATACACATCCCGGGCATCCCTCGCCACGTTGAAGTCGCCGGTCATCAGCAGCGGCCCGGCCGGGTCATAGGTGCTTTTCACATGCTCCACCAGAGACCGAAGCCACCCCAACTTCTTGTGAAACGCATCCGTCCCTACAGCGCGGCCCTGGGGCACGTACACGTTGATCAGGGGAATGGATCCCGCACGAAGGCTGATGAAACGCGCCTCCTCGTCCGAACCGCTGTCGCTCAGGTCCATGCGAACCCGGGACACGGGAATCCGGGTCGCCACGGCCACCCCGTTGTAGCTCTTCTGGCCACGGAAGACCACGTGATACCCGCAGGAATCAAAGAGATCCGCAGGGAAATCCTTGTCCTGGACCTTGGTCTCCTGAATCGAAAGGACGTCCGGACGCTCCTGCCGGAGCCAGTCCTGAATGATCGTCCGGCGGGCCCGAATGGAGTTGGCATTGAATGTGGCGATTTTCACGGTCAGTCTTTTCGCAAAACCGGCAACGGATCACACTCGGCATCGCCCATTGATTCCTTCGTGCCCTTCGTGCTCTTCGTGGTGGATACCGCCCTTTTCATCACGAAGGACACGAAGGGTGGAGAAAAAACGCACTGGTGGTTATTTTTCTCTGCGCCTCAGCGTCTCCGCGCGAGACAGATCTTTTCTTTCCACGAGGCCCCCAAAGCCCATCAGCGCCGCACAGACTCCCCAGCCTTTCCTCCCGCTCTGCGTGAATAAAGGCGCAGGCACCGACTATCGAACCCGGCTTCCCGGCTTGGTCACCGCGTCGGGCTGCAGGAGGTGCACGCCGGAATCGTCCGTGGCGGCCAGGACCATGCCCTGGGATTCTATGCCCATGAGTTTTGCGGGCTCGAGGTTCGCCAGGAGAACGACCTGGCGTCCGGGAAGTTCGTTTTCTGCATAGTGCCCCTGGATTCCGGCCACAACGGTTCGTTCCTCGCCGATATCCACGGTCAGTTTGATGAGCTTTTTGGACTTGGGAACGGCCTCGGCGCGAATGATCGTCCCCACGCGGATCTCCATGTCCAGGAAATCCTCGAACGAGATCGGGGATACCGGTTGATCGGCCTTGGCCGGCTTGGCCGCCCCGATCTTTTCCCCGGCCTTCCCCTTTTTCTCGTCGCTCCTTCCGCCGGCCGGCTCGATCCGTGGAAAAAGGGCCACGGCCTTGCCGAGCGGGACCACGGGACCGCCCCGTCGGGCTTGTTCCCGCAGTACATCGAGGGTCAGATCCCGCCCCTTCGGCTCCATCCCCAAGATCCCCTGCATGGTCTCGCCGGTCTCCGGCATGAACGGCCAGATGAGCCCGGCCACGATCTTGAGCGGTTGGATCACATGGTGCATGACGGTCGCCAGCCTCTCGGGGTCGGATTTGGCCAGGACCCAGGGAGCCATGGTGTCGATGTACTTGTTGAGTTTCCCGATCACCTCCCAGATCGCCATCAGGGACTTATGAAATCCCAGAGACTCCATGTGGCCTGCCACGGCATCGATCAACTCCAGGGCGCTTTTCCGGAGGTCCTCGTCCTCGGAGAGAGAAGGTCCGGGATCGGGAAGACGTCCTTGAAAGTACTTGTGGGCCATGGCGAGGCTCCGGCTCACCAGGTTGCCCAAGTCGTTGGCCAGGTCCGCATTGAGACGCCCCACCAGGGCCTCTTCACTGAATTCGGAATCCAGGCCGAAAACCATCTCCCGAAGTAGAAAGTACCTGAAGGCGTCCAGGCCGTAGACGTCCACCAGGTCGAGGGGACGGACCACATTGCCCAGGCTCTTGGACATCTTTCCCTCGCTCACCTGCCACCAGCCGTGGACGTTCAGGTGCTGATAGATCGGAATGCCCGCCGCCTTGAGCATGCAGGGCCAGTAAATGCCGTGGGGCTTCAGGATGTCTTTGGCGATGAAATGCTGGGCCTCCGGCCAGAACTTTCGGAACAGATCCCCGTCGGGATACTGGAGCGCCGACACGTAATTGATGAGCGCATCGAACCAGACATAGGTCACGTAGTTCTCGTCAAAGGGCAGGGTAATGCCCCACGTAAGCCGCGACTTGGGCCTGGAAATGCACAGATCTTCCAGGGGCTCCTTCAGGAACGAGAGAATCTCGTTGCGATATCGTTCGGGACGGATGAATTCCGGGTTCCGCCGGATGTGATCGATGAGCCAGTCCTGGTAGGCGCTCATGCGAAAAAAATAGTTGGCCTCCTTGATCTCCTGAGGGGCGGTCTGGTGATCCGGGCACTTTCCGTCCACCAGCTCCCGCTCATTGTAGAATCGTTCGCATCCGAAGCAGTAGAGCCCCGTGTATTCGCTGTAGTAGATATCGCCTTTGTCATTGACCGCATCGAGGATCCGCTGAACACAGGCCATGTGAGCGGGTTCCGTGGTCCGGATGAATCGATCGTTTCCGATGTTCAACCTGGGCCAGAGGGCGCTGAAAAGCCCGCTGATTTCGTCCACGTACTCTTTCGGCGTCTTTCCGGCCTTTTCGGCCGCTGCCACGATTTTGTCACCGTGTTCGTCTGTGCCCGTTAGGAAATACGCCTCACGCCCTGAGATGAGATGATAGCGGTTGGCCACATCCGCCACGATGGTGGTGTACGCGTGACCGATATGCGGTTCCGCATTGACGTAGTAAATGGGAGTCGTCACATAGGAACGTTGGCTCAATGTCCGCCCCTTTCTTTGGGTTTCCTTTTCAGTTTCCTCTGTTTCAGGATGTCATCGGTGGAGATCTCGACCTCGTCGCCCGAGTCCAGAAGGACGATCAAGGCCTTCTTCAGAAGATTCTGGCGGATCACCTTTCCCTCCCCCTGGGAGGTGGTCACCCGTTTCCCGATCTTCGGGATATCCTTTCCCGTCTCAGCGTAGTAGCTGTACTCGTAGGTCAGGCAGCACATGAGCCTGCCGCACATTCCGGAAATCTTGGAGGGATTCAGGGAGAGATTCTGTTCCTTGGCCATTTTGATGGACACCGGGGAGAAGGTCTGCAGAAAGGAAGCGCAACAGAGCTGTCTGCCGCAGCTTCCCAGCCCTCCGAACATCTTGGCTTCATGCCGAACACCGATCTGGCGCATCTCGATGCGGGTTCGAAAACGCCGGACCAGGTCCTTGACCAGTTCTCGAAAGTCCACGCGACCATCCGCCGTGAAATAGACCATGATCTTTCCACCGTCAAACATTCGTTCGACGGCCACCAGACACATGGGCAGAGACAAGGCGTCAATCCGTTCCTGACAGTACCCATACACCTCGCGCTCCACCTCCCGTTTCTTCCGAAACCGCTCCAAATCGGTTTCATCCGCCAGTCGGTGGACTTTGCGAAGGGATCTTTCCGGCAGTTCCTGGCTGCGCCTGCGAGGTTCCGTGCAGACCATGCCGAGTGTCGACCCGTTGTCGCTCTCAACGAGAACGTGGTCTCCCTTTCGAAGCACGAAATGCCCCGCGTCGTATTCGTAGACGCGGCCGTGTTTTTCAAATTGAATTCCTATAATTTTGCCCAATTCTTCAACCCGTATGAAAGCACGAGTGCGAATCCCGGAATGTCCATCCTCAGGGATCCGACGTGCGGTGAATCCCGCCGCCGCCGCCAAGATCCCTGAGCGACAGCAGAGTGGTCTCCATCATCAATTCCCGATTCCGGGCCCGCGCGAGATCCCGCTGTGCCCGCTCCAGGGCCAGAATACCGTCCACAAGCCCGCCCACCGTATAGGTCCGAACCGCATGGCTCCATGCTCCTCCGTCGTCGCCGTGGATGAGCAAGTCCTGTACCTTTCCGGTCTTCATGAGCAGCATATCCCGCAGGCAGGTCTTCCACAATGAGAGCACTCCGTGCAGTCCTCCCTCGGTCTCCTCTTCCTCTCCGCCACCGCTCTCCTTCTTGGTTTCCCGGACATAGCGGACCGCTAGATCGATCACGTCGGGCCTCGACATGCGGTGCAGTCCCATGAGCGCTCTCAGGTGCTCCGCACAACGGTCTCCGAAATCCTCGCTTTGAGCCATTCGGAGCGCCCGCCCCGGGCTGCCTTCCGAGAGTCGTGCCAGAACAGCGGCCTGCTCAGCGGAGATCCCGGCGGCCTTTTGAAGCCAGGAGGCGACACGATCCGGCTGGACCGGGCGAAACCGGACTTTCTGGCATCGCGACAGGATCGTGGGCAAAAGATCCCTCTGATCCGACGCGGTAAGGACCAGGACATTTCCCGGCGGCGGTTCCTCCAGGGTCTTGAGAAACGCGTTGGCCGCCTCCACGGTCATGGTCTCAGCCCGCTCGATCAGGGACAGCCGGTACCGGCCCGTAACGGTCTTGAGCCCCATCCGTCTCGTGAGTTCCCGAATCTGCTCGATGCGAATGACCCGGCCGTCCGGACGCACCGTCTCCAAGTCCGGAAAGTTTCCCCCGGCCATCTGACGGCAGTGAACACAGCGGCCGCAACCGTCCGTATCCAGGGGCTCCAGGCAGTTGAGGGCCCGGCCGAAGGAGAGAGCCGTCGTAGTCTTCCCCACCCCCGAAACTCCCAGGAACAGGTATGCGTGAGGGATCTTTTCCCTTGCGAGCACCTGTTTCAGAAATCCGATGGCCTCATCCTGGCCTACGATCTCGGAAAAGGCCTTCGCATGGTTACCCATCGCCTCGTCTGTTTCATTTTCCATGGGATCAACGCTCAGCCCTTTCCGACCCGCCGGTTGCCGGAGGCCCGAGTCACCGGGCCGCCCGGATCGTGGGGTTCTGCGGCAAGGCATCAGGGCATCCCGATTCGAGGGACGGCTCATCCCATCAAATGGGAATCCAAACGCCGCAGGATATCCGCTTCGATGTCCGCCGGTTCACGCCGCGCATCGACCACCGTGAATCGATCGGGCTCTCGCCGGGCCAACTCCAGGTATCCGTCCCGCACAGCCTGGTGAAAGGCCACGGCCTCCCGTTCGAATCGGTCCTGGCCGGTATCCGACTCCAGCCGCATCCGCCGGAACGCCCGCCTCAGTCCGTCTTCCACCGGGCAGTCCAGCAGAAAGGTCATGTCCGGACGAAGGCCTCCGGTCACGGCATGGTTCAGCATTCGAATCAGGTCCATGTCCTGTTTTCGCGCCATACCCTGATATACGGTGGTGGCATCATAAAATCGATCGCATACCACCCACGCGCCGCTCTCCAGGGCCGGACGGATGACCCGATCCACATGGTGCGCCCGGTCTGCTTCGTACAGGCAGAGTTCGGCCAGAGGCGTCAGGTCCCTGTTTTTACGATCCAGAAGGATGCGACGGATCTTCTCGCCCGCAGGTGTGCCTCCGGGCTCGAACGTCCGAATGACCCGGATGTTCCTGGCAACGAGGGTATGGGTCAATCGCTCGACCTGCGTGGTCTTTCCGCACCCCTCAATGCCTTCAAACGTGATGAACACGGTGCACGCTCCCGGGGTTCATGACAGGACGACCAAAAAAAAGAAATGGTATTCCATTCACCCGTCGATATCAAGCGCCCTTTTCTTGTTGACAAGGTGGCAAAAAAGCTTACCATTCACCCGCTTCACACGGATTGGGCGTTGTCCGGCCCACCCGCTTCAGGCGGATGTCCGGCATCCGCGCCCTCGGCGCAAGGAGGAAAGGCAAGATGAATTCCGATCTTCGTTCCCTGGTGTTGGAAGGCCTTCTGGCCAAAAAAGACGAGCTGGAATCGCTCCTTCAGCAATCCATGAGTCATTGGCGGGATCAAGGCTCTGGAGCATGGGGAGAGAATCCCGCCGATGAAGTGGACGGAGCACTCTGCGAGACCTCCACCCATAATCATTACTGCTTTGTCGAGCGGAAATATCGCGAGTACCAAAAGGTGGACGGGCTTATCCGGCGTATGCAGAGCGATGAGGAGTTCGGATTGTGCGAGGAGTGCGGTGAAGCCATTCCGGTGGAGCGTCTGATCATCCTGCCGGACGCCACATACTGCGTTCCATGTCAGCAGAGGATGGAGCGGATCAACGGGCTGAAGCTCTCCGGTTCCTGGCGACCGATTCAAGCGACGGAACGCACGCCCCGGGACTGGGAAAACCCCGACGACGAGGAGACCGCCGTTCTCGACGCCCACATGGATTCCCTGATGCCCCTGGATCCGGAAGGACTCCGCACCTGACCCACTCCTTTCGCGTCATCCCGCCGGTCAAGGCCTTCAGCCGGCTGCGGCCTCCTCACGAAATGCCTTTTTCCAACCGGTCACGGATGGGAAAAGGGAGCGGTCCGTGTGAGGGATGAACCTGGCCGCGCTGAACAGGTTCATGAATTCCTGGTTTACGTTCAGTTCAATGTAGGTGATCCGTTCCCGGATTCGGTCCATCCTCGGCAGGGTCTCCGCGTCCAGAAGGGCGGCGGCGGCCCCTTCGAGAGACGTGTTTCCCAGTGAAACGTACCTCTCCAGGGGAAGGTCCGGAAGCATGCCCAGAATCACTGCGGATCGGGGATCGATGTACGCCCCGAAGGTCCCCGCCACATAGAAGCGTTCCAGATCCCGAAGGACCGTTCCCACCATCCCGGTGACCGTGGTCAGGATCGTGTACATGGCGGCCTTGGACCGCATCAGGGCGTCCACATCGGGCTGGCTCAGGGTCAGGGGTTCGCCGGTCCCTGTTTCCGAAGCCGGCACCACGATCAGTGCCCGTACCCCGTCCTGGTCCACCAGCCGATCTCCGCATGCCTCGTCCACATATTTCCCCCGCATATCGATCATGCCTGAAAGGAACAATTGTGCCGCCAGATCGATCAGGCCCGAGCCGCAGATGCCCAACGGAGGCCTTCCTTCGATGGTCCGAATGTCAAAACGACCGCTTCGGGAATCCAGTCGCACCCGTTCGATCACTCCCGGTCCGGCCATCATGCCCATACGGGCCACGCCACCCTCCAGGGCCGGTCCGGCGGCTCCCGCGCATGCCATCAGCCAGTCCCGATTGCCCAGCACCACCTCCGCGTTGGTTCCCACGTCCACCAGGATGGCCGTGGATTCGCTCCGATCCATCCCCGAGGCCAGAATGCCGGCAATCAGGTCTCCGCCGAAGTAACTCCCCACATTCGGAAAAACCAGCACCGGCGCCTCTTCGTGGATGGCCAGGCCTGTCTGTGACGCGCGAAGCGGATCAAACCGGTTCACGGCCGGGATGTACGGTTCCCGACAGATCCAGAACGGGTTCAGGCCGAGAAAGAGATGGGTCATGGTGGTGTTGCCGGCCAGGGAGGCGCCCACCACTCGGCGGACCGGAATTCCCTGGATCGAAGTGATGTTCCGGATCTCCTGATTGAGTCGATCCAGCAGGACATCTCGAAGGGTTTCCAGCCCTTCGTTCTGAGAGGAAAAATGAATGCGGGTCAGGATATCCTGTCCGTATTCGATCTGGGGGTTCACAAACCCGGACTCACCCAGGACCTCGCCCGAGTCCAGATCCACGAGGCGAATGACCACTGTGGACGTCCCCAGGTCCACGGCCACGCCGCAAAGAGGCGGTCCCTTTTCCTCCGGAAGGACGTCCACGAGACGCCATCCAGGCCCCTGCCGGGCCACGACGGTCCGGACGCGGTATTTTTCTTCTCGAAGGATGGCGGGAACACGCCGAATAAGGGAGAGATCCGCGTGAACCGGGGCATTGTCCAGGCATCGCCGGGCCCCTCGAAGAAGCCGGTCCACGTCCGCGGTGTTATCCTTCAGGCTGGGGGCCTGAAGGTTCGGGGTGATCGTCTGAATCCAACCTTGCTTGCGCTTCATCGTATTCAAATCGCTTCCTTTCCTGCCAAGGGCCCACGGCCCCACACTTCTGATCTCATACCCGATCATCCCCGAAGGGGTCAACCGGTTCCTGACGGATCCAGAGATTGGAGGTGAAGGTTTTCATCCGGAAAGGATCGTTTCTGGAGGCCATGATACAGGCCGCCGTTTCACAAGAACGGTTGCAAAGGGTGCTCCCTTGGCATACCATATGATCTGATCGTTCTCGTGGCGGACGTCGTCCTTCCCGAACCGTCCGCAGACCCGGGTATATCTCTTCTCTTCTTCGATCCCAAGCCGTGCCGGCATCTCCCGACAGGCCGGTCCTATTCCGCCGGCCCGGTGAGACGCTGTCCTCGGGGAGAGACGAACTCGGGTGACCTGATTTTGGACGGTGGTCTCTGACCCTGCAATCCACTCCAGACGCTCATAATGGATCAACCGCATCTTCCGCCGGTCGGATCGCGCATCCGCCTGAAACGCTCCCATGCCCTTGACCTGGTCCTCTTCGCCCTGGCCATGGGCCTGCTCCTGATCTTCATGGTCCGGGGCACGGAGAGACTGGGATATCATTGGCAGTGGTACCGGGTCCCCCCCTATCTGTTTTCCATCGAGAATCAGACCTTTCATGCGGGGCCGCTGCTGAAGGGACTGGGCGTCACGCTGAAGATCACGGCCATCAGTCTGATCCTGGCCTTTGTCTTCGGCCTGACCACGGCCCTCTTGCGAATCTCCAACTCCCTTGCGGCAAGGTGGCTCGCCCGGGCCTATCTCGAGGCCGTCCGCAACACACCGCTCCTCGTCCAGATCTTTTTCATCTACTTCGTCCTGGGCCCCATTCTGGATATGAGTCGGGTGACCTCCGCCATTCTGGCCTTGAGCCTCTTCGAAGGGGCATACGCCTCGGAAATCCTCCGGGCCGGCATCGAGTCCATTGAAAAAAGCCAGTGGGAGGCGGCGTACAGCATCGGCCTCCACACCCCGGGGGCTTTTCGCCTGATCGTGTTTCCGCAGGCCTTGCGGCGGGTTCTTCCTCCCCTGACCAGCCAGGCCGTTTCCCTGCTGAAAGACTCGGCCTTGGTGAGCACCATCGCGGTCTTCGACCTCACCATGCAGGGAAGAGCCATTATCTCGGAGACCTATCTGATCTTCGAACTCTGGTTCACCATCGCCGTCATGTATCTGGTCGTGGCCCTGATCCTTTCCGCGGCCGTGGCCGTGCTGGAGCGGCGGATGGCAAAGAGAATTCACTGAATGCATGGTTGCACACAAGCGATTCCGGTTTTTTCAGCACTCGTCGTACTCTTCGTGTCCTTCGTGGTATATAAGAGTGATGGCCTTGCAAAAAATCAATTTCTCGCGCAAGGACGCAAAGAACGCAAAGATAACCGATGAATATTAATAAGTTTTTTCTTAGCGCTCTGGGCGTCTCTGCGCGAAAAAAAGGTTTTTACGACTTCGTGGGTCTTTACACCAACATATGGGAGGAAATTATGGGCAGAAAATGCGGGCTTCTCATGGGACTTGTTGTATGCACCCTTGCGGCCGGCCTTCCGGGTCCGGCCGCGGCCGGAGACATCCAGCAACAGCTCGTCAAGGAGAGCACCGTTGAACAGGTGCTTCAACGAGGTGTGCTGAGGGTAGGCATGGCCACCTTCGTGCCCTGGGCCATGAAGGACAAGAAGGGCGATCTGATCGGCTTCGAGATCGATGTGGCCAGGCGTCTCGCCGAAGACATGGGAGTGAAGGTCGCCTTTGTTCCGACCAAATGGGACGGAATCATTGCCTCACTTCAGGCCGGCAAATTCGACGTGATCATCGGAGGGATGGGGATCACCACAAAACGGAGCCTTCGGGTCAATTTCACCATCCCTTACGACCACACGGGGATGTCCCTGGTGGCCCACAAAGAGCGTGCTCAGGGATTCCAGCGGCTCGAGGACTTCAATCGCCCGGATGTGGTCCTGGTGGCCAGACTGGGAGCCACGCCCGTAGCTGCGGCCCGGAAGTACATGCCCAAGGCGGAGATCCGGCAGTTCGATGACGAGGCACAGGCCGTGCAGGAACTGCTGAACGGCAAGGCCCACGCCATGGTCGCGTCCTCTCCCCTGCCGGCCTTTCAGGCGGTCCAGCACCCGGACAGGCTTTTTCTTCCACTGGACGGCACCTTTACCCGGGAACCGATCGCCTTTGCCGTGAAAAAGGGCGATTTCGACACGGTCACCTTTTTCAACGGCTGGATCACGGTGGTGGAATCCGAAGGATGGCTCAAGGAACGAAAACACTACTGGTTCGAGACCAGGGACTGGCAGGACCAGGTGCAGTAACCCTTTGAAGGCCCGGTCCCGCCGTGGCGAAACCGGGCCTTCCCGCGAAGAAACCGAGGCGACCTCCATGCGGAAAAAGGCGGAATTCACCCGAATGGACGGATGGATCGGGCTGCTGGTCATCTGTGCCGTCGGGTATGTCCTTCACCGTATCACCATCGGACTTCATTATGAGTGGCACTGGACGGCCATCCCCCAGTACCTCTTCCGCTACGACGAGGCCATGGGCCGGTGGGTCCCCAACATGCTCGTTCAGGGTCTCGTCACGACGATCCGATTGAGCCTCTGGGGGATGATCCTGGCAACGGCCATCGGCGTCACCATGGGCCTCTGCCGGGTGAGCCGCAGGCTCTTCAACCGTCTCATCGGAGGCACCTATGTCGGGCTGATACGCAATGTCCCTCCGCTGGTCCTCATCTTCATCTTCTATTTTTTTGTCAGCAGCCAGATCATGCCGATTCTCGGGGTGGACGCCCGCGTGGCGTCCGCCACGGAGGGGACCCAGCGCATCCTGGCCTTTCTGTTTGCGCCCCCGGCTCTCTTTTCCACCTTTCTCTCGGCCCTCATGACCCTGGCCGTGTTCGAGGGGGCCTACATCGCCGAGATCGTGCGCGGAGGCATTCAGTCCATTGACCGGGGCCAGTGGGAGGCCTCGTCCGCCCTCGGACTGACCCGGTGGCGGCAATTGAGGCACGTCATCATGCCCCAGGCCGTGAGGCGGATCCTCCCCCCTCTGGCCGGCCAGTTCATCTCCACCGTCAAGGATTCCGCCATCGTGTCCGTCATTTCCATTCAGGAACTCACGTTCCAGGGCCTCGAACTCATGGCGGCGACCTTCCTGACCTTCGAGATCTGGATCACCATCGCGCTTCTCTATCTCATGATGAGCCTGGTCCTCTCCCTCGGAGTGGAACGACTCGAGATCCGTCTCTGGAAAAATGAACCGTAATGGGCCCCAGAACGCTCGAACGTTTGGTTTTTTTACACCGGATGAAACCATTTCCGGACATCGCCCCTCTGTATGAATTGGACCCGTTCGGGTAAAATAAGGATTGCCCTCTTGCCGTCCACGTGTAAACGATGACGGCACCCCGGACGCCGGGTCCACGGGGTCTCTGGAGACCGGCGGCCGGCAGGGACAATGGGATGAGACGACCTGAATAAGCCTTCATGGAAGTCACCTGAGTGACACTGGAAAGAGTGGCTGTTCATCAAGGAGACGTGTATGAAAAGTGAGGCATACAGTCTGTGTTTCATGTGTTCGGTCCGCTGCCCCATTCGAGTGACCGTGGAAAACGGTCAGATTCGATTCATCGAGGGCAACCCCCATGTGGCTGGAATGGAAGGCAGCCTCTGCCCCAGGGGCGCTGCGGGCAAGGCATTTCTGAACGATTCCCAGAGGCCCCAGACTCCTCTGATTCGAACCGGCCCCCGCGGATCCGGTCAATGGAAAGAGGCCACATGGGAAGAGGCCCTGGACTACACGGCGGAGAAACTCCAGCACGTCATCGAGCGATACGGAAGCCGGAGTGTGGTTTTCGGCGAGAGGACCCAGCTCAGCACTCACGTGAGCAAGACCTTTGTCAAGGCCCTGGGATCTCCCAACCATTTCACCCACGACGCCCTGTGTAAAGGATCGGTGAACACGGCCTGCCGAAGCCTGTTCGGATACACAGACGCCCAGATGGGCATGGACTACGGCAACACGCGACACATCGTTTTCTACGGACGGAACTTCTTCGAGGCCGTAGAGGTGAAGCAGGTTCGTGCCCTCATGAAGGCTATGGACAACGGAGCCAAGCTCACCTGCATCGATCCCCGGGTCACCGTGACCGCCACCAAGGCCCACCGTTACTGGATGATCCGACCCGGAACCGACCTGGCGATCAACTACGCCCTCATACACACCATCCTGAACGAAAAGCTCTACGACGATGCCTATGTGGCACGCTGGGTCCACGGCCTGGACAGCTTAAGGGATTTTGTCCGCCCCTATTCTCCCGACTGGGCCGAGCAGGAGACCGGCATACCCGCCGGGGAAATCTCGGCCCTCGCCCGGGAGATCGGCCGGGATCGGCCCTCGGTGATCTTTCACTTCGGCTACCGGGGCGCCAACAACACGAATGAGGTGTATCTTCGGCGTTCCATTCTGATTCTGAATGCGCTCATGGGAAGCATCGAGGCCAAAGGTGGAATTTTTTTCAAGAAAGGGCCCGGGGAAGTGAGTGGAAAGCCGGCCCGAAAACTGACGGAGCAGACCTTCCCCGGCATAACGGACCCGCGTTTCGACAAGGTGGGCACGCCGGACTTCCCCCTTCCGGACCCGAGCCACGGCGTGGCCCAGCGTCTTCCCGCTGCGATCCTGAATGAAGACCCCTACCCCTTGAAGGCCCTGATCGCCTATCGATTCGATCCGCTCATGTCCATTGCGGACTCGAACCTCACGAAACAGGCCATGGACAAGCTGGACCTGGTCGTGGCCATCGAGGTGAACTACAGCGACTTCGCATGGCATGCGGATGTGATCCTTCCCGAGTCCACCTATCTCGAACGGACCGACTCCATACAGCAGGCCAACGGGTTGAAGCCGCAGATGTTTCTTCGCCGCAAGGCCCTGGAACCCCGTTTCGACACTCAAAGCGGCCCCATGATTCTCAAGGGTCTCGGCGAACGGCTCGGCATCGGGCATTTCTTTCCGTATGAAAACGAGGAGGACCTGGTCCGGTGGCAGCTCGAGGGTACGGGTTTTCAGTTGGAAGATTTCGACTCCAGGGGATTTGTGGCCTACACGGACACGCCCATCTTCTGGGACCGCCGTGACGGCATCGTGTTCAAGACCCCCTCGGGCAAGATCGAGTTCGCGTCGTCCCTTCTTGAAGAGGCGGGGTACCCATCCTTTCCTCCCTACGAGGCCGTACCTTCGCCGCCTGACGGACGCTTTCGCCTGATTACGGGCCGCATGGCTCTCCACACCCATATCTCCACTCAGAACAATCCCTACCTGAACGAACTGTGCCCGGACAACGCCCTGTGGATTCACCGGGAAGCCGCTCGATCCCTCGGCGTCCAGGACGGAGACACGGTGACCGTCTCTTCGAGCCGCGGCTCCGGACGGGTGCGCGCATTCGTCACGGACCTGATCCACCCGGAGGCGGTCTTCCTGCTGCATGGATTCGGGCACACGGCCGAGCGTGCGGCCCGTTCCTTCGGAAAGGGGCTCAGCGACGCCCTGCTCCAGGAAAACGTATCGGACGAGATCGGCGGCAGCCCCGCGTTTCACCACACCCTGGTGACCGTGCAACCCGCCTGATCCTCGGACGCCGCCGGGCTCTGCCAAGGAGAACATGTATGAGCGACTACTACCTGTTTCAAGATCTGAAAAAGTGCATCGGTTGCCACACCTGCGTGGTGGCCTGCAAAAGCTACAAGGACCTTCCCGTGGGACCCCGAATCAGCCAGATCGTCACCGTCGGGCCACGGTTTGTGGGAGGGCGTCCCAGGGCCGCCTATCCCTTCATGCCCTGCTTCCATTGCGAGAATCCCTGGTGTGTGTCGGCCTGCCCCACCGGCGCCATGCAGAAACGGGATTCGGACGGTATCGTGTTCGTCGACCCGGAACTCTGCGTAGGATGCAAGATCTGCATGTTCGCCTGCCCCTGGGGTGCCCCCCAGTGGAACCCCGAGAGCCGCCGGGTGGTCAAGTGCGATTACTGCATGGATCGTGTGGATCAGGGGCTGAAGCCCGCATGTGTGACCGTGTGTCCGACCCGCTGCCTCCACTTCGGTCCGGCCAATGAGATCCCGCCCGTACGAAGGGAGCGCTATGCCCGCGCCCTGACCGCGCTGGAAGAAACGATGGACGGAGTCTGAAAAACCTGTGCAGCGGGAGTCCCCGCGGCCATCGAAGGAATCGTCTCATGAAGGAACCCGCCTGTGAGGTCTTTCGTGCCACTCGGGAGCTGACGGAAGTCGTCACGTCGGAACGGTTGGTCCATCCTCGATGCCGGCAGCGGGCTGAAGACCTGCTCAAACTCCTGGAGGACGTATCCGTTGGCAATGCCGGTCCCGAGCACCTCCCCATGATCCGCAACCTGGCGGAAGCCCTGGTCCGGGAGGGGCCGGACGCCTTGTGCCGGGATGCGGGAAGCCGGGTGCTGGAGGCCCTGACAGAGCATGGCGAGGTGTTTGAGAGTCACATCGAGACAGGGAATTGCCCCACGGGGGACTGCCGAAGGCTGACGCCCGCCCCCTGCCAGATGGCCTGCCCGGCGGGAATCGACGTACCCGGGTATGTGACCCTGATCGCCATGGGACGGGAGGCCGAGGCCATAGAACTCATTCGAAAGGACAACCCCTTTCCATGGGTCTGCGGCCTGGTCTGTACCCATCCCTGCGAATTCATGTGCGTCAGAGGCCGCATCGATGCCCCCATCGCCATCAAGGATATGAAGGCCTTTGCCGCCGAAAAGGCCTTGTCCGAAGGACGCTATCAAAACCCCGAAAAGGCCCCGGACACGGGGCACCGCGTCTGTATCGTGGGAGCGGGACCGGCAGGCCTGACCGCCGCCTACTACCTCGCCCTGAGGGGACACCGGGTCCAGGTGATCGAGGCCCTGCCCCATGCCGGAGGCATGCTGATGGTGGGAATCCCCCGCTACCGTCTTCCCAGGGAAGTGATCGACAGGGAAGTGGGGGCCATCGAAGAACTGGGGGTGAGTTTCCGCTTCAATACCCGCCTCGGCAGGGATGTCACCATGGAGCAGCTTCGGTCCGAGGGATACGAGGCCTTCTTTCTGGCCATCGGGGCCCACAACGCCTATGCCATGCGTGTTCCGGGGGAGGACACATCCCCGGAAGTCATGGATGCGGTGGGGTTCCTGCGCCGGGTGGCCCTGGGACACCGGCATCGCCTCGGTCGCCGCGTGGCCGTCATCGGCGGAGGCAATGTGGCCATCGATGCGGCGCGAACCGCGTTGCGACTGGGATCCGAGGAGGTGACCCTGCTCTATCGGCGGACCCGATCCGAGATGCCGGCCAGCGCGGAGGAGATCCTTCAGGCCGAGGAGGAAGGAGTGGCGTTCTGCTTCCTCACCGTACCCACCGAGGTCGCGTGCCGGGATGGGTGTGTCACGGGTCTGTGCTGCATTCAAACGGAACTGGGCCCGCCGGACCAGGGAGGGCGGCGCCGGCCGATCCCGGTGGAGGGAAGCGACCACGTGATGGACCTGGATGCCGTCATCACCGCCATCGGCCAAGAGGTGAATGCCGAAGGCCTGGAGGAATTGGTGGGCCTGAAATGGACCCACCGAAAGACCATTGCAGCAAGGACATCCAGCATGGAAACATCGATCCCCGGTGTCTTTGCAGGAGGCGACGCCGTCCTGGGACCGGCCACGGTGGTGGAGGCTATCGGGGCGGGGAAGCGTGCGGCCATGGCCATGGATCGCTTTCTTCACGGCCTTCCCCAGCCCTCCCTTCCCCAGGTGCCCGTGAGGAGGCAGAGACTCCACTGCCTGGAAGTCCCGGCCGACCTCAAGACAACGTTGAAGCGGCCGGAGATGCCCGTTCTGGGCCGGGAAAGACGCCGCATCATGTTTCAGCAGGTGGAACTCGGTCTCACGCAGGATCAGGCGCGCGACGAGGGACGTCGATGTCTTCGGTGCGATATTTGCATCCGCTGCGGCCGGTGTGTCGAGATCTGCCGGGACCGGATGGGGATCGACGCGCTTCAATTGGGCTACTTCGATTTCGACCACCCCGTCCCCACGGATCTTCGAATCACGGCGGAGCGATGCATCCTGTGCGGCGCCTGCGCCGTCAACTGTCCCACCGGGGCCATGACCATCGAGGATCGCGGGAAGGAACGGATTCTCTCCCTGTGCGGGACCATCCTGAACCGGCTGGAACTGGAGTTCTGCCGGGCATGCGGCGCTCCGCTCGGCCCGGCCCGGTACCATGACCATATCCGGTCCCGGGTCCGAGGAATCGCCCCGGAGACAGGCGGGGAAGCACTCTGCGTGGAATGCCGCAGACCCCACCTGGGGCAGCGATACGCAGAAATCGTCTCCTCCCCTATCACCGGTCCCATGAAAGGAGGCGGCATCCCATGACATTTCGAAGAGGAGAGCGGGTCGAGGTCTTCCGCCGTTCCAGCGACGAAAGCTGGGAAGGATACATGGATCGTTTCATCGGTCTTCACGGCATCGTCACGGACCCGGACACGGCCAAGAACGACCCGGATGCACTCATCGAGGTCTCCCTGGACCAGAAGGGGACCCACCGGTTTCCCCAGGACTGTCTTCGCCCTGTGCCGGAGGGACCGGAGGCGGACACGGACATGGAGTGATGGCCGCTACGGTCCCCGGCATTGCTTCCGCAGAGAGGATTTGAATCAGATGGTGAAACCCTTCCCGCGAATCGGCATCACCATGGGCGATCCGGCCGGCATCGGACCGGAAATCGCCGTCAAGGCCCTTGCCGACCCCGAAATGAACGAAGCCGCGCGCCTGGTCATCCTGGGGGACCCCGCCGCTCTCTCGGTTCATTCCGAACAGGCGGGCGTCGCCCTACGGGTCATCCACCGGATGGACGAGGCCCGCCCTCTCCCAGGGGTACTGGATGTCCTGTCGGTCTCCCGCCTGGAGCCGGACCAGGTTCTGCCCGGCAAACCCACACTGGAAGGCGGAAGGGCCATGGCAGCCGCCATCACACGCGCCGTGGAACTGGCCCTTCAGGGGGACCTGGACGCCGTGGTCACGGGACCCATCAGCAAGGTACTGCTGCAGCAGGCCGGTCACATGTTCGAAGGGCATACCCAGTTCCTCGCCCACCTCACCGGCTCCAAGGAGGTGGTCATGATGCTCGCCGGGGAGAAGTTGCGCGTGACCCTGGTGACCATTCACTGTGCACTTCGAGACGTCCCCCGACTCCTCACCGAGGACGCCATCCTCCGGACACTGATCCTCACGGATCAGGGGCTGCGCACCGACTTCGGCTTCGCCGCCCCGCGCCTGGCCGTGGCCGCCCTCAACCCCCACGCCGGCGAAAAAGGGCTCTTCGGGGACGAGGAAACACGGATCATCGAACCGGCCGTCCGCCGGGCCCGGGCCGAGGGACTTCGCGTCGCCGGACCTCTTCCCGCGGACACGGTGTTCGTGAAGGCGGCATCCGGCGGCTTTGACGCCGTGATCTGCATGTACCACGACCAGGGGCTGATTCCACTCAAGCTCCTCCACTTCACGGACGGAGTCAACGTCACCCTGGGACTCCCCATCATTCGGACCTCGGTGGATCACGGCACCGCCTACGACATCGCCGGCAAGGGGATCGCCGACCCGTCCAGTCTCAGGGCGGCGATTCGAACAGCAGCGCTCATGGCCGAAAACAGAAAAAATCTCCGACGGAACTCCCCCACATGAACGACGGCATGATCCAGATTCGCGGCGCCAGGGTTCACAACCTGAAGGATATCTCCCTGGACATTCCCAGAAACCGCCTGGTGGTGATCACCGGGCTCTCGGGTTCGGGCAAGTCCTCTCTGGCCTTCGACACCCTGTATGCCGAGGGACAGAGGCGGTACGTGGAATCCTTGTCCGCCTATGCCCGTCAATTCCTGGAGCGGATGGACAAACCCGATGTGGATGCCATCGACGGGCTCTCCCCCGCCATCTCCATCGAACAGCGATCCAGGAACACGAACCCCCGATCCACCGTGGGAACGGCCACCGAGATCCACGACTACCTCCGTCTCCTGTTCGCCCGTGTGGGCCGACCCCACTGCCCGGTGTGCGGCCTGGCCATATCCTCCCAGACGCCCCAGCAGATGGTTGATCGAATTCTTTCCCTGGAGGGAGGGTCCCGCATTCAGATTCTCGCCCCCCTGCTGGAAGGGAAAAAAGGCGGGCACGTGGAACTGCTTCAACGCCTTCGCAAGGACGGTTTCACCCGCGTGATCATCGACGGCCAACCGCGTCTCCTGGAGGAAGAGATTGCGCTGGACCGGAACCGGCCCCATACACTGGCGGTGGTCGTGGACCGTCTGGTGACAGGCGGCGATATTCAACGGCGTCTGACCGACTCACTGGAACTCACCTTGAATCTTTCGGGTGGGGTTGCGCTCGTCGACGTCATCGACCAGGAAAACATCCTGCTCAGCCGGAAATCCGCCTGCGTCCAGTGCGGTATGAGCATCCCGGAACTCACCCCCCAGATGTTCTCCTTCAACAGCCCCAAGGGGGCCTGTCCGGCCTGCGGCGGCCTGGGCATGAAGCGGGACTTCGATCCCGACCTTCTCGTGCCGAACCCGGCCCTGTCCCTTCGGGAAGGGGCACTGGCTCCCTGGGCCAAACGCCATAGCGCCTACTTCCGTCAGATGGTGGATGCGGTCTGCACCCATTACGGCGCCGATCCTTTTGCACCGTTTCAGGACCTTCCGGGTCCTGTCCGGAAGGTCTTTCTTCACGGCTCCGGAGACGAGATCATCCACTTCCGATTCAAGGCCGAAAACCGTAAACACGCCTATGACCGGCCGTTCGAAGGCCTGATCCCGAATCTGGAACGCCGGTACCGGGAGACCGATTCCGACTTCATACGAGAAGAACTCGAGGCATTCATGAGCATTCGGCCGTGTCCCGCCTGTGAGGGGACCCGCCTCGCCCCGGCCAGCCGGTCCGTCCGGGTGGGAGAAAAGGGCATTCACGAGGTGACGGCCCTCTCCGTGGGGGAGGCTTCCCGCTTTTTCGATGGGCTGGACCTTCCTCCCGCAGAGAAGCGAATCGCGGAACGGGTGCTTCGGGAGATTCAGGAACGGCTGGGCTTCCTCAAGAGCGTGGGGCTGGATTACCTCACCCTGGATCGCGCATCGGCCACCCTCTCCGGTGGCGAAGATCAACGGATCCGGCTGGCCACCCAGATCGGCTCGGGCCTGGCCGGCGTTCTGTACGTGCTCGACGAACCCAGCATCGGGCTTCACCAGAGGGACAACCTGCGTCTCCTGGACAACCTTCGACGCCTGCGGGAACTGGGAAACACCGTGGTGGTGGTAGAGCACGACGCGGAGACCATCCTGGCAGCGGATCACGTGGTCGACATGGGGCCGGGGGCCGGAGTTCGGGGAGGCCGAGTGGTATTCGAGGGACCACCGGCAAAACTCCTTCGTGAAGAGGGGTCCCTGACCGGCCAGTTCCTCAGCGGAAGGCGCTCCATCCCGGTACCTTCAAAACGGCGAAAAAGCGGCGGGGACCGGCTCGTCATCCAGGGGGCCACGCACAACAACCTGAAGGACATCACCGTGGAGATCCCCATGAGGGCCTTCACCTGCGTTACCGGCGTGTCCGGGTCCGGCAAGAGCAGCCTCGTGAACGAGATCCTTCATCCCTGGCTGGCCCAGCGCCTGCATCGGTCCCGGGCTCCGGTGGGAGCGGTCCGTTCCATTCGAGGTGCCCATCTTGTGGACAAGGTGATCAACATCGACCAGAGTCCCATCGGCCGCACACCCCGATCCAATCCTGCCACGTACACCGGCATCTTCACCCCTATTCGGGAACTCTTCGCCATGCTCCCTGAATCCCGCGTCCGAGGCTATCGGCCCGGGCGTTTCAGCTTCAACGTGCGGGGCGGGCGCTGCGAGGCCTGCCGGGGAGACGGCGTCATCCGGATCGAAATGCACTTCCTCCCGGACGTGTATGTGACATGCGAGGCGTGCAAGGGCCTCCGCTTCAACCGGGACACCCTGGACATTCGATACCGGGGAAAACACATCGCCGACGTCCTGGGCATGACCGTAAACCAGGCATTCGCGTTTTTTGAAAACGTCCCGGCCCTGCGAACCCGGCTCAAGACCCTGGTGGACGTGGGCCTTGGATACATCGCCCTCGGCCAGTCCGCAACCACCCTGTCGGGGGGCGAGGCCCAGCGGGTGAAACTTTCGAGGGAACTGGGCAAGAGGAATACGGGAAACACGCTCTATCTTCTGGATGAACCCACCACGGGACTCCACTTCGCCGACGTTCAGAAACTCCTGGAGGTGCTCGGGCGGCTGGTGGCCCAGGGAAACACGGTCGTGGTGATCGAGCACAACCTGGATGTGGTCAAGTCGGCGGACTTTGTGGTGGATCTGGGACCTGAGGGGGGAGACGGAGGAGGCTATCTGGTGGGCACGGGCACGCCGGAGGCAATCTCCCGCATCGAGGGATCTCACACGGGGAAGTTCCTCAAGCATATTCTGGATAGCGAGACAACCCGGCCGGAAGAACCCGAAGAGAGGGTGCCCTCCAAGACCGGCACGTGACTCCCCGGGACGTTGGGCTATGGTTTTGTCTTGCGCCCCAGATGATAGGCCAGGTTGTCCAGGCTCACGGAAAAGTCCACGTTCTCCACGTGGCAGCATTCCGGCTCCCTCACCTGGATGGGCGAAAAATTCAGGATGGCCTTCACGCCGGCCTGAAAAAGCCGGTCCGCAACGACCTGCGCCTGGGAGGCGGGTACGGCGATCACCCCGATATGCACGCCCTCCTCTTGGGTCCTCCGGGTGATTTCCGATGCCGGCTCAATGGTCAACCCGGGAAGTACGGTTTTCCCGACCTTCTCCGGGTCCGTGTCGAAGGCCGCCACGAGACGGTAACACTGCTTGGCCGAATTCAGGTCCTGGGCCATCGCGGTTCCCATGTTGCCCAGGCCCACGATGGCCAGCCTCCACTCCCGGTCCGTGCCCAGGATCCGCCGGGTCTCCCGAACCAGATCACGCACGCTATATCCCACCCCGCGCACGCCGAATTCCCCGAAGAAGGACAGGTCTTTTCGCACCTGTGCGGACCGAACGCGGCACAAAAGGGCCACTTTTCGGGAAGAGACGACCTCCACTCCCTCTCGGAGCAGGCGCTCAAGGGGCCTGACATAGAGTGCGATGCGTTCAATGGTCGCATTCGGGATGCGGGTTTCACTGCTCATCCGTGAGATCCATGGCAATGCGGCGTCGGGCCCCTGTCGGTTTCCATCTTCCAGAGCAGGAACGGGGCGTTTTGTGAATTTATGCACATGAAAGCCGAAAAAAGGGGACCGCCTGAGCGGTCCCCGCTTTCTCGTCTTAGCCCATCGTTTTGACGATGGCGTCCAGCATCGGCGCCAGATCGGGGATCTTGAAGACCATGATAAAGCAGATGAGCAGGGCATAAATACACAGGGACTCAATCAGGGCCAGACCGATGATCATGGTGGTCATGATCTTGCCGCCCGCCTCGGGATTCCGAGCCGTTCCCTGGAGGGCGCCGTTGATCGCGTGCCCCATACCCAAACCGGTGCCGAAGGCCGCGACGCCGATTCCGAAACCGCAGGCGATGGCGATTCCAAAGAACGTCCACAGACCCGCCGCCGCCGCCTCGGAAGCCATGGCTGACGACGCCGTACCCAGCACCAACAACCCGGTCAGAATACCAAACAATCCCTTCTTTGACATAGTGATCCTCCTTGAGTGTAAAATAAGATATTCCTTCCAGCCAAGAGCCCGCCCTCACGCGCCCGAAAGGGCCGGCTCACCGTTCCCTGTCTCGATCAGTGGGCGTGCTCCATGGCCCCGGTAAAATAGACAATGGCAAGCAGCATGAACACAACGGCCTGAATAAAACTGACCAGGATCCCCAGAAAGAGAATGGGCAGGGGGACCAGGTAGAGGCCGGCCAGGCCGAAGAGGATGCCCAGGATCTTTTCCTTGCCGAAGATGTTGCCGAAAAGCCGCACGCTCAAGGACATGACCCGGGCCAGGTGCCCGATCCCCTCGATGACGAACATCAGGGGAGCCAGAACCCAGATGGGTCCCAGAAAATGCTTGATGTACTTGACCCCGTGGAACTTGATTCCGATGACGTGGGTCAAAATAAAGGTGCAGAGCGCCATGGACAGCGTGGTGTTCAGGCTGGCCGTGGGGGAGAAGAATCCCGGAACCAGCCCGATCAGATTGCAGATGAAGATGTAGAGGAAGATGGTGGCGATAAACGGGAAAAAGGCCCTCCCCTCAGGCCCGGTGATCTCCACCATGAAGTTCTCCAGCCCGCCGATGACCACCTCCAGGACATTTTGCCCCTTGGTGGGCAGGAGTTTGACCCCTCTGACCATCAGGGCCGCACCGACGATCATGATGATCATGATGAGCCAGGAGTGGGTCGCGGCCTGATATTCGTGAGCAAAGTGGCCGAACCCCATCCCCTTCAGAATCTCATTGATAAAGAAATAGTGGTGCTCCATCCCTAGGTCGCCTCCCTCATGTAAGTATGAACGGCCCGCTTGATCCCGAATCCAACGATGCTGATCGGCAGGGTGGACAGCCCGATGGCCAGGCCGATGGGGTTGACCCATCCCCGTGTGACCAGGATGAAGAGCACGATGCCGAGCGCCAGGAGTCGGGCATAGTACTTGACGATAACCGAGGCCTTGCCCGCCGTCATGGTCCCGTCTCCGCCGAAGGCGCGCCGGATCGTGTGCTGCAGCACCCCGAAATTGGCCGTGATGATCAGTCCTCCAAGGATAATACCCAGCGTCGAGGCCCCGTCCCGCAGAACAAGGCTCCCTGCGGAGAGGACCAGCAGAGTGATCCAATTAAGCAGCCGGATCTCCCGGTATGCGGCTTTCCAGTCGAGTTCAATGGACATGATACCGGGTTCCACCCTTTCCGACTTCAGGACTTTACTGGAGCTTCTGACCCCGTTTGTACATCATGTACAGGTTCTTGAAGGCGGCGACGATACCCAGGCCCAGAAATACGAAAAACAGCCACGGTGTCGTGCCGAATTTTGAGTCCAGATAATAACCAAGCCCTGCACCGATTCCAATGGAAAAGGCCATGGTCAGACCCACGGTGCTGAGATACCCGAGGGTCCTGAACATTGTCTTGGTTTCCTTTTCCATGGTAACGTTCCGGGCCTCCCCGCGCCCGGGCCCTCGGCCGGTTCACTCAGCGTTCCGCCGCCGCCGGACCGCCGGGAAGATCAAAAACGGGTTGTGAGTAACACAGGACTCTCAATAAAGTCAACCTATTTTTGATTCCTTACCAGGTCCTGAAACGCCCGCAAGGCGCACTCCAGCGTGTGATCCAGCACATCCTCGGTATGGGCCGTGGACACGAATGCGGCCTCGAAGGGAGACGGGGCCAGATAGATGCCCTGTTCCAACATGCTGCGGTAATAGAATCGAAATCGGCCCGCATCGCTCGCCGCCGCTGATGCAAAATCCAGGACCGGCCCGGCGGTGAAAAACAGGGACCCCATAGACCCCACACGGTTCACCGTGACGGTCACTCCGGCGTCCCGGGCCGCCGCCTCCAGGCCGCTGAACAGCCTTCGACCCTTGGCCTCCAGGGAGGCATAGACGCCTTCCTTTCGAAGGGCGTTCAAGGTGGCCAGCCCTGCGGCCATGGCCAGGGGGTTACCCGACAGGGTGCCCGCCTGATACACGTTTCCCTTGGGCGCCATCTGCTCCATCAGGTCCCTTTTCCCTCCGTAGGCCCCCACCGGAAGTCCGCCTCCGATGATCTTGCCGAGACACGTGAGGTCCGGGAGAACGCCGTAGAGTTCCTGTGCCCCGCCCGGCGCCACGCGAAAACCGCTGATGACCTCGTCGAAAATGAGCAACGCGCCCTGGTCCGACGTCACCCTTCTCAGTTCCTCCAGAAAGGCCTTTCCCTGAGGGATGACGCCCGCATTGGCCGGAATCGGCTCCACGATGACGGCGGCAATCTCACCCGAATACCGCTCAAAGGCGGCCTGGACCGCAGACGGGTCGTTTAAAGGCAATGCGATGGTGTGAGCGGCCATATCGGCCGGCACACCGGGAGAGCCCGGAATAGCGAGCGTGGCCACGCCCGATCCCGCCGAGACCAGCAGGCTGTCCGCATGGCCGTGGTAGCACCCTTCGAACTTGATGATCTTGTCCCTTCCCGTGGCCCCGCGGGCCAGGCGAACGGCGCTCATGGCCGCCTCGGTCCCCGAGTTCACCATACGCACCATCTCCATGGAGGGGACCATGTCCACGATGGCCTGCGCCATCTCCACCTCCAGTTCCGTGGGCGCACCGTAGCTCGTGCCCTTGGGAAGCTGTGCCTTCAGTGCCTGAAGGACGTCCTCATGCCCGTGGCCCAGGATCATGGGGCCCCATGAACCCACGTAATCCACGTAACAGCGGTCGTCCGCATCCCAGAGATGGCAACCCTCGGCCCGGGCGATGAAAGGCGGATCCATGCCCACCGCTTTCCCGGCGCGAACCGGGCTGTTCACTCCGCCGGGGATCAGGGTAACGGCACGATCAAAAAGCGCCTTGGACTTGGATGACATACGCGAGACTCCTCTGTCGGAATAAAAGCAATCCAAATCGAAATCGGGATCGCTATCGAAATCGAAAGGTTATGGGAGCAAGACACGAACCACACGACGACACCCGCCGGGCGTAAGAGGTGACCGAGTCAGGGAAATAGAACAGCCAACCCCACCGGCGGCCGAGCAAGTCTATGCGGGATCGTCAGAAATAGGCCATGCTGGTCTTCTTGAATTCCTTCTCGCTGAACAGCAGCGCATACTCGCTCACCCCGGTCTCCCCCGCCATGCGGTCCGCGATGCGAAAACACTCCTCACGGCTGTCTCCGTGTATCATGGTGAAGAGGTTGTATTTCCAGCCCCGCTGGGGTCTCCGGTGATAACAATGGGTGACCTCCCGGAACCCGGACATGGCCTCACCCACCTCCTCGATCCGCTCATCCGGAACGAGCCAGGCCACCATGGCGTTGAAGCGGTATCCGGCCTCCTGATGTCGCAATGTGGCTCCGAACCGCCGGATCACCTCCCGGTCCTTGAGGGACTGAATCCGCTCCACAAACGCCTCCTCGGTCATGCCCGCCTGCCGGGCAAGACTCAGGAAAGGCCGGGGTTCCAGGGGGAGATCCCCCTGGATCAGGCCGATCACCTTCTTGTCCACCTCGTCGATCACGATGTCACGATCTCTTTCGGGAATAGGAAAAGAAGTGCTGAGGCGTTCTGTGAAGGGTAAACGTCGAATGTCAAAGCCATGCGCGAAATATCCAATACGACAAAAGAGTTGTCAAGGGCAAAGCAATGCGCGGGAACGCAATGCGCGGGAACGCTTGCAAAGCAGATGGAAATCGGCTATCTTGCCTCCCGAGGCAAAAAGCGGAGTCGGAACCCGAAGCGATCTTCTCTGTGGATGCCCCTTCCCGATGCACGAGGAGCCCGACCGCGTTGATTCCGGGATTTGAAGAAATCATTGAGCGCCGGATCAAGGAAGCTCAGGCCAATGGTGAGTTCGACGACCTCCCGGGCCGGGGAAAGCCCCTCCGGATCGAAGACGACAGCCATGTTCCGGAAGACCTTCGCATAGCGTACAAGGTTCTGAAGAACGCTGACTGCCTGCCTCCGGAAGTGGAACTGCGCAAAGACATCCGCCAGATGAAAGACCTGCTTGACGCCATGCCGGACGAGCAGGAAAAAGTCCTTCAGATCCGACGGATCAATTTCAAGGTTCTACAACTGAACAGCATGGGGCACGGGTCACCGCTCTTTGATGAAGACGAGGTGTACTACCGCAAGATCGTGGACAGACTGGGACGAAAATAATGGACCGATCGGTTTTCCGGTAGCTCGACAGGAGGCGCCCCATGGACATGAAGCGGGACTACTACGAAGACGTTCAGCTCTTTTCTTCGGGCGTGGTCGTCTTCTGGTTCGCCCTCCTGTTGATCTTTCTCGCCCTCTTTCCCTTTCTGTTTTCAAACTACTACGTCTATCTGGCCAACTACATGGCCATCAACGTCATCGTGGCCATCGGGCTCAATCTCCTCGTGGGATACACGGGGCAGGTATCCCTGGGGCATGCCGGGTTCTTCGCCATCGGGGCCTACGGCACGATCACCCTCATGAACGTGGGCCTTCCCTTTCTCCTGGCCCTGCCGGTCTCCGCCCTGGTGGCCGCCCTCTTCGGCTTTCTTTTGGGTCTGCCCGCTCTTCGGCTGGAAGGGCCCTATCTCGCCATCGCCACTCTGGGCTTCGGGCTCACCATCACCAAGGTCATCGGGCGCATCGAATTCTTCGGCGGAAGGCAGGGGCTTCACGCCCCCGAACTCACCATCGGAGCATGGCACCTCAACACGGACCGGGACTTCTACTACCTGGCCATCACCCTGACCGTGCTCCTGACCCTGGCCGCCCGCAACCTGGTGAAGACCAAGGTGGGTCGTGCCTTCATCGCCGTTCGAGACGCGGATATCGCGGCCGAATCCATGGGCGTGCATCTCACCTATTACAAGACCCTGGCCTTTGCGGTGAGCGCCTTTTACACGGGTATCGGCGGCGGGCTGTATGCCTTTGTGCTCCGATTCATCGAGCCCGAGGTCTTCACTCTGATGATGTCGATCCTCTTCCTGGCCATGGTGGTGGTGGGGGGGCTGGGGTCCCTTTTCGGGTCCATTGCCGGGGCCTGCCTGCTCAGTTGGCTGGACTTGCAGCTTCGAAACATCCTGAGCATCCCCTACCTGGGCGAGTGGCTGGACGCCCTCTCCAAGACGTGGTTCTCCATCACCGGGGTCAGTAACATCCAGTTCATCGTGTTCGGCCTCATCATGGTCCTGATCATGCTGTTCGAACCCTTAGGCATTTTCGGGTTCTGGATCCGGACCAAAAAATACTGGAAGACCTGGCCGTTTTAGCGGGACTCGAGTCGGTTTTCACTCCACACCGGGATTTTCTATGCTCGATTTCATTCAGATGGTCATCAGCGGTATCGCGGTGGGAAGCTCATACGCCCTCATGGGCCTGGCCATGGTCATCATCTACAAGACCTCCGAGGTCCTGAACTTCGCCCAGGGGGAGATGGCGCTGATTTCCATTTTTCTCACGTACATGGTCCTGGAGACCCACGGGTTTCCATTCTATGTGGCGTTTCCCGGTGCGCTCGTCTTTGCCGCGGCCCTGGGGGCATTCCTGGAATTCGCCGTTCTCAGGCGGGCCAAAGAACCCAACGTGCTCGGCATGATCATCATCACCCTCGGTCTCGAGATGATCCTCATGGGACTCGTGTCGTGGAAATTCGGCGCAGACCCCAAAACCATGCCCTTCCCCATCTCGCCCTACAGCAGCGTGGTCATCGGGGACGCCCTCTTCGTAAGTTCCCTGGAGGTCCTCACGCTTGTAGTGGCCCTGACCGCAATGATCATCCTCTTCCTCTTCCTTCGCTATTCCAGGCTGGGCGTGGCCATGAAGGCCACCCAACAGAATCCGACGGCCGCACGCCTCATGGGCATTCGCACAAAGCGCATCCTCATGATCACCTGGTCCATCTCTTCAGTGGTGGGCTGTCTCGCCGGATTGCTCGTCGCTCCGACCATCATGCAGCCGTTCATGATGTGGGACCCGATGCTCAAGGGGTTTGCCTCCGCGGTCATGGGCGGCATGACCTCGCTGCCCGGGGCCGTGGCCGGCGCCTATATCCTGGGCATCATCGAAAACCTCTTCGGCGGTTATGTATCCATTGAATTCAAATCAGTGGTCGCCTTTGTGATCATCGTACTGGTGCTGTGCGTGAAACCCAGCGGGCTGTTTGCCCGCCATTATGTCAAAAAGGTCTAGCCCTGCAGTGCGGGGAGTGAACAGCCCCGATGAGCGTGGGGGAGTGAACGGCCACGCGTCCGAGGAGCGCCGGGACCGTAAACGATCCCGGTCTTCGAAACGCGAACCGGTTTCAGGGGATTTGGGTCTTCGGCTGAGGAACCCCGAACCGATAACCTTCAACGATTTCGAGGAGGATGCCATGAAGAGGAGAGGTTTCTGGCTGTTGCTGACAATGGCGGCGGTGGTGTTCGGTCTGGCGTTCGGAGCTTCAGCTGAAGAAGGCGTCACGGACACGGAGATTCACATCGGGCAGTGGGGACCTCAGACCGGACCGGCCGCACCCTGGGGCGCGGTGGCCCGGGGCACGGATGCCTACTTCAAGATGATCAATGCGGAAGGCGGCATTCACGGCCGTAAGCTTGTCCACCACATGTTCGACGACGCCTACAACCCGGCCAAGACCAAGGCCGGGGTCAAGGAACTCCAGGAGGGGAAGGGGATGTTCGCCTGGGTCTCGGGCGTGGGGTCTTCCCCGGGCCTCGCGGTCATGGACTATCTGATGGAGCGGAAGATTCCCTGGATCGGACCCTCGGCCGGATCCCTCCACTGGATCGAGCCTCCCCACAAGTATCTCTTCGCGGTCTACCCGCTCTACTACATCGAGGCCAAGGCCCTGTGCCGGTACGCCGTTGAAGAGCTCGGGCTGAAACGGGTCGCCATTGCCTATCAGAACGATGAATACGGCAAAAACGGGGTCAAAGGCGCGGCATACGAACTGAAAAAGCACGGTCTGGACCTCGTGGCCCAGATCCCGGTTGAACTCGCGGACACGGACATGAAACCCCATATCATGGCCCTCAAAAAGGCCCAGCCCGACGCCGTGCTCCTCTGGGTCGCCCCGGGACACGCGGTCCGCCTGGTGGGAACCGCCAAGGCCATGCAGCTCGAACCCCAGTGGCTGAGCACGAGCACCTGCTCCGATTTCCCGCTCATGATGCACATCAGCAAGGGCCTCTGGAAGGGCGTCATCGCCGCCACCTTCGGGGAGCTTCCCGACTCGAACTCCGAGCTGATGACCAAGTACCGGGAAAAGGCCTTCGGCCAGTTTGCGGCCAAGGACGAGCGGTGGGGCCTCTTCTACTACGCGGGCATCCTGTTCGCAGAACCCCTGGTGGAGGCCATCAAACGGTGCGGCCGGGACCTGACCCGGGAAAACCTCGTGAAACAACTTGAAAACATGCGCGGCTTCCGGGGCATCTCAGGCGAGGTCAATTACGGCCCCCTGGATCCCAACGATCCCTATGGATCCAGGCAGGGCATCAAGGAGACCTTCCTGATCGAGTGCATGGAAGGCGGCGCATCCAAGAAGCTGACCGACTGGACGTGGATGGCCTACCCGTAAAATGCTTTCCGGCGAGGCGGGTTCGGGGCGCTCCCCCGGCTCCGCCTCGGTTTTCACCTTGACCGCCGTTCCGCCGAGAGGGACGCTCCTCCTGCACGAATGGCGGTACGTGCCCTTTCGGCGGGTCTCGGGAACGCCATGCGTGCCGGTGGGCACATGAACCTTTCAAAACGATTGGAGCCGTTGACCCGTGGCCTTGCTCACCATTGAAGACCTCTCCATCTCCTTCGGCGGCCTGGAGGCCCTCAGGGACATCCGGCTCGACGTGGAAAAAGGCGTCATTTTCGCCATTATCGGGCCAAACGGTGCGGGGAAGACCACCCTCTTCAACTGCATCAACGGCATCTACAAGCCCAACAAGGGCCGCATCCTCTTTCGGGGACAGGAGATTCAGGGCCGCCGGCCCGATCAGGTCGCCCGCATGGGCATTGCCCGCACATTTCAGAATATCGAACTCTTCAATCATATGAACACCATGGAAAACCTGATGCTCGGCCGCCATCAGCACATTCGGACGGGTATCTTCCGGGGATCGTTCATGTGGGGACGAAGATCCTTTGCGGGGCGGGAGGAGATCGCCCACCGGCGGAAGGTGGAAGAGATCATCGACCTGCTGGACCTCCAGTCCGTGCGCAATCAGTTCGTGGGCGCCCTTCCCTACGGCACGCAGAAACAGGTGGAACTGGGGCGGGCCCTGGCCATGGAGCCGGAACTCCTGTTACTCGATGAACCTTGCGCCGGCATGAATTCCGAGGAAAAGCAGGACATGATCTTCTGGATCAAGGATATTCAGGACGAACTGGGCGTGACCATCCTGCTCATCGAGCATGACATGAAGATGGTCATGGACATTTCTGAGCGGATCCTGGCCATCAACTTCGGAAGTCCCATCGTCGAAGGGACACCGGAAGAGGTCCAAGGACACCCTGAAGTGCTCAAGGCATACCTGGGAGAAGACGATGGACCACCGGAGGTAAACGCCGTCTCCCCGCCCTGAGACGATCGATTCAAGCGCGCACCTTCGGAACCGCAAGAGGCGAACCGGCATGTTGTTTGAGATCAAGAACATCGAGACATACTACGACCTGATCTATGCGCTTCGCGGGGTCTCACTCTCCGTCGAGGAGGGCACCATCACCACGATCCTCGGGAGCAACGGGGCGGGTAAATCCACGATCCTCAAGACGGTCATGGGCCTTATCGAAGACCAGCCGGACAAGGGAACCATCGAGTTCCAGGGCGGGCGCATCGACGGCAAGGATACGGAAGACATCGTGAGACTCGGGATCTCCTATGTCCCGGAAGGCCGCGAGGTCTTCGAGGAACTCACCGCGCGGGAGAATCTCCTCATGGGGGCCTACACCCGGAAGGACTGGATCCGCGTAAAGGAGGACATCCAGCATATCTACGATTACTTTCCCGTGCTCAAGGGCCGCGAAAACCAATGGGCCGGGACGCTCTCCGGCGGGGAACAGCAGATGCTCGCCATCGGCCGCGCCCTCATGAACAAACCCACGCTGCTTCTTCTGGACGAACCCAGCCTGGGGCTGAGCCCCCTGCTCGTCAAAGAGATCTTCCACATCATTCAGACCATTAACGGCGAAGGGGTGACCATCCTCCTGGTGGAGCAGAACGCCCGTATGGCCCTCACCATCTCCCACTTCGGGCTGATCCTCGAGAGCGGGCGTTTCGTCATGAAGGGTCGATCCCGGGATCTCCTGGAGGACGAGGACGTTCAGGAATTCTACATGGGAGTCCGCAGCGAGGAATCGGCCAAGGGATACCAGCGCTGGAAACGAAAAAAGCGATGGCGCTAGAAGGACCGTGTTCGTGGATCGGGCCGTGTGGTTCCTAAAAGGCGCTGAAACACCTCCTGTCCATGGGAGGCACCGGAGAAGGCCGCCTGATTTTTTCAGCGGCTCACAAAGGAAAAAGGCGGCACCAGGAAGAACGCAAAGGGCACGAAGAATAGAGGGAAGGAAGCGTGGGTTTCGAATCGGGAGAGATGGACGTTTCACAGAGGTCGATTCCACCAGGATCCTCAGTAACGCGACGAAAAGAAAGCAAATCCATGGAGCAAAAGGAAACAGCACCGGCGATCTTCAGGGAGACCGCCCGTAAATACGGGGACCGGGTGGCCCTCCGCCGGAAGGAATACGGCATCTGGCACGACATCTCATGGAACGAGTATTATCGCCGGGCCCGTTGCATCGGCGCGGCCCTGGTCTCCATGGGGCTCGAGAAGGGGCAGTGCGTCTCCATCATCGGAGACAACTGCCCGGAATGGGTCATCATCGACATGGGGGTCCAGTGCGTCGGCGGGGTCGCCGTGGGGGTCTATTCCACCAACGCCTGGCCTCAGGTGGAGTATGTCATCGACCACTCGGAATCCATGTTCTTTTTCGTGGAAAACGAGGAGCAGCTCGACAAGTGGCTCCACTTCCGTGACAACGTCCCGAACCTGAAAAAGGTGATCGTTTGGGACCTGGAGGGACTTCGGGAATTCAGCGATCCCATGGTCATGACCTTTGACCAGATCCTCGAACTGGGCGCAAAGGTGGCCGAGGATCACCCGGATCTCTTCGAGAACCGGGTAGATGGCATGGTGCCGGAGGATCTAGCGGTCCTCATCTACACATCCGGCACCACCGGGCCTCCCAAGGGAGCCATGCTGACCCACGCCAATGTCTGCTGGATGGGACGCGCCATCACCACGGACAACCCTATGTTCGACTCGGACGAAGTCCTCTCCTTTCTCCCCCTGTGTCACATCTTCGAGCGGATTTTCTCCGTATTCGCGCACATCAGTTACGGGTACACGGTGAATTTTATCGAGAGCCCGGACACGGTGACCGACAATATGAAAGAGATCAGCCCCACCGTAGGCTACGCGGTCCCCCGCATCTGGGAGAAATACCTGTCCGCCGTCATGATCAAGATGTCCGACGCCACCTGGTTCAAGCGTCTCGTTTTCGGCCTCGCTCTCAAGATCGGCAAAAAAAGGGCCTCCCTTCGAATGGGATTCAAGAAGGTACCGTTTTCCCTGGACATGGGCTATCGACTGGCCTATCTGGCCGTGTTTCGAAAGCTCAAGGAACGGCTCGGGTTCGAACGCATGCGCATCGCCTACAGCGGCGCCGCCCCCATCTCGCCCGACGTGCTCCACTTCTTTCAGTCCATCGGGGTCAACCTGATCGAGGGGTACGGCCAGACCGAGGGGACAGGTGTCACGTGCGTTTCCCGCGTGGACCGGGTGAAATTCGGTACCGTGGGCCCTCCCCTCACCGGAACGGAGATTCGTATCGCCGAGGACGGGGAGATCCTGGTCCGCTCTCCCAGCGTGTTCAAGGGGTACTACCGGGACGAGAAGGCCACATGCGAAACCCTGAAGGACGGGTGGCTCTATTCCGGCGATGTGGGGGAGATCGACGAAGACGGTTACCTGCGGATCACGGACCGAAAAAAGGATATCATCGTGACGGCCGGGGGTAAAAACATCACCCCCCAGTACATCGAGAACAAGCTCAAGTTCGCCCCGTACATCAATGACGCCGTCATTATCGGAGACCGGCGCAAGTTCATCACGGCACTCATCATGATCGATGAGGACAACGTGGTAAAGTATGCCCAGGATCACAAGGTCCAGTTTTCCACCTACAAGGACCTCACCGCAGCCCCCGAGATCACCCGCCTCATTCAGGGTGAGGTGGACCGCGTGAACGACACCCTGGCCCGCGTCGAGCAGATCAAAAAGTTCACCATCCTTCCCAAGAAGCTCTACGAGGAGGACGGCGAAGTCACACCCACCATGAAGGTCAAGCGCAAATACGTGAACGAGGCCTTCAGCGATCTCATCGAGGCCATGTACCGCCGCTGAGACTCCGGGAACCGCCGCCGGCCCTCCCATGACCGCCGTAATCATCCCTCCAACGGTATGATGCGCCCCCACCTTGACGGAGGGAACGGAGTTTTGCATAATTTTCAGTCGGAAAAAAGCAGTGCTCGTCGTTTTTCATGAGAACCCTTTTCCCAGGACGGGGCTCCAGACCCCGATATGATTCCATGGCGGAGTTCAGGCCCTTTACAATCGGTAAATACACCCTCCTGGATCGGATTGCCGCAGGCGGCATGGCCGAATTGCATCGGGCCCTGATCAGCGGGGAACATGGGTTTGAGAAACTCATCGCCATCAAGCGGCTTCTGCCCCATCTGGCGGATGAGGAGGCCGTGGTCACCTCCTTTATCGACGAGGCCAAGCTGGCCGCACTTCTCCAACACCGGAACATCGTTCAGATCTACGATTTCGGAAGCATGGAGGGGACCTATTTCATCGCCATGGAGTACCTTTCCGGCAAAGACCTTCATGCCCTGCTCAAATCATGCAGTGAGACGGGTCGCAGGCTGGGGGTCGAACACGCCGTCTTCATCGCCCTCCAGGTCTGTGAAGGCCTGGACTACGCCCACCGGCTCAAAGATCTTCAGGGGACTCCGCTCCACATCATCCACAGGGACGTGAGTCCCCAGAATGTCTTCATCCATTATGACGGAGAGGTCAAGATCATCGACTTCGGCATCGCCAAGGCCGCCGGTCAGTCCACCAAGACCCAATGGGGCATGCTCAAAGGAAAGGTGGCCTACATGTCCCCCGAGCAGGCCCAGGGAGTGCCCATTGATCACCGCTCGGACATCTTCGCCACCGGGATCCTTCTCTATGAAATGGTGACCGGTGTTCGCATGTTTTCCGGCGAGGCCATGGAGGTCCTCTCCAAGGTCCGCGAGGCTCAATTCGCCCCACCGGAAACCATGGCCCCCGACCTGCCGCCCGAACTCTTCGGCATCCTCCATCGCGCCCTCGCTGCAGACCCGGAAAAACGGTATTCCACCTGCTCCGAAATGGCGGCGGACCTGGAGGAATGCCTACTTCGGCACGACCTCAGACCCACTTCCCAGGGTCTGGCCCGATTCATGAAGGACCTGTTTGAAGACGACATGGTCACGGAAGAACTCACGATTCAGGAAGTGACCCGCACCCGGATCCCGGTTCACGGCGCTTCGCCGGAGAACGGGGGTCGGGAGATGGAGAAGACGGCCCTGCTGGTTCTGGAGGAACTTCCCCGCGGAAGGACCCTCTGGAAACGGATCGCAGCGGTCGGCGGCCCGCTGGCCGTTCTCCTGGTCCTCCTTTTCCTCTACCTCTTCAAAGACACCCCCTCCCGGCCCGGTGATCCCATGCCGGCCCCGTCTCCGCCGGCCCATGCATCCTCACCCGCCGAAAGCACTGCGCCGAACCTGATGGAGGCCGGCCGAACGGCCCTCGCTGAAAGGCGTTTCGACGAGGCCACGGCCCTGTTCGAAGATCTTCTCAGGCAGGATCCCCTTTTGACGGAGACCCTGGCCGATCCGTACGAGCAGGCCTTGCTGGGTCAGGCCGCCGCGGCTCGAAGCACCGATCCATACTTCGCCGAAAACATCCTGAAGAAGGCCGTTCGTATCAACCCCCGCGGCGTTCAAAGCCGTTTCCAGCTCGGCCTTCTGTACCTGGAACGCAAGGACTACCCCAACGCCATAGACGCCTTTCAGGACGCAGCCGAGGTGAACCCGTCCTTTGCCGACACCTACTTCAACCTGGGCTACGTCCATGCCATGAACAAAGACTACGACAAGGCCCAAGAGATGTACGGGCGTGTGGTTGAACTCGCCCCCATGTATCTGGACGAGGCCTACTTCAATCTGGCCATGGTCCAGGAAAAGGCAGGGAAGACCAAAGATTGCATCGTCAACCTCGAACAGGCCCTTGCCGTCAACCCGGAGAACGCACTGGCCGCGAAAAACCTGCAACGGATCCGTGAAATGGGGAATAAACCGTGATGCGCAAGGTGGGAAAACGAATGGGAATATCCTTGTTGCCCGTCCTTCTCGTCCTGCTCTGCGTGGTCGCATGCGTGCCGGACGCCGGACGGTCGGCAAAAGGGCCGGCCGCCGCTCCGCCCTCTCCTTCCCGGACCGGAGAGAAGGCCGTTCCCGGGAAACAGCCGGGCGACTTGATGCACACGGTCCAGTGGCCGGGGGAAAGCCTCTCCATCATCGCGAAATGGTATACCGGTAAAACGGCGAACTGGAAAAGCCTGGCCGAGTATAACGGGCTGATGGATCCGAATCGAATTCGAATCGGCGATCCGGTTCGCATCCCCGAATCGTGGCTCCGAACCCGGGAGCCCATGCCCAGGGCCTTTGTGGAACAAGAGGCACCTGAGGCCGAGGAAGACCCCGCCCACTCGACGCCTCCACCACCCCCGCCGGACGATACGCCGGAGTTGTTCGGCCCCAAGGAATTTCCGAAAGACTAGCCGCCGATTCGCAAGGTCCCGATCAGGTCTTCCACCCGGGCAGTGTTGTGGGCCTTCAGGAACGTCTTCAGTCCTTCAACGATCTTCGGAAGGGCCATGGGGTCCACGAAGCTTGCGGTACCCACCTCCACGGCGCGCGCTCCGGTGATCAGAAACTCCAGGGCATCCCTGCCGTTCACGATCCCCCCTCCACCGATGACCGGAATGGACACCGCGTTCACGACTTCGTGCACCATGCGCACGGCCACCGGACGAATGGCCGGTCCGGAAAGCCCTCCGGTCACGTTGGCCAACACCGGCCGCCGCCTCTCCACGTCAACGACCATGCCCGTCAGGGTGTTGATCAGGGAAAGGGCGTGGGCACCGGCACTCTCCACGGCACGGGCAGGCTCCCGTATGTCCGTCACATTCGGCGAGAGCTTCACGATGACCGGCTTGTCCGACCGGGCAAGCACGATTTCCGTGACCCGGGCGGATGCATCGGGGTCGGTGCCGAACGCCATGCCTCCCTGGGCCACGTTCGGACAGGAGATGTTCACCTCCAGGGCGTGGATGCCCTCCACCCCTCGAAGGGCCCCGGCCACATCGCCGTATTCCTCGATGCTGTGCCCATAGATGTTGGCCACGATCACGGTATTGAGGCCGCAAAGACCGGGCAGCTTCTCTTTTAGAAACCGATCAACGCCCACATTGGCCAGCCCGATGGCGTTCAACATGCCGCACGGGGTCTCCACAATGCGCGGAGGAGGATTTCCGGCCCGAGGTTTGAGAGATAACCCTTTGACCACAATACCGCCCAGGAGTTCCGGATCGAAGAGGTCCTCGTACTCCCGGCCGTACCCGAAGGTCCCGGATGCGGCCAGGACCGGATTCTTGAGCCTCAGGGGACCGACGTTCACGCTGAGATCGGGCCGGACATGGTCGTCACGGTTCATTCTGTTTTCCGGTGCAGGCATCAGGCGCCTCCCATCCGCTTCCAGTCCACGGCCCCGGCGTCGAACACCGGCCCCTCCCGGCAGACTCGGTGATAGGAGCCCGGTCCGTCCGAGGCCCCCGGGACGGCACAGCTGAGGCATGCCCCGAGCCCGCATGCCATGGCCGCCTCCAGGGAGACCCGGCACGGAATGCCCGAAACGGCTGTCAGCTCCGCCACCCGCTTCAGCATGGCCAGGGGACCACAGGCAAACACCATACCCGGTGTTTCGGAACCTTCGACCTGTAAGCGGGACTCCAAGAGATCGGTCACCAACCCGGCATGTCCGAGGGTCCCGTCGTCCGTGGCGATCCCGATCTTCACGTCCGTGTCCAGGATGGCCGCAGGATCCAGCACATGGGTGACAGAGGAAAACCCGGCGAGGAAATGGAAGGGCCGTTGGCGCGGCCCGGACAGGGTCTGGGCCAGAAAGAAGAGCGGGGCCACGCCCATGCCGCCCCCTACAAGGAACGCGGGGCCAACGCCGTTCTCCGCTCGGAAACCGCTCCCCAGGGGCCCCAGGACCTGAAGGGCATCTCCCGCCTTTCTTCTGGCGAGAATGTCTGTCCCGCGACCCACGACTCGGTAGAGGAGGTGAAAGGCGTCGTCCCCCGCGGACCCGCATATGGAAAAGGGCCGCCGGAGAAGGGGGTCCAGCCCGTTCTGAACCCGAACCATCACGAACTGACCCGGCTCGGCCTGCCCTGCGATGGACGGCTCGCGAAGGGTCGCGAGAAAGGTCCCCGGAGCCACCTCGCGGTGATCGATGATTTTTGCCTCTCGCTCGAACATACGGGCTTGTTCCCTTTTTCGCACCTCAGGTGAAGGAGGGTGCCCGGCCCCAACGTCCTTCGGCAGGGGGAACAGGAGAGTTTATTCCATATGATGCCGGAAATCCGTCCCCTCTCCCTGTGCCTCTCCGGCCGAGGGCCGCCGCACCCCGGCGTACCTCGGGCATCATAAATGGCCGCCGCACAATTCGCAAGGCAAACCCACCACCAGTGGCATGACTGCGGCATGGACCGGCATGGCCAGGGGAAACCTGAACGCTAGAATATGCGGTCCAACACCAGATGGGAAAAATACCCGGTCACCGCGGAGAAGTAATACGGCAGAGCCCGCCCCGAGGCCTGGTCAAAGAAGATCATGGGGAGGAGCAGAATGGGCAACGGAACCAGCACCATGGCCCACCACGTATGGGTCCAGCCCCGATGCCTTCCCAGGGCCGGCAGCATGGCGCAAAAACCCAGCACCGCAGCCCAGCGGACCATGCCCTGGATCATGAAAGCGAGATCCAGGACCACCAGGATGGCATAGAAGAAGTTCTGCCCCCTGGAGTCCGTGTCCGTGTCCGGAAACAGGGCGCCCATGAGGGCGGCGGCGCACAGGACCACGGCGGTTTCGATCCGGGGTTGAAGAACCCCCAGCCAGATCGCCCCGGCGAAACATCCCCCCCAGACCACGGCACCGCCCGCCAGATGTCCCCGATATCCGGGCATCACCGAACCTCCGTCATCTCTCCTCAATCCTTCGAAAACGCCATCTCACAGGAATGTATCCATGATGTGACAAAGGAGGCAGGCGGAGAACCTCATCGCTGACCTGATCCAAAGGCTGGAGGCAGCGTAATACGGCCCATGGCCGAATCCACCACCGCCTCCGCCAGTACCTGGGCCGCGTCGAAAACCCGGCCCAGGTCGTCCAGCGCGTCGGCGATCATGGAGAGTTCGGTACAGGCCACCACCAGCGCATTCACACCCTTCTCGACCAGATCCAGACCGGCCGAACGCAGGGCCGCTCGCTCCGACGGGCCCTTGCGACCGGCCTTGATCGCTCGTATGGCCGCCATCACACCCTCCTGGGCCCCGGAGCCGGGGTAGAGCAGATCCACGCCCACCTCTCGAAATGCCGGTTCATAGAGGGCGGTCTTGAGAACGGCGTCCGATGCCAGCAGACCGGCGGACCGCATGCCGGGGACGCCGGCCGTGACACACGCCACGGTGAGTCGAATCATGTGGAGCACGGGGATGGAGACGCTCGAAGCGATCTCATCGAAATAGACATGGGCCGTGTTGCACGGGACCACCAGGAAGTCCGCTCCATAGGTCTCCAGCTTTCGTGCCATATCGCGCAGGCAGGGAACCGGACTCTCGCCGGAACCGTTGATGAGGGCTCGAATGCGGGACGGCACGCGGGGATTGTTGTCCACGATCATGCGCACGTGGTCGGCGTCGTCCCGGGCCGGCGTGGCCCGAATCACCCGCTCCATGAGATCCACCGTGGCCTCGGGCCCCATGCCGCCGATCACGCCCACGATTTTCGAATCGTCCATGCATTCACTCCGTCCGTGCCCGGTCACTCTGAAAGGACCGCCTCGCGGTAAACGTGAAGGGCCGGGCTGCCGCCCGTGTGGACAAAGAGCACACGGCTCCCCTTCTTGAAGAATCCCTTTCTGACGAGGTCAATGAGACCCGCCATGGCCTTGCCCGTGTACACCGGATCCAGCAGGATTCCCTCGGTCCGCGCCGCCATGCGGACCGCCTCGGCCATTCCCGGTGTGGGCAGGGAGTAGCCCGGCCCCACATAGTCCCCGAAACAGGTGACGGCCTCTCGCGGAACCGGGGCCACCAGGCCCAGGCGATCCCCGGTGCTCCGGGCCAGACCGTATACCAGTTCCTCCTGGGTCCCCTTGGGCCGGCTCACGTTGATGCCCACCAGGGGAATGCCGGCATTGCACCCCACAAGGCCTGCAACAAGGCCGGCCTGCGTGCCCGCGCTCCCACTGGCGCAGACGATCCAGTCCAGGGTCAGGCCCATGTCGAACGTCTGCTGGAGAATCTCCATGGCGCAGGCCGCGTATCCCGTGGCGCCCACCGCGTTGGAGCCACCGCCGGGAATCACATAGGCCTTCCGGCCTTCCGACTCCACGGCCGCGGCCATCTCCTTCATGGCGCGCATCATGTCCGACCCTCCGGGCCAGACCCGGATCTGCTCCACACCCAGAAGCCGGTAGAGAAAGTGGTTTCCACCGGCCTCCGGATCGTACGTGCCGGCGACCCGTTCCTCCAGCGCCAACCGGCAGCGAAGTCCTTCCTTTACCGCGGCGCCCAGGGTCAGCCTGCAGTGGTTGGACTGGACCGCCCCGCAGGTGATCAGTGTGTCCGCGCCCTGATTCAGGGCCTCGGCCACCAGGAACTCGAGTTTTCGCGTCTTGTTTCCTCCACCGGCCAGGCCGAGCAGATCGTCCCGCTTGATGTAGATCTCCGGCCCGCCCAGGGCCTCGGAAAAACGGGGCAGAAACTCGATGGGCGTAGGGCCCGGTGTGTACCGTCTTCTAGGGAATCGGGAAAGGTCCATGATGGTTCTCCTGTGAATAGGTGGCCGTTTCTCCGGCCCCGAAGCCATGTGAACTGGGGGCCGTGGCGGACAGGGACACAGGAAAGAATAGTCCAGACATCCCTGTACACGAAAGGACTTTCTTGTCCGCTCCCTTTGGGACCGTCTCATGGACGTTCATGCACCGTGGCCTTGTCGCCTTTCCAGCCCACCGATCGGCTCGTCTTCGGAAAGCCCCGAGCCCGTGGATCCCCGTTCGGCCACAGGCCGTCGATTTCTGCCGGGGCGGATTCCTCTATTGACAAACCATGTAGCATTATTTATGTCAATAAACCGCATGTGAAAGCATGATGAAAGGAGGTGCATGGGAAAAAGAGCCATTAAAATAGTTCTGACACGGTATTCCCCAGCATAAAAGGAGGAATAGTATGAAAGCGATCAAGATGGCAGCCTGCGTGGTTTTTCTCGTTATGGGCCTCACCGGCATGGCCGCAGCCGAGGATCTCACACCCGGAGAAGCGGCGATTCACAGTGAATTCGTCAATCTGGTTCCCAAAGACAAGGTCGTCTCCATCGAGCAGTTCAAACAGATACATGAGGAGATCCTGGCAGGCAAACGCAACGCCTACATGATCGACTGCCGGACCCACCCGGAATTCTACGCCTTTCACATCGAAGGCGCGGATCACATCCACGCCGGTCACATGTACACCATACCGAAGAAAATCACGGATCCAAACGCGGAAATCTACGCCCTCTGCCGGACAAAGCATCGCAGCTTCTACGTCGCCGGCTTTCTCTACAAGTACGGGTTCAAAAACGTCCATGTGGTAGACGGCGGTGTCGTCGGCTGGGTGAAGGCCGGATATCCTGTGGTCAACCAGTTTGCGGGAAAATTCGTGGTCATCGAGTACAACCAGAACTTCGACGAGACCGGGAAGTACCGCATTCGGGAATTTCACCCCTACTAGCGCCCGACCGGCCCGAGAATCTCTGCGGGCCGGGTGGGCCTGCCGACATCTCCATCCCCCGGCGGGCGCAACGTCTCTGTAAATGGAAGGCCCGGGCCGTGACAACGGGGCACGGCCCGGGCCTTGTCGGCGGATCACCATCTACACAGGGGCCCGTTCCCGAGAATGGTTCCCGTCCTCGGAAGGTCCGGAGGTGAGACAATCCACATGAGGTATGCGACCCTCTTCTGTGCCCTGGTCTGCGGGATCCTGCTCCTTCCACCGTCGATGTCGAGGGGTGAAGAGAGCGGGTGCATCTCCTGTCACACCGATGACGCCCGGATTCGAGCGCTCTTCGTTCCTCCGAATATCGATTTCAAGGCCGACGAGGGTGAAGGTTGAGCAGGGGCCCTGCCTCCGGTCCGGAGGGAAGAGATGTACAAAGGGCTTCTGGTCGATCGATCGATCGTCGATACGGATCCCCACCTTGCCGAAGGGTGCTCCTTTTGCCACGAAGGGGATGAAGGGGCGCGGGACAGGGAAACAGCCCATCAGGGTCTGGTGCCGCGGCCGTCCGACGATCCTCAAAGCTGCGGCCGTTGCCATGAAGACATTGCAGGACCATACGAAAAGGCCCTGCACTTCACAACCGCCGGCCTGAGAAACGGCGTCGTGGGACGTTTTTCCAAGGCCGAGACCGCGACATTCGACAACCATGTCTTTGAAGGATCCTGCCGGCAATGCCATGCCTCGTGCGGGGACTGCCACGTGAAGGGGCCGCGGCTCGAATCGATCTCCACCGGCCTGATTCAGGGTCATCGGTTCGTACGGAAGGACGAGGCCAGGACGTGCGGCTTCTGTCATGGGGGCCGCGTCTATCCAGAGTTCACCGGGCAGTACGGCGTGGTCAAGGACGCCCATTTCGAAAAGGGGATGATGTGTCTGGACTGCCACTCCATGGAAGAGATGCACGGAGACGGGAAACGGGCTGCATCGAGAAAAGAGGTCGCCGCAAGACCTCGATGCGAGACCTGCCATCCGTCTGGAAAGGAGAAAACGGACAAGGCCCGGGAGGCCCATGAAAAGCACCAGGGAAAGCTGAGTTGCACGGCCTGCCACGCCCTTTCATCCTACAAGAATTGCTCCAACTGCCATGTCGGCAAGGGTGGGCAATCGAAGATCGGATTCTTTCTCGGGCGCAGTCCCAGGGACAGGGACATGGTCACTACCCTGCGCCTCGTGCCCTCGGTTCGGGACACGTTTGCCCGCGTCGGGATCGCCATGGAACACTACGATGCCCTGCCCAACTACTGGGACACGGTCCCCCACGTCATACGCAAGGTCACGGAGCGCACCACCAACTGTGCCATGTGTCACCTGGTCAAGATGGGTTTTCTGACCCAGTCGAAGCTCATCGAGGGCGGATCCAAGGCCAATGAAGAACTGATAATCACGCCCGGGCCCATACCGCCCTGAGACGGGCGCTGACAGGGAAGGCGTGCGTTTCGATCCGGACGTCTTATCCCACAGGAGGAGGCATGCGCATCGGCATTCAGACCTGGGGTACGGAAGGAGACGTTCGGCCCTGTATGGCCCGGAGGGCACGGGCCATCGGCTCCCGCATGGCCGGGGAGAACGGTGTTGCACGGGCAGTCTCCCTGATCGAGGACGCCGTCTCTGGACTCGGTTGAATTCAACTAACGGACGGCGCAGATGTTGCTCAGTCGACCGATCCCCTCGATGCTCACGGTCACCTCATCCCCGTCCTGAAGATATACGGATGGCTCTCTGAAGGCGCCGACCCCGTGCGGCGTTCCGGTCATAATGATGTCTCCGGGAAACAGGGTGAAGTGTCGCGACAGATAGCTGATCAGGTTCGGAATCCTGAAAATCATCTGGGACGTGTGGCTGTCCTGCATGATCCTTCCGTTTACCTCACAGGATATGGAGAGCTCGTGTGGATCGGGGATCTCATCTGGAGTCACGATCCAGGGCCCCAAAGGACAAAACGTATCCAGGGATTTTCCCCGGACCCATTGACCGTCGCCGAACTGGAGATCACGGGCGCTCACGTCATTACCGCACGTAAAGCCGAAAACCGCATCCATGGCCTCACTCTCCGGAATACGGGCAACGGTTTTCCCCATAACCACCGCGAGCTCGGCCTCGAAATCCACTTTCCGGGTCACGGTTGAATCCCAGACAATCGCTTGCCCATGGGCCGCGAGTGAGTTGGGGAACTTGGCAAATACGAGCGGTGATTCGGGAATTGTTCCTTTACTTTCAAGAACATGATCCCGATAGTTCAACCCGATGGCCATGATTTTGGAAGGTCGGGACACAGCGGGCAGGAATCGCACGTGATCGATCGGGATGGCCTTGTCCGATGGATCCAGATGCGGGGTTTTCATGATGACATCGATCATGTCCCCTTGAAATCCGCATGGATAAAGGCCTTCACCATCGACCAGGCCCAACTTCAAAACGCCGTTTTCGTCATACTGGCTGATTTTCACAACCACCTCCCCGTGTCACCTGGTTCATGGATTCGGCAAACGCCTGAAGACCATTTGTCATCATACGGATTTCATATAGCATTTGGCGGTTGAACCGAAATCCGTTCAACCGGAAAAGATGCTCATGTACCCATTTTCATCTTCAATATACGGGTTCTTTCCCGTCGTCGCCACCTTTTCGAATCTGCTTGAAAAAATCGTGATCCGAGAAGGCGATCCGTCAAAAGTCTGTCACGCCCGTTGACCACAATCTTACATACGGACATCATCCTGCTCGAAGGAAGCGGCGTGATGGATGTGGTCACATGGGCGGTGCCCACATGAACACCTGCCGGGAAGGAGGGGTGAAGATGGATGCCAGGGACTATTCCGGCAGAAGGTCTATATTCGAGCCTTCCCCTAACTGCCGCATGTTGTTACACTTTTTTATTGACATCCCGCAATGATTCCAGCTACCATCCGATTCAAGAAGAAACTTCCTATCCTCCTCCCCATACCTCTCTACTTGATCCTATCGGACACGGGCCTGAAAGCATCCCCCTGCTGCCGCCGAATTCTTCGGAGTCTGTGAGAACGACCTTTGTTCGAAGGGAGGCATCATGACGACCCGAAAGATTCTCCTGCCGTACAACCACACTCCTCAAGACAGGAAGGCGTTGAATTTTGTCATCGAGACCTTCCGTGAACGAGGAGAGGTCCGGATCACGCTCTTCAACACCTATGCACCCCTTCCGGAGATCGAGATGTCTTCCAGCCCCGAGCTGGGCAAGCTTCGGGAAGGCCTGGCCGCACTCCAGGAGGAATTCCGGGAGCGGGAGTCCGGGCTGAAGGCCACCAGGGACTTCCTCCTGCAGAACGGCTTCAACCCCGAACAGGTGGACTACGTATTGATGAAAAGGGAACAATCCATACCTGACGATATCCTCGATACCGCACACCGTGGACATTACGATGTGATCGTCCTGAGCGGACGGGAACGGGAATCGAGGCGGGTTGTTCGCATGCTCTCCAGAAGCGTTCACGAACGAGTTCTTCGGGCCGCCACGGGCGTCACGGTCTGCATTGCAAAATAAGCTGCGGATGTCGGGGCGTGTGGCCTTCAGCCCTGCTCCCACAGGAGGTACAGACAATGACCGTCGAATCGACATTCCATATCCAAGTGCTCAAGTCCGTCACCCTGGCCCTCTCCCGGTCGGACCAACTGGACGACATGGCGAACCACCTGGTCCAGCTCCTCGCAACGAACATGGGAATCAAGGCCTGCGCCATTTATGCACTGGATCCCGGCACGGGCGAACTGGAAAGGCTCGCCAGCTTCGGCCTGACCATGGCGTACGTGGCCAAGGGTCCGGTTCTCGCCGAGAAAAGTATTGCCGAATGCATGAGCGGTACTCCGGTGATCGTGTCCGACGCATCCCGGGACGATCGCATCCAGTACCCGGAGGAGGCGCAAAAAGAGGGAATCTTCGCCATCGTGTCCCTGCCCATCACGGTCTCCGGGAGCGTGCTCGGGACCCTGCGGCTCTACCAGGACCGGGTCTGGGAGGTGCCCGACAACGACCTGGCCTTCCTCGTGCTGCTGGCCGACCTCATCGGGCTCGCCATGAATTACACCACCGTGCGGGAGGCGCTCTGCGAGATCGACGATGTCCTCCACCGGCGCGTCCCGGTTCACGTCTTTCGGGACAAGTGCAGCTAGGGCGGGATCCGGGATTGGAGGCGTACGGCCCGTGGCCTGAAAGTCCGCACGGATCTGGGGCGGAAGGGATGTGAACCGGTTTTACGAATCCATCATCATTCTTTTGCCTGTGTTGTCGATGCGATATCTTTGGGAACCCCGGGTCCCGTCATGAAAAAAGTCTTTGTCGTCCAATTGGCCGATTCGAAAAAACCCGTTTTTCCGAAGGCCTGCGCGCTGTGCGGTATCCCGGGAACCGAGCCGCTTGTCCCCTTCACGGTGGACAACGAAGCCGCCCATGTGGATTACTACCTGTATGGACTTTCGAAACGAAACCCGGATACATCCTGCGATCCATCATTTTTCAGTATACCGGCCCATCATAACTGCCTAAAAAAAGTTCGATACATCTTATTGAAGCGCCTTTTTTTGATACTTCTGGCCGGCTCGTCGGTGGCAGTGATCGGCATGGTGATCGGAATCAGCCTGTTATTGAGCCTTACAGCGGCCGTCATCCTGACGATTCCGGTGCTCTACTTCGAGTTTACAAAACCACTGCCGGTTCAGTACCATCACTACCCAAGAAAATATGTGTTCTGCTTTACGGACGGACGATATGCCGAAGAGTTTGCCCGTTTCAATAACGCCCGCGTGCAAGAGGGGGATTATATCGAGCACTTTGAAGCACCATTGTATAAAAAAAATTGATTCCTGTTTGACGGGATGACAGCCGTCGCCCACCCGCTGGGGGAAAAGTGTTCGTCATTCGAATTTTCACCTTGCGAGTGTGGGCCTCAACACCCTGACGATAATGAAGAAAATCCTTATTTCAATTGTTTTGTTGTTTTTCGTGAGTCTGATCCCCTGTGCGTATCAGACGGCAAGACTGGCGGCCGATGCCTACGGATTGGTCGTCTTGGCTACCATCGATCCCGATAAAACGACGTTCAATCCATACAGCAGAAACGGCTCCTTCATACAACCGGGAGCCGCTCTTTGGATGCTCAACCACTTGGACTACCCCTATGTACGCTGTTCGGCGCGTTCGAAGCGTATGGACCTCTGTGACATATCATTCATCGGCTGGGTTGGTCGCGGCCTGGATTCCCCTGATCCGGAGTCAACGAAAAAAGGATATGAATTGCTCGAACTTTTTATATCGCGTGGTGAGCCCGTCAACCAACCCTTCGACGGCATGGCGCCGATTCATGAAGCCATTCTTTACCGGAACGGTCGATATCTGAACATGCTTCTTTCTGCGGGTGCGGATGTAAAGGCGAAAATTCATAAGCCCGGTAAAGAGGTTAACGGGCTGGATGCAATCGCGTTTCTCGAATTTTTAGAGAGAAAGAGCAAATCGGATTTCAGCGAAATCCGGGCGATTCTTACCGGTTCATCCGATTGGAAAGACGGGAGAATGCGACCGACGGATTCCGTGAGGGACGACGCAAACCGGTGTCCATCCGAAGTCGCACACCGACAGGATGCGCTGATATCGTCTGTGGCACGTTTCGCGCCGCCATACCCTGCCGTCTTCAAAGCCGACATCACAGGCTGAAGCACCCTTCTCCTCGGAGGAGTTCCTTCACGGTTTTGTGTGGGTGGATTCCACGAGGGGTACCGTTCATTCCCCGATCCAAAAAACTTATACCTGGAGTCTCATTTCTCAGCGGAGCATTCTAGCCTATCCACTCATAATCACTTAGTATTATGCGCCTATAGGCTGTAAGACTCCACTCGCTGTCTTGAAGTCCATGAATATATTAACCTGTTTCCATCGGAAGCCATTTGAATATCCATCAAACCCAATACTATACCTATATAGTCTGGTTCCTTTTCCCTTGACTTACATGACGATCTCCTTTATTTTTTAATCCCCCCCAAAAAAATGATTATCTTTTTGCCTTCCCTGGCCGAAGTTATTAACGAGCCTTTTTGATCATATTGGAAGGCAGAAGATATCACTGCTTTTTTCAAAAAAGGAATCCTACTGAATCAATGGATAAAATTCTCATTATTGATGACAATATTGATTTTTTAGATGATCTCAAACAAGGTCTCAGTCCTTATTCAAGCCAGTTTGAATTGCTGTTTGTATCAGATAGGAATGAAGCTATTCAGATTTTACGCACAGAGACCATCTCAACATTAGTCACTGAGTTACATATGCGAGGGATAGATGCTCTATCCATCATAGCCTTCATATATAGCAATTTCTCACACATTCCATGCATAGTAATAACCGAACAGGGGAAACGTAACGCTGAGATCAAAGCACAAACAGACAGCATTTACAATTATATTGAAAAACCTATAATATTTGATGCTCTTGCCAATGCAATCATGAAATCTCTGGACATTCATGATGAAGTTAGACATTTAAACGGAAATACAGGAATACCACTTATATTTTTATTACAGCTTATTGAAACTGAAGGCACAACACGTCTATTGGAAATTCATTCAAACTTCAATGGAAAAGGGTTTCTATATTTCAATAATGGTGTCCTTTATGCTGCAGTATGCGGAGAATTGAAGGGAGAAGCCGCCGCTATTAAAATAGCTAGTTGGAATAAAGTGAGAGTTGAATTCAAGAATATTCCTAAAGGAAAAATCAAAAGACAAATTCAATCAAGTTTTTCTAATTTTATTTTTAAGTCAATGATGTCTTCTGGTGATACAATCACTTCAGATGAAGAGCTCAGTGCAGAGCCATCTGAAGATTTCAACACAATTGAATTGGGCATCGCCGAGATGGATGAAGAAGAGATGGTGGAGGATTCTCAAAGAACGATGCCCATGGATTCAGGCAAAGAGAATGATGTAGAACAAAGGCCACAAAAAGACATCGTATCCGAGAATATCATTTTTGAACCTATCACGGAGATATCACAAGAAGGGAGACAAAAGAATATGGCACTTGATAACATGGTTTTTGAACCTCTCAAAAAAATCTCAGGTTTTATAGGCGCTGAAATCTATTCCGGGAACGGCGAGGTGCTGTTAGCAGATGCACCCGGATCAATCAACACTGAAGAAGTGGCCGGACTTGCCGTCGAGCTGTACAAAACCGCTCGAGCTATTGCGGAACAGATGAAAATGGGAATTGCCGACCTGGTTGAAGTAAGAACGGAAAGTCACTATTTTCTGCACGCATGCATTGTCCCAGGCAGAGCGGGCCTGGGTGTATTGATGACCAAGGATGGTAATGTTGGGTTGATGCGTCATACAATGCGAAAAATTTCAGAATCCCTTATCCCGGATTTTTCATAACAGATAAGGGCCAATAACAGGCGATAACGCAGAAAAGCGCCGTATCGCATGAAAGGTCAATGACTCGAGAGGACCTTCCCTGTCGGTCAAACGCCCCGGTCGAGCCACACAGGGTCTATTGGAAACCGCTCAAAACGTCCTTGAGCACCCTGGGCGCTTCGGAGCCGGCGCTGTTTCACGTCGCCTGGCACAGTGGGGTTTGTCCGGGATCATTTCCAGCCCGAATCGGAATCTTTCAAGCGCCCCAACCGTGTTTATGGATGGGCGGGTGGACGCGTGTTTTCGGCCAGACAGCTGCAGCATCACATGGTCATGGTCTTTACCCATTTTTCGTCGTAAGGTATGTACGCATCCCCTGAACCAAACGGGCCTCCCCCACAAGAAGGCCCTGGTTCATCGGGACTGTCCAAGGGGGACCATGCGTTACATATTCCGGTAGGCCCTGCTGAAACTTCCGAAAAGAAAGACAATGACGGCCAGAAGTGTGCCTCCGATGCCGATGGTTGCGGGGGCGCCAAAGGCTTCGGCGAGCAGGCTGATGAACATGTTTCCCAGGGGAAGCGCGGAAAAGGTGAGCATGTAGATGCTCATCACCCTCCCGTGATATCGCTTATCCGATTTTTCCATGATCAATGTGGCGTTGAGGGCCATGTAGCCCGAAGATACGAGCCCCACAAAGAACAGCACGATCAATGCGGCTTGATAGTCCTCCATACGTGAAAAAACCATGAGAGAAAGGCCGAACAGCACCCCAAGGACCAGTTGCACAAGTCCCGGCCGCCGCAGACCTCCCAGTGAAGCGACCGCCAGGGATCCCACCAGGGCGCCGATGCCGTTGGCCATCATGAGCATCCCCAGGCCGCCGGGACCGACGTGAAAAACCTTTTTCGCGAACACGGGCATCAAGGCCTGGTAGGGCATGCCGAGCATGATGGGCGCCAGGCTCAAGACAAGCAGGATCGGAAGCACCGGATTATGGAGGATATAGACGATCCCATCCATCATCGCCCGAAATCCCGCTATTTCGTCCCGGGCGGCCTGAAGGCCCGGCTCGGCAATACGCAGGAGGCTCAGGGATACCAAGGCGAACATGGCGGCCATGATTACGTACACGCCTCCCACGCCGATCCACGACACCGTGATGAGCACCCCGGCCAGCGGCGGACCCAGGACACGGCTCGCATTGAGACCGGCACTCCCCAGGGCGATGGCGTTCATCAGCCGAGGGGGGCTGACCACTTCGGCGACGAAGGACTGCCGGGCCGGCATGTGAAAGGTAAATGCCGTACCCATGACGGCGCTTATCATCACCATGTGCCAGAGCCTGACAAGGCCCGAAAGAACAAGCAGGGCCATGATCACCGCGCCTGTCACAAGAACAATCTGGGTAATCATGAGGATACGCAGTTTTGAATGGCGATCGGCCGTCATGCCCCCCACCAGCGAGAAGAGCAGCATGGGAAGGCCGAAACCAACGGAGATGACGCCGATGGACGAGGCGGCGCCGGTCAGTTCAAAGGCGAAATAACCGTTGACGAAGAAATACATCTGCATGGCCAGGATGCCCGGCAGCATACCAGACCAGAGCACACGAAAAGCATGCTCCGTCAGAGCGGGAAAGACCCGTCCCGCCGCCGAAGAAAGGCCACGCCATACGGATCGCCGGTTCTGCCCGGACGGGGCCCTCTTCATATCGCTCCTTCCTGCGGGAGATGAATTCTCTCAGCGGGAGAAGGTGATAAGCGCATCGATCACCCCATGGGACTTCGGTATACCCCATATGGACAATTAGATTGTATGAAACTCGACGCCGTCAAAAAAGAAACCATCATGCTGACCCCCGGTGAAATATGGCCGAACACCGCATCCTCCACTGAAATCCCCATGCCGGACTTCACGCCGGACCTCCTGGCATCCGCATTCGGTCTTGCCCTGAATTTCTTCAGGCAGGTGGAACGTTCGGGACGCCGGACACAAACGCCATGCGGAATCTGTTCAAAGAAGCCATCTGCATGGCCTTTCCAGAGAAAATCAACGCATTGCTGAAAAGGGGGTTTTGAGCGGGATGAGTCTTTCAGCGGTGTGGTTGTCGGTCAAGGGCAGTCTTGAGATATCTGTCCAGGTCACTCCTGCGATTGAGAACGCTTCCCAAGACCTCAGGCGTCGGCTTCGAAGGGATGGTGCTCGACCTTTGAAGAGAACGGCTTGTAGTGGTGCCGGAGGGGGGAATCGAACCCCCACGATCGCAAGGATCACTGGATTTTGAGTCCAGCGCGTCTACCAGTTTCACCACTCCGGCAGGGAAACTCCGCAAGTATAGAAAATTCAGGTGCGCCGTGTCAATAACCAGTTGACACGACAGCTCACCATTGGTAGGATTTCGACTTCTTCCAACGGCGTGGGGCTGTAGCTCAGCTGGGAGAGCGCGTGAATGGCATTCACGAGGTCGTGGGTTCGATCCCCATCAGCTCCACCACGCCCATTCGATTATCGGCCCTGCGACACGGTTCAGGTCTTTGTCCCGGATATGAATCGCTCCGTGTCGCCGAGGGCTCAAGGCGGTTGCCTATGGTGACCGCCTTTTTTGGTTTGGCCGCCCGGACTTCGACCCACCCCCACGTGCCGGGGTACTCGGGCCTGAACACGAACGCCCCCCTCTGATCTTCACCGGCCCCTTTTCTTCCAAACATGCCCTGTCCCGACCTTGAGGCACCACAATGGACTGCGGCATGAATCGAAACACCGCCTGCCAAACGGGAACGTGACGGAATTCCCCAGGAAAGCGTGTGTCCACGAATCGGGCCCTTTGCCTCTTCGGTGTCAAGTTTTTCCGAATTCGGGTCGATAAGGTCTTAGAGGGATATCCGTCCCTGGAGGTGAACCAACCCCATGTGTCCACAACCCGCATATTCGAAGGCAGCCGGAGCCGACCGATCCGGGACCGCAAACCCGCCTCTCACGGCGAAGTCCATTCGCAAGATGGTCGTGCTCTTCACGGACGTGGTGGACTCCAGCAAGTACTTCAAGGCCTACGGAGACCTGGCGGGCCGGGAAATGCTGCGCCGGCACCAGGAACTGGCCTCCGGGCCCGTAGTCGCACACGGCGGAGTGGTGGTCAAGGTCCTCGGCGATTCGGTCATGGCCTTTTTCACGGATCCAACCGAGGCCCTCAAGGCCGCTGTCAAGATACAACAAGGCTTCTTCCGGCATAACCAGGGCGGCAAGGGACCCCGGGAACAGATCCACGTGCGTATCGGTCTTCACTACGGCGACGGCATCGTGGAAAAGGGGGACATTTACGGTGACGTGGTGAACATCACGGCCAAGTTCCTTCCCATGGTCCAGGGGGATCAGATCGCCGTGACCGGGGAACTCCACGATCAGGTTCATGGGCTGGCATGGGCCCGATTCGAAAAAATGGACCTGGAACTCACCAAGGACGTACTCAAAAAACTCGTCATCTACCGAGTATCCTGGGACCAACGAGCGGACCTGAATCCCGCCCACATATCCGTGCTCGTATTGCGTCCCGCCTGGAATCTGGCCAAGGAGGAATTCCAGGAGGTCTGGCAGCGCCTGCTGGCCCAGAAAGCCAGCCTCTGGCCCAAGACGCCCGGGGAACATGCCACCCTGCGTGACGGGACCCTGGTGCTCTTTCTCAAAACACCGGCCGCCGCACCGGAAATGGCTCATAACGCCCTGCTCTTTCTCAAAAGAGGTCTTGGAAGGGGCGCCCTCCCCTTTGTCCCTGTTCAAATCCTGGTGGACACGGGGCAGTTCAAGAAGGCGGGAGAACCCTTTCTGGAGGAGCTTCGGGAGTCCTGGACCGATGTCAAACCGGGGGAGATCACCGTGTCCGCCAAGGCCATGAAGGCGGTGCACGTGCCGAGCGACATGAGGGTCATCCAGCCTCACGAAGGTGAGCGGTCCGAGTTCTACAGGCTGGTGCCCAAGGAAGGAGGCGAGCAGTCCACCCCCGCGCTCTTTCTTTATCAGGCCAGCATGGTCCAGGGTGAACACGGACCCTGCTTCTACTGCGGTGACCGTCGGCACCCGCCCGCGGAATGCCCTTCCAAGCACCTCTCGGACCTCACCCACGGGATCGAACGGCTTGGATACCAGCCTCTGGAAGCCATCAATGAGCTCTTTTTCGCCTACCTGAACTCCGGAAAGGCCGAAGATCAAGGCGCCCACACCACCCAGGCGAATCCGCACCGGGACGAAGACCTGGCGGCACATGCGTTTTTCGAACTCAAACGGGTCTTCCAGCTTCGGTTCCTGAGAACCCTCTGGAACTCGACAGCGGAGGCATGGAACCGGATCAAGGCGGAGAACGAGGACGGAGAGCGGGGCGGCCTGATCTGGATCGGTCAGGACTGCATTCGAGTATCCAACCTGGTTCAGGCCGAAAATCTTCTCGTCGACGCATTGGGGAAAATCCCGGGCGACTTCAACGCCCTCTGCGCCATGGGCTTCCTCATGATAGAACGGGGCGACCTGCAGCGTGCCAAGCGGTTCTTCAAGCATGCCCTGGAAAACGGGGACATCACCCCCAGAAAGATCTTCGTGCGCCTCCTTCTCGCAAGGACCCACGAACTGAGCGGTGAGATACGCCAGGCGGAAGAGCATGTGCGCAAGGCCCTCTTCATGGACTCGCTTTGTCACGAGGCCCTGTACCTGGAAATGATCTACAAGTTTCGCCAGGGACGCCACGTCGAGGGCCTGCGCCGGCTTCGAAAGCTGATCGAATCCAACCGCAAGATATTCATCATGGTCTTGATCGATCCGGAACTCGCCAAATTCAGCGAGCGAATTCAAGCCGAAATTCAGGGCATCCTGGATAAGGCACGGACCGATGCGGAGCGGATCTCGGTCCGGGCCGCGGAAGAGATCGGCCGAATGGAACGGCTCATGGGGAAGGATGAGGCCGAGTTGAAGCGGGCCCGGCAAAACCTGGAGAAAATCCAGGAACTGTCCAGGGCGGACAGCTATTTCAGCCTGCTGGACATCATCTACTATGGCACGGTAATCGTCCAGACTGCGATGCGATGCCACGAGGACGTACGACGAAAACTATTGCGAGCCCACGGAAAGCTGAAGGAGAGGCATGAGGCGTGCGTGCGCTTTCTGCGGACTTACCCGTATGCATCGCTCCTAGGCTCACTGCCCCAGGATCTCGAGGCGGCGGGACAGACGATCCATGCGATTCGCGAGGTGATCCGGTCCAATGCCCTGGAGAGGTACAAGGATGCCATGGCTCAGGTTGAAGCGACGGCCGGACAAATGGACCGCCTGGAGTACAGGGTCCGTCGGCTGGAAAAGCTGAGACGATTGATGGGCTTTACCGTCGACTTCCTCAAAAAAACCGTCCTCCTGGAAAGCGCCATCGCGTTTATCTCGCTGCTTCTGTTCCCCGTGATCGGGCACTACCTGAACTTCCTCATACCGAACCTGTCGTTTTCACCCGAGAGCATATGGGTCTACCAGAAGGGGGTTCTCATCCTCGGCGGATTCACAGGCCTCTTTCTCGCCTTCCTCATGAGCGCCCGGAAACTCGGGGAGTCCTGACCCACCCCATCTCGACGGCCTCCCCAAAAAGACGGCTCCGCCGGAACCAACCTCATTCCGCGAGAAACGCCGTGTCCGCATCATATCGGGATGAAAAGAAGGCGGGCCGTCCCGAGAAGATATTGCACGAGGTCAACACGTGTTCGGCCACTTCGCGGCGCCGGTCCTCTCCCAGCCCGTTGAATCGTTCCACAAATCCGGCGTCGTCCGGCATCGACTCCAGCGCACGCCACAGATCCGCCACGGAAATGTCCGAGGAAAGAGGAGCCGCCTCTTCCTCCGGACCTCCGGCAAGGATCCTGCGGGCCCGATCCACGGCCCGATCCAGGTCATCCTTCAATTTTCTCGCCTCGGTCTCCAGTTCTTCGACAGAGGCACAGGGAGCCGAAACAGGGCAGACGTTCGCCTCACCCATGAAGATGCATCGAATTCCGAGCCTCGGGCCGCCCTTTTCTTCGCCCTTCGAGACCGCGACCACATCAAACAGCCGATCCATATACCGCTCTTCCTTTCCCACGGGTTTCACCGTCCCGCCGGCCCTTGACCCGCGAAATCCCCGAGCCGCGATTCGCCGCCCTTCAGATCCATGGGCAGTCCGGCCACCAGGAGGACAACGCGGTCGGCCACTTCAGCCACCGCCTGATTGAGTAATCCGGCAGCGTCCCTGAACCGCCGTCCGAGCGGATGATCAGGCACGATGCCCATGCCGACCTCGTTGGACACCAGGACCACGCTTGGATCGCATGTCGTGAGGGTCTCGATCAGGTGGGTGCGCCGGAGGTCCGTCCCGGTCTCCCCCTCCCGGAGTATCACATTGCTCAACCACACCGTGAGGCAGTCCACGAGCACGGCATCCACGTGGGTACAGCGGTGCATCAGGGAAGGTGTGAGTTCCAGGGGCTCTTCCAGGAGTTCCCAGCCCAGGCCTCGGGCCTTCCGGTGCAACCGGACCCGGTCCGCCATCTCCTCGTCCAGGACCTCGGCCGTGGCCAGGAAGAGACGCGAACCATATCGCTCCTCCACGTAGTGCTGGGCCCAGGAACTTTTTCCGCTCCTCGCCCCACCCAGCACCAGCACAATTTCCCGCCCGGGGGTACCGTTCATGGCACGCAATCCTCTCCATTCTCCATCCAGAAATGGACTTTTGTGTCCTCTCTTCTGAAAGGGAAGCCTCGAAGTTCTCGAAAACCATTTGTGGACAGGTCCATTCTATCGAGACAAACGGCCTACAGGTGGATCTCCGCATCCTCCCGGGCCGCCTCGACCTGAAAAACGCTCGATTTCTTGCGGGCAAGGTCCCTACAGAGCAGTTCGAAGGCCTTGAGTTCCGGGTCGGTCCGGGAAGGGTCGTGGTGAAACAGGATGAGTCTTCGGACGTCCGCCCTTCGAGCCAACTCCAGGACCGTTCCATAGTCCGAATGGCCCCAACCCTGGTGGGCGTCCATCTCTTCCGGCGAGTATTGGGCGTCGTGGATCAGGATATCCGCATCGCGACAGAAGTCAACATACTCGTCGAAGCCGGTGTCGACCTTGAGTTCATTGTCCGTAATGAAGACCAGGCGACGGTCCTCTTCTTGAATGCGAAATCCCAGCCCTCCCTGGGGATGCCGAAGGGGAATGCTCTCCACTTTCCCGCCATTCAACTCCAGAGGCCCTTGCCCCACCACATTCAGAAAGCGGGTCCGAATGTCCAGTTCCTCGATCTTGATGGGAAAGTATCCTCCGCCCATGGGGCTGTCAAACGTGTGCTGGAGTCCCATCATTGCGTTCGGATGCCCGTCCACCAGGAGTTCCGTTCCCGAGGGCAGTTCCGGGGCAAAAAACGGAAACCCGATGATGTGATCCCAGTGGACATGGGTGATCAGGAGAAACATCCGCCCGACATCATGTCTTCCCCCCAAGACCAGACCCAGCCTTCGAATACCGGTTCCCGCGTCTATGATCACCCTCTCACCGCTTTCGAGCACGACTTCGAGACAGGTGGTGTTTCCTCCGTAGAGAACGGTGTCCCGGCCCGGAACGGGTATGGATCCCCTGGTGCCCCAGAAAGTGATTTTCATTCGTCGTTACCGTCCGCCTTGTTTTTGTCCAATTTCCTGTTCCCTGTAAGCGCAACAAACAGCCGGCTCCTGATCCGCCTGTCATGCAGGGGCGCGTGTTTTCACGGCGCCCCTCTTCACTCCTCGAAATAGGTGTGAAACAGCGGCTCCAAGTCCGCAATCTGTTCCTCGATGGAGAGAGGGACATCCACTGCGAAGAGGTCCAGAAGGACCAGGGCATTGATGCTGGCGTCCTTCAGGCTCAGGGCCCGAATCCGTTCCGCCATGGCCTTGTTCACGAATGTGACGTTTCGGTAGATCTCCGCAAGCCCCTGAAAGGTAAAGTCGGCGGGTCGGCCCCGCTTCATGAGAAAAAACTGCCCCAACAGGTACGTGCTGGTGGTTCGAAACGTGGTCTCAAGCATGCTGGGGAACGGCAGGTGAAACCGAACCATGGGGCGCAGCTTGTCCATGATGGGACAGCCGCACGTCACCATGAGGATCCCCAAAATGGAACTGAGTCCCCGCTGCATGGTGGTCTTCTCCACATATCGTCGTTCCCGGGTCTCCACGAGGACCTCGGCCTCTTCATACGATACCCGGTCCCTGAAATCCGACACGACCTCCTTGATGGACAAGGCGATCGGGCAGTGGGGAACGTTATCGGGATCCAGGGGGCAGTTTCGGCATTGATGAAAGTCGAGCCGGGTCCAGGAATCGGGCGTCACGTGACGAAACGGCAGGTAACGGAGAGACGCCGAGTCGAGATGAATGGGCAGGTCTATCCTGGATCCGTCCTGAAAGATAAATTCATACCTGAAGAGGAGCGGGGCCGCTCCGCCGGGGTTGCCTCCGGACACTGGGTCGAATGAAGCCATGCGGTCTCCGGTTTCTGAACGATTCATCATGTCGAATGTTCCTTACACTATGGCATCAAGCCGTCAAAATCAATGGGTTTTTTTGAGCAACCGGGGGTTTCTTGACATCTTGAGGTCACGGGGGATAATGGTTTTTTCGATCTGTGCGCCGAAGGGAGCCCCGAATCATGTGCGGCATTTGCGGAAAACTCGACCTGACGGGCAGACCGGTTTCCGAGGACCTCCTGGAGGCCATGTGCGAGAGCATTGCGCACCGGGGGCCCGACGACCGGGGGATCCACGTGGACCCGCCCGTTGGGCTCGGGCACCAGAGGCTCAGTATCATCGACCTGTCCTCCTCCGGGCATCAGCCCATGTGCAACGAGGACGGCACCATATGGCTGGTGTACAACGGTGAAATCTACGACTTCGAGCCCCTTCGCCGCATGCTTGTGGATCGCGGCCACCTCTTTCAAAGCCGGACGGATTCAGAGGTCCTCATCCATCTCTACGAAGACGAAGGCGTGGATTGCCTCGGGCGTCTCAACGGGATGTTCTCCTTCGCCCTCTGGGACAGCCCCAGGAAACGGCTCTGGCTTGGGCGTGACCGCCTCGGAATCAAGCCCCTCTGCTATTTCTGGGACGGGACGCGCTTCGTGTTCGGGTCGGAGATCAAGGCGATCCTGTGTGACCCCGAGGTCCCGCGGGAAATCGATCCCCAGGGCCTGGATCTCTACCTCACGCTGAATTACGTCCCCCCGCCCTGGAGCCTCTTTCGCGGCATTCGAAAGCTGCCTCCAGGATCCCACATGACTGTGGAAAACGGGGAATTCACCGTGACCCGTTACTGGGACGTTCCTGCGGGGCCTTCCGATCAGAGGCGGGTGCCGGAACCTCGAATCCCGGACGCGGAGGACGACGCTCGGGGGCTCTTTGATGTCCTGGACGCCGCGGTGAGCCGCCGGTTGATCGCAGACGTACCCCTGGGGGCGTTCCTGAGCGGTGGGCTGGATTCGAGTATCATCGTGGGGCTCATGGCGCGGCACATGAACCGCCCGGTCCAGACCTTCTCCATCGGATTCAAAGACCTGCCCTCCTTTGACGAGACCTCCTACGCCCGCGACGTGGCCTCCTTTCACCACACGGACCATCACGAGTTCCGACTCTCTCACCATGACGTACTGGAGGCCTTTCCCACGGTCCTGGACAACCTGGACGAACCATTCGCCGACTCTTCTGCCGTTCCCACCTACATCGTGAGCCGCGAGACGCGAGACCACGTGACCGTGGCCCTTTCCGGGGACGGCGGGGATGAACTCTTCGCCGGATACCGCATGTACAGGGGAGAGGCCTGGGCCCGCGCCTGGGGGGCCATTCCGGGTTTCCTTCGAAACGGCCTCATCACCCCCCTGGTGAGCCGGCTTCCCGAGCGCCGCAACACCCCGGGCCTGGAATGGGGCCGCCGGGCCAGAAAATTCGTCCGCGGTGCCGGCGGGGACTTTGCCGAACGGTTCTGCGCGTGGCGTGAAATCTTTTCCCACCCCCAGAGACAACGACTCCTGGCGAATCCCCTGCAACAAGACCTCTACCTGGGCCTCGTCCGCATGAACGCGGCACAAAACGCGGACCGTTTTCCGGACGATCCGATCAACCTGATGCTCTATCTGGATGTAACGGGCCTCCTGCACGGCGACATGCTCACCAAGGTGGACCGCATGAGCATGGTCAATGCCCTGGAGGTGCGTGTGCCCATACTGGACCACACCGTGGTGAGTTACGCCTTCGGCCTTCGGGGCAACCGGAAACTGCGGGGCCGCACGGGAAAGGCCGTTCTCCTGGACGCCTTTCGGAAACTCCTGCCCCCCTCCCTTCATCGGCGTCCCAAGATGGGCTTTGAAATGCCCGTCAACGCCTGGCTTCGAAAGGACCTGCGTTTCCTGGTGGAAGACTACCTGAACGACGGTGTGATTCGAAGACAGGGGATCTTTCGTCCGGAGGTCGTATCCGAACTGGTCCGCAGCCACATGGGCGGATTTCAAGACACATCCTGGCAACTCTGGAATCTGATCGTATTCGGGCACTGGTATCGCTCCTATCTGGGTGGATAGGAGAGCGCCGGGCCCCAACACCGGGACCGTTCTTCACCCATGAGCCTTTTGATCCCCATTCAGACTCCTCCGGGTCCCCTCAGGGCCAACCCGGACATTCCGAACGCCGGGGAGCGCGGGGTTTCCCAAACCACGCCGCCGTCTGTCCCCTCCGGCTCGGACGGTGCCCACAGGGATCGCCCGTGCCTCCTCTCCGGTGTTCGGAGTGCCTGGGCCCTGGTCCTGGCCGGGACGTTGGCATTCCTCTTCTCCGGATGCTCTCTGTCCTACCTGCTGCACGCGGCCGCGGGTCAACTCCGCATTCAGGGCCGGGCCCTGCCTGTAGAACAGGCCCTTCGGGGCGGAGATCTTCGAGCCGAGGAAAAGGAAAAGATTCTGCTCGTGTCACGCATCAAGGCCTTTGGAGAATCGAAACTCGGGCTTCGAGCCACGGACAACTACGAAACGGTCTACCTGGGCGGGGAGCCGGATCCAGTCTACACGGTCACCGCAGCGCACAGGACCCGCCTGGAACTCGTGACCTGGTGGTTTCCCATCGTGGGGCGCATGCCCTACCTCGGGTATTTTGACCCGGGAAAGGCCCGGAACAAGAAACGCCATCTGGAAGACCAGGGCCTGGACGTGGTGATCTGGGCCGCAGAGGCATACAGCACCCTGGGGTGGTTTCAGGATCCGGTCCATCGGAACCTCCTGCAAAAAGAGACCGTGGACATCGCAGAGACCATTCTGCATGAAATGACCCACGTGACCCTGTATGCCAAGGGACAGCCGGCGTTCAACGAGACCCTGGCCACACTGGTGGGAATGACAGGGGCCCTGGCCTTCCTGGAACGGGAATTCGGACCCGAATCCCCCGAGGCCCGAAAGGCCCGGTCCGTGCTTCACGACGAACGCCTCTTCTCCGCGTTCATCGATGATCTCGCGTCCCGCCTGATCGAGTTGTACAACGGTCCCTTTGGTGAGGAGGAAACGCTTTCCCGTCGCGAACAGATCTATGCCGAGGAGGTGACCCGGTTTCAGAACTCCCTGGACCGGATGGAAACGGATCGTTTTGCGGGATTCGGTCTTCACGGCATGAACAACGCCTACCTCATCTCCGTGGCCCTGTACCATCGTCACTTCAACCTCTTCGAATCCGTCCTCCATGCCCAAGAAGGATCCATTCAACGCACCCTGGAGGTCTTCCGCGCACTGAGCCGGCAGGATGGGGACCTGATCGAGCGGACCCGGGAGTGGCTGACATGAGAGGAATCGTAAAAAAGGCCCTCTGGGGGTTCGGAGCGGCAGCCTTGCTGCTCCTCGTCCTGGCTGCCGCCGCCACCTTCTACCTGGCGCGGAATCCCGATCGCGTAAAGGACCTGCTGACCGCAACCGCATCCAGGGCCACGGGAATGGAGGTGGGTTTTGAGTCCTTGAACTGGAGCCTGCGGCCCCTGCGTATTCGGGCGGAAGGGATCACCATATCCTCCCCGAAGGACTCCCCCACCGACCTTCGGGCATCCCTTGGAAGCGTGGGGGTCGACCTGGTCCTGGTGGGCGGGTTTGGAGACCGGGTCCTGGTGATCCAACGGCTGAGCGCCCGTGATGTGGACATATCCCTTGGCGGTGCCCTTCCCCTTCCCGGGGAGAAAGAAGAGCCGGCGGCGACTTCCCGTTTGGTCCGGGCGGCGGTGGGCCTTCTTCGGTACCTACTGATTCAGGACGTGTGCCTGGAGAGGGCCGAACTGGTTCAGGGCCGGGTGGGCGTCCAGGTGGATCAGGGAAGCCTCGAGGTCCGTGGCTTGGAGGCGCAGTACACGCCGGAGAGTGGAATCGATGCCTCATGCGGCCTTCACATGAACCACCCGGGATCGGGTCTTGACATGGACCTGGCCGAGATCAGGGTGGAGATGCCCCGATCAGCGGCAACCGGCCCGGTTCCATGGCGCATCAGCTTGGGATCGGGGATTCTGGCCAGAGACGACCTCCGCGTCACGGGTCTTGCATTCGAGGCCGCCGGGACCATGGACCCGGGCGAGGAGATCGTTCATATGGAATCCCTGGTCCTGAACCTGCCCGATGCCCGGCCCCTGGTTCCCGTGTTGCTGGACGTTCCTCTGGAATTCCGGATTCGAGCCTCCGGCCGGGTGTCTCCGGGGAAAGGCCGTTTCGATGACATCCATGTTCAAGCCACCCTCCGGGCAGCCGACGCGGAGATCGAGGCGACGTCCAGGATCAGTGGGTCCTGGACCCCTTCCATTCAAGGGGTCATGGAGTCCTTGTCGTGCCGCTTTCAACCGGGGGAATGGGTTTCCATTCTGCCGAAGGATCTTCGGGCGCGCCTGGATGGCCTGCGCCTTTCCGGAGACGTGTCCCTGTCGGGCGGCCTGGCCGTTGCCGTTGAGAAGGGTGTCCTCCGTGTTCGACCCGACCTGGCTCTGCAACTCAACGACAACGTGGTGGCCTATCACACCTCTTCCCTCAAGGCCCGCGCCCGCATATCCGGCACCCTGCAGGGCAGGGGTTCGCTGCCCGATCCTTCCATCTCGGGGACGATCCGGGCGGACGGCGTGATCCTTGAGGCCGGCACCCTGCACATTCCCTCGGCCTCGGCGGGGCTGAGTGTGGAAGGCGGCGTGACCGCCATTCGTATTCACGACATGGAGTTGCGGGCGCCCGAGGTTCGTGCGGGCCCTTCCGATCGGCCTTTTTCTCTTCGTGGTCTTCTCGTTCGATTCCATGAGGCCCGGATCGACACTCAAGGTCCCGGACTGGCCTGCCCGGACGTCCTGGTGACGGCCGAAGGCCTGGGGCCGTTCCATCTGGATGTCCAGTCCCTCGGGCAAACAGGGGCCGTTTCGGTCCGGGGGGAAAAGACCGGGATGTTGTCCCTGCTCTCCAGGGAGGGTTTTCCCCTTTACGGATGGGGTCTTCAGGGGGAAGACAGCGTAGACATTCATGTCGAGCGCCGGGACCAGGGAACCTGGACCTTGAAGAGCCGGTTCGGCGTGGTTGGCCTGGCCTTGGATAACGCAGAATTGGGCCTTTTCGGTGAGGGCGTCGGCCTGAGTTTGGCGGCCGAGGGGACCCTGTCCGGGGACCCGGACTCCCGCATCCGCGGGACGGCCGCCCTGAAGGCCGAGGTGGGAGAAGTCCTCCTGGACCGCTTTTACCTGAATATGGGCAATCACCCGGTCTCCCTGAAGACCGAGTTCACATGGGACCCCGGTCACGAAACCGTTCACATCTCCCGAATGGAGGCAGCGCTCTCCGGCCTTCTCTCCATGCGGGCCTCCGGAACGCTGGAACGCATCCCTGAAGGCATGCACGCCCTCGTCTCCGTTTCCATCCCGCCCTTTGATCTGGAGCCGGTCTTTCGGCTGTTTGCGGTCGAACCGTTCAAGATGGCGGTTCCCCTTCTCGAACGGCTGGCCGTTTCGGGAACGGCCTCGGCCGACCTCAGCCTGGACACGGGACCGGACGGCCGGGCCCTTCTCGGGGACGTTCACGTCAGGCAGGGGACCATCTCTGCGGAAGGACCTGCATGGGCCCTGCGGGATATGGAACTGTCCATGCCCGTCTGGTATTCGACCGTCCCGGACCCGGGGCCCATTCCTCCCCCGAAGGAAGGGCGGCTGCGAATCCGGTCCGTCGAACTGCCGGGACTACCCATCCAGCCCCTCTCCATCGTCTTCGGCGCCCAGCCCAACCGGCTCCGGGTCTCCGGGCCGACGGTCCTTCAGATCCCCGGAGGAGACCTTGGAATCGATACACTTGAACTGGAGCACGACCCCAAGGAAGGGCTTCGAGCGGAGGCCTGTGCCACCGTGGGTCCCGTGGAACTTCAGCCCTGGCTCTCCAAGGTCTGGGCCGATCCGCCCCGAGGGATCCTGACCGGGACCCTCCCCGGTATCGTGTATCGGGATGGAACCGTTTCGACCCGAGGGGTCTTGAAAGCGGAGATCTTCGGAGGAAGGCTCATCCTGAAAAACTTCGGCGCCACCGGCCTCTTCTCTTCGGCCCCGGTCTTTGGTCTCGATGCCCGGTGGGAGGATCTGGACCTGGAGTCCATGACCAAAGGAACCGAATTCGGACGGGTCACCGGCGTTCTGAAAGGACACCTCAACGGCCTGGAACTGGCCTTCGGTCAACCCCAGTTGTTCGACCTGCTTCTCGAAACCGTGCCGCGGAAGGGTGTGTCTCAACGGATCAGCGTAACAGCCGTCGACAACATTGCGCGCATCGGCGGCGGCGGCAGCCCGTTCATGGGCATGGCCGGAATGTTCACCTCCCTGTTTCGTGAATTCCCTTACGAACAGATCGGAGTCCACGCCGTCCTGGAGAACGACGTATTTCGCATCAACGGCACCATTCAGGAAGGCGGTACCGAATACCTGGTAAAAAGGAGTGGTTTTTCAGGAGTAAATGTTGTAAATCAGAACCCTGACAATCGGATACGCTTCAAGGATATGGTGAAGCGAATTCAGAGGATCACCGCGTCGAAAGGCGGTCCCGTGATCCAATAGCCTGTACGGAGGTAAACATGGAAACGGTTCGAAAGACGTTTTGCATCGCCTCGGTTTTCTTCCTCGCCACCCTGGTGGCCTGCGTGACCATCAACATCTATTTCCCGGCCGAAAAGGTGGAGAGCGTGGCCGGTGACATCGTCGATGAGATCCGGGGCCGCAGCGGAGAAGAGGGGACGTCCGGGAAGACCGGCGCAAAGGAGTCCCTGCTTCATAGGATCCGGATCGTTGTGGGTGTTGGACCCGCTTGGGCCGATGAGGTCACGGAGATCAGCAACGCCACCATCCGTGCCCTGAAGGATCGGATGAAGGCCCGCTACCAGCAGTTGAGCGCTTTCTACTCCAAGGGCCTCATCAGCGAAGGAAATGACGGTTACCTCCAGATGAAGGATCTCGGTTCCTTGGGACTCAAGGAAAAACGGGATCTCACCTCCCTGGTGGATGCAGAGAACAAGGATCGTAAGGCACTGTACAACGAGGTCGCCAAGGCATTGAACATCGATCCGAGCCAGGTTGACCGGATTGCAAAGATCTTTGCCAAGGAGTGGCAGAAATAGGGGCCCCAAGGCCCCCGGTCACGCCATGGAATCCATTGACCTCGAGACCCACACAAAACGCATCAAGGCCTTCACGGACATCAGCCGGGCCATTGCCACAGATCAGCCACTCGATGCCGTCCTCAACCGAATCGTCCTCATCACGGCGCGGGTGCTGGTCTATGAGGTCTGTTCCATCTGGCTCGTGGACGACAGCGTAACCCCCCGAAGGCTCCGCCTCACCGCCACCCAGGCCATGGACCCTGCCTACGCCCGGCCCCGCTCCCTGGGCCGCGTGGAAGGGGTCGCCGGATTTGTGGCCACCCACCGTCAGGTCCTTCGCATCCGCGACATCCTCAAGGAACCCCGCTACAAGGAAAAGGACATGGCGCGAAAGCTGGGCCTCGTCTCCCTCTTGAGCGTCCCGGTTCATTGGGGTGAAGACGACGTGACCGGTGTGTTGAATGTCTTTACGAACCGTCTCCACGAGTTTTCGGAAGAGGAAGTCCACATGGTCACGGCCATAGGCAATCTGACGGCGTTTGCCATTCAAAATGCATCTCTGATGAATCGTATGGGAGCGGTCGAAGAGGAACTGGAGACCCGCAAGGTGGTGGAGCGGGCCAAGGAAATCCTTGTACGACGCCATAGCCTGTCCGGCGAGGAGGCCTTCCGCTGGATTCAGAAAAAGAGCATGAACTCCCGAAAAGGCATGCGCCAGATCGCCGAAGCGGTCCTCCTCTCCGAAGATGTCTGATCCTCGCCCCACTCGTTTCAACGCCTGTCACCGGAGATCGCTCATCTTGACCATGGACCGCCGTGATCCGTGTCAATGCCCCTAGTCCCTCTCTTCTCCCGAAACCATGCAACTCCATAACGACCCTGCGCACCGGCGGGGAGGATTCCTGTTCGTTGCCATCCTCTCTTTATGAAAAAGGATGTTGACATTCCGGATCAGCCCGACTAATAGGTTCTAACGTAAATTCACTGTGAATGAACCCGGCGGCACAATGGCGTGCCCCAGGGTTCTCCGAGACGAAGGCGTCTTTTCCCGAACACGGGAAGACGTCTTTTTTTGTCCCTATTCCAACCGGAGGTAACGGCGATGAACCTGCAGCAACCGAATTCCAATGACGCCCTTCAGACCAAGAACCGGTCCCGCAATGTGGCCCCCCAGTCCGGACTGTGCAGCCGCTGTGTAGACGGATGCAAGGGGAACTGCGACATGTTCCGGGCCACCTTTCGGGGGAGGGAACTTCTCTATCCGGAACCCTTCGGCAGCGTGACCGCGGGTGCGGACAAGGACTACCCCGTGGATTATTCCCACCTGAACATCATGGGCTATGCCTTTGGAGCCAAGGGAGTGGAGGCGGATCCGGACCTGGCCACATTCCCTGCTGTGGACACGGAGACCTCCTTCGGTGTCACAGAGAAGATCACCATGAAGGTGCCCATCTTCACCGGGGCCCTCGGGAGCACGGATATCGCGAGGAAGAACTGGGAACACTTCGCCATCGGGGCGGCTATCAGCGGCATCACCCTGGTCTGCGGTGAAAACGTGTGCGGGATCGATCCGGGGCTCGAATTGAACGGCGACGGCAAGATCGTGAAGAGCCCGGAGATGGACCGGCGTGTCCGGGAATACCGGCGTTATCACGAGGGATACGGAGATATCCTGGTCCAGATGAACGTCGAGGACACGCGAATGGGCGTAGCCGAATACGTCATCGACAAACTGGGGGTGGAGACCATCGAGCTGAAATGGGGACAGGGAGCCAAGTGCATCGGAGGGGAGATCAAGGTGGATTCCCTGGAACGGGCACTGGAACTCAAGCGGAGGGGATACATCGTCACGCCCGATCCCGAGGTGCCCGCCTATCAGGCCGCGTTCAAGGCGGGACCGTTGAAACAGTTCGAACGTCACTCCCGTCTCGGGTTCATCGACCGGGAAGGATTCATGAAGGAAGTGGAGAGAATCCGAGGCCTTGGGGCCAAGCGCATCACCCTCAAAACAGGGGCCTACCCCATGCGTGAACTGGCCATGGCCATCCGGTGGTCCAGCGACGCCGGGATCGATCTGCTCACCATCGACGGCGCACCCGGCGGCACGGGTATGAGCCCGTGGCGCATGATGACCGAGTGGGGCGTCCCATCCATCTATCTCCATTCCATGGCCTACGAACTGTGCGAAAGACTGGCCCAAAAGGGAGCACGGGTCCCGGACATCGCATTTGCCGGAGGATTCTCCTCCGAGGACCACGTGTTCAAGGCCCTCGCCCTGGGGGCCCCCTACACCAAGGCCGTGTGCATGGGCCGTGCCCTCATGATCCCGGGCATGGTAGGTAAAAACACGGAGAAGTGGCTCAAGGGCCTGGATGGAGGGCTCCCGGCCACCGTCTCCCGTTTCGGCAGCACCAAGGAAGAGATCTTCATGAACTACGAGGTGCTCAAGGAAAAATACGGCGCCGAGGCGGACAACCTCCCACTGGGCGCCATCGGGATCTACAGTGCCACGGACAAGATCCGGGTGGGGCTGCAGCAGATCATGGCGGGATCCCGAAACTGGAACGTGTCGTTCATCTCCCGAAAGGATCTCATGTCCCTGACCGAGGAGTGCGCACGAATCACGGGCATTCCCTATGTCATGGACGCCTACCGGGAGGAGGCCCTCGAGGTCATCGACGCCTGATTCCCTGAAACTTCCGGGGAGATCCGCGCCCGGGGAGCCATCCGCCTTCCCGGGCGCTCCGTGATCGGACCGATTGACATTCCGGCCCGCCGGTGGTTATGTTACCCCGAAAATCGCGATCCGCCGTGAACACATAAATGAGGAGAGGGAACCGTCCCATGGGGAAAGCATCCTCCCAACCAGACGCCTGCGTCATATCATCCGAAAACGGGGATGCGGGAGGGACGTTCTATTCCCACTTCAAGGTCTTCCATGAACTCATGTCCATCAAGGTCCGGGACATCCTGTTGGTCTCGAGTCCCTACGACGCCTACATCCTGGAGGAGGATGGAAGCCTGGCCTCCCGGATCATCAATGAGTACAGCGGGCTCAACCTGAGCCAGCCGCCGCGGGTGACCCGGGTATCTTCGGCCGGTGAGGCCCTGGACATCCTGGAACGAAAACGGTTCGACATGGTTATCACCATGCCTCATGTGGGTGAAATGGACGCCTTTTCCTTCGGGCTCGAGGCCAAAAAAAAGAAACCCCATCTTCCCGTCAACCTCCTCACACACAGCCTGCGCGGCATCTATCCGCCTCCGGAGAATACGGACACCAGCGGCATCGACAAGATCTTCGTCTGGACAGGCAACTCGGACCTCCTGCTGGCCCTGGTCAAGAATGCCGAAGACCTCCTCAACGTGAACCACGACACCCGGCGCGCCAAGGTCCGTGTCCTGATCCTCGTGGAAGACTCCCCGATCTACTACTCCTCGTTTCTGCCTCTGATCTACAAGGAGGTGGTTAAGCAGACCCAGGCCGTGCTCGAAACCGGCTTGAACGAGGAACATCGCCTTCTCACCATGCGGGCGCGCCCCAAGATCCTCCACGCGGCGACCTACGAAGAGGCCCTGGACCTGTTTCAAAAATTCAAGCCTTATCTCTTCGGCATCATCGCAGACACACGCATTCCCCGGGAAGGGGATCTGGATGGGGACGCGGGTTACGATCTGCTCCGGCAGATCCGCAGTGAAGTGCCGGACCTGCCATTGCTCATGTTGAGCGCGGAAGCGGAAAACGTGACAAAGGCCGAGCGGGTTCCCGCCGTGTTCCTGGACAAGAACTCCCCGAACCTGCTGACCGAACTCCACGACTTCTTTCTGACCCATCTGGGATTCGGGGAATTCATTTTCCGCCTTCCCGACGGCAGCGAAGTGGGCCGCGCCGGGGATCTCCGATCCCTCGAACTCAAAATCCGCGAGGTTCCGGACGAATCGCTCTGGTTCCATGCCCGTAGAAACCACTTTTCCAACTGGATTATGGGCCGGTCCGAGATCACCCTTGCCTCCCGATTCAGGGAAGTCCAGGCCTCGGAGTTCTGCAGCGCAGAGGAACTGCGGAACTACCTGATCACCAACATTCATACCCTCCGCAAACTCCGTCAGCAGGGAGTCGTGGCCCAATTCAAGGCGGCGACCTATGACCCGGACATCATGGATTTTGTGAAAATCGGGCACGGATCCATCGGAGGAAAGGCGCGGGGCCTGGCATTCATGTCCACCCTGCTCCATGACCATGAGGAACTCCTCGAAAAATTCTCTGAAGTGGAGATCCGGATTCCGAAGACCCTGGTGGTCACCACGGCCGGATTCGAGTCCTTTGTCTCGGAGAACGACCTCCACTATCTGGGAAAGAACGGATTCACGGACCAGGAAGTAGCCGATGCCTTTCTCAAGGCCGATATGCCTGCATGGCTGGTCCACGAGCTGAAAGACTACATCTCCCTGGTGACGCTTCCTTTGTCGGTGAGGTCCTCGAGCCTGCTGGAAGACGCCCAATTCCAACCCTACGCCGGCCTCTACCACACCTACATGATTCCGAACAACCATCCGGACCCGGATGTGCGGTTGCAGCAGCTCGTTACGGCCGTCAAGCTGGTGTACGCCTCCACCTATTTCGAAGGGCCCAAGTCCTTTTCAAGAAACACCCTGAACCAGCCTCACGAAGAGGCCATGGCCGTGATCATTCAGCAGCTCGCCGGCGAGTCCTATGGCGACTACTTCTATCCCGCCCTCTCCGGGGTGGCCCAGTCCCACAATTTCTACCCCTTTTCCCACATGAGGCCCGAAGAAGGGATCGCCCACATTGCACTGGGCCTGGGAAAGACCGTCGTGGACGGTGAAAAGGCCCTTCGCTTTTCTCCGAGACACCCCACCATCCTTCCCCAGCTCTCCACCGTGGACGACATGCTCACCCATACCCAGCGGTATTTCTATGCGCTTCGAATGGAGGGGTATCCGGAACGGCCCAAGGCGTTTCACGACTCCAACCTGGTCAAGCTGGAGTTGGACGATGTGGAGGGTGCATTCCCCGTCATGAACCTGGCCAGCACCTACCTGCCCGATGAGCACCGCATTCGGGACACCGGGTATATGCCGGGGCCCAAGGTGCTCGCCTTTGCCCAGATCCTGAAACACCGCACATTTCCTCTCCCCGAGCTCCTGGAAGAGATGCTCGATTTGTGCAGGAAAGGCATGGGCTGTCCCGTGGAAATGGAGTTCTCGGTCAACCTGGGCACCGAGGAGAACCGCAAGGCGGAGTTCTTCTTCCTGCAGATGCGTCCCATGGTGGCCGAAATGGAACGGATGGACGTGCAGATCACCCCCGAAGATCTGGAGAGGGCCTTTTGCCGAAGTGGAAAGGCACTGGGAAACGGCAGGAACCAGAACATTGCGGATGTGGTCTACGTCAAACCCCGGGACTTCGACGCCTCCGCCACGGTACAGATCGCCGACGAGATCAAGGCCGTGAACGGCTTCCTGGCTAAAGAACGGCGTCCCTACCTCCTCATCGGCCCCGGCCGCTGGGGAACCGCCGATCGATGGCTCGGCATTCCCGTGGAATGGAGCCACATCTCGGGTGTGGGAGCCATTGTCGAGCTGCGTAACGAACAGTTGAAGGCGGATCCCTCCCAGGGATCCCATTTTTTTCAGAACATCAGTTCCCTCGGCATCCAGTATATCACCGTGGAGGAAGACGGAAATCCTGAAGATCACATCGACTGGAACTGGCTGGAGTCCTGGCCGTCTCACCAGGAGACGGCTCACCTTCGCCACATCCGGCTCGAAAGCCCATTGACCATCAAAATCGACGGCCGCGAATCCCAGTGTGTGATTATCGGGCCCCGAAAAGACGGAACCTAACCAAAGACCAATCACTCATCGAGAATCAGGAGGTTGCCCCATGGAAGACATGATTACCTGGATCAAGGACAGAGACCCTGAACAGAAGGAATTTCAACAGGCCGTAAAGGAAGTTCTGGAGACTGTTCAGCCGGTGCTCGAACGAAACCCGGAGTTCCGCCGTAAGGCGATTCTGGAGCGAATCACGGAACCCGAGCGGGTGATCATGTTCCGTGTTCCCTGGACCGACGACCAGGGCCAGGTTCACGTGAACCGCGGTTTCCGCATCGGGATGAGCAGCGCGCTCGGTCCGTACAAGGGAGGACTCCGCTTCCATCCATCGGTCAACCTCAGCATTCTCAAATTCCTCGCCTTCGAGCAGGTCTTCAAGAATGCGCTCACCACACTCAACATGGGCGGCGGCAAAGGCGGCTCCGACTTCGATCCCAAGGGCAAATCCGATGAAGAGGTCATGCGGTTCTGCCAGTCCTTCATGTCCGAGCTGTTCCGTCACATCGGTCCGGATACGGATGTGCCGGCCGGCGATATCGGCGTGGGCGCCCGCGAGATCGGTTATCTCTTCGGCATGTACAAGAAGCTGCGGAACGAGTTCACGGGCGTGCTCACCGGAAAAGGCCTGGGGTGGGGCGGAAGCCTGATCCGGCCCGAAGCCACGGGTTACGGCTGCGTCTATTTTGCCGCAGAGATGCTCGCCACGCGTAACGATACGGTCGAAGGCAAGACCTGTCTGGTGTCCGGCTCGGGCAACGTGGCCCAGTTCACCGTGGAAAAACTCCTGGAAATGGGCGCGAAGGTACTCACTCTCTCCGACTCCTCGGGCTTCATCTACGATGAGGAAGGCATCGATCGGGACAAGCTCGCATTCATCAAACGGCTCAAGAACATTCGACGGGGCCGCATCAAGGAGTACGTGGAAAAGTATTCCCAGGCCGTCTACACCGAGACGGATGCCACCCTGGACCACAATCACCTTTGGACCATTCGTGCGGACTGCGCCTTTCCGAGCGCCACGGAGAACGAGATCAACGGCATGGACGCCCAGCACCTGCTGGACAATGGAGTGATGCTCGTGTCCGAGGGGGCCAACATGCCCTCTACTCCCGAGGCTGTGGACCTGTTCCTGGACCGGAAGATCCTGTACGGCCCGGGCAAGGCGGCCAATGCGGGCGGCGTGGCCACCTCGGGCCTGGAAATGGCCCAGAACAGCATGCGACTGAGGTGGCCCCGGGAAGAGGTGGATTCCCGGCTGAAAGAAATCATGAAAAGCATCCACCGGACGTGCCTGGAGGCGGCCGAGGAATATGGGACCCCGGGGAACTATGTCAGCGGCGCCAACATTGCGGGGTTCATGCAGGTGGTCAACGCCATGCTGGACCAGGGTCTCGTCTGACCCGAACCTTCGTCACGAGAGGACCTTCCCGTTCTCCAGGAATTCTCGAGCACGGTAGGAGCTTCGAACAAAGGGGCCGCTGGCCACCCTGTGGAATCCCATGGCCATGGCCTCTTGGCGCCACTCCTCGAATTCCTCCGGTGGGATGAATCGCTTCACCTCCAGGTGGTCCCTGGAGGGTTGAAGGTACTGGCCCAGGGTCAGCATGCGGCACCCCGCATCCAGGAGGTGCCGTAAGGCGTAGCGGATCTCGTCGGGCCGCTCTCCCAGTCCCAGCATGATTCCGGATTTGATCGGAATATGCGGTGCGGTTCCACCGGCCCGTTCGATGACTTCCAGGGAACGACCGTAGACCGCGCCGGGCCGGGCCTCGGCGTAGAGGCGTTCCACGGTCTCGATGTTGTGGTTCAGGACCTGGGGACCGGCATCCAGAACTCTGGCGAGGTCCTCACGGCATCCCTGAAAATCGGGGATGAGGACCTCCACGCTCACTCCAGGCATACGTGCGTGCACCGCCCGGACCGTGTCCGCGAATTCACCGGCCCCGCCGTCAGGAAGGTCGTCCCGGGTGACCGAGGTCACCACCACGTGCTGGAGTCCCAGGTCTTCGGCGGCCCCTGCGAGCCGCTCCGGTTCCCCCGGGTCCGGAGGGTCCGGAACCCCGTGTTTCACGGCGCAGAACCGGCAATTCCGGGTACACGTGTCCCCGAGGATGAGAAAAGTGGCCGTGTGGTTGGAAAAGCATTCCCACAGGTTGGGGCACTGAGCCTCCTCGCACACGGTGTGCAGCCGGGCCTTTCTCAAGGCCTGTTTCACCCGTTCGAATTCGGGGCCCGACGGGAGTGGACGTCGAAGCCACGGAGGTTTTCGAAGGAGGATGCCTTCCTTACCTGCTTTTTCCATTCCCTGTCCCTTCCTTGGATGACTGACCCGTGTTCGTCAGACCGTCGCTTCGCCGGGGCCGGCGGCTGTGGCTTCTCGATTCAGAAGGACCCGCGCCTCCTGAGGAAACCCGCTCCCCAGGGAGCGGGCCACGGATGCGAGTGAGGTGTCCATGATTTGGGTTTCAAACACCCCCTCCATATGACCCAGGACATGGGGCATCACCTGATGAATGCCGATCTCCCTTGCGGACTCCTCGGCCAGGGATGTCATGGCTACCCCTTGAAGCCCGCAGGGGTGAATCCATTGGAAGGGAGTCATATCCGGGTTCACGTTCAGGGCCAGGCCGTGAAATGACACATCCCGACGAACGGCGATACCCACGCTTCCCAGCTTCCGGTCCGCCACCCACACTCCCCGGTTGAGGGACCTTCGCCGGGCCTTCACCCCGTGGTTCCCTGCCACCCGAATCATCACCTCTTCCAGGCCTTCCACGAACTCGACCACCTTGAACCGGGCCTGCCGCAGGTCCACGATGGGATAGACCACCAGTTGCCCTGGACCGTGATAGGTGACGTCCCCGCCCCGTTCCACATGGATCACCGGCACGCCCGAACGCTGCACGTGTTCCGGCGGAACGATAAAGCCGTCCGTGCGGCCCCGGCGGCCCAGGGTGAACACCGGGTCGTGTTCCACCAGGAGCGCCACATCCGTGTCCAGGAGGCCGCCGGCCCGGGCCTCCACCAGGGCCGTCTGAAGGGCCCATACCGGGGCATAGGAGGCCTTTCCGAGCCGAAGAGCGAGCATCCCTTTGCACATCCCTCCTCAGTCCTTGAGACAGGGCCGTCGAGCCGCGGCGGTCTCGTCCAGCCGTTGGAGCCGGCAACGGGTCGGTGCGTTTCGAAGGAGATCCGGGTCTTCCACCGCCTCCGCGGCGATGGCCCGCATGGCCTCCACAAATCGATCGATCTCGTCTTTGGATTCCGTTTCCGTGGGCTCGACCATCAGGGCCCCGTTCACCACGAGTGGAAAATAGATGGTGGGGGGATGAAATCCATAGTCCATGAGCCGTTTCGCCACGTCCAGGGTGGTGACCTTGGCACCCTTGAGCCGCCTGTCCGTGAATACGCACTCGTGCATGCACGGGCGGTCAAAGGGGAGATCGTACATGTCCTTTAATTGTTCCTTGACATAATTGGCATTGAGAACCGCCAGTTGGCTGGCCCTTTTCAGGTTCTCCGCCCCCAGGCCTCGTATGTAGGCGTACGCCTTGATCATGACCCCGACGTTGCCGTAGAAAGAATGCAGCCTTCCCACGGAGAGCGGGTGGTCCTCGGAAAGCCGGTAGACGCCGCCCTGTTTGATGATGCGGGGCACGGGGAGAAAGGGCTCCAGGTCCCGGGTCACACAGACCGGTCCGGAGCCCGGACCTCCCCCGCCGTGGGGCGTGGAAAAGGTCTTGTGCAGGTTGAGATGAAGCACGTCCACGCCGATGCGCCGGACGTCCACGATCCCCATGACCGCGTTCATGTTGGCCCCGTCTCCATACACGAGACCGCCCTTTTCATGGACGATCTCTGTAATCTCCCGAACGTGCTCCTCGAAGAGCCCGAGGGTGTTGGGGTTCGTGATCATGATCCCGGCCGTCTCTTCGTCCATGACCTGCGCCACGGCATCCGGGGCAAGGACACCCTGCTCATTGGAGGATACGGGCACGGGCCGGTATCCGCAGAGGGCCGCGCTGGCCGGATTGGTTCCGTGGGCCGTATCGGGCACGATGATCTTGGTGCGCCTGGAACCACGGCTCTCGTGACAGGCGTGAATGATGAGCATGCCGGTCAATTCGCCCTGGGCCCCGGCCGACGGCTGAAGGCTCACCGCCTCCATGCCCGTGATCTCGGCCAAAAATCCCTGCAACTCGTGCATCAGGCGCAGGGGGCCCTGACAGAGCGCCTCGGAGACCAAGGGATGGACCCCGGCAAAGCCCGGCAGGGTCGCAAGGGCCTCGTTGATCTTGGGGTTGTATTTCATGGTGCACGAACCCAGGGGGTACATTCCCGTGTCCACACCGAAATTCCACTGGGAAAGCCGGGTGTAGTGACGCACCACATCCACCTCGCTCAGGTCAGGCAGGTCCGGACCCTCCCCGGCGAGATTCTCCGGAACGGGAGCCGAATCCACATCCCGCCTCGGAAGGGAGAAACCGCACCTTCCACGAACCCCCTTTTCCCAGAGGAGCGGTTCGTTCAGAACCAGTCCCGTGTCACCCTGAATCTCCTTCATGAACTCATCTCCCCCACCAGGCGCTCCATGGTCTCCGCGCTCTTGGTCTCGGTCACGCAGAACAGGTACCGATCGGTCAATTCGGGATACCAGCGGTCCAGAGGAAGCCCGGCCACCATTCCCCGCCCGAGCAGGCGCTCGTGAGTCCGCTCGAATCCGTGAGGGACCTCCACCACGAACTCATTGAATGTGGAAGCGCCGAAGGGAATGGAAAACCCCGCATCCCTCAGACGACCTTTCAGAAACTCGGCCTTGTCGTAATTCAATCGTGCAAGTTGCTTCAGTCCGCTCCCTCCCAGGCAGGCCAGGACCATGGCGGCGGCCAGGGCGCAGAGGCTGTTGTTGGTACAGATATTCGACGTGGCCTTTTCGCGCCGGATGTGCTGCTCCCGCGTGGCCAAGGTCAGCACGAAACCCCGTCGCCCGGTCCGGTCCACGGTCTTGCCCACCAGGCGGCCGGGAATGCTTCGAACAAAGCGGTCCCGGGTGGCGAACATGCCCAGCAGGGGGCCTCCATAGGACTGGGGGATGCCGAAACTCTGACCTTCTCCGCAGGCGATGTCGGCTCCCTGATCGCCCGGGGACTTGAAGAGCCCGAAGGCCAGCGGCTCTGTAAAGGCGGACACCAGAAGTGCGCCTCCCTGGTGAACGTGGTCTCCAATCCCCTGAAGGTCTTCGACGCACCCGAAGAAATTCGGAGACTGCAAGGCCACGGCGGCCACGTCCGACACGTCTTCAAGGGCCGAAAGGTCCGTGGTCCCGTCCTCCCGAAAGGGAAGCTCCAGGATCTCGTATCCGGTGGGTTTGAGATAGGTTCGGACCACCTGCCTGAAGTGGGGATGCACACTGCGGGAGATGGCCACACGGTCCCGGCGCGTAATGCGAACGGCCATGAGAAGCGACTCGGCCAGGGCCGACGCCCCGTCATAGAGGGAGGCGTTGGCCACGTCCAGGCCCAGGAGACGGGCCGTCAGGGTCTGATACTCATACATGGCCTGAAGCGTGCCTTGAGTCATCTCGGGCTGATAGGGCGTGTAGGCCGTATAGAACTCGGATCGCTGCAGCAAAGCCTTGACTGCGGCCGGAATGTGGTGTTCGTAGCTTCCACCCCCTGCAAACACGCTCCACTCAGGCGCAACGGCCGTTTGCCTCGCCAGGCCGGCCACATGGGCCGCCAGTTCCCACTCGTTCAACTCCTGGGGCAGATCCATGGGTCCGGTCCGACGGCAGGAGTCGGGGACCGTGGTGAAAAGCGCATCCAGGGAGTCCACTCCCACCGCCTCCAGCATGGCGTCGATCTCTTCGGGTGTATGCGACAGATAATGCATGGCTATTCCTGCCCCTTGAGGGGTTATTTCTGTTATATCTACTTCGTACTCAGTTCCTACCTCAACAGGGCATTTCTTAACGAATCTTCGTCTACTCTTAGCATTTTTCTGGCTTCTTTTCATTGACTTATCAACCATCTTCCTCTTTATGTACAGGTGATAAATCAACACATCTTACGCTTTAAGTGTTCTGAATGTAACACCTGACTGACCCAACTTTTTACGTTTCAATACACCCAAAACAACATATTTCCAAGCGTAAACAAGATTTTCAAGAAAAACTGAAAAACATAGTTAACTACTGAATCTGCTTATTGGCGAGTCAAATGCCGTGATGGGGTGCCCAGAAAAACCTTGAAGGAATGGGATTCCATGACGCACCTGGTGCTTGTAAGTGAGAGCTTGAATCCGTCTTCGAAGTCACAATGGACGACGATGACATCATGGAAATCCAGACAGTAGCAAAGACATCAAGAAAACACTACAAAAACTGGGATTAACGACATAAAATAGTGTACCAAACAACATCAAAAAGCGCCCGCACATCAAAGGTGTGTCTATTTTAGGTTGTTGAGTTTTGTTATTGCCAGCGGGACTAACATTTCTTGTTCGTTTAGTCCGCCGTGGTGACCCTGAAGGTTAAGCCGCCTGTCTTTAAAGTGTTCAAACCAGACTGTCTCATTTCGGTATGGAATAATCATCAGGTTCCCTGCCCTATCAAAGAATTCGCCGCCCACATCGCCCGCATCGCCGAAGATGCCGCCCTGCGGCAGCAACTGCAGACCGGTGCACGGAAAATAGCGCAGGAGCACGATATCGGCGCTACGGTAGAAAAGCTGGCCGACCTCTATGGGTCGCTGATACCATGATTGGAGAGGCCCTGGTCGATGCCTTCAGCCAGTTTGGCCTGGCGGGCATGATACTGGCGCTGTTCCTTGTTTTTCTCGTCGACAGCATGATTTTTCCCGCCCTGCCTGACTTCTTCCTGCTGGTCATCTACGCCACCAATCCGCACGAGGGATGGTGGGGGGCTCTGCTGTGGGTGGTGGCCATATCGGCCAGTTTTTCCGGAAACACCCTGCTCTATGCCCTCGTAAAGCGGTTCACTCCGCCGGCACCGATTCAACGAGCGATGCGCAGGTATGCCAACCTTCTTATTATCGCCGACGAGCGCATGCTGCTGGTGAACCGGGTGGCACCCGTGGTTCCCTA